>NPID01000184.1_pt2 | contig 219878 bp, 217 predicted proteins | sample 8637491 | NCBI WGS metagenome assembly NPID01 (sample SAMN07420843, study PRJNA396082) | bioreactor metagenome | isolation source: sample BA6 brine-fed electro-methanogenic bioreactor BA | place: Japan: Kochi | collected 2016-06-14 | reverse complement strand
TTGTTCCTTAAATTTTGGAATTCTTTCCCTCCTTCCTATTTTCTCTCTTCTCTTTTTTCAATATATACCCTGTTTTTGGCAATACCTCTATACTCTTCTCTTCCCCTTTTTTATCTAACAATTTTATAATACATTTCTTTTCTATCTCATATTCATAGAATTCACCCTCATTTGAACTAAGTTTTGAGTAAACTCTTCCATCACTACCAAATGATATTTGACCTAGTCCAGATGTTTCATTGCAAGTTATATCTATATCTACTATATCAAACTCTTTTGTTAATAATACATATTTTGAATGATTTGATGTTTCAGTACATTGATTAGTTGTAAATATTTTTCTTTTTGTAAGAGGGTCATCTAATGCTTCATCAACATTTGGATGACCTTTTTTATTTTTATCAGTATATACAATATAGTATATTCCTCCAATGTTTTTATTACATCTAAAAAACTTTAATGTCCATCTCATTTTATGCCATAAAGGATCCTCATGATTATATTTATCATCAATTAAAGCTATATATCTTGTTTCTTTTAAATATAAAGCTAATCTTTTTGTAGCTAAGTCTAGTTTGTTTATTGGTTGATTTAAATTTATGTATGCAGTAATGATTAAAAGGAGTAGTATTATAAATAAGATTTCTAAAAGGGTAAATCCTTTTTTATTCATACTTTATTTTCTTTATATATAAAGAGTAGATATCTTTTCCACTATATTTTACTTTTATTTTTTTATAATAGTTTTTCATAGTAGTTGTAGATATATAATAATCATTACCTTCTTCAATTCCATAAAACTTTAATCTAAGTAATAGTTTCTTATCATCAGATGATACATTATTTATTGAATATTTTTTCAAGAATACTGAAATATCTTTTACAAAATCATATTGATATGCAAAATGTTTTTGAGGATTGTCGATTAAAAGATATACAGGTTTACTATATATAGTTAAAAATACATTTAAAAATAATACTGACATTGTAATTATTGCTAATTTATTATGTTTATCTCTAAATATTGGAAGTCTAACTCTTAGGGTATGTAAATAAAGTCTAACCATATAAGGTAAAAATATCACAACAAATGGAGCAAAATCTTCTATATATACTCTTTGTCTCATTGAAAATATTAATGAAAACAATAATGAAGTGGCACTAATATACCAAACTAAAGTTCTTTCACCTTTTACCCCAATTCTATAAATACTATATAAAAAATAAATGAATAACAATGGAGAAAAAATTGAAGCATATATTCCAAAAGTATCAACAAAAAATCCTTTGGGTTTTCCACCTGTATCAAAACCATATATACTCATTGATAATCCAAACAATATTAATGAAACCACTAATAACTTATTTTCTCTATTTGATAAACTAAAAAAGAATAAAGCTAGAAAAAATATTGCAAAAGAATTATCTATAAATAAGAATAAGCATAATAGTAAATAAGAATGTTTTCCTGTTTTTTTAAAATAATATACATATAATATTGTAAAAAACGTTACAACTATTGCACTATTTACTAATAAACCTGCACTTAAAAGACCAGGTAAAATCATAAATACTATAATAGATATGAATCTATCTTTTTCATATTTGAAAAAGTTTTGAGTAGATAAATACATTAATAAAACGGATAAAAAATAAAAAAATATAAATGGTAGTCTTAAGGCAATATCATTTTGACCAAATATATAAATTGAAGTGTTTGTTATTAAAGATAATAAAGAGTTGTTTACAAATACATTTAAAGCTTCTTTATAAGAGATGCTTAATGTATTTGCAGTTGTTAAAAGTACTAGTAAAACAATAAATAAAATAAAATAAAAAAAATATTTATATCTATTTTTTGTTAAACTCATAATTTTAAGAAATTATTTATCATAGTAAAGCCATGTTCACTCATAATCGATTCAGGGTGAAACTGAACACCATAAACTTTTTTATCTTTTATTTGTAATGACATTATCTCATCATCATCACAACTATATGATGTAGGGATAATACAATCAGGAATTGTATCTTTTTTTACAATTAAAGAATGATATCTAGTTTGTGTAAACTCTTTTGGCATTCCATTAAATATAACACTATCAAATACAACTCTAATTTTTGATGTTTTTCCATGCATCATATTTTCTGCACGAACCACTTCAGCTCCAAAAACTTGTGCAATACTTTGATGCCCTAAACAAATACCAAATATTGGTTTTTTGTCTGCAAAATATTTAATTACTTCTAAACATATACCTGCATCATCAGGTGTTGCGGGACCAGGAGAGATTATAATTTTTTCAGGATCAAGTTTCTCAATCTCTTCTATTGTTAATTCATCATTTCTTATAACTTTTAAATCTGCTCCTAATTCTAAACAATATTGAACAATATTATAAGTAAAAGAATCGTAATTATCAATCATTAAAATCATTCTAATAATTTCCTCATATAAATAAACTATTTAATTTTAGTGATTATATCATTTAGATTATGGATTGTACTTTAAACAACACTATAAGATAAACTTATTGTATAATATTTTTAATTATATAATTTAATTTTTATATGAAATAATTAATAAATTTTAAGATATAATTTTATCATGATTAATTTTAGATATATATTTTTATTTTTTCTTATTGTTTTAAATCTTAATGCAAAAGATTTAGAAAAGGTATCGATACAACTTGATTGGTTACATCAATTTCAATTTGCCGGGTATTATATTGCAAAAGAGAAAGGCTTTTATAAGGATGAAGGACTTGATGTAGATATAAAAGAGTTTAACTTTAATGTAGATTTAGTCAATGATGTTCTAACTAAGAAAAGTGATTATGCAGTAGGGAAATCATCTTTAATTATTGATAGATTACAAAATAGAAAAATAATTTTACTTGCTGCAATATATCAAGACTCACCAATGGTACTATTATCTTTAAAAAATTCAAATATACAAACACCTAAAAACTTAAAAGATAAAAAAGTGATGTTAACATCAGATGCAATCTCAGCAGCAGCAATTAACTCAATGATAATTTCACAAGGAATAAAATTAAGTCAAATTAACTTTATCCCTCACTCTTTTAAATTGGAAGATTTAATAAATGGTACTACTGATGCAATGGGTTGTTACCTTTCAAATGAACCTTATATCTTAAAACAAAAAGGAATAGAATTCAATATACTTAATCCAAGTGATTTTGGTTTTGATTTTTATGGAGGTATTTTCTTTACCTCAGAAGAAGAATTAACTAAATATCCTTTGAGAGTAAAGAAAATGTATAAAGCCACGTTAAAAGGTTGGCAATATGCCTTTAAAAATATTAATGAAACTTCAAAACTAATTTATAATAAATACAATACTCAAAATAAATCTTTAGAATCATTGATTTATGAAGGTAAAATTTTAAAAAAACTATCAAAAATAGACCAAGGTCTTCTTGGAAATTTAAATTTAAATAAACTTGAAGAGATAAAAAGACTTTTTTTACTTTTAGGAGTTTCAAAAAATTATCAAGACTTGAATATTAATGATATTATATATAATCCATTAAAAATAAACTTCACAACTGAAGAAAAGAAATTTTTAGAAAATACAGATATAAAAATATATACTAATACTGATTTCCCTCCATTTACAATGAAAGATAATAATAGTATAAAAGGTATGGAAATAGATTATTGGAAATTAATAAATGAGAAATTAAAAAAAGAACCTCAATTTGAAATTATTAATGAAAACAAAACTTTAACACAAAAAGTAAAAGAAAATAAAAATAATGTTAAGTTTGCTTTTGCAAATTATGATTTAGATAAAAAACTTCAAACAACAGATAGTATCACAAAAATAAATATTGCAATTGCTACATTAAATAATAAACCATTTATATCAAGTCCCCAAGAATTAGAAGGGAGAAATGTAGGTATAAGCAAATTTGCTGACTATTATCAAAATTTAAAAAACAAATATCCTAATATAAATTTTGTAGAAGTAAAAAATATAAAAGAAAATTTAGAATATTTATTAAAAGGTAAAATATATGCTTCCATAGATAAATTACCTGCACTTTCATATCACATAACTCAAAACTCATTAACTAACATTAAAATATCAGGTACAATAGGTGAACCTTCTAATATTAAACTTTTAGTTAATAGTGATAATACATTATTATTAAATATATTAAACAAAGTAATTACATCTATTTCTCAAGATGATATATCAATGATAAATAATAAATATTATTCTGTAATATACCAAACTTCAATTGATTACTCATGGATATATAAAGTTGTAATCCCACTAATTATTATTATCTTAATTATAATAATTACAAATAGAAGATTGAAAGTTGAAATCAAAAAAAGAAAAATTATAGAACAAGAGTTGCATAAAATAGTAAATACAGATGTATTAACAAATATTTATAATAGAAGAAAAATAGAATCATTAATCAATTTAGAAATTGAACATTCAAATAAATATGCTAAAGATTTATCAATAATATTTTTTGATATAGATGATTTCAAAGAAATCAATGATACTTATGGACATAAAATTGGAGATAAAATATTAATCAATCTATCAAAAGTTGTTTCATCAACTATTAGAAAAAATGACCATTTTGGTAGATGGGGTGGTGAAGAATTTATTGTCATATTACCAAATACTGATATTAAAAAAGCAAAAGAGATTGCAGAAAAAATAAAAAATACTATCTATAGCTATGATTTTGAAATTAACAAAAATATTAGTTGTAGCTTTGGTGTCACTCAAGTTCAATCAAATGACAATGAAGATTCAATAATCACAAGAGTTGACAATGCAATGTATGAAGTAAAAGAAGATGGTAAAAATAGTGTAAAAGTGGTCTAGCCACTTTTACTTATAATTGATATTTTTTTATAAATTCATCAGAAATATCTAAAATACCTCTTTGCCTCAAAGATTCTATAACCTCTTTTGAACAATCAACATCATCAGGCCATCTTCTTTGGAAATTATCATGTGAGTTTTTATTTGTACCATCCAAACAAATTGTATTTGAATCTATAAAAATATCTCTATTTGAATCTATATTATTTACGACTCTCCATACTAACATATATGGATTATTTACATCATTTTGATTAGCAGCATCTACAATTACTAATATTTTAATATTTTCATATATAGGCTTTAATTCCTCAAAAAGATATTTTTGATTTCTTTGTTTTTCTACAGTTATAATAGTAACTGGATTTTTAGTATCTATAAAATACTGTTTTAAATCTTTTACTTCATTAGTGATATTATTTATTTTAGTTAACAAATCATCATCATTTAAAATAGTAATACCTAAATCTTTTACCTCTTCACCTGTACAGTCAAGTCCTAATTTCCCACCAACTGCAAATTTAGGAGATGAATGGTCAAGCGCATCAACTACACCTTTAGAAATCAGTATATCATCAATATCTATTCTATTTAAAATATGTTTTGTGATCTCTTCATGGTCTGTAAGTTCTGGTGCATCTTCATTTACAAAAATAGCATGTTTAACAAAACTCATCTGCCCTACTCCCCAAAATGCATGCATCATTTGACTTGCATGTCCAGGATATAAAGTTTTGATTTTTGCTAAAATTAGATTATGGAAAACTCCATTTTCTGGCATATAATAATCTATTAAATCAGGTGCTGTTGTTTTAAGTAATGGTAAAAAGATTCTCTCAGTTGCATGCCCCATATATTTATCTTCTAAAGGTGGTTTACCAACTACAGTTGCTAAATATGTTGGGTTTTTCTTACTTGTTATTGCTGTAACTTCTAAAAATGGATACTCCTCTTCAAGTGTATAGTATCCAGTATGATCACCAAAAGGACCTTCTATTTTCATTTTACTAGGATCAACAAATCCTTCAATGACAAAATCATTATCTTTTGGTACATAAATATCATTTGTTATTGATTTAACAAGTTGAGCATTTTTATTTTTTACAAAACCATATAACATAAGTTCAAAAATTCCAATTGGAAGTGGAGCTTGTCCACACCAAATATACATTGGGTCTCCACCTATTCCAATTGATACTGGCATTTTTTTACCAGCTTTTTTATATTCATGGAAAAAATGGTTTGAATCTTTATGGATTTGCCAATGCATACCAAGAGTATAGTCATCATAAACTTGAAGTCTATACATTCCTAGATTTTTTAACTCACCATTTAAAGAAGTTGTATAAACCTGTCCCATAGTGATAAATGGCCCACCATCTTGCTCCCAAGTTGTTAGAATCGGTAAATCAGATAGTTTTGCATCAGCACCTAGTTTAATAACTTGTTGACATTCACCTTTACCACTTAATTTTTTAGGAATTGTATTTTTTAATGCAAACAATTTTCCAAAAGTAGAAAGTTTTTCACTAAAAGTTGAAGGTGGCTTCATTTTTAATAAACTTTCAATCTCACTACCTATTTTATCTCCATCACCAATAAAAAGTTTTACAGCTTTTTCATTACAAAATACATTCATCAATACAGGTATATCAAATTTTTTATTGTTTTTTTTATCAACTACATTTGTAAATAAAATTGCTTTTGAGTCCTCTTTCTTTACTTCCACATAGGCAATATGTGGTATCTCTAAATATATATCCAATTCATCATCAATAATTTTTAATAAATCATTTTTCTTTAAAAGTTCTATAGCTTCTTTCATAATTTCCTCGTTAAAACTAATAATTAGAATAAATCTTATATCATTTTATCATTGAAAAATAGTTTATAATAGAGGTTTTATATATGTTTGATGAAATAATCAATAGAAAAGATACAGATTGTGTAAAATATGATGCTTTAAATAATTACTTTGGATATGATGATTTACAACCACTTTGGGTTGCGGACATGGATTTTAAAACTCCTGATGTAGTTAATGAAGCTATAATAAAAAGAGCACAACACGGAATATATGGATATGCCAAAGCCTCTACTAAAACTTATACTCTTGTTAAACAATGGATGAAAAAAAGACACAATTGGGAAATAGAGACATCTTGGATAACTTTTGTAAATGGTGTTGTACCAGCATATAGTGCAGCACTAGAAGCTTTTTCTAATGAAGGTGACGAGATAATAGTACAAACTCCAGTTTACTTTCCTTTGTTTAACAGTGTAAAAGCAAATAAAAGAAAATTAGTAATCAATCCACTAAAAGAAAAAGATGGTTATTATACTATGGATTTAGAGGATTTAAAATCTAAAATAACTTCAAAAACAAAATTAATGGTTCTTTGTTCACCCCACAATCCAGTTGGAAGAGTTTGGGATAAAGAGGAGTTAGAAGCATTAGCTAATATTTGCCTTGAAAACAATATTCTTATAATAAGTGATGAAATACATGCTGATTTAGTTTTCAAAAAATTTACATCAATTGCATCAATTTCAGAAAAAATTTCTAATATTACTTTAACTTTAAACTCTGCAGGGAAAACTTTTAATGTAGCAGGACTAAATTGTGCATATGTAATTAGTCAAAATCAAGAGATTTTAAAAACTTTTGAAAAAGAGGCTAAAAAAAGGGAAATTCACTCTATAAATGTTTTTGGTTACATAGCACTTGAAGCCGCCTATGAAAGGGGCGATGCTTGGCTTGAAGAACTATTAGTTTATCTTAAAAATAATATAACTTTTACTAAAGATTATCTAAAAAAAAGTAACTCTAAAATAACTTTTAGAGAACCAGAAGCTACATATTTACTTTGGCTAAACTTTAAAAACTATTCTATTTCTCATGACAAAGTTAAACAAAAGCTACTAGAAGAATCAAAAGTTGCATTAAATGATGGAAAGGCATTTGGAGCCGATGGCAAGGGCTTTTTTAGACTAAATTGTGCTTTACCACAAGAGAAATTAGAAAAGGCTTTGAGTAAAATAGTTACATTTTTTTAAAGCCATTTTTTTTAAGTATTACCATTCTTCTCACTTTTAAATTTATATGATACTTTAAATTCACATATGACCAAATAGTAACTCAAAATATTGTACAATTTTTTCAAACAATAAAAAATATGGGATGAATTATGTCAACACATCTAATTCTTTCATCAGTAATTTTTGTTGCAATTGCTTTGATTTTAATAGGAGTTTTCTTATTAACAAAGTATCTTGGACCAAATAATACTGAAGACAAATTAAAAAATACAGTTTACGAAAGTGGTGTATCTAATCCGATAGGAAATACTAATATTAGATTTTCTGTAAAGTTCTACTTAGTAGCAATTGGTTTCTTACTATTTGATGTAGAGATTATATTTATGTTTCCTTGGGCAGTAAATATTTTAGAACTAGGTTACGCAGGTATTATTAAAATGTTTATTTTTATTGGTCTACTTTTTGCTGGACTAATATATATGTATAAGAAAAAGGCATTATCATGGGATTAGGAGCTGAAGCTAATTTAGGTGACTCAATAGTCACAACAAAACTTGATACAGCAATTAACTGGGCAAGATCATACTCTATGTGGCCAATGGCATTTGGTACTGCATGTTGTGGTATCGAATTCATGTCAGTTGCAGCAGCACGTTATGACATATCAAGATTTGGGGCAGAGGTAGTAAGATTCTCTCCAAGACAAGCAGACTTACTAATTGTTGCAGGAACTATTTCATATAAACAAGCTCCTGTATTAAAGAAAATCTGGGATCAAATGTGCGAACCAAAATGGGTTATCTCTATGGGCGCATGTGCATGTTCTGGTGGTTTTTATGACAACTATACTACTTTACAAGGGATTGATGAGATTATTCCAGTAGATGAATATATTGCTGGATGTCCTCCAAGACCAGAAGCTGTTCTTGATGCAATTATGAGAATTCAAGAAAAATCTTATGATGAATCAATCATCAAAGAGAGAGAAAGAAAGTTTAAAGGGTATTTAGATGCTTAAGCCAGATATGTTAATAGACGCAAAAGATATTAAGTCAACTATTGCAAGACTTAAAAATGACGAAGACTATACAATCTTACTTGATGTAACAGCAGTTGATTACTCACAATACCCGGATGTAACTCCTTCAAGATTCGCAGTTGTTTATGTTTTAAGAACAAGCAACTTTAAAAAACAAATTACTGTTAAAGCTTATGTTGATGACAACACTTTAGAAGTAGATACAATCTCTGATTTATATTATGCAGCAGATTGGGGAGAAAGAGAAACATTTGATCAATATGGTATTAGATTTAAAGGTCACAAAAACCTAAAAAGAGTGTTAAACCATCATCAATTTGTTGGACATCCTCTTAGAAAAGATTATGAGATAACAAAAGGTCAAAGATGTACAGAAACTGAAGATTTAATGGATGAGATGATTCCTTTACTTAAATCTTATGGTTATAAAGAGAGTGACTTAGAAGATTTAATGTTATTAAATGTTGGTCCTTCTCACCCCGCTTCTCACGGTACAATCAGAAACTTTGTAGCTATGGAAGGTGAAACAATCAAAGCATGTGTTACTGAGATTGGTTATTTACATAGAGGATTTGAAAAATCTTGTGAAAATCATACTTATTCACAAATCATTCCTTATACAGACAGACTTAACTACTGTTCTGCTATTTTAAATAATATTGGATATTCAAAAGCAATTGAAGATATGTTAGGTATTGATATAACTGCTCGTGCAAAAATGATTAGAATCATTATTGGTGAGTTAAGTAGAATCACTGACCACATTGTATGTAATGCAGCAAATATGGTTGACTTAGGTGGATTAACTAACTTCTGGTATATATTTGCTCCAAGAGATAAAGCTTACGATTTATTATCAAAACTTACAGGTGCTAGACTTACAAACTCATATACTAGAATTGGTGGATTAGAATTTGACTTATATGATGGTTTTGCTGAAGACTTAGAAGATGTATTAAAAGATGTTGAAAAAGCTATTGAAGATTCTTTATCATTAATTGAGCACAATAGAATTTTCCACGATAGAACTCAAGATGTTGGAGTTATTGATTCTCAATTTGCAATAAATGCAGGTATTACAGGTCCAAATTTAAGAGCAACAGGTGTTCCTTTTGATTTAAGAAAAGATGCTCCATATTATGGATACGAAAACTTTGATTTTGATATTGTTGTAGGTTCTCATGGTGATGTATATGACAGAATCATGGTTAAGTTTGAAGAGATGAGACAATCTATGAGAATCATTAGACAGGCTATGAAAGAGCTTCCTGATGGACCAGTAAATGTTGACCATCCAGCAATCGTATTACCAACTAAAAAAGATGTATATGGGAACATCGAAGGTTTAATGAACCAATTTAAATTAACTTTTGAAGGTATTAAAGTTCCTAAAGGGGAATACTATAGTGCAACTGAAGCTGGAAATGGCGAATTAGGATTTTATGTAGTAAGTGATGGAAGTGGTACACCTTATAAAGTTAAATGTAGACCACCTTGTTATTACGCATTAGGTGCTTATGCTAGAATTGTAGAGGGTGGAATGTTAGCTGATGCCGTTATTACAATGGCAAGTATGAACTTTATTGCAGGGGAGTTTGATAGATAATGGGAAAATTTGAATATACACCGGAAAACGAAGCAAAATTCCAAAAAACAGCAAAAAAATATCCTAAAATTGATGCGATGATGCTTCCTGCACTTTGGCTAGTTCAAGAGCAAGAAGGATGGGTTTCTCCAGATGCTATGATTTATGTAGCTGATAAATTAGGGAAACAACCAATTGAAGTTTATGAATTTGCAACATTTTATACAATGTTTAACTTAAAACCTATTGGAACTTATCACATTGAGTTATGTAAAACTCTATCTTGTATGATTATGGGTGCACCGGAACTTAAAAAATTCATAAAAGATACTTTAGGGATTGAACCAGGTCAAACTAGCGAAGATGGGAAATTTCATTTAAGTGAAGTTGAGTGTCAAGGTGCGTGTGGTGGTGCTCCAATGATTGCATTAAATCATACATACCATGAAAATTTGACTGTTGATAAGTTAAAGAAAATTATAGAGGAGTGTAAGTAATGTCTGTACAACCAGTAAAAATTGTAAGTAAAAACTTTGACATTCCTGATTCTCATAAATTAGAAGTTGCTTTAAAAAATGGAAGATATGAATCTGTTGATAAAGCATTTTCTATGAAACCAGAAGAGATTACAGAAGAAGTATGTAAATCTGGGTTAAGAGGAAAAGGTGGTGGTGGTGCTGCTTGTGGTCCTAAATGGAAACTTATGCCACCTGTTGATGAACGTCCAAGATATTTAATAGTAAATGGAGATGAGTCAGAACCAGGAACTTTTAAAGATAGACAAATTTTTCAATATGATCCACATATTCTAATTGAGGGAATTATTGTATCTTGTTGGGCTCTTCAAGCAAATGAAGCTTTCATCTATATTAGAGGTGAATACAAATGGTTTATCGATAGATTAAATGCTGCTATTGACGAAGCTTATGAAGCTGGAATTATCGGTCCTAAAGTTATGAACAAATATGACTTTAGTGTTGATATTACAGTTCATAGAGGTGGGGGAGCATATATTTGTGGTGAAAAATCTGCACTTATCGAATCTATTGAAGGTAAAAGAGGTCATCCAAGACTAAAACCGCATGGTAAAGAGTGTGAGTGGTTTTATGATATGCCAGCAACTGTTAATAACGTTGAAACAATTTCATCTGTACCAAATATAGTTTTAAATGGATATGAATCATATACAAAATGGGGAACTGAAAAAGCTCCAGGAACTATGCTTTTTGCAATGAGTGGACCAGTTAAAAACCCTGGTGTTTATGAGTTACAATATGGCGAAAAAATGATTGATGTTATCAACGATATTGGTGGAGGGATGAAAGATGGTTTAAAACTTAAAGCTGTTATCCCTGGTGGTGCTTCATGTCCTATTTTAACAGCTGAGGAAGTTGAAAAGGCTTACTTAGACTATGAGTCTATGTGGGATATTGGTTCAACTTTAGGTACTGGAGGAATGATGATTATTCCTGAAGGTGTATCTATGGTTGATGTTGCAAAAAATCTAATTGAGTTCTATCATCATGAATCTTGTGGGCAGTGTACGCCATGTAGAGAAGGAACAGGATGGATTGATAAAATTATCAAAAAAATCTTAGATGGTGAAGGTTCTAGTGATGACATTCAAACAATTTTAGATGTTTGTGAAACAATGAATGGTAAAACTGTATGTGTTTTTGCACCTGCTGTAAAAGATATTATCAAAAGTATAGTACAAAAATACAGACACGAATTCGAAGCGCATTTTAATAATTAATTTAATAAGGAGAAGAAATGGGAAAGAATACATTTACATTAACAGATAACAGAGATGGTAAATCGTATGAGTATAATATTATTAGTGGTACAAGAGGACCTGATGTAGTTGATATTAGAACATTTTATAAAGATTCAGGAATGTTTACATATGATCCTGGATATACTTCTACTGCATCTTGTGATTCTAAAATCACATTTATTGATGGTGAAAACTCTGAGTTAAGATATAGAGGATATCCAATTCAAGAACTAGCTGGTAAAAAATCATATTTAGATGTATGTTATCTATTAATGAGAGGTAGACTTCCAAATGAAGAAGAGTCTAAAGGTTTTGACTTAGAGATTAGACACAGATCATTTGTACATGAAGGTTTAACAAGAATCTTTGATGCATTCCCAGACCATGCACACCCAATGGCAACACTAGGTGCTGCAACTATGGCATTATCGACATTTTATAAAGATCACTTACATTTAGAAGATGAAGACCAATTCAAAGAGATGAGAAGAAGAATTGTTGCTAAAATGCCAACTATTGCAGCTATGGCTTATAGAAATTCAATTGGTGTTCCACAAATCTATCCAGATGTAAATAGATATTTCACTGAAAACTTCTTATATATGTTAAGAGCATATCCAGGTGGAAAAATGAAATATCTTGGAAATGGTAAAAATGATGATATCAGACAAGTTGAAGTTGATGCACTTGATGCAATTTTTACACTTCATGCTGACCATGAACAAAATGCATCTACAACAACTGTAAGAAATGTTGGTTCAACTGAAGCTCACCCTTATGTTGCAATTGCTTCTGGTATTGCTGCATTATGGGGTTCTGCTCATGGTGGTGCAAATGAAAAAGTTATGGACCAATTAAAACTAATTGGTGATGTTAAAAATGTACCTACATATATTGCAAAAGCAAAAGATAGAAATGACCCATTTAGACTTATGGGATTTGGACATAGAGTTTATAAAAATAGAGACCCTAGAGCTGAAACATTAAAAGGTTTACAAGATAAATTAAGAGAAGAATTAAATCTTGATTCTAAATTATTAGATGTAGCAGCAGCAGTTGAAGAAGCAGCATTAAGTGATGATTACTTCAAAGAAAGAGGTTTATATCCAAATATCGATTTCTACTCAGGAGTTATCTTAACAGCTCTTAAAATTCCTGTAGAGATGTTTACTCCAATCTTTGTTATTGGTAGAACTGTTGGATGGATTACACAATGGTCTGAATTAAAACAAGATCCAACAGCTAGAATTGCAAGACCAAGACAATTATACACAGGTAAATAAAAATAAAGCGGTCAAAAAAAGGAGATGACACAATATGAGTGAACTTGTTAAACTATCAGTTAATGGGGAAGAATTAGAAGCGCAAAAAGGGAGTCTATTAATAGACGCTCTTTTGGATAGAGATATTCACATTCCTCATTTTTGCTACCATCAAGCATTAGGTAAAGATGGTAACTGTAGAATGTGTATGGTTGAGATCGAAGGACAGAAAAGGCCACAAATTGCGTGTGATACTCCTATCAAAGAGGGTATGATTGTAAGAACTAAGGGTGAAAATATTGAAAAAGTTAGAAGAGATATTCTTGAACTTGAACTTATCAATCATCCTATTGACTGCCCTACATGTGATCAAGCTGGTGAATGTAAACTTCAAGACTACTATATGGAGTCAGGTTTCTACCATTCAAGAGTAAATGTTGATAATAAAGTTACTGCAAGAAAAAGAATTGAACTTGGAAGTAACGTTATGCTTGATCAAGAAAGATGTGTTCTTTGTACAAGATGTGTAAGATTCTGTTCTGATATTACAAAAACTAATGAGTTAGGTGTTATTAGTAGAGCAGACCATTCTGTAATTGGAACTTTTCCAGGTCGACCACTAGATAATCCATATGCAATGAATGTAGTAGATTTATGTCCTGTTGGAGCTTTAACTTCACAAGATTTTAGATTTAAACAAAGAGTATGGTTTATGGAATCTTTTGATGCAATCTGTAATGGTTGTGCAAGAGGATGTAATATAAAAGTTGACCATAGAAAAGAAAAATATAAAGATGATCAAATCTTCAGATTTAGACCAAGAGTTAACAAAGCAGTTAATGGTTGGTTTATGTGTGATGAGGGAAGATTATCATATAAGAATGAATCAAAAAATAGACTTTTAGTTTCAAAAATTGGAAACGAAGAGACTAATTTTGATAATGCTATTACAAACACTTTTAAAATTTTAACAACTGAAAGTAAAATTTTATTTGTATTAGACCCGAGTCTTTCACTTGAAGAGATGCAAAATATTCAAAATCTAGCAACTGCACTAAAAGCTGACGTAACAGGTTTCGCCCCACACTTAATTGATGAGAGTTTTGGAGATGATTACTTAAGAAAAAGTGACAAATCTGCAAATAGAGCAGCATATAAAGAGTTAGGTATTAGTGAAGATGAAGCAGAGTTTAACTCAAAACTAAAAGCAGCAACTGCTGTAGTTATTTTAAATAATAACTATTTTGATAAAAACTTAAGCCTGTTAGATGGTAAAAAAGTTGTAAGTTGTTTCTCACATATATCTGAAACACTTACTAAGTCTGATATAACAATTCCAACTGCATCATTTTATGAAAAAAGTGGAACTTATATCAATTTTGAAGGTATTAAACAAAAAGTTATTTCAAAAATTAGAAAAGATAAACCAATGGAGTCAATCACTTCAATTATTGAGTATATCAAATCTATGATAGAAAAAGGTAGTCTATGAGTACGGTTTCAATAGTAGTAATTATTGTAAATATTCTTCTTGCTAAAATCTTATCAGTTGGAACAACTCCAATTATGGTTTGGTGGGAAAGAAGAGTAGCAGGTTTTATGCAAGATAGAACAGGTCCAAATAGATGTGATATAGGTGGAATTAGACTAGGTGGTTTAATTCAGGCTATCGCAGATATGTTAAAACTTGTTTTTAAAGAGGATTTTACACCTGCACATATAAAAGAAAGATTTCTTTTCACAATTGCACCTGCAATTGTATTTTTCTGTTCATTTATGACAATGGCAGTTATCCCATTTGCTGATAATTTAGTAATTGATGGTGAAAGCTTTATGATGCAAGCTATTCCAACAACACTTGGAATTATGTGGTTCTTAGCATTTGCGGGATTATCTGTATTTGGTATTATTTTAGGTGGTTATTCATCTGAAAACAAATATGGACTTTTAGGTGGAATTAGAGCATCTGCACAAGTTATCTCTTATGAAGCGGCTATGGCTTTATCTATTATCTCTGTTTTATTAACATATGGTTCAATTAATCTTGGAGATATGGTTCAAGCTCAAGGTGGAGTAATTTTTGGATTTATTCCTGCATGGGGTATTTTTATGCAACCATTAGCAGCATTAATTTTTATTGTTACTGCTTTTGCTGAATCAAATAGAACACCATTTGATATTGCAGAGGGTGAATCAGAAATCGTTGCTGGTTATCATACAGAGTATTCAGCTATGAGATTTGGATTATTCCAAGTTGGTGAATATGCTGCAATGTCTGCTTCATCAGCTATTATTGTAACTTTATTCTTAGGTGGATATCAAATACCTTGGTTAGATACACAAGCTATTCAAAGTAATATTAACTATGTTATTTTAGCAATTATAATTCTTTTACCTTTAAAAGCATTTTTCTTTGCTAAATGGATGAACAAAAACTATAACTGGCTAGATGCTAATGATAAAAGACATAAAGAGAAAAATATTTTAATTAAAGGTTTTTGGGGAATTGCAATAGTAATCTCAGCTATCTTAATTTTATTTTTAGTTACTGGACTAGGAACAAATGGTGTAAATATTGCAACAGCTGTAATTCAAATTGCAACATTTATTGCAAAGTTTTTATTTATGAATTTTGTATTTATTTGGATTAGATGGACACTATTAAGATTTAGATATGACCAACTACAAATGTTAGGTTGGAAAGTATTAATACCATTAGCAATATTAAATATTGTAATAACTGCTATTTTTGTAGTAGCGACAGGAAGTTAATATGGGAATTAAAATTGTACCAAGACATGGAAAGTCATTAAAAGATAAATTATACATACCAGCAATTGTTGGTGGTATGAAAACTACATTCTCTCATTTTAAAAAGAATTTAGGAGATGTATCAAATCTAAGAACTCAACAATATCCAGAGGTTCAACCAACAGATATTACTGAAAGATATAGAGGTGTACACAGACTTACTAAATGGGAAGATGGAAGTGAAAAGTGTGTTGCATGTTATATGTGTGCAACTGCTTGTCCTGCTCAATGTATCTTTATTGATGCAGAAGAGAGATTTGATGGTGTAGCAGAAAAAAGACCAAAAGAGTTTAAAATAGATCTATTAGAGTGTGTATTTTGTGGGTATTGTGTAGAAGCTTGTCCATGTGATGCTATTAGAATGGATACAGGGATTTTCAGTTTCACTGCAGGAAAAAGGGAAGATTTCTTAGTAGATAAAGAACGACTTATGTCTCATGAGCGTTCGAAGGATTTTGATGATGAGTAATATAATTTTTCTAGCACTTAGTTTATTTGCCATTGCTGGTGGTGTTGCTATGTTAGTATATAGAAATCCAATGTATTCAGCACTTGGATTATTGATTTCTATATTATCAGTAGCTGGTTTATTTGCATTGTTAAATGCAACATTTCTTTTCATGGTTCAACTTATTGTTTATGCAGGAGCAATTATGACATTAATCCTGTTTATCTTAATGTTTCTTAATATCAAAGAAGAACATTTACCAAAAGAGCCTAAAAAATTTGCTCTAATTGGTTTAGGTGCAGCTATTATGATTCCATTTAATATTGTAATCTTAAAAGCTGTATCAAAATTAGAAGATAAAAATATGAAAATTGTTGAAGATTCTTTTGGTGATATTAAACCTATCGGTGAAAAGTTATACAACGAATGGATTATTTCATTTGAGCTAATCTCTATTTTACTACTTATTGCACTAGTAGGTTCAATTGTATTAGCAAAAAGAAAAAAAATGAATAAGGAAGACGCATGATTAGTTTAACATCATATGCTTTTGTTTCTATGATTCTTTTTTCTATTGGAGTTATAGGTGTAATTGCAAGAAGAAATATATTTGTAATCTATATGTCGATTGAACTTATGTTAAACGGGATTAACCTTTTCCTTATAACATTTGCAAGATATCATTTTAATATGGATCCACAAATTATCACTATTATGGTAATCTCTATTGCTGCTGCAGAAGCTGCAATATTCTTATCTGTAATCATTTTATTATTTAGATCTAAAAGATCACTTGATACAGATATATTTACTACATTAACACAAGGAGAGAGATCATGATGGATACTTCGCTTCTTGTTTGGATAATTCTTGCTCCACTATTAGGTGCAATTTTAAATGGGGGAATATACTTTTACCATGTAAAGAAAAAACCTGTATCTGAACTTGTTTTCTCTGTAATTGGTACAGGAACTCCACTTATAGCATTTTTAATTACTCTATCACTATTTTTAGATATGGTAAATAATGGAGTTACTTTTCAACAAACAGTATTTACTTGGCTAAGTTTAGATACTTTAAATATTGCAATGGGATTCTTAGGTGATAATCTAGCAATCTTTATGGCAATGTTTGTTACATTTGTTGGATGGTTAATTCATATCTATGCTATTGGGTATATGACTGGGGATGAAGGTTTTGGTAAATTCTTCGCTTACTTCAATCTTTTCTTAGCTTCAATGTTAATTCTAGTATTAGCAGATAACCCAATTATTTTATTTATTGGATGGGAAGGTGTTGGAGTTTGTTCATACTTACTAATTGCATTTTACTATACTGATAAAGATAATGTTATTGCTGGTAACAAAGCATTTATTGCAAATAGAGTTGGTGATTTTGGATTTCTTTTAGGTCTTATCACTTTATTCTTCGCTTTAGGTGAGGTTAACTTAAGCTTTACATCTTTAGAAGCTAATATAAATAATGCTTCAACTGGATTATTAATGTTATCAGGTTTCTTACTATTTGTTGGAGCTATGGGTAAATCAGCACAAATTCCATTATATGTATGGCTTCCAGATGCAATGGCAGGTCCAACTCCAATTTCAGCATTAATCCACGCAGCTACAATGGTTACAGCTGGGGTTTATATGGTAGCTAGATTTCACTTCTTATATAGTGGAATTGAAGAGATTGGTACATTTATTGCTTATATTGGTGCATTTTCAGCTTTACTTGCTGCTATTATTGCAACAAGACAACAAGATATTAAAAAGATTCTTGCATACTCAACTATGTCTCAATTAGGATATATGTTTATAGCTGTAGGACTTGGTTTTTATAGTTCTGGACTTTTTCATGTATTTACACACGCTTTCTTTAAAGCTATGTTATTCATGGGTGCAGGTGGTATGATTATTGCTTTACACCATGAACAAAATATTTTTAAAATGGCACAACATAGAGCTCAACTTCCAATCATTGGAATCACATTCTTAATAGGTGTTATTGCAATTTCTGGTATTCCTCCATTTTCTGGATTCTTTTCAAAAGATGCTATTTTAGCAGCAGCTTTCCAAGAGGGACAATACTTAATCTGGGCAATTGGAATGTTTACAGCATTTTTAACAGCATTTTATATGTTTAGAATGTATTTTATCCTTTTTGTTGCCCCAAACAAACATACAACACATTATGTTTATACATCAAAAACAATTACTTTCCCACTTCTAATTTTAGCAATTGGGGCTGTTGGAGCAGGTTTTCTTAACTTCCCTGCAATATTTGGTGGACATCATTTAGTTGATACATGGTTAGCACAAACAAACTCAACACATATCCATATGTCACATGCTACTGAATATATATTGATGATTCTTTCAATTGTAGTAGCAGCTGCAGGTATTGTTGTTGCTTACAAAAAGTATGCTAACTTTGATGTTTATAAACCAGAAGATGAAAAAGGTATCATTGCGAATAAATTCTATGTTGATGAATTCTATGATCTAATTTTCGTACAGTTTTCTAAAAAAATCTCTTCTGTGATTGATAAAACTGTAGATATGAAAATTATTGATGGATTCATTATGACTGTTTGTAATGAGTTTATCGCATTTGGTAAAAAAGTTGCAACTTTACAAAATGCAAATGTAAGATTCTATGCAGCATTTATGCTTATTGGTATGAGCTGTGTGTTTGTTTATTTATATATTTCTTTAGGATTATAAGATGAGTGCGGATATATTATCATTTATTATCTTTTTACCAGCGGTTGTTGCCTTTGGTTTAATGATTACGACAAAACATATAGAAACAGTTAGAAATATTGCATTTTTAACTACTACTGTAATATTAGCACTTGTTCTTAAAATCTATATCGATTTTGAACCAAGTGCAGGGATGCAGTTTGTTACTAATGTTCCTTGGATTGAGTCATATGGTATTAATTACTATATTGGTGTTGATGGTTTTTCATTAACTATTTTAATGATGATTGCTATACTAATTCCAACAGCATATCTTTTACTGTGGGAAGGTAGAACAAAAGGTTACTGGATAAATATGCTACTAGTTCAAACTGGTGTTACTGGTTCACTTTTAGCTTTAGATGTAATTTTATTCTACTTTTTCTGGGAAGTTATGTTATTACCAGTATTCTTAATGATTGGTATTTATGGATTTGGTGATAAAGTATTTACAACTATTAAAGTTACTGTTTATACAATGCTTGGTTCATTACTTATGTTTGTTGCAATTATCTATTTAGGTGTTGCATACCATAATGAGTTTGGTGTATGGGCATATCAATATGATAAACTAACACAAATAACTACACTTAGTTATACAGAGCAAATTTGGTTATTCTTAGCATTTTTATCAGCTTTTGCTATTAAGATTCCAATGTTCCCATTACATACATGGATTATGGAAACATATAAAAATGCTCCTACTGGTGCAGTTTTCTTATTATCATCAATTATGGCTAAACTTGGTGTTTATGCCGTTGTAAGATTTTTAATTCCAATTTTCCCAGAGATTTATGTTGAGTTCTCTAGTTGGTTTGTATTTATTGGATTATTTGGTCTGGTTTACTTTGGTATTGCTGCACTTATGCAAGATGATATTAAAAGAATGTTTGCATACTCTTCAGCTTCACACTTAAGTTTCATTGCAGCTGGTATTTTTTCACTAAATGCATTTGGTGTAAATGGTGCTTTATATTTAATTATTGCACACGCAATTGCAACAGGGGCATTATTCTTGCTTGTTGGAATTATCCACGATGAAACTGGATACAAAACAATTAAAGATTTAGGTGGATTAGCAAAACAATCACCAATATTTACAACTATCTTTGCAATTATGTTATTTGCAAACGTTGGATTACCTGGAACAAATGGATTTGTATCAGAACTTTTAATTATATTTGGTATTTATGAATTTAATCATACATTAGGATATATCTCAGCACTTACAGTAATAATTGGTGCTTCATATATGTTATGGATGTTCCAAAGAGCTATTTTACAAGATAGAGAGGGTGAGACTTTAAAATTTAGAGATTTAAAAATTAAAGAGATTGTTGGTTTAGCACCATGGGTTTTCTTAGTATTTTTGATGGGTATCTATCCAGATATCTTTATCGATAAATTTGAACCAACAGTAACACACTATTTAAATGATATTTTACATATTGGAGCAACAAAATGAGTAACTTAATACATATATTACCTGTATCAATAGTATTAGTAGCTGCTGTTGCTTTAATGCTAATGAGTATGTTTGAAAATAAATTCAATACAAAACAATATATTATTGTATCTTCTATTGTTTTAGTATTAACACTTATTTTAAGTTTTATTCCATTTGGTGAATCATATTCAATTAAACCATATGAATCTATATTTAATGATGTATTAATATTTGATAGCTTTTCAAATTTCTTTAATGTCCTATTAATTAGTGGTACATTACTTACTTTATTAATTGGTGAAAACTATTTCCAATCAAGAAGCTATTTTAAAGGTGAGTTTTTCTCAATTTTATTATTTGCTTTATTTGGTATGATGTTATTAGCTAATTCAAATGAGTTAGTTACTGCATATATTGCGTTAGAGATTGCTTCATTTGCAGTATATATTATGGTTGGTTATAACACTGATGATTCAAAAAGAGTTGAAGCTATTTTTAAATATTTGATTTTAGGTTCATTTATTGGTGGTTTTTATCTTTTAGGTGTTGTTTTAGTTTATGGTGGAACTCAAACTACAAACTTAACTGAAATTGCTACATATATATCAACACATAGCAATGACGAGTTATCTCTTGTATATATTGGATTTACATTAATTTTATTTACATTCCTATTTAAAGTTGCAGCATTCCCATTCCAATCATGGGTACTAGATGTATATAGAGGTGCACCGATGATTATCACTGCATTTATGGCATCTACATTTAAAATTGCAATTTTCTCTTTCTTCTTAAGAGCAATTTTACAAGATATGGGAACAATGATTGATTTCTGGGATTCTGTTATATATGTAATCATAATTTTTACATTAGTATTTGGAACGTGGTTAGCAGTAACTCAAAAAATTGTAAAAAGAATGTTAGCAGCATCTTCAATTGTACATACAGGATATTTATTATTAGCATTTATTGCACTTGGTCAAAACCTTGATGCTGCATATGCAACTGTATTTTATTTAATTGCATATCTATTATCAGCACTTGGTTCATTTGGTATTATTTCACATATTATCTCTGAAACAAAAGTAAGAGTTACATATGATGACTTTAAAGGTTTAGCAAAAGAAAGACCATTTTTAGCTGCAATGATGACTATTTTCTTATTCTCACTTGCAGGTATTCCATCAACAATTGGTTTTATTGGTAAATTTTATGTGTTTACAGAAGCAATTAATGCAGGATATGCAGCACTTGCTATCTTAGCAATCATTGCAACATTTGTATCTATTTACTACTATTTTAAACTTATTGCTATGATGTACTTCTATCCAACAAATGAAGAGTGTGTAAGTAATGACTTTAATGATAAAAGAGTTTCAACTTATGCTATTGCATTCTTAGCAATTGTAACAGTTATTGGTGGTATTGGTAGTGCAATTGTATTCTTTATCCCAGTTTTAAATATCGATACACTTATTGATTTAACACAAATAGCTATTCAATCTTTATTTATAAAATAATATTAGTAAGGTTTAATTCCTTACTAATAAAATCCGACAAAAAAAATCCTATTTATATTTTTAAAATCCTTTTAGTATTATAATTAAATTATAACATTAGTATAGCAATTACTTATGTGTTGTTTAGTAACATATGTGCAAATCTTTAAAAAGTTATCTATTTAATTAAACACTAGCAAGAAACCCTAATTTAGGGCTTTGAGAGATATAGGAATATTATTTTGTACAATAGTTGTACATAACTTTGACATAACTAATTTTTGGGATATTAAGTACATTTAAGCTATTATTATGCTATTAATATACAAAATCAAATTCATATGAAAGGATGTCAAATGAGTGACCTAATAGAAGGTTATTTAGGGAAGACTGTAGAGAGAAAAAAGAGTAGAGTCCCAGCGAAACTTGACTATATTCAAAGTGCGACTGGATTGTTTCTAGGTCTTTTTATGTGGGGACATATGTTTATGGTGTCTTCTATTCTAGTTAGTAAGGATTTTATGTACGCTGTTACAAAATTTTTTGAAGCTAGTTTTATTTTTGATGGTGGTAATCCATTATTAGTATCAATTCTTGCATTTGTAATTTTCGTAATATTTATTACACACGCAGCAATGGGTATGAGAAAATTACCAGGTAATTTTAAGCAATATCAAGTTATGAAAGCTCATGCAGATAACATGGGTCATGAAGATACTAAGTTATGGTTTATTCAAGCATTCACTGGTTTTGCAATGTTCTTCTTAGGTTCTGTTCATATTTACATTATCATGACACACGCAGATGCTATTGGTCCTTATGCAAGTGCTGATAGAGTTTGGTCAGAATGGATGTGGCCTTTATATATCCTTTTATTATTAGCTGTAGAATTCCATGGAACAATTGGTTTATACAGATTAGCTGTAAAATGGGGATGGTTTGATGGTAATGATCCTAAAGCTACAAGAAAAAAACTTAAAACTTATAAAAAAGCTTTAACTTGGTTTTTCCTAATCTTAGGTTTCGCAACTTTAGCAGCATATATGAAAATTGGTTATGAGCATAAAAATAATGTTGGTGAAAGATATACTCCAACTGCAAAAGTTATGGAATTAAAAATAAATGATGGGAGAGTTGCATAATGAAAATTAATTACTGTGATGCATTAGTTATTGGTGGTGGACTTGCTGGACTTAGAGCTGCAGTTGCTGCTCAGAAAAAAGGCTTAAGTACTGTTGTTTTATCATTAGTTCCTGTTAAAAGATCTCACTCAGCAGCAGCTCAAGGTGGTATGCAAGCATCTTTAGGTAACGCTAAAATGTCTGATGGAGATAATGAAGATTTACACTTTGCTGATACTGTTAAAGGTTCAGACTGGGGATGTGACCAAGATGTTGCAAGAATGTTCGTTACAACTGCACCTAAAGCTATTAGAGAATTAGCATCTTGGGGTGTGCCTTGGTCTAGAGTTAAAGCTGGTACTCACGAAGCTGTAATCAATGCTAAAAAAACAACTATTACTGAAGATGAAGATAGACATGGTCTTATTACTTCAAGAGACTTTGGTGGTACAAAAAAATGGAGAACATGTTATACAGCAGATGCAACTGGACATACAATGTTATTTGGTGTTGCAAATGAAGCTTTAAAACATGATGTTGATATTAGAGATAGAAAAGAAGCATTATCAATTATCCATGAAGATGGAAGATGTTATGGTGCTGTTGTTAGAGATTTAATTACAGGTGAATTAGAAGCTTATGTTGCTAAAGGAACATGTATAGCTACTGGTGGATACGGTAGAGTATTTAAACAAACTACAAATGCTGTAATTTGTGAAGGTACTGGTGCCGCAATTGCACTTGAAACTGGTATTGCTACACTTTCAAATATGGAAGCAGTTCAATTTCACCCAACTCCAATCGTACCATCAGGGATTTTATTAACTGAAGGTTGTAGAGGTGATGGTGGTATCTTAAGAGATGTTGACGGTCACAGATTTATGCCAGATTATGAGCCAGAGAAAAAAGAACTTGCTTCTAGAGACGTTGTTTCAAGAAGAATGATTGAGCATATTAGAAATGGTAAAGGTGTTCCTTCACCTTATGGATATCACGTTTGGTTAGATATCTCTATATTAGGTAGAGAGCATATCGAAAGAAACCTAAGAGATGTTCAAGAGATTTGTCAAATTTTTAATGGTATTGATCCTGCTGACGAGGGTCCAAAAGGTTGGGCTCCAGTACTTCCAATGCAACACTACTCTATGGGTGGTATTAGAACTAAACCAACTGGTGAAACAACTAGATTAGCAGGTTTATTTGCTTGTGGTGAAGCTTCTTGTTGGGATATGCATGGATTTAACAGACTTGGTGGTAACTCAGTATCTGAAACAGTTGTTGCTGGTATGATTATTGGTAACTATTTTGCAGATTTCTGTCTAGAAAATGATGTTACAATCCCAACTTCGACAGTTCAAAAATTTATTGATGAACAAGATAAATACTTAGATGAGATTTTAGCTTACAATGGTAGTGAAGATATCTTCAAAATCAAAAATAGAATGAAAGAACTTATGGATGAAAAAGTTGGTATCTTTAGATCTGGTGGTCCATTAGCTGAAGCTGTTGAAGAATTAAAAGAGTTATTAGTTAAAACTAAACAAATCACTGTTAAGTCAAAAGAGAGAGCTGGTAACCCAGAACTTGAAGAAGCATATAGAGTTCCTAAGATGTTAAAAGTTGCATTATGTGTAGCTAAAGGTGCTAGAGAGAGAACTGAATCAAGAGGAGCTCACTATAGAGAAGACTTCCTAAAAAGAGATGATGCTAACTGGATGAAAAGAACACTTTGTACTTGGCCAAATAAAGATGATATTGAACCAACAATTGAATATGCTGATTTAGATATTATGAAAATGGAAATGCCTCCAGCATTTAGAGGTTATGGTGCTAAGGGTATGATTATTGAAAATGAACTTTCTGCAAAAAGACAAGCTGAAGTTGATGAAATCACTGAAAAAATGCAAGCAGAAGGTAAAGATAGACATGAGATTCAAGATGCATTAATGCCATTTGAATTACCTATGAACTATAAAGCTAAAAATGAAAGAGCAGGAGATAAGTAATGAGTACACAAAAAGGTAGAGAAATTACAATAAAAGTACTTAAATTTAATCCAAGAAGTGCGGTTTCAAAACCGCATTATGTTGAGTACAAATTAGAAGAGACTCCAGGTATGACTCTTTTTATTGCATTAACATATATTAGAGAAAACCTAGATCCAGATTTATCTTTCGACTTCGTTTGTAGAGCTGGTATTTGTGGTTCTTGTGGTATGGTTGTTAATGGTAAACCAAGTCTTGCTTGTAGAACACTAGTTGCAAACTATCCAGAAGGGAAATTGACTCTTCTTCCAATGCCAGCATTTGAATTAATCAAAGATTTATCTGTAAATACTGGTAAATGGATGGATGCAATGTCAAAAAGAGTTGAATCATGGGTTGTTACAAATGAAGAAACTGATATTTCTAAATTAGAAGAGAGAATTGATCCAGAAGTAGCAAATAATACATTTGAATTAGATAGATGTATTGAGTGTGGTATTTGTGTTGCTTCTTGTGGTACTATGCTTATGAGACCAGACTTTGTTGGACCAGTTGGTATGAACAGAGTTGCTAGATTTGAAATCGATCCACATGATAAAAGAACTGCGGAAGATTTCTATGAATTAATTGGTGATGATGATGGTATCTTTGGTTGTATGTCATTAATGGCTTGTGAAGACCATTGTCCAAAACACTTACCGCTACAAAATAAAATTGCTTACTTAAGAAGAAAACTAGTAGCACTTAGATAATAATATGAGAGGTTTCCTCTCATATTAAAACAATAAAAAAAGTCAATTACTTTTAGGAGTAATTGACTTTTTCTATTTTAAGGACAAAAAAATTAGTTTGAAAATTTAAAATTTATTTTATTTTATGCATTGAAATTATCACTGGGAATGAATACTTTTACTTAAAAGTTTCATTTCTAAGCAAAGGAAAAAAATGTCTTTAGCAAAAGATTACTTCTTACTCTATCATGGTACAAATATTGAACAAATCACTACTTTTGGAACATTGGAAAATAAAGAAAAAGATGAGTTCTTTGATGTTGCAGCACTTGCTTTATGTGCTACTAGGAAAAACTATGAAAAGTTCATAACATTAGATAGTTTTAAGCAACTAATTACCCATGTAACATTAAAAGAGGTGAATACTCTTGAGGATTTACATCAATTTCAACATTGTTTGATAGAAGCTATTAAACATGATACAAAAAAATCTCATTTGGAAGAGCTTCATAATGCCTTTAAATATTTAAACGATGCAGAGATATTGGATGAATCTAACTATAAAAAACTTATTTCACTATTTGATCCAGAAGAATTAGTTGATGAAGAAAAAACAGAAATAGAATCATTTAATGATGAAAAAAAACCATTTAAAGAAGCAAAAACAGAGTTAGATATTTTAATTAATGAATTAAAAGCAATATTTCAAACAGAAGATTTTAAAAATGAGTTAATTGATACTCAAAACTATTTAGATAATCAAAAATTTTCTATAGGAATAACTGGTGTAATGAATGCTGGTAAATCTACAATGTTAAATGCACTTATGGGACAAGAGATTCTAGGAAGTGCAGTTGTTCCAGAAACTGCAAACTTAACCATTGTAAAACATGGTGAACCTTCTGCAAAAGTTTTTTATTGGAATACAAAAGAATGGGAAAAAATAGAAAAAAGTGCAAATGAGATTGAGTCAATAAAAGAATTTGTTGATGAAACAAAAAAAATATTTGGTGATAATCTAAATAAAATTATTAAAGATGAATCTCTTAGTGAAAATGTAGATATAAATAATCTAGCTTCATATACATCAGCGGAAGCCAGTGGAAAAAAATGTAATCTAGTAAAATATGTAGAGTTAAAATCAGATTTAAAATTTTTAGCTGATGGGATTGAAATAGTTGATACTCCAGGATTAGATGACCCTGTTATTCAAAGAGAAGAGATAACAAAAGAGTATTTAAGTCAATGCGATTTAATGCTTCACTTAATGAATGTATCTCAAAGTGCAACTTTAAAAGATGTTGAATTCATAATTGATGCACTACTTTATCAAAATATTACAAAACTTTTAATTGTAATCACAAGAGCTGATACTGTAAGTCCTGAACAATTAGAAGAGGTAATCAACTATACAAAATCATCTATTCAAAGACAATTAAAAGCACAAAATAAAGATAGTAAACTTGATTATATTCTAAATCATATCAAGTTTATTCCAATCTCTGGTAAAATGGCACTGTATCATAGAACAGGAAGAGAAAAAGAAGCTTTAGAAGCTGGTTATAAAATAGAAGATACTGGTATTTTAGAGATAGAAAACTATCTAGAAGAGACTTTATTTGGTAAAAGTTCTGGTAAATCTGATTTAATTATAAAAGGTGCTAAAACTCAACTTCTAAAATCTATTGAAAAAGAATTAAAATCATTTAATTATGAACTAATCCTTTTATCAAAATCAAAAGAGGAACTAGAAGCAGATTTAGAAGAGTTTAATAAGAAAAAAGAGACAAATGAAAAAATATTTGCTAGTTTAAATGAGGATATAAATTTATATAAAAACGATGCAAAGAATTATTTAGAAACTTTAGAAACATTCCTTTCAACAGAATTAATAGATTTACAAAATATTATTAGACAAAGGGTTTTTAATGATGTGAAATACTCTTTTGAAAAGACAAAAAAAAGACCTGATAATTCTAGAATTAAAACAATAATTGAAACAGCTATAAAAGATGGAATTATAGATATAATAAGAGATTATAGATATAAATTTATTAAAAAATCACAAAATATAGGTGAGATTTGTGAACAAAAATACCAAGATTTAGGTTTTGTTCTTGGACACAAAAATGATAATTTTGATGCAAGAGGATTTTTTCAAGATGATTTTAAATCAGGTTTTTTAACATCATCAAATGAAATCTTAATCTCAAAAATCATATCAGAAGTATCTAATACAAAGGCTAATAAACTTCCAGAACTTGATAGAGCTATTGAGACATTCATAAAAGAAGAGTTTGAACCTATTGAGAAGAATATAAAAGAGAAAGCCAACTCAATTTCTAAAATACTTATTGAAAACTTTTTCTTACAAATTGCCGAACCATTAAAAGTTTTTGAACACAAATTAAAAAAAGATGAAAAAGCATTACAAAATAGAATAGCAACATTTGAAGAAAATGAAACAAATAAAGATGAAATGACAATTAAAATTCATAAAAAAATTAAAAAATTAGAAACTATAATGAAAGGACTTAAATCATGAGTATTCTAAATAGTTTTATCAAAGAGTTTAATGAAAAATTTACTGCTGTAAAAGAGGAATATGAAGAGGGTTTAGTTGGTGATATAAAAAGGGTAAAAGATAAACTTTTAGCTCCTGAATTTTTGCCTTCAGTTCAATTAAAATCTATTTTAGATAAGCAAATTAGACGGGCTAGATATCCTATGGAAGTTGCGATTACTGGACAATTTTCATCTGGTAAATCAACTTTTTTAAATGCCCTACTTTCAAAAAATATTTTACCAACTGGAATCACACCTGTAACATCAAAGGTAAACTTTATAAACTATGGAGAAGAGTATAAACTTAAAATCACATATTATTCTGGTGCACAAGAATATGCTCCTATTGAGGCTATTGCAGAATTTACTGATCAAAGAAAACACGATATGAATGATATCAAGTACCTGACACTTTATGCTCCCATGGATGTATTAAAAGATATATCTTTTGTTGATACTCCAGGACTAAACTCTCAATCTCAAAGTGATACAGATACAACAAGAAGAGTTTTAAGAGATGTTGGTGGAATTATTTGGCTTACACTTATTGACAATGCTGGAAAAATGTCAGAAGCTCAAGTTTTAGAAGAGTATATGGAGCATTTTAAAAATAAATCTTTATGTGTATTAAATCAAAAAGATAAATTCAATCAAGAGCAAATTGAAACAACAACTAAATATGTATCTGAAAAATTTTCTAAATATTTTGCAGAAGTTATACCTATTTCAGCAAAAATGGCACTTGAATCAAGAGCTGCACATAAAGACATTCTTATTCATGATGAATATGAAAAGTTTATAAAAGAGTTTAAAGATGACCTTAAAGATAATGATGTTGAATCTTTAGATTTTTTCCAAAAAAAGTTTAATGAATATAAAAGAAAAGTTAAAACAATCCAATTAAGTGATGCTTCTGGAAATACAAAACTATTGGAAGAATCTAATATTCAAAAAGTTCTAGACTTTATTGAAAATACGATTAGACCACAAGCTGCCGATTCTAAAGAGTATGCAATTAAAAAAGATTTAAAAGGTATTTGTGATATTTTAGTAAAAGAGTATGAAACTATTATTGGTGTTTATAACTCACTTATTGAAATTCTAGGTGGAGCTCAAAACGAAATATTAGAAGCATTTGATAATATTCATAAAACTTACTCAAAACAACTATTTGATATCTATAATGCATTAGAATCTATTATGGAAAAAATGGCACACGAAACTTATAGAAATATCAAAAAACAAAAAGCCCATAGATACGAAAAAAAGAGTGGTTTCTTACATAAAGATAGTTTTGAAGAGATTGAGTATGAAACATATTGGATAGATAGTGACAATGTTTATAAAAGTTTATTTTATGATGATCAAACTATTGATAAAATGTTTAAAAAAGCAATCAAACAACTAAAAGTTATAGAATTAGATTCAGCAGAAGCTTTTAGAGATGTATATAGAGATATAAAACACAGAATTCATAGATGGCAAGAGCCATATGAACTTATAAAAAAGCATAGGGAGATTGCATCAGACTTAGAGTTTTCTGCAACAAGACACTTTGCTGCAAAAGTTTATGAAAATGTTTTAAGAAGTTATCATAGAGCTATATTAGAAAATATCTCTGCACTTAGAAAAAAGTTTGCTTATTTTAATGGAGCTTTATCATATAGTTATATCCAAACTACACAAGCAACAATTGCACATTTTGAACAACTAATTGCTGAATCAGTTATCCTTTATGAAAAAGAACCAACAAAATTTAATATTTATCATCCAAGAGAGGATGAGATTCTTACAAAGCTAAAAGCAAATTTTGGTTTTGAAAAAATTGAGGATTTCTTAACATCAAAAAGAAACTATTTATATAAAATCATTCAATACTCAAAAAACCAGTACCTAGAGATAAATGAAGATAGAATAAATTTTGTAGAATCGAAAAAAGATGAATTTATCAATAAAATTGAAAAGTTATCTCAAATAAAAGAGGAGATTTAATCCTCTTTTCTCTGTATTAATTTATTAAATATTCTTACTTAAAATATCAAAATATTTTATTTACAATTTTGTAAATTAAAAAAACTTCGTTTATTTTTATTTTTCCTAAACTCTTAATATAGTCCATTTTATAATATCTTCCAAAATAACTAAAATCTTATTTTAAATTTACAAAATTGTAAATTTAAAGACTAAGTTATTAATATTAATAACAAATTTTAATCTGTTAATTTAAACTTCAACTAATATTAAATAATCGACTGTGTCATTTATTCGCACTTGTCTAAATTTTACCATTTTGATTTAATTTATTTATAAAATTTAACATCCATTTAAAACATTTTGTGTGAAACTACGGTAATAAAATTAATTAAAAAATGGAGATATTATGAACGCATCGGATTTATTTGTAAAAGCGTTGGAAAATGAAGGTGTTGAATATATTTTTGGTATTCCCGGTGAAGAGAACTTAGACTTTTTAGAATCTTTAAGAAAATCGAAACAAATCAAACTTATATTAACTAGACATGAGCAAGGTGCAGGTTTTATGGCTGCAACTTATGGAAGATTAACAGGAAAAGTTGGTGTATGTATTTCAACTTTAGGGCCAGGTGCTACAAACTTTGCTACAGCTGCAGCTTATGCACAACTTGGTGGTATGCCAATGATGATGATTACTGGTCAAAAACCAATTAAAAAATCTAAACAAGGTAGATTCCAAATCGTTGATATCGTTGGTATGATGAAACCAATGACAAAATATGCAAAACAAGTTGTAAATGGAAACAATATTCCATCTATGGTTAGAGAAGCATTTAAAATTGCTACAACTGAAAGACCAGGTGCTGTTCATATTGAATTACCAGAAGATATTGCAGCAGAAGAAGTAGAAGATAATATCTACCCAGTTCAAACTTTCAGATATCCAAATGCTGATAAAGTTGCAATTGCAGATGCTGTTAAAATGATTGAAAAAGCGAAAAGACCATTATTATGTATTGGTGGTGGAGCTAATAGAACTAAAATTGGTGATGCACTTACAAACTTTGTAAATGAAACAGGTATTCCTTTCTTCTCTACTCAAATGGGTAAAGGGGTAATTAATGAAAACCATAAATTATGTCTTTCAACTGCTGCATTATCTAAAGACGATTTTATTCACTGCGCAATTGACAGAGCAGATTTAATTATCAATGTAGGTCACGATGTTATTGAAAAACCACCATTCTTTATGGAAAATGATGAAAATGCAACAAAAGTTTTACATATCAACTTCTTCCCTTCAGAAGTAGATGATACTTACTTCCCACAACTAGATGTAATTGGTGATATTGCTGCAAATATTAATCAAATTACAAATGCTGTATCTAAACAAGATCACTGGGATTTTGATTATTATGTTAGACTTGCTGATGAAATTAGAACAAGACTATCTAAATACTTTGGTGATACAAGATTCCCAATTTTACCACAAAAAGCAGTAAGAACAATTAGACAAACATTAGATGATAAAGATATTGTAACACTTGATAATGGTGTATATAAAATCTGGTTTGCTAGAAACTATAGATGTGCTGAACCTAATACATTATTATTAGATAATGCACTTGCAACTATGGGGGCTGGACTTCCTTCAGGTATGGCAGCTAAAATGGTAAATCCAGATAGAAAAGTTGTTGCCGTTTGTGGTGATGGTGGATTCATGATGAATGACCAAGAGATGGAAACAGCTGTAAGATTAGGACTTGATTTAACTGTTATTATTTTAAATGACAACTCATATGGTATGATTAAATGGAAACAAACTGGTATGGGATTTGAAACATTTGGACTTGACTTAGAAAACCCAGATTTCGTAAAATTTGCTGAATCATTTGGAGCAACTGGACATAGACCAACTTCTTGTGAAGATTTTGCTGAAACATTAGAAAAATGTGTAAATGGTAAAGGTGTTCATTTAATTGATTTAGCAGTTGATTATTCTTTAAATCACTCAATTTTAAATGAATTACTAGCTAAAAAAGAGTGTATGCTATAATAGATAGAAAAAGAACTAAAAGGAGAAGATAAAAAATGAGTACAATAGAAGTAACGTCACCATATGATGGTAAAGTAGTAGGAACAGTACCTTTTACAAGTGTAGAAGAAGTAGAAAAAGCAATTGATGTTGCATATGAGAGATTTTTAGATGTAGATAACTGGATTCCTAAATTTAAAAGAGTAGAGATTTTAGAAAATGTTATGAAAATCATGTCTTCTCAAGTAGAAGAATTAACTATCCTTTGCGCAAGTGAAGGTGGAAAACCATATATGGATTCTAAAGTTGAAGTTCTAAGAGCTATCAATGGTATTAAAATAGCAATTGAACAAATTGCTGTTCAAGAGGGTCAAGAAATAGCTATGGGTCATACTCCTACAAGTGTAAATAGAATGGCTTATACTATGAAAGAACCAATTGGTGTAGTTGCTGCTATTTCAGCATTTAATCACCCATTTAACTTGGCAGTCCACCAAGTAATTCCAGCAATTGCTGTAGGTTGTCCTGTTATTATTAGACCAGCTACACAAACTCCAATGTCAGCTATTAGATTAGTTGAGATTTTAAAAGAAGCTGGACTTCCAGATGGTTGGGCACAAGCTGTTGTTTGTGATAGAAAAGGTGGAGAACTATTAGTTACATCTCCTAAAACAGCATTCTTTACATTTATTGGTTCAGGACCAGTTGGTTGGTACTTAAACTCTAAAGCATCTCCAGGAACTAGAAGTGCACTAGAGCATGGTGGAGTTGCTCCTGTAATAGTAGAACCAGATGCAGACTTTGCTTCTATGGTTCCAGATTTAGGTAAAGGTGGTTTTTACCATGCAGGTCAAGTTTGTGTATCTGTTCAAAGAATCTTTGCTCATGAATCAATTGCTGATAAATTAGCTGATGAGTTAGCTGCTTATGCTTCTAAATTAGTAGTAGGTGATCAATTAGACCCTAAAACAGAAGTTGGTCCACTAATTAACCATAATGAAGTAAATAGAGTTGAAGAGTGGGTTAATGAAGCAGTAGAAAAAGGTGGAAAAATCTTAACTGGTGGAAAAAGAATTTCTGATTCTTGTTTTGAACCAACAGTTATAGTAAACCCAAGTGATGATGCAATCATTTCTCAAAAAGAGATTTTTGGACCAGTTGTTTGTGTATACTCATATAAAACATTAGATGAAGCAATTAAAAGAGCAAATCAACTAGATGTATCTTTTCAAGCAGCAGTATTTACAAAAAATATAGATACAGCATTAAAAGCAGTAAAAAGACTAAACGCAACAGCAGTAATGGTAAATGACCATACAGCATTTAGAGTTGACTGGATGCCATTTGGTGGAGCAAAAACTTCTGGACTTGGATTAGGTGGTATTCCTGATTCTATGAAAGAGATGCAAAACCAAAAAATGATGGTTATCAAATCTCCTTCTTTATAATAAGTATTTAAAAGAGGTTTTCCTCTTTTAAATCTATTTTTTATTTAATTTAAATTTTCTCATTAAACTTTTATATATTACCAATGTTCATCAATAAAAAATAAAAAGTAATTTATATCTCTTAATTCATCATTTGAGACAGTTCCTTTTAAATTAGGCATAATATCTGGATTGAAGGTATATTCAATTAAAAGTTCACTTGTCTTTTCTAACTGTGTCTTTATATCCTCTTGATTACCAACTTTTAATTTAAGGTCATTTAACATTTGGTTTCCTGCTGGAGCTAAGAGTTTTAAAGTTTTATTACCATCTTTTAAAAAATTATTTAAAGGCTTTTTTATATAAATAGATTTTAAATGGCAAGCACTACATTTATCTTCAAAACTCTTTTCACCTAATTTGTAACGTTCTTCATCAAAATCTTTATCTAAAGCAAAAATAGTACAAATACAAAAAACAACTAAAATTATAACTTTTATGATTTATCCTTTTTATCTCAATCCTGGGATAATATTAAATATAAATTCTTTCTTTTTTCTTTACAATATGAACCTTACTCTCTAATTCATCATTGATTTTCTCTTTAAATATTCTAAGTCTATCATCATCCCCATGAATTAAATAGATACAAAAAATATTTTCTAAATCTTTTACAAAATCAATTAAGTCTTTTTGGTCAGCATGAGCTGAAAACCCATTTATTACTTTGATATCTGCTTTTACATTTATATGGGCATCATCAATTTTTATTGTTTTATAACCACTTTCTAAAATAGTTCTACCTAAGGTTCCAGGAACTTGATATCCCACAAACATAACCATATTGTGTGAATCTTGTAAGTATCTTACTAAATGATATTTTATCCTTCCCCCTTCACACATACCTGAACCTGCTACAATTATTTTAGGACCAGCAATTTCATTGATTCTTATTGATTCCTCTTTTAATAAAGTTGTTCTTAACTCATCAAAACTAAAAGGATCTATTCTATTAGAAATTACCTCTTGAACATTTTCATTTAAAAGTTGAGGAAAATTTTTAAATACTCTTGTAACATTTATAGCCAATGGTGCATCTAAAAATACTGGTATATCTTTTAATAAGCCCTCTTCACTCATTTGTCTTAATAAAAATAAAATCTCTTGAGTACGTTCTAATGCAAATGAAGGAAGCAATACTACTCCACCCTTTTGTATTACATTTAAAATATTTTCTTTAAAATTTTTTACAGATATTCGCAGATCCTCATGTAACCTATCTCCATAAGTTGATTCTAAAAAGATATAATTACCCTCTTTCCAAGGTTGTAAATGTGAAGTTATAATTCTAGAGTGATTTCCTAAATCTCCTGAAAAGATAGCACTTTTAGTCATACCATCCTCTTTGAACTCAATCTTTAAACTAGCACTTCCTAATATATGCCCTGCATTTTTAAAAGAGATTTTAATATCATCACTTAACTGCATCGACTCTTCATATTCTAAAAAGGTACCAAAATGTCTAAGTGTTGGTTCAACATCATTTTCATCATAAATAGGATTTTTACTATCTTGGATAATTCCTGCTGCATTTGCAAGCATTAATTTTGCTATCTCATAAGTTGCTCTTGTAGATATAATTTTATTTTTAAAACCTCTTTTTATAAGTAAAGGTAATCTTCCTATATGGTCTAAATGTGCATGGGTAATAATCACATAATCTATTTCACTTGGATCAAATTCAAACTCTTCAATATTTAACTCTTCATCTCTACCTTGAAATAGTCCACAATCTATTAAAATCTTTAAATAACCAACTTCTAATAGGTGACAAGAGCCTGTAACTCCTCCTGCTGCACCATAAGATGTATAATAAGCCATAATATTCCTTTTTATATATTATATTAATGATACAATTATTTTGATTTGGAAACAAGAAAATATCTAAATTTTTAATTAGTTATGATAAGTATTTCAAATATATGAAAATTCTTATTTTTCTTAGCTTTTTATTAATTTAAGCACCTTTATACCATTTTTTTGATATAAGTTCCTTTTTGAAACAATTAAGAATTTAATAAACAAAGCATCAATAATGATCTTTAGAGTTTTTGCAAAAAAAACCTAAAAATAAGATTTTTTAATAGAAATTAACTTTCTATATTAAAAGAAAAATTATAAAAGAGGTCCCTTTTTATTGGGACTATAAAAAGGAACGTTTATGAATCTTCATGAATATCAAGCAAAGAATTTATATAGAAAATATGATATTCCTACTACAAAAGGAAAATTATTAACTCACCCATCACAACTTGATGATATTTTAAGAACTATTGGAAAAGATAGATGGGTTATAAAAGCACAAGTTCATTCTGGTGGACGTGGAAAAGCTGGTGGGGTTGTTTTAGTTGATTCTAAACATGAAGCTAATGAAGAAGTTAGAAGACTTCTTGGAAGTAGACTTGTTACAAATCAAACAACAAAAGAGGGACAACCTATAAATTCTATTTATATAGAAGAGCCAAGTGATATAGTGCAACAAATCTATTTAGCATTTATTGTAGATAGAACTTCTCAGCGAATTATGATAATTACTTCAAGTGAAGGTGGTATGGAAATTGAAGAGGTAGCAGAAAAAGCACCTGAAAAAATTTTAAGAAACCCTATTAATCCTGTTGTTGGGATCATGCCTGCTCAATGTAGACAAATCTGTGATGATTTAGGTTTAGATAAAACGCTAAGTGCACAAATGATTGATTTAATGCAAAAAATCTATAAAATGTTTGTGGAAAATGACCTATCACTTGTAGAAATCAATCCTCTTGTTGTAACAAAACAAGGTTATCTACTTTGTCTTGATGGAAAAGTTCAAGTTGATAATTCAGCACTTTATAGACAAACAAAAATGAATGAGATTAGGGATGAGTCACAAGAGGATGCAAGAGAATTAAAAGCTGAGAAACTTGACCTAAACTATGTAAGTTTAGATGGAAATATTGGTTGCATGGTAAATGGTGCTGGTCTTGCTATGGCAACTATGGATTTGATTCAAACTTACGGTGGAGAACCAGCAAACTTTTTAGATGTTGGTGGAAGTGTAAATGAAAAAAGAGTTATAGAAGCTTTTGGAATTATTCTATCAGATGAAAAAGTGGATGGTATTTTAGTAAATATCTTTGGTGGTATTGTAAGATGTGATATTATTGCTGCTGGTATTATAAGTGCCGTTGAAGCTATGAATATAAATATTCCTATTGTTGTAAGACTTGAGGGTACAAATGCTAAAGAGGGATTAGAGCTTATTAAAAACTCTACAGTTAGTGTTTATGAAGAGCATGATTTAAATAAAGCAGCACAAAAAATTATTGAACTTACACAACAAAAAGAGCAAGGAGCGAACTAATGGCTATATTAATTGATAAAAATACAAAAGTATTAGTTCAAGGTTTAACAGGAGCACAAGCAAGTTTCCATACACAAAGAGCAATGGCTTATGGTACAAATGTTGTATCTGGGGTTGTTCCAGGTAAAAGGGGTCAAAGACATTTAGACCTTCCTATATACAACACAGTTGAGTGTGCAAAAAGACTTACAGGTGCAAACGCTTCTATTATCTATGTTCCAGCTCCATTTTGTAAAGATGCAATTATTGAAGCAAGTGAAAATGGTATTGAAACAATCGTATGTATCACAGAAGGAATTCCTACACTTGATATGCTTGATGTAAAAGCAGCAATAGATTTAAATGGTTCAAGACTAATTGGACCAAACTGTCCAGGTGTGATAACACCAGGCCAATGTAAAATGGGAATTATGCCAGAATCTATCCATATGCCAGGATCTGTTGGGATTGTTTCAAGATCAGGAACTTTAACTTATGAAGCTGTTAATCAATCAACGCTATCAGGATTTGGACAATCTACTTGTGTAGGTATTGGTGGAGACCCTGTTCCAGGAAGTGATTTTATAGATATGTTAAAAATGTTCCAAGATGATCCTGATACAAAAGCAATTGTAATGATTGGTGAAATTGGTGGTGCAAAAGAGGAAGCGGCAGCTGAGTTTATCAAAGAATATGTTACTAAACCTGTTGTTTCTTATATTGCAGGAGTTACTGCACCAAAGGGGAAAAGGATGGGGCATGCAGGGGCTATAATTGATGGTAGTAAAGGAACTGCAAATGAAAAGTATGCAGCCTTAGAAAGAGCAGGAGTTTGTACAGTTAGAACTATTACTTCTATTGCTGATGCACTAAAAGAGGTTCATCCATAAATTTAAGAGGAAAAACTCCTCTTAAATTTTTAGTAACTTAAAGTAGTAAATTCACTATTTAATAACTGCTTAGCCACCATTGATGGGTTTGCTACATTTATACCCTCTATTAAATTTGATTTATCTAAATTAGCATTTGGAAGATATAAAGGACAAACTTCTACTCGTGCACCTTTTTTCATTATTGCTTGAAGCATCATTTTAGGAGATTTATTTTTAGGTTTTAAAATTGGGCTTTCTTTACCTTTTATAGCTAAATCACCCGCTTTTGAACAAAGAGTCATATTAACCTGTTTTGATTCATTTAAAGTCATCATTGATAGAACCATTGCCATCAATTGAGTTTGAGGCTCACCAGAAGTTAAAACAACATTTAAACCTTTGTTTTGTTCCGCTTGTAAATTTGAAGTTAACAAAAATGCACCAATACTCACAACTGATAAAAACTTTTTCATATAGTTTCCTTTAGATAATGTTTTAATCAATTTCCATGCATGCGTGATTATAAAATAATTTTTCTTATAAATTGATGTATATCAATGGTTTTAAATATTGTTTTGATTATAATTCTCAAAATAATTTATAAAGGAGATTTATGGATGGTTATCCAATAGCATTAATTATTCATCTTTTTTGTGCAATTATATTTATTGGTTATGTATTTTCAGATGTTATGGTATATCCAGTAATAAAACAAGTTTTAGATGAAGAGACTCAAGCAAAAGTAAAAGAAACTATTTCAAACAGGGCAAGAAAAATATTTCCACTTAGTGTTTTATTTCTTGTGCTTTCGGGTGGTTTTATGTTTTCAAAATATATAAATAGTGAAGATGGCTTTGCCAATACAAATTTACAAATAATCCTTCTAATAAAAGTATTTTTAGCTTTAATTATTGTAAGTGGAATAGTTTATTCTTTATCAAGAAGGTTACTAAATAAAAAATCTAATCCACTTATGGCACATTTTCATAATCTAGTATTAATATTAGGTGCAATTATTATCATTTTGGCAAAATTAATGTTTGTTTTTTAATTTGGTATAAAGTAAAATTAGCCATTCAAACTTATAGGAAAGAGATGCAATTATCACAGGAACAATTAAATCAATTTAATGAAAATGGTTTTCTAATTATTAGAAATTTTGCAAATGAAAATTTATGTAATAAGATTTTACAAAAAGCAAAAGAGCATTTAGTAAAAAAGTTAGCACCAATTGAAAGTGAACAAGAATATTTAAATATTGATACAGATGAAATAACAGTTAGAAGATTAAGACAAGTATATGATAGAGAAGAGATTTTTCGTGATTGGATGACAAACAAAGATATTAGACCTATTTTAAAACAAGTTTTAAATGATACACCAGTTTTAACCCTAGCTCATCATAACTCAATCATGACAAAAATGCCCCATGAGAGTACAAGAACTTTTTGGCACCAAGATAGACGTTATTGGAACTTTGAAAATGGTGATTTAGTATCTGTTTGGTTAGCTTTAGATGATGAATATTTAGAAAATGGTCTACTTGAATTTATTCCAAAAAGTCATAAAATTGATTTTGAAAAAGAACAATTTGATCAGTTTTCAAATTTTTTAGATACACATCCAAAAAATATTGAACTTATAAAAACAAAAGTACATCAAAATTTAAAAAAAGGTGATATTGTTTTATTTCATTGTAAAACACTTCACCATGCAAGTAAAAACAATACAGATAAAGCTAAAATCTCTTTTGTATACACAGTAAGGGCACAAAGTAATAAACCGCTAAAAGAAACTAGAAGTGACTTTAAGGAAATTATGCTTGAGTGCTAATATTACAAATCTATTAGTACAAAAAACATCCCTATCAAATAAAGTTATTGAAAACATAATCAAACTTCTTGATGAGGGGTGTACTATCCCTTTTATCGCTAGATATAGAAAAGATTTTACAAATAGTGCAACAGATGAAGAGTTAAGAGTTTTTGAAGAGGTTTATTCATACTCAAAAAAACTACTTCAAAGAAAAAATGAGATTTTAGAACTACTAAAAGAGAAAAATTTTTTAAATGAAAAAGTTGAAAAAAGTTTAAATGAGGCTACAACTTTACAAGCTCTAGAAGATATATACACACCTTTTAAAGATAAAAAATCTTCAAGAACTTCACAAGCAATTGAAAATGGCTTAGAGCCTTTGGCAAATATTATTCAATCAATGAAATATGATGAGAATGAAGTTTTACAAAAAGCAAAAAACTTTACAAATAAAGATGTTAAATCTATAGATGAAGCTATACAAGGGGCAAAAGATATTATTGCCCAAAGATATGCTGATGATTTCAAATCAAAAGAGGTTTTAAGAAACCTTATTTCCAATTGGGGAACTATAGAGATAAAAGAAGCAAAAGAGTTTAAAAAAGATGGTGTTTATACAAGTTTTGTAGGGCAAAATGAGAAAATAAAATATATAAAACCCCATAGAGTTTTAGCCATTTTAAGAGCAGTAAATGAAAAAGAGTTATCAATAAAAGTTGATATCGATGAGAATCATATTTTAGAAAATATAAAAAAATATAAAATCCCAACTTGGGCAAAATCCTCAAGTGAATTTGTATTTGATGCATATAAAGATGGTTTAAAAAGATTACTTCTTCCTAGTTTAAAAAGAGAAGCAATAGCTAACCTAAAAGAGAAAGCCTCAAAAGAAGCTATTGAACTTTTTGGAAAGAATCTAAAAGAGTTACTACTTACAGCACCACTAGTTAATCACATAATCTTAGGAATGGATCCAGGATATAAAACTGGTTGTAAGCTTGCAGTGATTGACGAAAATGGGGAGTATTTGGATTCAAGTGTTATCTATCCTACAAAACCAAAAGAGGATATTAAAACTTCATCAAAGATAGTTTTAGAGCTTATTAAAAAACATAAGATAACTTCAATAGCAATAGGAAATGGTACAGCTTCTAGGGAAACTGCAAGTTTCATCTCAAATCTTATAAAAGAAAATAACCTTGATATAAACTACGCAATAGTTAGTGAAATTGGAGCAAGTGTTTATTCTGCTTCAAAAATAGCAACCCAAGAGTATCCAAATCTTGATGTTACAATTAGAGGTGCTATTTCAATTGCAAGTAGATTAAGAGATCCTATGGCAGCTTTAGTTAAAATAGATCCAAAATCACTTGGAATTGGACAATACCAACACGATGTAAACCAAAAAGAGTTAAGTTTAAAACTTGAAAATATAACAATAGATTTAGTAAATAAAGTTGGAGTTGATTTAAATTCCGCTTCATTTAAACTTTTATCTTTTGTATCTGGTATTACTGAAACTTTAGCAAAAAATATAGTAGAACATAGAAAAAAATTAGGAGTTTTCACTTCTAAAAAACAACTTCTTGATGTAAAAGGTGTTGGAGCAAAAGCTTATGAACAAAGTGTTGGATTTCTTAGAATCAAAAAAGGTGATTCTATCTTAGATAACACAGCTATTCACCCTGAAGATTATGATTTAGTAAAAAGATTAGAGAAAACTTGTGATATAAAAACTGTAGAAAAACAACAATACCAGATGCTAGCAAATAGTTTAAACACTTCACTAATCAAAATAGAAGATATAATAAATGAGCTTCAAAAACCAGGTTTTGATATAAGAGAAAACTTCAATCAAGTAAAATTTGCAAGTGATATAACTAAAATAGAAGATTTAAAAGAAGGCTTTACCCTTTCAGGTATAGTTAGAAACATAACAGATTTTGGAGCCTTTATAGATATAGGACTTAAAAATGATGCCCTACTTCATATCTCACAAATAAGCCATAAAAAAATCTCACACCCAAGTGAAGTTTTAAGTATAAATCAAAACCTTGAGAATATAAAAGTTCTTAGTGTTGATTTAGAGAAGCAAAGGGTGGGATTGAGTTTAAAATAACAGTACATCAAAATCTAAAAGAGCTTGTTTTAGATTAATTAAAACTATAATAAAGAAGTTAATTTATTTATATGCATAACTTCTTTATTAAAAAAGATAGTAAAAATATATAATTTAACTTATTAACTTTTGCAAATCATTAAAATCAATAGGTTTATTCAAATAACCATAAACACCTAGTTTTTTTGCTTTTTCTTGATAGTTATTTTCGTTGTCTGCGGTTATCAAAATAATCTTTTGCTCTTTTTTTATCTCCAATATCTTCTCTGATAACTCTAACCCATTCATCTTTGGCATTAAAATATCACTAAGTACAATATCTGGATTTTTCTCTTTATATAATTTTAATCCCTCTTCTCCGTCATATGCCACATACACTTCATCAAAAAATGCATCTAATATATCTTTCATTATCTCTACAATGTATTCATCATCTTCAACATATAATACTGTTTTCATTATTTCTCTTCTTTCTTTAATAAATCTATTGGTGGAGAGTAAAGGAACCATTGTCCATAATCTACACCTAAATTTTTTACTATTTCATGTACCCTTTCATTATCAATAAATTCTGCTACAGTTCTAATATTCTTTTTCTTAGTTAATATCAATATAGCTTCTACAATATCTTTGGAATTTTTATTCATATGAATATCTTTTATCAAGCTTCCATCTATTTTTACAATATCTGGTTCCATATTAAGAAGTTGTGTAAAATTTGAATATCCACTACCAAAATCATCAATTGCAAGTTTTGCTCCATACCGTTTTACAACACTTATAAATGAACTTATAATCTCATAATCATCAATTTCATCACTTTCTAAAATCTCAAATGTAATCATAGATGCAATATTTTTATTTGCTTGTAAAACAATTGAAATATAGTTTAATACATCTACATTTATAATATCTTGATAAGATATATTTACTGATACGGCTATATTATTTTTCTTTACAAACTCTATTGATTTTTTAAATACTCTTTTTGTTATCTCGGGATATAGTTTTGATTTCATTGCTATATCTAAAAAGAAAAATGGAGATATAGCTTTATCTTCATCTATTAGTCTAACCAAAGCTTCATATTTTATTGGCTCTTTTGTTTCTAAATCTACTATTGGTTGAAAAAATGGTCTTATTAAATCCTCTTGCAATGCTACTTTTACTTTATTTAACATTGAAAAATTCTTTTGTGCTGTCTCCTTATCATCCATTTTTTCTGTATATACTGATATTTTATTGAAACTATGTTTATTCTCTTTAATTGCAATTTCTGAAGTTTTTAAATATGGTTTAACATTACTAATTCCAATATTTATGTAAATTGGCATATCTATATCTCTAAATGCAAATTTATGTTTATCTAAATCAAATAATATAGTTGAAGCTTCTTCTTGTGCTTTTTCTATACTTATATTTTCATAGAAAATTGCAAAAATATCTCCATAAATTCTATATACATAATTAGATTTTTCTCTTATTAGATTAGCTAAATCTTCTAAAATTTCATTTGCCCCATCGTAACCAATCAAAGTATTTACTTTACTAAAGTCTCTGATATTTATAAGAATCATAAATCCATCTTTATTATTTAACTCTTTATTTAATGCATTTTTACTTTTTAGTCCAGTAAACTCATCATAAAGATATGCTCGCTCTTTCTCTTCTTGAAGTTTATATATACTTGTAATATCTGTTCCTGAAGAGATATATTCTATTATTTCTCCATCTGAATTCTTAATTGGGACAATAATTGTACTATTATAATAAGTATTGCCATACTTATCCTTATTTTTCATTATACCTTTCCAATTATCACCTTTTTGAAGTATCTCCCACAATCTTTTAAACTTATTTTTTGTAGCATCAGGATGTTTTATAATATTGTGTTTTCTCCCTATTACTTCATCTTTTGAATAGCCACTTAATCTTTCAAATCCTTGATTTATGTAGGTAATATTTCCATTTAAATCTGTTTTTGAAACAACTGAACTTTTATCTAATAACATTTTATATTGCTCTAAAAAGTTTAATTGTTCTTTCTCTTTTAATTCTACAATTTGTATTTTTACTGAAATATACCTAGAAATAATCAATGCAAAAAAAGACAAAATTGCTAACAATAGTAATATTTTACTTATATACTCTTCTGATAATTGTTCTAATCTCTTTTTCTCATGTTTTAATAATTCATCAAGTTCACTTAAATAAAATCCAGCCCCTATAACTAAAGGATAATCATCAATTTGTGCAACATAAGAGATTTTTTTATCTTTCCTTAAATTATCAGGTCTAATCCATTCATACTCAACAAAACCTCCACCTTTTTTAGCAACTTGATTCATTTCAATAAAAGCTTTCTTACCATCTAAAGTTTGAAAATTTTCTACAGAGCGTCCTATTAATTCTGGATTAAGAGGATGTGATTTTACTATATAGTCAAAATCATTTATCCAAAAATATCCATAATTATTTTCACCAAATCTATTTGTAAGTATATTGTCAAAAACTAAATCAAGAACTTTTTCATCTATTTTACTTTTATAAACACCAGCAGCTATATAAATATTATGTTTTTTCTCTTTTCTTAAATAAACATATTTCTTATCTAGTATTATTTCATTTTCATCTTTAGCAGGTTTAGGCCATATATATGAATCATAATAATCATCTTCTTTCATACCAGCTTTTAAAAAATTGATTAATTCAGGTTTATCTTTTACAGTTTCAAAAATATTTTTTCCAACTAAAGATTTATTGATAGGATGAAAAAGCATTTTACCATTTTGATCAAATATATATAAATAACCTGTGTCATCATCCCATTTTAATGACTCTAAAGAATATTGATATTTATTTATTATAGTATTTATATCAGAATCACTATTGCCACTAAATAATAATTTTTCTACAAAATTAACTTTCTCAATTAAAAATTTTTCGGTACTATTAAAAATTGTATATCTCAAAATTTTTATTCTTGATATTTCTCTTTGTACCTCATTTCTAACTAAAGTTTCATTTTTTTTATAAAAATTCTCTTCAAGCTCTTTTATTCTTTCTTTCAGTAAGTTATCATTAAAGTTATAAATAAAAAACCAAGCACAATTGAAAAAATTGTAATTGTAAAAAATGTATTTAAAAAATTAAGTTTTGATAATGATATATTCATGCAATTCCTTAATGATTTAACAAAAAATAACTTTACATCATTCTATTATTTCTTAACTTTGAAGAGATTAAATTGAATGTTTTAATATATTTTTAAAGATGAGATTTTATTTAACTAATGGTAAGTATTATAAAGAAATTACTCAATAGTAAATAATTCAATAGTAAATCTTGCTCCTAAATTAGTATTTTGCACAACTAATTTACCTTTGAGTTTATTTACAATAACATCATAAGCAGAATATAAACCTATTCCTGTACCTTTATATTGATGTTTAGTTGTAAAATATGGATTAAATATCTTATCAATTATAGACTCAGGTATCCCTCCTGCATTATCTTCAACAATTATGATTATGGAATTATCTTTTCTGAAAACCTCATATTTAACCCATCTATTTTCTATCTCATTAATAATAAAAGCATCTTTCGAGTTATTAAACATTGATATTAAAACTCTCAATAAATCACCTATTACTATTTTGAGTTTTATAGCATCTTTTTCAACTCTACCTTTTATAATTTTTATATTTTCGACACTAAACGAAGATTCTATTAAATTTAAAGCTAATTCTATTCTATCTTGTAAAATAACTTCTTTTTGTTTTTGCCCATCTTTTATATAATCACTAAATTCATCTAAAGTATTTGAAAGATATTTAGAATTGTCTAAAATAGATTTTATATAATTTATAAACTCTTCATCAGCTAAAAGTTCTAATTCTTTTTTTATTTTCATTCCACTTGCTGCTGTTATAATTACACTTAAAGGTTGTCTCCACTGATGAGCAATATTGCTTATTAGTTCACCCATTTGTAACATTTTAGATTGTTCGAAAATCTGTTTTTCTTTTTGCATATTTATTTTTATTGCAGTATCAATTTCATCTTTTAAATAATCTGCTAAGTTTTCAAGTTGCAGTTTTTGCTCTACTAAAATCTCATTTGTTTCTTTTAATTGCTGTACATTTAAACATGAATTAATACTTATATTTAATTTATTTTTAAATCCTTCAAAAATCTTTTTTATTAAGGAAATATCTACATCCAAACTATATATAAGCACTATGTAGCCATTTTGAACCTTGAAAATCAAAACTTTAAATTTAGAGTTATATTTATCCTCTATTATCTCTTTTGAATTATCAATTATTAAATCTGTTAATACTATACAAATATCATTTCCCAAAGTTAAAAATTGTTCAAATCTATTATTTACTTTTATATAGTATGAACCATGAACTGCATCAGTTTCAATAACAAAAGTTTTTAAAAACTCATCAATCATCTGTCTTAAATCTAAAGAATTACCTATTGAATCAAGACATTTATATGAAATTGCTAGTTTATTTAGTGCCATATTTGACTCATTACACTTGTTTTATTTAATATATTGATATATCTATCTCCATTATTCCCAACTTCTCCTACACTAAAAATACCATATATATTTTCTATATTTGTATTTTTTAAAATCTCATCAATTTCTATTTCAAAACTCTCAGCTAAGAACTGTAATCTAGTAATACATTCAAATAAAAATACCTCATTACAATTAATAGAAGCTTTTTTTGCTGCTTGTGTAGCAGCACTAATCAATTCTTGTTTATCCCCTTTTAATATATTAAAAATTGTATTTGTTTTAATATCTCCTGCTAATCTCATATTGCCATTTTCATCTATTTTAATTGGATCTCTTATTAGTGATTCTCCATTAAATTTAACAATACCAAGAGGATAACACATAGAGATTTCCAGAAAATTATCTTTAGTTATTATTTTTTTACAATCTTCCTCAACAACTTTTTTATATACATCAAAGGCATTTTCATAATCTATCTCTTCTATAGTATTTTCTTTTGTTTTAGTGGCTATAAATGGACCTTCTAAATATTTCCAACCATGTCCTATCCCTAAATCCATCTTTTTTTCAAGTAAAATAACAAAAGCACTATCTAAAAATATTCCGTCATTTGAAAATATGTTTTTCCCTCTTGGTTTATTTAAAAGACCAGCACCTCCACCAACGATATTAGTATGAAGTTTTATATTTTCAAATAATTCCTCTAAAAACTTGCAAGAAAAGGTTGAGAAGCCATCAAATATACTTATTATTGATTTTGTGAATTCAAACTGATTATCAATGAAGGTTGTTTCATTTATATTTTCAAAAAATAATACTTGAGTATTTTCTCTTAGTTCGATTAGTAAAAACCCATTATTATATGAATTATTTTTATAAATGATTTTTGGGAATATTGCTCCATAAAATTTTATATCTAAAGATAAAAAATTTTCATGATTAAAGTCAAAATCTTCTGTTACAAAGATAATATAATTTGATTTTTTATTAAGTTCTTCATTTTTTAAGTATTTAAAATCATTATAATATCTTATACTTTTATACATATATGAACCTTTTAAAATAATCAAAAACTATACCATTTTTCTCAACTTAAATCACTTTTATAATAAATTCTAACCATTATTAAATAATAAACTTTAAATTTAGCATAAAAAAAATAATTAACTTTTTGGCGAATTTATTATTTACAATATTAAAATGCTTCTTTTTTGCAACTTTCTAAATATATAATTTAGTTGTCTTATACTAAGGAGAATTTCGATGGAAAAATTTTTATATATTACTGATCAAGATGAATATACTGATCATAGTTTTATAGGTCCTTTGTTTGAAAAATATCTAAAAGAATATTTTGATATTGATATAGTTTATTTTAGTGAATTTAAAACAGGTTTTGAAAAAAGAAAAGAACATGAATTTATATTACCAAAAAATGAAAGAGCAAAAACACTAAATATAATGGAAAATGCTGGAATTGATATCTCATCATATTCTTTTATAGTTGTTAGAAATAGTAGTGATGTATTAAAACATGTTTTATCAAACAGTAAAACATATGATTATAAAGTGGGATATAGACTATCTTTTCCAAAAAGAAGAGCCCAAATGCAAGTTGATAAAGCAAACAATAAAAGTAGCTTTCTAAAATATCTAAACAATACTCTTACAACTTTTTCTGAAACAAAGTTGATAAATCAATGTGATATTTTCCTTCCAACTTCAACACAAATGAAAGAGGAGTTTTTTGAAGGTGTTACAATCAGAACAATGATTTGTCCACCAGCAATAGATCCAGAGATTTTACATGAAAATATCCAACATGAAGGGACAGAAAAAAGATTCTTTTATGCTGGTACTTTAGATAAATTAAGAGAATTTGAAACAGTTTTAGAAGCATTTAGTGAAATAGAAGGGGATAATTGGAAATTAACAATCTCTACAAAAGACCCAGAATATGCCCAAGAGGTTGTAAACTCTATTGGAAACCTAAATAACAATGTCATAATCCACAATGCAAAAAATAAAGACCAACTTCTGGATTTAATCGCATCTTGTGATATTGGCGTTTCAATACTACCAGATATTCCACTATTTAATACTTCTACACCTGTAAAAATCTTGGATTATTACTCATCTGCAGTTCCTTGTATTATGACAAATAATGCAAATAACAATACACTTTTTACAGATGATTATGATGCTTGGTTTTGTAAATTTGATAAAGAATCAATCAAAAGAAAAATAGAGTATATTTTAAGTCTGTCTAAAGAAGATATAGCAAACGTTGGACAAAGAGGTCAAGAAAGACTTTTAGAGATTAGAAACTATAAAAGAATAGCAGCAGACTTAGCCCATCAACTAAATATATTATAAGAAGTTCTCTTCTTATAATATACTATTTTTATCCCAAGAGATTAAAGCCCAGTAATTATACTTATCACCTAAGCCCTCCTCTTTGTTTTCTAAACTATCATAATAGTTAGCTAGTTTTTCTTTTTCAATATCTGTTAACTTATCCAAGCTCCACTCTACACTTTTGATAAAACTCTCTTTACTATCGTATTGTTCACGTCTACCCTCACTTCTAAGATAATCAACTTTTGCATTTATCCCCATACCATATAAAATATTTAAAACAATAATATAATCAGGTTTGTCTAACACCTCTTTATCTATTGCTTTTAAAACTTTTTTATCAACAAAACTTCCACCAACTTTATATGAGATATAAACTTTTTTATTGGCTTTTTCATTTAGTTTTTCTAAAGAGCTTTTCATATCTTTAACCTCCATAGACCTAGAAGCTAAAACTATATCAGCAGTAGGAACCTCATCCCAAGGTTCTTCAATAGACTTTTTTATAGTTTGTATATTTTCAACACCAGCTTTTTTTATATTTTCATCTAAAAGTTCTAACATAGTATCTGAATAATCCAAGGCATAAACAGTTGGCAATTTTGAAGCTAATTTAACAGTGATACTTCCAACTCCACATCCAACATCAAGTAAAGAGTTACAATCATTTAAATCAAGTTTTGAAATAAGTTCATCATTATAAATACTTTTTTGTACCTTTTTATTCATAGATGGTGCTTTTTTATTCCACTCTTTTTCATCTTTTATTTTAAAAGAACTAGCATCTTTTTGTTTCATATATAGTTCATTGAAATCTATATCTTTATAATTCATCTTGTGCCTTTATTAAGTATTCATATAAATACAGATGTTGTCTTAACTGTTTTAAACTATCTAGCTGCAAACCTTGTTGTATCCATCTTTCAATCTCTTTTGGAATTTTTATAGGTTCTATTAGTTGCAGTTTTTTCTCTTTTCTTATTTTATCATGTTGTTCTAAAACAGTTATATGGGATAAAACAGAAGTAAGATTCAAATCTCTAATTTGAGAAATCTCTTCTAGTGTTTTTCCCTCTTGAATCAATTCAAAAGTTTCAAGATAAGTTTTAGTAAGTTTTTTTAATACAGGTCTATTTTCCAATTCTTTACTAAACTCCTCTTTTAATTGTGATGAAAGTTGTATAAAAGGCTCACCATATTTTTCAAATTTTACTTCCCCTACTCCATTTATCTCTAACATCTGTTCTTTTGTTGTAGGAAGTTTTTGAGTCAACTCTTTTAAGGTTTTATCTCCAAAAATCACATAAGCTGGAACCTCATGATTTAAAGCTAACTCCTTTCGTAAACCTCTAAACCTCTCATAAAGCTCTTCATCAAAACTCAACTCCTCTTTTTGCTCTTCTAGTTTATCTATTAAACCTAACTTGTCACTATCAATATACACTTTTTGTTGATTTTTTAGAATCAATAAACCTAGATTTGTAAGTTTTAAAGCTCTAAACTCACCTAAACTCAAAGCTTGCATATCTATAAGTTTATCAACTATTGCTATCCATTCATTTTTACTTTTATCATGTCCTATATTGTAAACACTAAGGTTTTCATGCCCAAATTCTAAAAGCTTTTGGTTTTTTGAACCCCTTAAAATATCTATAATATGGTTTTGTCCAAACCTTTGTTCTGTTCTATAAACTGCACTTAAAAACTTTTGGGCTTCAATTGTTATATCAACTTGTTCAACCTCACCTTTGGTACAATTATCACATAGGGTTTTACAATCATCAATCTCATCTTCAAAATATGAAGCTATAAGTTTATGCCTACAATTATTTGAAACACAATACCTATACATCTGCTCTAACTTTTCAAGCCCTGTTTGTTTATAAGAGTTATCAATAGCCTCTTGGATTTGAAGTTTTCTTTTTACCTCATCACCCTTTGAATATAATAAATACACATAAGACTTATCTCCATCACGACCAGCCCTTCCTATCTCTTGATAATAGTTTTCTAAAGTTTTAGGTAAAGAGGTGTGTATAACAAATCGTATATTTGATTTATCAATCCCCATACCAAAAGCGATAGTTGCAACAACTATGTCAATCTTTTCATATACAAAATCTTCATAAACTTTGTTTTTAACTTCAGGGCTAAGTCCTGCATGATAAGCTTTTGCACTGTAGTTGTTTTCACTTAAAAACTGCGCTGTACTCTCAGCCTCTTTTCTAGTAAAGGTATAAATGATTCCACATAAACCCTTATGGGATTTTAAAAAGTTTAGTATCTGTTTTTTTCCATTTGAAACTCTTGGTTCAACTTGGATAAAAAGATTATCCCTAATAGTTTTGGCTCTAAAATGTTTTGCCTCTTGTAGATTTAAACTTTGTGCTATATCCTCTTCAACTTTTTTTGTTGCAGTTGCTGTAAAAGCTGCAATAGGAGTATTTGGAAAAAACCTTTTTAGCCTATCAAGATTTCTATATTCAGCTCTAAACTCATGTCCCCATGCACTTACGCAGTGAGCTTCATCTATTACAAAATAGTTTATATCAATTCTTTGTAAAACCCCTGCAAACTCATTTGAGTTAAACCTTTCAGGAGCCACATAGATAAACTTATACTCTTTATTTAAAAGTTTTTGCATAGTGATACTATTTTCATTATCACTTGAAAGGGAACTTATCATAGCTGAATTTAAACCCAAATCATTTAAAGCTTTGATTTGATCTTGCATCAATGCAATAAGTGGAGAGATAACAACAGTTGTCCCACTCATAAGTAAAGTTGGAAGTTGATAACAAAGAGATTTACCACCACCAGTTGGTAAGATTGTTAAAACATCTTTTCTTGCTAAAATTGTATCAACAACCTCTTCTTGGAAACTTCTAAATTTTTCGTGTCCAAAAACATCTTTTAGTATTTTATATTTATTGTTGATTTTTTTCTCCTTGTTTTACCCAAATTCCAGCTATTATAGAACCAGAAATATTATGCCAAATACTAAATATAGCTCCAGGAAGAGCACTAAGTGGTGTGAAATATTTCATTGCTAATACTACTGCTAATCCTGAGTTTTGCATCCCAACTTCAATAGCAACTGTTTTACACTCTTTTTTTTCAAAACCAAAAAGTTTTGTAAGATAAAATCCACCTAACATACCAATTAAATTATGACAAATGATTGCCAACATCAAAGATATTGCTATTGTTGAGATTTTACTCTCATTTAAGCCTATGATTATCCCTATAATAAAAACAATAGCCAATACTGAAAATAATGCAAAAATATCTTCTTTTTTTTCAATAATTCTGTGGAAAAAATGGTTTAAAACTAAACCAGCAATCACTGGAACAAACACTATTTTTAAAATACTTAATAACATATCAAAAGCAGGTACAGGTACAGTTTGTCCTACATAAAGTAGTGTTAAATATGGTGTGATTATGATTGATAATAAAGTAGATACAACTGTCATTGTAATAGAAAGTGCCACATCCGCTTTTGCCAAATATGCTATAACATTTGAAGCAGTTCCACCAGATACCGCCCCAACTAATACCATGCCTACTAAAAGTTCATCAGACAAATCAAAAATTTTTGAAATACTAAATGCAGCTAAAGGCATAAGCAAAAATTGTAAAACCACAGCTAAAGCTATCACTTTTGGTCTTTTTAAAACTCTTCTAAAATCTGCAACTTTAAGTGTAATCCCCATACAAAACATTATTATAATTAGTAAAGGGATAATCCAAGACTTAAATCCTACAACTAAACTTGGCTGTAAATATGAAATTGCAGAAAATAAAATAGCCCATATAGGAAATAGTGATGTGATTTTTTTTAACATAAACATCCTAATGATTGATTGATTTATTGTTTTAGATTTTATAATTGTATCATATTAGATATGAAGCATTAGCTTCATATCTATTGGTTCATACCGTTTTGAAAACCTTTATTTCCTTTATTAGCTTTTTTATTCATCATTTGAGCATTTTGTCCTTTTAAAAGCTCTATTTCAGATAATTTTCCATCACCATTAGTATCAAAATCGGTAAAAATAGGAGCATTAGAAGCATTTCTCATAGGCATACCTTGTGCCGCTTTTTGTTCCATACGTTTTGTTCTTGCATCATAAAACTCTTTTTCACTAACAAAATTATCATTGTTAGTATCATATACAGAAAAAGGGATTGGTCCCCTTTGTGGTAACTCTTGTGCATTTAATCCAAGTGATAATAAAACTGCTAATCCTAAAAATATAGTGCTTTTTTTTGCCATATTTTTCATAACGTCCTCCTTCTTTTTAAGTATTTAATTATACTCTTATTTTACATAATTTATTAAATTATTAAGGAATCTGTTTTTTTAACCTCTGCGAACAAATAGTTTAGTCCTGCCATAAAGGAGTTGTGTACATCTTGTGCTTTAACAATCTGGTCATTTATATTTAAATCTTTTGTTGTACAAGCATCATAAACAACTTCACATTTATATCCTTTGTCAAATGCTGCACGTACAGTTGAATCAACACACATATGGCTCATCATTCCACATACTACTAACTCTTTTATGTTTAAACTATCCAAAATCTCCTCAAGATTTGTTTCCAAAAAACTATTTGGATAGTTTTTTTTCACCACTATTTCATCTTTTATTGGTTTTACATTTTCATGAATTTGTACACCAAAACTATTTGGTATAAAAAAAGTTGCACTCTCTCTTACACTAAAGTGTTGTATATGTATCACTGGAAAATTTTTTTCTCTAAATTGTTCCAATATTTTTTTTATATTTAAACTTGCTTGTATAGGATTTACCAACTGACAAGTGCCACCTTCAAAATAATCATTTTGTACATCAATTATTAACAATGCTTTCATTTTTTTCCTTTTTATTATTAAGATTTTTCACTATATCTGCTTTTTTGGGTAATACCATCATACCCCCACGAATCACCATTTATTTCATCAATCAAAATATAACTTGCAAAACTTATATTTGGTTCAATTGCTTTTAAACCATCATAAACTGTTTTTATAAACTCTGCTTTTTCCTCTTCTGTATTTGAACCTTTAGTGATTTTTATCTCTAAAAAAAATGTAGTTGAGTTTATACTATTTATATGCCAACTTTTAAAAGGTAATTTCTCAATTAATATAGAAGTCACCTTCTCATCTTTTCTCAAAATATCTCTTGTAGCTAAAACAACTAGTTTTAACATCTCATTCTTTTTTTCTTCAAAATTTCTAAGATTTGTTTTTAGATTAATATACGGCATAACTTCTCCCTTTTAATTAGTTGACTAATTAGTCAAGTGGAAGTATAACAAAATCTTGACTGGTTAGTCAAGACTTTTAAAATTTATTTTTTAAGTGAGTTTAAAAAGAGTTCTAATTGAGATATGCAGTCATAAAAAATTTGACCATCTTGAGATTTTTTTGCAGTACCTAAACAACCTTCCATTGAGGCAACTATATATATTGAAAGTGCTCTTGTGTCATCATGTTTTATCTCTCCTAGATTTACAGCTTTATCTAGTGCTTGTTGAATTAAACCTTCAAAATGTAAATACACTTCTTCTAAAGCGTTTTTAAAATCTTTGTCTTTAGGAGATATTTCTTGAACTAAATTGTTCATTTTACATCCTAAGTTAAAATCAAAACAATCTCTGTTCTTGATTATTTTTATTATCTCATCTATAATATTTTTATCATATTTTAATAATACTACATATTTATCATGAATATAGTTTTTGATTCTCTCTTTTATAACAGCTAATCCTAGCTCTTTTTTTGATTTAAAAAAGTGGTACATACTACCTTTGTTCATATTAGCTTTTTTTAAAATCTTATCTACTGAAGTTGCATGATATCCATTGTAATATATCTCTTCATATGCAACATCAAGTAGTTTTTCTCTAGAACTATTCATTTGTTAATCTTTTTTTATCCAAACTTTAAATTTCCAAGCTGGTGATACTAGCTTTCCATTTTCATCATTGATATGATGATACTCTTTTTGTTCAATCATCTCCCAAGATGAGAAATCAATTGGTTCTAAAAAAGCATCAGCCTCACCTTCAAAATCCACTTCACTTAGATACATCTTATCAACATAAGGAAATAGTGATTTGTAGATATTTGCTCCACCAATTATAAAAAGCTCCTCTTCCCCAGATGCTCTTGCAAAATTAAATGCCTCTTGCACATCACTAAAAGTATGCACACCTTCATATTCAAAACCAGAATTTGATAAAACTAAAGATGTTCTATTTGGAAGTGGTTTCCCAATAGATTCAAAAGTTTTTCTTCCCATTAAAATATGATGCCCTGAAGTTATTGTTTTAAAGTTTTTAAAATCCTCTGAGATATGCCATAACATTTGGTTATTTAAACCTATCTCCCAATTTTTTCCATATGCAACTATCATTGATATCTTCATTTTATTCCTTTACATTGGTTCCCAAAAAAGGTGCCTGAAAAAATCATTAATTTTTTTAGGGGACCTTTAAAGGGACCATTTTACTAATTTCTACTTTTTAGCGAAGGAAATAAATTCCTTCTAAAAGTAGCAAAATCTAAAGAAGACAACGAGTTGTCTTTTGGCTATACAGCCATTTCTGCTTTTATTGGTTCATCACACTCATAATTTAGAAGTTCAAAATCTTCCATTTTAAATCCATTTATATCTTTTATTTGGGGATTTATTTTCATTGTTGGTTTTTTATATGGTGTTCTTGTAAGTTGTAATTTTACTTGTTCCATATGATTTGAATAAATATGTACATCTCCAAAAGTATGTACGAAATCTCCAAGCTCTAAATCACAGACTTGAGCTATCATCATTGTTAAAAGTGCATATGAAGCTATATTAAAAGGAACTCCTAAAAATACATCTGCACTTCTTTGATATAACTGACAAGAAAGTTTCCCCTCTGCCACATAAAATTGAAAAAATGTATGACATGGTGGCAATGCCATGTTTTCAATCTCAGCTGCGTTCCATGCATTTAAAATAAGTCTTCTACTATCTGGATTTGTTTTTATCTGTTCAATAAGCTCAGCTAACTGGTCAACTTTTTTACCGTTTGAACCTTCCCAACTTCTCCATTGTACACCATATACAGGACCTAACTCTTTTACTGTATCTGTATTTGTATATCCTAAGTTTTTCCCTTGATAATCAGCATTTGCTGTCCATACAGTTTTTTTACCTATTATATTATCTCTACTATCACCATAATGAATCTCAGCTAATCTTCTTTCATCACTACTTCCTTCAATAAACCATAAAAGCTCACTGATAATCGCTTTTAAATGGGTTTTTTTAGTAGTAACTAAAGGAAAACCTTCACTTAAATCAAATCTCATTTGATAACCAAAAGTAGAGATTGTACCCGTACCTGTTCTATCCTCTTTTTTAACACCATTGTCTAAAATATGCTGTAATAAATCTAAATACTGTTTCAATGATATCCCTTATTTTTTTTAAGTTTTGTATTTTAACATTATAGTTCTTTAATCTATTGCTATTTTAATTCCAAGTATTATCAAGATAACTGCCATAGTTCTATCAAAATATTTTCCAAAAGAGTTAAAAAATCTTTTTACCTTATTTGCAGAAAAGAAACATGAAAAAAGTGAAAATATCAAAAAAGTTCCAACTGTAAAAAATAAACAATAGGCTAATTGTATATTAAAAGGTGTTTCAGGAGTAACAACCACTGTAAATAAAGCTAAAAAATAAAGTGTAACTTTGGGATTAAGTAGATTTGTAAACAAACCTATTCTATAAGCTTTAAAATCACTCATTGTTTCTTGTTTATCTTTCTCTTCAAGTTTATATGTGCTTGATTTTAAAATTTTTATTCCTAAATATATTAAATAAATAGCTGCAAGATATTTTAATATAGTATAAACAACTATAGATTTTGAAACAATCAATCCAAAACCTAAGAGTATATATGTCAAATGTACAGAAATACCACTACTGATACCCAAAGCAGTTAATATAGCTTTTCTTCTTCCTTGGGTTATACTTTGTCTTAATATAATAGCAATATCAGGTCCTGGAGATAACATAGCAAATACATGGGCAACTGCTATAATTAAAAATTGATTTAAATATTCCATTAGTTTCTTTTTTGTCCAACTTTTGGTTTACTTACCTCTTTTTGTAAATCTACACTTAGATTATTATAAAACAGTTCCCCATAGTCAGTTGTTCTGTTAATTGTTTCATATGCTTGAGTTATACTATTGTTATATCTTACTGCTTCTTCTAATATCTTTAAAATTTTCACTGATTCTAAAAAGTTAACATGAGATGGAGCTTCAATAGGTGATGAATAATATTTATGCATCCTTTCAACAAGGTTTTTATTTCTAATCTCGATAAACACAGATTCAATAGGTGATTTAAAAAATAGTATTTTTTGTTTTACATTTATTGAGATATATGTTGTTTCTGTTCCATAAATCTTTCTAGAATAAGAATCAAATAAAAACAGCTTTTTATTGTAATTGTTATTAAACAGTTCATACATTAGTTCTAATATTCTTAATTTTTCCTCTTTTGTATAAAAGTTACCAATCGAAGCAAAACAGAAACTTAAAACAGATTTTATAGAGTACCACTCTGTTGTATCATAATCATATTTCAACATTTGATCAATTCTTTTTTGTTTTAAATCTTCAATTTCTGTACTTGTTTTTGTTCTATAAACTTTTTTTACAGCACTATCTCTATACATAGGTCCAGGAAATTGTGCTTGTATTACAAACCTTCTATTTTTTTCCAAATCAATAATATATTTTAATCTACCTGTATAATCTTCATCAATTATTCTTACCTCTTTTTGAGGAATTTGTGTAATTGATTTAATAAACTCCTCTCCACTACACCCATCTTCCCAGATAAAATCAGGGTATCTAAAGATATTACAGATTTTATTTTTTACATCTTCATTTGGTTCAATATCAGAAATATTATCAATCCATGAGGTTACTGTTCTTCTATCTTTATTAATCAATGATGCAAATTTTGATATACTTAAATTTGAACGTTTAAAAATCTCAATAAATTTTTCTATTCCATTTTTGTATGTCATTTTCTTACCTTAAACTTTTTTTATAAGTTTATTGTACCACTTTAATACATAAGAACAAATATTGTACAAATTGAAAAGATTCTAAAAAAAGTTGTAATTTGTGAAACAAAAATTATACACTCAATCAATCTTCAACTCATGTATAATTTTATTCACACTAAAAATAAGGATGTATTATGACAAGTGCAGGTAAAAAATTTAGAGAAGCTTTAAAAGAAGAATCTCCTTTACAAATTGTAGGAACAATCAATGCTTATCAAGCATTACAAGCTACAAAAGTAGGACACAAAGCTATCTACCTATCAGGTGGAGGTATTGCAAATGCTTCTTATGGTTTACCAGATTTAGGTATGACAATGATTGAAGATGTATGTATTGATATTAGAAGAGTTACTTCTATTTGTGATACTCCACTAATCGTTGATGCTGATACTGGTTGGGGACATGCATTTAACGTAGCTAGAACTGTAAAAGAATTTATCAGATCTGGTGCTGCAGGATTACATATTGAAGATCAAGTTGCTGCAAAAAGATGTGGTCACAGACCAAATAAAGAGTTAGTTACAACTGAAGAGATGTGTGATAGAATCAGAGCTGCTGTAGATGCAAAAATGCAATTAGACCCAGATTTCTATATTATTGCTAGAACTGATGCACATGCAAGTGAAGGTCAAGAAGCTGCAATTGAAAGAGCTTTAGCATATGTTGAAGCTGGAGCAGATGCAATTTTCGCAGAAGCTATTCATACTTTAAAAGAGTACAAAGAGTTTACTGACAAAATGTCAGTTCCTGTATTAGCAAACATTACTGAGTTTGGTGCAACTCCAATGTTCACAACTGAAGAATTAGCAAGTGTTGGTATTGACATGGTACTTTACCCATTATCAGCATTTAGAGCGATGAACAAAGCTGCATTAAATGTATACCAAGAGTTAAAAGACAAAGGTACTCAAGAGGGTGTTCTTGATACTATGCAAACAAGAATGGAACTTTACGATATGTTAAATTACCATGATTATGAGCAAAAAATGGATGAGCTATTCTCTAAGGGAAAAGCAAAATAATTTAATCAAAAAAATTATAAAATAAAATCTAATTTAATCAAGGGAAAAGGAGATAAAATGAGTGGATTAGCAGGTGTTATAGCTGGTGAATCAGCAATTTGTACTTGTGGTTTAGGAAATGGTCTTAACTATAGAGGTTATGATATTGCAGATTTAGCATTAAAATGTGATTTTGAAGAGGTTGCATACCTATTATTAAAAGGTGAATTACCAACTCAAGCTCAAAAAGATGAGATCACTGCACAAATTCAAGCAGGTAGAGAGTTACCACAAGGTGTTAAAGATGTATTAAAAGCGATTCCAGCTTCATCACACCCAATGGATGTTATGAGAACTGCAACTTCAGCTTTAGGTTGTATAGAGCCAGAAGCAGAAGATTTTTCTGATCAATATGAAAAAATTATTAGATTATTAGGGGCATTCCCATCATTTTTAATCTACTGGCATCACTGGCATGTAAATGGTAAAGAGATTGAATTAAAATCTGATGAACCAACTATTGCTGGATATATCGTAGAAAGATTAAAAGAGAAAAAACCATATGATGTAGAAGTAAAAGCTATGAACGCTATGTTAACATTATATGCTGAGCATGAGTTTAATGCATCAACATTTGCAAATAGAATTACAGCTTCAACTTTATCAGATGTATACTCTTGTATGACTACTGGTATTGGTACATTAAAAGGTCACTTACATGGTGGAGCTAATGAAGTTGCTATTAAATTCGTACTTGGATTTGACAATGTTGAACACGCATTAAAAGAAGTTGATGCAATTTTCGCTAGAAAAGAAAAAATCATGGGATTTGGACACAGAGTTTATAGAAACTTAGACCCAAGATCACCAATTGGTTTTGAATTAGCAAAAGAGTTAAAAGAATTACCAACTTCAGATCCAAAACTATTTGATATTGCTACTGCAATTAGAGACAAAGTAAAAGCTGATAAAGGTTTACCAGATAATATCGATTTCTTCGGTGGATTAATCTACCACTATATGCAAATCGAAAGACTATACTATACTCCATTATTCATTATGTCAAGAGCTGCTGGATGGGCTGCTCACGCATTTGAACAAAGAGCAAATAACAGAATTATCAGACCAGGTTCTACTTATACAGGTCCTGAGCCAAGAGATTTCGTAGAGATTCAAGACAGATAAGTTTTCTTATCTGCCTCTTGGGCTACTTCAAATAAAACAAGTTTTTAAGTTGCTTTTATAATAGGCACCTTAAAAGTATGTTTGTGCTACAAAACATAGCTTACAAAAAATATATAATACGGGATATAAAAAATGACAAACGAAAAATATCTTAAAGACCTTGATGGTATAGATGGTGTTAAGTATTATGATGTTAAATCAGCGGTAGAAGATATTACTCCTGGTTCATTCGAAAAACTAAACTACACTTCAAGAGTTTTAGCAGAAAACTTAATTAGAAAATGTCCAAGTGAAGACTTAAAAGATTCACTTATTCAATTAATTGAAAAAAGAACAGATAAAGACTTCCCTTGGTATCCAAGTAGAGTTATCTGTCATGATATCTTAGGATTAACAGCATTTGTTGACCTAGCAGGTCTTAGAGAAGCTGTTGCTTCTAAAGGTGGAAACCCAGATAAAGTTAATCCAGTTGTTCCAACTCAACTTATCGTTGACCACTCTTTAGCAGTTGAATGTGGTGGATTTGATCCAGATGCATTTCAAAAAAATAGAGATATTGAAGATAGAAGAAATGCTGATAGATTCCACTTTATTAACTGGACTAAAGAAGCATTCAACAATGTTGATGTTATCCCTCCAGGTAATGGTATTATGCACCAAATCAACCTTGAAAAAATGTCTCCAGTTGTACACTTAAATGATGGTATTGCAAGTCCAGATACATTAGTTGGTACTGACTCACACACTCCACACGTTGATGCACTTGGTGTTATTGCAGTTGGTGTTGGTGGATTAGAAGCTGAAAATGTAATGCTTGGAAACCCATCTATGATGAGGGTTCCTGAAATTATTGGTGTTGAAATTGTAGGAACAAGAGCTCCTGGAATCACAGCAACGGATATTGCACTTTCTATCACATCATTTTTAAGAGAAAACAATGTAATTTCTGCTTACTTAGAGTTCTTTGGTTCAGGTATCAAATACCTTAACTTAGGTGATAGAGCTACTATTGCTAATATGACTCCTGAATATGGAGCAAGTGCTGGTATGTTTGCTATTGATGAACAAACTATTGATTATTTAAAAGTAACTGGTCGTGAGCAAAAACAAGTTGAATTAGTTGAAGCTTACGCTAAAGCAAATGGTTTATGGGCAGATCAATTTGAAAATGCTACATATGCTAGAACTTTAACTTTTGATTTAACAACTGTAACAAGATCTTTAGCTGGTCCTTCTAAACCACATAAATTAGTTCCAACTTCAACTTTAAAAGCTGAAGGTATTGTAAAAGAGTGGACTCAAGAGGGTGATTTAATTCCAGATGGTGGTATCTTAATTGCTGCTATTACATCTTGTACAAATACTTCAAACCCAAGAAACGTTGTTGCTGCTGGTTTATTAGCTAAAAAAGCAAACGAACTTGGACTTTCTAGAAAACCATGGGTTAAGTCTTCTTTAGCACCTGGATCTAAAGTAATTGAAGCATATTTAAAAGAATCAGGTCTTTTACCAGAGATGGAAAAACTTGGATTTGGTGTAGTTGGTTTTGCATGTACTACTTGTAATGGTATGTCTGGAGCTTTAGATCCAAAAATCCAACAAGAAGTTGTAGATAGAGATATTTATACAACTGCTGTATTATCTGGAAACAGAAACTTTGATGGAAGAATTCACCCATATGTGAAAGAGGCATTCTTAGCATCTCCTGCACTTGTAATTGCTTATGCATTAGCAGGTACAATTAGATTTGATATTGAAAATGATTCTTTAGGTAAAGATGAAAATGGAAATGATATCAAACTAAAAGATTTATGGCCATCTGATGAAGAGATTGATAAAGTAATTGCTGAATCAATTAAACCTGAGATGTACAATGCTATCTATGACCCAATGTTTGCAAGAGATGGATTAAAAGCTGTTAAAGCTGAACCATTTTATAAATGGAATCCAAACTCAACTTATATTCAAAAACCACCATACTGGGAAGATGAGTATATGCAAATGCCAGCATTAAAAGGTATGAGACCATTAGGTGTGTTCCCTGATAATATCACAACAGACCACTTATCTCCATCAAATGCAATTTTACCAACATCTGCATCTGGTGAGTATTGTTTAAAAATGGGATTACCAGTAGAAGATTTAAACTCTTATGCAACACATAGAGGGGATCATAATACTGCTTCTAGAGCAACTTTAGCAAATCCAAAACTATTTAACGAAATGGTTAAAGATGAAAATGGAAATGTTAAACAAGGTTCTTTAACAAAAATTATGCCAGAGGGTACTGAGTCAAGAATGTGGGAAGCTATTGAAACATATACTTCAAGAAAACAACCACTTATTATCATTGCTGGTACAAACTATGGTCAAGGAAGTTCTAGAGACTGGGCAGCAAAAGGTGTAAGACTTGCTGGTGTTGAAGTTTTAATTGCTGAATCAATTGAGAGAATCCATAGAACAAACTTAGTTGGTATGGGTGTATTACCATTACAATTTAAAGATGGTGAAACAAGACACACTTATGCAATAGATGGTTCTGAAACATTTGATATCGTTGGTGAAATTACTCCAAGATGTGACTTAACTGTTGTTATGACAAGAGCAAATGGAGAAAAAGTAGAATTTACTGTTTTATGTAGACTTGATACTTCTGCAGAGGTTGAAGTTTATAAAAATGGTGGTATTTTACAAAAATTCGCTAAAGACGTTATTGCAGAGAAATAACAACAAAATTTTAGGGCATTGCCCTAAAATTGTTTATTAAAGTATTTAAAAAATATTTTTATAAATAATTTTACATAATTTTCAAGGGGTAAAGCATGGCTTACAAACCACAGTTTAAAGTAAAAGCAACATATATGAGAGGTGGTACTTCAAAGGGTACATTTTTTAATATTGCTGATTTACCAAAAGAGTGTCAAGAAGACCAAAATAAAAAAAACAAACTTCTTCAAAGAATTGTTGGGAGTCCAGATGCATATGGAAAACAAATTGATGGTATGGGTGGAGCTACTTCAAGTACATCAAAAACTGTTTTAGTAGGGAAAAGTGAAGTTCCTGGTCATGATGTTGATTACTATTTTGGACAAGTTGCTATTGATAAAGATTTTATGGATTGGTCTGGAAATTGTGGAAATTTATCAAGTGCAGTTGGTCCTTTTGCAATCAAAGAAGGATTAGTTGACAATGTACCAGAAAATGGTGTTTGTTGTGTAAAAATTTGGCAAGCAAATATCAAAAAAACTATTCTATGTTATGTAACTATGGAAAATGGAATGGTTAAAGAGATGGGCGATTATGAGATTGATGGTGTTGCATTTCCAGCCCAAGAGATTAAATTAGAGTTCGTTGCACCAGTGGATCCATCAGAAGAGTTATTTCCTACAGGTAATCTAGTAGATGATTTAGAGGTTCCAGGTGTTGGTACATTTAAAGCTACAATGATAACTGCTGGTATTCCTACAATTTTCTTAAATGCAGAAGAGATTGGATATAAAGGGACAGAGTTACAAGGTGATATTAACTCTGATAAAGAAGCATTAGCAAGATTTGAAACAATTAGAATTGCAGGTGCTATGAAAATGGGTCTAATGAAAGACCCTAAAGATGCAGAGACTCAACAACATGTTCCAAAAGTTGCTTTTGTTTCTCCTGCTCAAGATTTTACAACTTCAAGTGGCAAAGCTGTAAAAGCAGATGAGATGGATTTACATGTAAGAGCATTATCTATGCAACAACTACATCACGCTATGATGGGAACAGCTTCTGTTGCTATTGGTGTTGCTGCTTGTGTTCCGGGAACACTTGTAAACCTTGCTTCTGGTGGCGGAGAGAAAGACTCAGTGACTTTTGGTCATCCATCAGGGGCAATTAAAGTTGGTGCAACTTTATCTAAAAACGGTGATAAATACACTGTTGAAAAAGCAAGTATGAGTAGAAGTGCAAGAATAATTATGGAAGGTAATGTTTTTGTACCTGCTGATACTTACTAAATCTTTCCCAAACAATTAGTCAATTTGTAAGTAGAAGATTATATCTCTTCTACTTACTTATCTTTTAGAGGAATTGTAATAATAAACTCCTCACCAATATGTTTTTCCCCTTTATATTTATATTCCACTGTATGATTTTCTAAAGAACCATTAAAATGTTTTTTTATAATTTCACTTGACATATATAAACCTAAACCTGTACCTTGAGATTTATGTTTTGTAGTAAAATAAGGTTCATATATTTTATCTTTTATGCTATCCTTGATGCCTTTGGCATTGTCTTTTACACTTATTTTTAGATAATTGTTTTTAAAATCACTTTTTATAAATATCAGTTTTTTTTCATTATTTTGAATGTTTAATAATATTGCATCTTTAGCATTATTTACCAAGTTTAAAATAACTTGTACCAACTCAAATTTAAAACCACTTAACTTTATGTGTTCCACATCATTTATAAACTCTATATTGTATGTTTTGTAGCTTATACTAAGCATATCAAAGTTTTCACGTACTGCCTCATCTAAAAAGAATTCTTCTTGCTCTTTTGATGGATTATAAAAGTTTCTAAAATTTTCTATAATATCAGATAAATATTTAACTGTATCAATTATTTTTTTAAAACTTCTTTTAATATCTTCTTTATTTGATACATCTAAATCAATCTCTAATATTTGAGTTGAAGCGGATGTACTGATCACATTTAAAGGCTGTCTCCATTGATGTGCAATATTTCCTATCATCTCTCCCATTGAAGCTAATTTTGCTTGTTGGTATAACATTTGTTCTTTTTTTATATTTTCATTTTGAAGTTTTACAAACTCATCAATATCAGTATGAAATCCTGTCATTCTAATTGGAGTATGGTATTCGTCATAAAATACTTTTCCTCTTATTTTAATCCATTTATAAGAACCATCTGCACACTTAAATCTATAATCATCTTCATACATACTTGATTTGCCATTTAGGTGTTGACTTAATTTTTTAAGAGTTTTTTTATAATCATCCTTATGAACACTATTTTTCCAAAAATCTAATTCATACCTATTTGTAGTTGTTTCATAACCTAACATCTGCAAATATCTATTTGAACAATATATTGTATTAGTAACTAAATTTATATCCCAAAGACCATCTTGAACACCTTCAATAGCTCTAGAATATTGTTCCTTTACATCCCTTAATTCATCTATTATTGATTTTAAGTCTCTTGCAAAGTTATTAAACTCTAATACTTTACTATCAACATATGTTACATTTTTATTGTTTTTTGACTTTTTGGCAAACTCTAAAAGATTTGAAAATGGTTTAATAATAAATCTATTAGAAATTAAATAAAAAATAATAAAAGCAAAAACAACAAATACTATTAATATATAGCCAATATTTTTAAACTCATCTTCTAGAAAATTAAAGGTATTATTTTTTATTGCTACTACAATTTCTATCTTTCCATCGTTGAATATTGGTAGTTCACTTTTTGAAAAAATAAAATTATCATTTTCATAAATTGAATTTATATTAAAAACTTTCAAATCTACTATAAATTTATTAGAACTTGTAACTATCAAATTTTCTTTATAAAAAATATAAACATTTTCTAAAGATGCACTCTTTTTTATATTATTTATAAAGGAAAAATTGTCATTTAATATTTTCCCTACATATAAAGTTCCATTTACTCGTCCAGTATTAAAATCTATAATCTTCTTTTTACTTAATAGTATAAGATATTGTTCATTATCAATCTTAAAACCTAAAATTATATTATCTAAAGTGGTTTCTATATTTAATATCTTTTCTATAATCTTTTCAGTATCAAATAAAGTATTACTTAAATCTTTTATACCTGTATTGTTAACAAAAAATAATAAATCAATCTGTGAAGTAGAAGTAATATTTGATACTTCATTCTCAAATTTTTCTACTTCATTTATATCTTTTATTATATTACTTATCTCAAAAGCAGTATCGTTTAATTTGTTTTTTTCACTATTTAAGACAATTTTAGTGATATTATTAGTTTGTTTAAAATATTCATTTATATTATAATTTACAATCTTTTGGGTACTCACATAGATCCAAACCAGTATCGCAATAGATATAAAAAAAACTATTGCTAAAAAAGAAAAAGTACTTAAAAATGATAGTGAAAATGTTTTTCTATTCATCAAGAGTATACCTAAAAGCTCTATTTTTGAATTTTTCTAATTGTGTTTTTTCTATCCCTTTTTCTACAATATTAAACTCTCCAGAATAAATTGTTGGAACCTTTTGTCCTAATAAATCTAATTTGATTGCTTCTGCCATTGCTACACCATTGTCATCATTCATTCTCATTACAGTTATATCTAATAATTCTTTTTCAATTGCATAAAGCTCACTAGCTCCTCCACCCCAACCATTGACTTTTATTTTTCCCAATAAATTTCTTTCTTTTAATGCTTCCACAACACCCAAAGCAATATCTGTAGAACAAGCATAAATAAACTCAATATTACTATCAATATCAAGTAGATTTAAAGTAGCGTTTTTGGCTTTTTGTTTATCAAAATCAGTGTAGTATTCATGAACCAATTTTAGGTTTGAGTTTTTTGATATATATTCTATAAATTTAGTACCTCTCATAAAACTAACATACCCTTTAGTTCCATATAATACTGCATATTTCCCATTTTCTTTACTATTTTTTATATAATAATCTGCCAAATATTTACTTCCCATAAAATGGTCGAATCCAACATACAAAAAAGGTTGTCTATCATTCCAATTTTTTAAAGGAGTTGTTATGTTTTGCAGTATAATTTTACTCTTTTCACGACTTACTATTCGTTCTATAAATTTAGCATGTTTATTTACATCTAATGTAAATATTAGATAATCAGGATTTAATTTCATTGCATTTAAAAGCTGTTTTGATTGTTCTTTTATCTCAATCGCAGGCTTTGTAAAAAAATCATCCAATTGATATTTTATACCTAACTGTTTTAAACGTTTTTCAAAAGAGATTTTACTTTTTCTCCAGTAATCTGAGATTTGATTACCAGGATAAATCATAACAACTTTTATCTCTTTTGTTTCTTTATCTATTTTTACAGCATCATTTTGTACAATTTTATTAAACCTGTCACTAAGTTCTTCTTGTCCTGTTAAATTTAAATATTCATCAATCTGATAATATTCATATGAATTTGCAAAAACTGTTAGTGTATTAAATAATATTATCATATAGATTAGTTTTTTCATTTTAAACCTTTAGTTATATTTTACTTGATTTTTTCCATTATGTTTCGCTTCATAAAGTAAATCATCAGCTCTTTTATATATAGTTTCTACACTATCTTTTTCATCTATTTGTGTAAGACCTACACTAATAGTAATACGATTTTCTATTAAATCAATGTCAGTAAATATTAAATCTTTTATTTTATTTGCCACTTCTAAACACTGATGAAGATTTGTATCTGAAAATAGTATAACAAACTCTTCTCCACCCACTCTAAAAAAATAATCATTTGCTCTAATATGATTCGAGATTGCTTTTGTAAGTTGTTTTAAAACCTCATCCCCTATATCATGCCCATAGGTATCATTTATTTTTTTAAAATCATCAATATCAAAAATCATATATGAAAAAGGTTGTTTATATCTCTTATAGGAAGAGAGTAATTCACTTATTTTTTCATTATAAAATTTTCTATTATAAATCTTTGTAAGGGGGTCAATATTACTTTGTTCTTTCAGTTTTTGATGTATTTTTTTTAATCTTTTATTTTGTATTTGTAAAATATAAGTTCTTTTGTTTACTTCTTTAATAAGCATATCTTTAGTTAACAGCCACTTCTTTTTACTCAAAAAATAAAACATAATAACAAAAGAGGTAAAAGTGATACCAAAAAAACTTATCACTAAAAATATCATTTCACTTTTAGTTAAACTAATATAACTTTTGTGACTAAACCATTTATTATATATATTTTGTAGTTCTCCACTTAGTTTTAATTCTGTAATACTATCATTTAAATAAGGAAGCAAATTAAAATCATGTTTTGCTAAGCCAAAACCTCTTTTGATCTCTTTTAGTGCTTTTTCTAAAGGAATAATATCTTTTCCTTCTATTTTTTTGCTAATTAATGCTTCAGGATAACAAAAGACGTCTATCTCTTTATTTTCTAAAGCATTAACCAAATCTTCATAATGATTATAAAAAGATTTTTCCATTAAAACTTTTTTATCTATTAGTCTAGAGCAAATATTTTCTTTTACTAATCCTATCTTTTTATTAACTAAATCATCTAATTTCAAAATATTATTTTGATTTTCTCTTTTATAAATTTTTATAAAAAAAGAATCTGTAGGCTGTGTAAATAAAAAGATTTTTTCTCTTCTTTGTGTTATCCCTATATTTGGGATTATATCAACTTTTTTTTCTTCAAAAAGTTTTAATATTTTTTCAAAATCATCTACAACTACATATTCATATTTTAAATCTAAATTTTTTGCAACTGCTTCAAATAATTCTACACCATAACCATCTGGTTTTCCATTTTCATTTATAAAATAATAGGGCTTCCAATCTTTAGGTATTACAACCTTATATACTTTTTTTTCTACTGAAAATAAGAAAAGTGGGAAGAACAAGAAAAGTATTAAAAATAGTAATTTTTTCATATGTAATTATACTATATTTAGATTAAGTTGAAGAAAAAATAATTTATATTTTATTTAAATAACCAGTAAAATAGAAAATCTATTTTACTAGTTTTGAAATCTCTTTAAATACTGGATTTTTAGCATTTACAGTTAATTCAAAAAGAAGTGATTCATAAGTTGTAGGTATAACACCTGCTTGAATAAGTCTTTGAATAGCCATCTCTTTATCTTTTGGTTTTCTTGAGTTAACACAATCTGTTACAAGAACTGGTTGTAATCCCTCTTCAAGCAAGTCTAAAGCTGTTTGCAATACACAAACATGCGTTTCAATTCCTGCTAAAATAACTATCTTTTTACCTGTAGCTTTTATAGCAGCTAAACCATCTTCATTTCCACAACAAGAAAATGTAGTTTTTTCAAAATGTGGATAATCATCTGTTAGTTCTCTTAAACTTGCTATTGTTTCTCCAATACCTTTTTTATATTGTTCATTTACAATAATTGGTATCTCATGAAGTTTTAAACCTTGTATTAAGATAATTAAATTTTTTTCTAACTCTTCATTATTATCAATATGAGGGAAAAGTCTTTCTTGAATATCTACTTGAACAAATACACAATCATCAGCTTTGATTCTCATTTTTACTCCTTATTATAAAGCTTATATATTACATTAAATTCGTAACAAAAGTCTAGCATTTTAATAAAAATCAAAAAAATTATAAAAAACTGTGTAATATATTAAAATAAAGAATTGAGACTAGAATATCTCTAGCTCAATTTAAAAAAGTTTATTTGAAAGCTACACTTTCAGCACGTGCTAATAACTCTTTTGCACCTTGGTCAATAAATATTTGAGCTAGTGTTTTTCCTGTAGTTTTATACTCTTCTATATCAGCTATTAGATCCTCTTGGATATATTCACTTCCATCTGGCATACCAACTATTGCTCTTACATCAACAGAATTTTCATCTAGTATTGTAGCTTTTACTCCAATAGGAACTTGACAACCACCCTCTAGTGTTCTTACAAAATCTCTTTCAATTGTTGCTTCAATCTCTGCATTTTTATCATGCAATACTGATACTATATCTATAATCTCTTTATTGTCTAAAGTCTCAATTCCTAATGTTGCTTGTCCCATTGATGGAATCATATCATCTATAGAAATAGGAGAAAAATATTTAACCTCATCTTCAATTTGAAGTTTTTGAACTCCTGTTGCAGCTAAAATAATAGCATCGTACTCACCAGCTTTTAGTTTTGCAATTCTTGTATTGATGTTTCCTCTTAAATCTTTTAGTTCAATATCTGGTCTAAGAAGTTTTAATTCCATTCTTCTTCTTAAACTTGTAGTACCTATAATCGCTCCTTGAGGAAGCTCTTGGATAGATGAATATTTTTCACTTAAAAGTGCATCCCTTGGATCAAATCTTTTTGAAAGTGCAGACAGAACAAACCCTTCTTCAAACTCAACTGGAACATCTTTTAAAGAATGCACTGCAATATGTGCTTCTTTGTTTGCTAAAGCTATTTCTAATTCTTTTGTAAAAAGCCCTTTCCCACCAATTTTTGCTAAAGGTACATCCAAAATTTTATCTGCTTTTGTTGAAAAAGTTTTTAACTCAATTTGCATATTTGGATAATGTTTTAAAAGCTCTGCTTTAATATATTCACTTTGCCAAAGAGCTAGTTGACTTTTTCTTGTAGCTATAATCAGTTTTTCCATCTTTTATTTTCCTAATTGTTCATATTTTAATTTTGTTTTATCTTGTTCACCATTGACAAAAATAGTTGGTGTCCCATCTACCATAACCTCTTCACCCATATTAATGTCATAAATAAGCTCTTTTTCTAACTTGTCATCTTCTAAATCTTTTAATGAAAAAGATGTCTTAAACTCTTTATTAAAACCATCTAAAACTTTCTTTACATCAGTCTCCTTTGATGTAAAATATTTATCCCAATCTATAGTATAAACTTTTTGTTCTATATCTTTTATTCCTTTATGTTTAGCCAAAATCATAAGTTTTGATAAAGGAACTGCTGCTGGATGAATTCTTGTTAATGGAAAATGATAATAATATAAAGCCAAGTTTTTTTCATGTTTTTGAACATATTTAATCACATCAGGTACAAAATCTATACAAAAAGGGCATAAAGGATCTGAAAATATAACCAATTTATCTTTTGCATTTATATTTCCAGCTATAAATTTAGCTTTGTCATAATAAATTGATGTAAGTGTTGGGGTCATCAATTCTTTATAAGATTTTCCTGTTTCTAAATCAAAAAGTTCAGATGATATAATCTCTCCATCACTAAAAACTATATCTTTCGCTTTTACAACTCTATTTGCCATCAAAGCCTCAATATTTATTATATATCCTGACCATGATTTTATAGGTAAATCTTTTTTTGTACTTATACTAACTTTTTGTATCTCTATTCTTTTATTTTTAGAAAATCTGTTTTTTTCAAATTCAATAATTTTACTATCAATTGAATCTGCATTTAAAGAAACTAAAAAAAGTATAACTACTAAAGTAGCTTTGAAAAAATTAATCATATTAATCCTTATTAAAATTGCTTGTATTATATAAAATGAAAATTAACATCCTATTAAGTCTTTGGTCTGACTGTAATCTTTTTCACATCAAAAAGCTCTTTTGCTTTATTTAACATTGGTGAGTCCAAAATATCTTGTATCTGTAACTCTTTTTGTGATGGTGTAGGATTAGCTGTTTTTTGCATATCTGCTACACACCCTGAACCAATTTCAATATCTTCCAACATAGAACTAACATCTAAATTATCATCTATTTCTTCTTGAGTATTTGTGGATGGTTCTTTAATTTCTTCTTGTGGAGGCATCCTCCTTTATGAAATCTAGTTCAATATCGTTTCCAAATACATCGTAAATAAAAGTTTTAATTACGCCAAAATATTTAAATAAAAACTTTCTTTCATCCCCTTGAGCATAAGATATGATTTGAAGTTTATTATCTTCAAAACTTTTATACACAAAGTTTTTCTCAAAAAGAATTCCTAACTCATCATCCCTTTCAAAAACTCTTTCAGTAAGTTCATCATACAATTGTCTATTCTTATCCATTGGGATATCTTCTAGTTGTGGTTCTACTATTGGCTCATATACAATATCATCTTCATATTCTACAGATGATGTTTCCTCTTCTACTTCTTGAGGTGGTATCTCTTGTAAAACCTCTTCTTCTTTTTTAATTGGTTCATCAAAAGGGGTTTCAAATGGAGTTAACATATCTTTTTCATCAAATATCTCTTCTTGTACATTTGTTTCTTGATAATGTAATGTATCTTCAGCTTTTACATCTATATCTTGAAGCTCTTTAATCTGTGTTTCATTTATATTTTTTTTATTTTCATGATATTTTTCATCAAGTTTTACTACCTCATCATCATATGCATGATTTACATCATTGTTTGCATGTTCTACAACTTTTTGAGTTGCTATTGCCTCTTTTATTATGGGTTTTACTTCTACTTGTTCAACTTGATTTATAATCTCTTCAATTGTTTTAAGATTTGTTGCCTCAATCATTTTTGATAGTGTCAAAATTAAAACAAAACCACTGTCTGAGTTTAAAGATAAAAGATGCTTAGCATCCCCTAATATTCTAAAAAATCTATCGAAAAGTAGTAAATCATATTTTGCATCTTTTTCTAACATCTTTTGTTTTAAATATATACTCATCTCATCTAATACTTGTGATACCTCATAGTTTTCTAACTGTTTTACTAGATTTGTTATATCACCTTTTTTTAATACTACTTCAAAAAGTTTATCCATAAGTTCAGGTTCAATTAAACCTAACATATCTACAACTGCTGGAACAGTTACTTTTCCTTTTGAAAAAATTATTGCTTGGTCAAGTAGTGTTAAAGTATCTCTTAAACTCCCTTGTCCACTTCTTGTTAATATCTGTAAAGCTTCTGTTTCAAAATCAATACTCTCTTCATTTAAAATATGAGAAAGATGATGTAGAACATCAGCAGGTGCAATTTTATTGAATCTAAAATGTTGAGTTCTACTTAATATTGTTGCAGGAAGTTTAAGAGGGTCAGTAGTAGCAAGTATAAACTTAACGAACCCAGGTGGTTCTTCTAAAGTTTTAAGTAAAGCATTAAATGCTTGTGTTGTAAGCATATGAACCTCATCGATGATAAATACTTTAAATCTTGCACTACTTGGTTTATATTTTGTATGTTCAATTAAATCTTTTATATCATCTATACCTCTATTACTAGCTGCATCCATCTCAATAATATCAAGATGTCTATTTGTATTTGCACTTACACAATTTTCGCAAGTTTCGCAAGGTTTTGATGTGGGACCATTAGTACATAATAAAGCCTTTGCCATAATTCTAGCAGTACTTGTTTTTCCACTTCCTCTTAAACCACTAAACAAATATGCATGGGATAATCTATTGGAATCTAAGGCAAGACTTAGTGTTTGAGAAATAGTACTTTGACCAACTAAATCTTCAAATCTTTTTGGTCTATATTTTAAAGCCAAAACTTTTTTTTGGGCATTTTGATTATCACTCATTTATATTCCTTACTTTAATTTTTCCACCGTTTTTCCAAGTGCCTAAAATCTTATCTATCATACTTATATTTATATCTGCTGTAAAAAAAACACTTACAGATAACTCTCCATCATTTTTATGTCCAAACTCTTTGCTTAAGTGAAAAAGTCTATTGGCTATAGCATAGCCTGTTTCTATTAGGTTGATATCATCTCCCATAATTTTTTTTATGCAAGTTGATACTAAAGGATAATGTGTACACCCTAAAACAATAGTATCTACGCCATTTTTTTTCATAGGAAGTAACCAATTATTTAACATATTAAAAGTGGTCTCATCATCTACTTTTCCCATCTCAATTTGATCAACCAAACCAGCACATGCTTGTTCGTATAGTTTGATATGAGAACTTGAAGAAGAAAGCTTATCCACCAAAAGCTGATATTTTTCACCTTTTAATGTTGCAGGTGTAGCTAATACACCTATTTGTCCACTTTTACTCATACTAATTGCAGGTTTTATCCCTGGTTCTGTACCTATTACTATTAGATTTGGATAATGTTCTCTTAACTCTTTTATTGCAGCTGATGTTGCTGTATTACAAGCAACAACCAAAGCATCAATTTGATGATTTTTAATCAAATAATTAGCAATATCAAAACTATGATTTAGTATCTGTTCTTTACTCTTTTGTCCATAAGGTGCAAACTGCGTATCTGCTATATAAAAAATTTGGGCACCCTTGAAGATGTTAGTTATAGCTTTTACTACTGTTAAACCACCTAATCCAGAATCAAAAACACCAACTCTCAACTACACCCTTTTTTTGAATTATGTGATTATAACAAAAAAGTTATAACTACTATGTTAAAATTTGATTACAATAAAATAAAGGTAATAATTGTTTTTCCACTTTCATCCATACAAACCATTTTTAAATCAAGATACAAAAAAAATCATAGTTGGAACTCTACCTCCACCTAGATTCTGCACAAAAGAGTTTAAAAAAAGGGATGTAAATTTTTGTTATGGTTCCCAAGATAATCTACTTTGGCAAGTATTAGATAAAATATATAATCTCAATCTTCCATATGATAACAGTGAACTTGCAGTAAATTTAAGAAAAGAGTTTTTAATCAAACATCAAATAGGTATTTGTGATATAGTAGATTCATGCCAAAGAGAGAAAATTGATGCCAGTGATATTGGTATGAAAAATGTTATTCTAAGAGATATACTTGGATTTTTAAAACAATACAAAAATATAGATACCCTGATTTTTACTGGTGGTTTATGTAAAAATTCTCCAGAATATTTTTTTAGACAAATACTAAAAAAAGAAAATATAAAATTTGAAAACATCTCAAATCAAATTCCTAAAATACATAGGTTTGAATATGATAATAAATATTTTAAAACTATTAGCTTAACCTCTCCTTCAAATGCAGCAAATAGAAGTATTGGTGCTAATATATACTATAAAAATAGTAAATTAAAAAATCCAAAGTACACAACATTTGACTTTAGATTTGAACAATATAAAGATATTTTCTAAACTTTTAAGAAGTTTATAAAAAAAACTTTCCTAAAATACCAAAACTGAATGAGTATTCATTTATAATTATGCAAGGAATTTAATCATGTTTATTACACAAATTTTAATATTTATAATCTTAGGACTAATTTTATTTACACTAGCTTCTGGTATTGTAAATTTATTTGTTAGAAAAGACTAATTGTTATATAAGATTATTTATTAGTTCTAAAAGTTTTTCCTCGTCAAGTGGTTTTTCTAAACTTGCACTTGCCCCTAACATCTCTGCTGTAGTTAAAAATGTTTTATCCACATATCTACTTCCTCCAGAGATAGCTATTATAGGAAGTTGTTTATTTATATTTCTAATTTTTGTGATAACTTCCATCCCCTCTACATCAGGCATTATGATATCTGTAATAACTATATTTGGATTAGTTTCTTTGATTTTTTCAAGAACACTTTTTCCACTATTTAATGAAATAACATGAAATCCATTTTTTTCTAAATATCTTTTTAAAGCATAGATTACTAATTCATCATCATCAATTAATAATATCTTTTTCATCTAAACCTCTTTTTTGATTGGTAGTTTAATTGTAAATTTAGTAAATTCATCCTCTTTTGAGTCTACATAGATTTCACCATTTATATTATTTATTATACCATAAGTTTCAGAAAGACCAAGACCTGTTCCTTTTCCTTGGGACTTAGTAGTAAAAAATGGGTCAAATACTTTTCTTATTTCTTTTTGGTTAATCCCTTTTCCATTGTCAATCACTTCTAAGATTACATGTTCCTTTATCTCATCCATTTTAAGTCTAACTGATATTTTAGCTTCTTTTTTATTTTCTAAAACGTCAATTGAATTGGTAATAAGATTAAAAACAACTATCTCAAGATTTACCCTTGAAAGTGGTACAATTAAATTTATATTTGGAATATCTCTTTCAAGATATATATTACTTGGGATTGATGATTGTATCAAATTTAATGTTATATTTAAAGTTTCATCAATAATACAACTCTCCAATAAATCACTATTATCTTCTCTCGCAAAATTTAAAACCTGTTTTAATATAGCATCAGTGCCCTGTGCTGCTTGTAATACTTTTGAGATATCTTCATATATTAAAGAGTTTTTATCAGTTTCCTCTTTTATAATTTTACTTATAGTAATTATTGGTAATAAATGATTATTTAAAGAGTGGGCTAAGCCACCAAGTAAAGTTCCCATAGCTTGGAGTTTCTGATTTTGATGCAATTTTTTTTCATAAGCAATCTCTTCTTGGGTCATATTTATTATTCTTCTCACAAGATATATACTCATGGCAAACAATGAAACAGACAAAGATATAAAAAAACTAATAAATATCAAAATCCATTCATCCAATTCCCAATCTTCATGAGTTCTTGAAAACTCATAAACACTTTCAAAAGCATCTAAATCTATTAATAAAATAAATAAGAACAAAAAAGTAAAACCAAATACAGCTAAAAACCAATAAAACTGAGTTGTTCTAAAAATATCTTTAAATGATTTAATATGATTCTCATTCATCACAATTACCTTGTTCGAATATGAATAATCTTACTATAAATAAGTTGAAATAGAAAAATAAAAGTTCAAAAAATAAAGTTTAAATAAGAAAAAGAGGTTACGTAACCTCTTTTATTCGTTCATAGAAGCAAAGAATTCCTCATTATTACTCGTCTTTTGCATCTTAGAATACAAGAATTTAAGTGCTTCCACTTCATCCATTTGTGAAATAGCGTTTCTTAATATCCATGTTTTTTGTAAGATATCTGGAGTAAGAAGTAATTCTTCTTTTCTTGTTCCTGATTTGATGATGTCTAGTGCTGGATAAACTCTTCTATTTGCTGCATTTCTACTTAATACAACCTCTGAGTTACCTGTTCCTTTAAACTCTTCAAAAATAACTTCATCCATTTTTGAACCAGTTTCTATAAGTGCTGTAGAGATGATAGTTAAACTTCCACCCTCTTCTATATTTCTTGCAGCTCCAAAAAATCTTTTTGGTTTGTGTAGTGCATTTGCATCAACCCCACCTGAAAGAACTTTTCCTGAACTCGGTGTTACTGTATTGTATGCTCTTGCTAATCTTGTGATAGAGTCAAGTAATATTACTACATCTTTTTTCATCTCTACAAGTCTTTTTGCTTTTTCGATAACTATTTCTGCAACTCTTACGTGATTGTGTGCTGGAAGGTCAAAAGTTGAAGAGTAAACTTCCCCTCTAACACTTCTTTGCATATCTGTTACCTCTTCTGGTCTCTCATCTATTAGTAAAACCATTAGGTGTGTATCTGGATGGTTTCTTGTAATACCATGAGCTAACTCTTTTAATAATTCTGTTTTACCTGTTTTTGGAGGTGCAACGATAAGTCCTCTTTGACCTTTACCCATTGGAGCAAAAAGATCTAACATTCTTCCTGTCATTCTTGTTTGTTCATATTCAAATTTAAATCTTTCAGTTGAATAAAGTGGAGTTAAGTTATCGAAAAGTGGTCTATTTTTTGATTCATTTATAGGCAAATAATTTATAGCTTCAATTTTAAGTAAAGCATTATATTTTTCACTCTCTTTATTTGGAGGTCTAACTTGTCCTGTTACAATATCCCCAGTTCTTAATGCAAACTTTCTTATTTGTGTAGCAGATACATATGAATCATTTGAAGTATCAGAAAAGTTTCCATCAATAGCTCTTAAGAATCCAAACCCACCATCTTTAATCTCTAATATTCCAGTAAAAAGAATAAATCCACCTTGGTCAATTTGAGACTTTAAGATATTAAACATCAGGTCTTGTCTTTTTAACTCTTGAGGGTTTTCAACATCTAAATCTTTTGCTATTTTTAAAAGTTCTTCTAAAGGAAGTTCTCTTAGTTGCTCAATTTTGTATCCTTCAACTGGTACGTGAGTTCTTGTTTTTTTAGCTTGGCTCGTAGCCTTTTTCGTTTTTGGTTGTGAAGTTGTAGACTCTTCCATAAGTATGTTTTGCCTTTATAGATTTACATATTAAGTTATGTAGTTTTTTGTAGTTTATTTTAGTTTTAATTTTTAAGATGGCGTATTGTAGTCTTTATTTTCAATTTTGTCAAGAAAACAGTATTTTTTTAAATGAAATAAGAAAAGAGAGGAGTTCCTCTCTTAATCTTGGTATATATTATAAGTCACCTTCGTGTTTACCTAAGTACTCAGCAACACCTTCTGTAGATGGTTTCATACCTTCGTCACCTTTAGTCCATCCAGCAGGACAAACTTCACCGTGCTCGTTTGTAAATAACATTGTATCAACCATTCTAATCATCTCATCAATATTTCTTCCAAGTGGTAAGTCATTAATAACTGCATGTCTTACTGTACCATCAGCATCAATTAAGAAAGATCCTCTAAGAGCTACAGCTTCACCGAATAATACATCATAATCTTTTGAAATTTGTTTACTTAAATCTGCAACTAATGGATATTTGATTCTTCCAATACCACCATTTTCTACTGCTGTTTCTCTCCAAGCAAAGTGTGAGAATTGAGAGTCAACTGATACACCAATTACATTAATTCCTCTTGAAGTGAATTCATCAATTCTTTTTGAGAATGCAATAATCTCTGATGGACAAACAAATGTAAAATCTAATGGGTAGAAAAATAATACCGCACCTTTTTCACCAATGTTTTCGTATAAGTTAAAGTTATCAACAATTTGACCATCAGCAAGTACTGCTGTAGCTGTAAAATCTGGAGCTTTTTTTGTAACTAACATGTAATTTCCTTTGTTTAAATAAATTTTGTTGTGAAATTATAATATAATATTTTTAAAAAAAATACAACCCACAAGACCAGTTTTTAAAATTAAGATAAGTTTTATTTTGGGATAATTTTTTTCTTTTAATATATTACTATTTACTACTGTAACTTAATAAACTAATCTTTTATTAATATTTTAAAGATATATTTATTTTATGTGTGATAAAGTTTTCTAACATATAATTAAGGAGAAAAGATGGCAGTAAAAATTACTGATATTTGTATAAATTGTGACGCATGTTTGGATGAGTGTCCAACAGAATCAATTGTTGATAATGACGAAAATCCAACAGGTGAAGATATTTATTATGTAAATCCAGAAACATGTACAGAGTGTATTGGTGATCATGATGAGCCTGCATGTGCTGAAGCTTGTCCTACTGAGGGATGTATCCAATGGGATGTTAGAGATGGTGATAACATCAGAGAAGGTAAAACTGCAGATACACCAGTAGTAGAAGATTAATATATAATCAATTAACTAACTTTTATTAAAAAAGGCAAGTAGTTTTTATACTACTTGCCTTTTTTTTATTTTTTAGGTATAATCCGCGACTTAAAAAATTTTATGAGGAAAATACTAGATGGAACAAACGTTATCAATCATTAAACCTGATGCAGTTGCTAAAAATGTAGTTGGTAAAATCTTAGACAGATTTGAATCAGCTGGATTAAGAATTGCAGCTACTAAAAAAGTACAATTAAGCAAAGCTGATGCAGAAGCTTTTTATGCAGTTCACGCAGAAAGACCATTTTTTGGTGAATTAGTAGAATTCATGATTTCTGGACCAGTTGTTGTTTCTGTTTTAGAAGGTGAAGATGCAATGGCTAAAAACAGAGAATTAATGGGTGCAACTAACCCTAAAGAAGCCGCTGCTGGTACAATTAGAGCAGATTTTGCTGATTCTATTGATGCAAATGCAGTACATGGATCTGATTCATTAGAAAATGCAGCAGTTGAGATTAAATTCTTCTTTTCAGATAGAGAAATTTGTTAAGAATTTAAAAAATAATCGATGAAAATAGAATTTAAAAAAGTACCTCAAAGCCCAAAAAGCTTTAGTAGTGAATATCATTCAGTTAAAATTGAAGGTACTTTTTGTAAAATATCGCCAACTTTAGTCAAAATTGACTCAACTTTAGCAGGAAACATGGATGTTACTTGTTGTAGATGTGGTGAAGAAGAATCTATCACTTTAGATGAAGAGTTAAATTTTCTAGTAAGTGATGGTGTATATAAATCTGAATCAGATGATTTAGTAATAGAAGTTTATGATGGTATAATTGACTTTGATGAAATAATTGAAAGTGAAATATCATCAGAAATTAGCGATTATCATATTTGTGAAAAATGTGCTAATATTGATTTAATAGATAAAGAATTTTAATAAGGAGAAAAAAATGGCAGTACCTAAGAGAAGAGTATCACATGCAAGATCAGCAAAAAGAAGAACTCACTACAAGATTACTTTAAAAAGACCAGTAAAAGATAGTGATGGTACTTGGAAAATGCCTCATACGGTAAATCCAAATACTGGTGAATATAAAAACTAATGCTAAAAATAGCAATTGACGCAATGGGTGGGGACTTTGGTCCCGAACCTATAATGAGTGGACTTGTATCTGCTCTTAGAAACAATAATACATTTACTGCAATAGCAGTTGGTAATCAAACTCAATTAGAAAAACTAATACCTGCACAATTTAAAAACAGAGTTGAAATTCTTCATACTGAAGATGTAATCAAAATGAGTGACTCTGCTACAGATGCACTAAAAAGAAAAGAATCTACAATTTATAAAGCTATTGATTTAGTAAAAGAGGGAAATGCTGATGCTGTAGTATCTGCTGGACACTCAGGAGCTTCTATGTCTTTAGCAACACTTAGAATTGGAAGAATCAAAGGTGTTAGTAGACCTGCGATTGCTACACTTATGCCTACAAGTGAAAACCAAAATACTTTGGTATTAGATGTTGGTGCAAATGTAGACTGTGATGCAAAAAACCTTTTTGAATTTGCAGTGATGGGTCAAGTTTACGCACAAGATGTATTAAAAATTGATGAACCACTTATTGGTTTATTAAGTAATGGTGAAGAGGAAAGCAAAGGTAACGAAGTTACTAAAGAAGCTTTTGAAATGATTTCAAGAGTTCCAAATTTTGCTGGAAATGTTGAAGGTAGTGATATCTTCAAGGGGACAGTTGATGTTGTGGTTTGTGATGGATTTATTGGAAATATATTACTAAAAACAGCAGAAGGTGTTGCTGATACAATTGGAAAAATAATCAAAAAAAACTTAAAAAGATCACTTATATCTATTGCAGGTGCAGTTCTAATGAGAAAAGTTTTCAAAAACTTAAAAGTTAGAGTTGATTATGCAGAGTATGGTGGTGCACCACTTCTAGGAGTAAAAGCTCCTGTTATCATTGCTCATGGAAAATCAAATCCAAAAGCAATACAAAATGCAATATATCAAGCAATCATTGCAGCTAGTTCTAATTTAGACACTGATATAGAAGAAAAATTAAAACGATATACAACTAAACCTGAATAGAATAAATAGTATATCATTTTGTTTAAGGAAAATTAATGGCATATGCAGCATTTAGATCAATAGGAGCTTATATTCCTCCTAAAATAATGACAAATTTTGATTTTGAAAAAATCATTGATACTACTGATGAATGGATTACAAAAAGAACCGGTATTAAAGAAAGAAGAATTTCAGAAGAAAATGAAGCTTCATCAGATCTAGGTGCAAAAGCTGCACAACAAGCGATTGAAAGATCAGGAATAGCAAAAGAAGATATTGATTTATTAATATGTGCTACTGTAACACCTGATTATTTGTGTATGCCATCAACAGCATGTTTAATAGCTTCAAAACTTGATTTACCTCAAATTCAAGCTTTTGATATAAGTGCTGCTTGTACTGGATTTGTTTACGCATTGTCAATTGCAAAAGCATTTATCGAATCTGGTATGAAAAAAAATGTTCTAATTATAGGTGCAGAAAAATATACATCTATTTTAGACTATACGGATAGAGGTACTTGTTTTATTTTTGGTGATGGAGCAGGTGCAGCAATTATTTCAGCTACAGATAAAAAAGAAGAAGCAATAGTTGATATAAACTGTTCTAGTGATGGAAACTATGATGACCTAATTAAAACAGAAGGTGGAGGAAGTAAACATCCATGTTCACAAGAAGTACTAGACCAAAAAATGGCTTGTATCAGAATGAAAGGAAACGAAACTTTCAAACTTGCAGTAAAAACACTAACTGCTGATGTAAAAGTTATGCTTGAAAAACATAATCTTTCAAATGAAGATATTAACCATTTTATTCCTCATCAAGCTAACTATAGAATCATTAAAGCAGTTGGTGATGCACTTGGACTAAATGAAGAACAAACAGTTGTTACAGTTGATAAGTATGGAAATACTTCAGCAGCTTCTATTCCTATGGCAATGAATTATGCATATGAGTCTGGAAAAATAAAAGCTGGTGATACAATTCTTTTTGATGCTTTTGGAGCTGGACTTACTTGGGGAAGTGCATTATTCCCATTTTCACCACTAAATAAATAAGTTAGAAATTATAGAGATTCTTATAAGAATCTCTATCTAATTTCTTGTATTTATTTTTCATCTCTTACACATCTTACAAATCTACTACCAGTTTTATAAAAATAGCTTATTTTTCCATTAAAAAAGTTTATATTCCATGCAAGATTAGGATTACTTTCATTAAGTGTGCTACTCCAATAAACACTTGATGCAGTATTAGAAAAATTGTCATTTATAACTAATTTTTTCTTACTTAAATCAAGAATCGTTTTTAACTCATCTATAGTTGGTAATCTCCACTTAGAAGAATCAGCTAAGGTCAAATCTTCACAATAATTTTTTGCTTCATCCCAAGTTTTTTTTATAGTTTTTGCATCTAAATTATCTTGCCATATCAATTTAGTGTTATTATCTATAACAATTTTTTGATTACTATTCTTTTTAAAATCAGCTAAAAGTAAACTTGATATAAAAAATAAAATCATAACAATTTTTTTCATCAATAGATCCTTTTTAAGTGAATTATATAATTTAATTCCTTTTATAATTATTATTAAATAATATAAAAGTTTCATAAATATTATAAATAAATGATTTTTTCCTAAAATATGATTGAATTGTAAAGCTAGAGTAATACAACTGTTTTAAACAAAATATTTATAAAAATTGCAACAAAATTACAATAATTAAAAATTTATTACTTAAAAATTTGACTTTAAAAAAGTTTTAAAATAAAAAACTATATTATATTATTTACTAAAACAAAAATTAATGAAGGAAAGTAAATGTTTAACTTAAAAAAGATTACACTAAATGTATCTGCTGCCATCTTACTAGTTGGTTCATTTAGTGGTTGTACTTCAGGTATGACAAATATGGGATCAAGTGATGCAAAAACTAGTGCAACAGGAAGTGCTGGTGGAGCTAATTCACAAAATGCAAATCAAGCTTTAGAAAGATGTTCTGCACCACTTGGAACAGTTTCATTTCACGAAGATAAAGATGATACTTGGTACCAAATATTAACAAGAGATTTAAGATTACCATCAACTATCCCTGTTCTTAGACTTATGACTCAACAATCAAACTGTTTTGTTATTGTTGAAAGAGGAAAAGGTATGAATGACTTGATGATGGAAAGACAACTTATGAACAGTGGAGAATTAAGAGGTAATTCAAAATTCCATAAAGGGCAAATGGTAGCAGCAGACTATACAATTATTCCTTCAATTACATTTAGCGAACAAGGTACGGGTGGTATTGGTGCAGTTGCTGGAGCACTATTTGGAAGTGTTGTAGGAGCAGTAGCTGGTGGTATAAAAACATCAGATGCAAGTACAATGTTGACACTTATTGATAATAGATCATCAGTTCAATTAGCAGCAGCAGAAGGTAGTGCAAGAACAACTGATTGGAGTTTAGGTCTTGGAGCTTTTGGGGGAAGTGCAGCAGGAGGTTTAGGTGCATATTCTAAAACACCAGAAGGAAAAACATTAGTATCTGCATTTATGGATAGTATGAACAATCTAATAAGATCACTTAAAGCTTATAAAGGTCAAGAGGTTTCTGGTGGATTAGGTGCAGGTGGACAACTTGGTGTTCAAGGTGGAAATAATTCTTATGGATTAGAAGGGGTTATGACACAAAGAGTTTACAATGCTAAAACAAAACTTTATGAATATGAGATTATAAATAAAGAAAGAACACAAAAATGGCATTTTAGTTCTGCTAAAAAAATACCTTACAAAGATGATTTAATTAGATTTAATTTAGTAAACAATACACCTGATGTTAAATCATTTATCAAACTAGAAAGTAGATATTTACAAAAATATTGGAAATAATAAAATAAAAAAGAGGAATTAGACTCCTCTTTTTTATAAAATTCTCAAAGTCTTATCATCTATCACTTCATATTTAATATTATACAAACTTAAGTCATTTAATAGTTCAAGATATTGTTTCAAAACTATAGAACCACTATCCTTTGCATAAATTTTCCACTCTATTTTATCAAATCTAAAATATTGATACTTATAAAGTAATTGTTTTAAAATAACTTCTAGATCATTAAATTTATTTTTGTACTCACATTTAATATTGTCAAAATTTGTAATTGTTTTATATAAATCTATTATATTTATTGGTTTAACTAATCTTCTTCTTAAATAATTTGCCTCACAATAATCACAACCTAGTTTTTCACTATTTGTTAATTCAAAACCGATAGTTATAATTTTTTGTTTACTATTATTTTTTACAATATATTCTAAGAAATGCTCGCCCTCTTTAGTTGTGAAGTCTATTATAATAATCTCAAATTCTGAACTTTCATATAATATTTTTGCGTCATTAACATCTGTTGTCAATGAAATCCTAAAGTCTTTTAGACTTTGATTTAACAATGATATGGAATCAGTATCGTGACTACTATTCTCTTTGTCAAAAATTAATAATTTCATTTAATTTATTAAATTCTTATTATTTGGATTCTTTTTAAACACATTAAGAGATTTTTGTTTTAAATTTTTAGTAAATTTATCTACTGTTGCTACAGAATTTACAAATAAAATTGACTCTTGCACTACAATTTGAAAAATTGCATAAAAAGGTATTTTAACATTGGAACCAAAATTTTCACTTCCAAATCCTGCTTCAAAATATATATAATTATCATCTAATTTTATTGTAGTATATGTGTAGTTAGACAACATAAACAATGAAAACTTTGATAACTGTTCAAAAGTAGTTTGAGGTAATTGAGGATTAAATGTTATGGCATCAATATTTGCAGTTATTGCAAACTCTTCATTTTGTTCCATTAAAAATTCTATTGTTTGTTTTACTTGGGCACTAACTAAATCTTTATATTCAACATTTTCTATTATGTCATTAATCATTCTTAATCCTAAATTTTATATAGAGTATATTATAACTTATAATATAATCATTTTTACTTATCTAATTTTTAGATTATTTACCTATATCTATTTTTTAAATTTGTTATATAAAATTGATTATGACTTAAAACAATTAATTTTTATCTGAAAAATAAAAAAGTACTCCAACAAAACTAATATCTAATAAAAACTTTATTATTACTACAGATGTATAAGATAGTACCATAATATCCTCCTTTTTAGTTCTCATATTGTTACTTTAACTAAATAGAGTACTAAAAAAGTATCCATCTTAAATAAAATTAAAAATATTGTATTAAAATCATATAAGAAACAGTTCCTAAGAAAATGGAGATTAGGTAATTCTTTAGACTAAGATGTAAACCAATAGTTATTATAATGGACAAAAGCTCTTTCATACCATAAGGATAAGTTATAAAATCTATATCTTTTATAGAGTAAAAAATTAAAATCATCATAATTGTTGCTGGAAAAAATCTTTCAATAAAAACTAAAGATTGTGGCAATTCATTTTTTTTAAAAAATAAAAAAGGTGTGACTCTAGTAAAATAGTTTACTAAAGACATTATAGCAATTGCAAAAATAATCTCTGTATTATTCATTTAATTCAATCTTATTTCTAAAAATAAATAAAAGTATTAAAGAGCTTATGATAGCTGTAACTAACATTTTATCTGAAGGCACAAGTACAATAGCAACTATTGAGCTAAAAGCACCAATTAAAAATGGTGTTTTATTTTTTAAATTTTTATATTGCTCTATACAAAGTACTACAAAAAGTGCAGTCAAAGAAAACTCCAAACCTGCTGTATTAAAATCTATACTAGAACCTAAAATCGCTCCTAATGTAGAACCAATAAACCAATAACTTTGATTAAACAAACACAAGAAGAAGTAATACCATTTTTTCTTTAATTGCTCATCATCTTTTATAGTTGTAAGTAAGGCATAGGTTTCATCAGTTAGACCAAAAATCAAATAAGGTTTTAATATACCAGTTTTTTTAAATCTCTTTAATAAAGATAATCCATAAAAAGATTGCCTTAAATTTAAAAACCAAGATGCAATAGCTATATCAATAAATCCAGCTTTTAGATTAAAAAAATTTATTGCAACAAATTGTAAAGCTCCTGCATATATAAACAACGACATAATAGGAGCTAAATACCAAGGATAATCAAAAGATACCAAAAGTAAACCAAATGCAAAACCTAATACACTATATCCCATCATAACAGGAATAGAGATTTTAAATGCAGTTTTTAATTCTCTTTTATATTTCAATCTCATACTCATCTAAAATATCAAAATCAATCATTGCATTCATCAAAGCTATTTTTTTTGCATCTTTTAACATATCTACTGTTATATTTTTCTCAATTAAAAATCGCTCTTCTAATAATCTACTTTTTGTTGTTCCTTCCAATAAACAATTTTTTGGTGTTAGCCAAACTTGCCCATCAAAAATAGCTATATTTGCAATACTAGTATCAGTTACTAAGCCGTTTTTTACAATTATAATCTCATCAGCATATTCTCTTTTTAAAAAAAGTTTTTCTAAATCTTCTCTATTTAAATATTTTTTTGAATACTCTATTGTGTCATCAAAAATTAGTTTAAAACTTTTAATATCTCGTTTTGTATATTCAAAATATTGTACATCCAAAACTTCATATTCATTGTAGATTAGTTTACATCTATATAATTTACTTGAAGGGGGATAAATATATTCCTGTAGATTTAAGTTAAGCCCTATTGTATTTGCTACTCTTCTATTATGATACTCTAAATTAAAAACTTCATTATCAAAACATTTAATTGTTTCAAAATATTCCATGTCACCACACTGTTTTTTGTTTTTGTTATAATATCTAATAACTTATAAAAATATATTATTAGGAAACTTTGTGGATATAGATAAAATATTAGAAAAATATGATAATTTTAAAGATACATATAAATATGCTTATATAGGATTACCCAAAGGATTCAATGGTTTATCAAAATCTTATTTTGGTACTTTAAATAGTTTTTTGAATCAACATCCAAATTTTAAAACAAAAGAAAAGCTACCAATACTATTTTATATGCATGGTTCAGCTGGATTTTCTAAAGGTGAAAGCTATAGAAAGTGGATAGTAAATGAAGCAAATTTTATTTTCTTTGCACCAAATTCATTTAAAATAAAAAATAGACCAACCTATAAAACACCAACAAGTATAAAAAAATATGAAAAAGTACATAAACTAAGACAAGCAGAGATTGTTTATAATCTTAAAAAACTTAAATCTTTAGAGTTTATTGATTTCAAAAATCTTTTTTTGATGGGTAATTCAGAAGGTGGTTTGGCAGCTGCATTTTACAAAGGCAAAGAGTTCAAAGCTAGAATAGTAACAGCATATTCATGTGAAAATGGATACTACTCAAAAGATTTTAAAATAGGCGCTAGAAGGTATGATCCTTTTTTAAACATCATTGGAACCCATGATGAGTATTTTGCAAAGGATTCAAAACCTTCGAAAGATTATGATGTACAAGGACATTGTACCCAAGCACTAAAGAAGTTTCCAAATGCAAAGGTTGTAATACTTCCACAAACAAAACATGATATTACAAAAAATATCTATGTAAAAAGTGAGATTACAAACTTTTTAGACCTTTGGACAAAAAAGAGTTAAGTATTTATTTTGTAAATACTTTAGCTACATCTTTAGCATATTGTAATTCTGTTGTTATACCAACACAAGAACAATTTATTTCAGAAAGTACATATTTATCACTTCCATCTTCATTATAATCCATTATATAATCCATTGTCCAAAGAAGTGGATAATTTTGACCATTTAAAAATGGTTTCAAATCTTTTAAGCCTTTCATTGTAAGTTTCACTACATCTTTCCATTTTGGATCATCAGGAGATTCATAATTATATTTTGCACCACTAAATAATGTAGCTGAGAACTCACCCTCTTGTGGTTTTTTATGTACTACTGAGATAGCTTTATCATTAACTAATAAAACTCTTATTTCCCCTTCACTTATTCTTTCTAAATATCTACAACCTACAAAACCTGTTTTACCTTTGAAATATGCAGCATTTTCAGACTCATCTTCAAACTTAACTTCAAATTTTTGTAAAAATTCATCAATATTTTCATAATAGTATTTTTCATTATTTACAGCTTCTACAGAAAAAATAGAACCATCATCTTTTTTTGAAACTAAATATACACCCTCACCTGTTGAACCATAATTAGTTTTTAAAACCCTAATTCCATGTTTCTTTAAATCTTTTGGGAATTTTCTTGCAAAATCTGTAAAGGTATGATAAAAATATGTTTCATCATCACCTAATCTAGTCCCTTTTAATTTTGCTAATATATCTTTGAAATCTAGATTAATCATAACATCTGGGTGAGTATGTATCTCAATTCCACTATTACCTAAAGCTTTTAAAAATTGAAAATATTCATCAACCTCTTTTAAATTTCCTGGATTTATTCTAGAGATTACTGCTTTTGCATTTTGTTTAAGATACTCAAGTAAGTCGTATTTTCTATTTGGTTTATAAAATACAATTTCTGTTTTATAATTTGTTAACTCTTCAATAGCATTTAATATTGGTTTACTATCTGGTCTAAAACCATCAAAACCTTTATCGCTACCTTTTTGATACTCAATTATAAAAATTCTTTTTTTCATATATATTACCCTTCAATAAATTTGAAGGATTTTAATATATTGAAAAATACTATTTGGTTACAAAGAATTTATTGTAATAATCTTGTAACTATATACGACAATTCTCACAATCAATAACTAATTCATCAAGTTCACAAGTTATGCATTTATGATCTAATAACTCTACTGGAAACTCTCTTTTGTTTGTACAGTTACTATTTTTTGATACTCTATAAGATACATTCATACTAGGATCAAGTAACAATTTATTTGCTACAGAAGAGTTCAAATATGGATTTTTTGCTAATGCCCTTCTTACATTTATATAATGAGAATTTGCTAACTCATTTTGAGTATAAATATCCCTACAATCTTTTGCTTTTTTTATATCATTCTTTATTTCTTGATTTGTTATATAAACCATATCTTTTCCCTTTTGTAAATATTTTACAGATAAATAATTTTTTAAATGCCTATTTTTAAATATTTAAATAAAAACATAATATTTTATTTTACTTAAAATTTTATTATTTATTTGTAAAAGGCGAAATTTTAATATTTCACATCTAAAATAAATATTTAACACAAGAATTAGTTTTCTTAACTAAGAATATATATGTAAAAATTATTTTACTATAAAATTATATTTATTATTAAATGATTTCTTATTATACTAAGCAAAAGTATTGAAAAAGTATTAAGAATTTATTTTTGATTTATTAGGGTTTGATTTATATTAAAAAGGTAAATATATTTTATCTATAAGCTCTTCATATTCCAATTTGGCATTAGAATCACAAGTGATTCCACCGCCACTTTTATATACAAGAGTATTATTTTGATTTTCTATAAATCTAATCATCACAGAACTATCAAGATTTTTTCCATCAAATACCCCAAAAATACCACAATAAAAATCTCTATCATAAGCTTCTATATTCTTTAAAATCTCAACAGTTTTCTTTTTGGGTGTTCCAGTAATAGACCCAGCAGGTAAAATAGCAGTTAAAATATCACCTAAGTTTTTATTCCAATTTTCTTGTAATTCTCCTGTGATTTTGGAACTTACTTGTAAAAGTTTTTTATCTCCTGCATTTATTTCATCTATATATCTAAATTTTTCTACTCTTATTTTATTTGCTACAATTCCTAAATCATTTCTAAGCAAATCTACTACCATAGTATGTTCTGCCATCTCTTTTTGATTTGCCAAGATTTTCTCTTGTGCATTTTTCAAACTTGCATCAATAGTACCTTTCATTGGAAAAGTGTAAATTTTATTATCTATAATTTGAATAAACCTTTCAGGGGAGAAACAAACAAATTTATCGAAAAATTTTAATTTGAATTTTGCTTTTGATTTCTCATAAATTTCATCTAAACTAAACTCTGTTTCAATTTTTGTTTCACATGTTAAATTTAATAAATAGCTATTTCCAGCTTTTATATGTTCTAAAACAAAATCAAACTTTTTTTTATACTCCTCAAAAGATATTGGATATTTTTTGATTTGAGTTTGATTTATACTATCAGAAAAAGAGGTATTATTTAACTCATACTTGATACCATCATCTAATTGGCTCAAAGGTTTAATATAGGCTTTTGATAAGTCATAAGAGATTATAAAAAGAAATGGCTCTTTTAAAGAGCCATATTTGTTTAAAAGATTAATTAATTCTTGATTCAAACTACTTACTGTTTTGTAAAATAAGTTTTTTCAGAACTGCCATTCTTACAGCAACTCCATTTGTAACTTGTTGTAAAATTTTATTTCTTGGATCTACTAACATCTCATCTGAAATATCAACATTTCTATTTACAGGACCTGGATGAAGAAGTAAGATATCTCTATCCCCAAAAGTTTCACTTGTGATACAGTAATCTTTTGCATAATCATTTAAAGATTGGAAATATATCTCATTGTGTCTTTCAAGTTGAGTTCTTAAGCTCATAACAACATCTACCTCATCAATTATCTCTGATATATTATCGTATTGTTTAAAATCATCTGTTTCATCTTTAAAACAATCAGGTGCGACAAAACAAACATCCATACCAAATCTAGGAAGAAGTCTTTTATTAGACCCAGCTACTCTAGAGCTTTTTACATCACCAACAATTGCTATTTTTTTCCCTTCAGTTTTTCCATTAAAATGTTCTATTATTGTAAAAAGATCAAGTAAGGCTTGAGTAGGATGTGCATTATTTCCATCTCCAGCATTAATAATTGGACAATCCACATGCTCAGCTAAACTTGCAGGTAAGCCGCTTTCTGAGTGTCTGATAATAATTGCATCAGGCTTTGTTGCATTAATATTCATAACTGTATCAAAAGTTGTTTCACCTTTATTTACAGAAGAAGTAGCTAAATCAAGGGCAATTATCTCTGCACCTAATCTTTTTGCTGCAGTTTCAAAAGCACTTCGTGTTCTTGTTGAATTTTCAAAAAATAAAACAACAATTATTTTACCTTTTAAAACTTCACTACTTTCCATATCTAAAAACATCCTAGCATCATCAAAAAGTTCAAGAATTTCTTCTTTAGTAAAATCAGCTGTAGTAATTAAATGCTGCATTTTTTTCCTTTAAATTTTAGTTTTGATTTTATCTAAAACCAGTTTAATAGTTAATATTTTTTTACAAATCTAATAGAAGTTTTTTAATTGTTATTCAATAATAATTTATTAATATACTGTTTAAAAAAATTAGATATAATTTTATCACTTAAATTTAGGAAAAATAGATGTTAGAACAATTAGACAAACAGTATGTTTTACATACTTATGCTAGAAACTATGTAAACTTCAAAAAAGGTATCAATGCAACTTTGTTTGATGAAAATGATAAAGATTACATTGACTTTACTTCAGGTATTGGTGTAGTTTCAGTAGGTCATGGAAACCAAGAGGTTGCACAAGCTATTTGTAATCAAGCAAGCAACATAACTCATATTTCTAATCTTTATGCAATAGAGCCACAAGCAAAATTAGCTGAAAAAATAGCAAAATATTCACAAATGGATGTAAGAACATTTTTTTCAAACAGTGGTGCAGAAGCAAATGAAGGAGCTATAAAAATAGCTAGAAAATATGGAAAAACTAAATATGATGGAAAAAGATACAAAGTTATCACACTAGAGCACTCTTTTCACGGAAGAACAATAACAACTGTAAAAGCTACAGGGCAAAGCTCTTTTCATAGTCCAAATTTTGCTCCATATCCAGATGGTTTTTCATTTAATAGTGCAATTGATGATATTTACAATGCAATTGATGATGAAACAGTTGCAATTATGATTGAATTAGTTCAAGGGGAAGGTGGAGTTCAACCTTTTGAAAAAGAAGCGGTACAAGAATTAGCAAAATTTTTAAAACAAAGAGATATTTTACTTATCATTGATGAAGTTCAAACAGGTATTTATAGAACAGGAGAGTTTCTTGCAAGTAATCTTTATGAGATTGAGCCAGATATTGTAACACTAGCTAAAGGTTTAGGTGGAGGTGTTCCAATTGGAGCTGTTGTAACTACACATAAAGATATTTTTGAAGCAGGAGATCATGGTTCTACTTTTGGTGGAAACTACTTGTGTACTGCAGCAGCTAATAAAGTTTTAGATATCTTAGAAGAGTACAAAGATTCTGGTGCTTTAGACGAAGCTATTATTTACTTTGATTCAAAATTAAATGAAATCTTTGAAAAATATAGTAATCTTTTTCTTCAAAAAGTTGGAATTGGTTTAATTAAAGGTTTAAGAGTAAAAGATTCAGATACTTTAGCACTAATTATCAAAAAAGCTTTTGCAGAGGGTGTATTAGTTTTAAAAGCTGGAAGAAATACTTTAAGATTATTACCGCCACTTACTATTTCAAAAGATGAGATTAATGAAGGGTTTAAAAGGCTAGATGATGCACTTTCAAAAATTGACTAAATTTTGTTTACCCATATTTATCACTTTACCTGTATTCTTAAATGCTACAGGTGAAGAGATACTTTCTAAACAACGATTAGATTTATTTAAATATAGTCAAGAACAAAATGAAGAAAATAGTGCAAAACTAAAAAAAGATTGGATAAATCAAGTTATATTTTCATACTCTAAATCGTATGGGGAACATTATGATACAACTAAAAGTATGGTATCTATTAATCAACCCATATTTAAAAGTGGTGGTATTTATAAAGCTATCAAATATGCAAATGCCTCATATGATTATACTGATATAGATATTGAGATTCAAAAAAAAGAGCTAATAAAAAATGCTGTAACTATGCTATTTAACCTTCATATTTTAGATTTAAATATAAAAAAAGCTCAACTACAACTTGACAATGCTCAAATTGATATTATAAGAAAAAAAGAGCAAGTTTTAAATGGCTTTTTGGATACTTCATATTTAGACAATGCCATACTTGAAGCAAATAAAGTAAAAAATAGTTTAGTAGATTTAAAATATCAAAAGAAAGAACTAAACTACAACTTTTCATCAATAGCTAGTGGAGATTATCTAAGTTTTGAATTACCAAAATTGAGTTTAACTGATGAAAAAAACTATATCAACAATAATTTAGAGTTAAAAAAAGCTACAAAAGATATGAAGCAAAAAGATTATTTCAGTGATATGACAGTTGCTAAATATTTACCAACTGTTAGTGCTACATTAGACTATACAAAATATCATGAAACAAACAATCCAACAATCACTGATGATACTTCGAAAACTTATGGTATATCAGTTTCAATGCCTTTTGATGTTAGAACATTTAATGATATACAAACACAAAAACTTGAATATCTAAAATCTAAACTTACTTTGCAAAACACTATTTTAGAAGAAGAAAATTATTACAAAACAAAATTGGCAAAAATTGAGATGTTAAACCAAAAACAAAAAGTTGCACAAGATGATTATGAACTTTATGAATCTTTATTAAAAATTATCATTGAAGAAAAAAATGCAGAAGTTAAAACTCAAAGTGATGTGGATACACTTTCAAACTCTCAAAAAATAAAATCTATTGAAGTTGAGATATACAAACTGCAAGAGCAAATTGAACTATTTGATATATATTCAAAAATGAGTTAATTTAAGTAAATAATAAAAAATTTATTTTTAAAAATCTCAATTATACGGGTATTATAACTAAAAATTTTCATACCTGTAAAAAAGAATAATTATATATTTACTTTAATTTAATTAAAATATGTCATAATATGCTCTAAAATGGAATGAGGAATTCATTATGGATAACAACTTTTCTTCTTTGCTTGATAGGTTTAAAGAGGGTGCAAAATCTATGGACGAGGTTTATAAAGAGCTTGCTCACTTAACCTCAAATTATGATGAAGAGCTTCAATCTCTTCAGAAAAAAATCACAGAACTTGAATTACGTCTTCAAAATGAAGAAGAGAAAAAACATGAAGTTATGAATAATCTTGCAGATTTAAGAAAACTTCAACAAATAAATTTTTCTACAATTGTTGATGACTTGATAAAAAAACCTAGAGAAAAAATGGAAGAAGAACTCATCAAATCTGCTAAAAAACATACCTCTTCAACTATAGTTGCAACTATATTTTCAATCGTAATAATTACTGCATTGGTTGCTTTTTTTATCTATTACGATAAGGGTTTCAATAAAACTAATCCTGAATCAACTCCAACTGCTGAGTATCAAAAATTACAAAATACAATCAAAGAATTAGAAAAGAAAAGTTTACAATACCAAAATGAGTTAAAAACACTAAAAAAGAAAGAAGAAAAACTTACAGTAGAAAAACAAACAGCATCTGATCCAAAAATTGAAGAAAATAAAGCTGAAGAGATTAAAGAAGAGAAACCAGAAAATCAAGTAAACGCAGAGGTTTCAAATGAGGTTTTAGATGATAAAGAAAGAATTCTTGAAAAAGTAGCTTCTCATATTAAAAACTTTGATTCAATTTATAAATTAGATAACAAAAATGCTTCAAGACTTGTTTATAAAATGGATCTTTTAGATTTTGCTCCAATAAAATATGAAGATATAATCCAAGAATTAGAACTATTCGCAAAAAAAGGAACATATATCCCAAGTAAAGATGAAATAAAAATTTGGGATAAACAGATGTTGATTATCTATAAAAGAATGTTAAAAAAAGTAGAAAATACTCCTAATGATAAACTTACTGATCAAATGATGCTATTTGAAAAATATAAAGTAAATGATGCTACAAAATATGGAAATTGGCAATATACAGGGCAAAAAGGTATGTCTTTAGTTGATTCTATCAAAAAAGAGATTGCTAGAATTGAAAATCAAATAAGTTTTAATTCAAACTAGAGAAGAATTACTTCTTCTTAGTTGAAAAATTAAGATAGAACTCAATTTCTGATTCAGTTAAAATCTTAATTGTGTTTGTACTTCCAGGAACACCAACAGGATATCCAATAGTACAAATATAAGGACCTCTTTTATCTAATAAATCTTTAGAATCTAACTCTTTTAACATCTTTTGTATCATTTTAGATGCTTGTGCTTCTTTGATAACAGAAACAGGATTTACCCCCCAAATACCACAAAGAGTATTTACAACTTTTCTTTTATGAGAAAATGCATAGATTTTAGTTTTTGGTCTAAATCTTGAGATTTTAATAGGTGATGTACCTGAACTTGTTAATACTAGAATCCCTTTAGCTTTTAAATCATCTGCAAGTTTTGTAACAGTTGCATAGATTACATCAAATTGATCTTTATACTCTAAATCATTGTATTTATCAAATTTATAAATCTCTTCTGTTTTAATAATAATATTACTCATAGTTTCAACTACATTAATTGGATCAACTCCAACTGCACTCTCTTCACTTAACATAACAACATCTGTACCATCTAAAACTGCATTAGCAACATCTGAGATTTCAGCTCTTGTTGCTCTTTCATTTTCAGTCATAGATAAAAGCATTTGAGTTGCAGTAATTACAGGAATACTTGCAGCATTTGCTTTTTTAATAAGTCCTTTTTGAATAGTTGGAACCTCATAATAAGGAACTTCAATACCTAAATCACCTCTAGCTACCATAAGTCCATCACTAGCTTCAATAATCTCATCTATATTTGCAACAGCATCAAATTTTTCAATTTTTGCTATCAATTTCCCTTTATAATCCCCAAGAAGTTCTCTAGCATGTTCCATATCTCTTTTATTTTGTACAAATGAGATTGCAAAATAATCTACTTTGTTTTCAACACCCCAAGCTATATCTTTTTTATCTTTTTTTGTAATAACATCAATATCAATAATTGTATTTGGAAAGTTTACACCTTTTTTAGAACTTAGTTTTCCATGATTTTCTATTTGAGCTTTTATCTCATCACCTGTTTCAATAACTTTTGCTCTAATTGTTCCATCATATAAATATATATATTCACCCTCTTTTACTTTATCAAGTAATTCTGGATAATTTATAGATACAACATATTTATCATCTTTTTCTTGATAACCAATAATCTCATGTTTTAAAAATGTAATAATATCACCTTTTTTTAACTCAAAAGGTTCTTTTAAATCTCCAATTCTTACTTTTGGTCCTGAAATATCTTGTAAAACTGCAACTGTAACACCAGTATTTTCCATAGCAGTTCTAATATTTTTTAATGTATTTGCATGGTATTCATGACTTCCATGAGAAAAATTTAATCTAAATAGATTTGCTCCAGCGTTTATTAAACCTTCTATAATCTCTACACTATCACTTGCTGGCCCTAAAGTTGCTAAAATTTTTGTTCTTTTTTCCATGGGCTTCTCCTTACTATAAAAATAAATCTAATTATACCTTAATTCGTTTACAAAGAAGTAACAATTTTTTTACCATTTAATTACTAAGTTTAATTAAATCTGTTTATAAATATATCAAAAAAACTTTGATAAACTTCATTTATGAATAAAAAAACTAAATTTAGCAAATACTTTAACTCATGGCTTTATGAAAATGATGGTTATTATAGTAAATATAAACAAATAGGAAAAAAAGGGGACTTTTATACGGCTGTTTCAACCTCATCTTTTTTTGGAGGAACTATAGGAAAAAGAATAGTTGATGCCATACAAAATAATGAACTTCCAAAAGATTGTACTATACTAGAAATTGGTGCTCATCATGGGTATTTATTGGCAGATATTATCCAATTTATCTATACTTTAAAACCAGACCTTATCCAAACTCTTAACTTTGCAATTGTTGAAAGATATCCCCATTTGCAAAAACATCAAAAAGAGTATTTTAAAGACTCTTTTGACAATGCCATTGATTTATTACACTACAATGATATTAGTGAAGTTGCGATTGAAAACTGTTTTGTAGTTGCAAATGAGATTTTTGACGCTTTTTCTTGTGAATTAGTTTTTACAAAAGATGATATTTTGCAACAAGGTTTTGTAAAAAAACATAATATAGAATTTGAAAATTGTGAAGATGAAGATTTAATTAATCATTGTAAAAAATATAAAATCACAAAAGGTGAAGTTGCTGTAGGTTATGAAAATTTTATAAATACTCTTTGTAAAAATATAAAAAACTTTGAGTTTATCACTTTTGATTATGGAGATAATTATCCAAGAAATGATTTCTCTACTAGAATTTACTCTAAACATGAGGTATTTGCTCTATTTGAAGATAATTTAGATTTAAAAAAATACTACAAAACCTCAGATATTACATATGATGTATTTTTCACACATTTAATAGATTGTTTTAAAGAAAACAAAGTTAAAGATATTGTTTATTCTACTCAAATGCAAGCACTAATTGATTTTGGAATTATAGATTTACTTGAAATTTTAAAACAACATGTAGATGAAAACACTTATTTAAGAGAGGTTCAAAAGGTAAAAACTTTATTAGAACCAACAGGTATGGGAGATAGATTTAAAATGCTACAAATAAAAAAGTAGCATTTTAAATTCGCTAAAAATTAAATCTCTTCCCTAGACTTTAATTCGTTATATTCCTCATCGGTAAATATTCTAGATTTTGTAATAAACTGATAACCATGATCTATCTCAACTGAAAAAGAGTTCCCAAAAGCACTTTTTTCCTCTTTTACATCAATAGTCACCTGTGAGTGTCTAAAATATTCAAACTGATCTTTATCCATGAAAAATTCACAACCGCAAATTTCACCTAACTTTACATTTCTACTTGGTACATAGAAATCGCCCTTCTCATAGCACATTGGAGCAGTACCATCACAACATCCGCCACTTTGGTTAAAGACTAAATCTCCATGCTCTTTTTTTAGCATCTCAATTACTTCGCGCGCCCTATCAGTGACTTTTAATCTTACTATATCCATTACTAGCTCCTAAAAAATGTTTCAAATTACTACCCCATTGAAACTATTTTCAATGGGATTAGCAAAAAAACTTAAGTATATATACTCAAATTTTTATCTATTAAAAGAATCCTAACGCATTTTTGCTGTAAGAAGTTAAAATATTTTTAGTATGTCTATAAGAGTTTAACATCATCATATGAGTTTCTCTACCGATACCAGATTTTTTGTATCCACCAAATGATGCATGTGATGGATATAAGTGGTAGCAGTTAACCCATACTCTACCAGCTTCAATAGCTCTTGATACTTTGTGTAATTGGTGTGCATCTCTTGACCATACACCAGAACCTAATCCATATACAGTATCATTTGCAATTGCAATAGCTTCTTCTTCATCTTTAAATGTAGTTACAGCAAGAACTGGTCCAAAAATCTCTTCTTGGAAGATTCTCATTTTATTGTGACCTTTAAAGATTGTTGGTTTAATATAGAAACCATTTGGATGTTTTTCAGAATCTAATGCTTCACCACCAATTAGACACTCAGCTCCCTCTTCTTTACCAATTTTAATATACTCTAAAATTTTCTCTTTTTGATTAAGTGAACATTGAGCACCCATCATATTATCAGTATCTAAAGGATCACCTAATTTAATTGCAGCAACTCTTTCTAACACTCTTTTCATAAATGGCTCATAGATTGACTCTTGGATTAATGCTCTTGAAGGACAAGTACAAACCTCACCTGAGTTAAATGCGAATAATACTAAACCTTCGATAGCTTTATCAAAGAACTCATCATCTGCATCCATAATAGATTCAAAGAAGATATTTGGAGATTTCCCACCAAGTTCTAATGTTGAAGGGATAATATTCTCTGTTGCATATTGCATAATTAATTGACCAGTTGTAGTTTCACCTGTAAATCCAACTTTTTTGATATCTGGGTGAGTTGAAAGGTATTTACCAATTTTTCCACCTGAACCATTGATAATATTTACAGTTCCTTTTGGAAGTACATCTTGAATTGTTTCCATTAATAATAAAATTGATTTTGGAGTAGCAGATGCAGGTTTCATAACGATTGTATTACCAGCAGCTAATGCAGGAGCTAATTTCCATGCAGCCATTAATAATGGGAAATTCCAAGGAATAATTTGAGCTACAACACCATATGGCTCATAAATCTCTTGAGAAATTGTATTTTCATCTAAATCTGAAACAGTTCCAGATTCTGCTCTAATAACAGATGCAAAATATCTAAAATGATCAACAACTAAAGGAACGTCTGCATTTAAAGTTTCTCTAATAGTTTTACCATTATCTAAAGTCTCAGCAATAGCAAGAGCTTCTAAGTTTGCTTCAATTGCATCAGCAACTTTATTTAACATAGTACTTCTTTCGATTACAGAAGTGTGTTTATATGATTCAAATGCAGTTTTAGCAGCTTGAACAGCTAACTCAACATCTTCTTCATTTGATCTTGGAATTCTTGTTAATACATCACCATCTACAGGTGAAATGTTATCAAAATATTCTCCACTTTTTGGAGCAACCCATTCTCCACCAATAAAGTTCTCATACTGAGGTTTAAATGTTGGTTTATTGTAAATCATTTTCTTTTCCTTTTTTATATTTTTATTTTACTAACATGAAAAATTTTGTCTGCCAATCTTTTTCTGTAATGAAAGTTTACTCTAATATTATAGCCTCAATATAGCCTAATTATAGCTTGAATATAGCGAAGCATTTAACTCAACAAAAGCTCGATTTTATGGCAATAGTAGCAATAACATAGCATTGAAAATTTCTTGATTTTTTTTGATTTTTTACCATTGATTTATGCTACAATTACAGCATGAAAACATACAATTATATTTACCAAAATAATCATTTTATAGATGAGATAAATTACTCTTTATTTGAAAATGAAAAAAGCGTTCTTATCCAAATATTTTGTGGACAAAATGTAAGTACCTTACAATATATTCTTAATATACTAAAAGAGCATCTTCCAAATGCTATTTGTATAGGTGCTACTACAGATGGTGAAATTATGGATAATGAAGTTTCAACATTAAGAACTTTAATTTCAATTACTGTATTTGAAAAAACTACTCTAAAAATATCATTAAAAGATAGTGACAACTCTTTTAATAATGGTTTTGAAATAGCAAAAGATATAGTAACACCAAATACTAAACTTATTATAACTTTTACAGATAGTACCTCAACAAATGGAGAAGAATATCTCAAAGGAATCAGTTCTTTCAATAGCACAATTATGGTTTGTGGTGGAATGGCAGGAGATAATGGAAAATTTCAAAAAACTTACGTAAGTGCAGGAGATACTATAATTAGTAACGGTGTTGTAGCGGTATCTTTAAATTCAGATGAACTACAAGTTGCAAATGATATAAAACATGGATGGATTCCAATAGGAATAGAACACACTATTGATAGAATTGAAGGTAATAGAATTTATGAAATCTCGGGGATGAAAGCAATAGAGTTTTATGAAAAATATTTAGGGGATAGACATGTTCATACCTTCGCTGAATTTCCATTGATGATTATAAAAGATGGCGTACCTATTGCAAGAGCAGCAGTTACAAAATATCCAGATGGAAGTCTTGGTTGTGGGGGTGGATTATACCAAGGAGATAAAGTAAGATTAGGTATTGCAGATGCTGAACGTATTATAAATACACCTTTTAAATACCTTGAAAATATTCAAAATCAACCTGCTGAAACATTTTTTATCTATTCATGTATGGCAAGACGTAGATATATGCAAAACTTAACAAAACTTGAGATTGAACCATTTGCATCTATGGCTACTACATCTGGATTTTTTACATATGCAGAATTTTTTCATCAAAATAATAAAAATGAATTGATGAATGAAACTATTACTTTAGTTGGATTATCTGAAAATCCACACTTAGATATGAAATTAGCTCCATCTAATAAAATGGTTAGTGTCCAAGATATCTCTTATGCGAAAACTATTCAATCACTAACAAGTTTAATTCAACAAAGTGCAAAAGACCAAAATGAACAAGCAAAAGAGTTAGAAAGACAAATAGCATATTCAGAACAACTTTTAAAAAATCAAAAACTGTTTTTAAAACACTCTGTACATGAAACAAATACTCCTTTATCTGTAATAGTTAGTAATATTGACTTACATGAAATGGAATTCGGCAAAAGTATCTATTTGGAAAATATTGAAGTTGCAGTGAAGAATATCTTCTCAATTTACGATGATTTGAGTTATTTGGTAAAGAAAGACCAAGTTGAATACAAGGTTTACACTATAGATTTAATAGATTTTGTTAGAAATAGGGTAGAATTCTTTAGAAACGTTGCAACAAATATGACAAATTCTAAATTTTTATTTAGAACCAATTCAATAAAAGTTTTAATAGAATTTAGCGAAACAAAACTACAAAGAATTATTGATAATACATTAACCAATGCTATTAAATACACTTTTGAAGGTAAACCAATAAAAGTTGACGTAATAAAAAATGGTGATTGTATCAAATTTTGTGTAACAAGCAATTCAAAGCGAATACAAAACCCTGAAAAAATTTTTGATGAATACTACAGAGAAGAATACTCAAAAGATGGCTTTGGATTAGGATTAAATTTAGTAAAGAGAATTTGTGATGAAGATGGAGTTCTAATAAAAGTAGAATCAAATGAAGAACATACAAGTTTTACTTATTCGTTTAAAGGATGTCAATGAAAATATTATTACTAGAAGATGATGTTATGTTAAATAAAGCAATTACTCAATACCTTGAATCAACAGGGCATAAAGTTATTTCTGTAACAGATGGAAACTCTTGTATAAATACTTTGGAAGAAGAAAAATTTGACCTTTTAGTTTTTGATATTAATGTTCCGGACAAAGATGGTATCTCTATTTTAGAGGAATTACACAATCAAAAAAGAATGGTTCCAACTATTTTTATATCAGCCCTTATTGATATAGAAGATATTACAAGAGCTTTTGATATAGGTTGTCATGATTATTTAAAAAAACCTTTTCATCTAAAAGAGCTAACCCTTAGAATTAATAAAATTCTAAAAACAAATTTAGTACCACAAGAGCATAAAAGATTATCAAAATCTTATAGCTATGATTCAAAAAATATGATTTTATATTTTAACAATGAACCACATATTTTACCTAAAAGACAAATTCAGATTATAGATTTACTTGCAGCAAATAGAAGTTTAGTTTGTAACTATGATATGTTTAGAGATTTTGTTTGGAACGATGATTATATCGATAATGCTACAATTAGAGCAGAAGTAAACAGAGTAAAAAAAGTATTAAAAGAGGATTTTATTATAAATATTAGAGGTATAGGTTATATGGTTGAAAGACCACATTAACCTATATATTTCATAGAGTTTAATTTATTTCTATAAATAGGCATTTCGCTACTATTTAAAGCTTCATCAACCTTGTCTAAAACCACTTTATGATAAGAAGATTTATCACAAACAGGATCAGCCTCATTCATATCTCCTGTTAAAGCAAATGCTTGACATCTACATCCACCAAAATCTGCCTCTTTTTCAGGGCAAGTTCTACAAGTTGGCTTCATCCATTTATCGCCCCTAAAGTAATTAAAGGCCTCTGATTCATTCCAAATTTCACTTACACTAAAATCTTTTACATTTGGAAACTCTAAAGGTAGAGTATTTGCTGTATTACATGGTAAAGCAACACCATCTGGATTTATTGTTAGAAAAGTACTTCCCCAGCCATTCATACAAGCTTTTGGTCTAGTTGCATAATAATCAGGAACTACAAAAAACACTTTCATATCTTTTCTTTGTTCCCTATAAAAATCTACTACCTCTTTTGCTTTTGTTAATTGTTCTTGTGTTGGTAAAAGTGCATTTATATTTTTTAGTGCCCATCCATAATATTGGATATTTGCAACCTCTAAATAGTTCGCACCAATTGAATCTGCAAATTCAATTATCTCACCAATCTCTTCTATGTTTTGTCTAGTGATACAACTATTTACAATTAGTTGAAGTCCATTATCTTTACACTCTTTTGCAAAAGCTATTTTATCTTTTAAAGCCGTTTTATTGTTTGTAATCAGTGTTGAAGTTTTTTCATTTGGTGATTGAATTCCCAGCTGGACAGTTTTAAGTCCAGCCTCTTTTAGTTTTTTTACTATACTTAAATCAGCCCCTACACCAGATGTAATTAAGTTTGTATAAAATTTTAATTGGCTTGCTTTTTCTACAATCTCTAATAAGTCTTTATTTAATAAAGGCTCTCCACCACTAATTCCTAACTGAACAGCACCCATGGCTCTAGCCTCTTCTAAAACTTTAAACCAGTCCTCTTTACTCATACTATCTTTAGTATTTGCAAAGTCTAATTGATTGTAACAATAAGTGCACTCTAAAGGGCACTTATGTGTTAACTCTAAAAGTAGCCATAGTGGTGGTTTGATTGTAGTCTCACTAGTTTGCATAAACAACCCACTTTCTTTCAATCGCTTCACTTAAAAATGCTTCAACATCTTTTTGTAAATCTTTCATCTCAAACTTCTCTTCTAATATCTTTGTGATATCTAAACTATTGTTTTTCCCATCACATAGATTCATTATCTCTCCTGCACTTTGGTTTAATTGTACCATCCCTTCTGGGTATAAAAGTACAAAGCAACCTTGTGCTTCTTCAAATTGCAGTTGAAAATGGTTATTCACTGCAAGTGATTTTTCTTTGTGCATTACAATTCTCTATATTAAAATATGGCGGTTTTTTTAGTTCATATGCTAAATAAATAGCATCCGCTATTGTCCATAGTATATCAAGTTTAAACTGTAATATTTCACAAGCTTTTTCTTGAAGTTCTACAGTATTAAATTTTTCTAAAGTTAAAGCTAATCCATGTTGAACATCTCTTCTTGCTTCTGTTAATCTTTTTTGAAAATATCTTAAACCATTTTGCTCAATCCAAGGATAGTTTGTTGGCCACGTATCAAGTCTTTGTTGATGAATTTGTGGTGCAAACATCTCAGTTAGTGAAGACATAGCTGCTTCTTGCCATGGTGCTTGCTTAGCAAAATTTACATAAGCATCAACTGCAAATTTAACTGATGGTAAAAGATATTTTTGATCTATTAAATCTTGTTTACTTAAACCAACAGCTTCTCCAAGTTCCAACCAAGCTTCAATTCCACCACCAACACTATCATGGTCAATAATTCTATCAATCCATTTTCTTCTATCTTCAAGTGGTGGATTATTTGACATAATTGCGGCATCTTTTATTGGAATCATCACTTGATAATAAAATCTATTTGCTACCCACCCTTGAATCTCCTCTTTTGTACAATCTCCATTATACATTCTTACATGAAATGGATGGTGAATATGATACATTCTACCCATATCTCTAAGTTTTAATTCAAACTCATCTTTACTCAATAACTTACTCATTACTTCTTCTCCTTTTGTAACTTAAATCTCTATACTCATACCATCATAGGATATCTCTATCCCATGTGATATAAGTTCGGCATACTCTTTACTTGTCTCATCCAAAATTGGATTTGTATTATTTATATGAATCAGAATTTTTCTTGGTTTACTCATCCCATCAAGTATTTTAATAAGACCATCATCTCCACTTAATGGAATATGTCCCATATCTGTTCCAAGTTTTTTGGAGAACCCATTTTTTATCATCTCATCATTTGTCCATAAAGTTCCATCTACAAGTAAAACATCTGCTTCACTCATCTCTTCAATTATTCTAGGTTCCGCAACCCCAAGTCCAGGAAGATAAAAAAGTTTTTTTCCAGTAAGTTTATTTTTAACTACAACTCCAATATTATCCCCTACTCTTGGTTTATCTCTATATTTTGAATATGGTGGTGCATTTGAGATAAGTGGCATTGCATAAAATTCATAATTTGGCATAACTGGTATCTCAAATGGTTGTTTATTAAATGAAATTTCGTTGTATTTTACTCCACCACCATCCCAGTGTGTTAACATTTTAAATAAAGGGAATGAAGTATTTAGCTCCTCATGAACCTCTTTTGTACAATATACTTCATGTGGACAACCCTCTCTTAACATCAAAAGACCTGTTGTATGATCAATCTGTGCATCTATAAAAACTATAGCTTTTATCTTAGTTTCACGTCTTGCATCTTTTGGTTGTAAAAATGGTGAATTGTGTATTTGCTCTAAAATATCAGGACTAGTGTTAAATAAAACCCAATTTTCTCCATCTTCACTTATAGTGATTGAACTTTGAGTTCTTTTTTTAATACTTGGTTTTCCTTCTCTGTAACCTTTGCAATTATCACAGTTACAGTTAAACTGAGGAAGTCCTCCTCCAGCACTAGAACCTAATACTTGTATTTTCATCTTCTACTCCATCTGCTTTTTATAAAAAGTTCACTTTAAACTTTTTATAAAAAGCAAGTCAGAAAATCTGACTTGCTTCAAATCTAAATTAGGGATTTAAATTTAAAATCAAAACTATTTACAGAAGTTACATTTTACACGTGGCAAATATACATTGTAACTTCAAAACCAAATCTGTTATCTACGAATGCAGGTGTTTCCCATTTCATTTTGGCTACCTCCTTTTTAAGATTTATTTGCCAAATGAAGTTAAAAAACCCCATTCGGCACACTAACTACTTATGTAGTTTAAATACGTGTACTGTTCCACCTTGGTTGATGTTTTTAATAAGTTTTGCAACTTCACCACCCCATAATGGAACTGCTCCACCCCAACCAGAAACGATTGCGATATATTGCTCACCATTTTGTTCCCAAGTAATTGGAGAAGAAACGATTCCTGAACCAGCATTAAATTTATAAAGGATTTTTCCTGTTTCATCATCGAATGCTAAGAATTTACCTTCAGGAGTTCCTGTAAATACAAGTCCACCAGCAGTAGTTAATACCCCTGCCCATAATGGAGCTGGGTTTTTATATTCCCATTTAATCTTACCAGTTAATGGCTCAATCGCTTTAAGTGAACCAATATGATCTTCGAAAATTGGTTTAATTGTAAATCCAGCACCTAAATATGCAGCACCTTTTTTATAATGAATTGGTTGATTCCAAATATCCATTCCCCACTCATTTGAAGGAACATAGAACATCTCTGTCTTTTTAGAGTATGCGATTGGCATCCAGTTTTTACCACCTAAGAATGAAGGAACCGCAAATACTGATTTACCTTTTGAAGCACCATTTGGATTTCCTGGTCTATTTTCATCATTATAGATTGGTCTACCATTTTCATCAATACCTTTTGCCCAAGTAATATTTGAAACAAATGGATTTGCAGTGATAAACTTACCATTTTCTCTATTTAATACATAGAAGAAACCATTTCTATCAGCAGTAGCTGCTAATTTTTTACCATCTTTGTTAAACGAAATTAACTCATTTACACCATCAAAATCCCAACCATCATGTGGAGTTGTTTGGAAATGCCAAACAATTTTACCAGTATCTGGGTTGATTGCAATTCTTGAAGAAGAGTATAAGTTATCACCAGGTCTTGTATGTGAATTCCATGGTGCTGGGTTTCCTGCTCCGTAGAAAATCAAATCAGTTTCAGGATCATATGTTCCACCAAGCCATGTTGCAGCTCCACCATTTTTCCACATATCTCCAGGCCATGTTTTACCAGCTTGCTCACCAGTGATACCATTTTCTTTACCATTTAAGTATCCCATATGCCCTTCAACCGTTGGTCTAGTCCAAACAACTTCACCAGTTTTAGCATCTCTTGCTTCAACTTTACCAACAATACCAAACTCACCACCAGCAACACCAGTTACTACCATATCTTTTACGATTAATGGTGCATTTGTAATTGAGTAACCCTCTTTATAGTCTGCTACTTTCTTTTTCCATACAACTTTTCCAGTTTTTCTGTCAAGTGCTACTAACTTAGCATCAAGTGTTCCGAAGATTACTAGATTATCATAAAGTGCAGCACCTCTGTTGATTACGTCACAACAAGGTAAGATTCCAGCTGGAAGTCTTGAATCATATTGCCAAATCTCTTCACCAGTTGCAATATCAATTGCAAAAATTCTTGAATAAGAAGCAGTTACATACATAACTCCATCTTTTACAAGTGGTTGAGACTCTTGACCCCTTTGTTTTTCACCACCGAAAGAAAAATTCCATACAGGAACTAAATCTTTAACTGTCTCTTTATTAATTTGAGTAAGTGGTGAGAACCTTTGTCCTTTTTGACCATGTCCATATGTAAGAACATCTTCTGTAGATTTCTCATCGTTTAAGATTTCATCATATGTAACTGGTGCATATGATGGCTTTGTAACCTCACTTATGTTACTATTCATTGTGCTGTTCGTAGAAACACACCCGCTAATTAGTGCAGATAGTGTAACGGCAACTGCGCTAGTTAGTAGTTTTTTACTTAGCATTCTCTCTCCTTAATTAATTTCATAACAAACTAAAAATTTGTCTTAGCGAAAGTATACATGAGGATTATAGCTTCAGTTTAGCTATTATTCACTTTTTTTGATTTGAACCCTAAAAATGCCATAAATAGGCTAATTATCAGAGATACAGCTAGTATTAAAAAACTTGTTTCATCAAATTTTAGGTATAAACTAAACCTAATAGACTCCACTATATATGTAAATGGATTATATGAAGAGATATTAAATAACAAAATTGATGAATCTTTTATCTTCCATAGCGGGTATAAAGCAGAACTTAGAAAAAACATAGGAAAAATCACAAAATTCATAACTGTTGCAAAGTTTTCCAATTGTTTTATAACAGATGATATAAAAAGAGCAAAAGCATTTAATATAATAGATGACACCATAATAACAGGTATAGTAACTAAAATAGCAAGATTAGATATCTCTACTCCATAAAGTTTTGCAATTATCAAAAATGTGATTGCTTGTATTGTAGATACAATTGATGTAGCAAACATTTTACAAAAAAGAAGATAGTTTCTATTTATATATGAAGCTAAAACTATTTTCATACTTCCCATCTCTCTATCAAATATCATAGTTAAGCTACTTTGCATACCATTAAAAAGTAAAACCATACCAACAAGTCCTGGAACAATATAAGTTTCATAAGTTATATATGTTTCATATGGAGGTGTGATTGCAAGTCCTAAAGCTGTTTTAAATCCAACAGAAAAAATAAATAACCAAAGTAAAGGTCTAACTAAGGCTGAAAAAAATCTGCTTTTTTGTTTTAAAAACCTTATAAGTTCTTTGTAAACAATCCCTTTTAAACAATTAAAATATATATTCATAACTTTACCTTGTTAGATAGTTGAATGTATCAACCAAACTGTTTTGATTATGTTTTGAAAGAAGATCTTTTACTGTAGTTTGCTCTATAATTTGTCCTTTTTTTATCAAAGCAACAAAATCATCTTCATCAACCTCATCAAAAAGATGTGTTATCCAAAGCACTGAAATATTTTGAGTTTTTACCAAATCTTTAACATATTTTAAAATATCAAATCGACTTTTCAAATCTAAACCAACAGTTGCTTCATCTAATAAAAGAAGCTTAGGTTTATTTATCAAAGCTCTTAAAATCTCAACTCTTCTTCTGTGTCCACCATTTAATTTTCTTGCTGGTATATCCAAATGTTCTTGAAGTTCAAGTTTTATTATCTCATCTTTTACAGATTCAATGGTTTGTTTAAAACTAAGACCTTTTAAGGCTCCATAATAATATAGATTTTGTTTAACAGTTAAATCCAAATCCAAAGTTGGTTCTTGAAAGACTATTCCAATATCCTTTAAAGCTTTACCATAATTTTTTATATCAAATCCATTTATGCTAATAGCTCCATCTTCAAGTTTTAGAAGTCTTGTAATAAGTGAAAAAATTGTAGATTTACCTGCTCCATTTAATCCAAGCAAGACAAAAAAACTGCCCTGCTTTATACTAAAAGATACATTATTTAATACCTCTTTTTTACCATAAGAAAAATTTACGTTTTTAAACTCTAAAATATTTTTATCCATATTTATTTACTAGGTATTACAGCTAGCCCCCAAGGGTATCTTCCAACTTTTACACTTTTTTCAACTTTTAATGAAGGTACATCTATAATAGATACATCCCCACTAACTCCATTTGTTGTGTAAAGTTTATCTTCCCCATTTACAAAAGCTAATTGCCAAACTCTATTTCCTACAAGTAAATATTTGATAACTTTATATGTTTTTGCATCAACAACTGCAACATGGTTAGCAGGTCCAAGTGCTATAAAAGCATATTTTCCATCACTTGTTAGTTTTATACCAACTGGTTGAATTAAATCTTTAAAAATTCCTGGAATTTTAAAACCTATTTTTGCAACACTTTCTTTTGTTTTTGAATCAACAACCATAACAGTTCCACCAATCTCACTTGATGCCCAAACCATATCTCCATTTTTACTAAATTCAATATGTCTTGGTCTTTGATCAACTAAAGTATTATGGATGATTTTTTTTGTTTTTGTATCTATCCAGTGTAAAAAGTTTGAAGTTTCAGTTGTATTTATTGCAACACTACCATCTGGACTTACTGCCATCCCTTCTGGCTCTACTCCAACATCAATTTGAGCTACAACAGTTCTATTTACAGTATCAACAACAGTTACAATTGCATCATCCTCATTTGAGATATAAAGCTCTTTATTATCTGGGGTTAATGCAAATTGTTCTGGATCTTCCCCTGATGGTAGATTATATAAAATTTTATTTGTTTTTGTATCCATAACTTGAACAGTATCATCATCACTTGCACAAATATATAGTTTAGAATAATCATTTGATAGTAAAATTCCTCTTGGTCTTTGACCAACTTCAATAGTATTTATAACACTATTTGTTTTAGAGTCAATTACACTAATTGTATTATCCTTCTCATTAGATACATATACAGTATCAGCAAATACAAAGCTTGTTAATAAGCTAGCTAATAAAATCGATTTTTTCATACATACTCCTAAATTTTTTTTTATTTTATATGATATTTATAGCTTCAGTTTAGCAATAACTAATTTGCTAAATTCAAGCTATAAATTTTGTATATACTTATTAAAATCAATAAAAGGATTATTATGAAAATTTTTATTTATCTTACACTTTTAACAGCTTTTTTAAATGCACAAATTTTAGATGTAAATATTTTATACTTGGAACAAAAAATAAAAAAACCACCAGTACTTTCAAATGTAATTGAAGAGCCAGAAGACTTAGGGATACAAGGGGCAAGACTAGCAGTAAAAGATAGTAATAAAAGTGCGAAATTTTTAAATCAACATTTTAATTTAATTGAAAAAATATCATATGATGAAAATGAACTTATTGAAGCTTTTAACAAATTTATAAATGATGGAAACTCATATGTGATTTTAAATGTTGAAGATAATCTCTTAAAAAAACTAATCGATTCCAAACTTTCTTCAAAAGCTTTACTTATAAATGCAAGCAGTCTTGATACAAATCTTAGAAAAAACTATTGTAAACAAAACTTTATACATACAATTCCTAGTAATAGTATGCTTTATGATGGATTGGTTCAATTTTTAGTAAAACGAAATTTTAAAAAGATTTTTTTGATTAGTGGAACTAATCCAAAAGATATTGAGATAAAAAATGATATAAAAAAAGCTATCAAAAAATTTGGTGCAACTATTGTAAAAGAAAAAGTTTGGGAAAACAATAGTGATATTAGAAGAAAAGCAACAGCTGAATTTCCAGTTTTTACACAAGCAAGTGATTATGATGTTATTTTAGTAGCAGATTTCTATGGAGATTTTGGTGAATTTTTATCTTTTAATACTTGGTTACCAAGACCAATTGCAGGAACTCAAGGGCTAAAACCTTTACAATGGCATAAAGTTATAGAAGCTTGGGGAGCAGCACAAATGCAAAGTAGATTTGAAAAATTTGCAAAAAGATGGATGGAGCAAAAAGATTTCTCAAACTGGGTAGCAATTAGAACAATTATTAGCTCAATAGCTCAAACAAAAACAGCTTTAGTAGATGAAAATATAAAATATATACGTTCAAAAGAGTTTGAAATTGGAGCTTATATGGGAAGAAAACTCTCTTTTAGAGATTTTAATGGACAACTTAGAACTCCTATATCTTTAGTTCAGCCAAGAGCTTTAATCTCAACTTCACCACAAGTTGGATTTTTACATCCTATTACAGACTTGGATACTTTAGGAGTTGCCGAATTTGAACTAAAGTGTAAATGATGATTAGAATTTTACTTATCATAATCTTATTTGTATCAACTTCATTTGCAAAAATTGAAGTTGAAGAAAATGAGTATTTTATAAAATATAAATTAAGTCAAGAGAGTATCCAAACTATATATTTACTTTTAAAAAATGAATTGCTTGCAAATGGCTATAAAATAGTATATGAAGGTGATTTTGCAAAACTTACAAAAAATATTGGAAAACTTATAGATGAAACTTCAAATTTGGAGTTTAGTAAAAAACTTGCCTTTTGTAAAAGTTCAGTTACTTTTAGACTTTTGGCTGAAAATCCTGACAATATTCTTTTTTGTCCATTTTCACTAGCTGTTTATAAAACAAAAAATGAAAACTTTTTTTATATTTCATATATGAAATTTAGACCTTTAAAAAAAGATGAAAAGATGGCTATAGAGATAAATCAAAATATAAAAAAGATTATTGAAGAGGTAATTTTTTAATAAAAAGGTTCAAAAAGAACCTTTTTATCTTAAAAGCTAATTTCAATAGCACCTACTATAACAGTAAGATCTTCTAAACTACTTTCATTAAAATTACCTTGTGCATATCTAAAAGATACATCAGTATTTTTTGTAAGTGAGTATTTTAATCCTAAGTCATATTCTGCTATTTTTATATCTTTGCTTATTCCATTTAATGTAGCATTGTCTATATTATGGTGTGCAAAGTTTGCTTCTAAAGTTAAATCAGAAGTTGCAGCATAAGAAAAGTTTGCAGCAAATAAAGTTGTATCTCCATAAGCACCAACCCTACCAAGTGCAGCCATTCCTAAATCATCATTTGTTAAATATGATACAGGTAATTCAGAACCAGAAACATATCCATCTTGAGTTTTAAGTGCAGCTAATCCAACTTTAAATCCATCAAAATCTTTAGCTACATTTAAATATGCACCAAACATTTTTTCATCAACAATTCCACCAGAATATTTATCTCCAGTTCTTTTTTCTATTTGTGCTTGGATATCAAGTCCTGCATATTTTCCAAGAGCAAAAGCATTAAACATATGACTATCTGCATCTGCATATGCTCCATTACCTATTGCAGTATTATTTTGTAAAAACACATATCTACCACCAACTACTAACTCATCAATTGTGATTTGTCCTCCAACTGAATATGCATCAAAGTCTCCATCACCTGTACTACTTAATCCTAGGCTTGAACCTTGATCTACAACTGAACCTTCAACTGCTTTAAAGTCAAATGCATATAAAAGGATATCTGGTGTTGGGTTGTAACCAACCAACGCTAAATCGATTGGGTCTCCATTACTTCCATAGAATTTTGTACCATAGCTATCTTCGATTCTACCTGCTAATAAAAATTTATCTTTATTAAAAGGTACTACAACATAAGCTTCATCCCATGTAAACTCATCGTTGTTATTATTACCCCAAGCATTATTATCAGCAACTATTCTTGTATGTACACTTACACTGTCATCAACTTTAAAGTCAAGGTTTAATCTCACTCTTGATTCAAACTCTTGCTTATCCATTCTTGATGCTGCTGTATCTCCATCTACTGATACTCCTCTTACTCTCGCGTCTCCACTGATTTTTAAATCAGAGATAAGATCCAATTCTCCTGCTTGAATTGAAGTAACTGCAATTGATGCAATTAAACTAATTAACCCTAGTCTCTTTTTCATTTCGTTCTTCCCTTATGTATTTTTAAAGCTTCCAAGACAAATATATTAGAAACCTTGATAGAAATTATAACTTTTTGATATAGCTAGATTATAGCGATTAGAGAAATTTTAAAAAATTTAATAACTTATTTTTGATAAAAAAGGTTATAAAAATAGCGTGAATATAACGACAAGTATTAAAAGATAAAAATCTATTAATACTTTCCAAATTCTTTGTAAGTTTTATCTTTAAAAAGTATAAAAACAGTTTTTATATCTTTTTCATTTTGCCATGCTGGCAGACTAAGCCCCAATGCCTCTTTTGGTGGTTTTTTAAGAAAATCTTTTATTGCTTTTTTAGGAACATTTCCTTCAAAAACATAATCACCCATCAAAGTGGTATTACATGAACGTAAATCGTATGGAATACCTACTTCATGCTTTAATCTTTTTACATCTTTTAGATTTACAATTTCAACTTCATTTGAAACCTCTTTCATTTGCTCTAACCAATCTTGTGGACAGCTACTAGAGATTGGTTTAAAAATCTGTATTTTTTCACCATACATCGACGAACAGATCAATAATATCGCTATATAAAAGCTTTTTTTTCTTAATTTCATTAAATCACTCCTTCTAAAATTTTTGGATACTTTGTTAAGATTTTATTTTTTATCTCATCATTTTTCATTTGGTCGAAAACCTGATAATCTAAGTTTTCAAAATCTAATAAAACTTTTGCTGGATTTTTACTAAAAAATAGAACTCTATTTGATAATAATATAGCTTCACCCAAATCATGAGTTACTAATATAATTGTAGGTTTGAATTTATTATAAAATGTTAATAACTCTTTTTTCAAACCCATTGAAGTGGGATAATCTAAAGAGATAAAAGGCTCATCCAAAACTATCAGTTTTGGTTTATTTATAAAAGACCTAACCAAGGCAACTCTTCTTGCCATTCCTCCAGATAGATTTTTTGGATATTCATCTAAAATATGAACTAAATTTATCGTTTCTAATAAATCAATAATCTCTTTTTCATCTTTTGTTTTTGAGACTAACAAAAGATTCTCTTTTACACTTAGCCAAGGAAGTAATCTATGATCTTGAAACATAAATGATAAACTTGAAAAATCTCCAGTTAATTCCCCTTTATAGTCATTATCTAAAGATGAAATTATATTAAGTAAGGTTGATTTACCGCAACCAGAAGGTCCAATAATAGAGATAAATTCACCCTGTTTTAAACAAATATCAATATTTTTTAAAATAGTAGTTTCATTAAAACTTTTTTCATCAACTTTTATATGTAACATCTATTTCCACCTTTTACTTTTGGCTTCTAAAGGTTTTAATATAAAACTCTCAATCAACAATACAACTGTTACAAAGGCTATTGTATAAGATAAGATAGATGTGATATCAAAAAACTGAAAATATTGAGCAATTTGAAACCCTACACCATCACTTCTTCCTAATAACTCAACCACTAAAACAATTTTCCAGATTAAAGATAAAGACAATCTAATCGTAGCCATTAAATAAGGAAAAAGTTGAGGAAGATAAATATTTTTATAAATCTCTTGCTTCGATAATTTATACACTCTTGCAAAATCATCATATTTTTTATCCATATCTTTAGTACCTTGTCTTATATTTATAATAATTACAGGCACTTTATTTATAACTACAGCCAAAATAGCTGCAAAATCTGTTAAACCAAACCAAATATAACAAACTATGATTGTTACAAGTGCAGGGATGTTTAAACCAAGCAATAAAATAAAATCTAACATCTCATTTAAATCTTCATAAAACCCCATCAATAAACCAAAAAATATCCCAATAGCCATTGTGATAAAGAATGCTAAAAATACTCTATATAAAGTTATAAAAAGATGATGTAACATATCATTTTCAAAAAGATGAAAATAAAAATTTTTTATTATATCTACTACACTTGGGAAAAGCTCAGAATTTGCCATAATAGACAAAGCCTGCCAAGTAATTATGAAAAAAAATAAAGCCAAAATTTTTGATTGATTTTTCATTTATTCTCTTTTAATTTTTCCAAAAAATATCTTCATTTAAAGTACTATTTTCATCTATATATTTAAACTCACTTTGTTTTGCAAGAACCTTATATATCTTTTTTATATCTTCAATATTTTCTTGTGAAAAATCTTTTATAACACCTTTTTTATAGCCTTCTTTTAAGCTTTCAAAAACTTCATCATTTTTTACATTCATTAAAGGTTTTACTCTGTTCCACTCTTCATTGTTACTTAATAAAATCTCTTTTGCTTCTATAGAAGCTTTCATAAATGAGTTTATAAGATTAGGATTTTTTTGACCAAACTCTTTAGAAAAAGTCCATCCAATAAATGGAATTTGTTCTTTTGCTCCTAAATAATTAAATACCTCTTTTATACTAATTAGTGGTTTTACACCTTTTGATTCAAGTTTTGAATTAAAATGCCAAAAATTAATTGATGCATCTAAAGAGTTTTCCAACATTTTTAGATATAAAATTGATGGTGAAGCATATACTACTGACACATCATCTTGGAAATTTCTATTATATTTTTTTTCATAATACGCTTTAAATAAAAGCCATGTTTTTGAAAACTTACCACCAGCTATTCCTAACTGCTTACCTTTTAAATCTGCTAAACTTTTGATATTGCTATTTTTATTTATAACTAAAGTACCTGTTGCTTTTGAATATGGATAAAACATAAAACTTTTATTTTTATGACTTTGAAGGTTTACCCAAACCCAATCATGGACAATCATATCAACATCACCAGATAGTAAAGCAACTGATTGAGCATTTTTTGAAGCTACATTTACAAGTTCTAAATCAAAACCGTATTTTTTATCTAGTTTATGATGTTTTAAAACATCCAATTCCCAGTTTACAGTTCCATAAGATAAAACTCCAATTTTCAATTTGTCTTGTGCATAAATAGTAGTGATACAACATAAAATAAATAAAAATAATACTTTTCTCATATTTAATCCTTAAAATAACTTTGCCATTGTATAAAAGATTTATAGCCTGAATTTAGCGTTATTTTAAACTTTTTCATCGCTATAATCAGGCTATAAAAACCATATATAATTCCAGTATTCAAAAAAAAACTATAAAGGTAGAGTATGAATAAAATTCAAAAATTAGGTTTTGCAACTTTATTTGCAGCAGTGTTTGCTTTTGGACATGGAAGTGTAACACCTCAAAAAGTTGACACGTCAGGATTAGAACAATTTGGAGATCAATGGTTTGATGAAAATCCATATAAACAAGATAATGCTAGAGCACAAGAGGTAGGTAAAATAGGTTATAGTGAAAACTGTGCAAGATGTCATGGTCTTGATGTTATCTCTGGTGGTATTGCTCCAGATTTAAGAGAATTACCAATAGATGAAGATGCTTATTTTATTAGTAAAGTTCTAAGTGGTGTAACTAGAAATGGTAATGTTTATATGCCATCATTTGCAGAAGTATTAAGCCAAGAAGCTATTTGGGCTATTAGAACATATATAGTATCTCAAAGAATTGAAGCTGGTATGGAATAATATGAAACTTCTTAAATTATCAACAATATTCATTCTTTTGACAATCTTTGCAAATGCAAGAAGCATTGAGGAGATTAAAGACAGTGGTTATATCATGATTGCTGTATATAAAGATTTTCCACCCTATTCATATGAAGAGAAAGGAAAATTAAAAGGGATAGATGTTGATCTTGGTAAAATTATTGCTAAATCGCTTGGAGTAGAAGCAAAGTGGTATTTAACAGGATCAGATGAGTCATTGTCTGATGATTTAAGAAATGTTATTTGGAGAGGTAATTTAGTTCATAAAAATAAAGCTGACATGATGTTTAGAATCCCATATGATTATGATTATATGAGACTTACAGATAAGCAAACAGGTGAACTTGAAACAGAAATGGTCTCTATAAAGGGACCATACCATAGTGAAAAATGGGTAATTGCTACTCATAAAAAGATTATCCCTAAAATCACTACACTAGGAGTATTTGCATATCAAACAGTTGGTGTAGAACTTGACACTCTTCCAGATGCACACTTATCAGCCTTTGCTAGAGGACTTATCAATAAAAATGTTAAACACTATTTCCATTTTGAAGATGCTATAAAAGATTTCAAAAATGGGAAATTAGATGCAATTGCAGGGTTAAAATCTCAGTTAGAATTTTATCTAGATTATCAACATAACAAAGACAATATTTACTTAAGTGATTCAATACCTCAAGTATCAAGAAATCATTGGGATATAGCAACAGTTACTGAAATTAGTTATAAACCACTTAGCTATCATATTGATGGTGTTATTTCAAAAGAATTTGAAAAAGGTACTATCAAAAAAATATTTGAAAAATATGGAGTAAGTTATTTAGCACCAATTTCAAGAACACAATAATATAGGAATTATCATGAAACATATACTCTTTTTACTAATAACTATCTTTTTGTCGCATACACTACATGCCAAAAATCCGATTATATCTCCAACATTTAAGGATGTTCTTAAAGATGTTATTGGTGAACAAGAGTATATCTTTGATGATAAAAATATTATTGTAAAGGTTCCAAACTTTGCAGATAATCCAGTACAAGTTCCTATTTTTGTAAATGCAAAAAAAATAAAAAATGCAAAAAGGATGATTCTTTTTGCTGATTTGAATCCAATTCCTAGAATCATAGATATGGATTTAGAAAATCTATTACCTATAATCTCTTTAAATATCAGAGTTGCACAAGAGACTCCTCTACGTGCTTTAGTGTTAGATGAAAACAATATTTGGCATATAGGAAGTAACAATATCAAAAGTTTTGGGGGAGGATGTGCAGTTGCCAGTGTAGCTTCTAGTAATACAGACTTTGATAAACTTTTAGGAAAAGGTAAAATCTCATATTATAAAAATGATGATACCTATAGAATAAAAAGTTCTATTTTCCATCCCATGGAAACAGGTTTAGTTTTTGGAAATAGTGCCTTTTATATAAATAAAATTGTACTAAAAGCAAAAGATAAAACACTTGCAACAATAAAAACTTATTCACCAATTAGTGAAAACCCTAGATTTATTTTTGAAACCAAAGAGGCTTCAAAAGAGTATGAACTAGAGTTTTATGATATAGATGCAAATCAATTTTTATTAGATACAAAATGAAAAATCTATTTTATTTTTTAGCTCTTATAAGCTTTTGTTTTAGTGCGGATTTTGATTATAAATTAAAACCTATAAAACTTACAGACAATAGCTACTATTTTTATGGTAAAGAGGAGTATTTTTCAAATAAAAATGGAGGGAATATAGCAAATACTGCTTTTATAATCACACCTAAAAGTGTAGTTGTGATAGATACAGGAAGTTCTTATCTTTATGGAAAACAAGTGATAGAACAAATCAAAAAAATCACAAAAAAACCTATAAAATATGTGATAAATACTCACCATCATCCTGACCATTTTTTAGGGAACAATGCCTTTAAAGATGCAACTATCTTATCTACAGAGTTTACGGCAGAAGAAATTAAAACAAATGGGGATTTGTATATTCAAAATCTAGTAAATATTATTAGGGAACCTATGAAAGATACAAAAGTCAAAAATGTAGATAAATTTTTGACAAAAAAAATTGTCTCTTTTGATGGTTATAAACTTCATTTTTATTATCTAAATGGTCATACTCAAGATGATGTGGTAATTTTTGATGAAAATACAAAAATTTTGTATATCTCTGATTTGATTTTCAACCATAGAGCACTTGCCACACCCCATGCAGATATAAACACTTGGATAAAAACTTTAAAAAAAGCACAAAATATAGACTATAAAATTTGTGTCCCTGGTCATGGAGTTGCTTTTAAAGATAAAAAACCATTTACTGAAAATATTAAATATCTACAATTTTTAAATGATAGATTAGAGTATGGGATAAAAAATGGTTTGGATATTTATGAAATTTTAGAGATGAAAGTTCCAGATGATATAAAAAATTTCTCTATGTTTGATGAGGAGTTTGAAAGAAGTATAATAAATCTTTACAATAAAAGAGAAAGTACAGCAAATAAAAAACTATATTAAAAAAAAGAAAATAGCTATATCTGCTATTTTCCTCTTTGTAAAAATTCTAAAATAAGTCTAACAGCTGCTCCTGTTGCCCCATAAGGATTATACCCCCAAGATTTTTCTCTATATACAGGTCCTGCTATATCAAAATGTAACCATTTTTTCTTGTTTTCTTTTTTTATAAAATTATCTAAAAATAAAGCTGCAGTGATAGTTGAACCAGCTTTTGAAGAAGTTGAATTTACAATATCTGCTATTTCACTTTTTATCATATTTGGCAAATATCTATTAAAAGGTAAAAAACCAACCAATTCTCCTGATTTTTTAGAAGCTTTAAAAATTTGTTTTTTTAGTTTTTCATTATGCCCTAAAACTGCACTTGTATATTCACCCAAACCTATTATGCAAGCTCCAGTTAATGTAGCAAAATCAAAGATATAATCAATATCTTTAATCTCATCTTGGGCATAACATAAACAATCAGATAATACCAACCTTCCCTCAGCATCAGTGTTTCTAACCTCTATTGTTGTTCCATTTTTTGCTTTTAATACATCATCAGGTTTATAGGCATTTCCACCTATCATATTTTCAACGGCTCCAAGTATAGCATGAACTTCGTATTCACATTTTATATCTTTTAAACTGTTCATTATCCCTAAAAGTGCACTCGCTCCACTTTTATCACACTTCATAGAAACCATACCCTCACCAGATTTTAAACTCAATCCACCACAATCATAGGTTAAACCCTTTCCTACAAGTACAACTTTCCCTTTTGAAACAATTGGTTTATAAATTAGGTGTATCAATTGACTTTCATGTCTTGAAGCTTGACCTACTGCATACATAGCATTCATACCATTTTGTTTTAAATACTCTTCACCAAACACTTTACACTCTAAGCCATTTTCTTTTGCAATTTGTTTTGCTTTTGTAGCCATCGTTTTAGGATAAAAATCTTCAGGTGGAGTATTTACAATATCTCTAACCATATTTACACTAAAACAAATATTTAAACTTTTTTCTAACTCATCTTGTAATTGTTCAATTGGTTTTGAGCTATTAGCTATATCTATTAAAATCTTTTTTTCATTCTTTTTTTTCTCTTGTTTATATTTTTCAAATCTATATGAACCAAGAACTAAACCTTGAACAATATGTTCTATTTCCAATTCAGTTTTTCCACTTGAAATATTTACTTTTATTTTTTCAAATTTACTTTTATTTAAAAAATTTATAGCATTGCAAAAAGCTATTTTAATATCTTCACTCTCAAAACTATTTATACCCACAAAAAGTTTGTTTTTTATAAGTTGTATTTGAGCTTCTTTTGCTTCAAAATTGCTATTTTTTAAAATCTTTTTTTCATCTTTATCACATCTTTTTAAACTTTTTAAAATGATGATTTCTATATCGTATTTTTCATCTTTTGTTAACTTAATATCCATACTCTTCCTTTTGACTTATTTTATCAAAGATATTCAAAGCTAAACTTAATTTAGCTCTTTGATTTTATATAAAGATATTTTTGATAAAATCTGAATCAAAATAAACATAAGAGGATAAAAATGACTCTAATTATCAACGGTGAAACAAAAAGCTTTGAAGAGGGAATTACACTTCAAGAGATAATCACTTCACTTAAAATTGAAGATAAAGTAATGGCTGCAGCTGTTAATATGGATATAGTTAAAAAAGAGAACTGGAAAGAATATAGACCAGTAAATGATGATAAGTTAGAACTTTTACAATTTGTTGGTGGTGGTTGATTATGCATGCTTCTGATATAAACTCGGTATGTACTTATTGTGGTGTAGGATGTGATATTACTGCACAAGTAGAAGATAACAAGATTGTTAAAATTTATGCTCAAAATGATGGATATGTTTCGCAAGGAAAACTTTGTATCAAAGGTGCCCAAGGGTATGATTTTGTTCATTCTGATGATAGAATTAGAAATGCAAGAGTAAAAAAAACATTTATTGAAGAAAATCTTGAAGATTTACCAAGAGAGTTAAAAGCCAGAGCTAAAACTTTAAAAGAGTTTGATGAAGAGTATTTTGAAACCCCATATGAATTTACAACTTCACTTGCAGCATGGAAACTTATGCAAATCAAAGAAAAATATGGAAGACACTCTTTTTGTGGAATGGGAGGCGCTAGAACCTCATGTGAAAGCTCATATATGTTCCAAAAATTTGTAAGAACTGCTATGGATTCTCCACACATTGATAATTGTGCTAGAGTTTGTCACTCGCCATCATTAAAAGGTATGAGAACAACTATAGGTGAAGGTGCAGCAACAAACCCATATGATGATATTTATAAAACAGAAAATATTATAGTAATGGGTTCAAATACAACAGAAGCCCATCCTATTGTAGCAAATAGAATTATCAAAGCAACACGTTCTAAAACTGCTACTTTGACAGTAATTGATGTAAGAAAAATTCAGTTATCAAAATTTGGACAACAACTAATTATCCCTTATGAAGCAAATCTATTAGTTCTTAATATGATGGCTTATGTTATCTTAAATGAAAAACTATATAATAATCAGTTCATAGATACAAGATGTGTTGGATTTGAAGAGTATAAAGAATCAATTTTAAACGATCCATATGCAAACCCTGAGTTTATGAAAAAAATAAAAGGTTATGAAGAGTTAGCAGAACAAATTCCAGAGGTTGCAAGACTTTATGCTACAAAAAAATCTATGTTTTTCTGGGGACTTGGTATAACGGAACACCTTGATGGAAGTTATGCGGTAATGGCTATAACACATCTTGCAATGCTTACTGGAAATATTGGTAAGGTTGGAGCTGGACTTATGCCTTTAAGAGGTCAAAATAATGTACAAGGAGCCTGTGATACTGGATGTTTACCATATTATGATCCAGATTATAAAGAACCTAAAGAGGTAGGATTAATGACTCCTCAACTTGTAGATGAGATGATTAATGGAAAAATCAAAGCCTTATATGTTATGGGGGAAGATATAGCACATATTCATCCAAATCAAAATAAAATCCATAAAGCCTTGGCAAACCTTGAAGTGATTATCTCAAATGAACTTTTTATGAATGAAGTTACAAAAAAAGCAGATATTGTTTTTGGTGTAAAATCAGCTTATGAAAAAACAGGTGTATATGTAAATGCCATGAGAAGACTTCATCTATCTCAACCTTTAGTTGAAACAGACTTACCAGATGATTGGGAAGTTTTAAGAGATATTGAAAACAAAATCAATGGAGAATTTGTTTATGAAGATAGTGAAGCTGTATGGAATGAAGCAAAAGAAGCAGTAGGAACTAGATTTTCTGGTGCAACATACCATAAACTATCAAAAAATAGAAACAGAGGTATGCAGTGGCCTATAAAAAAAGATGATACTCCAATCTTACATACAGAAGAGTTTCGAACAAAAGATGGAAAAGGTAAATTTGCATATCAACAATATAAAATAAGAGAGCAAGTAAAAAAATTAGTAAACAACGAAGAGTTTGCAAAAAATGAGTTTTATCTAACTACAGGAAGAACAATTGTACACTACAACAATGCTGCACAAACAATCCAAAGTGATGCTTTAAACTCAAGATATGATGGAGATGTAGTTTTAGCTTCTATTGAGGATAAAGATAGAATCGGAAGTGAACATATCATCATGAGAACCCAATATGGTGAAACTGCTATCATGCCTGTAAAATATGTAAAAACAATAAAAACAGGTACGCTATTTACAACCTTCCACCATGCAAGTTCAAAAGTAAATTTCATCTTTGGAGATGAAGCTGATGAACTTATTATGACAGCAAGATTTAAATCTATTAGAGTAGAAGTTGAGCCGGTCTAAGGGAGACTTAGCCGAAAAAAAAGCTTGTGAGTATCTAACCTCACAAGGCTTTAAAATAATAGAACAAAATTTTTATGCCAAAAAACTTGGAGAGATTGATATAATCTGTACCCAAAATGAGATTTATCACTTTATAGAAGTAAAATCCTCAGATGATTATGAAACTGCTGTAAACAATGTAACACCAACAAAACTTTCAAAACTAAAACGTAGTGTTGATTACTACTTACAAAATAAAAAACTTGATGTTGGATTTTGTATCGATGTTGTTATTGTTGTGGATGATAAGATTGAATTTTTGGAGAATGTGACTTTTTAGAATTTTTTTTCTCAATAATCAACTAAACTAAATAATTAATTCTTAAATTTAAGCAAATTAGGATAAATTTACTCCAATTTAGTTTTTCAAATTTGTAAGCAAAAACTTACACTCTTATAAACTCGGCTAAATATCGATTTCTTTATGATTTATTATTATCACATTTTAGTATATATGCACTATACAAATATTAAGTTAGAATAATTGACATTATAACAGCTACATGATATAGTTAGCTTATAAAAGGAGAAAATATGTTAAGTGATAGACAAATAGCTAAACGTCTTAGAATAAGTTATGATACTTTTTTAAGATGGAGAAAAGATAAGCCACTTTTATATGCTCACATAAAAGAGGGTTTTGAGCTAAAAGAGCTACTTATAAATATGGATGAAAATCTAAAAGCTATTTTAAATCAAACACAACATATTAAACTAAAAGATTCACTTTTTAATGATAGTGACGACAATCTTTATGAGGTTATTTCATTTAAAGTAAATCAAACTGATTCGTTTTTGGCAAACAAACCATATATTTGGCTAAAAACAAAAGATAAAAAAGTGTTAAATGTTTTAACCTATAAAGATGAATTAATCACTAGTGAGATTTCGGATTCAGAAGCTTTGATAGATATGAATAACTATCAAGTTTATGACAATGCAGATAAAACTCATTGGATAGTGTCAAATAATATGAAAATTGAACATATTGATGAGTTTTTTACTTGGTACAATATAAACAACTAAAGGATTTATTATGAAATCTAAATTTTCAGAACTAAGAGAAGTTTCTTTTATGAATTTCAGCAAAGATGAAAAAGAGATAATGGATAGCTTAGATGTAATCTGGGTTCAAACAATGGATTTAAGACATGATAATATGTTAGTTTATGCCATAGATATTATGGTCGAAAATATATATGAAGCATGCCCTAGAAAATTTGTAAATAAAAAAGATTTTTTTGAATATAAAGCAGAAAATGGTTCACACTGGTTAATCTCTACTTCAATAAGTATTGAAGATATGGATCTATTTTTTAGAAACTATCTTCATCTAAATGAAGATGGAATAATAGCAGCTTAATTAAAGCTGTTTATCCTCTAAATATTGAGCTAAAGTCTTATATTCTTTAATAGGCTTTGGCTCTATTTTTAAAATCTCTGGCAACGATTTTACACCCATTGATAAAAGATATTGTAAATTACTATCAAAAGTTGCTTCTTCTATAACCCAAATTTTATCTTTATGCGTTTCAAACATATATCCACCATTTGGAATAGGTGTCATAGATAATGTTACAGTATAATGATCTTTTATTACCGATTCTTTTGTTGAGTACATCAATCCCACATTGTACTCTTTTTTACTAAATCCATGAATTAATACAACCAATACTTTTTTCTCACCAGATTTTGAAGTATTAAAAATATTTATCAACTCTTTTATTGTTCCATAACCTGGAACTTTTGAGTAAAGTTTTTGTATCAAATTTCCAAAACTTGATTCTACAAATACTCCAATAACATATGCAATCAATCCCAATAAAGCTACACCAATAATTGTCCATAAAAATGGAAAGTTTTGTGGAGCTATCCCTAAAAGAGAAAAAAGATAACCAGTAACAACATTTATTTTTTCATAAAGCCATAATATTATTATAGTTATTGCTATAATTGGAGCCAACCAAAATAAACCTTTTAATATAACCGTAACAATATGATCTTTTCCTAAAGCAAAAAACTCTTTAATTTTATTAAACATCTTTTTTCCTAATTTTTTGTAATTATATCTAAATAAAATCTACAATTAAATTATAAAGCTAGATGAAATATATACAAAATTTATGTTTCAAACTTTGTAAAAACTGAATATTAACTATACACATAGTAGAATTTCACAAACATTAAATTGGATAAAATACAAAAATGGAAACAACATTAATAATAATATTCAGTTCATTGGCATTAGCAACCATTTTGAACATCATATTTAAACAATTTGCAATATCACATATCATAGGTTATATCTTAACAGGAACAATCATAACCTCTATTTTTAATCTAAGTGCACATGATGATTTACATACTTTAGAACTAATAGCAGAGTTTGGTATTGTTTTTCTAATGTTTACGATTGGTTTAGAGATGCCTCTTGATAAACTAAAAAAAATGAAAGAGATACTTTTTGTAAATGGTTTTTTTCAAGTAGCTATTAGTTCACTTATCATTTTTGGTGTTTCAAAATTTATTTTTAGTATTGATACAACCTCATCTTTAATAATATCTTTGGCATTTTCATTATCATCAACTGCTATTGTACTTACTTATTTAAAACAATCAAAAGATATATATACTCCATATGGTGAAAAAGCTACAGCTATTTTAGTTTTCCAAGATTTAGCTGTTATTCCAATACTTTTACTTATAACATTTTTGTCTGATAATAGTTCTCCTATTGAAGTTATTCTATATAAAACTCTTATCTCAGCAGTTGTTATTATAGTTTTTATGTTTACTATTGGAAAAAAACTTTTAAATTGGTTTTTACTTTTTGCAACAAAATCAAAACTTGAAGAGCTGTTTTTAGGTTCTATTCTTTCAATAGTAATAGGAACTTCACTTTTAGCTCATTGGTTAGGATTTACATATTCGCTTGGAGCATTTATAGCTGGTATGATTATTGCGGAGACTAGATACCATATAAAAGTTGAATCTGATATTGCATCTTTTAAAGATTTACTTCTTGGTACATTTTTCTTTTCAGTTGGAACTAAAATAGATGTGATGTTTTTAGTTTCAAAAATCCATTTGGTAATTTTAGTTTTTGTTTTAGTTATGTTGATAAAAGCAATAGTAGTTTACGCTTTAATAATCAGAAAGTCAAATAAAAGTGATGCCATAAAAGCTGCTTTAGCACTATGTCAAATAGGAGAGTTCTCTTTTGCAGTTTTTGCATTAGCATCTGCTGATAATATTATAAATGAAGAGTTGTCTAAATTTTTAATTCTTGTTACTGTTTTATCAATGATTGTAACACCTTTTATAGTTAGCAAAATCTATAAAATAGCATCATACTTCGTAGTAGAATTTTACGAATCAGATAAAATCACACCAATTGATAAAAAAGACCACGTTGTAATCTGTGGTTACTCAATTCTTGGAAGAATAGTTGCCCATCAACTAAAAAAAGAAGGTGTACCATTTGTAATTATCTCTGACAATCTAAAACATGTTTTACTTGCAAGAAAAAATGGATTTATGGGATATTTTGGTCACTTAGAAAAACTTCCTGTTTTAGAGTCACTAAAAGTTGATGAAGCCTCAAGTGTAATTTTAACCTTAAGTGATTTAAATCAAAAAATGTTAATTTGTGAAGCTATAAAACAATTCAATGACAAAGTTAGAATAGTTGTCAAAGTTGATTCTTTAGAAGAGAAAAAAGCTATGAAAGATTTAAATGTAGATTCTTTTGTACATGCTCATCAAGAAATTGCAACGTTATTAGTTGAAAATAGCTTAGTAAAATAGACAAAAAAAAAGAGCAAGTAATTGCTCTTTTTTTCTACTATGAAGGACGTTTAATTAGTAGGTGAAGAAATTATAACAACCTATAGTAGCAAAACCATAGCAATAGAAAAAAATTTTGAAAAATTTTTAAATTTCTTTAAAAGTACCTAAAAAAGGGATTTTTTACTCTTTATTTTTTCCCATAACTAAAATTTAATTCAATTTCTAATACAATACGCAAATTATTAGGGGTAACTATTGTATTCTAAAGAGTTAAATTCTATAAAAAAATCAAACCGATACAGAACTAGAAAAATTTTTGATAAAGAGTTAATTGACCTTGCTTCAAATGACTACTTAGGTTTAGCCTCAAACAAACAACTATTTGAAAATGCTTACAAAAGAGTTTACCAAGAAAAATTCACAGGTCCAAAAGCTTCTATGCTTGTAAATGGCTATAGCCAAATCCATAAAGATTTTGAAGATGAGTTAATAAAAGCTAATAACTTTGAAGCAGGAGTTGTTGTTGGAAGTGGTTTTTTAGCAAATCTTTCTATGATAGAAGCCTTAGTTAGAAAAAATGATACCTTGTATATAGATGAAGAGTATCATGCAAGCGGAATGTTAGCAACCAAACTTTTGAATAAAAATCAAGTAATACTTTTCAAACACAACGATGTACAAGATTTAAAAAACAAAATCAAAACAAATGAAAAAAAAGGACGAAAAATCATAGCCATTGAAGGTGTATATTCAATGGAAGGGGATATAGCACCCAAAGAGATTTTTGATATAGCTGATGAATATGAAGCTTTACTTATAGTTGATGAAGCACACTCATCTGGAGTTTTAGGAGAAAACCTTTTAGGTATATTTAGTTTTTACAATATAAAACCCAAATCAAATCATATAAAGATGGGAACATTAGGAAAATCATATGGAAGTTATGGGGCATATATCTTAGCAAGTTCACATATTATAGATTTTTTACTAAATCGAGCTAAAGCAATTATCTATACAACTGCACCTTCACTTTTTGATATAGCATTGGGGCATGAGGCTTTAAAATATATTTTATCAAACACAGAAAATATAAAATCAAAAATCAAAACCAATTTACAAATAATAAATGAAAATTTAGGTATAACTTCAAATAGTTTAATTATTCCAATAGATATTGCTGATAATAAAAAAGTACTAGATATCCAATCTATTTTAAAAGAAAAAGGGTATTTAGTTGGTGCTATTAGACAACCTACAGTTAAAAGTGCAATTATTAGACTAATAGCAAAAACTGATGTTAAAAATGAAGATTTAACATCTGTATGTACACTAATAAAGGAACTTAAATGAAACTAATACTAACACTTTTGTTCTTTACATTTTTTAGTTTTGCAAATGATAAATTTATAAATATGAAAAATTGTGAAACTTTTAAACTTTCAAAGTTTAATACCCTATTGTCTTGCCATAGTATAGATTATCTAATTGAGTATAGAGATGTTGATAATGAAGAAAAAGATGTGGTGAAAAAGATTACTGCAATAACAGTAAATGATCAAAGAATAATAAAAGATTTAGGTAAGAAATAATGATTTTAAAAGAGCTTATAAAAGGTAATGAAAGATTTAGAAATACTGATTTCAAATATTTAGAACCAGAGATAAGAGATTTAGTAAAAAATGGTCAAAGACCAGAAGTATTATTTATAGGATGTTCTGATAGTAGAGTTACACCTGATTTGATGTTGAATACTAGACCTGGTGATATGTTTATTATGAGAAACGTTGGTAATTTTGTACCACCTTATAAACATGATGAAGATTTTCACGGTACAGCAGCTGCTATTGAATATGCAATCTCAGTTTTAAAAGTAAGACATATTATAATTTGTGGACATTCACACTGTGGAGCATGTAAAAGTTTATATGAAGAGATTCCCGATGATAAAACACTTGTGCATGTTAAGATTTGGCTACAATTAGGTCAACAAGCAAAAGAAAGAACACTAAAAAACAATAAATTTACAACAAAAGAAGAGATGTATAGAGCAACTGAGAGAAACTCGATAAGACATCAATTAGACAATCTTCTTACATATCCAGAAGTTTCAAGATTATTAAAAGAAGAAAAATTGAAAGTTCATGGTTGGTATTATGATATTGAAACTGGAAGAATTGATTACTATGACAAAAAAGAAGACAAATTTAAAGTATTGGAAGTAAGTACCTATGAGTAAAGAAAATATTGAAATTAGAAAATTGCCTAAAAAAACTATAATTATAATTGTAATCATGACAATCTTAACCCTAATAGGTTTTGGTTTTGTAGTTATGACAAAAAATATGAAAATGACAGAGGTTCTTGCAACATTAGGACATAAAAATATCAGTAATATAAAAGTTGTAAATAGAATGAATGTAGAAGATAAAGAGACAAAAATTCAAGCAACAGCATATAAAGTTGACTTTATTGATAATGATTTAAATAAAGAGTGTAGTGGATTTATTATAAGAAGTAATGATGGAAAATATAGTAAAGATTTGGACTGTAAATAGGATATAAAATGAGTATATTAGAAAAATTAAAAGTAAAAGAAAGACTAACTTATGAAGATGCAATAAAACTATACGATTTAGAACTTTTTGAGTTAGCAGAATTAGCAAATAAAATTAGAGAAGAGAAACACGGTAAAAAAACATATTTTAATATTAATAGACATATTAATCCAACAAATATCTGTAAAGATGTTTGTCAGTTTTGTGCTTATAGTGCAAGTAGAAAAAATCCAAACCAATATACAATGAGCCATGAAGAGATTTTAGATATTGTAGAAAATTCTGTTAAAAATGATATAAAAGAGGTTCATATAGTATCAGCACACAATCCAAACACAGGATTAGAATGGTATTTAGATATATTTAAAAAAATAAAAGAAAAATATCCACAAATCCATGTAAAAGCTTTAACAGCTGCAGAGGTTCACTTTTTATCAGAAGAGTACAATCTAACATATGAACAAATCATAGAAAAGATGATTAAGAGTGGAGTTGACTCTATGCCAGGTGGTGGAGCTGAAATTTTTGATGAAAAAGTGCGAAAAAGAATCTGTGGTGGAAAAGTTAGTTCTGAACAGTGGTTAGAGATTCATAAACTTTGGCATAAATCTGGACACCAAAGCAATGCAACTATGCTTTTTGGTCATGTGGAAAGTAGAGAAAATAGAATAGACCATATGTTAAGACTAAGAGATTTACAAGATGAAACTGGAGGGTTTAATGCTTTTATCCCTTTAGTTTATCAAAAAGAAAATAATTATTTAAAAGTAAAAGATTTTCTAACTGGTCAAGAGATTTTAAAAACAATGGCAATTGCTAGAATTTTACTTGATAATATCCCAAATATAAAAGCTTATTGGGTAACTTCAACTACAAAATTAGCACTATTAGCTCAAGAATTTGGTGCAAACGATTTAGATGGAACTATTGAAAAAGAATCAATCCAAAGTGCAGCTGGAGCAAAAAGTGCAAATGGCATCGCTTTAGAAAACTTTGTTGATTTGATTAAAAACTCAGGATTTATTCCTGTAGAAAGAGATTCTGTATATAATGAGATAAAGGTTTGGTAAAGCCTTTGTCTTATCCTCTATTTAATTATTCACTTCACTAAACAATCTATTTACAAATAATTTATATAATGATACACTATAACTTCTATCAAAGGATAAAAAGTGAAAAAAAGTTTTTTTCTAGTGTTCATTTTATTTCTATACAATTTTGCACTTCAAGCAGAGGTTCTAAGAATTGAAATAGATGATTTATCAAAAAATATCTCAAAATATAAAATCATAGATGTAAGAGTATCAAATGACTATAAAAAAAACCATTTAAATGGTGCTTTAAATTTTCCTGCTGATTTAACTTACGAAAATACAAAAATTGATGGAAGAATTTCAAAGCCAAGTACAATACAAACACATTTTAGAAATCTAGGATTAGATACAAATGATAAAATTGTAATCTATGACGAAGGTAATTTTTTTGATGCAGCAAGAGTTTTTTGGACTTTTGAAGTTTATGGTTTTAAAAATGTGAAACTTTTAAATGGTGGATATAACGAATGGGAAGAGAAAAATTTACCAATCTCAAATGAAATCCCAAAAATTAAAAAAAGTGATTATATAGCTTCAATAAACAACAAAAGATTATCTACAAAATTTACAACACAAATTGCAACTAAAAATCCTAATCAAGTTATTATAGATGCTAGAAGTTATGATGCTTATATAGGAAAAACATCAGTTGCACAAAGATTTGGACATATTCCTAAAGCTATACATATTCCAGCAATTCACAACCTAAATAAAGAGGATAGAATCACCAAACTTAAAAATACTGATTCATTAAAAGATTTATATAAAGATATAACTAAAGATAAAAAAGTAGTAATCTATTGTGCCATCGGTAAAATTGCTTCAACAAACTATTTTGCCCTTAGAGAATTAGGTTACAATGTATCAAATTACGATGCCTCATGGAAAGAGTGGGGAAATGACTTTAATCTTCCAATTGAGAAAAAATCAGAATAGATGTGGAAGAAATTTAATATAAAAACCCAACTTGTTGTCTTTATGACATTGATTGTCATTGCTGTTGAGGCAACTACACTATTTTTTATTTTAAAGATTCAAAAAAAAGAGAATATGCAAAATGCAATTATTGAAACAACTGCTATTACGCAATCAATCAATAATGACTTTTTAAAATATATCTTAAATCCAAATGCAGATATTTTATCAGATATAACATTTAGACTATCAGCATTTAAAAAAATAAAAGGGGTAGTTTTATTTGATAATGAAAAAAATCCTATTTTTAAATATGGAGATAGCAAAAGATTGATAGCAGAACAAACAAAAATATTTGAAAAAAATACAATTTTTACAAAGGATGAGTTATTTATAAAAAATGATATTAGCGCAGAGGATTATACTTTTGGGTTTGGACTTGTAGATGTTGATCTTTCATCATTTAAACAAAAACAACAAAGTGTTACATTTACTATTCTTGCAATCTTTCCATTTGCACTTTTATTTGGCTTTATAATGAGTATATATTTAAGTAAAAACTACACAAGCCCATTTATTAGACTTTTAAAAGCTATGAAAAAGAGTGACCCTACAAATAATAAAATTATAAAAGTTACAACTGATGCTAACAATGAGATAAAAGAGCTTTTTGATGGATTTAATAATCAAATGGATGAGATATATCAATCTACATTGCAACTACAATATCAAGCAAACCATGACCAACTAACAAATATATATAATAGATTTTTTATAGAACAAGAGTTACAAGTAGCATTAAAAGAAAAATCAGACCAAGGCTATAATCTACTTTATATAGATTTAGACCAATTTAAACTTATAAATGATTCTGCAGGATATCAAGCAGGTGATGAACTACTTAAAATGATAACAAACAATTATCAAGAGACTTTACCAGAAAACTCTATATTTGCAAGAGTTGATGGAGATGGATTTATGGTTTTATATAAAAACTCTTCAAAAGATGAAGGGATTAAGTTTTTAGAAAATAGTTTAGAAAAATTAAGAGATTTTAGATTTGTATGGGCAAATGAAACATATTCTGTAAGTGCTTCAATAGCTTTGGTACACTTCAATGCTTGTGAATACACACTAAAAGAGTTATTAAAAGCTGTAAATACAACACTTTATACAGCAAAAGCAAAAGGTAGAAATAAGTCCTATATTTATGATCCAAGTGATGATTTAACCAAAAGATTTAATACAGAACTTGAAACAGCATCACTAATAAAAGAAGCTTTAAAAGATGGTCCAACAAGATTTGAACTTTTTGCTCAAGATATTGTTCCTTTACAAAAACAATCAAATCAGATTAGTTATGAAATATTGATTAGAATGTGGGACAAAGACAATAACTTTATCTCTCCAGCTGATTTCTTGCCAGCAGCAGAAAGATATCAACTAATGGCTGAGATTGATATGTGGGTATTATGGACATATCTAGAAACTGTTACAAAAAATAAAAAACATATTGAGAAACTACATTCGGCACATATAAATCTAGCAGGCTCAACTCTAAACAATCCAGATTTTCAAGCAAAAATAAAAGAAGCTGTAGAGTATTTTGATTTTCCTTGGGAGAAACTTGAATTAGAAGTAACAGAGAGTTCAGCTATTGGAAACTTCAATATGGCAAATCAATTTATATCATGGCTAAAAGAACAAAAGATTGGTTTAGCTTTAGATGACTTTGGTACAGGAATGGCATCTTTTGAATATCTAAAAAGCTTACCTTTTGATGTTGTTAAAATTGATGGAAGCTTTGTAAAAGATATGCACAAAGATCCAACTGATAAAGCAGTAATTAAATATATCCAAGAGATAGCCCAACTAAAAGGACAAGAAACAGTTGCAGAATATGTAGAAACGAAAGAGGATGTAGAAGAGCTAAAAGCTATAGGTATCACTTATGGTCAAGGTTTTTATCTAGGTAAACCAAGAGCACTTAGCTCATGGCTTGATTAGTTTGATTTAGGTTGATGAAATTGTAAAATAAACTCAACTTCAATTCCAGCTTCTGTTTTTACAAAACTAATTGGATAAGTTATATTTATAGAGTATAACTCATTACTTAAATTTTCAACCATCTCAAAAAACTTCATAGGTGATGCTACAACTACATTAACCAAATAATTAAATGTCACAACCTCTGATTTAAAATTTGATTTAAATGATACTATTGCAGTTTCTGGGAAAAGCATTTTTAACTGTTCAGTTACAGTTATAATTGGCATAAACTCATTTGCCATATATACATCATAATAGTTTTTGAAAGTTGTAACTTTTTTCTCTTTTAAACCTTCTGCTTCAATAACTGCCTCAGTTATTGCTTTTTTCTTATCTTCTTCTTTTATTTGCATACTTGCAAGATTATAATCTTTTAACAGTTGTGGTTCAATAACTTTGATAAATGTATCTTTATTTAACATATCTACATTCATTTTTATTGAGTTTGATTCTATATATAATTCTTTTAATACCACATCATAAGGGATTAATTCTAAAGATTTTAAGATTTGACTCTCTACAAACTCATTTTTTTCTACATGATTTGGCAGAGATACAGCTTTTTTTATTGGCTCTTGTTGAACTTTATTTTGTTTATTAAAAAGCTCATCAAAAGGGATAAACATATAACCAACTGCAACAATAGCTACCATCACAAGTAATGGAGCTAGCCATCTAAAAATACTAGGTTTTGGTTTAACTCTAGGTTTTATAAAACTTTTTTTAGTATGAGTATCTTTTGAAAGTTCAAATAACTCTTCATCAACAGATATAGGATGATAAGTTACCTCCATCATAAACTCATCACTCATCATTTGAATTTGTTCATCAGTGATTTGTTTTAGGTTGTATAAAAGTGAGATTTTTTCTATAAATACATCTTTTGAAACTGTATAAAACTCTTCAATAGTATTTTTTACAGTTTCATAAACCTCTAAAGAATAAACCTCATCATAAAGTTTTTGACCTAATACTTCATTTTCATAAAATTTACTATCTTTTATATCTTCAAAAGGTGTTAGCTCTACTCTTTTATTAAATACAATACTTCCTTTACTATCAACAACCATACAAAAAGCTTGGTTGTTAAATAAAAGTATCACTAAAGAGTTATTACAAGGATTTTGTTCTATATGAAGATTTAGTATATGAAAAGCTGAAAATATATAATCAACCCCACACTTTTCAAAATAGTTTTTTGTTTCAAACAATAAACTTTTCGAGATTAAAATATTATAATCACTATTTAAAGAGGTTAAAGTATTCTCATTTGTATCAACTTTTTCATCTTTTCTTAAAATTTTTGTATCATCTTGGATTAGTAAAGTAGAGATAAAAGTATTATTTACCTCTTCACTATGAGCAATTAATTTAGATGCAACATCTTTTGCAAGAATATCATCTTTGGCTATAAAAACAGAATTATTAGCCTCTATAATATCTTCATCATTTAATTTTTTATAACTAATTTTTAACTGTGCTTTGTATTTTATAGCATTGATATATAAAGACTCTTTTGCAAACATCTAAAACCTTAACTCATAGCATTAATTAACATCTTTTCTTTTATAAGCTCTTTTGCTTCTTCCATCTCTAAGTTTTCAATACTTAAAGGCTCTTGGATAAAAAACTCTAATGTTCCGAAAGGTTTTGGCACTATAAACTTATCCCAAGAATTAAATTGCCAATAACTTTTTGGTTTACAATTAAATATCAAAATTTTAGCATTTGTCTTCTTTGATATTGCTACAATACCATCTGCAACAGAATGTCTAGGACCTCTTGGTCCATCTGGCGTGATAGCTATATCATCTCCACCTTTAATCTCTTTTATTGCAGCAATTAAAGCTTTTGCTCCACCTTTGCTACTTGAACCTCTAATAGAATCTATTCCCAAATACTCTACAGTTTTGGTAATAGCTTCTCCATCTTTGTGTTCGCTTATCATAGCACTAACTTTGCCCTTTGGCTTTAATTTTTGGTAATTAAAAGGTTGCATCAGCAACTCTCCATGCCAAAAAGCTACAATAAAAGATTCATTTTCATCAATCTTTGGGTGATGAAAGTTTTTTTTACTTGTAAGATATATAAATCTTACGAAAAGTTGCAAAAAGAAAGGTAAAACTTTTGTGATAAAAAAAAGCTTCATCTATTTTACCACTTCACCTTTCAATGCAGTTCTTGTTGCACTTGTAACCTTAACATCAACAAACTTTCCAAGAAGTTCATCACTACCTTTTACAAAAACTTGACAAAAATTATCTGTATAACCTGAAACTTCACCATTTGGTCTTAAGTTATCAAATAATACAGTAACAGTATTACCAATATTTGACTCCATAAGTTCTGTTTGGTGAACTTTGTGTAGTTCAATAACTTCTGTTAATCTTGCACTTCCAATCTCATCAGCTATCTCTAAATCTTTTAGTTCTAGTGCAGCAGTATTTGGTCTTGGTGAATATTTGAAGTTAAAAATTTGGTCAAACTTAACTTGTTTGATTACATCAATTGTATCTTCAAAATCCTCTTGTGTCTCACCAGGGAAAGCTACAATAATATCAGTAGTGATTCTTACATTAGGAACCATATCTCTTATCTTTTTAGCCCTATTTAAAAACCACTCTTTAGTGTACCCTCTTTTCATAGCTTTTAAAATCGTTGTTGAACCACTTTGTAAAGGCATATGGATACATTTTGAGATTTTTGGATTTTTTGCAAACTCTTCAATAAAATCATCATCCATATGTAGTGGATGGGGAGAGGTAAATCTGATTCTTTCTAATCCATCAATCTTTGAAACCTCTTGTAGAAGTTTTGTAAAAGTAGTCTTTTCTCTTTTATCACTAAATCTTCTACCATAAGAGTTAACATTTTGACCTAATAAAGTAACCTCTTTAGCGCCTCTTGCCACATCTTTTTTAACTTGCTCTATAATCATTTCAGGTGGGATAGAGATTTCATCCCCTCTAGTAGCTGGAACAATACAATAAGTACACTCTTTATCACATCCAACTGAGATATTTACAGAAGTTTTGTACAAAGATGTTGAAGTTGAAGCAAACTGATAAGTAGAATCATCATAATCTATATCTATCTCAACAGCACCTTTAGTATCTACAACATCTTTAATTTTTGAAATATTTCTGGCTCCAAGTACAAAATCTACATATGGAGCTCTTTTCATAATATCTTGACCTAAATGGCTTGCAGTACAACCACATACACCAATTTTAGCACCCTCTTTTTTCTTAACATTGAATTGACCAATCTCTGAAAAAAGTTTTGAAACAGGTTTTTCTCTTACTGAACAAGTATTAATAATAATTAAATCTGCATCTTCTATATTATCTGTTGTAGTATAATTTTTATGTTGTTTTAGTTCAGCTATTATATGTTGGCTATCAGTATCATTCATCTGACAACCAAGTGTTTGTATAAATAGTTTTTTGTCTATTTTTTCATCCATCAATTTATTCACTCTACCTCTTATAGTGCATGAACCTCATACATATACTCATCATCTGCAAGTCCATATTTTACTTCTCTAAAGTAAACATTAAATCCTTCGTCTTCTAGTGTGTCGACTAAAGCCATCATATCTTTGTGCGAATTATCTCTATCAAAATAGAAGATTTTTTCACCATCTTTTTTTAAATCCTCTTTTATTTTATCAAGTTGAACTTTTTTTGGTTTTTCAGTTAGTTCATTTCTCGCATATAGTAATTCCATATAACAAACCTTTTTTGTATTTTAATTAGTTAGATAGTCTATCTTAAAATTGCTTTAATTTGTATAAAAGTTGTTTATGGTATAATATCTGCCTACTCTACATTGAAAATCAAAACAATTACATTTCAATGTCAATACAAAAGGTTATTAATGGATAAAATTATAGATATTTTAGATTCTATTGCCTATGAAAAGGGCTTAAAGATAGATGATGTTGAAAATGCACTAAAAGAGGCATTGATCAAAACTGCTGAAAAAATGGTTGATCCTACACTAAAATTTGATGCAGAAATTGATAGGCAAAATAAAAAGTTAGAACTGTTTCAAAAAATTGAAGTTGTTGAAAATAATGATGATAGATTATATGAGGATTTAGTTGATGAATATGGAAATCCAATAAATAAAGACAACTATATACCAATTGAAGAAGCAATCGAAATTGACCCAGATGTAGAAATTGGAGACTTTGTAAATTATGATTTAGAGTTTGAAAATATGGGAAGAAATGCAGCAACTATTTTACACCATAATTTTGAATATAGAGTACAAAGATTTTTAGAAGAATCACTACTTAATAAATATAAAAATAAAATCGGAAAAACTATTAGTGGAAGCGTAACAAGAGTAGATAGACAAGAAAACACTTTTGTAGAGATTGGGGAAGTAAAAGGGATGCTTCCAAGAAAAAGTAGAATAAAAGGTGAAAGTTTTAAACTAGGAGATACCTTAAAAGCTGTTGTAAAAGGTGTAAATATTGATAAAACAAATGGTTTATTAATTGAGTTATCAAGAACAAGCCCTAAATTTTTAGAATCACTTTTAAGACTTGAAGTACCAGAACTAAAAGATGATATTGTAGCGATTGAAGCTAGTGCAAGAATCCCTGGAAGTAGAGCAAAAATTGCCCTTACTACAACTGACCCACAAGTTGATCCAATTGGTTCAATTGTTGGGGTAAAAGGTGTTAGAATTGGAGCTGTTTCAAAACAATTAAATGGAGAAAACATAGATTGTGTTGAATACTCAACTATTCCAGAAATGTTTATAGCACGTGCTTTATCTCCAGCTATTATCACAAGTGTAAAAATAGAAAAACCAGCAGAGGGTAACAACAAAGGTAAAGCTATTGTTACAATTCCAAGTGATCAAAAATCAAAAGCAATAGGAAAAGCTGGTTTAAATATCAGACTTGCATCAATGCTTACAAAATATGAAATCGAATTAGTAGAGGTTGGTACAGATGTAATTAACTCTGCAACAAGCTCAACAGATAATGCAGATGCTGAAAAAACAACTGACACAGCAAGTTTAGAGGCACTATTTAAATAATGAGTAAGCTATTTATATACGATTCAGTAAAAAAACAAAAAGTTGAATTTGAACCAATAAAAAACAATGACGTAAAAGTATATGTTTGTGGTCCAACTGTTTATGATGATTCACACTTAGGTCATGCAAGAAGTGCAATAGCATTTGATTTGTTACATAGAGTATTAAAAGCAAACAATTATAATGTAACTATGACAAAAAACTTTACAGATATTGATGATAAAATCATCAAAAAGATGTACGAAACAAACAGAACTTTAGAAGATATTACGACTGAATATATAAATGCTTATAAAAACGATATGGAAACTTTAAATATACTTCCAAATTCACTAGAACCAAAAGCTACACAAAATCTTCAAATCATGATAGAGATGATAGAAGATTTGATGAGTAAAGATATCGCTTATAAAATAGCTGATGGAGTATATTTTGATGTATCTAAAGATTCATCATATGGTTCTGTTTCACATAGAGCAAGTGATGAAAACTCACAAGCCAGAGTCGAAGTAAATACCCAAAAAAGAAACTCTAGTGATTTTGCCCTATGGAAATTTGAAAAACAAAATGATGTGGCATACGAAGCACCTTTTGGAAATGGACGTCCAGGTTGGCATATAGAGTGTAGTGCTATGATAAATAAACACTTAGCATATCAAGATGAGGCTTACCAAATAGATATCCATGGTGGAGGAGCTGATTTACTTTTTCCACACCATGAAAATGAAGCAGCACAAACAAGATGTTCAACAAAAAAAGAGCTTGCAAAATATTGGATGCACAATGGTTTTGTAACAATAGATGGGGAAAAGATGAGTAAATCTTTAGGAAACTCTTTTTTCCTAAAAGATATACTAAAATCATACTCTGGAGAGGTTATAAGATTTTACCTTCTAACAGCGCAATATAGAGCAAACTTCAATTTCAACGAAGAGGATTTAATCTCTTCTAAAAAAAGATTAGATAAATTTTATAGAGTTAAAAAAAGAGTTTACGGCTTAGGTTCAAGCAATGTAAACAAAGATTTAAAAGAGCAGTTACTAAACTCTTTAAATGATGATTTAAACACTCCTAAAGCTATCTCAGTGGTTGATGAATATATAAATATAGCAAATGAAACATTAGACAAAGATCCAAAAAATAAAAACTTCAAAAAAGAGCTTGTATCAACTTTAGATTTTATAGGAGAGATTCTTGGAATTGGTCAAGATGATGCTTATAAATATTTCCAATTTGGGATAGATGAACAAACTATTTCAAAAATAGAAGAGTTAATTGAGAAAAGAACTCAAGCGAAAAAAGATAAGGATTTTGAAAGTGCTGATAAGATTAGAGATGAGTTAACAGCACTTGGGATTTCTGTGATGGATACGCCTAATGGTGTGGTTTGGGAGAAGTTATAAAACTTCTTTAAGAAAAGTGGATAATTTCATTTTTCTAAACTATCATATTTTTTTGCTAAAAAATTACTAACATACAAAGATATAATTATCATTAAAAAAGAAAAAACAATTTTCAATGGAATTATATGAAGTTGCATTTGTACAATTTCTTTTAAATTTCTAATCTCTAAATCAGAGGCTGAAGGTTTAAACTTTTGTATTTTCTTCATCGAATCATAATACTCAATACTTATCCCATAATCATAATATAATCTACTAGCTTCAATTATTGTGTTTTCTGCTTTGATATTATAATCATATTTAATCTCTTTATTAATGTATACTCCTAAATAGTAAGATACCAACAATTTCAAAATAATTGACACTGCAAAAAAAACACCTATTATATAAATAAATTTATTTTTAGACTCTTTTGGCTTAATCTTTGAAAAATAGTTTCCATAAGCTATTAGAAAAGATATTAAAAATAAAAAGCTTATAAAACGAATACTTTGTAAGTAAACAAATATTTTATTATTTTCATATGATAAAAATTCATCTTTAAACCAATCAGTTTCAAGAAAGATGGAAGAACATAAAAATGTTATTAAAAATATCATCATAAAAAAAATTAGTATATATTTTAATTTCATTTATTTTCCTATTATCTAAAATATTAAATATTAAGATTATATATAAATAATCTATATATTTACTTTATTTAGTATATAAAACTATCGTTATGTAATTAGATTTTAAATGAATTTTTACTGTACATCTTAACTTATTTCGACTTTTTTTGTGAAAAAAAAGTAGCAAAAAATCACCCGCGGGGTTTCGAAGGCGGAAGCTTCCCTCGCTTTTTATTTATCTCTTTTGAGTGCCTAAAAACTTGCTAAAACGTTCTCCCAGAACGTTTTTTAACGCTTCAAACAGTTTAGTCACTTGTTTTCAAAAGAGATAAATAAACACTCGGCTTCTCAAATGCGGGAAGGTGGAATAAGGACCTTTGCATTTTTTGATACCATTTTATTTGGATTGGTGTGATACTTAATAGATAAGAGAAAGTTTGCAGCTAGATTATTGTCCAGACTTTGTTGAAGCCGGAAGTTTTTAAATAATTTTCGGAAAAGACCGAGGACATGTTTGACTGGATAAAGGTGACTGAATGTCACGTTTAGGAAGGAGTCCCGCAGGTCAGAAAACTTATTTAAAAGCTGTAGGGTAGCTTTGCCTTCAACAACCGTCTGGTTGCTTCTTTGTTTCTTTCTTACAACTAAGAAAGAAAAAAGCGGAGAGCTTTGCTCTACAAGACAGATGCATACAATTAAAACTATTTATATATATAATTTAATTCAAAAAACTTTAAAATATATTTTTATCAAAAAATAACCCATTTTTAAATAAAAAAATCCCAATTTTTTTGTATAATCCCAAAAAAAATTTTAGGAAACAAAAATGCCAAATATAAAATCACTAGTTGAATCAAAAAACTTTCAAAACTTTATCATCTCACTAATTATACTAAACGGTATAACAATGGGTTTAGAAACCTCAAAAACCATAGCTGATTCATATTCTGGTTTTTTAAACGTTTTTGATAAATTTGTTATCACTATTTTTACAATTGAGATAGTTCTTAGAATATATACATATAGACTCTCTTTTTTTAAAGACCCTTGGTCTTTATTTGATTTCTTTATAGTTGCTATCTCTTTAGTTCCTGCTAGTGCTGGATTCTCTATTCTTAGAATACTTAGGGTTCTAAGACTTTTTAGACTTATAACAGTTGTTCCTCAAATGAGAAAGATTGTAGCAGCACTTATAAGTGTGATACCTGGTATGTTATCAATAGTTGGTCTTATGACTCTTATTTTTTATATCTTTGCAATTATGGCTACAAATCTTTATTCTGATAGTTTCCCTCAATGGTTTGGAACACTTGGTGAATCATTTTATACACTATTTCAAGTTATGACTTTAGAATCATGGTCTATGGGGATTGTAAGACCTATTATGGAAGTTCATCCATTTGCTTGGGTATTTTTTGTCCCTTTTATATTTATTGCTACCTTTGTTATGATAAATCTTGTAGTTGCTATCATTGTAGATGCTATGGCTATTTTAAAAGAGGAAGAGAAAACTATGATTCAAGAGGTACAAAATAGTGAAGATGATTTAAAAGTTGAGATAAAATCTTTACAAAATGAGATACGAGAATTAAAAGAGATAGTATTAAAAAGTAGTAAAGGTGAGTAAAACTCTTCCTACTATATGAACTTTTTCTTTTGCATAAACTAGATGGGAAAACTCTTTATTTATTGAGATAAAAACCTCTTTTTTCCCATCATATTTTTTTATCCACATCTTATTTTCATAATACAACAAATATATAGCTTCATCTACTAAAATTTTATTTGATATATCAGATACAACTACAGCTTTATGATTTATAACTGGTTGCATAGATTTTCCATCTACTTGATTTGCAAAAAGAGACTTTTCATTAAAAGACTCTTTTATCAAGTGTTTAGAAAAACTTAGTGTTTTTGTTTTATTTTCATCAAAAACATCAATATACTCTAAAGTTATAGCTTCCACTTAAATAAACTCTTTTACTATTTTTATATTGTTTTTATCTATATCTAAATAACAACTAGTTTCATCTTCAAGGCAATCTAAGCAAGATGTTTTTACTAATAACTCTTTATTTTCATAATCATCTAAACTAACTTGTAACTCATAATAATCCCCACAAAAAGAGATATCTAAAATAGTTGCTTTTATTTTTTCTTTATCATTGCTAACTTTTATTTTATCAATAGAGATAATCCCCACATATTTATCTTCTACTTTTATATCTAAATCTTCTAAAAGTTTTTTTGGTAAATGATTTATTCTATTTAAAAAGTTTGCTACATAAAGTGATTTTGGAGTATCAAATAACTCCTTTGCTGTTCCAAATTGTTCTATTTTTTTATTATTTATAATAGCAATCTTATCAGACATACTCAAAGCTTCTTTTTGGTCGTGGGTTACAAGTATAGCACTTAGTCCCAAATCTTTTATTATCTTTTTTAACCAAACTTTTGTTTTATTTCTAAGTAGTGTATCTAAGTTTGCAAAAGGTTCATCAAGTAATAAAACCTTTGGCTCATAAGCTAAAACTCTAGCTATTGAAACCCTTTGTTGTTGCCCACCACTTAACTCATGTATCTGTTTATGTCTATGCTCAGTTAAATCAAACTGCTTTAATAACTTGTCTACTCTTTTTTGTCTTTCTAATTTGTTTAGTTTATATAAGGCAAATTCAATATTCTCTTTTACATTTAGATGGGGGAAAAGTGCATAGTCTTGGAAAATATACCCAATATCTTTGTTACACTCTCCTGCACTATTTACCAAACACTGTTCATTTAAAAAAATCTCACCCTCATAATGCTCTTGCAAAGAAGCAATACTTCTTAAAATTGTACTTTTACCACATCCACTAGGACCTAGAATTGTTACAATTTCCCCTGCTTCTACCTCAAATGAAATATCTTTTAAAATTTGAGTATCTCCAAAAGCTATAGAAAAATTCTTTACATTAATTCCAACCATCTTAATCCTTCACCATCTTTCTTGCCAAAATCAATACTGATACTATACCAAACAACACAATAAACATAGCAGGTACAGCTGATTCTATAACCTGTGCTTGTCCCACTAACTCATGTGATAAAACAGGTAAGGTATCAAAATTAAATGGTCTTAAAATCATTGTTAGAGGTAATTCTTTCATTGTTTCAATGAAAACTACAATAAAACTTACCATCATAGAACCTTTTATCAAAGGAAATATAACCTTATAAAAAGTATAAAAAGAATCTATTTGCATAGTTTTACAAGCATCATCATAAGAAGATGGGATTTTACTAAATCCCGATTCATAATTGTTTATAGATATTGCTATAAACCTAACAACATAACCAAAAATAATACCAATAATTGTACCACTAATTAAAATATCCAAACTTTTATCTATTATAGAAAAGAAACTTAATATCCCCACTGCAACAACAGCACCAGGAATCGAATAACCTAATTTCGAGATTTGTACAAGATTATCAGCTATTTTACTTTTGTGTATTCTTACATTATAAACTATCACAAAAGCTAAAATAGTTATCAATATTGAACTAAATACACCTAAACCTACTGTTTGATAAAGAATAGTTAAAAAATCTTCATCTATAATCTCTTCATATGAAAGATAAAACCAATATGACATTTGAGAAAAAGGCAATAAAAATCCAAAGAAAAAAGGTATAAAACAGGCAAAAAAAGCCAAAATATTTTTTATACCACTAAGTTTTTCTTTTGTGATTGGTTTAAAATCTTTTCCACTACTTTTATATCTTTTATTTCTTCTTTGATATCTTTCAAGAAAAATCAAAAGAAAAATAAATAACATCAACATTGAAGCTAATTTTGAAGCATCCTCAACACTTCCCATACCAAGCCAAGTTCTAAAAATACCTGTTACAAAAGTTGAAACTCCATAATAATCCATCACACCAAAATCTGCAACTGCCTCCATCACGGCTAAAATCACACCTGCAACAATTGCTGGTCTAGATATTGGAATAATTACTTTATAAAAAATTTGAAAATTTGAAAATCCCATAGTTTTAGCTGCATCTATAACAGAAGATGATTCAGCTTTTAAATAAGTTTTTGAGATTAGATAAACATATGGATACAATACCAAAGACATAACAATAATAGCACCATCTATTGACATAATATCAAAGAAATATACCTCATTTAGCGTTTTTCCCATCAAATCTAAAATAAAAGTAGTTACACTTCCTGTAATATCAAACATCCCACCATAAATATAAGACATAATATATGTTGGAATTGCAAAAGGTAAAATCAAACCATAATGGAAAAATCTAGAACCAGAAAATTTAAAAAAAGTGGTTATATAAGCAGTTGAAAAACCTAAAAGTGAAGTTAATAAAGCAACCCCAAACATAATATATAAAGAGTTATAAATATAATCAAATAAAACAGTATCTACAAGATGTACCCAGTTTTTACTTGGGCTAAATATATTAGAAATTAGGATTAAGGCAGGGATTGAGATAAGTAGTGTTATTAAAACACTACTTATTGTTAACTTATTAAATATCTTCAACTTATATCTTACTTCCAACCAGCTAAATCAAAAATTTTAACTGCTTTTGCGTTATATTCACCTAGTGTATTTATAGATATTGTATCATCTTTAAATGTACCCCAAGCTGAAACTACACTATTACTTTTTACACCTTTTGTAACTGGATACTCAAAATTTTCATTTGCAAACAACTCTTGAGCTTGAGGACTTGCTAAAAACTCTATAAACTTAATTGCATTTTGTTTATGGGGTGCATATTTAGCAACACCTGCTCCACTAACGTTTATATGAGTTCCTCCATTTTCAAATACAGGGAAAACAATCTTGACTTTTTTAACAGCTTCTGCTTCTGAAAAATCTTTATTTCCTATCATTTTACCAACATAATAAGTATTTGCAATAGCAATCTGTCCAATTCCATTTGCCACTGCCTTTACTTGATATCTATCATTACCTTTAGGTCTTCTAGCCATATTTTCTACAACACCCTTTGCCCATTTTAAAGCATATTCTTCCCCATGATGAGCAATAACTGCTGCAAGCATAGATTGATTATAGATATGATTTGAAGATCTAACCATAATCATATCTTTATACTCTGGTTTGATTAAATCCTCATAAGTTTTGATTTTATCTTCCAATCCACTACCTTTTGGAACCATAAAAGCTCTAACCCTTTTTGTAAGTGCAAACCATTCATTATCTTTATCTCTTAATAGTGGTGGGATATTTTCTGTTAAATATTTTGAGTCAATTGCTTGCAATAAGCCCTTTTCTTTAGCCTGATAAAGTCTTCCTGCATCTACTGTGATTAATACATCAGCAGGTGAATTTTCACCCTCACTTGATAATCTTTTGATTAATGCATTTGCATCTGCTTTTACAACATTTACTTTTATACCTGTTTTCTCTTCAAACATTTTAAATAGTTTTTTATCTGTATCATAATGTCTATGAGAATATACATTTATTTCACTTGCTGCAAATATTGAGGTTGTTAATAATACAACACCTAATAAAATTCTCTTTAGCATCCATATCCTTTTTAATAATAATTATTGAAATTGTAATTTAATCTTGCTTAATTAGCTCTTATATTAAGAACGATTATCATAATAATTAATAAATATAAAAAAAGGGAATAGCAAAAACTATTCCCTTCAAACCTTATATCTAAATATATTTATAAATTAAAACTTCTATTTCCAACCAGCCAAATCAAAGATTTTTACTGCTTGTGCATTATTTTTACCTAAAGTATTAATAGAGATTTTATCCTCTTCAAAACTTCCCCAAGAAGATACTAAATCAGAAGTTTTAACACCTTTTAACACAGGGTATTCAAAATTTCCTTGTGCAAATAATTCTTGCGCTTCAGATGATGCCATATATTCTAAAAATTTGATAGCATTTTCCTTATTTGGTGCAGTTTTAACAACACCTCCACCAGAGATATTTATATGTGTTCCACCATTTTCAAATTTAGGGAAGAAAATTTTCACTTTTTTTACAGCTTCTGCTTGTGATTTATCCTTGTTATCAACCATCTTACCTATATAATAAGTGTTTGCAATAGCAATTTTTCCTATTCCATTAGCTACTGATTTAACCTGATATCTATCATTTCCTTTTGGTTCCATAGCCATATTTGCAACAACACCTTTAGCCCATTTTAAAGCATATTCTTCACCATGATGAGCAATAATTGCTGCTAATAATGATTGATTATATTCATTATTAGAAGATCTAACCATAATAGTTCCTTTAAATTTAGGATTAGCTAAATCTTCATATGTAGATAACTCTTTTTCCATACCTGAACCAATTTTATATACTGCAACTCTTGATCTTTTTGTTAATCCAAACCATTGATTATCCTCATCTCTTAATTCAGCAGGGATATTTTTAACTAAAATATCTGATTTAATTGGCTGAAAAAGACCTTCGCTTTTTGCTTTATATAATCTTGCTGCATCTGCCGTGATTAAAATATCAGCAGGTGATTTTTTACCCTCACTTTGAATTCTGTTAATTAAAGCAGAAGCTTTTGCCTTAACAACATTTACTTTTATACCAGTTTTTTCTTCAAACATTTTAAACAATTTCTTGTCTGTGTCATAATGTCTAGTAGAATAAACATTTACCTCATTTGTTGCATACATTGAACATGCAAGTAACAATGTACCCAAAACTAATCTCTTTAGCATATCTGTCCTTTTATGATAATAGTTATTGAAATTATAATTATAATATTCTTAATTAAAGCTTATATTAAGAACCATTATCATAATTAATTTAAGGAATAAAAAAAGGGAATGTTTAAAACATTCCCTTTTTTATATAGCTATATAATTTTATAAAATTATTTTGCGTATGCTGCGTCAGTCACATCTTGAGTATTTACGATATATGGAACTAATGCCATATGTCTTGCTCTTTTAATCGCTTTTTCAACCATTTCTTGAGCATTTTTAGAGTTACCAGTAAGTCTTCTAGGCATAATCTTACCTCTTTCACTCATAGAGATTTTTAATAGATCAGTATTTTTATAATCTATATAATCAACTTTCATTTCTGTATATTTACAAAATTTTTTTCCGTATTTTCTTTTTTCTGCCATTTTTTATCCTTATATTCTAAAAAGGTATTTCATCATCAATATCGATTTCAGGTATTCTTTGCTCTGCTGGTGCAGAATTCATACCACCATAATTATTTGGTTGACTTTGTTGAGGAGCATATTGATTGTTTTGTTGTGGTTGGCTATATCCCATTTGGTTGTTATTTTCCATTGGAATATTTTGTGCTTCACCTTTTGTATCAAGCATCTTCATAGTATCAACTCTTAAAGCATGTTTACTTCTACTTGATCCATCTTGAGCAGTCCACTGTTCAAAAACCAATCTTCCTTCTAATAAAACTTTTGAACCTTTTCTTAAGTATTGATTAGCAACTTCAGCACTTCTTCCAAAAATATTAAAATCTAAAAAACAAACTTCTTCTTTTTGTTCTCCAGTCTGAGATTTATATCTATGACTAGTTGCAATTGCACTCTTTGCAAGTGCTGCACCATTTGGCATATATCTAAGTTCAATATCTCTTGTTAAGTTCCCTACCATTACTACTTTGTTATACATAAGATGTTCCTATTTGTTTTTATTAGTTTGCTTTTTTAGCAGCCTCGTCACTCATTTTTGTCCAAGCAGCAACTTCTTTTTTGCTCTCGTATTTAATGAAAATAAATCTCATGATATTTTCGTTAATTCTATATTGTCTTTCAATTTCTAAGATACCATTTGGTTCACCTTTGAAATAAATTACAAAATAGTAACCTCTTTTATTTTTTTGGATTTCGTAAGCAAGTTGTCTTGAACCCATATCTTCAAATGATACGATTTCTCCACCATTTTTCTCAATGTTTGATTTTACTAAATCAATTTGAGCTTTAGTCTCCTCTTCAGTTAGAGTAGGCTTTAAAATAAACATTGTTTCGTAATGTTTTAATTTTGACATCTAAATTCTCCTTATAGTTTGTGCCGGTATCTTTACAATAATATATCAGCAAGGATTTTGTAAAGTCTGTGATTTTATCTAATTAAAACTGATATTTTTCTGAGACAAGCTTGTAAATATAAATTTGAGTCGTCAATTTTCGAAGATTTTAAATCAAGTTCAACATCTAAAAGATAATCCATGATTTGTAAAAATAGTTCTGGTTTGATATTTATAGCAAGCCTGCTTTTCTTTTCCCATACAGGTTTTGGAGGAATAAAACCTAATATCTCTTTTGCATTTGCATTACCATAAACTCTTACATATGAACTTATCATAAAAAGTTGTTGTACAAAAGAGGTAACTTGATTTAGAAGATAAACTTCATTCATCCCCTCTTCTAAAAGTAGCTCCAAATCTGCACTTATATCTTGTGCACTCATTAGATTATGTAAAAAATCTTCAAAGTTTACAGCACCAATCCCAAAACAGTGTTTATCAACTGCATCTACACCAATTTTTTCATCTAAAATTGAAAGTTTTTTTAAATCATTCATACAAAGAGATAAATCTTGTCTATGCATAAAATATAAATGATTTAGTGCAGATATATCAAATAGAATCCCTAATCTTTTTGCTTCTGTTTCTATAAGTTTCACTGCTTCATTTGAATAAGGTGGAAACATACGTACACTAACTGCATTTAATTTTTGAGTAAAATATCCACCCATAGTTTTAAAATCACTATCACCCATACAAGCAAATATCACTTTTGAATCAGGGTTTGTATTACAAGCTTGTATTAAAGCCGTAGTTTCGTCTTTATTTAACTTTTTATCTAATTTTATTAAAAGTATATTGTTTGAAGCAAAAAGTGAAGACTGCAATAGTTTATCTTTTGCATATTTAAAATCATAATCATCAAAATAAAGTTTTTCTATCTCATCAGGAGAACCTAACATATTTGCTACTTTATTAGCATAAAACTCTATTAAGAAATTTGATTGCCCATAAAACATATAGGCATTAAAGATTTTATTGGAAGCTATTGCGTTATCGAATTCATTTTTATACATGATGAAATATTAACCTAAATTTACTTTTTTTGTACTTTCTTTATTTAATTTAAAAATATTTTTCCAAACGATTAAATAAACCATTCCATGTTTTATCTTCTAGTTTTTTCAATACCTCATCTATATTATAAATTTTGTCATTTATAATTTCACTACTTACCTCATCTATTTTTTGGCTAAGTTGCTTTTCAAACTCTGATATATCCTCTTCATATGGAGTATCAACATTTTTTAATCTTGGCATTTTTACATATCTTATTGCATCTAGTTGTTTTAACTCATTTCCTAAGAAATCATCAAGTCCAGGTAGATCCGTACAAATTACTTTTGTGCCTGAAGCTAAAGCTTCAATAACTACTAAAGGTAAGCCTTCAAAAAAGGAAGGCAAGATAAAAATATCACAAGTTTTTAAAAACTGTGCCAACTCATCTTGAGGTATTGCCCCTAGATAGTTTACTTGTGTTTTTCTATTTTCACAACTTTTTATAATATCTTGACTCTCTTCAACATTTCCATGACCAATCAAATTTAGTTCTAGTTCTTTATAGTTTTGTGTATTGTCAATAGCATTTAGAAGATTTGGTACTCCTTTGTAGTTGCAGATTTTTCCCACATAAACTATTTTAACTTTTTTATTTTTTTCCCTTTTAATTGGGAAAAACATATCTGGATTATATCCACTTCCGCTTGTAATAACCCTATTTTTAGGAATATCATAAAGTTCACATATCTCCTCATTTTGAGCAGAATTTAAAGCAAAAAGATACTCACATCTTGGCACCTTTTCTTTTACAATAGGAACTAACATCTTTGCTCTTTCAAGCTGTCTTAAATCTGTTCCATGACAAAGAACTAACACCTTTAGATTTGGATATAAATCTTTTATAAAGGTACATAAAAGCCAAATATGATTACATATAACTACATCGGGTTTAAACTCTTCAACTGCTTTTGTAATAACTTTTTTAAATTCCCTCTCATAGACTTTATACATTTTTTCATCTAAATCACTATATTTAGTACTATCATAAGGCATCACATCACTCATACCAACAACTGGGAAATCTAACTCTTGAGTTTCAAATAAAACTGGATAGAAATTTTTTAAATCAAGATTATCTATATCTGGATTTTGGTCATTTTTGGGAACCCCTGCTAATACTGCTTGCTCACACCCTTTTTCATATCCAGTTTTAAATAGTTGTTGTAAAAAAACTCCACTTCCTGTACGTCCTGGTCGTTGAGCTAAAGCGTGTAAAATTCTCATTTCAAACCTTATGATATATTATTTTATTTGAAATGTTAGCAAACTAATGCTTTTCTTATCCAACTGTTTTTGTTACAATACCAATAAAAAAGGTTTTAAATGGAGATTGAGATTTCAACCCCAGCACTACTATTTCCAGCTGTATCACTACTACTTTTAGCATATACAAATAGATTTTTAACAACTGGTCAACTTATTCGTGCTCTAAGCTCACAAGCAAGAAAAGGTGAAATAGGAGAGTACAAGGGACAAATAGCAAACTTGAAAAAAAGACTTGAACTAACCAAATGGATGCAATTTTTTGGAGTTTTATCACTTCTTATGTGTACTATCTCTATGTTTTGTCTTTTTTTAGGTTTTTATATTTTTGGTAAACAGATATTTGGATTAAGTTTAATAGCTATGTGTACTTCATTAGCAATATCAATTTGGGAAGTTTATATCTCATCAAATGCACTAAATCTTGAATTAAAAGATTTGATGGAAAAGTGTAATTAAAAAAATTTATTAATCCCAAAGTTATCGATGTTATAATTTTTTAAAATCAAAAAAGGATTTACTATATGCAAAAAGAGGCAAAAATTTTATGGACTACAGACAATAAAGAAACAGCAGAACATATGGTACTTTTATATGCACACAATGCAAAACTAAAAGGTTGGATGGAAGAGGTTACAGTTTTAGTTTGGGGTGCTAGTCAAAAACTTATAAATGAAGATAAAGATATCCAAGACAAAGTAAAAGCTATGATTAAAGATGGTGTCAAAGTTGTAGCTTGTCTAAAGTGTGCTGATAATATGCAGATAAAAGATGGTTTAACAGCATGTAATATTGATGTATTTTACACTGGTGAATTTTTAAGTGAATGGATTAAATCAGGAGATACAATTATTAGTGTCTAAATAGACACTAATATTTAATATTTCCAGAAATCAGTTTAGAGATTACATCACTAGATTTTATAATAACTCTTACTTTAGAGTATAAAACTTGACCTTTGTAATTATCAAGTTTTATTTTAGCCCCAGCTATTTGCCCATAAGTTAAAGCTATTCCTCTTTCACTATCAACAATTTTTGCTTTTACCTCTAAGCCTATATTGTCATTTGCCCATCTTGCATATTTTCTATCTTCATAATCCCATACAAGTTGGTCTACTTTTCTTTCTTGATTTGAGATATGTTCACAAATCTCATCTATGTTTTTTGGAGTTTGTTTTGTTTTTAACATCCTATGCAAAACTAAATCTGAGTACCTTCTAATAGGACTGGTAAAGTGTGAGTATGAACTAAAACCTAAACCAAAGTGTCCTAAATTTTTTGAAGAGTATTTTGCTTGCGTTTGCGCATGAATTATTAACTCATCTACCTCTTCACTAATAGTACTATGTTTAGCTTTTTGCTGTATATGTGTTATTGTACTATGAACATCACTTTGAAGTTTAGCTTGAATCCCTAAAGCATTTACATCATCAACCAACTTTGAAATAGCTTTAAAAGGTGGTTCCTCATGGATTCTGAAAATCCCCACTTGGTTTACTTTTTTACTGGCTTCAATATTTGCTAAAAGCATACACTCTTCTATTAGTTGATGAGAAGGTGTAGAGGTTTCAATCTCTATATTTTGGATTTTTCCATTTTTATCAAGTCTAATACTATATTCACTATTTCTAAAGTCATACCCTTTTTCCAATCTTTTTTTCCTAAAAGATTTTGTCACCTCATAAAGGGGTAAAATATAGTCAAAAATCTCTTTTTCTGTTTGTGTATAAGTATCAAATTTTTTATCTAGAACTCTATCTATTCTTCCATAAGAAAACTTTTTATGTGAATTTATAACAGCCTCAAAAAGTTCACTTTTTTTAACACTCATTTTTTCTACATCTAGATATATTTTAAATACATAAGAGTATCTAGCTACACCTTCTTTTAAAGAACACATCTCTTCACTAAGCTCATTAGGTAGCATTGGCAAAACTTTTCCAGGCAGATATATAGAGGTAGATTTTAAATACGCTTGTTCATCTAATAAAGTCCCCTCTTTTACAAAATATGATACATCAGCAATTGCTACATATAAAATAGCTTCTTGCCAATCAAAATATATAGCATCATCATGATCTTTTGCACTATTTGGATCAATTGTACAAAATGGAAGATGAGTTAAATCAACTCTTTGTTTAGGATCATCCATCTTTGCATCTACATCTATTTTTTTATCTAATCTATAATCTTCACCATAAAGTATCAAAGATATTTTTTCATCAATTTTTGCATCTTGGATATTTCCCAAGTTTTCTACTACATTAAAAGTTTTATTATCTATTAGTAAAATATCCCCTTCATTGGCTTCAACTTTTGTTTTATTATGAAGAAGAATTGATTCTTTTACTGTGAAATATTGTTTATCTTTTACATAAACTAAAATATTTTTTATATGAGAATTAAATACAAATACTACTTTTGCTTTAACTTTACTTCTAGGATTAAAAACTCTTTTTGCAAGGATTAAATCCCCATCATATGCTCCATTTAGATGTTCAAAGTCTAGTTTTATATCTTTGTATTCATTTAATAAATCACATAATACAGCACTATTTTTATTTATCTTTATAATTCCCACTTTATATTTAGAGTTTAGCTCATAATTACCATTATCAAAAAAGACAAATCCCTCTTTTATAAATTGTTCTAATTTCTCTATTTCTTCTTGATTAAACTCTTTTTCATGGTGTTGTAATTTAGTAAAAAGCTCTTTTAACACTAATAATCCTTCATATTTTAAGATTTATATCTTATCTAAAAATTAGTTTACTTTAGATATAATCGCTCAAAATTTACTAGAGGAACAATAGAATGGCATTAAATGTTTACTATGACAAAGATTGTAATATCGAATTAATCAAATCAAAAAAAGTTGCTATGATCGGTTTTGGATCACAAGGTCACGCTCACGCTGAAAACTTAAGAGATTCTGGTGTTGAAGTAATTGTTGGATTAAGACAAGGTGGTTCATCTTGGAAAAAAGCTGAAGCTAAAGGATTCGTTGTTAAAACTGTTGCTGAAGCTACAAAAGATGCAGATGTAGTTGTAATTTTATTACCAGATGAAAACCAAGCGGATATCTATGAAAATGAAATCAAAGATAACTTAAAAGATGGTGCTTATGTATCATTTGGACACGGTTTTAACATCCACTATGGAAGAATTGCACCAGCAGCAAATATCAATGTAATGATGGTTGCACCAAAAGCTCCAGGTCACACAGTAAGAAACGAATTCACTAAAGGTGGAGGAATTCCTGACTTAATCGCAATTCATCAAGACCCATCAGGAGATACTAAAGATGTTGCTTTAGCATATGCTTCTGCAATTGGTGGTGGTAGAACTGGTATTATTGAAACTACTTTCAAAGATGAAACAGAAACTGACCTATTTGGAGAGCAAGCTGTATTATGTGGTGGAGCTACTGCTTTAGTTGAAGCTGGTTTCGAAACTTTAGTTGACGCTGGATACGCTCCAGAAATGGCATACTTTGAGTGTTTACACGAATTAAAATTAATCGTTGATTTAATGTATGAAGGTGGTATTGCAGATATGAGATATTCTATTTCAAATACTGCTGAATATGGAGATTATGTATCTGGTCCTAGAGTTATCAATGATGAGTCTAAAGCGGCTATGAAACAAATCTTAAAAGAGATTCAAAATGGTGTATTTGCTAAAGACTTTATCTTAGAAGGTCAATCAGGATACCCAAGAATGAACGCTGAAAGAAAAAATTCAAGAGCTTCAAGAATTGAGCAAACTGGTGCTAAACTAAGAGCTATGATGCCTTGGATTGCATCTAACAAAATCGTAGATCAAGACAAAAACTAATTTTTTTAAAGTAAGGAAATTTTCCTTACTTTACCATTGCTTTATATGACAAAAAGAAAACCTAGAAAAAAACCTACAAAAAGAAAATCAACTAAGAGTAAATCATCATATAATTTTAAGCTTATAAATTTAATGCTTATTATTATTTTATTGTTATTAGCAATAATATTACTGTTACTATTTATTTTTGATAATAAAAATTTAAAAGAATCAAAAAATAAAACAAATATAGAAAATAAAATTACTCAAATTAATCAAGATACAAAAAAATATATAAAAGATATTGAGATAAAAAAAGACAAATTTGAAGAATATACAAAAGATTTTTATGAAGAATATTTAGAAAAAAGTGTTAAAACACATAAAGAAGAACCTAAAAAAACTATTGAAGAAAAAGAAGAAAAAAAGAAAGAAGAATCTAAAAAAGCTATTGATAACAATAAACCAAAACTTGCAATTATTATTGATGATGTTACCACAAAATATCAAGTTAAGCAGATACAAGCTATTGGTTATACTACAACTATGTCTTTTATGCCACCAACACCAAGACATGAAAACTCTGCAAAAATAGCACAAAATTTACCATTTTATATGATACATTTTCCACTTGAAGCAAAATACTTTAAAAGTGAAGAGAAAGATACTTTACATATAACAGACTCATACGAAAGAATAGAAAGAAGAGTTGCACAAATTAGAAAATGGTATCCTAATGCAATATATACAAATAACCACACAGGTAGTGAATTTACTGGTAATAAAGAAGCTATGGATAAACTTTTTAAAGCTTTAAAAAAACATAACTTTATTTTTGTAGATAGTAGAACAACAAGTAAAAGTGTTGGTAAACAAATGGCACAAAAATACGGGATGCCATATATTGCTAGAAATGTATTTTTAGACAATGAACAAAATATTGAATATATTCAAAACCAATTAAAAAAAGCAGTAAATATCGCAAAAAAGAACGGATTTGCAATAGCTATTTGCCATCCACATCCAGCAACAATAAAAGCACTAAGAGAATCAAAACCTTTACTTGAAGGTTTAGAGCTAGTACATTTAAATCAATTACCTTTTTTATAAGTTCTTTTAAAATATAATTTTAGTAATTATATTAAAGGACTTATATGTCATTAGAAATTGATTTTAAAATCCCCGAATTAGATGCAATGAAAAATTATCCTAGAAAGCTTTATTATAAAGGAAATCTTGACTTACTTAAAAAACCTAAAATATCTATAGTAGGAACAAGACATCCTAATAATTATTGTAAAAAATTTACCTTTAAGATTGCTCAAGAATTAGCAAAAAGAGATATAGTAGTAGTAAGTGGTGCAGCAATTGGGGTTGATGCAATAGCTCATCAAGGCGCAAAACCAAACAATACTATTGCAGTGGTTGCAAATGGTCTTGATATAAGATATCCAGCAATCAACTCAAAACTTATAAAATCTATTGAAGAGGAAGGTTTAATACTAAGTAGCTATGAAAATGGCGAAAGGGCTAGAAACTATACCTTTGTACAAAGAAATGAGATAGTAGTAAGTTTAGGTGATATTTTAATAGTAACACAAGCAGATGAAAAAAGTGGAACATTAACATCAATTGATTATGCTTTAAAAATGGGCAAAAATGTATATACAATTCCTCACCATCTAGATGAAAGTTTAGGTACACAAAAACTTTTAGATAAAAATATAATAAAACCAATTTATGACATTGATTCTTTTCTAAGCCAATTTGGAAATGAAGAAAAAAAAGATGATGAACTTTTAAACTATTTACAAACAAACCCTTTATATGAAGATGCTTTAAAAAAACTTGGAACACAACTTTATGAATTGGAGTTAGAGGGTGTGTTTATTGTAGAAAATGGATATATTAAAACAACAAATTAGATACCACAATATCTTTTTGATTTTGCAAATCTAAGTATTAAATACCCAATAATACCAGATAAAAAAGAACCTAATAATATAGCTAATTTATCAGTATAATAAAATGTATTTGAATCATTATAAGCTAAAGAATCAATAAATAAACTCATTGTAAATCCAATCCCAGTTAAAACTGCTACACCATACATCTGAGTCCATGTAGCACATTTTGGAAGGGTTGCAACATTATATTTTATTGCAAGATAGGAAAATAAAAAAACACCTAATTGCTTTCCTATAAATAAACCTAAAATAATCCCCATTGAAACATCATTTGTGATTCTACTAATTGATAAGTTTGATAAATCAACTCCTGCGTTTACAAAAGCAAATAGAGGTAAAATATAAAAAGCTACCCAATAATGGATATGATGTTGTAAAGATTTAGCAGGAGAAACTAATTTTCTTTTTTCATTTATTGCATGTAATGGTATTGAAAAAGCGACAATTATTCCTGCTAAGGTTGCATGTACTCCAGATTTTAATAAAAATACCCAAAGTAAAAAGCCTATTATCCAATAATACCCTATTCTTGTTACTTTAAATCTATTCATCAAAACAAGAGCTAAGATACAAATAACAGCAAATAAAATTGAATGAAAAGATAATTCAGAAGTATAAAAAAATGCGATAATTAAAATTGCACCTAAATCATCGAAAATAGCCAATGCCATCAAAAATATTTTTAAAGAAACAGGAATTTTTCTACCCAATAAAGATAATATTCCCAAAGCAAAAGCAATATCAGTAGCTGTTGGAATTGCCCAACCTCTTAGTGCAAAATCATCCCCATAATTAAACATCAAAAAAATGACAGCAGGGACAATCATCCCTCCAAGAGCTGCAATTATTGGTAATGCAATCTTTCTTGCACTAGAAAGATGCCCTGCTAAAAGCTCCCTTTTTATCTCCAAGCCTATTAGAAGGAAGAACATAACCATCAAACCATCATTTATCCATAAAATCAAAGGTTTACTAATATCTAATAAAGAACCTATTTTTAAGACTATAGGTGTATGTAAAAAAGAGGTATAAAATTCTGAAAATATTGAGTTTCTTAAAATTAGTGCAATAATAGTTGCAATTATAAGAATGATTCCTGAAGTGGATTCTTTCTTTATGTATCTTCTAACTAATATTTTCATAAATAAATCCTATATGGAAGATATAATATATTTTAATATAATCAACTTTATTTTATATTAAATGAAAAATATATAGTAAAGATTAAAATAGTAATTTTTGAGTAAGAAAGTTATTAAAAACTTTCCCACTCATCTTCATTATGATTTTGTGCAGTTATTACTTTTTGTGTTTCTTTTTTTGTTATTGAACTTGGAATCTCTTTTTTTACTTTTGAAATCTCTTTAGGTTTATTTTGTGTTTTAGTATCTAATCTCTTATTATCAGAGACATGATGAGAAGTATTATCTCTAGCTTTTGCATCATTTTTACCTAGGAACTCTTTAGATTTTGCATCAGATACTATCTCTTTTGCTATTGCATCCGTTTCAATAGCAATATCGTGAGTTTGAGATGCAATTAGAGCATTTTGTTGAGTTTGTTGGTCTAACTGAGTAACAGCATCATTGATTTGTGTAATACCTTGTTCTTGTTCTTTACTTGCATTTGCTATCTCAGCAATTTTTTCAGTTGATTTAGTAATATTTTCTAATAACTCATCATAACCTTTAATCATTTGAGAACTAATCTCTTTACCATGAGTAGCTTTTAATGTTGCATTTTCAACTAACTCTTTAATCTCTTTTGCAGCTTCTGCACTTCTAGCGGCTAGGTTTCTTACCTCTTGAGCAACAACAGCAAATCCTTTTCCAGCTTCACCAGCTGTTGCTGCTTCTACTGCTGCATTTAAAGATAGAATATTTGTTTGAAATGCTATTTGATCAATTACAGTGATAGCTTCACTAATAGAGTTAACTTGTTCTGTAATATCTTCCATTGCACTAGATGTATTTTGCGCTTGTTTTTGCCCAGTTCTTGCAGAATCACTTAATTTACTTGCATAATCACTCATAGATTGTACATTTTCTGCATTGTTAACAATAGTACTTGTAATCTCTTCTAAAGCTGCTGCCGTTTCCTCTAATGAAGCTGCTGCTTCTGTTGAACTTCTGTTTAAAGTATCAACATTAATGATAAGTTGGTCAGAAGATTCATCAAGTGTTAAACCTATCACATATGAATTTTTCAATAAAGTAGAAATCTCATCAGTGATAAAATTTACACTTTTAATAAGTGATGCCATATCACCCTCAACTGTATTTTCAGGAAGTTTTCTTGTGAAATTGTAATTACTATACTCTTTTAAAACTGCATTTACTGAATCAACATTTACTTTTATACCTTTTAACATACTATTTAGAGCTGATGATAATTGTACAAGCTGAGGATTATTTGGTTTACTTTTAACTTCTAAATCTAAGTAACCTTTATTTGCCTTTTCAACTATAGATAATACCTCTTTTACTGTTTCATTATCTTTGATAAGACCATTTTTTGTTTTGTTAATACTATCATTAACCTCTCTAGCCATCTGTGCAAACTCATCATTTCCATCTATATCTAATAAAGATGTATCCTCAGTTTCCCTATTAACAAAGGCAAAAAACTCTGATAAACCATCTTTAAATTTATTCAATGTATTTATGATTATGTTAGACAACGTTACAGAAAAAATTATAAATAATATAGTAGAAATTATAGCAATTGCTATTAAAATCATTTGTAGGGTTGATTGAGCTTCATCTTTTAATTCACTTGCAATTTTACTAATTTTACTTAAACTTTTTTCTAAAGAAACACCACTTTCAACCATTTTTGCCAAAATAGGTTTTAATTCATCTGATTCTTTTTCTATTCCATTTTTAAAATCTGCTATTCTTTTTACCGAAAATTGATTAAAATATTTAATATAACTTTTTGATTCTGCCAAAATATCATCAGCTATTTTAATACTTTCTGGCTGGGTTAAATGTTTTTTTGCTTCAATTACATCTTCATTTAGTGTAGAAAAACTATCTACTACTTTTTGAGCATTTACCTCATTTGGTGATCTTAAAAATTGGTATACACTTATCCTACCTTTTAAAACTTGTTGAATAAATTCATCAGTTTGTGTAGTTTGCATAACTCTAAAAGATACTTGATTATCGTAATATGTATACATAATTGCAGAGACTAATACAATTACAAAATATACAACAGGCATTGACATAAGTTTAGCTCTTGTACTAAAACTTTTTAACATTTTTTTCTCCTTCTTCCTAAACACAGCATTTGTATAGCAATTATTATATCATTAAAATTATTAAATTGAAACTCTTGTTACTATTAGTTTACTATTTTTAGGTAGAGTAAGTGTACTTCTGGTATTTTAAAGCAAAGAAGTAAAAATTATTTTACTTCTTTTTAAGGTTAGTTACAAGTTCTAAGCTGGTAAGTTATGTCCCCTGCACCAACTCCAATAATTAAGCCATCAGTATAAGTTTTTATTATCTTATCATCTTTTATTAATTCAATTCTATTTTCACAACTATTTATTTTATCTGCAAAAATAGGATTATACATGGCAAACTCTTTTTCAAAATCAATATCAATCTTTTGTTCACCAGGTATTGTCCATATTGGAAGAATTATAAGCTCATCACATCTTCTAAAACATTTTTTGAAACCTTCTAAATTGTCTTTAGTACGTGAATATTTATGTGGTTGCCAAATAACTACTCTTTTTTGAATATTTGTAAGATTATCATATAACTCAATAGAACGCATAGTTGCTTCTATTTCTGTTGGGTGATGTGCATAATCATCTATTACAACCATAGTATCATTTTTTTGAACTATATCAAACCTTTTTTTAATCCCTTTATAGTTTTTAAGATTTTCTCTAATAGTTTCTATATCCAATTCATTTAATGCTGCTAAAATAGCTAATGAAGTATCAATAGCAATATGAAAACCAAATCCCCATACTTCAAAGTACCCTAAGTCTTTTAATTCAAATCTTGTACAAGGTTCACCATCTCTTAACATAAAAGATAGATTTTTTATATCACTACTTGGATAAAGATATGTTGCATTTGAAACTTTTAATTTTTTTATATGCTCATCTTCTGCATTTAGAACTCTTTTTTCACCTAATTGAATAAATCTTTCATAAGATTCAAAAAACTTGTCATAGTCATAATGATAATATTCCATATGTTCTGGCTCTGCATTTGTAACAATAGAACAGTATGGATTTGAAAGTAAAAAAGAAGCATCAGATTCATCTGCTTCAAAAGCAACTAAATCATTTACATACCTAAAATTTGAACCAAAATCTTTTGAAATAGCTCCAATAAGAGCAGAAGAGTTTAATATAGATGCTAATATTGCCGTTGTAGTTGATTTACCATGTGCTCCTGCAACACAATAATTTTTTTTATCCCCTAATATAATAGGCAAAGCTTCTTTTCTTGATAATGTTCTAATCTGTCTAAGTCTTGCCTCAATTAATTCTGGATTTTCATCTGTAACTGCTGCTGAATAGATTACAATATCAAAATCTTCACTTATATTATCTGCACTTTGAGGACAACTAACTTTAATCCCCTCTTTTATCAGCTCTTGGGTAATTGGAGAACTTTTTATATCAGAACCACTAACATCATGACCATCATAATTTAAAAATCTTGCTAAGGCAGAAAGACCTATTCCACCTATTCCTATAAAATGTACCTTCATTAAGCTTCCAATAAATATTTTAGATTTTCACACTCTGTATTTAAAACCTGCTCGTTTTGTTTAATAAAATCTTTTTTATCATAATTAAAATTTGTAATAAAATATCCATATTTTTCGTCAAGATTTTCAAAATTTAAGTCAACTTCATTCTCATAAAAGTCATCCAATGAAGTTTGTTTTGCTAAAGCTATTAAATGAACCTTGAAAGAATCATTTAACACCTCATCCTCAATAATCTTAGATAAAACAAAAATCAACTCTTTTGCACCTTTAAAGTCACTATAACTCCATTTTTCAATGGCATATTCATAGAAAGCTCTTACATAAAAAAGGTTTTCATTTTCTAAATCTAATCTTTTGTTTTCATTTATGATTTTTTCTACATTTTCAAATGTAATTTTTAAAATATTTTCATAAACAGAGTTTATTTTTTCCTCTTCCAAATCTAAAACTAATAAAGAATCTAAAACCTCATACAATGCAGCGATATCTTTAGTATCTATAGCATCTGTTCTAGTTTTTTCTAAATATTTTAGAAAATCTGGATTTGTTCTTGCCTCATGTAAATCAGTTTTGTTCATCAATAAACTCCTTAAGTCGAATAAGAACCTCTTTTGTTTTTGTTGGATTCTCAACAAGGGCTATTCTTACATACCCTTTTCCAATCCCATTTCTTCCTAAAAAACTTCCTGGTAGCACTTTTATATTTTTTTGTTTGAAAAGTTCTTTTGTAAACTCTAACTCATCTTTTACTTCAAGCCAAATATAAAAACTGGCTTTTGGAGGTTCTATTCCTAAAAGCTCTTTAGCTAAATCAAAATTTTCTTTATATATTTTTCTAAAACCTTTTACATGTTCTTCATCATTCCAAGCTTCAGTTGCTGCAACTTGTAGTGGAACAGGTGCCGCACAACCTACATATGTTCTATACTGCATATATCCACTTAAAATTTTTGAATCCCCTGCTACAAATCCACATCTAAGACCTGGTGCAGAACTTCTTTTTGAAATAGAATTCATCACAATTATATTTTTAAATTCACTATTTCCAGCTTCAATACTAGCTTCTAAAAGTGAACAAGGTTTATCCTCTTCATTAAAAAATATTTCTGAATAACACTCATCATTTACTAAAACAAAATCAAACTCTAAAGCTTTTTTAACCCAAACTACCATCTCATCTTTTGTCATCTCAGCTGATGTTGGATTGTTTGGATAATTTAAAATCACTAAATCACATTGTTTTAATTGCTCATCTGATAACTCAGCTTTAAAATTATTCTCTTTTGTTAAATCTATATGGATAATCTTCGCTCTACTAGCTATTGCTGCACCTTCATAGATTTGATAAAAAGGGTTTGTAAAAGCAATAGTTGGCTCTTTTTTATCAAACAAAACATATTGTGGAAAATTAAAAAGTGCTTCTCTTGTTCCAAAAGTTGGGATAATCTCATCCATTTGTAAAGTTACATTAAATCTTTTTTGTACAAAATTTATCATTGATTGTTTAAGTTCAGGCATACCTGCACTTGCAGGATATTTTTGTAAAAGATTTGTAGAATTTTTTAAACTATCTTGTATAAATTGTGGTGTTTCAAATTTTGGCTCACCTATTGTTAAAGCCGAAAGTTCATATTTGTCATTAGGTTCAATTCCATCTAATAATTCATTCAATTTTTCAAATGGATATTTTTCAAAATTCATATTTTTTATTCCTCAATAATTGGTATTAATAATTGACTATATTTATTTATGTCAAATGAGATTAAATCTGGGTTAGTATATAAAAATTTCCAAGCAAATCTTGATTTTAGCATCTGCTCTTTTAAAGGCAAGATTTGAAGTGTATTATCTAACTTTTTTAATTCTCTGATTGGATTTTTTTCATCTGAAATAATCTCAACTTTTTCATTAAAAATCTTAGCAAGATTCTCAAAGTGATCTAAAAGGTTTGTTTTATTATCATCTTCACCCATAGGTTCAAGATTAAATATTTTTGTTTTTGTTTTTAGTTGTCCTGCTACATCAAAAATTACAGGTGAAATTTGTTCATAAGAGTTGATATCATTGATTACAACTACTGTTCTTTTAATTGAACCAATTAGTTCATCTCCTAGTTTAAATATTGGAACTCTTATATCAAGTAGACCTTTTTTGTCTTTTCTATCTTTGAACATCTCATTTGTTAAAATAACCATTCCAATATCAAAAGCTTTTATATCTGCTTTTAAAAGTCTAATCATCCCTAAATTATGATAATCCATTTTTATCTCGACAGTATCATCATTTTTAAAACTATCTCTTATAAGATCAATTATTTCAACTGTTGTTGGTCTTGTAATTCTTATAAAAAGTTTTCTATTTTTAAACCTTTTATTAAGATATTTAACCTCTTGAATTACATCTACAACTCTTTGTTTTGTTTGCAAAAACAAATCTAAAAATAGATAATTATTATGTCCAAATGGCATTGGAAACTGTCCTTGTGATTTTCCAATTGCATTGTAAACTTGCATCAGTACAGTTGGTTTTCCAATTACTAAAATAACATCATTTGGTTTTAAAATCAAAGATGGTTTAATATCAACAAGTTGTTCACCTCTGTATAAACCAAAGATTCTCCATTCATTTTGTTCAATTGAACCTACATATCTATAGGCATAAGAGCTTCCAAAGGGGATTTTTATTTCCATAATTTCCCCTTGTTTTAGCCCAATATTTTGTGCCATTACTGGTACATTTGGCAATCTTTCAACCATACCATTAGCCAAAACCTCAATACCCTTATAGATATCTACATATGGGTCATCTAACTCTATTCCCCAATAATCCAATATAGACATATGCAGATTCTTTTTTCTTTGTTTTATATTTTTTATAACATTAAGCATTTCATCTTTAGAGTTCAATGCAATTAAAGCTTGAGAATGCACATCTTTATCTAATACCATAGCTAGTTTAGATTCAGATGTAGGATCAAATTTATAAAAAGTAAAGTTGGATGCTTTTTGTTTTGGAAGAACTGCATCATTCATATAAACAACATCATAGTAGTTCTCTCTTGTATTAGATTGAACTATCCTTTGCATAAGTTTTTTTGCAACAATTCCATCAAGTATTACTAATATTTTTTTCATGCGATATTATATCTAAATCTACTAAGAATTATCTTGACAAGATTTTTCATATAAATAGCTTTAAAATGATTCTTTGATATAATCATATTTTAAAATAAAGGAATAATTTTTTATGGAATTTAAAATTGATGCAACTTCACATCATAAAACAAGAGCTTGTACAATAAAAACAGCTCACAGTACAATCGAAACACCTGTTTTTATGCCTGTTGGAACACAAGCTACTGTAAAAGCACTTGATGCAAATGATATGCTTGAACTTGGAGCTAAAATTATTTTGGGAAATACTTATCATCTTTATTTAAGACCTGGTAGTAAACTAATTAAAAAGTTTGGTGGATTACATGGTTTTTCTAAATTTCCAAACTCTTTTTTAACAGATTCTGGTGGTTTCCAAGCATTTTCTTTAAGCGACAATAGTAAGCCAGATGAAAATGGTATTACTTTTAAATCTCATATTGATGGAAGTAAACACTACTTTACACCACAAAGTGTTTTAGATACCCAATATGATTTAAACAGTGATATTATGATGATTTTAGATGATTTAGTTGCCCTACCAAATACTAAAGAAAGAATCAAAAAGTCTATTGAAAGAACAACTAAATGGGCACAAGAAGCTATCACATACCATAAAGAACAACAGCAAAAAGGTATAGGTGTAAATCAAAATATTTTCGCAATCATTCAAGGTGGAACAGATAAAGAGTTTAGAAAAATGAGTGCAGAGCAACTTTGTTCATTAACTGATTATGATGGCTTTGCCATTGGTGGATTAAGTGTTGGTGAACCAAACCAAGATATGTATGACACAGTAGAGTGGACAACTGAGTTTATGCCAAAAGATAAACCAAGATATCTTATGGGAGTTGGGACACCTGAGGACTTGATAGAAAATATCGAGCGTGGTGTTGATATGTTTGACTGTGTTATGCCAACAAGAAATGCAAGAAATGGTACACTTTTTACAAGTTTTGGAAGAGTAAATATCAAAAAAGCAACTTTTAAAGAAGATACTAAACCAATAGATGAAGAGTGCGAATGTTATACTTGTAAAAATTTTACAAGAGCATATTTAAATCACCTTTTTAAAGCTGGTGAAATAACATATTTTAGACTAGCTTCAATCCATAATATACATTACTATTTAAATCTTATGAAACAAGCTAGAGCAGCGATACTTGTAGATAATTGGGTAGAATTTAAAAAAGAGTTTTATCAAAAAAGAGAAGTTAAAATATAACTTCTCTTAGATTTCTGCATAAATCAAATCTGTACCGCATTTTAACTCACGTAAATAAGTTAAAGCATTTTCAACATTTTTTTCATCTATGATAGAACCATGCTGTGGTAATATTGCATCTATTTTTAAATCTTTTATTTTTTCAACAAAACCTCTTGTAGCAATATTTGAAGCCATATAGTTTACATGGAAAAGATTCATATTGTTTATATGCATATCAAAATCATCAACTACCAATTTCCAATCAATATCTAGTGCAGCCCAAATATCACCCGAAAAAAGAAAATTGGAACTTTTATCATATGTTACAAATGCTCCTGGAAAATGTAAAAAAGGAGCTTCAATAAATTTTATCTCTCTTCCATTTTCAAACATAAAAAAATCGGAACTATTTACACTATAAAAATCGTAATTATCTCTACCATAATGGGGTAATAATACATTTGTTCTATCTGTAGAAAAGATAGTTAAATCCTCTTTTATATCTAACCAATCTATCATCGAAGCAGCTACATCTGGGTCTTGATGACATAAAACTAAACCTTTTATTTCATCTAAACTTACTACTTGCAAGGCTCTTGTTTTAACCTCTTCAAAAAATTCTCTACTTCCTGGGTCAATTATTAATGCCTCTTTTCCACTTTTTATTAGATAAACATTACATCTAAAAGCAGTAATATTGTCAATTCCCAACCAATATATCTGAAGCCCACCATCATCAAATAAACAAGTCACTTCTTCTAAGTTTATTTGTTTTCCCACATAGTTATTGATATGACTAAACATTTGAACTCCTAATAATATATTTAAATTCTATCATAAATTTACATTAACCACAATACAATCTTTTTTAGATATAATATAAATAAAATAATGTATTTTGAAGGAAAATTATGACAGTTGATGATAAACTGATTGAAAAATTAGCAAAACTATCAAGTCTAGAAATCGAAGATTCTAAAAAAGAAAACTTAAAATCTGAACTAGCAGATATCATAAACTTTGTTGAAAATTTAAATGAAATAGATGTTTCAAGTATAGAAGCTACATTTAACACAGTTGAAGGTGGAACTGCTCTTAGAGAAGATGTTTCAAAACAAGACTTAGAGCTTTCTAATCATATCTTAAAACATGCACCAAAATCAGAAGATGGGTACTTTATAGTACCAAAAATCATAGAATAAAGAAACCTTATGTCTGTAAAAGTTTATGGAATAAAAACTTGTAATTCAGTAAGAAGTGCGCTAAAATTTTTCAAAGATAACAATATAGAGGTTGAGTTTTGTGATTTAAGAAAAGATCCTCCACCAAGTGTCGATGTTAAGTTTTGGGTTGAAAAAGCAGGTATCGATGTTGTTTTTAATAATAAAGGTACTAAATATAGAGATTTAAAACTAAAAGATTTAAATCTAAATGAAGATGGTAAACTTGAATGGTTATGTAAAGAACCAATGCTAGTAAAAAGACCTGTAGTAGTGCATGATGAAAATGTTACAGTAGGGTTTAAAGAGGATTTATATAAAGAGACTTTTTTATAAGCCTCTTTATTTTTTAAGCTCTAGCTTCTTTTAAAGTTTCAGCTATCATAAATGCTAATTCTAAAGATTGATCAGCATTTAATCTAGGGTCACATTGAGTATGGTATCTACTAGATAATCCTTCTGCTGTAATAGCAGAACTTGTACTTCCTGTACACTCTGTTACATTTTGTCCAGTCATCTCTAAGTGAATTCCACCAGCAACACTTCCTTGCGCTTTATGGATTTGGAAAAATTGTTTAACTTCACTTAAAATATTAGCGAAATCTCTTGTTTTGTATCCATTTGGTGTTTTTTCAACATTTCCATGCATTGGATCACATGACCAAACTACTTTTTTCCCTTCACTTTCAACTTTCTTTAAAAGATTTGGAAAAATATCCGCAACTTTATCATGTCCCATTCTAACTATTAGATTAAGTCTTCCTGCTTCATTTTCTGGATTTAGTGCATCAATTAGTTTAATTAACTCGTCCTCTTTCATAGAAGGACCTACCTTACACCCTATTGGATTTTTGATCCCTCTAAAATATTCTATATGAGCATCATCTAAACCTCTTGTTCTATCCCCTATCCATAACATATGAGCAGAACAATCATACCAATCACCTGTCAAAGAATCTTTCCTTGTAAGTGCTTCTTCGTAATTTAATAAAAGTGCTTCATGAGAAGTATATAAAACTGTTTCTCTTAATTGTGCTGTATTTTCAGTTGTGATTCCACATGATTCCATAAACTTAAGAGTTTCAGATATTTTATCAGCTAAAATTTCGTATTTTTCACCTAAAGCATTATTTTTTACAAAATCAAGATTCCAAGAATGAACTTGATGTAAATCAGCCATACCACCTCTTGCAAAAGCTCTTAAAAGATTAAGAGTTGCAGCACTTTGATTATATGCTTTTAAAAGTTTTTTTGGTTTTGGTGCTCTATCTTTTTCATTAAACTCAATATTATTTACAATATCCCCTCTATATGAAGGTAAAGAGATTCCATCTATCTCTTCAAAGTCTGCACTTCTTGGTTTTGCAAATTGTCCTGCAATTCTTCCAACTTTTACAACTGGTTTTCCACCTGAGAATGTAAGTACAACAGCCATTTGCATCATAACTTTAAATAAATCTTTTATATTATTTGCATTAAAAGCTGTGAATGATTCTGCGCAATCTCCACCTTGTAATAAAAAGGCTTCACCACATGAAACTTTTGCCAATTGAGATTTTAGATTTCTAGCTTCTCCTGCAAAAATTAGTGGGGGATATGTTGCTAATTCAGACTCAACTTTTTTTAATTTTTCTAAATCTGTATATGTTGGTTGTTGTTTTATTGGAAAGTCTCTCCAACTTTTTGGATTCCAATTAGTCATAATAATCCCTTTATTTTATATAGTTCGAGATTTTATCCAATTTTGACTTAAGCAACTTATAGTAACCACATGGGTTACTTTTAAGTTACATTAGTCTCTTTGTAATTTTTGAAGTAAGTCTTTAAAAGATTCTTTGAAAGCTTCTAAACCTTCTGTTAATAAGGCATTATAAATATTTTTCATATCAATACCCTTTTTTGATACCAATTCAAAATATTTGTTACACTCATTTTCACTTATCATTTTGCTAGGTTCTTTTTTCCCATTTTCAACCCAGTCTTCAATTGTTGCTAAAGGAGCTGTATTTACAGTATTTGGGTAGATTAAATTATCCACATAATAACTTTGTGGTAAATCATTACCTTTTACCCCTGTACTAGCAAATAAAGTTCTAATATTTTTATTTTCAAATTTTTCAACTTCATGGTAACACTTAGTAGCATTCATGATACCTAATTTTGATGCTTCTAAACCATTTTGTACAAATTGAGTATCACATTTTCTATCAAATCTTGAAACAAATACAGAAATAACAGCTTTAGTATCTTTGTTTGATTGTTTGATTCCTTCATCTAATGCTTTTGCACACTCTATAGCTTGTGCAGGTGAAAAAATCAAAGTTGCATTTACATTAATTCCTTGTGATGTTAACTCTTTCATTGCTTCATATCCAGCAGATGTAGCAGGTACTTTTATCATCACATTATCTGCTCCAATTTGAGCATTTAATCTCATACCCTCTTCTATAGTTCCTGCTGCATCATCACAAAGTAATGGATCAACCTCTATAGAGATAAATCCATCATCTATATCTTCTCTATATAAATCATCTAAAAGCTCTGCTGCTCTTTTAATATCAGTGATTGCAAGCTCTTCATAGATTGTTTTTGGTTCATTTGCTTGTAGCATTTCAAGTTGTTGTCCATATGCTACAGAGTTTGAAATTGAAGATTCAAAAATAGCTGGATTTGATGTAGCTCCATGAATAATCTCTTTTTTGATTAAATCTTTAAATTTATGTTCTAAAAAGTCTCTTTCTATAAAATCACACCAAAGTGTAAATCCAATATCTTCTTTTAAACTCATATTAACATCCTTATATATAGTCTAATATTTTTGTTAAATCTTTTGTATCAACAATAATATTAGCCTCTTTTTTTAATATATCTTTTGCACAAAATGCCACTTTTTTCGCTGCATAAGGGAACATACTAACATCATTTGCTCCATCACCCGCTACTAAAGTATCCTCTATTGATACTCCTAGCATTGATTGAACTCTTTGAATCATGTCACCTTTGCTAAAGCCGAACATCATATCTCCACCAACAAGACCAGTTAATATCCCATCTTTTTCGTGCAAGATATTTGAAAAATCAGCATCAAGTCCCAACTTCTCTTTTGCAGGAGTAGTTCCTATTCTAAATCCACCTGAAAAACAAACGACTTTGTAACCTTTTCTTTTTAATTCAGCTACTGTTTCATATGCTCCTGGCATTAGTGGCAAATCTTTACATATTTGCACAGCTTTTGAGTATTCTAAACCTTTAAGTAAAGATACCCTTTCAACTAAAGATTCAAAAAAATCAAGCTCTCCAGCCATAGCTTTTTCAGTAATAGAAGCAACTTTTTCTTCTAAACCTAAAGGCTTTGCTAAAAAGTCAATTGTCTCACCGTCCATCAGTGTTGAATCAAAATCAAATACTGCTAATTTCATCCATATTCCCAATTTTATTTTTTTAAGGCTATAATATTAGCGAAAAAAAGAATAAAGGAAACTGATTGAGATTTGCATGCATAGATATAGGACTTAAAAGAATTGGAGTTGCAGTTTGTATGCATAAAGATATAATTACACCACAACCAGCTATATTAAGGAAAAATAGAAACCAAGCTTCAAATGATGTAAATGCTTTTTTAAAAGAGTGGGAGATTGAAAAACTAATAGTTGGATACCCAAGTGCCAGTGAGGATATGCAAAAAAGAGTTAAACATTTTGTTGATTTGCTCAAACTTGAAATCCCTTATGAGTTTCAAGAGGAAAATATGAGTTCAATTGAAGCAGAAGAATTAATCAAAGGTGAAATAAAATACAAAAGGGATGGTAGAGTTGATTCTATCGCTGCCAAAATTATTCTAGAAAGATTTTTAGCTAAATAACTCTATTTTCTTATATTATGTACAACTGCTACAGCTACACCTTGGTCATGAGTAATAGATAAATATGACTTTTTGATTTTAAATTTTTTTCTAATCTCTTTTTTATATTTTAGTTTAGGAGCACCTAACTTATTTTTTTTGATTTTTATATCATGAAAAGAACACTCTTTTCCTATACCTGTACCAATTGCTTTACTAGCAGCTTCTTTTGCAGCCCAAAATCCTGCTGCTGTTTCAGGTTTTTTTATAAGTTCAATCTCTTCATCATCTAAAAAACGCTCATAAGCTTTTCTTCCAAATTTTTCATACATATTTTTTATTCTATCTATTGAAGTTACATCAATACCTATCATGTTAAGCCAACTTTTTAATCTTTGTATTTGTATAATATGCTCATGAAACTATTTATGAACAAATTATTATATCTTATAATCATGCTTTTTATAATAAGCTTAATATCTTTTTTAGCTATACATATGGCACCAAACTCTTTTTTTGCAAGTGGAGAATTAAATCCCAATATTACAGAAGAATCTATAGAGCAATTGAAAGCTATTTATGGTTTAGATAAACCTTTATATATTCAATTTTTTTCTTGGCTTCTTGCAATTGTACAACTAGATTTTGGTATCTCTTTTGCAAGTGGGCAGATGGTTAAAACTGAAGTTTTAGATAGACTTCCTATCACTTTAACTATAAATATTATTTCAATGTTTTTAATTTTTGTTATTTCACTATATTTAGGAGTGAAATCAGCCTTAAAGAAAAACAGTTCTTTTGATAAGTTTACAGGTCAATTATCACTTCTAAGTTTTTCTATGCCTTCATTTTATCTTGCACTTTTATGTGTACTTATATTTGCGATGTATTTTGAGATTTTACCTATTGCTGGACTTCATTCTGTACCTGATGATGGAAGTTTGAACTACTATTTAGATTATGCTTGGCATTTAGTTTTACCAATTTCTATAATAACATTTGGTGGAATTGGAAGTTTGATTTTATATATTAGAAGTTTAACTATAGAAATACTTAAATCAGACTATATATTTTTTGCAAGGGCTAGAGGCTTAGATAATAAAAAGATACTAAGATATTATATTTTACCCAATTTATACCCTCCAGTTATAACTCTTTTGGGATTATCTTTACCAGGAATCATAGGTGGAAGTGTTATTTTAGAATCAATTTTTTCTATTGATGGGATGGGATTACTTTTTTATCAAAGTGCATTAAGCCATGATTATCCTGTGATAATGGGTATACTAATTATTGGTGCTTTTTTAACCTTGTTAGGCAATATATTAGCAGATTTAGTTTTACTAAAGCTAAATCCTAATTTTGATGGTAAATAAAGATGATTTAAAGCTACTTTTTAAAATTTAAATTTATTTTTATGAAATAAGTCATAAAATTTCACTTCCCAAAAAAATGGGAACTATTTTTAAGGAAAATTATTGGAAATTATAAAAACAATTGAACAGTTACAAGAGATAAGAAAAACTATCTCTTCTAGTGTTGGATTTGTTCCTACAATGGGAGCTTTACACAATGGTCATATTTCACTTATAAAAAAAGCTAGAGAAGAAAATGATATTGTAATAGTTTCTATATTTGTAAACCCTACTCAGTTTCTTCCAGGGGAAGATTTAGACGCATATCCAAGAAAGGATGAAGCAGATAAAAAAATTTGCCAAATGTGCAAAGTAGATTATCTTTTTATGCCTGAGATTAGTACTATGTACACAAAAGAAGAGATACTTATAAAAGCACCAAATAAAAGCTATATTTTAGAAGGCAAAGCAAGACCAGGTCATTTTGATGGAGTATTGCAAGTTGTACTTAAGCTTTTTAATTTAACACAACCAACAAATGCCTACTTTGGGAAAAAAGATGCCCAACAACTTTCACTAATACAACAAATGGTAAAAAATCTATTTTTGCCAATAAATATTGTACCATGTGATATTGTAAGAGAATCAGATGGCTTGGCACTTAGTTCTAGAAATGTATATCTAAGTGAAACTCAAAGAAAAGATGCCCTACTTATCTCTAAATCTTTATACCTAGCAACTTCTCTAATAGCTAAAAAAGAGTATAGTGTAGAAGCTGTAAAGAAACGAATCTTAGATACTATGAGCAATTTAGATGTAGAATATGTAGCTATAGTAGACAGAGAATTTAATGAACTTGAAATTGTAGAACCTAAAAATACAATTATTTTAGTTGTAGTTAGATTTGGGAATACACGACTTTTAGATAATATTTGGATTTAAAGACTTGGAGATAAAATCCAAGTCTTTTATTTTTTAATTTGTTGTAAAACCTATTATAATATCATTGTTTCCACCATCATTTATCAAACTATTTCTCCCATAGTCTTCAAGTGTTGATTTTATTGTCAAAGTATATGTATTTGAAGATTCTAAATGTGTTAAAGGCTTAACTGTTATTGTATCAAAATCATATAAAATAGAAAAATCTATATTATTTGATGAGCTATCTTGAAGAATTAAGTTATTTTTATTTACTAAAGTTTTTCTCACATCGTCATTGAAATTTAATACTATATCAGTATCAACAGGTACATTAATGTCACCATTTTTTATAGAACTATCCATTAATTCTAAACTCTGTACGTCTTCAATTATTTCATAATATTCAAGTGTATTATGTAAATGCTTATTAACATCCATATTACCTTTTGGACTAAACCCTTTTTCTAAAAGAAGTTCGTTAACTTCAATATTATTTATATCCTCTTGTGGTACTAAATAAAATTTATTAAAATCTTTTCTTAAAATCTCAATTTTATCAGTTGTATCATCTGAGTCAAGAGATTGAAGAAGTGTTGCTATTTTTAGTACCTTTTCATCTGAAATATTAGTTCTATCCACACCAACCAAATCTTGAATAAATACTTTTCCATCACTAGGTAAATGATCTAAATCCCCGATTTTTATATTACCTAAATAAAACTCTACTTTTCCACCTACATATGAAAATTCACCTTTATCATTTGTATAACTTTCATCTACACCATTTATATATCTTATGCCATCAACAATATCATCTACAAATATTCCCTTATTATCAGATGAACATCCAGTTATAAAAATAATTGCCATAAAATTTATAATAAATATACTTAATCCATTTAGTTTCATAGTAGGTCCTTTTTGATTTTAAATAGTATATTACAAAACAATTATATAGTATTTAAAATAATGATTTAATCAACATTATTATAAAAATAAAAAATTTTACAAAAATGTCATATTATGCTAAAATTCGCCAAAAATTATATGGATGAAATTAATATATGAAATTTAGTGAAATAAAACCTACAAAAAGTTTACATCTGGTAAGTCTTGGTTGTACAAAAAACCTTGTTGACTCTGAGATTATGTTAGGAAAATTAAAAGATTATGAGATTACTGATGATGCTAATAATGCAGATGTGATTATTGTAAATACCTGTGGATTTATCGATAGTGCAAAAGAGGAGAGTATCAATACAATTTTAAACCTACATGATGAAAGAAAAGAGGAATCAGTTTTAGTAATGGCAGGTTGTCTTAGTGAAAGATATAAAGAGGAACTTCAAAAAGAGTTACCAGAGATTGATATCTTTACTGGAGTTGGAGATTACGACAAAATTGATACACTAGTAAATGAAAAAAGAAGTGCTTTTACAAATGAAGTATTTTTACTAAATGAAAACAACGATAGGGTAATTACTGGTTCATCTTACCATGCCTATATAAAACTTAGTGAAGGTTGTAATCAAACATGTTCATTTTGTGCAATCCCAAGTTTTAAAGGTAAACTTCACTCAAGAACATTAGAATCACTTGTTAAAGAGGTAAAAAACCTTGTTAAAAATGGTTATAAAGATTTTTCATTTGTTTCACAAGATTCATCATCATATTTAAGAGATTTGAATATCAATAATGGACTTGAACTTCTAATCCAAGAAGTTGAAAAGATTGAAGGGATTGAAACTGCTAGAATATTATATTTATATCCATCTACGACAACATTAGAATTAATTGAAAAAATCAAAAATTCAAAAGTTTTTGAAAACTATTTTGATATGCCTTTACAACATATTACTCCTCATATGTTAAAAACTATGAAAAGAGGAAAAGGTGTAGAAAAACTAAAAGAGCTAATGGATGCAATGAGAAATACACCAAACTCTTTTGTAAGAACTACATTTATAGTTGGTCACCCAGGTGAATCTCAAGAGGATTTTGAAGAGCTTTGTGCTTATGTAAAAGAGTATAAATTTGATAGAGCAAATGTATTTTCATATTCTGATGAAGAAGGAACAGCTGCTTTTGATAGAGTTGATAAAATTCCACAAGAACTAATAGATGAAAGAGCAGAACTATTAGGAGAGATAATTGAGCAAACAACTCAAAACTCTTTAGAAAACGAAGTAGGAAAAGTTTTTGAAGTATATATTGATGGAGAAAGTGATGAACATGAGTATCTTCTAAGTGCTAGAAAAACTACATGGGCACCAGAAATTGATGGGGAAATATATATAAACGACAATGAACTTTTTGATGAAAATGATGAACCAGCACAATTAAAATTTGGTTCTAAATATAAAGTGAAAATTACAGAACTTGTAGGAGATAAGCTTCTAGCTACTGTAATTGAATAATGAACATTCAAATATCAAATCTTAACACCACAAAAAATCTTTTAGCTTTTTCTAGTGGTGTTGATTCAACCGCACTCTTTTTTATCCTTTTAGAAAACAATACCCCTTTTGATATTGCAATAGTAAATTATAATCAAAGAGAACAATCAAAAGAAGAGATAAAATATGCAAAAGAGTTAGCAAAGAAGTATAACAAAAAAATTTATACCAAGGATGTAAAGTTAAACACCACTTCAAATTTTGAAAAAAATGCAAGAGATATAAGGTACAATTTTTTTGAAGAGATTATTACGCAAGAACACTATGAAACACTAATCACAGCCCACCAACTAAATGATAAACTTGAATGGTTTCTAATGCAATTTTCACAAGGTGCTGGTTTAGTTGAACTAATTGGATTAGAAGAGTATACTTACAAAGAAACTTATCAAATCTTTAGACCGTTACTACAATACACTAAAGAGGAATTAGAAATCTTTTTATGTAAAAAAGATATTAAATATTTTATTGATGAATCAAATTTTGATGAAAAATATACAAGAAACTATTTTAGAAAAAACTTTTCAAATGAACTTCTTCACAAATTTAAAAATGGGATACAACAAAGTTTTAAATATCTTGAAAATGATTTAAACTCTTTAAATATTGATTATAAACCTATTTACAAAGAAAAAGAGCTTGAAGTCTTTAAACACTCAAATGATTACAATATTGATATTAGAGTTATTGATGTAAGTTTAAAAAAAAGAGGTATATTATTAAGTAAAAAACAAAGGGATGAAATACTAAAACAAAAAGAGTTAGTTATCTCTCATAAAATTGCAATCAGTATTGTCAATGAATATATATTTATATCTCCTTATGAAAATGTTTCAATGGATAAAAAATTTAAAGAGTTGTGTAGAATAAAGAAAATCCCTAAAAATATTAGAGCTTATTTGTATAAAGATAAAATAGAAGAGATTTTTAATTTTTTAAAAATCTAACCATTTTTCTATTTGTAACCATATCTTCTTTTGTTTGTTTTACATGTTCTTTTAAAAAGTTGATATTTTTATAAAAAAGTTCTAGCAGTGCTTGAAAATCTTTCATCTCCAAATCAAAATCTGTTACTTTCATATCATTAAGATATTTACTATACCATTTTACTAAAGCATCTGCTCTTTCGTAAGACTCTAGAGAATCAATATATCTTAATTCCTCTAAAGCTTTTAAAGACCTGTTTCGTCTTTCCATGCGTCAATTAAACCTTGAACAACTTTCATTACTTGGTTAATTGAATTAATATTATCATCAACCCCTGCAGTAAATAGAGTTTCTATTTGATATAGATATAAACCATCTAAATAATATGCAACATCCCCACCATCAAAATCCAATACATTTCTTAATTCATCAAAAATAGCTACACATTTATTTATATATGTAAATTTTTCTTCAACATTCCCATTTTCCATAGCATATTTAACAAACGATAGATACTTTAGTATACCTTCATATAATTTAAGTACTAAAACGTATGGATCATTAGATATTGCATTTTGTTGCTGGTAAGCTTCTATTCCCATAATACTCTCCGGTTAGATTATGGGGATAGTATAATATATATTTCTTAAAAAAGTACTAAAATTCAATTTTACTAAGCTGTTGATTGCTCAATCATCATTTTCAATCCAGAAAATTGAGATTCAAACTGAGTTATTATAGCTCCATATGCAGCAAACTGTTGTGCCATCATTGAATATTTACTATCTAAATCCTCAACTGCTTTCTCTTTTTCTTCCTCTAATGATGTTTTTCTACTATTCATATTATCTTCATATTTAGTTAATAAACCTTCAAAAGAATCCAGATCATCTATATAAGTTTTTAACTGTGTACCTAAACCTTCTGCTTCAGCTACACCTAAAAATAGATTTTTTAAATCACTAAAGTTATTTTCAACCATATCTGTAAATTTACCTGAATCTAAAGAAACATAACCATTTTTATCAACTTCAAACCCAAAATTAAAGACATTTAAATCATTATTTGTCCCATAAGACCCAAACATAAAACCTTTAATTTCATCCATCATTGTTCGAAGTGTTGATTTATCCTCTATATTACTCTCTGCTGAATACAATTCATCATTTACTAATGTGACTAATTCATTATATTTATTTATAAAATCTTCCATAAATGTTTGAATTGTTGTAGTATCTTTTTCAATAGAGATTGTTGAAGTACCTTCATCAACTGCAGTAATTTTCAGTCCATTATCTACAGTAATAACATTTGAAGATAAATCATAAGATATACCATTTACCAATGCAGTTAAATTCTGTGCTTTTTGTACATTTGCTCCAGAAGCTTCTGTTGTACCATCAATTGTATAACCAAGGGCTTGACTTGCAGTACCTGTAATTTTTAATTCATTCTCAAGTCCAGAATCAGTACTTTTAATAACAAGTCTATAAGAATCATCTCCAACTTGTTCTATTGATGCACTAAGTGAAGAGATATAATTTATTGATTGAACAATCTCTTCATATGTTTTTCCTGTTGTATCAATTGTGTGTGTTGTAGTATACAATCCATCAGCACCAGCTAAAGAAATAACTAAATCCCCACTATCTACATCAGCTTCTAAAGCAGTAGAATCAACTGCATCAGACTGAAATACATCCCTTTTTGCCAAGGTATTAATTGTAACTGTAGTTGTACCTGTATTAAGTGCAGATTCATCAGCCGCATCAAAAATAACAGAATCTCCTGTTGCATTAGCTGTTTTTTGATCAAATGCAGTAACTCCACCAGATACATATAAATCAAAAGGTTTCGTTACATCAAGTAGCTCTAAAACTTTAGCTTTTATCTCACCGAATTTTTCTTGTTCTAAATCCCAACTTTCTAAATCATCTTCAATTGGTTTTACTGAAGCTGTTCTATCTGCTTCTTTTAACTTATCAATTAAATCTTGATTTAATGTAGCAGCTTGTCCACTACCTAATCCTAATATTCCCTCAGCCATGATAGCCTCCTATTTCTTCAATCCAAGCAATGTTTGAAGCATCTCGTCAACTACTGTTATAATTTTAGCATTTGCTGTATATGCTGCTTGAAACTTGATTAAGTTGATCATCTCTTCATCACCATCAACTTTTGTATATTGATCATAATCAAACTGTAATGCCTCTTTTACACTCTCTTGTGTTTCCAATAAAAAGTCATTATTCTCTTTTGTTGTAGATATATTTATTTTTAATTCTTGATAAAATTCTGAAAATGAACTAGCTTCAATATTTGAACCATCTTGAGCAAGTCCATCAAAACCAATATCTTTTTTCCATTGAAGTTGTGCTAAATAATCTAGATCTTCTTGGTCTAATTCATTTACCATCTCTTCATTAAATTTTAAAGACTTTACATTTCCACCACTAAATAAATTTAAATCTCTAATATCTTCAATTCCATTATATTCATCAGTTGCTACATGCCCGTAAACATACTCATCAGTCCCAGTTTTTACATATTTATCAGTAACATCACTCAATGCTCTTGCAAAAGCATCTAATTTATCTTTAAATACTGTAAATCTATTATAACCAGAATCAGTAGTTAGATTTTCTAATTGAGCTTTTAAGCTACCTGATTTAAAAGAAACTTCACTTCCATATACAGATAAATAAACTTTGTCTAAAGCTTCCTGACTTTGAAAATCATCTTTAAAAATATTGCTTCTTGTATAATCTGCATCTGTTGATGTAGTTGATGAAGTAAATGTTAAACTACCATTTATCTCTGTACCAGAAACATTTTCAGTAATTTGTAAAAAACCATCTGTATCTACATCAGCAGTTAAGGTAGCACTTAAAGCACTGTTATTTATAGCTCCTGATAATGCAGTTGTATAATTTGTCTCATCTATAACATATGCAGCTACAACACTACCATCGGCAGCATATGTAGAAGTATCCCCAATACTAACAGAAACCGAAGTTCCTTCTGCTTCATAAGTAAATGTATCTCCTGAATCTACTTTGGGTTCAGTAAAAGAGATTCTTCCTTCAAACTTACCTGCTTCACCCGCCACATCTGATTCAATAACTAAAAACTTATCTTTATAATCATTTGTTAGTTTATTTCCATCCTCGTCAACAGTATAATTTCCATTGTAAGCTGTAACTATACCTGCAGTTTCAGTATTTGAATTTATTTTGTGAACTAATGCTCTAATATAATTTGAATCATCAATTGTAACATTTTCAGTTGTTCCATCACCATCTAAATCAAAATTTATTGTTTCACCAATAGTAACAGAAACTTCATGTTCATTATTTAATTTATAAGTAAGTTTATCACCTACATTAAAATCTCTAGTTGTTGTTGCATCAATATATTTTATTCCATCAACAGTATTTCCATTTACATTAGTTGTAACAAATTTATCTGCTTGTGCAGTTGGTTCATCAACCACACTAATTTGTCTAACATTTGTATTAAATCTAATAGCAACAGTTCCACCAATACTAAGCTGATATTGATTATCTGTTCTGTCTACTGTTACGTCAATATATTTTGATAATTCTGATTCTAATTGATCTCTTTTATCCAATAAATCATTAGTGGCTCCATTAAAATCTTCAATTTTAACATTGATATCACCAATCTCTTTTAGAATATTATTAATCTTGTCAACACTTTCGTTTATCTCTTCTCTTACTAATGTTTCCTCTTTTTCAATATCTGCATAAAGATTTTGCAAAGAATCAACAATAATATTACCTTGTGTTTTTAATGTAGTTTTATGTATTTCTGAAGTTGGATTTGCTCTTAAATTTTCCATTGCTTGAAAATATCTATCTAAATCAAAAGAGAATCCAGCAGTATCTGTTTCTCTAAACATTGTTTCAACATTTCCAACCATTTGAGAAACTTTTTCATAATAATTAAACTTACTTGTTTCTTCCATTAATGTATCATACATATATTGAGAAGTAACTCTATAAGCTTCATTGGCAGTAACTCCACGACCTGTAAATCGTGAATCTATAATATCTAGCTCACTAATTTGAACTACTCTTTTTTTATATCCAGGAGTGTTTTCATTAGCTATATTATTAGAAACATTCTCAACTGCTGTTTTTGAGGCACTTAAACCGGTTTGTGCTACATGTAAAGAATTTAGCATAATCACTCCTTTGATATATTTTAACTAATTATTACATTACAATTCTTAAAGTTAGTTTAAAAAGGCCAGAACATTTGTATAATTCTTAACCCCCATGGGACATGAAGAACATCTTGTTCTTCTCCGTTTTTTTCATATAAAATTTGTAAATTCGCAATTTGTGATGATGGAACTGCATTATCAGAAGTAATATCATAAGGTCTAATTACTCCTGTAAGTGTTAATGCTTGTTTTTGTCCATCTATCATAATCTCTTTTGTTCCTTTTATGAAATAGTTACCATTTTGATATATCTCTTCTATTATTGCAGAAACATTTGTAGAAAAAGATTCACTAAGACTGGTTTTTGCTTCACCATTATTTGCTGTTGTAGTTGTAGTACCAAAATCAACACCTAGTAGTGGGTTTACATTTTTTGCTACATCAGCAGTTACTCCACCTAAAGTATTTCCTGCTGTTGCACCAAGTAATCCACCACCTAAACTATTTGTTCTATCACTTGAAACTTCTCTTTTATTGTTTGTGTTAGATGATAAAGATTCATCAATTTGAACCTGTATGATATCACCAATTTGTAAGTCTTTTTTATCAGCAAATAAAGAAGGTCCTTTTACAGAATATAAAGAACCTTTATTTCTTTTTACAACCGGTGCTGGTTTTGGGACTTGAAGCTGAGGCTTTTTAAATTCAAGTTTTTCGTTATCCCTTGCACAACCTACAAAAAGAAGTGGTATTAAAATAAGAAGATATTTACTACTCATTTAATTTACTTTCAATTACTTTTTGTAAATCAATTGCAATCTTAATATCTTTTATATCTTTTTTAATTAATGCCATTGTTCCATATCTCACTTTTAAAGCGTCCAAGTTTGTATCCATATCTGCAATTATTAAAACTTTGTTTGAAACCAACTTAATTTTTTGAACATTTCTTTGTCCAATTAAATCAACTGCTGTTTCAATCTCTCTGTATACTAATCTTTCTAATTTACTTTTTTTATCTTGTTCTTCAACTTTTACAGCTTCAACACTAGTATCAGAATTTTTTTCATTAAATTCATTACTCATGTAATTATAATAAATAACAAACATTCCAATAACAACTAGTGTTGATAATATTTTAATAAAAGTTCTCTTTTTATTATTGTTTTTAACGGCAACTATCATTTTATTTTATTACAAATGTTGTAAATAGAATTTGCTTTACATTATTTTGTTTAATATCTGAATTTGTAGATGTAACCTCATTTATAATATTATTTATATCTTGAAGTAACTCCTCTTTTAGTAAAGCTTTCCCACCAACTGTTAATAACTCTTCTGAACTTCTTGAACTAATTTGAGCAATAACAACATCAACAATCTCTGGCTTATACTCTTCTACTATTGCTTCAATAGATGGCTCAGTACTTTTCAATGAAAAAGAAAGTTTCATTAGTTTTTCTCTTCCTTTTGCATTTGTAATATTTAGTACTAAATCATTAACTGCTGCTTTATAAAATTCACTTCCCTCTTTTGTATCTTCACTTTTTGCCTGTTCTTGTGAAGCTTTAGGATCTACATTTAACACTTTGTCATATACAATATACCCTAGAAATCCTAAACCTGCTAATAGTATCACAATAAGTACAACTAGGACTATCATCAGCCCTTTTCCACTTTTAGATTGTTTTACTTCTTCATTTCCTTCTTCTGCCATAATCACCCTTTATTTAGTTTTTCCACATTGTAATTTTGTAACATATTGGTTAAAGTCGCTGCATTTTTTGGACTTAAAAATTTCATTAAAGAGGTAACATTACTCTCTTTTAATCTAACGATTATATCAAAAACATCTTCAATTTTACCATCATTAATCATAGCATTAAATATAGATGCAGCAATTTTTGGTTTCATTTTATTATATATTTTAGAAGTTTTACTTTCAACTTCCCCTTTAATATCACTCAAAATTTGTTTATTTCTATTATGTAAATCCTCTATATCTTTTTTCTCTTTTTCTATTTTTGCAAGAATTGTTTCAAGCTCTTTTTTTCTTGTTTGGTATTCTTTTTCTTTTCTATTATAAAAGTCATTTAACTCTTTTTTTAGCTCTTTTATCTCAATCTTTTGTTTTATTAGTGCTGCACTACTTTGTCCCTCTTGTGCATAAGAGAATCCACAAAATAAAATTATTGTTATAAATAGTCTATACAAAAATATCCCCTTTCATCTACTAATATATTTACTTTGAATATATTCATCTGAAGCTTCTTGCTCAATTAAAAGCCTTCTTTGCATCTCTTCTTGTTTTTGTTCTTCTAAAATATATTTATATTGTTCACTCTCTTTTTGCAATTCAATAATCTCTTTTATAATCGTATCAAGCTTTTTTACAAAAGTGTTTTTTTGTAAATTCAATTTTTTTATGTGCATTCTCATAGTATTTTTATGTATTGCTAAAATTGAAAAATCTGAAATAGCTCCATGTTTTTCTACTGAAGTTGTATTGATTTTTTGTTGAGTAAACATTATTTCTGTATCTATTTGATTTATTGATGATACTATTTGAGCTTTTTCCATCAATTTTTGGTCAGTTTGCAATTTTTTTAGTTGGTAAAGTTTCTCTATCATAATTACTTCCCAAAAACTAGTATCAAATCCCACAAATCTTTTGTGTAGGCTTCTATATGGTCTCCTATCCAAGGTAAAGATATCAAAACAAATATTGATACAAATATAACTTTTGGAACAAAAGACAACGATGCATCACTTACTTGTGTCACAGCTTGAAAAACTGATATTAATAATCCAATTACCATACTTACTAATAAAGAAGGCAATCCTAATATCAAAATAATCTTTACTGTATTTTCAGCAATACCTATCAAGTCCATCTTAATCTTTTACTTTTATTGTTATTTCCAATGTTTTATTGTTTAATAATTTAGATATCAAGTTTGCTATTTCATTAATATTTGCATTATTTACTTCCAGATTTTCGTTAGGAGCTTTTATTTCATCTTGCACATTTACTTTTGGTACTTCAAAACTACTCTCTATTTTATTTGTATCCAATTCATCAAGAGCTTCAAGAATATCATTTTCACTTAAAGTATCAAACTCTGCAAATTCATCATCAGCCATATTTTCTCCTTGAATATTTCCTTCAATTTCTTCTTTTTCATTTATATTATCTATATTATCAAAATCTTCATCAAAATCCAAATCTTTTAATTCTGATAAAGAGATATTATCAAGAGAATCTTCAACTTCTTCTTTTTTATTTAGTATTGAATCTAATCTAGTTTCATCATAATCATTAAAGTCAGATTGACTATCTTTATTGTTATTTATATCTTCTATCTCATCTTCAATATTACTTGTTGATTCAATCTCTTCTACTTCATGAAGTTCATCAGGCTCTTGTATATCTTCATGACTTAATAAAGCACTTAACTCTTCATCCAATTGATAAGTATTTTCTCCGTCTTCATTACTATAAGCATCTTCTACTATCTCAACTATTGAGTTTTGAATATCAGAAGCCTCTTTTTCACTCATAGAACTTTCTATTTTTCTAATTAAATGTTTTGAAAGTTCTTCAATTGAATCTACAGAAATATCTCCAATACCATGGTCAAGTAAATATTCTTGTTCAATTCCATCTTTTGGTTTTAAAAATTTGATTTTTTTATTTAAAGAGTTCTTTTTTATAATCTTTGTATCATCAATTAGATATATATTGTTTGGATTATCTTCTATAGCATTTTTAAGTTCTTCTAAAGTATTTAAATCGATTATTTCGCTATGGTCATCTAATCTTAGTCTTATATTAGAATGTACCAATAAGTCATTAATCTCTTTTTTAAAACTCTCGCTTCCATAAATATATATAATCAAAGATTGGCCCTAAAATTATTTTTTTTTGATTATACCTTTATTTTATATAATTTTTGATAAAATATATTCATTTTAGCGTAAGGTGTAAGATTGAGATTTTTATTCATACTTTTTGTAATATTCCATTCTATGTATGCCGTAACAATAAAAGATATCTCTAATATAGTAGGAATTAGAGAGAATCAACTTATAGGTTATGGTTTAGTTGTAGGATTAGCAGGAACTGGAGATAAATCACAATTTACTATGCAAAGTTTGCAAAACCTTTTACGAAACTCATATATAAAAATTCCTGCTTCATCAATTAAATCAAAAAATATAGCTGCCGTTATGGTAACAGCAGAACTACCACCTTTTGCAAGACAAGGGGATAAAATAAAAGTAAAAATCTCTGCTATTGGTGATGCAAAATCAATTGATCATGGGGAATTATTACTAACCCAATTAAAAGCTGTAGATGGTCAAGTATACGCACTAGCCCAAGGAACTATTATTGCCGATACAAAAAATACAACTACTGGCTTTATATATGATGGTGCAACAATTGAAAATGAAGTTGATTACTCCCTAAAAAATGAGGATTCAATTAGACTAAGTTTAATTAAAAATGATGCTAAACAAGCTTACCAAGTAGAAAAAAAGATTAATGAATTTTTTGGTAAACCTTTGGCAATGGCAACTGATACCAGAACTGTTGAAGTAAAAAAACCAAGAGATATCTCAATTGTCAAGTTTATCTCTGATGTACAATCTATTCAATTAAACTCAGAATTTAAAAGAAAAATTATTATAGATATAAATAGAGAGAGTATAATAGCAGGAGAGGATATACCAATAGGTCCTGTTACAATTGCAAGGGATACTTTCACTATAAAAATTAGAAAACCCGATTTAGAATTTGATAGTTTAGAGGGTGCAAAAGATTTAGGTGATGGCCTAAAATTAAAAAATCCACCTGTTGCTGTAAATATAGATAATACACTTATGAGTACCTCAAAACAACCTACAGTTTCTGATTTAGTAAGGGCAATGAGAGTCATGAAACTACCTATGAAAGAGATTATTGATACACTTAAGATGATAAAAGAATTAGGTGCTATAGATGTTGAATTGGAATTAAGAGGATAAAATGGCTGAATTTTTAAGTCAAGATGAAATTGATGCTCTACTAGATATAGCCGAAGCGGGTGAAGAGATTGATGTTAGTGCTGAAGAGCAGGTAATATCAAAAGAAAAAAACTACTCAATTTATGATTTCAAAAAACCTAATAGAATCTCAAATGAACAGTTCAAGGCATTTTCTACACTTCATGATAAGATGTTAAGGGACTTGATTACAGACCTTTCAGCAATGCTTAGAAAAATAGTTGATATAAAATTATATTCAATTGAACAGATGACATATGGGGAATTTATCCTTTCAATTCCACAATTAACATCACTAAACACCCTATCAATTAAACCATTGGATGGAAGAATTGTTATTGAGTGTAACCCTGGAATTTCCCATAAAATTATTGCTGAACTTTTAGGAAGTGGAGCCGTTGCTGCAAGTGATAATTTAGATAGAGAGTTAACAGAGATTGAGGTTAATATATTTGAACATTTCTATAAAATGTTTATAAAACACCTTTATAGAGCTTGGGATGAAGTTACAACATTAAACTTTAAAATTGAATCAAGAGATACAAATGCAAATGCAATTCAAATTATCTCTGATCACGAGATTGTTTTATTAGTTGTACTTGAAATCACTATTGATGAAGAATCAGGGTTTTTATCTATTTGTTATCCAATTGCATATATTGAACAACTATTAAATAAAATTGTTGAAAAGATTTTTAGTGAAGGTAAAAATAAAAAAGCTAGTAGAAAAAAAGATATCACCACATTAATTTCTGGTGCAAAGATGCAAATTGAAGCAATTATGGCAGAAACTGAACTAACTGTTTCAGATTTACTAGAATTAAAAGAAAACGACATCATTGTATTTAATAAAAATGCAACCTCATCTTCATCAAAAATCTATATAAATAATACTGAAAAGTTCTTGACAGTTTCAGGTATTTCAAATAACAGAAAAGCTGTACAAATCAAATCTAATATAGATCATGAAAAACAAGAAACACTAGAAGCATTAAGACAAATGAGAGAAGAAAGAGTTGTAAAAGCAAAAGAGTCTAATGAAAATATCAAAAGACTTCTTGCTGAAAGACATAGAAAATAATTCTATTCTTCTATTCTCCATGTTAAAGTTTCCCCTGCATACATAGGAACAACTTGTTCATTTTTATATTCATATGATGAAGGTACTATAAAATCTTTTTTTATCAATTTTATATCTTTTTTGGGTGGCTTAATCCCATAAATTTTTTGAGCATTTAAACTTACAAATTTATTTAAATTTTCTAAACAATTATTATCATTAAAAAGTTGTGTTAAAACTTGTAAAGCTATTGGTGCAGTAAATACTCCCGCTGCACAACCACAACACTCTTTTTTATGTTTTGGATGGGGAGCTGAATCACTTCCAAACATAAGTTTGGGATGAGCTTTTAGTGCAGCATTTAATAAAGCACTTCTATCTTCTGGTCTTTTTGCAATTGGTTTGCAAAATAGATGTGGTTGTAGCATCCCACCTGCTACATCATCTAAAGTTATAAGTAGATGATGCAAAGTTACAGTTGCATAAAGATTATCATATTTATCTAATAATTCAATTGCATCTTTTGTTGTAATATGTTCCATAATAATTTTTAGATTAGGAAAATTTGAAGCAATTGATTCATAAATAGGCATAAACTCTTTTTCTCTATCCATTACAAATCCATTTGTTTCTCCATGAATACATAAAGGGATTCCAAGTTTACTCATAGACTCCAATGTAGGTCTTAAAACTTCTACATCCATAGAAGCAACACCCGTTTCAGAATTTGTAGTAATCCCAGCTGGATAAAGTTTTATTGCAATGATTTCATCTTTTATATCTTCTAAAAACTCATAAGAGTAGTTATTTTGAAAAAATAGTGTTACATATGGTTCAAAAGCATCATCTTTACAAGCTTCATTTATCCTTTCTTTGTAAGATAATAAAGCATCTTTTGTTGTAATAGGTGGTACTAAGTTTGGCATAACTAAAGCACCTGAAAAAGTTTTTGAAGTTAATGGTCCAACAAGCTTTAACATATCTTCATCACGAAGATGAAGATGCATATCTAAAGCTTGTGATATTGTAAAAGAAGACATACTAGATTGCGTCCTCGTCTTCTTCTCCAGTTCTAATTCTTACAGTTTTTTCAATTGATGAAACAAAAATTTTACCATCCCCAATTTTTCCAGTTTTTGCTGCATTTGTAATAATTTCAATTGTTGAATCAACATCTTCATCAGCAACTACTAATTCAACTTTTATTTTTGGTAAAAAATCTACAACATATTCTGCACCTCTATATAACTCAGAGTGACCTTGTTGTCTACCATAACCTTTTACATCTGAAACTGTCATACCAGTTACACCTGCACCAGTTAGCGCATCTTTTACATCTTCTAATTTAAATGGTTTAATTACTGCTTCAATTTTTTTCATTAATAATCCTTTTTTTAATTCTTATATTTTAACCAAAAATTTTTAAAATAACTCTTTTTTACTAAACTACATATAATAGTTTAAAAAGCTCGCTTAAATTCTGGGTAAGCTTCAAGACCACACTCTTCCACATCAAGACCTTGTAACTCCTCATCTCTTTGTGCTCTTAATGGAACAATTTTATTTATAACAAATAGTACTATAAAAGAAACTGTAAATACAAAAACACCAACTACAACTACACCTTTTAACTGCCCTAATAATGTAATATTTGTTCCATCACTTGCAAAAATACCAACGGCAAGTGTTCCCCAAATACCGTTTAATAAGTGTACTGATAAAGCACCAACAGGATCATCAAGTCTTAATTTATCAAAAAAACTAACTCCAAATACAACTAAAACTCCACCAATTGAACCTATTAAAATAGGTGTATAAATATCATATAAATCAGGACCTGCTGTAATTGCAACAAGTCCACCTAATGCACCATTTAAAATCATTGTAATATCAAGTTTTTTATACATAAAATACATAAACATACCAACTACAATTGCACCAGCCAATCCTGCTGTATTAGTATTCATAATTGTTAATGCTACCGCATCTGCACTCTCTTTTGAAGAGATCGAACCAACAGAACCACCATTAAATCCAAACCAACCAATCCATAAAAGAAAAGCACCTAGAGTAACTAAAGGTACATTTGATGCTGGAATTACTCTAACACCACCCTCTTTTGTGTATCTTCCAGATCTTGCTCCAATAACTAAAATAGCAGCTAATAAAGCCCAACCACCTGTACTGTGAATCACCGTTGAACCTGCTAAATCATACATATTTAAATCAAAAAATGTACCCTCTAACATATCTGAACCCCAAGACCAATTTACTATGATTGGATAAATAATAGCACCCATAATTATAGTAAATAGTGCTAAAGGAAGTACTTTTGCTCTTTCACTTACACCACCTGACATAATATTGATTACTTTACCAACAAATGCCATTTGAAAAAGAAAAGCAGCCCACTTTGACATAGTATCACTTCCAAAATCACCAAATGCAATTGAATACCCCACAAGTAAAAATGCTAAAGATGCCACTGCATAAATCATTGTGTTTACCATAAGAACTGCTGTAACGTTTTTTGTTCTTACTAGTCCTGCTTCAAGCATTGCAAAACCTGGTACCATGAAAATAATTAACGTCATTGCAAAAATTGCAAAAAACGTATCAAGTACGTAGTTGATTGAATTTAAATCAGTCATTTTTTGTCCTCATCTTTTGAAATGAGGTCAATTATATATTTTTTTAAAAGTTTAAGATAGTAGTCAGTTGTATATTAATTATACATTGTATAGTTTCTATATACTAAAGGAGAAAATATCCTTTAGTATAAATTGTTGTTAAACAGCTTCAGAACCTCTTTGTTCTGTTCTAATTCTAACAACCTCTTCAACTGGAGTAACGAAAATTTTTCCATCTCCAATTTTTCCAGTTTTTGCAGCTTCAACAATCACACCGATTGTTGAATCTACATCTTCATCATTTACGATAACTTCAATTTTAATTTTTGCAAGAAAGTCAACAACATATTCTGCACCTCTATATAATTCAGAGTGACCTTGTTGTCTTCCATATCCTTTTACATCAGATACAGTCATACCTGCTATTCCATTTTCTACTAAAGCCTCTTTTACATCTTCAAGTTTAAAAGGCTTGATAATTGCTTCTATTTTTTTCATAATCAAAATCCTATTTTATTTATTAAGCTTTTTTGAACTCTGGATAACACTCTAATCCTGTTTCATGAATGTCAAGACCAGTAATCTCTGTCTCTTCATCAACTCTTAATCCCATAACAAGGTCTAAAATTTTCCATACTATGAAAGAACTTATGAAAACAAATGCTCCAATTACAACAATACCTTTTAATTGTGCTAAGATTGTAACATCTGGATTAAAAATACCTACAGCTAATGTTCCCCAGATACCTGCAACTAAGTGAACAGATAAAGCACCAACAGGATCATCAATTCTTAACTTATCAAAGAAAGGAACAGCGAATACAACTAATGCACCACCAACGATACCTTCAATAAATGCAACCATCATACCTAAGTCTGGACCAGCTGTACAAGATACAAGACCAGCTAAAGCACCATTTAATACCATTGTTAAATCAACTTTTTTGTATAAAAGTTGAGTTAAAATAGCAGCCATAATAGCACCTGCACAAGCAGCCATATTTGTATCAGCAATAACTAATGCAATTCCATCAATATCACCTTTTGAACCTAATGCTAATTGAGAACCACCATTGAATCCAAACCATCCCATCCATAAAATGAATGTACCAAGAGTTGCTAATGTTAAGTTTGAACCAGGGATTGGCTTAACTTTACCATCTTTTGTATATTTACCTTTTCTAGCTCCAAGGATAAGTACACCAGCTAAAGCAGCCCATCCACCAACAGAGTGAACAATAGTTGAACCAGCAAAGTCAGAGAAACCAGCGATTACTCCACCTAACTCAGACCCACCCCATGTCCAGTGACCTTGAATTGGATAAATAATACCACTTAATACTACAACGAAGATTAAGAATGGCCATAATTTCATTCTTTCTGCAATTGAACCAGAGATTACAGATGCAGCAGTTGCAACGAATACAACTTGAAAGAAGAAGTCAGCTGCAGCTGGATAAGAAGCATCAGCAGCAGTTTCCATACTAATAGTTGAGAAACTTCCAATAAATGAAGAACCCTCACCATACATTACATTGTACCCGATAAAGTAGTACATCATACAAGAGATTGCAAATAAAGCAATATTTTTTGTTAATACCGTAGCATTATTTTTTGATCTCGTAAGACCCGACTCAAGCATAGCAAAACCTGCAGCCATCCACATAACTAGAACACCCATTATTACAAATAGGAATCCGTCCAGAACATATTTTACATCAGCAAAATTTTCCATATTTTTCCTTTACTAAAATGTTATGTTGGAATTTTATCAGATTTAAAAAGTAAATATTCATCACTACTGTATATTATTTATACACATATTTAAATAATTTTAATCACAACTAATCAAAAGTAGCCGGAATATGGTCATTTTAAAGAATTAAACATATCCATAGATTTTATTCATATTTTAACATTAAATGTACATATTTTTATTTTTTAAATAATTGTATAATATCTATACATAAATTTTAAACAACTGTATGATATAATAATCATAATTAGGAGAATAATATGAAAGAGTATTTAGAAGCTTATTTTCAAAATCAAGATAAAATTGAAGATTTTGTTCAAGAGAGTTTATTAAATTTAGGGGAAATAAAAAAATTAAGAGAAAATTATTTTAAAGATGTTTTCGATATATTTCCATCTTTAGAATTAGTATATATAATAAATAAAGATACAAAGCTTCAGATTTCTCCAAATTTTTACAGAAACAATGTAGATGCAAGTGCACAAAATAAAACTAGAGAGTATTTAATCTCTAAACTACATTTTAAAGAGAATTCTAAAGCTGCATTTAGTTCACCTTATATTAGTAATGCAACAAGAAACAACTGTATTACTGTATCAATAAAAGAAGGTAACTACATAATATTTTTTGATTTTAAAATTGAAACACTTTTAGAAAGATTACATCTAATTGAGTTAAATAAACCATTTCACACATTAACAAAAACGTTTTATACAATAGCTGGATACTCAATGTTTTTGTTATCAGTATTTATAGTATTTTATTCAATATACGATTTTGTCCATTCATTTGTGATAAAAGGGATATTTGATTTAGACACAATCTTTAAGCCTATTATTGCACTAACCTTAGGGGTTGCAATATTTGACTTAGCAAAAACAATTTTAGAACAAGAAGTTTATTTTAAAAGTTATTCTAAAACATCAAAAGTTGAAACAAAAATGGTAACAAAGTTTCTAATCTCAATCATCATAGCTCTTTCTATTGAAGGATTGATGGTTGTATTTAAAATAGCGATTCATGATTATGATAAAATGATAAATGCTTTATACCTAATTACGGGTATCTCATTGATTCTTATAGCATTATCAATTTTTATCTATCTAACCAAAAAAGAAAAATAAATATAGTATAATAAAGAAGGTATCAAATGGAAGAATATATAGCAATTTCAAAAAATTCAAAAGAGATATTAAATTCGGCTCACTTACTTCAAAGTGTACAAGTCAATGCACTGATTTCAGGAGAACCTGGAGTTGGTAAAAAATCATTAGCTCAATATATCGTACCAAAAGCTCCAGTTTTTAAAGCAAAAAATCTTCAACAAGATATAAGTGATGGGATAATAAATCTTCAAAACTGTTCTATTATTATAGATAAAATAGAAAATATTACAAATGTAGATTTACTTACAACTTGGATAAATGAAAACAATATAAGAGTGATTGCAACAACTTTAAAAGAGGATTTAAATGTTAAGTTAGCAGAAATATTCTCAATTACAATTGAGCTTCCACCTCTAAGAGATAGGGAAGAAGATGTAAAAGCATTAACTGAAAAATTCTCTAAAGAAGCAAGTGACACACTTGATTTAGATAGAATAATCCCATCTAAACTGATGATAAATATCTCAAATAATGCTCATAGCTTAAGAAAATCTATATATTTTTCATACCTTTTTGAAACAATTGGTGAAGATGAAATTTTAATGTTTATGGAAAACTATATGTTTGCAAATATGCAAGGGGAAAATTCATATAAAGACTTTTTATATCTTCTTGAAGTTCCTTTATTAAAAGCTGCCGCAAAAAAATACAAATCACAAGTACAAATGGCAAAACATTTAGGATTAAACAGAATCACTCTTCGAAAAAAATTAGATATTCATAAGGATTTATTGAATGAGTGAAATAAATATCCTCATTGAGGATTTGATTTCAAATAATGCAAAAGATTTTGAAATTTCAAAAGTTTTTAAAAAATATTTTAAAGATTATTTAGCTTCAATTGACACAACTGTAGAAACAACTGGCGGAAAAGACTTCTTTGTAAAACATACAAAAGAGACTGACAAATTTATTGTTTTTCTTTATAAATATATGCTAAGAAAACATTTTGGTGATTATCAGCCAATGAGTACATCAGTGCCAATAACACTAATAGCACTTGGAAGTTATGGTAGGGAACAACTTTGTATCTATTCAGATGTAGATCTAATGATTTTATATGAAGATATTAGAGGGTATAACCTAAAAGAGATAATGGAAGAGTTGATAACTCTTGCATGGGATTGTGGTTTGAAACTTGGCTCTAGAGTACATGAATTAAAAGAAGTTGAAAAAGCTGTAAAAGAAGATATCACAATAAAAAGTTCAATTTTAGAATCACGTATGATTTATGGTTCAAAACACCTTTGGTATGGATATCAAAATGTTTTAAGAAGAATAAGAAAAACAGACCAAAAAGAGTTTGTATTAGAAAAACTTGAAGAACATAAACAAAGACTTTTAAAATATCCACTTAAAATGGAACCAAATATAAAAGATGGTTATGGTGGTATGAGAGAAGCTAATATGATATTTTGGATGGCTACAGTTATATATGGAGTATCAGATATTAGACAACTTTCAGAAAAAGAGTTTAGTGAAGAGGAATACAAAAAATATCGAACTGCTTTAGAATATATTTTTCAAGTAAGAAGTGCTCTACATAATATTGCTAAAAAAAAGCTAGATGTTGTAAATTTTGATGTTCTGCCAGAGCTTAGTTCAAAACTTGGTTTTGAACATAAACCAAGAATGACAAAAGAGCGTCAATGTATGGCTAAGATTTTAGAATCTTTACATAGGGTACATTTTTTTTCAGCTATTATGGTAAAAAAATTTACAAGACAAATTATTACAAATAAAGAACATCCTTTAGAAGTAAAAAAATATAGATACAAAAAAAATCTATATATCATAGAGAATAAACTTTTTAGTTCTTTTCATAACAAACCAAAAAAACTTATAGAGTTACTTGAAGAATTAATTGAATTACCAAATGAAGTACAACATTTTGATAGATCATATATAAACTATGCAAGTCAATCAATTCTTCCTAGTAAACTAACAAAAGATATAAAAAAAGTAATAAAAACACTTTATTATAAAGAGAATCTATATCCTATCATTAAGCTTATTTACAATGCAAGGTTATTTCAATCAGTGATTCCAATTGCGAAAAAGATTGTAAATCAACCTCAATTTGATGGGTATCATCAACATCCTGTTGATGTACACTCAATTAAAACATTAAAAAAACTTCAAGAGATACATGATCCATATGTAAAAGAGATATATGATTCTTTAGAAGAGAAAGAAAGAGCTTTGGTAAGACTTGTTTGTCTTTTCCATGATGTAGGAAAAGGTAGAGTAAATGATCACCATCTATCAGGAGAAAAGCTTTTTAAAAACCTTACTACCTCTTTAGATTTTGAACACAATGATATTCAACTAGGAGCTTTACTTGTAAGATATCACAATATGATGAGTAAAGTTGCTTCAAATGAAGATATATATTCTGAAAAAGTGATTTTAGGTTTTACAGCTTTATTAAAATCTGAACTTGCTTTAAAAATGTTATATGTGGTAACTTATGCTGATATATCTGCTGTGGGGGATACAGTATACAAAAGTTCTACTGCATCATTGTTAAGACAACTTTATTTACAAGCTCTTCCTGCTTTTGAAAATAAAAACTTATTAAATGAAAACTCTCGAAGAATTGCTAAAATGGATACAATCAAAAAAAGTAAACAATATAAAGAGTTATCAAATATTATGAAGAAAAAAATCCAATATATATCTTCAAATCAAATCTTTTTACAAAAAAAAGCCAAAGATATATTGGATATTGCAATAAAAGCAAATGAGATTTCAACTTATGATTATGAAATAAAAAATGCACCTACTTTGATTATTAGAATTATTAGAAAACAACCTTTAAATCTAGGTTTTCTTTTAGGTAAATTAGAGTTTCTAAATATTTCTACAATGAATATTTTTAAACTTTACGATGAAAAAAAGTTCTTTGAAATAAAATTTTCTGAAGCTGTAGATGAAGAGGATTTATTATATATTTCACAAATTATTGAAAACTCTTTTGATATGGATAAAAAAATCAATCTAAAAAAACCTATTATATTAAAAGAAAATGTAGGAATTGATTGTAATCATACAACATATCTTGCAGCTATGCAAGTTACAGCAAAAGACCAAAAAGGACTTTTTGCATATATTGCAAAAGTTTTTGATGACTTTAGTATTGAAATAGAAAGTGCAAAAGTTGGTTCTATAAAAGGGATGGCAAAGGATTTATTCTTGATTGAAAAAAATGGAAGGTTTTGTAGTAAACAAGATGAGATTTTAAACTCTCTTTGTACAGATGAGTAAAACTCATCTGTTACTCTAAAGCTAGTTTTTTAGCTTTTGCGAAATCCTTTTTCCCACTTCCAAGTTTTGGAATCTCTTCTACAATTTTATAAACACTTGGAACCATAAGATTTGTATCAAAATTCTCTTTTATCTTTATTTTTAAATCTTCAAGCTCTTCAAAACTAATATGTGAGATAAGTAAAACAATCTTCTCTCCCTTTTTATCATCAGATGTTGAAGTAGCCAAAAACTCAATCTCATCATTTGATACTAATTTTTCAATCTTTTGCTCAATTGCCCCAAGACTTATCATCTCTCCACCAAGTTTTGCAAATCTTGAAAATCTATCAACAATTGTTAAGAAACCATCTTCATCAACTCTTCCTTTATCTCCTGTAATATAATAGGTTTCTCCATCTAAATTTATTAAAACCTCTTTTGTTTTAACCTCATCTTTTAAATAACCTTTCATAACTTGTACACCACAAACTAATATCATTCCTTCTTCATTAGTTGGAAGCTCTTTAAAAGTCTCAGGGTCTACAATTTTGAATTTTGTTCCAGGTATTGGCATCCCTACAGTTCCTATTTTTCCACCTATTTGTACTGCTCCATCAGGAGCTTTAACTGTAGGAAGATTACAAGAAGCTACTGGAGTTGTTTCAGTAACTCCATAACCTTCTAATATCTCTTTTTCAAACTTCTCTTTAAAATCTTCTCTTACTTTTGCTGATAATTTTTCAGCTCCTGCTACAACTAATCGTAAAGACTCAAACATCTCTTTTTTTACTTTTGCATTTTTCGTATAAAGTCTAAAAAATGTAGAAGTTCCTAGCATAATAGTTGCTTTATATTTTTCAACCAATTTACCAATCGCATACCCATCTGTTGGGTCTGGATGAGAAACACATCTAATCCCTTCAATTAAAGGTAGAAATAGAGTTACAACTGTACCAAAAGCATGAAAAAATGGTAAAGAACCTACAAATATATCTTCATCATTTACATTTATTATCGCTGCTATTTGCTGGCAATTTCCAATAATATTTTTATGTGTTAACTCAATACCTTTTGGTACACCTTCACTTCCACTACTAAACATAATAACAGCTGTTGAGTTTTTATCTTGTTTATTTATATGGATTTTTTTTAAAATAAAACTTGGTAAAGTTATAACACTTAATAGTGTCATTAAACCTTTTGACTTACTAACTTCTTGTTTTAAATCCTCCACATATAATACTTCGCATAAAGATAAAACTCCATCTATATCTATACCTTTTTCTTTTAACTTATCAATAAATTTTTTTGAAGCAATTATTGTTTTTATCTCTGCTTTTTGAACACTTCCTTTAAGTGATTCAATTGAAGCTGTAAAGTTTAGATTTACAACAGTTTTTCCCAACATCAAAACAGAAGTATTAAAAAATGCACCCCCTGCACTAGAAGGAAATAAAAGACCAATATTTTGCCCTTTTAATTTAGATTTTAATATATTTTTAAAAAGTATTGAAGCAGTTAAAAACTTGTACCCAGATAACTCTACACCTGTAGTATCTGCAAATATCAAACTATTTTTTATCTGTTTTAATCTATCAAAAATAAGTTCAGGAATAGTTGCAAGATTTTCAGTATGTGTTCTCCATGAAACAGTAGACAAAGTTTTAACAGTTTTTTTTATTGTTACTGCTGTTGCATCCTCTTTTTTTATAGGTTTAGAAAAAGATACTGTTACACAATTAGTTCTTCTACCTCTTTTATATCTTTTATTTGCTCTACTAAACATAGATTCCCATAAACCTCTAATATAAAAAGCAATCACTGGTACATCTGTTTTTGTTTGTTGTAAAATCAACTCAAAGCCTCTTTTAAACTCCCCTAAGTGACCATTTCTTGTGATACTTCCTTCAGGAAAAAGAACAACTACATTCCCCTCATCAAGCTCTTTTGCAATAGTTTTAATAGTTTGTTTACTAGAAGCATTTGATATAGGAATAGCTTTAAATAGTTTTAAAATCCAATTTAAATACCATTTTTCATATATTGGTTTATGCATTACAAATTTTATTTGTCTTGGGCTACTCATCAATACAACAGCCCAATCTATCCATGAAACATGATTTCCCAGAAGTAAAACCCCACCACTTGATGGGATATTTTTTATCCCTTCAACCTCTAAATCATATTTTAATCCAACAACACATTTCATAAAAAGCAAAATCAAAGATTGTGGTAGTTTATAAATTGTATATACCATCCCAACTATTGTGATAAATAAAATTAAATAGATAGTGTTTAAAGGATCAAGATTATTTAAAGATACAAAAGTTGTAATACTTAGCATTAAAAACATAGCTAAAGAGTGAAACCAATTGTTCCCTGCTAAAATAGTTCCTAATGTTTTTTTCTTTGCATTAAACTGTATTAATGCATTTAAAGGAACCACAAAAAGTCCACCAAAAATACCAAAAACTAAAAAAGTAAGTCCTAAAAATAAAGCACTCGTCATTTGTGTTGAAAAATATATCATAACTGCCATACCAATTGCAGCAAAAGGGATAGTTCCAACTTCAATATAGTGTTTTGAAAGTTTTGAATAAATTATAGAACCAATTGCTATACCAATACCTGAAGCTGCAATTACACCATTTATCACAAATACATCAGTGATATTTAGATATTGTTTAGCAAAAGATGGAAATACCGCCATCAAACCTTGTGATACACCCCAAAATACAGATAAACCAATTACCGACAAAAAGATTATATTATTTGCATAGATTGTTTTAACATTTTTCTTTAATAGTTTTCCTTTTAATAACTCATTTTTATCAAGTTGTAAACTACTATTTCTTTTATATGTAGTTTTTAATTTTTTTAGTATAAATAAAGATACAATCATCTCTAAAAAAGCTACTGGCACTATATAAAAAGTTAAAGGTAAAATTGCATCTAATAACTGCTCTTTGGTATTTAATAATTCTAAGTTATTTGTATTGTAAAAAGATTCAAATACAAAAGAACCACTTGCTATGGAAAACAAAATTGCAATAATTGAAACTGCTTGTAAACTTGAGTTTCCTTTAGCAAGATTGTTTTTACCCCAAATATCTATAATAATACCAAATTTAGCTGGAGAATATATAGCACTTTGAACAGCAAGAAGTACAAGGTTTGCCATAGCTAAATAAAAATTACCACTAAGATATGAAAGTACCATCAAAACAGATAATGTAAAAGATGAGATTGCCCCGTAAATTAAAATATCTTTTTTATTATATTTATCTGATAAATAACCACTCAAAGTAAATAGTAGTAAAAAAGGGATTAATATCAAAGCATTTATTATAGATATCCATACAACTTGTTCACTTCCATCAAACACTTTAAAAGCTATATTTTGTAAAAGAACTTTATGAGCTACATCAACTATAACATTACAAAAAACAACAAATAAAAATGAAATCTTTATAATCAATATGTTCTCTTTTAGATTATTCATGCTATATCCTTTATAAGCTTTTGCCAATTTGTATAAATACAAGATTCTTCATCAAAATATTGATTAAAGAATTCAATATTTCTATCAAGTGGATTTTCTATTTTTTCCAACTCTCTTCTTTTTTTTAAACCTAAAGAGTGATGGGAGAAAAGTATAGAAAAAGGAACAGGAAAATCTGTACCAAATAACAGTTTATCATGTATTTGAGATTGATTCTTTGCTAAATCCTCAATCACCTTTGCCCTTATATTTATAATCATTGCAGATAAATCTGCATATACATTTTCATGATTTTCTAAATACTCGATAGTTTTGAAATAATCCTCTCCAAATTTTGTAGTTTCAAAAGAGAAGTTATTTAAAATTTTATTTGCTCTTTTTTCCATGATGGAATTTACACCAAAATGAGCTAATACTACTTTACAACCAACTTCTATAGCAGTGTTTGCAACTTCAATTTTTTCATACATACTATTTGATTCCACAGCATGTTCACTTCCTGTATGGATAATAATAGGTAAATCATAAGATTTAATCTTTTCAAAATATGGAATATATCTATCTTCATTTATATCTATATCCCAATAATTTTGTAAAAACTTCGCCCCTTTAAAACCTTTTTGTACATACTCATCTATTAAATCTAAAGCATCAACTCTGTTTGGATTTACTGAAAAGAATGGAATTATCTCATTCGGATATTTTTCATACTCTTTAAATACATCTTCATTTGAAGAGCAAACTGTTTTATCTCGTGAAAGCTCTTTTCCATTTTTATCTACTTTTGCATCTACTGGTAAAATTACAGATTTTTTTACATATTTTGAAGTTTTTATATTATTTATATATGCATCAACAAAAGCCTCATATTTTCTATCTAATATATCTTTTTTATTAACTCCAAGTTTTTTTGCAAAAAGTGATATTGCCACTTTGTCATAAACTCTTGTAAACTCAACATCTGGATTTAGTAAATGTGTGTGAAAATCTACAGTTTCCATTATCAATCCTTTTTAAACTCAATGATTGTGTGTCTATTAAAAATATATGGTTTGAAAGAGTTTAAAATATCTAAAACCAAAACCTCAGGCAAATATCCAGTATCTCCTAAAACCTTTGTACTTAACTCTCTTTCTAAGAGTGCAAGTTTTTTACTTGTAGTTACATATTCATTTATAAGTTTTGTAGAGATATCATATTTTCTAAGCTCCTCATAGGTTCTTAAAACCTCAATCTCTGTTTTAAAATATATCTCTTTATCATCTAAAAGATCTAAACTAATAGCCTCTTTTAAAAGTTCTTGATCTAAATCTTTTTTTGAAATTGGATTTTTTATCTCACTTGAAAGCATCATAATAGATTGTAAAATCAGTTCAGCTCTATCATCAAAATCGATTCTATAATAATCAAATAACTCTTTTATATAATCAATTGAAAAGTTTAAATTGTCTTTGAAATAGATAATTAGATTTAAAACAGTGATTGTAATCTCTGGATAATACTTCATATTTTTTGATGTATTTACAGTGTTTGGAAGTAAGCCTTTTTTATGATAAAAGGCAATTGTATGATTGCTAAGGTCAACTTGTTCTACAAGTTCACTCATTTTGTAATAGTTTTTTCCATCTATAATTTTCATAATTCACTCCTAAAAGTAAAGAGTTTAACTCTTTACTTTTGAAATTATAGATTATTTTTAAATTAAAGTCAAGAGTGCAACTCTTTACTTCTTGGTTTGTAACTATTTTGTAATTAAAAAAGTTCTTGAATCTCTTGGGCTGTTAAAACTTTTCCTGTTGATTTTACTATTCCATTTATAACCAATCCGGGAGTGCTCATAACACCATATTCCATGATTTTTATTGGGTCATCAACTTTTTCAACTTGTGCAAAAATTTTTGCATTTGATATTGCTGTTTTTACATTGTTTGTTAATGTTTCACATTTTGAACACCCTGTTCCTAAAATCTCAATTTTCATTTATTTTCTCCTTATTTATATTTATTCCCATTCAAGTTGATTGTAATATGTAGAGATATTTGCATTATTTAACTGCTCAAAATGGTTTAGATACTCAAATTTTTGAGTCTTTACATGTTTTTTTACCTCATAAATATCAATATCTTCATCATAAGCTTTTTTTACATCATCTCTTAATATTTTTAGATATTCCAAAGTTAGTTTGTATGAGTTTTTATCAAACTGTTTTCCATGTCCACCTAATAAATATTTTGCATCTATTTTTGCCAAGTTTTCAATAGCTTCAATCCAGCCATTTATATTTGAGGTTTTTTTGTAGCTTAGAAGTCTTCCATTAAATACAATATTTCCTACAAATAAAAAACTATCATCTTTTGAATAGATTGCAATATCACTTTTCTCTTCACTTATTTTGCTTGGTTTTATTATTTCTAAAGTTTTGTTTGAACCTTTTATTTTATATCCACCATCAACTAAAGTGTCTATATAGATCACTTTTGTTTTTTCATAAACCTCTTTTGAAAGGATTTGTTTCATCCTTTCAAATTTATTTGGATTCTCTTTTATATCATCATTTATAGTTTTATGTCCAACAATTTTTGCACCTAACTCTTTAAAATATGAGGCACCTTGAATTCTATCATCATGGTAATTAGATAAAATCACATGGGAAACTTCAAGTTTTGGATACTCTTTTTTCATCAAAGCATAAAACTCTTTTGCAAAATTATAAGTTGGTCCAGCATCTAAAACAACTAAGCTATCTGTCATATTTATATAACACATATTTGAGACAAAGCCATTATTACTTTTCATTGGTGGATGAAAATCACCAATAACACAACTAATATCTTTTGTTATCTTTATAGGTTTCAAATCATAAAAATCTGCAAAAATAGAGCTAGTTAACAATCCTACCAATAAAACAACTTTTTTAAACATAAAATTCCTTTTATAAAATAGCATTAAAAATATATCCTATTAAAATAATACCACTTCCAACTATCACAAAAAATATAGCAATAAGTTTAGTATGTAACAATCTTTTTAAAATCATTGCTTCTGGCAATGACAAAGCAGTTACAGCCATCATAAAAGATAAGGCACTTCCAAGTAACATCCCTTTTGAAGTTAAAACCTCAACAAGTGGCATAACTCCAGCTGCACTTGAATACATGGGAATCCCTAAAACAACTGCAAGAGGAACTGTGTACCAAGCATCTCCACCTGTATAACGAGCAATAAAATCTGTTGGAATATATCCATGAATAAAAGCTCCAACTCCAACTCCAAGTATCACATAGATATAGATTTTTTTGAATATATCAAGTGTATAATCCCAAGCCTCTTTTACTCTTTGTTTATTTTTAAGTTCGATTTTTGGATTTGCACAGCAACCATCCATTGGTTTTATATCTAATAATATATATTTTTCCATATTTAATCTACCAATAATAAAACCACCAATTATTGCTACTAAAAGACCAAAGCCTATATAAATAGCTGTAATCTTCCATCCAAAAAGTCCAAATAACATAGCTATTGCTATTTCATTATTAAGTGGAGCCGAGATTAAAAATGAAAAAGTTACCCCTATAGGAATCCTTGCTTGTAAAAATCCTAAAAAAAGAGGAATAGCACTACAAGTACAAAATGGAGTTATAATACCAAATAATGAAGCCAGAATATTTCCTGTAAATTCCGATTTACCTTGTAGATATGCCCTTACTTTTTCCACATTAAACCAAGTTCTTAAATATGATACAACAAATATAATAGTAATAAGCAAAATAAAAATCTTTACAGTATCATAGATAAAAAAGTGCAAAGCCTGTGTTAGATGGGATGTTTTATCCATCCCAAATAAGGTGTATATTAAAAAATCTACAAGATTTTCCCAAGGTGTAAACATCTTATACTCCTAACACTTCCTTAACTTTTGGAAGTAAAATATTTTCTATCTCTTTATATGTTTCTTCAAAAGCCTCAAAGCCTTTTCCATCCGGGTCTTCAAATCCTACATGGATTTTTTCTACAGGCTTTGGAAACATAGGACAAGTTTCATTTGCATGGTCACAAACAGTTACTACTAAATCATATTCATTATTTATTACTGTATCTATAGTTTTACTATGATATTCTTCTTTCCAAATCCCTTTTTCCTCAAGTAGTTTTTTTGCATTTGGATTTACTCTTCCACTTGCTCTTACACCACTGCTATCAGCACTTATTCCATCAAGTCTTGCATTTATAAGTGCTTCTGCTATTATACTTCTACAAGAATTTCCTGTACATAAAATCAATACTTTTTTCATCTTTATCCTTTTAAATTAATGTTAATAAAACTATAAATAACACTGGTGGTGTTACTATAAGTCCAAATTTACTATATTGCCAAAATCCTATTTTTACACCTTTTTGTGATAAAACATGAAGCCAAAGTAAAGTTGCTAAACTACCAAATGGAGTCATCTTAGGTCCTAAGTTACACCCAATGATATTTGCATAAGCTAAAGCTTGATTTGGTATATCTTGCAATGCAATATCCATAACCATAATAGTTGGCATATTATTCATAATTGCACTTAAAAAGGCAGAAATAAATCCTGTTCCAAGTATGGCAACTGTATCTCCTCTTTGAACTAAATCATTTAAAATAAGAGTTAAATAATCTGTTAGCCCTGCATTTTTCAAACCATATACAACAATATAAAGTCCAATACTAAACCAAACAACCTGCCAAGGTGCAGTTTTTATTGTAAGCCAAGCCCTTGCTGCTTTATAATAACTTGCAATACCTAGAAAAATAAGTCCACCACCAAGTGCAAAAACTGATACAGGCAAATCAAATGAATCACCAATAAAATATGCAACTAAAAGTAAAGCAAGGAAAAACCAAGAAAATTTAAATAGTGTTTTGTTTTTTAAAACTTCATCTGGATTTTTAAGAAGTGTAATATCAACCTCTTTTGGAATATCTTTTCTTAAAATTATCCACAATACAAAAATAGAAACAATTGTACTTACTACATAAGGGATAAACATATTTGATAAATATTCTAAAAACCCTATATTAAAATAGTTTGCTGTTACGATATTTGTTAGGTTTGAAAAAACAAAAGGTAAAGAGGCACTATCACTTATAAATCCACCGGCAAGTAAAAAAGCTAAAATAGTTTTTGCATTTAGTTTCAAAATTCTCATTTTTGCTAATAATATTGGTGTTAAGATAAGTGCTGCTCCATCATTTGCAAAAAGTGCTGATACGAATGAGCCTAAAATCAGAGCATATACAAACATCAAATGTCCATTACCCTTTGATAATTTTGCCATTTTTATAGCACACCATTCAAAAAATCCAATCTCATCTAAAACCATAGAAAGGATAATAATACCAATAAAAGCCAATGTTGCATCCCATACAATATTTGATACAACTAACACATCATCAAAACTTACAACTCCTAAAGCCAAAGCAACTATTGCACCAATTACTGCTGTTGTACCTATTTGTAAGTTTTTTGGTTGCCAAATTACAAAAATAAGAGTAATAAAAAATATACTACTTGCTAAAAACATTTAAAATTCATCCTTTATATTTTAATAAATCAAGATATATTGATATATTCTATAAAAAAAAGAGTAACTTTTTAGTTACTCCTCCATCTCTTCAACTTCTGGTTTCAAAGTATAAATAAAAGTCTCAACATCCAACTCATCATATCTCTCAACTGTTACAGGAGTTCTTACAAACTCTTGCCCCTCAAACTCATCTAAAAAATCCCAATGATTTATAAGATTTGAAGAGTAAAATAAATACCCATGAATTGTATCTGCATTTTCATCAAGCTTTATACCAGGATAACCCATACTAGCACTCCAACCAGCATCTATAAGTCTTCCTTTTACAGTTGCTGGAACAAATTTTCCCACAATATTTTCTAAAACATGTCCATTTGGACAATTTGGCATCAATGTTCCATATACAAACAATGTTTCTGTCATTTAGCTTCACAAACCTTTATTAGTTTTGGTAAATCAATTTCCAAAGTCATTATCTCTTTAATACAAGCTAGTCTAAACTCATCAAGAGGTGTTCTAATAGAATAATAAGCCCAACGACCTACTCTATCAACTCTTAAAAATCCAGCCTCTTTTAAAATCTTTAAATGCCTTGATAATCTTGATTGAATCATATCAAAAGAGTTTTCCAAGTCACATACGCAACATTTGCCATGAATATTTATAAACTTCAATATCTTTACTCTAGTTTCATCATTTAAAGCAGATGCAGATTTTAAAAAAATATCCATGTAACTCCTTTTGACTTTATTTCGAAAGTATATCATAAAAGTTTTAATATATCAATATATCTTGATATATCAAATCATTGTTTCTAATTTATTGGTATATAAATCTCTTTAATCAAATCCTTGTCATCAATATTTGGTGACCAATTTAGATATTTTTCGAAAGGTGCTACATCTTTACATAAAGATGATAACTCGTTTTCTACTATCCAAGAGAATAGATCCATCCATGTTTTATTTACATTCTTTTCTCCCATATAACTTGTAGTGGCGAATTTTCCTCCCTCTAAAACTCTAACAGTAAATCCATTTTTTTCAAACTCTTGGGCACTTTTTTTGTCACAACTTATAGCTGCATCATATCTAATTTGCTCTGGTGGTGTTATCTCTGGGTCATTATGACAGATTCCAAATAACTCATTGTTTGTTAAGATATTGATTCTTTTATCTGAGTCTAGTTTCCATATCAACTCTTCCCACGCTTGAGCAGCACTTGTTTCATAAGCTCCATATTTTGTATTGTAGACTATGTATGTGTTTTCTCTTTGTACTATTTTTGGTGTTTTCACTCTATTTTCCTTATAATAAAAAAGCAATTCAAGGTGCTTTTTTCTATATTCGGTTGGAGTCATATTAAATATCTTTTTAAAAGCTTTATTAAATCCATTGGGAGTTTCAAAGCCAACATCAAGAGCAATTGCAATAATAGATTTTTCACTATTAATAATATCAGCAGAAGCTTTTTTAATCCTAAGTCTAGAACTATAAGACATCACAGACTCACCTACACTTACTTTAAAAATCCTACAAAAATAAAAAGGGGAATATCCAGCAATTTTTGATAAAGTCTCAATATCAAAATCTTCATCTATATGGGTTTCTATAAAGTGAAGTACTTTTAATATCTGATTATTCATATTAGCCTCTTTTATTTTGATGAGTAAGTGTAAACAAATCTATAAAATTTGTCTTGTCCTATATTGCCTTATTTAGAAATATATATACAATAATATAAAACAATATAAGCTAAAATATTAACTTTATAATATTCAAAGGATAATAATGGGCAAAATTACAGATAAACTAAATGACTTAGATATAGAGTTTATAAATAACCAAAAAATGTTTTTTGTTTCAACTGCTCCTAAAGAAGGAAAAATAAATCTATCTCCAAAAGGTTTAGATGATACATTTAAGATTATAGATGAAAATAGAATATTATGGCTCAACTATTTTGGAAGTGGAAATGAAACTGCTGCACATTTACTAGAAGATAACAGAATGACTATAATGTTTTGTGCCTTTGAAGGAAAACCAAATATATTAAGATTGTATTGTAGAGCAAATGCAATACATGAAAGAGATAATCAATGGGATAAATATATTTCCCATTTTAAAAATACAAATGCAGCTAGACAGGTTTTTGATATAACTATTGAAAATGTAAACAATTCTTGTGGAATGGGAGTACCTCTATATGAGTTTATTGAACAAAGAGATGATTTAAGTGTTTTATTCAATAAAATGAGTAAAGAAGAGCAAATAGCCTACATGAAAAGAAAAAATCAAATAAGTTTTGATGGAAAACCAACAAAACTATTTGAAGAATAAAGTTAGAGGTTAAAACTCTAACTTTTATATATCGCTTTTAATTCTTTCAACTAAAGATTCTACAGTAAATCCAAACTCTTTAAATAATTCATCAGCAGGACCACTTGCACCAAATGTATCCATACCATAAACAACATCTGCAAATTTATAGTATTCTAAACCTCTTGCTGCTTCTATTGCAAATACTTTTGTATTTGGTTCAATAATAGTATTTATATACTCTTTATCTTGCTCTAAAAGTAAATCAAAACAAGGTACTGAAACAATATTTGCATTTATTCCATCTTTTGCTAATTCACAAGCTGTTTGTAGAGCTAACATAACTTCACTTCCTGAAGCCATTAGAGTTACAGTAGCATTATCTCTTTTTTTAAGAAGATATCCACCATTTGCAACTGTACCAAATGCTCTTTCATCTTTTAGTACTTCTAAACCTTGTCTAGAACATACAAATGCAGTTGGTGCATTCATTTTAAGAGCAACTTTCCATGACTCTATATTCTCACTTGCATCAGCAGGTCTAAATGTATAAAAATTTGGTAAAGCTCTAAATTGTGATAAATGCTCAATTGGTTGGTGAGTTGGTCCATCTTCACCTACTCCGATAGAATCATGTGTCCATACGAAGTGTTGTGGGATTCCTGCAAGTGCTGCAATTCTTGCACTTGGTTTTAAATAATCAGAAAATACAAAAAATGTAGCCGAGAATACTTTAAATAATCCATAAAGATTCATAGCATTTGTCATCGCTGCCATTGCATGTTCTTTGATACCAAAATGGATATTTCTTCCATTTGGAAAATCTCCCATCCCTTTTAGTTCTGTTTTATTTGATGGAGCAAGGTCAGCAGATCCACCTAAGAATCCAGGGATAGCCTCTGCAATTGCATTTAAGATTTTATGGTTTGAATCTCTTGTTGCAACTTTAGTACCAACTTCAAATTCAGGATAAACAATAGAATCAAAATCTGGATTTTGTAGTTGCTCAATTTTAGCTTTTGTTTCATCACTTAATGATGCTATCCAAGCATTTTCTGCTTCAACACCTTTGATAAGTTTATCAAAAGCACCTTTTATATCATATGGTACTACAAAAGTTTCTTCTGGGTCGAAACCAGCTTTTTGTTTTGAAGCTTTTATTTCATCTTCACCTAAAGGAGCCCCATGTGTATGATGACTTCCTTCTAAAGTTGCTGCACCTTTTCCTATAGAAGTTGTTGCTATGATTAAAACTGGTTTATCACTTTTCTTTGCAGCAACAATTGCTTTATCAATTTGGTCAAAGTTATGTCCATCTACTTCTAATACTTCGAAATTAATTGCTTGGAATCTTTTCTTAACATTTTCACTCCATGCAATAGATGTATCACCTTCAATCGTAATAGAGTTTGAATCATAAATAACAATTAAGTTATCTAATCCTAAATGTCCTGCTGTTGCACATGCTTCATAAGATATACCCTCTTGTAAATCCCCATCACCACATAAACAAAAAACATTGTGTGTAATAACATCTTTACCTAAAATATTTTGCGCATATTTTCCTGCCATAGCAAAACCAACTGCATTTGCAATACCTTGTCCTAATGGTCCAGTTGTGATTTCTACTCCATGAGTATGTCCATATTCTGGATGTCCTGGAGTTTTTGAGTTTGATTGTCTAAAGTTTTTCATATCACTTAAACTTACATCAAATCCCCATAAATGTAAAAGTGAGTATACTAAACCTGTAGCGTGTCCACCAGAAAAAACTAATCTATCTCTGTTTAGCCATTTATCATTTGCTGGATTTAAGTTTAAATGAGCACTTAATACAGTAGCAATATCTGCCATCCCCATAGGTGCACCTGGGTGTCCTGAGTTTGCTTTTTGTACCATATCAGCTGCTAAGAATCTAATCGTATCTGCTTGTTTTTGAAGTAGTTGTTTTGACATAATTATCCTAATTTCAAGAAGTTTTAATATTAATTTTGTGCGATTATATCTAAAAGATATTAAAAAAAAAATGAAGAGATTTTTATAACAGAAACTTATAATTGTTTCTGTTATATTTATATATTAAAAATTGTCTGCTTTTTCAAAAGCTTTTCTAGTGATTTCTTCCCCATCAAGATTTAAAAAAGTCCATAGTTTTCCTTTTTCAACTCTTGCAATTCCTTTTGAATAATCATCTGCAAAAGTATATTTAGGTTCTACGATTACATTACATTTAGTATCCATAAATCCCCATTTATTATCTTTTACAATTCTCATTCTTTCTTCGTTAGATAAATAAATCATATCATAATCTAAAGATGCAACAAGTTCATTTTCTAAGTTTAGACAACCATATTTTGTTTTTTTGTTTTTATCAAAATTTCTTACAATAACACTTCCATCTAAAACATCTCTTAATTCGTCATAGATTGGTTTAACTACAACTTCAAATTTTTCATTGATTAAACCAAATTTTTTATCTACTTCTACTTTTGCATATCCATTAAAGAACTCACCAATAGAATCAAAAATTACTTTTAATTTTAATTTTCCATCTCTACCAATAATTCCATATTTATCATCTACATTTTTTACCACTGCAAACTCTTCATCACCCATATGTAGCCAATGAAAATTTATATAATGAGGATGAACATATGTATTTGAATCCATATCTTTTAGATAACTCATATCTTTATATATAGGTTTTACTTCTATTTCTCCATCCCTATTTATAAGTCCCTCTTTTTTTGCAACAGTTACAGTTGTAGCATCATCTTTATAAGTACAACCCGTATATAGCAATACTATTGCTATAAATATTAGTAACTTTTTCATAATACACCCCATTAGTTTATTTTATTAATTCTAAACTCAACTCTTCTTGATAATGCTTCATCTTCAACACCATTTGCATCATAGATTAAATTATCATAAGCTAACCCTTGATAACTAAAATGTTCTTTTAGCCAAGCTTCATTTTCAACAATTAATGGATCTTTTTGAGCTAAAGTATAATCATAAACATGTTTTGCTCTTTTTTCTGAAAGAATTTTATTTTTTGTATATCTTTCTATATCATTTTTAGCACTTGCGTAAACTGATGATGTATGACCTTCAACAATTACATCTTTGATTTGATCTTTATATTTATCTACTATTTTCATATATCTTGGGATAAAATTATCAAGAATCTTTTTAAATCCATCTCTTAAATCTGAACTACCATGAGTAAATAAGACTTCTGGTTTTTTGAATCTAAATACCAATCCATCTCTATCTAATTCAGCATTCCAAGGAGCAAAATCTGAACCAAATTCAGCCATTAAGTCTTCATATAGTCCAGCGATATATGGAGTTTTTTCAACTACAGGTTCCTCTTTTTTGATTAAATCATTTAAGTTTCCTATTTCTATATCTTTATCAATACTATTCGTTCCTATAGCTGTAACTACATAAGATTTAGTTAAATCAGGATTTTTATCTAATGTTGCACAATATTTTTCAGGGCTTATATCAGCTTTATATTTACCAAAAGGTTTTAAAGAATCACTTGATTCATCAGTAATTGTTAAATCAACTTCTGTAGCATAACCTTTTACAATTTGTCCACAAATTTGATTTGAATCTTTATTATATTCATTTAATGTTATATCCAACTTTTCGCACATTTTTGTTCTATCTTTTGTTTGAATCATCTCAACAATAAATAAATCATTGTTTTTTGAAGCATTATGAATTGGTTTCATTTCATGTTTATCAAACACTTCTGTTAAGGCTCCATTACATAATAATAATCTTGACATTGCATTTGTACTATTTCTAGTTGAATCCAATAGAGGTGTATCTTTATAGATATCAACATTATTAACATTTGCACCTTTTTGAATTAAAAGTTCTGCTATATCATATTGATTTAATCTAGCCGCTAAATGTAAAGGTGTATACCCATACTTATCTTTAGCATCAATTTTCATACCATTGTCGATTAACTCTTTTACAATATTAAAATCTTTTGCTCTTACTGCATCATGTAATGCTAACTCGTAGATGAAATCATCATCTGAAACTGCTTTAACTTTTTCTTCAACTACTTTTTCATTTCCAACTACTTGCTCTTTTTGAGAGCAACCAGTTAAAAACAACAAAATAGCGAATGTAATGTAAATCAAATTTTTCATATTTCTTCCTTTATTTTTCATGTAATGAATTTTGTTTAATTTTTAAAATTGGTTTTAAGATATAATCCATAATAGTTTTTTTACCAGTGATTACATCAACACTTGCAATCATACCAGGTATAATTGGCAACTTATTTCCATTTTTTTCCAAATAATTTTTTTCTGTTTGAACAACGATTTTATAATAACTTTTTCCATCCTTACTATCTTTATCTATAATACTATCTGCTGAAATTTCAACAATTTTACCCTCTAATCCCCCATAAATAGAAAAATCATAAGCTGTGATTTTTACTATTGCTTTTTGAGAAGGACTAATAAAGGCAATATCTTTAGGATCAATTTTTGCTTCAACTAATAAATTATCACTATTAGGAATAATATCCATAAGGCTTGCACCAGGTTGAATAACTCCACCTATTGTATTCATATATATCTCTTTTACAATACCATCTACACTAGATTTTATAACTGTTTTATCTATTTTATCAGTGTCAGATACCATTCTTGCTTCTGCTTTTTTTATCTCTACTGATATTCTTTGTAACTCTTTTGAAGCTTCAGCCTTAAATTGTGTAATTTTTTCAATTCTTTTATTTTTTATCTCATTTATTGCATATTTAGATCTAGGTATAGAAAGTTCTGCAGATTTTAAATCACCAACGATTTGTTGATACTCTTTCTCAATTGCTATTAATTCAACCTTTGATTTTACACCTGTTTGTACTAAATCTTTTATAGTTTTTCTTTCTATTTTTACCAGTTTTAATCTAGTGTCATATTTTTCTATCTCTTGTTCAATCTCTTTTAATTCTTGAATTTTTTGATTCAATTGAGAATCTAAAACATTCACTGAGCTTTTTAATTCACTTACTCTATTTTTGAAAAGAAAAGTTTCAGACTTTATATAATCTTTCGAAATCTTTTTAATCTCATCAGGAAAAAATAAATCAGGAATTTTTTTATCAATATCAATCTGAGACTCAACCTCAAGTCTCACTTTCATAGCTAGCCATTGATTATAACTCTCTTGATTCTCTTCTAAAGATGCTAAAAACCTTGTAGTATCTATTTTCATAAGAGGTTGCCCTTTTTTTACTTGATCACCTGATCTAATTAGTATCTCTTCAACAAGTCCTCCATCTAAAGATTGAATTGTTTGAATTTTTGAAGAAGGAATAACTTTTCCTTCCCCTTTAGTTAGCTCATCAATTTCAGCTATACTTGCCCATACGATAACTGCCACTGCAAATGTCAAAATAAATATAAATAAAAAATCAATTCTAAACGCTGATTCTTCGTTTGCTTGTCCATAAAGATTATGGACAAAATTTACATCATTATCTTTTTTCATCTTCACTCTTTTTTGAATTTGCAAATACTTTTTCTTTTGGACCATCTGCAATAATTTTACCATTATCTAATACAATTACTCTATCTACTAATGAAAGTAATGATAATTTATGAGTAACTATTATAACTGTTTGATCAACTAATATATCTTTTAATTTTCTAATAAACTCTTTTTCTGTTTGTTTATCCATAGAATTAGTTGGTTCATCAAAGATTAAAAATGATGGATTTCCTACCAACGCCCTTGCTAAAGTTATAGATTGTCTTTCTCCACCACTTAAGCCTTCTCCTCTTTCTCCCACTATGAAATCATATCCAGCTTCATGTTTTCCTAAGAAATCATGTACTCCTGCAATTTTTGAAGCAGCTAATACCTCTTCATCCGTAGCAAAAGGATCACCTATAGTTATGTTATCTTTTACGCTTCCCATAAAAAGAAAAGATTCTTGTGGTACTACACCAATAGCTTTTCTTAAATCAACAGGGTCTATTTGTCTTACATCAGTGTTATCGATAAGTACAGAACCTTTTGTTGGGACATAAAGGTTTTGAATCATTTTAATCAGAGTTGATTTACCAGAACCAATTTTCCCAAGTATAGCTACTTTTTCACCCTCATTAATTTTCAAATTGACATTTTTCAAAACCTCATAATTTTGATTTTTATAAGAAAAAGATACATCTTGAAACTCTATATTTCCATTTAAATGTGGTCTACTTAAATATACTTTATGATCTTTTTCAACTTCTAAATTCATAATATCATCTATATTTTTAAGAGCAATTACTGTTTTATCATATTTAATTACCATATCAACTATTTTTGAAGCTGGAGCAACGGCTCTTCTATTTAACATCATAGAAGCTACAATTCCCCCCATAGTCATATCTCCATTCACTGCCAAAAATACACCTAAAACAACAACAACAATATTAGATGACTTTATAATAAGCTCAGTAAAATTACTTGCAGCTTGTGATAAAAGTTGTGACTTCTCTCCAAAGTATGCAGTTTGTCCCAAAGATTTATCCCAGTGTGTTTTCATTCTATTTTGACCACGAACACTTTTTATAATTTCTAACCCTGTAACTGTCTCATTTAATGTTGTTTGTTTTAATTGATCTTCTTTTACTGCTTTTAATACACTTTTTTTAATAATCTTTTGTATAAAAAAAGAGAACCCAATAGTAATTATTATAGTTATAACAGGAACCCAACCTAATGGTCCACCTATATAAAACATAATTGCTACAAATATAAATAAAAATGGAATATCAACTAAAGTAGTAATTGTTGCTGTTGTAAAAAACTCTTTTATCGCTTCAAATGATTGTAGTCTATTTACAAACATCCCCGTTGAAGCAGGCTTAGAATTTACCCTAAGATTTAATAAATGATCAAAAATCTTATTAGACATTATAATATCTGCTCTTTTAGAAGCTTTTCCTATATAATAAGATCTGATTGTTTTAAGTACAAAATCAAAAATAAATACAATAAATACACCAATAGTCAATGCCCACAAAGATTCAATCGCATTATTTGGTAAAACCCTATCATAAACATTCATAATAAATAAAGGTAAAGCTAAAACAAAAATATTAATAAATATTGATGCTACAACTATTCTGACATAAAATTCTTTATTTTTTTTCATTGTACCCCAGAACCATTTTTTGGGTTCTGTAATAGATACCTCTTTTGCTACTCTATTTTCAAAATTATATGCAGGTTTAATAATTATAACTTTTCCTGTGTATAGATTATTTAATTCATCTAAAGGGATTGTTGTCTCACCTAGGTTTAACTCTGGGATAATTACACTAGCAACATTTTTTTCTATATTGTAATCTAAAAGAACCATTGATTCATATTCTTTTGTCAAGATTACCGCAGGTAAAGTATAGACAGAAATATTTTCTATTTTTTCTCTTGAAACTAATTTAGATATTAAATCAACTTTTTTTGATGCAATTACAAAGTTTTTTACATCCATTACTTCACCAAATATTGACAAGCCATTAACTAATGACTCTTTGGAAGTTGCACGTTGATAATATTTTGATATGAAAAATAAAGACTCTAAAAGAGTATCTACTTTTCTTGTTACTGTTTCTTCAAGTTGATTCATATGCTACCAATAATTAGTTATTTGTTTTATATTTTTGAAAAAGTTTTCTATGTTTTTCCAATAAATCAATATATGTATCACTATTAATTAAACTTTTATCCATACTTTTAAATAATTCTTTTGCATCAGCTAACTTATCAAAACTTCCATAAAGTACATTGATGTCACTATTTGTGTTATATGTATATAAATCATCTTTATTTAAGTTTGTTTTATTTAAATAAGAGTTTACATCAAAATTTTGATCAAAAGTTGCAATCTTAATTGTATATTTTCCCTCTGGTAAACTTTTTATTTGATTTGGTTTATCAATACCATCTGCTGTTGGTTCTTTTTGAGTAGTACCATTTATCAAACTATTAATCTCTGAATCAATTGCTTTATTATTTGCATTTTGTTCATTTTTATCAACTTTTGTTTGTCCTAACTCTTTTAATAAATCTAAATCATTAAGTTCATCATTGTTACTTTTAACTTTTTCTTTAAATTTACTTTTATATTCAGAGGCAATAAAAGGTTTACAAACTTGATTTTCTGACATAAGAATACTTGTACTTAAAAAACCACTATGTGTTAATATATCATAATAATAACTATAAAGTTGATACTCAAAATCTAATAAATCTAGAGAAGATCTATAATATTCTGATTCTGCATCTAAAATATCAATGAATGTTCTTGTACCATCTGTTAGTTGTTTAAAATAAACTTCTTTAATATTATAGTTATCTCTAACATATTTTTTATAATTTTCTATTTTTTCTTTATATGAAAAATAGTTATTGTAACTAGTTTTAACCTCTCTAATAACTTCTGCTACAACAGTATCAAGGATTTTTTGCTTTTCTTGTAAAAAGATAATTTCTCTCTCTTTTGCAATTTTATTTTTTCCACCTTCAAAAAGGTTCCAATTCATAATAATTCTAAATCTTGATATATCCTGTCTTCCATTTTCAGGATAAGCCAAATCATCATCTAATGTACCTTGCCATTGAAATCTAAGAGTAGGTAAAAATGCAGCATTTGCTTGTACAATATTTTCTCTTTGTGTTTTAATATCTTCAATTGCTCTTAGAATCTTAGGACTCTTTCTTAACGCTAGTTCAATAGCTTCTTCTAAAGTATCAGGAATAAATGCCTCATTTATCTTAGGTCTACATACGTTACCCATATTCTCAATTCCTGACTTTTCTTCAAAAATATTTTTTGCTTCAACTGCGTTTATCTTTTGTTCTAAATACCTATCAATAACATAATGTTTTTTTGAATTTACTTGAAAACTTTCTAAAATCTCTCCACTAATTTCCTCTTTTTGCTGTGCAATTACTAAGTAATCTTCATGAACTTGCAAATTTAATTGAGATAAATCAATCAATTCTTGAGACTTTACTGCATCTAAGTAACTATCAATAGTTTCTCGTACTATTTCATCAACTCTAATCAAACTTCTAAATTTGTTAGATAGATATAAGTGCCTATATTCTTCAACTTCACTTGGTGTTTGTCCACCATCATAGATTATTTGTTCAAATTGTAAATATGCATTCCAACCATCTTTTCCAACTGTAACAGGATCTGTTGGAACATTGTCCCTATCACTTCTTGTTTCCGAATCTTCAACAAATGCTTGAAAATCCAATGTAGGATAATAATCACCTCGTTCTTGATCTACGTACTTTTGATAAGCATCTCTATTTAACTTCTCTGATAAGATATCTGGGTTTTTACCCATAGTACTTACAACAGCATCTTTTAATGAAGTTGAATTGGCAAAAGTTGCAAGAAGGCTTAACATAACTGCTTTTTTAATTAGTGTTTTCATAGCTTTTTCCATTAGTTTTAGTCTATTTTTATTAATCATACTTAAAGATTGTTTACAAATTACTTAAAAAATTATTTTAAAGAAACTTTTGGGCGACATTTCTTAATTTTATATTAATATGTGTGAAAATAAGTTATAATTTTATATGCAAAAAATGAACCATTTAGAAAAACTTAATATTTTGTATTTAGAAGACGAAGATATAATTAGAAATAATGTTAGTACAATGCTACAATACTTATTTAATGAAGTTTATGCAACATCTTCTGTATCAGATGCTTTGTTATGCTTTGAAACAAAGAAAGTTCACATTATACTAAGCGATATAAGTATGCCTGGTAAAAATGGTTTGGATTTTATAGAACAATTAAGGTTAAAAAAAATCAATATACCAGTGATTTTATTAACTGCTCATACTGATACAGATTTCTTATTGAAAGCAACAAAACTGAAACTTGTTGACTATTTAACAAAACCTGTAAATTTTACAGATTTAAAAAATGCTCTAGCAAAAGCTGGTGAAGAATATTTTGAAAATAATTCTCTTATAATAAATTTTCCAAATAATATAAAGTATGATTTTAATAAAAAATTACTTTTTGAAAATAATATAACGAAAGATATAACAGCAAAAGAGTTACAATTATTAGAATTTTTATATGAAAATAAAAATAGAGTAGTATCAAAAGAAGAGATTCAAAATGCTATATGGGAAGATTCCTTTAATGCTACAGAATCAGCTTTTAAATCTTTACTAAATAAACTTAGAAATAAAATTGGCAAACAATCTATAAAAAATATTTCTGGTGTAGGGTATCAATTGATAATTAATGAACAAGAGGAACAGTTATAATAAACCTAGCACCTTTTTCTATATTTTCAACAAATAATCTTCCATTCATATTGTTTTCAACAATTATTTTTGACATAAAAAGCCCTATTCCTGTACCATTTTTCTTATCTACAGTAAAAAAAGGCTCAAATATCTTTTCTACAGGATTTACACTGATACCTCCAGCATTATCTTCTATAATTAAAACTGAATTATCATCTTTTTTATCAATTATAATTTTTATTTTAGGATTTTCTATTTTTCTATCAATTAAAGCATCTTTTGAATTATTTAATACGTTAATAAGTACCTGAGAATATTCATTTTTAAATCCATATATTTTTGGATTTTTTTTAATAATTATTTCAACTTTTATATCATGTTGTTTTAGACACATATTAACCATACTTACTGCTAAACTAACTTGATTTGAAATTCTATAGTTGGCTTTTTCTTTTTCTTTTGCAAAAAAATCTCTAAAGTCATCTATAGTTTGGGACATGTATTGTGTAATTGATTCTGATTTTTTTAGATAATTTAAAAGTTCAGATTCTTTAATCTTTCCTTCAAATTCAATTTTTGATTGTATTACCATAAATATTGAAGAAAGTTCCATAAGTGGTTGTCTCCATTGATGAGCAATATTTCCAATCATCTCACCCATTGAAGCCATTTTACTTTGTTGAAAAAGTACTTTATCATTGATTCTACTTTTTTCAACCTCTTCTGAAATCTTATTTTTTAATTGTTTTATCTCTTCTTTTAATTGATAGTTTTCTTTTTTTAACTCTTCTTCTGTGGTCAAAATTATCCTATTGTAGTTGAGATTATATAAGATAGCATTTTGCTATCTTATATACTTAATTAGATATCGTCGTCTACATCAATATCTGTATCGATATAAACTGTTACATTTGAGTTATTTGTATTTGTGTACTCATCAAACTCACCATCTTGACCTTCTACGGTAGTTCCTTCTTGACCTTTTGTCCATCCTTGATTATCATTAAGATTCTCATCATCTGTAAATGTTACAATATCTCCATCATCACCTATGATAGTTATGTCATTGTCATCATCAGTAGAATCAATAATTGAATCTAAGTCAATTTCCAATTTATCTTCTTCACCATTTTCCATATTTGCAACATTATTAGATACGATAGAAGATAAATCGATAGATTCATCATCATCTGCAAATTCTCCTTCTTCTGAATCATCTTCAGATTTACCACCTTTAGATTTTCCATCATCAGATTCTTCACTCTCTTCATTTGAAGCTTCTTCAACAAATGATGCAGCTACTTTTTCTTCAGATTCATTATCAGAATCAGGTTCTTCATCACTAGATGTCTCAGCTATATATTTATTCTCAACTAAAGAGATATCTGATGGATTCGAACTGAAATTAAATACAATATCATTTGTATTTTGTTTTAGATCTGTTCCTTCTGGTTGTTCACCTTTTACTATCATATCAGTTCCAGCTTTAATAGCATAACCTACAACTTCAAAGCTATTATTTCCTGTTATTTCAGCAACTTTACTTTCCAATGCACTTTCATAATCTTGTGGTACATTTGAATCTTTAATTTCACCATTCCAGTTATCTATTTTTACTTCTATAGATTCCCCTGCTGAATTAGTTAAGAAGTATGTAACATTAGAAATTGCATGATCCAAATCACTATCAGAATCGCTATCGCTGTCAGAATCTGAGTCTGAATCACTGTCGCTATCGCTATCTGAGTCTGAATCCGA
>NPID01000621.1_pt6 | contig 222126 bp, 187 predicted proteins | sample 8637491 | NCBI WGS metagenome assembly NPID01 (sample SAMN07420843, study PRJNA396082) | bioreactor metagenome | isolation source: sample BA6 brine-fed electro-methanogenic bioreactor BA | place: Japan: Kochi | collected 2016-06-14 | reverse complement strand
CCAACTTTTTGGGGTCACTTCACTTATCAGATCGGCTTTTTAGTTTTGTAATAATTCATAAAAACCCTCCATCGATTTAATAAAGGATCGGTTGATAATAGGATCCTGCAACCAGCGTGGAAATTGCGGATCAGCTGTAGAGTAGGCCGAAAAAGATACATAAGTCAGTTGTGAATCAATGGCATAAACTTTCCATACACTTTCATAGTGACCAAAATCATTTACACTACACTCATAGGGAGGAGTGTACTGATTGCTGCTTGTAGTTTTAAAGATTTTCATTGGTAAAAACGGATGCTGCTCTTCTCTTACTTCTGTGATAAGATATTTGTTTCGGAGTGGCCACGGAAGCTTAAAAATCATAAAGATTACCCAAAAGTTTTTGTCGTGACGTTTTAATAACTGCGTTTCATCTACCCCATTCATCCACTGCGGAACCCGCCTGTAATTCCTTATTAGCCCGGCAACATTTTCTATACTTGCATTTACCAGCATTTGAGCTTTACGTTCTCTTACCTGCTTGTTGTTGTCAAGAAAGAGCCAGCGGTTTTCGGGAATAAGTACGTCACTATCACCCATCTTTTCCCATTGTGTTTTAGATAAAACAGCGATGTTTTCATCTGTTTCAAGAGAAGCAGAAATGGTTATTGCCGTTTTAATTTGCTGTGGAAGCAGCAACAACAAAAACAGGGAGAAAAGTAATGAAACATAACTTTTTTTCATACAAGCAAATCCAAAAGTAAGCTAAAACCCTGATACAAGCAATCTTTTAGGGAGTTTGAGCTTAAAAACACGCTCTTATGATTATTTTGAATATAATCAGAAGGTATATGGTGTAAATTTGCGGTCAACAAATAGAAAATTCTTGAAATGATAACACCAGAGTTTTTGGATGGCGAGCTGTATAATTGGGTTGTTTTGCCTATGTTGATTGCCCTGGCCAGGGTAATGGACGTGACTGTTGGCACAATTCGCCTTATTTTTGTTTCGCGCGGTTACAAGTATCTGGCGCCAATCCTTGGATTTGTTGAAGTTATAATCTGGTTGCTGGCCATTGGTCAAATCATGCAACAGCTTGATAATTTTATGAGCTACATAGGTTATGGAGCCGGATTTGCTTTGGGAAATTATATAGGTATTATTCTGGTCGAGAAAATGTCGATAGGTACGGTTGTTATTCGAATTATTCCAAAAAAAGACACTGCTGATTTGATTGCCCATCTGCGTGAGGCCAATTATGGTGTTACAGCTGTTGATGCAATAGGTAAAAGCGGTCCGGTGCAGATGCTGTTTAGCATTGTCAAAAAGAAAGACCTTGCGGATGCATTATCTATTATCAATCAGCATAACCCTCATGCTTTTTATACGATTGAGGAAGTTCAACGCGTAAATGAAGGGTATTTTCGTGTGGCTCAAAAAAAGCCTTTTCTGGCTGGAGGAATATTTAATATCGGTCAGCTTCGTAAGTAGTTTTTAGCGACTAAAACCGGCATGCTTTTTGGTGTTTTTTAATTGTAAATCAATACCTAAAAGCCATGATCAGTTACAAAACACCACAGGCTGATCTTGAGAGTAAGAGGGGCCTGTTTTTTGAAGTCGGTCTAGTAATAAGCCTTTTAATCATTTTTCTGGTTTTTCAAATTAAACGTCCATCTCGCACTATTGGGCTCGATATTAGTTATGCCGATTTGAACATTATTCAGGAGGAAATGATACAAACCCGACAAACTCCTCCACCCCCAACGCCAAAACCACCCATGCAGCAAATTACACTGCTTACAGTTGTTGAAAACACTGAAGAAGTAGAAACTGTGATTCAGATTCAGGCGGAGGTGGATCAACAAACAGAAATCCCGGAATACCTTCCGGTGGAGCGACTGCCTGCAGAGGAAACGATTGAAGAACCTGAAATTTTTCTTATCGTAGAAGAGCAGCCTGAGTTTCCGGGAGGTGATGCTGCCAGGATGGCCTATTTTGCCGAAAACATTCATTATCCGCAAGAGGCAAAAGAATTGAATATCCAGGGAACTGTTTATGTGGGATTCGTTGTAGAACCAGACGGATCTGTTTCGCAGGTAAAAGTGCTCAGGGGTATCGGAGGTGGTTGTGATGAAGAGGCTTTACGGGTGGTGAAAAATATGCCGCTCTGGAAGCCAGGCAAACAACGTAATATTCCCGTAAGGGTGCGTTTTACGCTTCCTGTTCGCTTTACTTTGATCTGATTTGCAGTTAAATTATTTGCATCTTTGCAGGGTGAAATCAGTGAAATGCATTAAAACCTTTCAACTTGTTATCATACTGCTGTTTAGCAGTTTGCTTTTGCAGCAATGTGCTAACCCGGTGATGCCACGAGGAGGTCCAAAAGATACTGACCCGCCTCAGGTTGTAACCGCTATACCTGAAAACTATTCTGTAAATTTTGATGCCCATCGTATTGAAATTACTTTTAATGAGTTTGTGAAGGTGTCAGACATGCAAAAAAACCTTCTGATTTCACCACCCGTAAAAACAAATCCTGAGTTTCGCTTACGCGGAAAAACCCTGCAGATTCTTTTTGAAGAACCTTTGTTGAAAGAAACAACCTACACCTTATTTTTTGGTGATGCAATTGTTGACCTTACCGAGAGTAATCCTTTAAGTGGATTTAGCTTTGTTTTTTCTACCGGAGCTGTGCTTGATTCATTAAGTATTGGAGGAATTGTAGTAAACGCTTTTGATCTTGCCCCTCCCGAACAGGCTTATGTAATGTTGTACGCCAGCATCCCTGATACTGTTGTCCCCGACTCTGTGCCGTATCTGCTGCGCCCCCGCTATATTTCCCGAACTGATGAAAGCGGTCATTTCAGGTTGAATAATCTTAAAGATACAATCTATCAAATGTTTGTGCTGAGTGATATGAACAGCAATCTGCTGTATGATATGCCCGGTGAAAAGATCGCATTTTTGGATAGTTTGATTCAACCGGTTTATATTGAAAAACCCCGTTTGAGCGATTCATTGATCAGTGATTCCCTGCTCGCTGATACAATCTTTGGTGACAATGTAGTGGTTGCTGATACGCTCGAAAGTGTTTTGGATATGGTTTCTGATACATTGGCCGATTCTCTTTTGCAAAACAAACCGATAAAGCCTGCCTTGGATATTCATTTGTTTATGTTTGAGGAGCAGGATTCGGTTCAAAGGCTTTTAAGGGCCGAAAAACTCAGACCCGGGTTGTTGCAGTTTGCTTTTAGATATCCTGTCAGGGATTTGATAATTAAAGAACTGAAACCCTTACCTGACAGCATGGAGGTTATTGAAGTTTTTTCCAGGCAGCGGGATACCTTGCAATGGTTTTATCCACCGCAAATATCTGATAGTGTGTTTCTTATAGTTCAACAAGATACCATTGTTAATGATACGGTTGTGCTTTCTCTGGCCGAAAAAGAGCCCGTAAACAATCGCCGAAAAAAGGAGGAAGAAGTGAAAGAACCGGTATTGAACCTTTCATTCAATACAAAATCCAGGAAACTGGATATCCCTAAACGTTTACAAGTACGTTTTGAAGAACCGGTGGTTGAGGCCAGCATGCGCGATACGACATGGCTTGTAATCAATGAAGACACTTTGTTCAATCAGCTGCATTTCATTCCTTTTGATTCAATAGGGTTTGTATATCAGCTGGATACTACATTTGAGCCTGAAAGTCGTGTGATGATTCGCTTTCCGGATTCGGTTTTCTTTGGATATAGTGGTAAAACAAACGATACTACACAATTAAATTTCAATGTGCCGGCTTTGGATCAGTATGGCAATTTATTTGTTGATCTGTCGCTGCCTGAGGCTGAATCAAACTATATTGTTCAGTTGATGAATGATAAGGAAACCATAATCAATCAAAAAATTGTAACAGCTTCGTCCCGAATGGAGTATTTCTATTTATTGCCCGGAAAATACCTATTGAAAGTGATTTTCGATCGAAATAAGAATGGGCGGTGGGATACAGGAGATTATCTTAAAAAGCAACAACCCGAAACCGTAAAGATTTTTTCAAAAGAGTTGGAAATCAGGGCTAACTGGGATTTAGAGGAGCAATGGGAGCTTAAACAGGATAACCATTAATAGTTTAGCAGTCTTTGCATTGATCGATGCAGGTAATAATATCCGAAAGTGTTTTGTTGCGCAAGGAATAGAAGATTTTTTTACCATCACGCCTGGCTTCCAGAATACCTTTGTTTTTCATGATATTAAGGTGGTGCGAGGCGGCAGCCTGTTCGATATCTAGTTTAAGATATATTTCAGTAACACTCATTTTATTGTTTTGAGTAAGCATATCAATGATAGCCAAACGTACCGGGTGAGCAATTGCCCGTAATCTGCCTGCTACTTTTTCTAGCTTTATGATGCTTTGTTCGGTTAATTCGAGTGTGTCCATAAGTCAATTTTTGACAAAAATACAACTTCTAAACGCTAACATAACTGCATATGTATATATGTTACAGGAATATGCCTAATATAAAAGCGGTCTAAATAAAAAAACATCTTTTAACAGGGGTCTGTTGGTGCTTTTTTAACTAAATTAGCCTACAAGCCTTAAAACAAGCACAAATAGTAAATCAGTATTGACCTATGGTTTATAACAGAAGGTCATTTTTTTAGAATGAACAAACAATAACACCAATTATTTTTGGCTACCCCACCTCTGCATACAAATCTGTAAACGCAAATTTTCCGCCATCAAACAGACCTTTATCACTGAGTTTAAGTTGTGGAATAACCAACAATGCCATAAACGAAAGCGTCATAAAGGGGGCATGTAAAGTGCAGCCAAGTGCTTTGGCGGCAGCATCGGTTTTTTCGTAGGCGCTGGCAACTTCGTAGGCATTTTGATTGCTCATTAGTCCGGCAACCGGAAGCGGTAACAAACTGACATTGTTTTCGTCGCAGGCTACTACTCCTCCTTTGCTTTCGATCAATAAATTTACAGCTTTTACCATTGCAGCGTCATCAGCACCAACAACAATAATATTGTGGCTGTCGTGAGCTACTGTTGACGCAAGGGCGCCACGCTTAAGTCCAATATTTTTAATAAACCCAATAGCAGGTTTCGATTTTGTATATCGGTTGATAACGGCAATCTTCAGGATGTCATCAGCAGTATTGCTGGTCAGGTTTTCACCTGCAACACTTGCCTCACCAATAATAGTGTTTGTGATCAGCTGGCCTTCCAAAGCTTCAATCACCTTGATGGCTTTGCCGGTGTTTTTTACGAAAAAGTCATTTTTGGTAACTGGATCGGCAACAAAATTGTTTGGAGCAGTGGTTTGTTGGGTTTCAATCAGGCTTTGGCCTTCATTGGCAACCAGTATACCATTAACAAAGGTTTGTAACACGTTAAAATCATTCAGGTTATCAACCAAAACCATATCAGCAGGGTCTCCTAATTGTAAAGTTCCCACCTCTAAATTATAGTGTTCAATAGGATTAAGAATCGCACTTCTTAGGACATCCATCACAGGATATCCGTTTTCTACCGCACGTTTTACCAGTTGGTTGATATGACCTTTTACAAGGTCGTCCGGATGCTTATCGTCGCTGCAAAACAGCACTTTATCAGCATGGTCTTTCATTAGATCGATCAGTGCATCAAAGTTTTTTGCTGCGCTACCTTCCCGAATCTGAATTTTCATACCATACTGAATTTTATCCAAGGCTTCTTCCATTGTAAAGCACTCATGATCAGTGGTGATTCCGGCTTCAATATATTTTCTTGCTTCCTCGCCTTTCAGGCCTGGTGCATGCCCGTCGATGGGTTTGTTGTGCTTTTTGGCTACTGCCAGTTTTTCCATTACCATTTCGTCCTGAAACAATACACCGGGATAATTCATCATTTCGGCCATATATTTAATCTCTGGTCGTGAGAGCAATTGTTCCATGGCATCAGCATCCAGGTTAGCACCCGACGACTCAAAGCCTGTGGCAGGCACACAGCTCGAAGCACCAAAGTAAAACTTAAATGGCACGGTATTGCCATTTTCGATCATGAAATTAATACCCTCAATTCCAAGCACATTGGCTATTTCGTGCGGATCACTAACAGTAGCAACAGTGCCGTGTACTACAGCCAAACGGGCAAACTCAGCGGGCACGAGCATCGAACTTTCGATGTGTACATGGGCATCAATGAATCCCGGAAGAATATATTTTTCAGGCGCCGAATCTGTTTTTGTGATGGATTTGATTTTTCCGTCTTCTACTTGAATTGTTCCCGGAAAAACCTCTTTTTTGTGAATATTAACTATCTGACCACTAATAGTAAAAGTATTTGCTGACATGATTTTGTTTTTTACAAAAATAAGTCAAATGGATATGATGAGCAAAATCAAAGTTGATAACTCAGTCCTGCATTGAATAGTCCCTTTGCACCAAAACCAAGTTCAACGGATGCTCCAAATGCGTTTCCAAACCTAAAACCAATAGGATTTACATGAAAATTAAACATTACAGTTGAGGCGCTTGTGCCAGACAGGTTTGAGTCGGTTGATTTAAGGCTTTGTTCCCAAACTGTAAATCCCAATCCTGCACCTGCATACAATTGAACCCACTTGGATTGCAAGTAAATAAAGCTTACTTCCGGTAGAATAGTATAATAGCTGTCAGTGATATCACCTGTTTTTGAACCAGCAAGAAACACTTCTTTGTTAATGGCTTGATAACTGAATAATCCACCAAATTTTAGCCGGTCTGATTGAAGGTACCAATACTCCAGTCCTACAGCACCTATTCCTGTAGAATTGTCAGCTGTATATCCACCAATTGTGATAGTGCTGATGATAAAATCACCAAACAAATTGCTAACATCAGCTGTAGTAAGCAAGCCTATATTAGCACGGATTTCATGCTGCTGAGCATGAACAGATGCCGGGATGGTGAACCCAAGCAACAGGATAATGAATAAAAGTTTTTTCATGATGAGAGGTTTAGCATAAATAAATACATTTTTACTCAGGGTACCTCATAAATATGTGATGCATCCCGATAGCCACTATTGTTTTGATACCAATCGGGGTAAAGTGTTCCGCCTGATTCAGCCCATGGAGCAAACATCAGGTGTCCCTGAATTATTTGAGCTTGTTCAATTGTATAATCAAAAGACTCAATGATATTTATTGCCCAGGGAAGCTGCGTTTCAGTTTTGTAGTAACGCCCCATAGCAGCATCCGAATCATCATCCATTTGTCCGAAATATGTTTCATCAGCCAAAGCTGTTGGCGGGTAGTCGGGGAGGTGGATTTCCTTACCGCGCTCCATATCAACAATTAAAAAGGGGTTGAAGCTTTCGGGTTGAAAATCGGAAAGGGTATATTGGTTTGGTGTTACAAGCATCGCAATTCTTATGGTATCTGGATCAACATAGGGAATACCCGGCACAACATTGGCTCCAAACCCTTCGCTGGACTGCAGGATGTTTTTAATATTATCAAACACAATTATTGTTGGAATTGTTTGTCCTGACTCTGTTCCATTCTCGTTCAACACAATATAATTCTCATCAAGCTGATAACCGGAAACTTCATAATCATCTGCTGAAATAACTCCAGGCAGTTGAAAGCCAAAACCATTTCTTAGTCCTGCTCCATTTGCTCTCACAGCAAAAACGGCTTCTATTTCTGTTAGTTTATTGGCTTGGTTGGTAAACATACTGAAGCGATAATCCACAACCAAATCATTAAAGTCGTAATCTCCTTTTCCCGGCCAGAGGTCTTCAAATGCCAGACTACCAAAACCAGAGGCTGGAAAGTGGTTTACAAATGCCCTTGAAGGATCATTTGGAAAATCATCATCTTCATCCGGAATACCATCTCCGTCAGTGTCGTTAAGGTCTCCTGCATCAGACATAATCGTTTGAATTTCTATGGCAGACAATGCTTTGTTAAAATACTTTACTTCGTCGATATAACCATTAAAATGTTTTTGAGCACCATTATCAGATCCAATGGAGAAACTACGGGAATTTACGTTCAATGGTTTATTAATAATGTTGGCATTTTTAAATTGTCCGTTCACAAATAATTTGAGTGCACTACCATCATAAGTCATAGCTAAATGATACCATTCTCCATAAATTGGCAGGCCTTCGCCCCAATGAACCGAATGGGTTACCTGATCAGCTGACCTGACGTGGGCATTCCATCCATCCCATTTTCCCTGTCCAATACCATGGCCATCCCAATCACCTTTTTGAACAATTTTAGTGGTTTTATTTTCTCTTGTATTCACCCAGGCCATCATAGTAAAGCTTTCTCCGGGATTAAGATCAGGGTGGTGTGGCACAATAGCTGTTGAAGTGCTGCCATTAAAGTCCATGCAATTTCCTGCCATTCCGGCTGCTGCGGTTAAATCCTGTGCAGCAGCATTAAAGCCTCCTGCCTGATCCAACACATTTCCATCAACAATGGCATCAAGTGGCCAGTAATTCGTAAGTGCATCCTGTCCGCTGGATGGATTATAATTGTTAGCATAAAGGAAGTTCACATCTGCTGCAGTAAGTGCCCGATCAAAAATCATGGCCTCATCAATTTGTCCACTAAAAAAGTTAACAGTGTTCTGACTTCCAATAAGTAAATCGGCAGAACTGCCTTTCAGGTTACCACTAAGTTCTTGGGTTTTTAATAATATGCCATCCACATATAATTGCAAAAGGTTACCGTTATAAACGGCTACTACATGATGCCAGTCCTGATCAATTATCCTGTCGCGCCAGTCGATAGATACATTTTCATAAGCTGGTGTATATACAACAAAAGCGATTTTGCCTCCTCTATTCATTCGCAGTATGAATTTACTGTTGATAAACATAAGAGCACCAGAAGTTTCGAGGTCATCACGTGCAAACCAAACCGAAAGACTTAGCTGATCGCCGGTTAAGTCAAGTGCTTCATTGTAACCGACACGCACATTAGAAGTGCTTCCGTTAAAGCTTAATGCTCCTCCGTTTATACCAGTTGTGCGCACTGCATTATTGAGTAAGCCGTTATAATTCCCGTTTTCGTCCAATGCCTGATTTCCTCCTTCTTCATCAAAGCGCCACCAGCCAAGCAATCCTTCCGGAAAATCATTTGTCGCAAAGCTTGCTTTCATCGATTCAGATAGATTTACAGTAATAGTATTCCCCGAAACATCAACAAGTTTTTCGTTCACGTAAACCTGATCTTCATACATTGGAAGCCTTACAGCAACAGCGTAAAAATCGTTGGTATGATTGAAAAATCCACGGTGGTAGATTGTGTTTTGGTCTTTTGCAGAGCGAATAGTTATGATGGTTGACTGATCAGCAGAGATTTGGAAAGAGGTATACTGACTGGTTTCCCATTTGAAACCGCTTGGAATGGTTAGGTTTTCAATAGAGGCATCGGGTGTGCCTGAAGGATAATCTTTTTTGCAAGAGTATAACAACGACAAAAGCAAAATGCTAATGATCATAGAAGGAATAAATATCTTTTTCATTGCTTTAAATGTTGGTTTGGTTACATTTATATGACCAAATAGAATCTTTTGCAAATTAAGAACAAGTTTTATGCCTTTGAGCATAAATATTTAATAATCAATATTATGATAAATAGTTTTAAAATTTATTTTTCTTTATTGAGAACAATTTATCCAAAAATTAGACACTAAAGGTAAGAGGAATTGCAAAGAAATAAAAGCTATTAATAAGCTTGCTTGATTTTTTGGATGAGTGAAGTGGTTGAAAATCCCTCAACAAGGTCAATAGTTTCTACCTTGCCGTTTTTTGCCATAACAATATCATAACCAACAATATCTTTAGCTTTGTAGTCTTTTCCTTTCACAAGAATATCGGGCTGAACCTTTTGGATGAGCTCATAAGGAGTTGGCTCATCAAAAAGGACTATTGCATTAGTAAAATGAAGTGAGGCAAGTAATATTGCCCTGGATTGTTCATCCACTACAGGGCGATTTGGACCTTTGATCCGGCTTACAGACTTATCTGTGTTGAGTCCGATAATCAACACATCACCAAGATCGGCAGCTTTGGAAAGGTACTCAATATGACCTCTGTGAAGGATATCAAAACAGCCGTTTGTGAATACGATTTTCTTTTCCTGAAAACGCCAAACAGAAAGCAGGTTTTCCAGTTTTTCAGGACTCAGGATTTTGTTTTGAAGGATTTCCAGCTGTTTCATTACTTGGCTTTTTATGATCGATAAAGAACATCCAAAGATAGGCTAAACCACCTAAACACACATTCAGCAGGGTTTGACCTGCATGAGTAATGGCTACAAACGAACCTGCTCCAATAGGATTGATGAAAAACAGTTCTACCAATACAGCTTTTCCAATAAAATGATAAGCTCCAATTCCTCCGGGAACAGGTGCAACAATGCCAAGGCTACCAATAGCGAGCAATGTAATACCGGCGCGTAAGCCTAAATGTTGTGTTTCTTCCAGCATATAAAGTGGAACCCAGGTCATTAAAACATAAAAAACCCAAATCATTACCGTATAAAACAAAAATAACCACTTTTGCTTCATTCGCTTGATGGTTTTTATGCCATCCAGCAGGCCTGTGATTAACTCTTTGATTTTAGGATATCCCGGGAGCTCTTCGAGGTGATTACGATATCGCTTACGTAGCCACCATAGAAAGCCTGCAACAGCAATCACTGATAAGCCAAAAATGCTTAGCGTCAAAACATTGCGATTAATGGACTGTACAAAAGGCAAGGTCATTTCAATAACAAAATCGCCTAACAGCGTCCATTGAAACACAACAACCATCAGCAACAACAGGGCCAGCACAACCAAATCGAAAAGCCTTTCGGAGATTACAGAGCCAAATAAAGCATTAAAGGAAACCTTTTCTTTACGCGAAAGCACACCACATCGCATCAGTTCGCCCATGCGTGGAACAGCTGTATTTGCCAGATAACCAATCATTACCGCCGAAAAAGTTGTTGATACCCGTGTTTGATAGCCCATGCTATTTATCAGCAAATTCCATCTTAAAGCTCTGAAAATGTGAGAAATAACAGCAAATATAACAGCAACACCCATCCACATATAATTGGCTGACTGTATATCTTCCCAAAGGGCTTTGAGTTCAATATTCTTAAAACTCAACCATAGCAATACCAGTCCAAGCGCCAGAAAGAACAAGTATTTCAAAACGTTGACCAAAAATTTTTTCAAGGCTTAAATGCTGAGTTTATTGTAATCGTCCGGGAAAATAATGGATGGTTTAAAGGATTTTGCCGTTTCAAAATCCATACTGGCATAGGATACAATAATTATTTTGTCGCCTATTGCAACTTTTCTTGCTGCAGCGCCATTAAGAGAAATGATGCCGCTTCCGCGCTCACCTTTTATCACGTAGGTATCGAGGCGCTCACCATTGGTAATGTTGTAAATGCTAACCCTCTCGTTTTCAATTAAATTAGCAGCGTCCATCAAATCCTCATCAATAGCAATGCTGCCAATATAATTAAGATCGGCCTGCATGATGGTGGCGCGGTGTATTTTCGATTTTAAAACTTCAATGTTCATCACATAAGGTTTTGATTCCGAAAGTGTCGGAATGGCTGCAAAATTATTAAAATATTCTAATATTGTCGATCAACCTCACATTGCCCAGCTCAAGAGCAACAAAAATGCGTGCGCCGGCTACATCATTCCAGTGTTTAAATGGTTGCAGGTTAATGTCGTCAGCGATGCTTACATACTCCAAATCAAAAGCTTTGATTTCGCTGAATGCTTTTTGTGCGTATTTTTCCATTTCTTCCGGGCTTAGTACATTACGCAATGATGCTGCTTTTTTAAGTATGCTGTATATATTTGGTGCTATTGTTCTTTCTTCGGCGCTTAATCTCACATTGCGTGAGCTCATGGCCAATCCGTCATTTTCTCTGATAGTGGGGCAGGGAACAATAGTAACAGGAATATTAAACTGTTTTACCAGCGCTTTAATAATGGCCAACTGTTGATAGTCTTTTTCACCAAAATAGGCTTTATCTGGAGTAACGATTTCAAAAAGTTTTTTTACTACTACCGCAACGCCGTTAAAATGTCCGGGCCTGAAAGCACCTTCCATCACGGTTGCCAGTTTTCCAAACTGATAAATTGTTTTATCCGGTTCAGGGTACATTTCTTTTACTTCGGGTGCAAACAAAAAATCACAGCCGACATCCTGCAATAACGCTTTGTCTTGTTCAAGCGTTCGTGGATACTTTTCAAGATCAGCAGGATTGTTAAACTGGATTGGATTCACAAAAATGCTGACTACCAAAAAGTCATTTGCTGCTTTTGCTTGTTGCATTAATGCCAGATGACCCTGGTGCAGTGCACCCATCGTAGGAACAAATCCTATGCTTTTACCTGCCTGCCGGTGTTTGGCAAGTTCCTTTTGCAATGACTGTATTGTTTCAAAAGTTTGCATGACAAATTGAAAAGTTAAAGTTAATGTCGTTTGAAGTAAAAATCAACTGTCGGTTATTTGAGGATATGAAGCAAGTCTGTTTCCAGACTATGCGTTGGAGTTTCGGTAATGCGGCCAACTTCTTCACTATTCTTAAAAACAATAAAGGTAGGAACACGTGAGATATCATAAACAGAAACATCCAGACTGTAAGCTTGTTTATTTGAGTTTACAGCGATCATCATCAACTTGTCATCAGGATAATTAATGGCATCCAATACTTTTAAAAATCTGGGCACTTGAATTTTGCTGTCGTGGCACCAACTGGCCAGGACGATTACAATTTCGTAGTAAGTAGGTGCTTCTTTAAGTTGATCCAAAACGGTTTGTTCAGGTTTATATGACTGATATTCTTCTGTATAATAACTTTCAAACTCGCCTGTTTGAAGCCCAGCACGCGAAACCAGATTGATCAATACTTCTCTGTTTCTGATAGTATCATATACATACTGATCAATATCCTGGCTATGAAGCAGTGTGGTTGGCAAAACAATCAGCAGAAAAAAGAATAATAAAGCTTTTATTTTCAGTAATTTATGAAAAAGATTTGTTTTTGAGACCTGATTTTTCATTTGTTAAAAATTTGAAAATATTTGTATTTGAAGCAATTCCAAATTTTTTAACAGATGGAACCGCATTGTTTACTTACGTACTTTTTAAAATAACCCAGAAGGGTAAAAGATGATTAAAAAGTTTACGTCCATTTAGTAATGCTGCATTAATTATGATTTCTAAAAGCTATTTTTGACAAATAATAATTTCTTTTGAAAAGGCAAATGTAATACGAAAGCTTCATTATGAGTTCATTTCAATCAAAGAATGTCTTAATTACCGGAGGAGCAAGTGGAATAGGCAGATTATTGGCTGAGCAGATTTTGAAAAAAGGAGCCAGAAAAGTGATAGTATGGGATATTAGTCCTGCACCAGAACAGCACCCTTTTTTTTGGCAACAGCTTGATGTAAGCAAGCAGGAACAAGTGGAAGCTGCCATTAAAGATTTAAAAGATAAAAAAATGATTCCGGATATTGTAATCCTGAATGCAGGTATAGTTTATGGTGGTAATTTTTTAGATCAAAGTATTGATCAAAGTCGAAAAATGCTGGATGTAAATGTATTTGGGGTTGTGATGCCTGCGCATTTTTTGTTGCCTTTACTTGTTGAGAAGGGTGCCGGTCATTTGGTTGTTATTGCCTCTGCGGCAAGTATGCTTGCCAATCCGCGCATGGCTGTTTATGCAGCTTCCAAGTGGGCTGTTTATGGCTGGAGCGAATCAGTTAGGCTGGAACTTCGTAAGCAACACCGCAATATTCGTGTAACAACAGTTACACCAAGTTATATTGATACCGGAATGTTTGATGGCGCTAAAGTAAACCTGCTGCTTCCAAACTTAACACCCGAAAAAGCTGTCCGTAAAATCATGAGAGGTATTGAACGAAATAAAAGATTTGTCCGCATGCCTGCCTTGGTTTATTTATTGCCATTTTTAAGAGGTGTGATGCCGGCACGCTGGTTCGATGTGCTAATTGGAAAAGGAATGGGAGTTTATAATAGCATGACACACTTCAAAGGTCGCAATTTGTAAGGGTTATTTCCACAGAACAAGTTCTCCGCGATTTCGGTTTTTCATATGGAGTGGTATGCTTTGTTTTATTTCTTCAGCAAGCAAGTCGATTAATCGCCTTTTTACAAAATGTCGTGAATAGCAGATACTCACTTCCCTCAAAGGTTTTTTATCACTAAAATCTGTAACATTTTTTAGCCTTGACTCGCTCATTTCGAGTACTGCAAGCTCAGGTATAATGGTAAACCCTCCTTCATGATTGATGATGCGCAATAAAGTTTCGATAGAACCACCTTCGAGCTCGAATGGCAGCTCGTGTTTACTGGTTGGTTCTAATTCGCAAAGGTTGATTACCTGCGAACGAAAACAGTGGCCATCGCTGAGCAACCAGATGTCAGGTGTGGCAACATCTATCACTTTAATGTTGTGCTGTTGCAACAGAGGGTGTCCTGTTTGAGCATAAATCAGCATTTCTTCGTAAAACAGCGGCTCTTCCAAAATAGCCGAATCATTGTACGGTGTTACAAATATTCCGGCATCCAGACGATCGTCTTTAAGTTTATCAGCAATTTGATCTGTAACCAGTTCTTCCACGCGTAGGTTTACATGCGGATAATTCCGTTTGAAGTTTCCTCCGAATAATGGTAGCAAATAGGGAGCAAGTGTGGGAATTATTCCAATACTTAATTCACCTTGAATATCCCCTAAAAAATGCTTTATCATATCATCCAGCCGCCCAGCTTCTGAGAGCACAACCCTTGACTGGTCTATTATACGCCGGCCAATATCAGTTGGGATGACCGGTTGTTTGTTGCGGTCAAAAATTTTTACGCCGAAATGTTCTTCTAATTTCTTAACTTGCATGCTCAAAGTTGGCTGTGTTACAAAAGTTTTCTCAGCAGCTTTGGCAAAATTCCGGTAAGTATCTATAGCTACAATATATTCCAGCTGGGTTAAAGTAATCATAGATATTATTTATGATTTCTTAAATATTATCAATTTGACAAATATAAACATCATAGGTAATTTTGCAGTAATAAAAATCAAATTAATTCACCAAATTAAAACTTAAAAAAATGGAAGAACAAAAAGAAATGTTTCAGATGCCACGCATAGGAGATCAGGCACCTGATTTTAAAGCAATGACAACTACCGGAATGATGCAGTTTTCGGAATATATCAAAGGAAGCTGGACCATTCTTTTCTCGCATCCTGCTGACTTTACTCCGGTATGTACAACCGAAATGTCGGGCTTTGCAGTGTTAGAAGATGAGTTCAAAAAAATGAATACCAAGCTTGTAGGTTTGAGTATCGACAGTATTCACTCTCATGTTGCATGGGTAAACAATGTAAAAGAGAAAACAGGTGTTTTCATGAAGTTTCCCATTATTGCCGATATCGACATGAAGGTTTCTAAGTTGTATGGTATGTTGCAACCAGGAGAAAGTGAGACTGCCGCTGTACGCGCTGTGTTCTTCATTGATCCTAATGGTAAGATTCGCCTGATTATGTACTATCCGCTTAATGTGGGCCGTAATATGGACGAAATCATCCGTGCTTTGCAGGCTTTGCAAACAGCCGATGAACACAAAGTAGCGCTTCCGCTGAATTGGAAACCAGGCGAAAAAGCTATTGTTCCTCCACCAAAAACAATTGATGAGTTGGAAGAACGTCTCAAGAGTAACTACGAAATGGTAGACTTTTATCTAGCAAAAAGGAGCCTTTAAGCTATATATAACTTATGCAACCGGCTCCAGAGCCGGCTGTTTTTTTTTTGAACTATTTAGTGGCTTATTTGTTTAATTATAAAGGAGATTACAAACCAAAAAAAATTAATTATGACTAAATTAAATGCAATTGGATTAGATGTTGAAAAATCGAAAGATTTGGCAAATATGTTAAATGATTTGCTGGCTAACTTTTCGATTTATTATATGAATGTAAGAGGATTTCACTGGAACATTAAAGGCGAAAAGTTCTTTGAGCTCCACCTGAAATTTGAAGAAATCTATACTGATCTTCAGGAAAAGATAGATGAAATCGCAGAACGGATATTGACATTGGGTCAAACGCCTGTGCATGCTTACAGCGATTACAATGAGCAATCACAAATCAAAGAAGTAAAAAATGTAAGTGATGGCCGTGAAGGCGTAGAAAGCCTGCTCAATGGTTTCCAGATCCTGATTACCAAAGAACGCAAAATTCTTGATCTGGCAGGTGAACTTAATGACGAAGGCACCAACGCCCTGATGAGCGATTATATCCGCGAACAGGAAAAGACCGTTTGGATGCTTTCGGCATACCTCAAAAAATAAAATCATTTTTTAATGAAAGTTGCAAAAAGGTCGGTTAACAAAACCGGCCTTTTTTCGTTTAGATAGAAAAAGCCATTGCTATGACAAGAAAACCGAATGCCCTGATTAACGAAACAAGTCCTTATCTTTTACAACATGCTTATAATCCTGTTAACTGGATGCCATGGAATGAAGAAAGTCTTGCCAAAGCTAAAAATGAAAATAAAATGCTGCTTGTCAGTATTGGTTACGCAGCCTGCCATTGGTGTCATGTGATGGAACACGAATCCTTTGAAGATGAAGAAGTAGCAGCGCTGATGAATCAATATTTTATTTGTATAAAAATTGATAGAGAAGAGCAACCTGATGTAGATCAGTTTTTTATGGAAGCAGTGCAGCTACTGAGCGGAAGAGGCGGTTGGCCATTAAATTGTTTTGCTTTGCCTGATGGTCGGCCTGTTTGGGGTGGTACCTATTTCAGAAAAGAACAATGGATAAGTATTTTGAATCAGATTAGTCAATTGTTTGAAACACAAAAAGATGATCTGGAAGAGCAGGCACAACAGCTTACGCAAGGCATTCAACAAAATCAAATTAACGATAGAATAATTTCTACTGAGATTATTTCAGATGAAATTTCGAAAGCAGCTGCCACTACTTTATTAAAGCACTTGGATTTTGAAAAGGGAGGGACTAAAGGTGCGCCTAAATTTCCAATGCCTGATCTGTTAATGCTTGAGCTTGAAATGGCAGCCATGTCAGGGGATAAAAACCTTAACGATCATGCTATGCAAACCCTTGAAAAAATGGCAAGGGGCGGCATTTATGATCAGATTGGTGGTGGTTTTGCACGTTATTCTGTAGATGCACGCTGGCATGTACCACATTTCGAAAAAATGCTTTATGACAATGCCCAGCTGATCGGACTTTATACCGAAGCCTGGAGAAAAACCAAAAATCCTTTGTTTAAAGAAGTAGTAGAACAAAGTATTGCCTTTTGTCTGCGTGAACTACATGGTTCCGAAGGTGGGTTTTTGGCGGCAATTGATGCTGATAGTGAGAAAGAGGAAGGAAAATTTTATGTGTGGACAAAAGCAGAATTTGAAACCATTTTGGGACGGGATGCCGCACTTTTAATGGCATATTTTCAAATTGATCAGCAAGCTTTTTGGGAAGAAGGCAAAAACGTGCTTGTCCGACCAGAAAGAGACGAAGATTTTGCAAGCCGAAATGGACTAAGTTTGGAAGTGTGGATGCAAAAGCTTAACCAAAGCAGAAATAAGCTTTTCGCTTACCGAGAGCAACGTATTCGTCCTGCTACAGACGATAAACGATTGCTTTCATGGAATGCCCTGATGATAAAATCATTGGCCAGGGCAGCAGTTATTTTTGACCGCAAGGAATGGTTAAAAGCAGCAATCCAGGCATACGATTTCATTCAACAGCATATGCGCTCATCTGATGGAAGTTATTACCGAAGCTGGAAGGAAGGAAAACTCAAAATCAAAGCTTTTCTGGATGATTATGCATTTCTGATTCAAGCTGCGCTGCAACTGCATTATGCAACAAACGAGGTAAAGTATGCCATAGCAGCAGAAAAGGTTCTAAAACAGGTTTTGGATGCTTTTTATGTAGATTCAGAGCAGAGCTTTGCCTACACGGCTAAAAGTGAAAGAAAGCTGGCGGTTACAATTTTCGAAAATTATGACAATGTTATTCCTTCCTCAAATGCTGCCATAGCGCATGGTTTGATTAGTTTGGGGCTAATATTTGAAAAGCATGATTATCTCAAACTAGCTGATAGGTTAATTAAAGGACAAATTGATCGAATGAAAAAATTTCCAACATCCTTCAGCAATTGGCTTCAGGCATTAATTCTTTATGAGAAGCAAGCTACAATTGTTGTAAAAGGTGCTGATAGTGATATAGTTGCCATAGAATTACAGAAAAACATGTCACCAGGGATTATTGTTTTGGGAACAACCGAAAAGGGATTGCCATTGGTTGATGAAAAACCTCAACATGACACTACACGATTTTATTTTTGCGATACACTGGGTTGTCGTCCGGCTTATGAAACAATGAATGAGGCTATAAATGCCCTAAAAACAAGTGAAACTTAGAGGATGTTTAGCCGGTTGGCATCCTGTTTTAAAAACACAAAAAACATAATTGAAAAAGCCCAAAGACTTGATCCTCCATAGCTTATAAATGGAAGTGGTATACCAATGACTGGTACTAAACCAATTGTCATACCAATATTGATGGCAAAATGAAAAAACAATACTGATGCAATGCCATAACCATAAATACGGCTAAATGCCGAGCGTTGTCGTTCGGCCAGAATAATCAGGCGTGAAAGCAATAATAAATAGAGCAATATAACAGCTGTTGTTCCCATAAAACCCCACTCTTCGCCAACGGTACAAAAGATAAAATCAGTATCTTGTTCAGGAACAAAATTGTATTTTGTTTGTGTGCCCTGCAAAAAACCCTTACCAAAAAACCCTCCTGATCCGATGGCAATTTTTGATTGGTTTACGTTATAGCCTGCGCCCATCAGGTCTTTTTCAAGGCCTAATAATACGTTGATACGTGTTCGTTGATGAGGCTCCAGAATATTTTGAAAAGCATAATCCACACTTAGCACAAATGCAACGCCAACAGCAAGTAAAGCAAACAATTTGAGGATATTTGTACGATTTCTTTTGATCAGGAATAATCCAAGACCAAAGATTATACCCAATCCACCGATCACGTACCATTGATTAAAGTAAAGGGTCATAACAAACAGGAATGCAGCTATTCCACCAATGACCATTAATGCTCCAGACATGCCTTCGCGATACAGAACCAGAATAAATACTGAAAAAACCAAAGCCGATCCGGTATCATACTGTGCTAATATCAACACAGCTGGCAACCCAATGATTGTGAATGCCGTGAGGCGTGTTTTCCATAAACTCAGATCACGATTGAGTTTGCCCAGATAACTTGCCAGGGCTAATGCAGTGGCAAATTTGGCAAATTCAGCTGGTTGAATAGCAAAACCCCCAATCTGAAACCAGGATTTTGAACCTGCAATGGTAGATCCAAACAACAAAACTCCCACCAGCATCAACATTATAACCAGGTAAATAGGATAGGCAAAAGCATTAAAAAACTTGGCATCAATCAATAATATCACAGCACCAAGTAAGAGCGAAAGGATAATCCAAAGCAATTGTTTTCCATACCGTTGCGACATATCAAAAATGCTACTGTGATTTTCATCAAACACAGCAGAATAAATCATTACCCAGCCCACCAACATCAGGATGAGGTAAACGCACAGGCTAAGCCAGTCGATAGAAGTAGTGCGTGGCCTGTTCATGGTGATTTTTTGTTTGGATAGGTTTCCATCATTCTTTTTTCTAATGCCGGTCGTGTTGATTTTCCTTTGAGGTAACGTTCAATCATTAGCGTGGCAATAGGAGCTGCCCAGGTAGAACCGTAGCCCGCATTTTCCACCACAACAGCCAATGCAATTGTTGGGTTTTCATAAGGGGCAAAGGCAATAAACATGGAGTGATCTTCTCCGTGTGGATTTTGAACTGTCCCTGTTTTTCCACCGGCTTGTATGCTGTCAATTTTGTAATAGCGGGCTGTACCATGATCACCTTCAAATACATCAAGCATCGACTTTTTCACTATCTCATAATGCTTTGCCGAAACACCGGTTTCAATTTTTTCTGTATAAGTATCCGGAAGCTTTTCATTTCCTTCTATCGATTTAAGGAGGTGAGGTTTGTAATAATAACCTTTATTGCTAATTACAACTGCCAGGTTAGCCAACTGAAGCGGAGTGAGCAGAATTTCACCCTGTCCAATACTTAGAGAACGCACCGTAAGAGCGTTCCAGCTGCCGCGATAAAGTTTGTCAAAATAAGCAGATGAGGGAATATTTCCCGAAAGTTCAAAAGGAATATCTGTATTAAATGGTTCGCCCAGCCCAAACTTGTGCATGGTTTCGAACCAATAATCGTAAGCTGCTTTATGATCATTAAATTGATTGCTGTAAAGGGTATTTCTGAAAGTGTTCCAAAAATAAGGATTGCAGGAGTTTTCCATGGCTTCGAGCAGTGCAAGCGGACTGTGGTGATCATGTGTACATTTTATTGGACTGCTAAGTTTCCCTTGACAGCTAAACTGGGTATGTTCGTTTATGGCACCTATATTTAAAGCCACAAGAGCATTGATCATTTTGAAAGTGGATCCAGGAGGATAACTTCCACTTATTGCTCTGTTGATGAGGGGTTTGAGGCTGTCATCCTGAAGGGCTTTATAGTTTTTTCCTCTAATTCTGCCAACCAGAAGATTAGGGTCAAAAGTTGGACTGGTGATCAATGATAAGATTTCGCCACTTGATGGCTCAATGGCAACAATACTGCCTGTTTTGTTTTGCATCAAAGCCTCGCCATAAGCTTGTAAATCAGCATCCAACCCTAATATCAGGTCTTTTCCTGCTACAGGGAGTGTGTCATATCGTCCTTCCTGAAAACTGCCTTTTTCGCGATTGTAAACATCAACCATCACAATTTTGAGGCCTTTGGTGCCCCGCAGTTCTTTTTCGTAAAATCGCTCAATGCCTGATTTACCAATATAATCACCTGATTTATAATAGGGATCCTGATCAATATTGCGTTGATTTACCTCACCCACATCACCCAATACATGAGCCGCAATGGGCTGAGGGTAATGACGCAGTGTACGTGACTGAAAATAAAAGCCCGGAAAATGATAGAGCTTTTCGGCAATAAATCCATAATCCTCTTTGCTGATTTGCTCTAAAAACACAGAAGGACGATAACGGGAATATCTTCTGGCTTTGTTTAAGCGCGCTGTAAAATCTTCTTTTTCGATTGCCAGCAACTCACAAAATGCATTGGTATCAAATGCTTTGACCTGTTGCGGTATTACCAATAAATCAAATGCTGCTTCATTATAAACAAGCAGTTTTTTGTTGCGGTCTAAAATTTTTCCACGCGCGGGATATTGTGTAATATAGCGTAATACATTGTTTTGTGATGAAAGCTTGTAGGAATGGTCAACAACTTGCAAAAAAAATAACTTGATAATAAATATCAAGGCTATTGTACTAAAAATAAATAAAATAACAGTCTTTCGGCCTGAAAGGTTTCGTTTGATCATCGTTGCAGCTTTCCAATGCAAAAATAATCATTCCATTAAGAAGGGATTCTTATTCGCTAAAGGTTTTTTAAGTATTATGGATCAATCTTTTTTAAAAGAAGGATTACTCGAAAACCTTTTCATCTGTGAGTTTTCCATTTTCGTCCCACATGTACCAGGTACCTGATTTTTGGCCATTGTTGTAGGTCATTTCATAGCGAAGTGTTCCTTTGTCGTCCCAGATAAACCATTTGCCATGCTTTAGGTCGTTTTGATAATTGGCTTCGGCAGTTTTTACTCCTGATTGGTTGTATTTGGTCCAGGTTCCATGTTTTTTGCCGTTTCTCCAGGCTCGTTCTTCTCTCAGTTGACCACTTTCAAAATACCAGACCGACATCCCGTCTTCAACTCCCATCACAAAATTTCGTTCCGATTCCAGCTGACCAGAGGCAAAATAAGTGGAATGCTTTCCTGTAAAAACTTTTCCATCCTTGTAGTAAACATCCTGTTTGTTTTCCAGATCCTGTGCAAATAGCCCGTTAACTGCGATCAAAAAAACAACTATAACTGAAATTAATTTGGTTATTAGGTTTTGCATAGCAATGATATTCATAATTTTAACAATCCAATACTTTTAGCCAAAGTTATAACAATTTCTCATCATTTAACAGCGAAAAGAGGTGGTTATTAGTTTTTGTCTCCAGCTGTTGAATAAAAAAAGGCAAACAGAAATAATTCGGTTTGCCTTCAATATTTTATAATACAAAATAACTGATTAGTTTCCTTCCGGATTTAGCTTGATTTCAACACTGTTAGCATGTGTGTCGAGGCTAAGTTTCGAAATAAGGGCTTCTTTGTAGGAGATATAGTTAACTTTAACTGAATATTCTCCTTGCGCCATGTTTTCAATAGTGAAACGACCTTCAAGATCAGTATAAGCTTTTGTATCTGTGTTTTCAATTTCGATAACTGCACCTACCAGAGCTTCACCGGTTTCTGCATCCAAAACTGTTCCGGTCATCATTACTGTTGCTGCAGGAGCCTCTTTGGCAACACCAGCACCATCTTTGCTGTTTGAAGCTACTGAAATAAGGCTTCCTAATGCGATAACAATTACAAGAATTACGTATTTTTTCATGATATTAGTTTTCATATTATTGTGCAGCAAAGATACTATCAGGCTGAAGCTGATAATGTTAATTTAATTTTAACTTTGATTTAGCAATGCGTTAACTTAATGTTAAGTCAACGAAAAAAAATGGAATTAAAAATTCAAAATGATAGGAGGAGTGCTTACAATATTGCTTTTATTGAGTGCCCGATCAATCAGCTGCACTTCAAATTTGATGGTATCATAATCTGAAAGCGGATTATTAATGAAGACTTCATCTTCAATAACACCTTTTATGGCTTCGGTTTGATCTTTTGGGATAAGCGGCGGAATGCGTGCACTAAAGGTAGAGGTGTCGTAGGTTTCTGTTTCGGGATTGTACCTGACAAGGGGCACTTCCACAAATTCGCCCTGTTGTTGCTCATAGTAACGAATAATCAGATTGTAATGATAATCACCAGATTTATGGAATGGAAACAAGGTGTCGCCCTGGTCTAAACCAATATCTCCATCACCATCAGTGTAATTAATGCGCAGTAAACCGGTATTTATTACGCCGGTTTGACTATTCTGCAAAAACACAAAGCCTTCATAACTAATTACTGGTTCCAAAGGATATTCCTCTTCTTTGCGGCAGCTTACAACTAAAGCAAATCCAAGGATAATAAACAGAATAAAGCGTAAATTTGTCATGTATTTTCTTGTCAGAAAGCAGGGATAAAAGTACAACAATCTTGCCGTTTATGAAGCTACGCACTTCCTTTGTTCAGGATATTTTTAAGATCAAATCCCTATTGGAATTTGAATCCCTTGCTCTTGAACTGTTCCGGTATCAATATCATAATGTATTGATATATAAACAATTTTGTGACATATTAGGGCGAAATCCTGAAAGAATTAATTCCTTTAAAGACATCCCTTTTTTGCCAGTAGATTTTTTTCGTTTGCACCGAATTAGTGATCAGAAAAGTCGGGCTTCACTTGTTTTTTCGAGCTCGGGCACTACTGGTTCAGCTACCAGCTATCATGAAGTGCCCTTTCCGGAAATATATGAAACCAGCCTTAGCAAAGGTTTTGAATATTTCTACGGAGATATTGGTTCCTACTGTGTGTTGGCATTGCTTCCGTCTTATCTTGAGCGAAAAGGATCTTCGCTGGTATATATGGCCAACAAACTGATAAAGGATTCAGGGCACCCACAAAGTGGTTTCTATTTGTATGATTTTGAAAAGTTGTATCAACAACTTCAGATCTTAAGAGGCAAAAAACAGAAAACGCTTTTGTTAGGCGTAACTTATGCCTTGCTTGATTTGGCTGCCCAATACCCGATTGATTTTCCTGAGTTGATTATTATGGAAACCGGAGGCATGAAAGGACGCCGGAAAGAAATGATCAGAGAAGAGGTTCATGATCGGTTGAAAAATGCGTTTCAGGTTAATTCTGTTCACTCAGAGTATGGTATGACAGAGCTTTTGTCGCAGGCATATTCAAGTGGTGAAGGTATCTACAGCTGTCCGCCATGGATGCGTGTGTTGATCCGCGAGATGAATGATCCGCTGTGTTTGGCAGGCAAAAACCAAAGTGGGGGAATTAATGTGATTGATCTGGCCAATGTGCACAGCTGTGCTTTTATTGCCATACAGGATATTGGCCGGCTGACTGATGAAAACCATTTTGAGGTATTGGGTCGTTTTGATCAGGCACAAATCAGGGGTTGCAATTTAATGGTTGTTTAAAATAAACTTTTTTGCTCAGGAAATTTCCAGGGTTTCAACAAGCTTTCATCATTGTTGCGAATATCATTCACCCGGGTTGAAACAGGAGTGAAACCCAGGTCATCATCAGAATTTGTGCTATAAAGCTCAAGTCTTTTTTCTTCCGTATCAGCCAGCAACCAGTCCCGTTCATTATTTTGATTTAACATTACAGGCATTCGGTGATGAATTGTTGCCATCTGTTGAGTTGCAGCTTTGGTAATGATACAAAAACTGTTTATTGACTCTCCTTTTGCTGATTGATAGCTTTCCCATATACCAGCAAAGGTAAATAAGTCACTGTTTTTTAAATAGATATGAAAAGGTTGTTTTGGACCTTTGGTTTGCCACTCATAAAATCCGCTGGCTGGGATCAAACAACGGCGTTGTTGGGCAGCCTGTTTAAAGCTGGCTTTTGTATCAAGGCTTTCACTTCTCCCGTTAATCTGAGGTTTTATATCGGCTCTGTTAACAGCCCATGCCGGTGTAAAACCCCAGAAAAACCATTGAAGTATTTCCGGGGTTTCATTTGTAATAACTGGTAAATATTGTCCGGGAGCACAGTTATAGGAAGGTTTATATTTTTCATCGAACACTTCTACATTGAAACGTTCGCTTATTGTTTTCCCTTTGACTGAAAGCTGAAATCTTCCGCACATGATTTCATTATTTTAGGTTAAAGCGACTAATTCCCATTTTGATTATTTCGGCATGGTCAAAGGCTAAGTCAGGGAGATCATTAACAGCAAACCACTGGGCGTCACTGGCATCATCGTCAGCTTTGGGAGGCATTGTTTTTGAGACAAACCCATTAAAAACAACAGCAATATTGCGCCCTCTGGGATCACGACCGGGCTCTCCAAAGGCATGCATTTGTTCCAGGTGACTGAGCTGTATTCCTGTTTCTTCCTTAAGCTCGCGCAAGGCTGCTGCTTCCAGGCTTTCGTCCATATCCACAAAACCACCAGGCAAGGCCCACATGTCTTGAAAAGGCGGATTATTGCGTCGGATGAGCAAAACTTGAGCGGGTTCGTTCAGGCTGTTGAATATCAAACAATCCACTGTAAGCATCGGACGTGGATACTCGTAGGTATATGACATAGCTGCTTTTTATGCGAAGATACAAAATCAGTAAAGATTAGATTTTCTAAACACGACTTATTATTTGATTAAACGCCGTAAAATGATAAAAGTCCTGCACCATAAGATACAGGACTTTATCTGAGTTCAACCAACACAAAATTACATGTAGTATGAGAAAAAAGAACGGCGGGGAGCGGGCACTCCCATTCATGCATATAAAATATCATGAAGCGTGCCATGAATCACAAACAATTATAAATCAATAAGTTGTTTATAAAAACATCAAAACAATGAAAATAGGAAATTGTACGCTGGCAAACAATATTGTACGCAAGTGAACAATCGGTCATCAGGAGGGCTTGCCTTCGAGTACGATGACAAGTTCACCTTTTACACCATTTTGCTCAAAATGGTTAATTAATTCAGCCAGTGTTCCGCGCAATGTTTCCTCATAAATTTTTGTGAGCTCGCGCGACACACTTACCTTACGTTCATTTCCGGCTATTTCGGCGAGTTGTTGCAGGGTTTTTATCAAACGATGCGGCGATTCATAAAGGATGGAGGTGTATTTGTTCTCGCAGATTTCAAGCAAACGTGTTTGTCGACCCTTTTTGTGGGGTAAAAATCCCTCAAAAACAAAGCGATCAGCAGGTAAACCAGAATTAACAAGTGCTGGCACAAAAGCTGTTGCACCCGGAAGACATTCCACTTCAACGCCATGCTGCACACAGGCCCTTACAAGCAGGAAACCCGGATCAGATATTCCCGGTGTGCCGGCGTCAGTAACCAAGGCCATACGTTCTCCGCCAAGCAGTCGTTCAACCAGTCTGTCGGTTTGCTGGTGTTCGTTGTGCTGATGAAAAGCCATCATAGGTTTTGAAATTCCCAGATGCTTAAGCAAAATCCCTGTTTTGCGTGTATCTTCTGCCAAAATTACATCTGCTTCGTCTTTTAAGGTTCGTATTGCACGAAGGGTGATGTCTTCCAGGTTGCCGATGGGTGTGGGAACAAGAAATAGTTTTGACATAGGTGCTGGTTTTATTGTTGAGGGTTTTTACTAATAATCCCATCAAACTTTTCGGGATCTTGTCGACTATCCCATATGGTAAATATTTCAATTCGACTTTTTGTTTCTCTGTAAGTGAAGTAATAATCTCTAACTATTTTATACTTAATGTTTTTTAATTCGGTTGACATACCCAAATTAGGATATTTACTGATAAGTTCAGCAGTGTGTTCAAATAGCTTGTTTAGTTTTTTACTGTAATTATTTGATTTGGTTCTTTCAATCCAGTATTCAAGAATTCTTATACGGTCCTGATGAGCCAGTTCTGACCAAATTATTTGTTTAGCCATGTGTTAATCTGCTTATTAGCTTCTTCATGAACCAAATAATTACCTTGTTCTATTTGCTCAGTTGCTTTATAAATGGCTTTTTTATGAGCAGCACTTAATTGGTATAATTCATTTTCACCAGCAGTAGTATCCATCAATTTCATTAAATCATTTAGAAGCTCTTCATTTTCAAGCTTGCTTACCATGTCAATAATCTTATGTTGCAATTCTTTTGTAGTCATCATGCAAATTTTAAACAAAAATACAATATAAATCTCTCCGCTTCAAGTCGAAAGCAAACCGGTATATCTTCTTTAATTATCGGCTAGTTTTCTTCATCTGGCTTAGCGCTTTCCTGTTTCTCAAACCACTTTTCCATTTTTGCTGCGCCGCTGTTGATGGAACTGTAATAACTGAGCACTGTGGAGGCAATCACAACAACGATGCTGAAGATGATCAAAAAAGTTTCCATAGGCTAGCGATTAAATAAGGAAGTGGAGGAGGCTTCCACAAAGTCGGTCACTATACCAAAAAGTGATTCATACGCAGTAAAAGGCAGCTTGTCAGGAGTATCGGTAATGGTATGATATTCTCTGTTTTCGGCACCCCGTGTGAAGAGAAAGAATGCCGGCACGCCTTTTTTATAAAAAGGACAATGGTCGCTGTTGCAAGATTCTCCGCCCAATCGTATATCAGGGAAATAGTCATTTTGTTGATTCAAATGCTCCATTAGCCTTGCGTATTTTGGCAATACTGTTCCGTTAACAATTGATAATCCTTCGCTTCCTGTACCCACCATATCAAAATTAATCACAAAACGGGTTTTATTCAGATCAAAAGGTGGGTTTTCGGCCAGATAAGAAGAACCTAACAATCCAGCTTCCTCACCCGATACAAGGGCAAAAATCATGGTGTAATGCGCTTTTTCCGGATTAGCAGCGTAGTAACGCGCCAAATCAACAACAGCTGCAGTGCCACTGGCATTGTCGCTGGCACCAGGATAAACAGTTTTGCTACCCATGCGACCCAGATGATCGTAGTGTGCCACAAAAACAAAAAAACTATCGGGCTGTGCACTTCCAGGTACAAAGGCAATAAGGTTTTGTGTTTGATAGTCATCTATAAATACTGCTTCCGCTTCAACAGTAATAGTTGAAGCATCGTGTGGCAGAGCAGATGCTTTTATTTTTATGTGCAGTTTGTTTTGTGGATTGGCGGCACCTGAAACATGCCACCACATCGCTTTTTCAACCGTTTGGATTAAGGCCGGAACGCCCGGAATACCTCGTCGGTAGGCGTTGGAAAGACTTTCAGGAACCATCAAAATTTTTCCTTCAAGATGATTGGTATCTACCAGTGTATATACAGAGGCAATTTGTGTGATAGTATCCGGTAAACGTAAAATTTCGAAGCTTTGGTTGATACTTTTAGTAATTGGATTGATAACAAATTCGGCACCGGGCTTAAGCTTTTTGCCATTAACTTTTGCTACTACTTTTCCGGGAAAAGTGTTAACCGGAAAGCTGTAATTCTGGAAATAATTTTCTCCAAAATGTTGCAGACCAGCTTTTTCAAATTCTTTGGACAGTAATTTTGCTGCTTTCAGATCGCCCTGTTCCACATATCCCCGACCATGCATCGCTGGTGAAGCTAACTTTTTAACCAGCTTTTTCACATATACTTTATCCTGACTGTAAGCAGCAGCATTCAGCATAAATAAGCATACAAACAAGTTCAACAATATTCTATAGGGCATGATCTTCAGGCTTTACATTAAACTTTCTTTCGAGTAGCTGTACCAGTTTTCGCCAGGCTGGCAAATTGCTGTCCCATTGCTTTTCTACTTTCAGTTCGATCAAGAAAGTGCTTGCACCGTTAAAACTTTTGAATTCATTCAGCTCATCAAGCATTTTGTTGTAAGCTTCCAAGCTGCCCGAAAACAGTTCATTTATCATTAAAAACTTATCATTGATCCCAATGGCTGTTCTAAGGTCTTCGATTGGTAATCTTTCCATTTTGGCAGCCACACTGGCATCATCATTGTTTTTGAGGTGGTCGGCCACGCTGGGTGGTGTTTCCTGGCTAAACAGTTCCAGGGGAGTAGGTTTGGGCTGTGCAGTGTAGGAAGAAGTTGGCTGTGGTGATGGTGTCTTTATTGCCGTTTCTTTCTCTATATCAGACACTTTTGGCAAGGATTCTTCTGATTTTTTGGGTAGGGTTGTTTCTTTTTGAATACTCGTATTGGTAACTTCGGGATTTGAAGGTTCAGGCTCTTTTGTTTGATCCAAGTTTGTTTTAGGTGCTATTGGTACAGGCGTTTCTGCATCAATGGCCAAATCTTCTGTTTCTTCTGAAAATTCCTGTTCAGGTTTTGGTTTAACAGGTTCAGCAACAGGCTTGTACTCAGCTTCTGGCTTAGAGGTATCTTCCTTTTCGGTGATAAATAGCCATTCATAAAGTTCTTGCGTTTGCCTGATCAGCAAATCTTTATCAAGCTGATGCAAAGGGCGTCCGGAAACTTTTAGCTGTTCGGTTTGATTAAGCATCTGTCTGAGCAGCTGATGAATAGCATTAATTTGGTCCTTATGTGAAGCAGGTGTATGTTTATTCATGAGATAAATTGATATTTTTGCAGAAATAAAGGCCTAAAATTACAAAGAACCCAACAAAGGCGGCATGTTTCTCGAAAAAGATACCAACAGCAAAACACGTAGCGGATGGATTGAAGTGATCTGTGGCTCCATGTTTTCGGGCAAAACGGAAGAGTTGATCCGCAGATTGAATCGTGCACGCATTGCCAAACAACGTGTTGAAATTTTTAAACCGCATATCGATAAACGATACAGCGAGGAAGATGTTGTGTCGCACGACAGCAAAGCCATTCAATCCATTCCTGTTGAAAGCGCTTCACAAATTTTGTTTTATGCCAATGATATGGAAGTGATTGGGATTGACGAGGCACAGTTTTTTGATGATGAACTGGCATCTGTTTGTGATCAATTGGCCAATAGTGGCGTTCGGGTGATTATTGCCGGTTTGGACATGGATTTTCAGGGTAAGCCGTTTGGTCCGCTTCCAGGCCTGATGGCCAAAGCAGAGTATGTTACGAAAGTTCATGCGATTTGTATGCGTTGTGGCAATCTGGCAAACTATTCTCATCGTACTATTCCTAACGAAAAACTTGTAATGTTGGGTGAAACAGAAAGCTATGAACCGCTCTGCCGAAAATGTTATTACGAGGCTCGAAAACAAAAAGGCTGAGCAGCTACATGCTTTTTGTATTTTTGCAGCCATTAGCAAATGATTAACTTAAAAAGTCTGAATATCATGAAACATCTTTTTGTTGTTTTTACTATGCTTATTGCTTTGGGTTTGCAGGCTCAAAAACCCGAAACGCTGGTGTTAATCAAAACCCCGATGGGCGAGATTACTGCAAAACTTTATAACGATACACCCAAGCACCGCGACAATTTTATTAAACTCATCAAGGAAGGTTGGTACGAAGGTTCGCCTTTTCATCGGGTGATCAACAACTTTATGATTCAGGGAGGCGGTAACGCTAATGGAAAACAAGATCCTGGCTACACCATCGAAGCAGAGATTTTGCCGCAATATATTCATAAGAAAGGCGCATTGGCAGCTGCACGAATGGGTGATAACGTAAACCCGCAACGTAGATCGAGTGGTTCGCAATTTTATATCGTACAAGGTCAAAAATATGATGCCAATAACCTGGCCATGATGAGCTCACGTACAGGAATGCAATATACTGACGAGCAAAAAGAGGCTTACAGCACTTTAGGCGGAACACCTCATCTTGATGGAACCTATACTGTTTTTGGCGAAGTGGTGAGCGGTTTTGAAGTAATCGACAAGATTGCTGCTGTGCAAACCGGAAGAATGGACAGGCCGGTGGAAGAAGTGACGATGAGCATCGAAATTTTGGAATAGGAGATTTATGAAGACAAAAATTAACCAGCTGCTGCAGGAAGTTGACGCTTTTGTGATAGACAGTAAAGATAGTCTGGAAAAATTTCGCTTACATTTTCTAAGTAAAAAAGGGGTTATTCCATCACTTTTTAATGATTTTAAGCTTGTAGCACCGGAAGAACGCAAAACAATGGGGATGTTGCTTAATGAGTTGAAGAACCATGCCCAGGAAAAGTGGAAAACAGCACAGGAAACAATTGACACACCTGAGAGCAAGCAGGCAAAAGGTGTGGATATCACCTTGCCGGCAGGTCGTTTCAATGGAGGCCGTCATCCAATCAGCATCGTGCGTCGCGAAATCAACAGCATTTTCGAAAGACTGGGATATGTGATCAGCGAAGGACCGGAGATAGAGGATGACTTTCATAATTTTTCTGCACTTAACTTCCCACCCGATCATCCGGCGCGTGATATGCAGGACACTTTCTTTATTCATAAAGATCCTGATGTGGCCCTGCGCACGCATACCAGCAGTGTGCAGGTAAGGGTAATGGAGCAAGGCAAACTGCCTGTAAGAATAATTGCTCCTGGCAGGGTGTTTCGCAATGAGGCTATTTCGGCCAGGGCACATTGTATCTTTCATCAGATAGAAGGCTTGTATGTGGATAAGGATGTGTCGTTTGCCGATCTGAAGCAGACTTTATTCTATTTTGCTCAGGAATTTTTTGGTCCGAAAACCAAAATCAGATTCAGGCCTTCCTATTTTCCCTTTACCGAAACTTCGGCCGAGATGGATGTATCCTGCAATATCTGTGGTGGAAAAGGTTGTAATATCTGTAAATACAGCGGTTGGGTAGAAATTTTGGGCTGTGGTATGGTTGATCCCAATGTGTTGGAAGCCTGTGGGATAGACAGTAACACTTATACCGGATTTGCCTTTGGAATGGGTATTGAGCGCATTACTATGATGAAATACCAAATCAACGATTTGCGTTTGTTTTTTGAGAATGATCTACGCTTCCTGGAACAGTTTGAGCGCTTGTAGTGTGGCTTATTTTTACTGATCACATCTGATTGTTTTGCTACTTATTTGATCACATCAAATTATGCACTTAAAAGACAGCATCCAAAAGGCTGCGCAATACATCCGCGAAGGCAAGCTGGTAGCTTTTCCTACTGAAACAGTATATGGTTTAGGCGCTAATGCTTTGAATCCGTTTGCTGTGGCAAAAATCTTTGAACTCAAGGAACGTCCCAGCTTTGATCCGCTTATTGTGCATATCGCAGCGCTCAACGAACTTGATGCGCTAATTGCAGAAAAGGATGAGCGTATTTATTCCCTGGCAGAAAAATTTTGGCCGGGACCACTCACTTTGGTGCTTCCCAAAAGCAGGCTGGTGCCTGATTTGGTGACTTCCGGCATGGAAACCGTTGGCATCCGCATGCCGTCGCATCCGGTGGCGCTTGAGCTGATTGCTGCGGCACAATGTCCGCTGGCGGCACCCAGTGCCAATAAGTTTGGCCGAATCAGTCCCACCACAGCAGCTCATGTGCGTAAGCAATTGCCCGAAGTGGATTTTATCCTCGACGGAGGAAAAACTACTGTTGGCATAGAATCTACCATTATTCGCCTTACTGATAAGGGCTTTCAGCTGTTGCGAAGCGGCGTAATTACACAGGAAGAGATCGCTGAAGTATTACTTTTCGATGATGAGGGTGTGTTGGAAAAATCCTTAGCTCCCGGCATGCTGAAGTCGCACTACAGCCCGCGCAAGCGTATGTTGGTTGCTGATGAAGACTTGTTTGGCCGGATTGATTTAAGCAATGCTGGACTGATTTCATTTAGCGGCAAACACGAATCAGCTTTCCGAAAGGTGATACGGGTATCTGAAAGAAACGATTTGCGTGATTATGCGGTGAATCTTTTTGCGGCCATGCACAGCCTGGAAGATGATCCGGAGATCGATCTGATTGTTGCTGAAGCTGTTGCAGAAACCGGCATTGGCAAAGCCATTATGGATCGGTTGAAGAAAGCGGAATACGATTGGAGAGGTTTGTGAGTTTATGGGTTTACGGGTTTAAGAGTTCAAGTGTTTAAGCGCTTATGAGTTAAGCGTTCATGGGTCTTGTTGTCTTAAGTCTTGAATACAGATAAAATTTGGTTTATAAATCTGTGAGCCAATGGCCAAAAGCCAACAGCCCTTTTTGTTAGCAAACTCTTAAATAATAATAAAACTGCATCAATAGGGATGCTACTGTAGTATCTTTACAAAAAAAAGAAAAGATGCAACAACAAACAGAGTCAGTGAGCAATAACAAAAAATTGCTCAAGCTGATTAAAAACTATAAAACTCCTTCAATCGGCAGTAGTTTATGGCAAATTACCAATACACTTCTTCCTTTTATTGGGTTGTGGATACTCATGTTTTATGCCATTCAAATTTCTTACTGGTTGGTTATTCCTTTGGCTATTGTCGCTGCCGGATTTACCGTTAGAATTTTTATCATTTTTCATGACTGCGGCCATGGTGCCTTTTTTAAATCAAAGCTCGCCAATGATATTGTTGGTATTCTCTTCGGCATACTCACCTTTACCCCTTATCATCGCTGGTATCATGCACATCTGATACATCACCGCACAGCCGGAAACCTTGACAAACGTGGCATTGGCGATGTGTGGACTTTAACCGTAGCGGAGTTTAATGCCCTGCCTCAAAAACGTCAGCGCTGGTATCGTTTCTATCGCAATCCGATTGTAATGTTTCTGATTGGCGCCCCTTTAATGTTTTTGGTTAGCAACCGATTCACACGAAAGGACTTTAGCCGAAAAGAACGAATAAGTGTTTACATAACCAATCTTGGACTGCTGGCGCTTATAACCGGCCTCAGCTTGCTGGTTGGGTTTAAAACCTTTTTACTGATACAGCTGCCTGTTACCTATCTTGCCTCTTCTGGCGGGGTTTTTCTGTTTTATGTTCAGCATCAGTTTCCTGAGGTGCATTGGTATCGCGATGAGGATTGGGATTACAGCACGGTAGCTATTACCGGAGCTTCATTTCTAAAGTTGCCTCGTTTGCTTCAATGGTTCTCGGGCAATATCGGCTATCATCATATCCATCACCTGAGTTCTAAAATTCCAAACTACAGGCTGGAGCGCTGTCACAACGAAAACGAAGCTTTTCATCAGGTTGTGCCGGTGAAGCTGATCGAAAGTTTTTATACCTTGAAACTAAAGCTGTGGGACGAACAGCAACAACGCTTAGTCAGCTTTAAAGAAGCAGGTGTTTAATAGTGAGTAAATCAGGATTTTAGATTGTCAATCTGTTTGATTAGCTCCTGAGCTTCTGCATATTTTTTATCACTTTCTGCTCGGTTAGTTTTTGATAGGGCATGCGATTGTGCCATTAATTTTTCATACTGATCGTAAAGCTTGTCCTTAGCGGATTTCTTTTTGAATAATCCAAACATTTTATTAGTGTTTTGAAGTTTAACTTTGGTATAGCTGGCCTTTTCCTTAAAAAATTGTCTTGAAGACAAGGTGCTAAAATGATTTTTCTGACTGAATATTAAGTAATTGTAATACAACTTAATAACCAGCCAGGCCTAAAAATGTTCATGAGTGTAGTAGCAGCAAAAGCATTATTCAAAGTGTATCATGCGTGTTTGGCCACACTGCCATGGAAAGGGGTTTGTAAGTTTATGGATAAACAGTTTTAAAGGTAATTAGAAGCGCATTGAAAATTTGAACAGCACTTATTTTATTTAGAAATTTTCTAAATAGATTTAGGTGGTTGTTATTATCGCAATTCCATTTGGAAAAAATCCAAAACTGGATTAATATTGCTACTGAAAACAAGCAACAATGAAAAACCTTCCCGCTATCGGCAAGCAACACATCCTATTACCAAATCATTTTTTCAGTTTTAACCGTTGCTTACATGTTTAGCGTTTAAACTTTATACTAATGACTAACCAATTTTAATTCAAAATGATTTTAAGGCAAAACATTTAAAACCCCTTGCCCTAAAGTATATGAAAGCAAACCTCATATTCACCCAAAAACAATACTTATGAAACCAATTTGTTCAAATAACTTTTTGTTAAACAGCGTAATGAAAGGCATTTTTGCCATAGTCTTGTTCCCCTTATCCCTTACCGGGCAATCTGTTTTCAATGAAGCATGTGTGAGTTGCGACAGCACAACAACTGACGGATTATTTCCGAGTGCCATTGGTAGATATACTACTGCCACAGGAAACTATTCTTTTGCAGGTGGGCTTTTTTCGGAATCCAGTGGACAATCTTCTTTCTCTTTTGGTAACAGAGCGAAAGCACTTGGTGGCAGCTCAATTGCATTGGGTCAGTTTATTAATGTAACTGCATCAACTGCAATAGGAATTGGGTATGGATACGATATTGATAGCTCGTTTGTGAATAATATTCCATGGTCTTTAATGATTGGGATAGGTTCTACCAAACCGACATTTTATGTTGGCAGATCATCCAGTGTTAACAGCACCGGCCGCATCGGTATCGGCAACGTCACTGATCCACAGGCCAAGCTGCACATTCGTGCTGATGAATTGGAGGATGCCAGTTTGTTTTTGGAACCCACTTCTGCCAACAAATCAGCGGTTATTATGCTGGGCGACCATCATCAGATAGCAGCCAGAGCAGCTAACGACCTGCTTTTTACCTCCTCAGAAAGTGCAGGATTTGCCTTCGAAAACGGAAGCTTCCGGGTTGGAACAGCCGAACAGCCGCAACAGATTAGCCTGCATGGCAGCATTAATGCTGAAGGATTGCTGGCAACTGCTTTTGGATACGGTAGTCAAGCTATAGGGAATGGTTCAATAGTGTTAGGTTTTGAAAGTATAGCAAGATCACAGGGCGGAATAGCAATTGGAAAACACCTAGAAATACCTTCTCATTTACATTATACTATTGCAATTGGAAGTGGGTATAATGAGGATTATAGGTTATTAAATACTGTTGGCCCATCACTAGTTATTGGTTTCGGCTCCACCAAACCAACATTTTTTGTTGGACCATCCAATGGCATCAACAGCACCGGCCGCATCGGCATCGGCAACGTCACTTCCCCCCAGGCAAAGCTCCACATCCGTGCAGATGAGGGAGAGGATGCCAGTTTGTTGCTGGAAGCCTCAGCAGGCGGACAAGCGAAGCTAATATTATCTGAATCGCACGAAATGACCTATGAAACTGACGAAAACCTGCATTTTCGCACAGCGCAAAGCAAGGCATTTGTATTTCATCAGGGCGATATTTTTATAGAAGACATCCAAAGCGGGATCATCATGCGCTCGCCCAACGGGCAGTGCTGGCGCGGAAGGGTAAACGATCAGGGTTTGCTGACCTTTGAGCAAACGGAATGCCCAACAGCAGCAACAGCACTGCCGGAACATGGCCGCGAAAACCATCTGATGAGGGTGTTTCCGAATCCGGCATCCAAACAGTTGGAAGTAGTTGCAGAGGGTTTAAATGGGTCATATACCCTGAGACTTATTTCAGCAACCGGTCAGCTGATGCTCGAAAAGCAATCAGGGAAAACGCACACTCAGCTCAACATCCAAAATCTGTCTTCAGGAACCTATCTGCTGGTGCTTGAACAGGACGGGAAGATGAAGGATAGTGTGAAAGTTTTGGTAGAGTAAGTAGGAATTTTCAGTCAAACTTTTTTGTCTTTACTTCATGAAAATTCAAATATTAATATCCTGCAATCTGCTGAATATCAAGCCTAAAATAGCTTGGTGACCGCCAGTTTAAAGAAATGATAAACCATTAAATTACCAATTACCTTATGAAATTCATTGATTTTTACCTAATGATTGTGATTGCTGCCCTATTGCTGGCAAACAATCCTGCCAGGGCACAGATGCAGCCGGCTGCTGCAGATAGTGTTGAATTTTTAACCAAAACCAGCGATACAACCAAAAAGTCAAGAGAGGAGTATTGGTTGAGCGGCCCCAACAATTCAATTTATTACCAAAACGGATTTGTGGGCATAGGCACTTCAAACCCCGAAGCCAGCCTGCATGTGCAAGGCAATATGAAAATGGGCAGCAATATTGGTGTAGTGGGCACAAATGCCTTTGCCGGGGGGGAAGAGAATCAGGCAAGTGGTCAGAGTGCTTTTTCTTATGGGAAATTAAACCAAGCGAGCGGGCCTTTTTCGATTGCTCTTGGCCGAGAATCAAAAGCACTGGATCATGCTGCTATTGCTCTTGGCTATCATGCTGAAGCAAAAGTTGGTAATACTATTGCGATTGGAAAGTTTGTAGAATCTACTTCTAGTAGTGCAATAACCATTGGCACTGGTACTGGTACTGGGTCAAACATGCTTAGAAATAACTATTCTCATTCATTCATGTTAGGTTTTTATAGCAACCTTCCCTCCTTCTTCGTGGGCCCTTCAGACGGCACCGGCACTACCGGTCGTATAGGCATTGGCAATATGACAGCTCCACATGCCAAGCTGCATATGTTATCAGATGAGGATGAGGCGGCCACCTTAAAGCTGGAACACCGCACCACCGGCACCAACCGCTATGCCGAAATAGGCATGGGCACACACAGCATACGCGCCGGAAACACCGAAAATATGGTGTTTAGCACACCCGATACCAACAGGCATTTTGTGTTTGAGAATGGAAATGTTGGCATAGCTACCTCAATTCCCGAAGCCAGCCTGCATGTGCAAGGCAATATGAAAATGGGCAGCAATATTGGTGTAGTGGGCACAAATGCCTTTGCAGGGGGAGATGGCTCAACTGCCAGCGGAACAAATGCTTTTGCTTTTGGAGATGAAGCAAAAGCTTTAAATACAGGCGCATTTGCCAGCGGATTAAGAGCAGAAGCAACCGGAACCAATTCAATAGCTTTAGGAAGAGCAAGTAAAGCAGCAAATGAAAACACCATTGCTTTGGGATATGTAACAGAGGCTTTAACACCCAATGCAGTGGTAATTGGCAAACACGCCCGTGTTGTTGCTGGCAATTCATATATAATTGGAAGTGGGCTCGGACTCGGGTCAGACATGCTTGAGAACAATATAGGTTATTCCATTATGATAGGAATGAAAAGCAACGTTCCCACCTTCTTTGTAGGTCCTTCAGACGGCGCCGGCACTACAGGCCGTATTGGTATTGGCAATATGACTGATCCTCAAGCCAAGTTGCATATGTTATCAGATGAAGATGAGGCGGCCACCTTAATGCTGGAACACCGCACCACCGGCACCAACCGCTATGCCGAAATAGGTCTTGGCACGCACAGTATACGCGCCGGAAACACCGAAAATATGGTGTTTAGCACACCTGAAGGAAACAGGCATTTTGTTTTTGAAAACGGCGATATGGGTGTAGGCACAGCCAGCCCAACATCGGCTTTACAGATTCACAGGGATGAAGAGCCGGAGTTTAAACTTTCGAACAACCAGGGAGACTTAATTATGGCTGTGGTGAATACACCCTGGCACTATGCGCCTACCTCACAGGAAGGTGATGTAGTGTTTAAAACTCATTACAATGGCAACCGGCATGGGATGATTTTTAATTTGAATGATGATTTGAATGATGGCAACAGCTATATCAAATTTAATGATAACCATAATCATCACACACTTACCATACTGAATAATGGCAACACAGGCTTTGGAACTGATAAGCCTCAGACACGCATTCACCTCGAAGACGGAGATATCTATTTATCTGACATACAGTCCGGTATTATCATGAAATCGCCCGACGGACAATGTTGGCGAGGTCGTTTGAACGAACAGGGAGTGCTGGTTTTCACCAGCATTGATTGTCCTGACGAAGAGGCAAGCAGTCAGCCCGAATTGGTAGCAAACACGCTTATGACCCTGGCACCAAATCCCACAACCGGCAGGCTTCTGATTACACACACATTGGCTGAAGGCCCTGCAGAAGTAAGGGTGTACGATCTGGGAGGAACAATGCTGTTTCAAAAGCAGTTTAACAGCACCACAATAAATCTGAATCTGGAACATTTAGCTGCCGGCACCTACATTGTAAGCCTCAAAAAACAAAACAAAGTAGTAGCCACGGATAAGTTTGTGAAGAATTAGGTTTTTAGCGCATTTTGGAAGTTTTTAAAATTGTGAATTAAATTAATAAATTGCTTCAGCTTATTTAAAAAAGCATGCTGTGATTGTGGTTATTAAACAGCCCCTTGCTGGCGCCGATTTGCAATCGGTGTCTCCGTTGATCTTCCTTGTGAATGAGCAGAAACTATTTCCTATTAAATTTCAATCATAATTGAAATAATTAGTATTTTTGAAAAAAGATTCAATTATGAATGAAGAAAAGATCAGGTCATTTAACGATTATAAAAAAGCCTTTATTGAAAGGCCATCTCTGATTGACAGGGTAAAACCATACATAGGCAAAGACATTATCAAGGTTTTTACCGGACAGCGAAGGGTTGGGAAAAGCTATTTGCTATTTCAGCTTGGTGAACTGATATTGGCAAATAAGCCGCAAAGCAACATCATTTACATTAATATGGAGCTGGCTGAGTTCGACTTTATACACGATCACAGCGATTTGCTGAACTATGTAGAAAACAGAATTACTGGCAAAAACGATTGCTTATTTGTGGATGAGATACAGGACATCGGCCAATTTGAGAAAGCGCTGCGCAGTCTTTTGGCCCGCGGTGGTATTGATATCTACGTTACAGGCAGCAATGCCGAACTGCTTTCCGGCGATATTGCCGGATATCTGAGTGGCCGGTCCATCGAAATAGAAGTGTATAGCCTGAGTTATTCCGAATTTCTCCGGTTTCACCAACTAAACGAAAGCGGAGAAGCATTTCTGAAATACCTTCGCTATGGTGGTTTACCCTACCTGATCCACCTCAGCCTGGAAGATGCTATCATTTTCGATTACCTTAAAAACATCTACGCAAGCATTCTTTATAAAGATGTGGTAAACCGCTACAACGTGCGAAACCTGCGCTTCCTCGAACAGCTTGTAAAATTTTTGGCCGACAATACCGGCAGGCTTTTCTCTGCCAAGCGTATCAGCGATTATCTGAAATCGCAGCGTGTCAATATTTCCGTTCAGGTGGTGTTAAACTATCTGGATTTCCTGGTGAAAAGCTTTATGCTCTTTAAGATTGGCCGTTCCGATCTCAAAGGACGCAAACTATTTGAAACAGGCGAAAAATACTATTTTGAAGACGTAGGACTAAGAAATGCCATCATCGGATTCCGTCAGTCCGATATTGCCCAAATTCTCGAGAATATTGTTTTCAAACACCTGCTTTTCATGGGTTATTCGGTTACTGTGGGCAGCTATGACGCTTTTGAGGTAGATTTTGTGGCAGAAAAACCCAACGAGAAAAAATATATTCAGGTTACCTATACCATGAAAGATGAAAAAACGATCCTGCGCGAAACGGAGACTTTGCTTAAAATTAAAGACAATTATCCCAAGTATATCATCAGCATGGATGAACTGCCTGTTTCGAATATCGAAGGCATTATCCAGATGAACATCCGAACCTTTATACTAACGGAGAAATTTTGATGTTTGTAATTTTAGACTAAGGTTACACCACGGCAATTAATAAGGGGCTGACGCCGATTTGCAATCGGTGTTCACCATAACTACCAAACAAAGCCTGCTTTAGCATCAGCAAACTACATCAAACCATGATTAGCAATCAGCCCACAACTACAGCAGGCATTTTCGGCTCATGCAAAGTCTTAAGTGTCTCTCAAGCATAAAAAGAAATCAGCCTAAGGCCAACAGCAATAACATCACCTGCTTGCTACAACTACGGCATTTTTAAAAGCTTTGGTGTTGCCATTCAGGTCAAATACTTCAGTAAGCACAATATAAATACCTGTACTCACCCTGTTATTGTTATCATCAAGGCCGTTCCATATTAGCTGTCCTTCGGCTGCTACCAATTCACTTTTTACAAGGTGTCTGATTTGTTGTCCTGCCGCATTAAAAATGGTGATATTAAGGGTGTAGCCAGTCTCTTCAAAGCGATAGCTGATGCTGCATACATCATCAAAACCATCTCCGTCGGGCGAAAAAGTTTCGGGGCTGATGCTGATCTCATCACTGCTTTCATCAGGATTCAAAAGCATCGAATTGGGAAGACCCGGCGTGCCAAAACCAACCGATTTGGCTGCCGAATGCCAGTTGTCGGTATCCAATGAAGGGGCTTTGACCGAAACACGCTCCAGCGAAACGCCTTCCACAGTAGTGAGCAATGGAAAATGCATGTCTTCGGTATAACGCATCAAATCAATTATTTCTCCTGTAAGCGACATCAGCAGTGCAGTTCCGTCGCTGTTGGAATAAGAGGGGAAGGAAGCCATTTCTACAAACACTTCCGAATTGCTTTGCGGATATTGTGAGGCTACCAGGCTGCCATTGGTGCTTAGCAATGCCAGTGCACCCGGAAGCAGCAAATAGCTGTCAGTAGTAACAGGATACACACTGGTGTCGGGCGGATTGGGAATGGTTTGCCGGATATTGCCCAGATAGAGCTGGTTCAGATCCAATATTTTATCGCCCGGATTGTGCACTTCCACATAGTCTACCCCATCACCCAGCGGATTGAAGAGGATTTCGTTTATCAGGATATCTCCGGCTTCAAGGGGATCGGGCAGCCCCAGCCGGATAAAGCTTTCCGGTGCCACACCCAGACCAATACAATTCATCAGGTTTTCGGAAAGCAACAGGGTATAGAGGTTGCCATCCTGGAAGGGCTGTTCGAAGATCAGCTCCACAAAGCTGCCGTCGGATGGGTTTACGTAAGCTTCAGAAGGATTGGCAGCAGTGGATTCCAGTGTATAATTTGACAGCTGCAACAGGCTGGCGGCATCCATTTGCTGATCGAACCAAATGTGCAGGATATTGCGTGTAAGCAATTGAAAGCGATCCACTTTTGGCGGAAAAGCATTGGGCGCATCTATGGCATTCAGGCTGCCGGGTGTGCCCCCTGCCGTTGCCGTACTTGCCGACCAATTGTTGCGACCGCCACAAGGATTGTCGGGATCTATCTGTTCAATTGACCAGCCACCATCCGCTTTGTTTGGGTCGTTGTACCAATTATCGGTATAACTCACCGCCGAAATGGTAAGGCCTTGTTTGCTTAGCAGGCTCAGGCTGGTGCCGCCATTGGTGAGCTGCAGGCTGCTAAAGCCATAAGCTGTTCCGTAGCTTTCAAATTCAGCAAGGGCGTCTTCGTGGCAAAGAATCAGGTAGCCGCCTGGGGCGAGGTTTATAGCACCGATATCTTTGGCAGTAGTGCCTACAAGCAGCTGCCATTCATTCAGATCAATCGGAAGGCTGGTGCGGTTAAACAGCTCTACATATTCCCATTCGGGCAGCCCGACTACCGGAGAGGGATCGGCCATAATCTCATTGATGACCACATTGTTGGCCATGGCTTCATAATAGCTGAAGCTGGTTGTGATTTCAGCGCTAATATTGCCTGCCAAATCGCTGATGTTGTTGATGGTAAGCGTATAAAGCACGCCATTTTCAAAAGCAGTTTCGTATTGCAGCAGCACTATACTGGCATTTTCACCAAAACTTGCTGCTGTTGGATTGCCAAGGTTGTTGTCGGCACTAAAATTACTGTTTGTGAGGCTTTGGGCCGAAAGGCCCTCATCAAAAATTAACTGAACTGAAAAAGGATCAAGTGCAGTAGTTTGCAGCAATTGCGGAGCAATGTCGTCAATTTGTTCGGGGCCGGCATACACCTCATCAAAATACATTTTGGTGCTGTTGCTTACCGTATATTGTCCAAAAAATCCAAACCAACCACCAGGATTTAACGCATTGTCCTGTCCACTGGATTCCAGGCTGTAAATGCCCGATCCATCAGGATCGATCAGCAACTGCCAATCTCCTTCTGCAGAACGGATTACCTTCACCCAAAATTCAAAAGAAGAGGATACGAGGCCTGTACTTCCGCGCATGATACTAGTTGTTGTACCCTCTTGTTGCAAAAACAGTTCAATGGCATCTTCGCTGCCTGCTTCACCAAATTGAAGGTAATAACCATTGTAGTCAGCGCTCAGGTCGTTTTGATTTGCTGATAAAACCACTCGGGCAAAGTTGTTGCCCGACGGACTAAATGCCAGACGGATATAAAACCGCCATTCCATGGTTTCGCTGCCCGTGTAAGGGGTGCTTAGCCAGGCTGTTCCGGCTTCGGTGGCATTGAGCTGAAGTTGAAAATCATCGTTCACCTGAAAAAGCGTTGTGGTGCCTTCCCAGTTGGGATTAGTTGTGAAATCACCATCGCTGAAATCGTCAGTAAGCTGTGCACTAAGCTGTTTTGTGCTAGCTGTTAAGATTAGCAGGAATAATATCAGAGTGCCTGTTGTTTTAAAAATTTTTAGCATAACGAATGTTTTTAAGAACAAAATAGTCGGGCTAAACTATTGAGCAGCTGCAAGTCATTATTTTATATTTTTGTGCCGGCTGTTGGCCTGTAAAAATAGAATTTTTTAATGGAATCAAAGGCATGAAATTAGCCCTTATTGGAGCAACCGGATTGGTCGGACAAAAAATGCTGGAAGTGATAGCAGAGCAGCAAATTATTTTTAGCGAGCTGTTGCCTGTGGCTTCGGAGCGTTCGGTTGGCAAGCAACTGATTGTTTCCGGAAAGTCGTATGCTGTTGTTTCTGCAGATGCAGCCCTTGAGGCAGCCCCCGAACTAGTGCTCATGAGTGCTGGTGCAGCGGTTTCGCGCAGGCTGGCACCGCTTTTTGTGGCAAGAGGCGCTGTGGTGATCGATAATAGTTCGGCCTGGCGAAGGGAGGAGGATAAGGCACTTGTAGTTCCTGAAATAAATGCCGACAAACTTAAGAAAGGCCCTCAGATAATTGCAAATCCAAACTGTTCAACCATTCAACTGGTGATGGCCCTGAAACCCTTACATACTGCATTTGGTATTAAAAGACTGGTATTGGCAACCTATCAAAGCGTGAGTGGAAGCGGGCAAAAAGGCATGCAACAACTGGAGGATGAGGCTATGGGGAGGCATTTGGTTCAGGCTGCTTATCCTCATCCGATTCATCGCAATATCATTCCGCATGGCGGCGATTTTGATACATCGGGCTATACCACCGAAGAGGATAAATTGGTATTTGAAACGCATAAAATACTTAACGATCCAAGCATAGCTATCACTGCTACTGTGGTGCGTGTTCCGGTGAGCGGAGGTCATAGCATTGCAGCCAATATCGAAACGCACAAGCCATTTGATTTGGAAGCTGTAAAACAGCTTTTGCAAGCTTTTCCGGGGGTAGTAGTGCAGGATAATCCGGCCGAAAACCAGTATCCGATGCCTCTTTTTGCTTCGGGTAAGGATGAAGTTTTTGTAGGACGTATCCGACGCGACTTCAGCATCGCCAACGGATTAAATATGTGGATAGTGGCCGATAACCTGCGCAAAGGTGCTGCCACCAATGCTGTTCAAATCGCTAAATACTTAATTGATAATAACTTAATCTAAGTCGTGAAGATATACCATCGCATCGAGGATTTTAAGCCGGTAAAGAATGCCATTGTTACAACAGGAACTTTTGATGGCGTGCATCTGGGTCATCAGGCCATTCTGAAAAAAATGATTGAAGATGCCCGTGAGGTGGATGGCGAAACGGTTGTGATTACCTTTTATCCTCATCCCCGCATTGTGCTGCACATCGACAGCAGCAACCTCAAATTTATCAGTACCCAAAAGCGTAAGATCGAACGACTGGAAGCCGTTGGAATTGATAACCTGATCATAATAGAATTTACCAAAGCTTTTTCGCGGACCAGTTCAGAAAGTTTCATCAAGGATTACATCGTAGATCCTATTAAACCGTACAAACTGGTGGTGGGTTATGATCATCATTTTGGCAAGAACCGGATTGGAGACTTTAAGCTGCTTTATGATCTGGGACAAAAATTCGATTTTAAAGTGGAGCGTCTGCCTGCGCAGGATGTAGAAAATATTGCAGTGAGCTCTACCAAAATTCGTAAGGCACTGGAAACAGGCGATGTTGCCAAAGCCAACAAGCTGCTGGGATATTCGTATTCTATTTGTGGTAAAGTGGTCAGAGGCAATCAGGTAGGCCGAAGGATTGGCTTTCCAACGGCAAACCTTGAAACCCCTGACGAGTATAAGCTGATCACGGCAGGAGGAGTTTATGCCTGCAGGGTGAATCACAATGGGAATTTGTATGATGGCATGGGGAATATTGGTGTGCGCCCAACCGTAGCAGATGGAGAGTTAACCATCGAAGTAAATATTTTCGATTTTGATCAGGAGATCTATGATCAGGAAATTACAATTTTGTTTATTGACCGGATTCGTGATGAACAAAAATTTGCCGGCCTCGAAGAATTAAAATCCCAGCTTGAGAAGGATAAAGAAAACGTAATAAGACTGTTGCAACAACATAACACCTCGCTATCAGATGAATAAAATGCACCAGCTTATGATTTAGCACTTCTTAAAAACATTAATTATGCGCCCTATCACCTTAGTTGTTTTGTTAGTTTTAGTTTTCTCCGGATTATTGAAAGCCCAACATGCTGATACGGCAGAGGTCATTGCCAAAAAGGGATGGAATTTTGGTGTTTTACCAGCGGTTTCTTTCAATTCCGATTTGGGATTTCAGTATGGTGGCCTGGTCAATTTTTTTCATTATGGTGATGGCAGTCGTTATCCTGTTTACGATCATTCATTTTATTTTGAGGTGTCGCGTTACACAAAAGGCAGCGGACTTTTTCGTTTTGCCTACGACAGCGATCAGCTATTGCCAAATATGCGCCTGAGTTTTGATGCCAGCTATATGCCTGAGCAGGCCATCGATTTTTTTGGATTTAACGGTTATGATGCCGTTTATCAGGCCAATTGGGTTGATGATACCCATGTCGATTATCGCAGCAGGATGTTTTATAAGCATAAGCGCAATATGGTAAGGCTGCATGCTGATTTGATTGGGAATTTGGGTATTAGGGGATTGCAATGGGCTGCAGGGATTGAATTTTATGATTTTGTTGTAGGATCGGTGGATATCGACCGGCTGAACAGGGGTAAGGATGAAGCGGACAAATTGCCTTCCGTAGAAGAAGTGCCGGGTTTGTTTGAGCGGTATCAGGATTGGAATATCATTCCGCAAAATGAGTGGAATGGAGGGCGGTTTACAGGAATAAAAGCGGGTTTGATTTACGATACACGCGACTTTGAACCAAACCCCACCAAAGGAATGTGGACAAGCCTGCTGTTTTATGTGGCTCCCAAAGCTTTGTCAGATCTGGATGAAGGATTTAGCAGAATAAGTTTTACACACCGGCAATACATCAGTCTGATTCCGCAAAAGCTTGTTTTTGCGGCTCGTTTGGGTTGGCAGAGCCGGATTGGCGGACATGTGCCTTTTTATGCACAACCACTGATGATTACAACCCGTCTTCGCGGGGCTTATTCCGAAGGTCTTGGAGGGCAGCGTTCATTGCGTGGTGTGATGCGCAACAGGGTGGTGGGCGATGCAATCGTTTATGCCAATCTGGAGTTGCGTTGGAAAATTGTGGAAAAAAAGCTGTTCAATCAGAATTTTTACATTGCTGTTAATTTCTTTTCAGATGCAGGTCAGGTAACAAAAAAAATAGCTGTAGCTGAAGCATTTGATCAGCTGCCTGATGTTCAGCTGTTGTTCAATAAATCTGACTACTACAATCCCGGGTCAGAAAAATTGCATTGGAGTGCAGGTCTTGGTTTAAAACTGGCGATGAATGAAAACTTTATCCTCTCTGCAGATTATGGGCGTGCTTTTGAGTTACAGGATGGTGAGAGCGGATTATACATTGGATTAAATTATCTTTTTTAAGCTGATTTTTTTCGGAAGAAATGATTTTTGCAAGTATAGAAATAAGGTCTATTTTTGTATAATAATCATGAAAATCCCAGTCTTATTTTGCGTCAGACTGGTACTTTCACTTAAATCCCAACTTGATGGAACAATTGAAGAACCGGTATTGTGTGATTATGGCAGGCGGCATTGGCGCACGTTTTTGGCCAATGAGCAAAACTTCGCGACCTAAGCAGTTTTTGGATATTCTTGGAATAGGAAAAACTTTGCTGCAGATGACTTTTGATCGTTTCACGCGTTTGTGTCCGCCAGAAAACATTTATATCGTTACGAATGAATTATACCGTAATCAGGTACAGGAACAGCTGCCACTGATAGCACCTGAGCAAATTCTTTGCGAACCAGCACGTCGCAACACTGCACCCTGCATAGCTTATGCCAATCATGTGATTCTTCAGCGCGATCCGGAAGCCGTGATCGTAGTGGCACCCTCTGATCATATTATCCTGCAGGAAGAAGTGTTTGCCCAAAATGTGCATGATGCCATGCAGGTGGCTGCAACTAACGATTGGTTAATTACTTTAGGCATTGAGCCCAGTCGTCCGGATACCGGCTATGGCTACATTCAGTTCCTGGATGGAGAGGTAATTACTGATGTTCCCAAACTGAAAAAGGTGAAGACATTTACTGAAAAACCCAGCCTGAGTATTGCCCAAAGTTTCCTTGAAAGTGGCGATTTTCTCTGGAATGCCGGTATTTTTATTTGGTCACTTAAAAGCATTAACAAGGCTTTCGATAAGCATTTGTCTGAAGTAAATGAACTTTTTAAAGAAGGAGCAGGAAAATACAGCACTCCCGAAGAAGAAGATTTTATTCGCCAGACTTATAGTGTTTGTCGCAATATTTCAATTGACTATGGGGTGATGGAAAAAGCAGAAAACGTTTATGTGATGGCCGCTGACTTTGGGTGGAGCGATCTGGGAACATGGGGCTCATTGTATGAAATAAGAGACAAGGATGAACATCAAAATGCCATTGTTGGTAATCATGTGATGGCCTACGATACGGAAGGCTGTATTGTGAATATGCCAAAAGATAAGCTGGTTGTTTTGCAGGGTCTGAAAGATTATATTGTTGTAGAAGATGACAATGCGTTGCTGATTTGTCGTAAGGAAGACGAACAGCATATCAGGCAGTTTGTAAATGATATCAAAGTAGAAAAAGGCGAAAAATACGTTTAATCGTACAATGCTTACTTAAAGCATTGATTATAAAATTTTTGTAGACTTCATACAACAAATTTTGGGTTTGCATCTTTTTGGTTGTTGCCTTAAAGTTTTGGATACTTTCAGAATTATAAAAGGCATAATCTGAACATCTGATTTACAATTATGTTTAATCCATCATGTATACAGAAAATTGTTTTCTTTGCAGACTACTTACTGAATACCATATAGTTTAATACAATACAGTTATGAAGTTTTTTCCGCTCATTGCAGCTATAATGCTTTTAGTGTCCCAACCAATGGTGGCGCAACAGCAAGGCGATCGTATTCCGGGTGAATTGATGATACAGCTCAGCTATGATCAAAACATTAATGATCTTAATCCGTGGCTGGATCAGCAGGGATTAACTGTAAAGCAGGAGCTTTCAAAAAGACTAAAGATTTACCTCCTTGGTTTTGAGGAAGGAAGACATAATGTTTCGGCTTTGCTGGCAAACCTTAAGGAACAACCAACAATTACTTTGGCACAAGCCAACCATGTAGTGGCTTTGCGCGAAGCAACGGAAAACTTTCCGGATGATCCTGATTTTGAAGAACAATGGGGGTTTTTTAATGATGGCTCTGGTGGAGGAATTGCCGGCGCCGATATTGATGCTACACGGGCCTGGGATATTACCACAGGTGGCCTTACAGCATTGGGTGATACAATTGTAGTAGCTGTCATTGACGGTGGAGCTTATCTGCAGCATGAAGACCTTAGTTTTTTTAAAAATCGTCATGAAATTCCTGATAACGACATTGATGATGATAACAATGGCTATATAGATGATTATGATGGGTGGAATGCTTATAATAATTCAGGAAGCGTTCCGTCCAGTTCGCATGGAACCCACGTGTCGGGAACTGTTGGTGCTATTGGAAATAATGGCATTGGTGTTACGGGAGTTAACTGGAATGTGAAAGTGATGCCAATTGCTGGCTCTTCAACAGTTGAATCAACAGTTGTGAATGCCTATAGTTATGTATATGAGATGCGTGCACGCTACAACGAAACACAAGGAGATTCAGGAGCTTTTGTTGTGGCAACCAATGCCTCTTTTGGTATTGATTACGGCGATCCGGAAGATTATCCCATTTGGGGGGCAATGTATGACAGCCTTGGAGCAATAGGTGTTTTGAGTGCTGGTGCAACTGCCAATCGCAATGTAAATGTTGATTTGCAAGGTGATATTCCAACTGCCTTGGAAAGTCCGTGGTTAATTACTGTTACCAACACAACCAATCGTGATGAGAAGTATTCCAGTGCAGGCTATGGTCTGGAAAGCATTGATCTTGGTGCGCCGGGCACCTCGGTATATTCTACACGCCCTGCTCCCACAAACTATGGTTTTGCTACTGGCACCAGTATGGCTACTCCTCATGTAGCCGGTGCGATTGGCTTGATGTTTGCCGGCGCAGATACAGCTTTTATGGAAGCTTATCACGCAAATCCAGCTGATTATTCCCTTCTGATAAAAGAATATATCCTCAACGGAACTGATCCGTTGGAAGATCTTGATGGCATAACAGTTAGCGGAGGGAGGTTGAATATTTTCACTTCGCTCAACTTATTGCTTGGCAATATCAGTATGAATGTTACCCCAAATGATACACTTGTGATCATGGCCGAGCAGCAGCAGATAAAAACAGATTCTATTCACTTCGAAAATACCGGCCAGTTTGACCTGGAATTGATTTTTGAACAAGACGATACAGATTGGCTTAGCCTGCAGACAGATACTTTAATACTGCCCTATGGTGTTTCAGAATCTTTATTGCTGGATGTTAACACCTTTGATTTACAACCTGATACGCTATACTGTCAAATTCATATGAATGCGGGTCCGCTTGGAAACCAAAGCTTTGTAATCAAACTGATTGTAATGGAGCCTGTTGGTTTAACAAGTATTGATCAGGCAGCGTTAAAAGTATTCCCTAATCCGTTTAGTGATCAAATCAGCTTTAATACAATCGTTCCTACCGCTCAACCATTTTCACTTTTGATTACCAACATCAATGGAAATTTGGTTTACAATATCGAAGGAAAATCAGCTGGAGGAGTGCAACAAATTAATTGGAATGGAAACAATTTTAGCGGTGCTAAGGTTGCTGACGGTATTTATTTTTATCAGTTGCAAGTCGGAAATCAGCTATTTAGAGGAAAGCTAATCAAGCAGTAAATGCTATTGTTTTTCCAGTGTAAAAGCAAAGGTTGTTCCTTGTCCTATTTTACTGCGCACTGTTATGCTTTGTTCGTGTGCTTCCACGATATGCTTTACAATAGCTAAACCAAGGCCTGTGCCCCCACTATCGCGCGACCTTCCTTTGTCAACGCGGTAGAATCGCTCAAAAATACGAGGCAAACTTTCTTCAGTAATGCCGGGTCCGTTGTCCTTGATTTCTACTAAATAGTTTTCATCAGCATCAAAAATCCGGATGGTAACTTTGTGGTCTTCCTTATCGCCATATTTAATGGCATTCTCAATAAGATTGATCAACACCTGTCTGATCCTTTTCTTATCGGCTTTCACAAAGGCCCCTTTATCAGGATGTTTTTCCAGGCATACTTTTGCATTGTATTTGCGGGCTTTCATTTCCAAAAACTCCAACACATCCCGGCTAAGTTCAGTGATATCAAAACGCTGAAGATTTAGCTTTAATTCACCTGATTCAAGTTTAGAGATTTCTTCCAGGTCTTCAACAATGGCAATCAATCGGTTAATACTCTTTTCTGTGCGCATCAAATAGTTTCGGTTGATAGTTTCATCTTCCAAACCACCATCCAGCAAGGTTAATATATAACCCTGTATATTGAAAATGGGCGTCTTTAATTCGTGAGAAATATTACCAAGAAATTCGCGCCGGTATACGGCAAGTTTTTTAAGTTCTTCAATTTCGGTGCGCTGGCGTTTGCTCCATTCGATCATGGCCTGATTTACACCCTCAAGCGATTCCTGATGTTTTACAAGAGGTTTTCCGTCGGATTGCCTGGGCTTGGCAGCCCCAATAGTTTTGTAAATGAGTTTGATTTTTTTATAAACGTATTTATTTAAAACAGCACGGGCAATCCCATAGGTAGCAGCAAACAGCAAGAGCATACCAAGGAGGATATGCCACAACTGTAGCCAATCACCTAAAAAAAACATAATTAACCCTAAAACACTGGCACCTGCCGAAGCACCAGCAGCAAGATAAATAGCAATAGATCGTGTTTCGCGGTATTGTGCCATGTATTATAGTTTCAAAACTATTTTTAAGAGTTAACCTGTATGGTGTGTGATATCAGAAAACTACCTGACCAGCCAATTTAAGTACGAAGTTAACGTTTTCGGCTATACTTCAAACTTATAGCCCACACCTTTGACTGTAGTGATATTTTCGATGCCAATTTTTTCACGTATTTTTCTAACGTGAACATCAATTGTTCTATCACCCACTATCACATTGTCGCCCCAAATTTTAGAAAAGATTTCTTCACGCGAAAAAACCTTGTTTGGCTTTGAGGCCAGCAATCGTAGTAATTCAAACTCTTTTTTGGGCAAAATAATTTCTTTTCCTTTGTTAATAACAACAAATCGCTCAGAATCAATAACAAAGTCTTTCACTTCCAATTGTTCGGGCGCAGTAGTGAGCTGATCATCCTGATAGCGACGAAGTAAGGCTTTAACCCTGCTGATTAAGAGTTTAGGCTTGATGGGTTTTGTTACATAGTCGTCGGCTCCGGCATCAAAACCAGCAATTTGAGAATAATCCTCGCCACGGGCTGTCAGGAAAATTACCAGACTGTTTTTTAGTACTGGAATTTGTTTGATTTCTTCGCAGGTGGCAATGCCATCCATCTCGGGCATCATCACATCCAAAACAATTAAGTGAGGCACTACTGCTATGGCTTTTTTGATTGCTTCCCTGCCATTGGTAGCTGTTGTTACTTTAAAACCTTCTTTTTTAAGGTTATAGCTTAAAAACTCTAACACATCTGTTTCGTCATCGACAAGTAAGATGTTGAATTTTGAGACATCCATAATCCGGCATTTTCGTTAGTAATTAGGATGTGCCTAAATTATAATTTTTTCTGAACCAACACTTTAATTTCGTTTCATTTTTTAGTTATATTTTCAAATCGGTTGGCTTTAAAACATATAAGCTGAGAGTTTTTGTATTTTCGCCTAAACAATTCAATTTTGAGTAAATGAAAAAAGCATTCATCACTTTTACGACGGTTTTTCTTGTCTTTTTATTTCAGAATATTAAGGCTCAGCAGTTTGAAGGTGGTATTCTGGCCGGAGGTGTTAGTAGTCAGATAGCCGGAGATAATATCAGTGGTTTTCATAAAGCTGGTTTGAGTTTTGGGGGGTTTGTCAGAATCAACCTTAATGATCAGTCTGGTTTGCAGATGGAGTTGGTCTTTATTCAAAAGGGTTCCCGGACGAGTGACCAGGATATTAAAGCAGGGATGAATCCTTACCTGTTAAGATTGAATTATATTGAGCTACCGCTGATTTATCAGTATATGCTCGGAAGAAGCCTCCGCCTGGAAGCCGGCTTAACGGCTGCTTTTCTGGCCAGTCATTATGAAGAAGTAAACTATCTGGAAAACATTCAGGATGTTTGGCGCAGCTTTAATTTTAACACCCTTGTTGGGGTAAGATATTTATTTAATGAGCAATGGTCGCTTGGTTTGCGCAGCATTAATTCCATCAACTCAATCCGTACCAATATGGTTGATGGTAATGTAAAGCGCTATGGGAATAAGTTTGGTGCTTTTAATGATGTACTGCAGTTAGCTGCTTTCTATACATTCTAATGCAGCATTAGTCCTTTTTCCACTTGATATTGCAGCCTGTTGATGGAATTTGATTTTCAGGAACTACTTTTCCGGCTACCACTAAATCAAGTGCAGCTCTTAAGTCGCTGCCATTAATGGGTATTTCATTTCCAGGCCTGCTGCCATCAAGTTGGCCACGATATACACAGCGGTTTTCCGCATCAAAAAGATTGAAATCTGGTGTACAGGCGGCATCATATGCTTTGGCCACATCCTGGGTTTCATCAAAAAGATAAGGAAACGGAAAATCATGATCAGCTGCAAATGTTTTCATTTTTTCAGGCGAGTCTTCCGGATAGTTTTCCACATCATTGGAGTTGATGGCAACCATACCAATTCCTTTGGGCATATAGTCCGTTCCAATGCTGACAAGTTCATTAACCACATGCTTTACATATGGACAATGGTTACAGATAAACATTACCAGTGTGCCTTTTTCTCCTTTGATGTCATTGAAGCTAAGCTGATTGCCGCTTATCTGGTCTGTTAACTTAAAATCAGGGGCTTTAAATCCGAGCGGTATAGGTTTTGTAGGTGTTAGTGCCATTTTATTCTTTTTTGTTGTATGCGATGTTTCTTTTCAGTCCGTTATATCCTGTCCTTTTAACAGCTGATCCGGCGAAAAGTTCGTTAAAGGCCTCTTCATTCAGTGCTTCCCAATCCTGCTTTTGCATATTTTTTATTTGCTCGGAAAGTAGGAAGCCGGGTTCTTGATTTGGTTTGGCAAAGCGATTCCAGGGACATACATCCTGGCAGATGTCACAGCCGAAAATCCATCCTTCAAACTGTTGATTTAAGTCTTTTGGAAGTGCTCCTTTATATTCAATGGTCAGGTAAGAGATGCATTTTCGTGCATCTAAGCGATGGGCTTCAATCAATGCACCCGTTGGGCAGGCATCAATGCAGCGCTGGCAAGTGCCGCAATAATCAGTAATTTCGTTATTGGATTGCTCTAATGAAATGGGAACTAACAGGTGGCCAATAAAAAAAAATGAGCCTTTGCGGGGATGAATCAAACAGGTGTTTTTACCAATAAAACCTAATCCGCTCTTTCGAGCCCATGCCCTGTCAAGTATTGGTGCGGAGTCAGTAAAAGCTCTTGCGCCGTGTAAGCTGCCTGTATAGCTCTCGAGAAAATTGAGTAGTTTTTGTAGTTTTTTGCGGATGATCTTATGATAGTCTTTGCCATAGGCATATTTGGCTATTTTGTAGTTATTATCCTGTGGTAGTTTTTCCTTTGGGTAATAGTTTTGTAAAACAGTAATTACTGTGGCTGTTCCTTCAATAAGTTCGCGGGGATCGTAGCGTTTTTCACGGTTTCGCTCCAGATAGCCCATTTCACCCTGAAACCCCTGTTGAAGCCAGTCTTCCATGAGTTCTGCATCCTTTTTGAGCTCGCCGGCTTTGCTTATTCCCAGTGCATCAAAGCCTAGCAGACCGGCCTCTTTTTGCAGCAGCTCAACAAAGTTTTCCGGAAGAGAAATATCCTGGGTCATGGACTGCTGAAAGTTTATTTAGCTATCAAAAAGAGAGCCTTGCTGAGGGTTTTTAACCCGGCCAAGGTGTTTATATGCTTTTTCGGTGGCTTCGCGTCCACGCGGTGTACGCATTAAATAGCCTTCTTGTATGAGAAAAGGCTCATACACTTCTTCTATGGTACCTCCTTCTTCTGCTACAGCGGTAGCAATAGTATTTATTCCAACAGGTCCTCCCTTAAACTTATCTATAATGGTAAGCAGGATTTTATTGTCCATTTCGTCCAGGCCATGCTCATCCACATGAAGGGCTGATAAACCAAATCTGGCAATTTCAATGTCAATTTTACCATTACCCTTTATTTGGGCAAAATCGCGAACACGACGAAGCAATAGATTAGCTATACGTGGTGTGCCACGGCTGCGCCCTGCTATCTCGGCAGCGGCATTGAATTCAATAGGTACGCGTAAAATTGAGGCCGAACGTTGTATGATACCAGTCAGTGTTTTGGCATCATAATAGGAGAGACGAAGGTTAATTCCAAAGCGTGATCGTAAGGGTGATGTTAGCAAGCCCGAACGCGTTGTAGCGCCAATAAGTGTAAAAGGATTGATGGTGATTTGCACAGCCCTGGCGTTTGGCCCCGTTTCAATCATAATGTCAATCCGGTAGTCTTCCATGGCTGAGTAAAGATATTCTTCTACTACAGGACTTAGTCTGTGGATTTCATCAATAAAAAGCACATCATTTTTTTCAAGATTGGTCAGTAGCCCGGCCAAATCACCTGGTTTGTCCAATACAGGACCGGAAGTTATTCGGATATTCACACCCAATTCGTTGGCAATGATATGAGACAGTGTGGTTTTTCCCAGACCAGGAGGGCCATGTAGCAGTACATGATCCAATGCCTCAGTTCTTTGTGATGCAGCCTTTACGAAGATCCGCAGGTTTTCGACTACCTGCTCTTGTCCGGCAAAACTGCTAAAAGCATCAGGCCGTAATACTTTTTCTATCTCTTTTTCGGCATTTGAAAGGCCTGTTCCGAAAGCATCCAGGTTTTCGTTCATGGTATGAGTTTATGACTGAACAAAAATAGACATTCTGAAGCAGCTAACCGATTTCAATGGTATTTTATGAGGTAATTATGGTCTTATAGCCTGCTAAAACAAAGACTATGGCATAGCTGTAGCTTAAAAAAAATTGGAGTTTTCTATCAAAAGTTTGTACATTAGCTAAAAATATGAACCCTTTAAAGGGCAAGGCAAAAACCTTTTAAAACAAGAGCGATGAAAACATTACTGGTAGCATTCGATTTTTCGAAGAACTCGCTCCATACGCTGGAATATGCCCTATTTTATGCCAACTGGCTAAAAACAGGTATTCATTTGGTTTGGGTGGACAACACCAGCACACCGGAGCATGTGATGAATATAGAGCAAACCTTAAGAATTGAAACAAAAAAATATTTTGACGAAATTGTATCTACTTATGAACCAAAGTTAACGCATGGCAAGCTTGAGATTCATTTGCGCAAGGGGAAAGTATATACTGAAGTGGCGATGCTGGCACGTCAGATAGAAGCCTCTCTGATTTTTGCCGGAACACATGGCGTAAGTGGTTACGAGCGTTATTGGATTGGAAGCAATGCCTACCGTATTGTGACCTCAGCTCCTTGTCCTGTAATTACAGTGCGTTCAGATTTTGAGTTTAACAATGAACTGAAACGTATTTTAGTTCCTATTGACAGTTCTGCCGAAAGCCGTCAAAAACTTCCTTTTACAGCTAATTTGGCACAGGCATTTGATGCTGAAATACATTTGTTATTACTTTACAACACACCATTACGAGTAATTAGAAACCGAATGAAAGCTTCTGCTGTTGAAGCAGAAAAGTGTTTGAAAGAGCGTAGCATAAAGTACAAATTGAAGGAGGTGGAAGCCGAAAAACTTGTGCCTGCTATCTTAAATTATTCTGATGAAATTAAAGCTGATCTGATAGCTATAATGACAGAACAAACGGTTACATCCGGAGCGATGTTTTTAGGGCCTTTTGCACAACAATTGGTCAATAATGCGTTAATACCTGTAATGAGTGTTCAAACCACAACATAATTCTGATTTATGCAATTGCGATTTGCTTTTTTAATACTAGTTGCTTTTTTTGCTTTACAAACCATAGAAGCGCAGCAACCCGAATTAAACTCCTTACAGGTGTTGCAGGACAGTCGTGTGGATAGTTTGTTGTGGCTTCAGGATCGAATAAATGAACAGCAACAGCATATCGAAGGTTTTCGTATTCAGGTATTTATGGAATCAGGAAACGATGCTGTGATAAAAGCTCAGGAATTAATCGAAAAGCTGGCAGAAGATTATCCGCAATGGAAAGCTTATCTTTCTTATGGTCAGCCATATTATCGTGTTCGTTTGGGAGATTTTCGCGACAGGCTCGAGGCAGAAGCAGCACTTAATCAGTTAAATAGAAGTTATAAGCAGGCATTTATCACCCGTGATCAAATTGCCTTTCCCGAATTATCTGCATTTCCACCACTAAATGAACCACAAGATGAATAAAACTATTTTAGTTGGGATTGACTTTTCGGATTGTTCTGTCAATGTCCTTGAACATGCTGTAAGTCTGGCTGATGTATCTCAGTCAGATATTAAGTTGATTTGGGTTAACAAACCCGACAATACACGAAACCTTTACGATATTGCCAGTGATGAGGTGCTTCTGGAAGCGGAGAAAAGGCTCGAAGGACTGGCTTCAAAATATCAGCCCCGGCTTAAGAATGGAAAAATTAATTTCATTACCCGTAAAGGAAAAGTCTATAAAGAACTGGTGGCTGCAGCAGAGGATTTTGATGTGTTTTTAATTATGATTGGAACACATGGCTCTTCTGGTTTTGAGGAATTTTGGATAGGCAGCAATGCTAACCGGATTGTTTCCGCCACAGAAAGACCTGTTATTACTATACGAGGAGGTGTTGATATTAATCGAACCATCGAACGTATTGTAATGCCTATTGACAGCACGCTCGAAAGCAGACAGAAAGTGCCTATTACAGCTTTGTTGGCAAAATATTTTGATGCTGAAGTGCACGTGCTCGCAACACATACCACTGCTGTTAAAGATGTTCGGGAACGCGTTATGGACTATGTGAAACAAGTAGAGCATTATCTAAAGGAAAATCAGATACGTTTTGTGGTGAAAGAAATCGATGCAGGAAATATTTCTGATTCGGTTATTGATTATGCCACTACTATCAACGCTAATCTTATCAGCATAATGGATGAACAGGAGAAAGCTGCTTCCAACATCTGGCTTGGGCCATATGCACAGCAAATGGTGAATCATTCTCCAATACCAGTTTTAGTAGTGCATGCCAAGGATTATATTGCTGGTATAGCAATGTAAAATTTTTACAGAACTTTTTTTGTGCCAGGTTGTTTAGACATGCAATATAGTTTAAACATGCCTGAAATAGTATTTAAAGACCGCAAAATACATTGTGAACTCGGAGCAAATCTTCGCGAAGTATTGATTGATCATGGGATCTATCCACACAATGGTGCATCAAGGTATGTAAACTGTTTTGGGCTTGGAAGCTGTGGAACCTGTGCTGTTAAGATTACAGGAAGGGTGAAGCCACTCAATGCAACAGAAAAACTGCGCCTGTCAGTTCCACCACATTCACCGGGCAGTGGTTTAAGGTTGGCTTGTCAGATAAAAGTTGAAAATGATTTGAAAGTAGAGAAGTTTGAAGGTTTTTGGGGACAGCTGATTCCTGAATCTTCTTAAATCAAATAGCACAAAGTCTGCACATTGCAAACTTTTTTTGCTTATATGTTACCCAACCTGATGGTATTACTGTTACCCCTGCTCCAGGTTGGAGTGCTGAGCACATGAATTACACGATCACCAATTTTTAATTTTCCTGCAGTAATAAGTAGTTCATTCATATGGTCCATCAGCTTATCTGCCTCATCAAGGCTGCTGTCGAAAAAACCGTTTACGCCCCAAAGCAAATTCATTTGCCGCAGCACAAATTCATTTCCCGAAAAAGCATAAAGCTTGGCTTTTGGCCGATGTGAAGCCAAACGCGTGGCGGAATATCCGGTATGAGTGCTCACAATGATAGCATTGGCATCCGAGCTTTGTGCCATATTGCTGGCTGCATAAAGCACGCTGTCTGAAATGAATCGCGGATGGTCTGGATCAGCAGGCATTTCATGTCGGTAATATATGGCTTCATATCCTTCGATTTGATTGATGATCTGCTGCATAATTTTTACTGTTTCAACGGGATATTTTCCCATCGATGTTTCACCACTTAGCATCAATGCGTCAGCACCATCGAGTACTGAATTGGCTACATCATTTACTTCAGCCCTTGTAGGCCTGATAGAGCTAATCATAGCTTCCATCATTTGGGTGGCCACAATAACAGGTTTTCCTTTCTGCTGACATAGTTGAATGATGCGTTTCTGTATCATCGGTACCTGCTCCATAGGGATTTCGACTCCCAGATCGCCGCGTGCTATCATGATACCGTCAGAAGCTTCCACAATTGCTTCTATATTGGCCACTGCCTGTGGTTTTTCAATTTTGGCAATTATCCCCGGCTTATTTGATTTAGTGCTGGTTTCAATTTTATCTCTCAGTAATAGGATATCTTCCGCTGATCTTACAAATGACAGTGCTATCCAGTGGATTTCCTGCTGAAGCAAAAACTCCAGATCTTTCAGGTCTTTTTCGGTCAAAGAAGGCAGGCTGATGCTGGTATCAGGCAGATTTACTCCCTTGCGGGCTTCAATTTTTGCCGAGGTTTCCGCTTTCAATAAAACTTCATCTTTGCCGTTACTTTCGATCACCCGCAAAGCAATTTTTCCATCGTCAATTAATACCAGGTCACCTGCTTTTACATCTGATGCAAAAGCATCATAGCGAATACTGATGTGTTCATTATTACCCGCTACTTCATAAGTTACCAGCTTGATTTGATCGCCGGTTTGTAGTGCAACAGAATCTTTTTCAAGAGCTCCCAGACGAATTTTTGGGCCTTGCAGATCTGCCAGCACGGCAATATGATTTTGTTGCTCCTGGTTGATTCGTGCAATAGTTTTAAGCAACAACTGGTGGTTTTCGTGGCTTCCATGCGATAAATTAAGCCTGCAAACATCCATCCCTGCATCAGCCATCTGCAAAAGGGTTCGATAATCAGAAGAGGCTGGTCCAAGGGTGGCAACTATTTTGGTTCTCATATCAATGAATTGAATTAGCGTTTGTTTTTAGGAAAGCGTTGGTGTCGCTCTTTCATGATTTCCATTTCATGAAACTCTATAATTTCAAGCATGATATCTATGCTTTTTATTTTTTTGGGATCAACAGTAAAGGCATAAGTAATATGAAGAATGTTTCTGATAGTTTGTGTTATGAAATCAAGACGATCCTGATCAAGGGCATTTCGAATAATAAAAAGAAAATCTGTATTAACAGGCAATTTCATCCATCTTTTGCCCTCATTATTTAGTGCTACTAAATTAAAAACATTGAGATTTTCTCCTTGATCAAAAAGATAAAATGAATATCCTTCGCTAGTGTCATGCGGATTAGGATATATATTATTATACTTTACTAGGTTGATATCCAGCTGCCTGTTTAAGTGCCACACAAGTTTGTAGTCAGGCAGTGTTGTTGAAATTCCCAACAGCAAAATATCATCAAAGGGCTGGCTTTGTAATGTTTTTTTTCGACCTGGCATAAAAACAGACGTTTCCTACAAAATTACACTTTTTAAAAGCAATCTGAAAAATCCTGATACTAATTAATGAAAGTTGGCTAAAGGCACCTGAAGACAAATGAACTAATCTGCGTCAATTATTATTTCACCGTTTTCTGTCATGATATTCCATGCTTTCTCGGCTGCAAGCTGCTCGGCGCCTTTTATTGAAAAGTCCTTGGCAGAGGCATAAGCGGTATCATTGATATTAATTTCTACGATATACATTTTATCGTAGCTTTCACCGGTTTCGCCAATTAGTTTAAAATCAAGTTGTTGTTTTTCTTTTTGAGCCCATTCTATCAGCTTGCTTTTAAAATTATAATCACTCTTCTCAAGGGTTTCAAGATCGATATGCATGTCTACAATGCGCGTGATAATAATTTTACGTGTATATTCAAAGCCTTTATCCAGATAAAGGGCACCAATAAAAGCTTCAAAGGCGTCGCCATTTACAGAACGAAACTTCGAGCGACCATCAGTGGAATAATTGATGAGTTTATCCAATCCAAGTTTTTGGGAGAGCTTGTTTAGCGAGGCCCTGCTCACAATCCTGGATCGCATTTCTGTGAGAAAGCCTTCGTTTTTGTATGGGAATTTTTTAAATAAAAAATCAGCAATGACAGCACTTAATATGGCATCTCCCAAATACTCAAGGCGTTCATTGCTAAGTTTATAACCATTAAGTGTTTCGCTTGAAACAGATTTATGTTTGAAAGCCAGCTGATATAAAAAAATATTTCCGGGATAAAACCCGAAAATATTTTTTAGTGATTGCGAAAGTTCTTTATCCGCAGAAAAAAGTGCCTTAACAGTGTCAGTAATAATCAAAACACAGTAATTACGGAACGTATTTTTTCAATATCATAGAAGCATTGTGTCCGCCAAATCCAAAGGTATTACTAAGGGCGGCATTAATCACTCTTTCGCGTCCTGTATTAAATGTAAAGTCAAGCTTATTATCAATTTCAGGATCATCAGTAAAGTGATTTATTGTTGGAGGAACAAAATTGTTTTGCACTGCTAATATAGTAGCAACGGCTTCAATAACACCGGCACCACCCAACAAATGACCAGTCATGGATTTGGTGGAATTGATGCTGATATTATAGGCATGTTCTCCAAAAAGATTCACAATTGCTTTTGGCTCAGAAATATCTCCAAGCGGGGTAGAAGTACCATGAGTATTGATGTGATCAATATCATTAGGATTCATTCCGGCATCTTCGATGGCTCTTTTCATACTGAGCATAGCGCCTAATCCCTCAGGATGAGGCGAGGTCATATGATTGGCATCACCGGAAAGTCCACCACCAACGAATTCAGCGTAAATTTTAGCACCTCTTTTTTTGGCATGTTCTAATTCTTCAAGAATTAGTCCTCCACCGCCTTCACCAATAACAAATCCATCCCTGTCTTTGTCAAAAGGACGTGATGCAGTAGCAGGATCGTCGTTGCGTGTTGAAATGGCATGCATAGCATTGAAACCACCCACACCAGCCTCATTAACAGAAGCTTCGCTGCCTCCTGTTACTATGGCTACAGCCTTACCCAGCCTAATATAGTTAAATGCATCTATAAGGGCGTTGGCTGAGGAGGCGCATGCTGATACTGTGGCAAAATTAGGCCCCCGATAACCATGTTTGATAGAAATATGACCGGCAGTGATGTCGGCAATCATCTTGGGGATGAAAAACGGATTGAACCGTGGTGTGCCGTCTCCCTTGGCATAGGAAGCTACTTCTTCAAAAAAAGTAGCAAGCCCACCTATGCCCGACGACCAGATAACACCAACTTCATTCAGGTCAGTATTTTCTGCATTCATCCCTGAATTAGCAATAGCTTCATCGGCAGCTATCATCCCGAACTGAGCAAATAAATCATATTTACGTACGTCTTTTCGGTCAAAATAGTCCTTCCAATCATAGCCTTTAACTTCGCAGGCAAAGTGGGTCTTAAACCTGGAGTGATCAAAGCGGGTAATATCGGCAGCGCCACTTACCCCTTTTCTTAAACTATCCCAATATGCTGGAACAGTGTTTCCAATGGGTGTAATGGCACCTAAACCGGTGACTACTACTCGTTTTAGCTCCATAAAAATAGGTTTTAGGCTTTGTTTTCTTCAATGTATTTGATGGCGTCGCCTACTGTACCAATTTTCTCTGCCTGATCGTCCGGAATAGCTAAATTAAACTCTTTCTCAAATTCCATGATCAATTCAACAGTGTCGAGTGAATCGGCACCAAGATCGTTAGTAAAGCTAGCTTCATTAGTAACTTCTGCTTCTTCAACGCCAAGCTTATCAACGATAATACTTACAACTTTTTCTCTGATTTCTGACATAACTTTATATGTTTTTAGTTAAACAGGGTGCAAAGGTAAGAGATAAAATGAAAAAAAAACAACAAAAAACTTTAAAAATTTGATTTACAGCGGTTAAGTATTTTCTTGGTGAGTTGATAATTTTGACAGTATGTATTTTTGGTTTTTATTACAGATTGCAACCTATAGTATACGTCCTGTAAGATTTGGTCTGTTGAAAAAGCTTAATTTTACAGTTTTCATCTGATCACAATATAACAATAGTTTTAAATACAGCTGATATGAATTCTGAAAGCCGCCCCAAACTATTTTTACTGGATGCCATGGCGCTGATTTATCGTGCGTTTTTTGCTTTAAATAAAAACCCCCGAATCAATTCTAAAGGATTAAATACTTCTGCAATTCTGGGTTTTACCAATACACTTTACGAAGTTTTAAAAAAGGAAAAACCACAATATATTGGTGTTGCATTTGACAGCATGGCACCAACCCAACGACATATTGATTTTTCGGAGTATAAGGCAAATCGCGAAAAAATGCCGGATGATTTAGCCGCATCAATTCCTTACATCATGCAAGTGATTGAAGCTTTTCGTATCCCAATACTGATTATGGATGGCTATGAAGCGGATGATATTATCGGTACGCTGGCAAAACAAGCTGAAAAACAGGGGTATTTAACATATATGATGACGCCGGATAAAGATTTTGGACAACTGGTATCTGACAATATATATATGTATAAACCTGCAAAAGCTGGAGAAGATGCACAGGTATGGGGGCCAAAGGAGGTTTGTGAACGTTACGGTATTTCAAAACCGGAGCAAATGATTGATATCCTGGGGCTCTGGGGCGATGCTTCTGACAATATTCCCGGGGTTCCCGGCATTGGCGAAAAAACCGCAGCAAAATTGATCAGCCAATATCAATCGATTGATAAATTGCTTGCAAACACAAATGATTTGAAAGGAAAACAAAAGGAAAATCTCGAAAAATTTGCTGATCAGGCCAGGCAATCGCGGCAATTGGCTACAATCATTACAGATGTGCCCATCGCTTTTGAAGCTGAAAAGTTAAAAATGGAAAGTCCTGATATGGAGAAACTCAGCGAACTTTTCGATGAGCTTGAATTCCGCACTTTTGCCAAACGCATGATGCAGGATGCGCAGTCGCAAGCAGCAAAAGATGAGCAGAACGATTTATTTAGTCAGCTTAATCCTGATGAGCTTAATGATATGCATACTGCAGATAAACAAACGATTGAAACTGTTCCTCATGAGTATGTTTTGGTTGAAGGAGAAGCAGCAATACAAAAATTAGTTGAAGAGCTATTCACACAGGAAAAGATTTGTTTCGACACCGAAACAACCGCTGTGGATGCACACAATGCAGAACTGGTAGGTTTGTCATTTGCAATTAAACCACATCACGCCTGGTATGTGCCTATGCCACAAAACTATCATGAATGCCAGCAAAAGCTGGAGTATTTCAGGAAAGTGTTTGAGAGCGAAAAAATAGAGAAAACCGGCCAAAACCTCAAGTATGATATTTCGGTGCTTCGCTGGTACGATATTGAAGTGAAAGGACCTCTGTTTGACACGATGATAGCGCATTACCTGATCGAACCAGATCAACGACATAATATGGATGTGCTGGCAGAGACGTATTTAAATTATGCTCCTGTTTCAATAGAAAGTCTTATCGGGAAAAAAGGCAAAAATCAGGGCAATATGCGTGATGTGGCACTCGAAAAGGTTAAAGAATATGCAGCCGAGGATGCTGATATTACGCTGCAACTGCGGCAAAAACTTGAACCAGAACTTGATAAACAAGGAGTCAGGCGCATTTTTGATGAGATAGAGATGCCATTGGTGCGTGTTTTGGCTGCCATGGAAGCAGAAGGCGTAAAAGTGGATGCAGATAACCTTCAGCAAATCAGCGAACTAATGGGAAAAGAGATTGTTGCATTGGAAAAGGCTGTTTTTGAAGCTGCAGGAAAAGAGTTTAATATTGCCTCACCCAAACAACTTGGAGAAGTGCTATTTGATCATCTTGGCTTGCAGCACAAAGCCAAAAAAACAAAAACAGGACAGTACTCAACTTCTGAAGATGTGTTGTCGAAAATTCAAAAAGCACATCCCATTATTCCCTTGATTTTGGATTATCGATCGCTTACCAAACTCAAGTCAACCTATATCGATGCGCTTCCCACCTTGATTAATCCCCGTGATGGCCGTATCCATACCAGTTATAATCAGGCGGTGGCAGCCACGGGAAGGTTGAGTTCCAATAATCCCAACCTGCAAAATATTCCTATTCGTACGGATAGAGGCCGTGAAATTCGCAAGGCTTTTGTACCGCGTAATAAAGATTTTACCTTGTTAGCAGCGGATTATTCGCAAATTGAATTACGCATCATTGCGCACCTGAGTAAAGATGAGAATATGATTGAGGCGTTCAGAACAGGATTAGACATTCACACAGCTACCGCAGCCAAGGTGTATGGTGTTACACTCGACAACGTTACAAAAGAGATGAGGAGAAATGCCAAAACAGTAAACTTTGGCATAATATACGGTATTTCGGCCTTTGGCTTATCCGAAAGGCTCGATATTCCGAGGGGAGAAGCAGCTGACATAATCAGTAGCTATTTTGAGCAATATGCCGGAATAAAAGCGTATATGACAAATCAAATAGCCTTTGCCCGTGAAAATGGTTATGTGGAAACTATACTTGGCAGACGACGGTATCTGCGGGATATCAATGTTTCGAACAGCGTTGTGCGCGGTTTTGCTGAACGAAATGCCATCAATGCACCCATTCAGGGCAGTTCAGCAGACATGATCAAGCTGGCAATGATTAAAATTCAACAAGAACTCGAAAATAGAAAGCTACAATCAAAAATGATTCTTCAAGTGCATGATGAATTGGTTTTTGATGCTTTGATGACAGAACTGGACATTTTACGCCCAATGATTGAAGAAGCAATGAAAAACGCACTTCCACTGGATGTGCCTCTTGAGGTGGAAATGAATACAGGAAATAATTGGCTCGAAGCACACTAAGCTGTTATCAGCCTGCTATTTTTTAAAATGGGCACAACCCTAAACTGATCAGCTTGCAAGCAAAAGTCAATATCTTTCTGATAGCCTTTTGATTGCAGGTATTTCAAATGAGCACATGAGCTTAGTTTATCAGAAATATTACCGGTTTCCGAACCATAAAACTGTAATACAAGTTTGCCTAAATCATCTGTTTCCACTACACGTCGATCACTTATCAAACTGATAAGCATACCAGCACATAAGGCATCATCAAGTGAAAATTTCCCGGCGGTTCCTGAACAAACAATTACAATATCATTGCATTTATCACTCAGGTATTCAACTACTGATGTGATATTTACAAAAGCTGCTGTAATGGTTTCAGTGGCCGAATCGCACAGCTTAAGGGCGCGTGTGCCATTTGTGGTAGAAAGAATTAAGGTTTTGCCTGAAACTGTTTCAGGAGTATATTCCAAAGGAGAATTGCCATTGTGAAAACCAGATATTTTCACCGCATTACGTTCACCACCAAGCAAGGCATTGCCTGATGGAAAATCATCAAAAAGATGATGGGCTTCTTCGGCTGTTTCGGCAGGAACAACAGCTGAAGCTCCATTGTGCAGGGCAGTTGCAATAACAGAAGTGGCTCTAAGCACATCAATCACAACAGCATTTTTGCCAGTCAAACCAATCGACTGGCAATCCTGCAAGGTAGCAGCGACTTCTATGTGCATTTATTTGGATTTTTTCTCAGGCATTTCGATCCCAAGTGAGATTCCAAGGCCTTTGGCTGTTTTCACCAACGCATTGTCGAGGGTAACCAGATTAGGTTGAGCCACCGCTTCTTTTAGTGGAACAGAAACGAAATAAGGATGACGATAAGCCACCATCTTGCCAAAATCTTCCTTCAGCACCATTTCAAAAGCCTTTACACCCAATTGTGATGCCAGCACACGGTCATAGGCTATCGGCACACCTCCACGCTGCAGGTGTCCTAGCACAGTTTCGCGCAAATCAGGTTCAAACCCTGCTTTTTTCAACTGTTTAATCAATGAGCTTGCTATGCCGCCTAGTTTAAGGTTTTCGTAACCAACTTCTGTGCTTTCTTCAAAAACCATTTCACCATCTTTTGGTTTGGCGCCTTCTGCAACCACAACCACAGCAAAACCTCTGCCCCTTTTAAAGCGTGACTCCAGCTTTTGCTTTACAATATTAATGTCATATGGAAATTCAGGAAGCAGGCACACTTCGGCTCCACCGGCAACCGCAGCATTTAATGCAATCCAACCGGCATAGCGACCCATCACTTCAAGAATGAACACCCGGTTGTGACTGGCTGCAGTGGTTACCAGTTTATCAACGGCTTCTGTAGCAATTTCAACGGCTGTTTGGAAACCAAAAGTAGAATCTGTTGACGATAAGTCGTTGTCAATTGTTTTAGGTACTCCAATTACATTAAGGCCTTTCTCATACAAAGCTTGTGAGATGCGTTGCGATCCGTCTCCACCTATATTAATAACCGCATCAATACCCAGGTATTGGATTTTACGGATCATTTCGTCTGAGCGGTCAACAGCAGACCAGGAGCCGTCTTTATTTTTTACCGGCCATGCAAATGGGCCACCTTTGTTTGTGGTTTCAATGATTGTTCCACCCTGAAAATGGATTCCTTTTACCACTTCCGGTGTAAGCACTTTCAGTTCTGATGGCTCCCACAGCACACCATTAAATGCCTGTATACTTCCTAATACTTCCCAGTCTTTTTCCTGTGAAGCCCTTTTGACAACCGCCCTAATCACGGCATTTAATCCCGGGCAGTCACCTCCTCCTGTTACGATTAATACTCTTTTCATAAGATCTTATTTTATTTGAGGATGGCCAAAGATCCCCCTGTAATTTGTTTGTTATTGTTATCTTATTCAAATTTCTCTTAAACTGATATCTGCGACAAAGATAGTGAGATCAATTTGTGGTTGACAAATTGTGACCAATTAGTACCTGAAAGCCTACCTGCAAACGGTTGATATTAAATCAATAGAAAATTTAAAGGTCTGATAAACAACAAAGCCCTCGTTGTGAGGGCTTTGTGAGTGGTACCACCCGGGATCGAACCAGGGACACACGGATTTTCAGTCCGTTGCTCTACCAACTGAGCTATGGTACCAGCGTTTTTTGGAGCGGCAAAGATAAAACAAAATTCGTAACGCAAAAAGTTTTTTTAAAAATTGCCAGCTGTATCAGCTATTTTATTGTTTCTAATGATATTAAAGATATACCAATTTAAGAATTAGGATGGCTTATCAGAAATAATAATTCAAGAAATAAAACCCTAAATTTGCTTTTTTATCAGCTGGAAAAGCAGCATGAAAAACAGAAAAATTATAATGGATTTTGGCAACACGCTAGTAAAGATAGCCTGTCTTGAGAAGGATAATCAAGTAGGTTTTTACACTTTCGACGACGATGAACGACTTTTGCGTTGGATAAATCAGCATGCAGCTTTTGATGCCGGCATTATAGGTTCGGTAAGGCATTTGCCGGAAGAACTTGCAAAATGGGCTTCGAATCAAGCAGATATGATTATTTTAAATTCAAACACTCCCTTACCTTTCAAAATCGCATATAAAAGCCCCGACACATTAGGCCCTGACCGCATCGCACTGGCAGCAGCTGCTTATGAGCGGTTTCCACATCAAAATGTTTTGGTGATCGATATGGGTAGCTGCATCACCTACGACTTGCTTACAGCAGAAGGCATTTATCTGGGTGGTGCTATCAGTCCGGGAATCAGGATGAGGTTCAGGGCGATGCATCAGTTTACTGCTAAATTGCCACTTGTTGAACCCACTGAGCATTCACCACTGATCGGGACAGATACCGGAACATCTCTTCAATCAGGTGTGATGCAGGGTGTTCAGGCCGAAATAGCCGGTATTATTGAACAATATGAAAGAAATTACAAAGATTTAACAGTATTAATAGGTGGTGGAGACAATAAATATTTTGATAAAAGGTTTAAAGTTAACATCTTTGCAGCCTCAAACCTGGTACTGGATGGCCTGAGGTTTATTATGGAATTTAATCAAAGTCAATAAGTTGAGAAAGTTACTCGGGATTATTGTTGTTTTAATGGCTTTTCAGACCGTAAAGGGTCAAACCGGTACGGTGTCGCCTTATTCAAGATTTGGAATTGGTCAGCTTAAAAGCAAAAGTGTTAATACACGTTTGCATGCCATGGGTGGCATTGCCAATGCAGTTGTTAGCAACAGATTTGTAAACCCATCAAATCCGGCATCCTATGCCCATTTTGATTCGTTGTCGTTTTTGTTCAATGCTGGGCTGCAAATGAGTTCGTCTACCTATCGCACAACCACCCTTACAGAACAGGGCAGCAATGCCAGCCTGAGTTATTTTTCGCTGGGGTTTCCTGTTACTCGACACTGGAAAGTAGGAATAGGTTTGTTGCCTTATGCAGATATTGGTTACAATGTTATTGAAAGTGATGCTCAGGATGAAATTGGACGATACAACTATTCATTCAATGGTGAAGGTGGTTTGAATCAATTGTTTTTTGGCAATGGGTTTAAGCTTTCTGATCGTCTTTCAGTGGGACTGAACCTTACCTATGTTTTTGGAAGAAACATTACAAGTACGCTACTGTATTTTCCCGATTCAACGCTTTATGCTAACACCAAAGCAGAACAGCGGCTTTTGGCAAATGACTTTATGTTTGATTACGGAATTTATTACACCCAACCACTTAATAATGACTATCAGTTTAATGTAGGACTTGTTTATGGGCAGAAAGTGAAACTAAAAGTGAAGCGTGAAACGCTTGTTCGTTCACTTTTTGGTGGTGTTAATGGTGGCGTGGAGTATATTTTGGATACCATCAGCTATCAGCCGGAGCAGGAAGGACGACTGGAACTGCCTCATACAGCAGGTCTTGGTTTTAGTTTTGAAAAGAAAAACCGCTGGCTGATTGGATTGGATGCCAACTGGCAAAATTGGGAGACTTTTACAATTGACAACCAACCAGATTCATTGCAGAATGCCTGGAATATTGCCTTGGGCGGTGAATATACTCCCAGACATACTTCAATATCAAAATACTGGAGCAGAGTAACTTATCGCCTCGGCGCTCGTTATAATCAAACCTATCTGAACCTTTATGGTCAATCTATAAATGAGTTTGGCATAAGTTTTGGTTTGGGATTACCATTACCACGTTCTTTAACAACGATCGATCTTAGTCTCGAAGTGGGACAGGGAGGAACGACAGCAAAAAATCTGATTAAAGAAACATTTGTTAATTTTACAGTTGGCGTTTCTATCTATGAACGCTGGTTTGTGAAGAGAAGATATAATTAGCACTTAACTAACACGCTACACAATGAAAACGAAAGGGATCAAAATTATGTTGCTGCTAATGTTTTTAGGCTTTGGTATTACTGAAGCAGCAGCACACGATTTGGAGCTAAAATTTGATTTGCCACAGGAGAAACCCATGAAGAAATACGGGGAAGACAGTATTACCTGTGTGATCAACATATCGCTCTACCGCGAATTTTATAAACAATGGAAAGCCAGTGATTACACCAGTGCATCCATAAAAGATATCGTTAAACCCTGGCGTTGGGTATTTATCAACTGTCCGCTTGGAAGTGAAAACACTTATGTTGATGGTGCTAAAATCATGCAGTATCGTATTGAAAATGAAAAAGATGAAGCTAAAAAAGAAAAGCTGATCGATACTTTGATGATGGTTTATGATCAGCGCATTGAGTATTTTCCAAATCACTATAAAACCGGACAGCAACAGGAAGGATCTATCCTTGGAAGAAAAGGTATAGACTTATATACCTATGCACAAGAGCGTTATGAGGACACTTATAATACGCTTAAAAGAGCAGTTGAACTGGATGGAGATGGCACTGACGGCTCAGTTCTGATATATTATTTCCGTTCTGTTATTAAGATGGCGCGCAAGTCAAAAGTGGATAGCACCGAAATTGTGGAAGCTTATGATCAGGTAATGGACATTCTGGATCACAATATTAAAGGTCTGGAAGCTCGTGGTGATAAGCGGTGGGTTGAGATTTACAAGAATTTTAAAGGAAATATTGATGCTACTTTTGAACCCTTTGCTACTTGCGAAGACCTTGTAAAAATCTTTAGTAAGAAGTTTAAGACAAATCCGGAAGACGTTGATTTGCTCAAGAAAATCACCAATATGCTGGATAAACGTGATTGTACTGATGATCCGCTTTACCTGAATGCAAGCATGAAACTGCATGAGCTTCAACCAAGCCCTGAATCTGCCTATCTGATTGGACGCTTATTGCTAAAAGATCAAAAGTATAGTGAGGCACTGGATTATCTGGAAGAGGCTACTAAATCGGAAGATATTGAAAGAGCCCATAACTCTTATAAGTTATTGGCTGAGGTAAACAGAGCACTTAAAAACTATCCACGGGCCAGACAGATGGCTTATAAAGCAATTGAGCTGGATCCTAATGATGGCGCACCTTACATTACCATTGGCGATTTGTATGCGTCAAGTGCCAAAGAATGTGGTAATAATGAGTTTACCAGCAAAGTAGCCTATTGGGCGGCTGTTGATAAATATCAACGTGCTAAACAGGTGGATCCTAATGTGGCAGAAACCGCGAACAAACGCATCGCAGACTATTCGGTATATTTCCCATCACTCGAAACGATTTTCTTTTATGATTATAAAGAAGGTGATGCTTACACAATAGAATGTTGGTTTACTGAAACTACCACGATAAGAGCTGCGCGATAAACATTAGTAGTGAAAACCATCCGGAGATTAAATTATTTCATTCAGTTAAACATCATAGCGACATTTGTCGTTATGATGTTTTTTTCTTGTGAGAATTCATTACAAGTAATTCAGGAAATAACAAAACAAGACACCCTGGCCGATGTAAGTGCCGATACGGTGACCTATATCAGAAGTGATTCGGGCCGTGTGCAAATGAAACTTGAAGCACCTGCCATGTACCGTTACGAGGGAACCAACCCAAGCCTCGAGTTTCCGGATGGTTTTGAGGCCTTCTTTTTTGATTCGGCCATGCGTATCACATCGCGAATTCGCGCCAATTACGGAATTAGTTACGAAAACACAAAACTACTCGAAGCCCGAAATGATGTAGAAGTAGAAAATTTTGAAACCAATGAAAGGCTTAATACAGAATCTCTCTATTGGGATCAGCGCAAAAGGCTTATTTTTACAAGGGCTTTTGTAAAAATTACTTCTCCCGATAAAGTGATTTTTGGTGATAGTTTAGTTGCAACCGAAGGGTTTGACAAACGTACAATTCACAATATGAGAGGCACCTTGGAAATAGAAGAAGAAAACTAAGCTTTGTGATGTTTTTGCAATTGTGTAATTTCTGGTTGAAATATGGTATTTTTGATCTTTAATTATTTTTAGGTGACAGACTTACAACTTATTGCCCTTACTCTGATTTTTTCTGCTTTTTTCTCTGGCATGGAAATAGCATTTGTTAGTTCTAATCGCCTGAAGGTAGAACTTGACTTGAAGAAAAATAAGTTTACTGCCCGATTAATTAATCCCTTCTATAAAAATCCGTCTCGTTTTATTGGCGCACTCCTGCTGGGAAACAATATTGCACTGGTTGCTTATGGTATTGCAATGGCTAATTTACTTGAGCCTTTGATCATTAATGCATTACCAGCTACCTTTGTAACCGATTTTAGCATACTCCTGCTTCAAACCATTTTTTCTACCTTCTTAATATTGATAGTAGCTGAATTCCTTCCTAAAATTATTTTTCGACTGAATCCTAACGGAATTTTAAACGCTCTGGCAATACCAGTTTGGGTGTTTTATTATTTGCTCTACCCCTTTATTATTATTTACATTGGTCTGGCCGAACTCTTACTGAAGTATGCCTTTCGTATGAACCTTACTCAGGATGACTATCGCTTTAGTACAGTTGATCTGAATGAGTATCTGAGGGACTATGTTAAGCCACAGGAAGATGAAATGGAACCCAATCACGACATCCAGCTTTTTCAAAATGCGATTGAGTTTAAGCATGTTAAATTGCGAGAATGTATGGTCCCCCGCACAGAGATTGAGGCTGTAAAACAAAATGAACAAATGGAAACAGTTGTAAGCAGGTTTGAAGAAACCAAGCATTCCAAACTGTTGGTTTATGAGAACTCAATAGATAATATTATTGGTTATGTGCATTCGTACGATGTTTATAAACGTCCGGTGAATATTCAGGAGGTATTGCGCAGCATAGAAGTTTTCCCTGAGACTTACCCGGCAAACCTGCTTTTACGTCATTTTATTCAGGCCCGGCAGGGTATAGCCGTAGTAGTTGATGAATTTGGAGGAACAGCTGGTATTGTATCAATGGAAGACATTATTGAAGAAATATTTGGTGAAATTGAAGATGAATTTGATGAAGAAGAGGATGTTGAAGAACAGCTTTCTGAGCATGAATTTCATTTTTCAACACGCCTCGAAATTGATTATCTGAACGAAACCTATAAGCTTAACCTGCCTGAATCAGATGAATATGAAACTTTGGCTGGCTTTATCCTTTTTCATCATGAAAGTATTCCCGATTTAGGTGAGGAAATCATGATTGAGGGTTTTCGGATTAAAGTATTAAAAGCCAGCGACAACAAAATCGAAGAAGTAAAACTTAAAGTGCTTCAGTAAGCGGCACCTCTACTATGGGTTTGCAATTGCAAAAACAGACTTATCAACATATAGCAAACTGTATGCCTGCTTATTAACAGTTTTTAATTCGAATTACAATTGTTTTCAGTTTTATTTTCATACTTTGAGTTTCTGTTGTACATTTGCACCCTATTTTTAAAAAGATGATCAGATTATGGCTGTAATTGGAAACATTAGAAAGCGCTCAGGCCTTTTGGTTATAGTGATTGGCGTAGCTTTGGCAGCATTTGTTTTAGGCGATTTTGCTGCTGGTGGCGGTGGAAGGCCAGAGATGAATGTAGGTTCAGTAGACGGAGAAGATATCAGCATTCAGGATTTTAACATGCGTTATGAGCAAAATGCGAATGCACAGCAACAACAACAAGGAGAAAGACTCACACAGGACGAAATGTTTCGTGTAAGAGAAAACACCTGGAATCAAATGGTGGAGGAAATAATTCTTGGAAAAGAATATGAATCCCTTGGATTAACAGTTACTCCGGAAGAACTGTTCGATCAGATACAAGGATCTAACCCTCATCCTGCTGTTGTTCAGAATTTTACAAATCCTGAAACCGGACAATTCGACCGGGAGTTGGTAATGAATTATTTGCAAAACCTTTCGCAGATGCCGCAAGCATCAAAAGATCAATGGTTGATATTTGAACGCTACATTAAAGAAGACAGGTTACGTACCAAGTATCAAAACCTGATAACTAAAGCGCATTACCTGCCTACTGCTTTGGCTAAGGCTAACTATGAGAATAAAAATAACAAAGCCAGTGTTGAATTGCTTAGTGTCCGTTATAATACGGTTGCCGATTCTCTTGCTGTTCCCACCGAGGCTGACTATCAGAAGTTTTACGAAGAAAACAAAAAATCATATGATCGTCCGGCAATGCGCGATATAGAATATGTTGCCTTTGAAGTGAAACCTTCTCAAAAAGATAACGATGAGGCCCGCGAATTTGTGGAAAGCCTGAAATCAGAATTTGAAGTAACTGAAAATGTTGCCGGATTTGTAAATGCAAATTCCGATACACGTTACGACAGCAGTTGGAAAAGTAATACAGAAGTACCTGTTGCCCTCGAAAAAGTGATGTTTGAAAATGAGCCTGGATTTGTTTTTGGCCCTTATTTTGATCAGGACGCTTACAGACTGGCACGTTTGGTAGGTATTAACTATCGCCCCGATTCTGTTAAGGCTTCACATATCTTAATTGCGTATGCCGGCGCAATGCGCAGTGATCAGGAACGTACCAAAGAGGAAGCACGCATGTTGGCAGATAGCCTGCTTTCAGTAGTAAAACGCAGCCCTTCAAAAATAAAAGAACTTGCTGCCCAATTTTCCAACGACGGTAGTGTAGCTCAAAACAATGGAGATCTGGGTTGGTTCCGCGATGGACAGATGGTGCCGGAGTTTAATAAATATGTTATCGACAATGAGATTGGCGCTATTGGTTTGGTTGAAACTGATTTTGGTTTTCATATTATTGAGGTAACAGGGAAAAAAGAGCCACAAAAAAAAGTACGCATCGCCGAAATCGTTCATTTTGTAACCCCCAGTACACAAACGTATCAGGATGTGTTTGCTGAGGCAAGCAGATTTGCTGCTGAAACAAAAACCCGTGAAGATTTTGACAACAATATTGCAGATCAAGGACTGAACAAACGTTTGGCTCCTAACCTCAGAACAAATTCTAACCGAATTACTGGTATTGAATATCCCAGACAAATTGTTCGTTGGGCATTTGATGAAGAAACCAATGTAAATGATGTTTCAGATATTTTTGATCTTGACAATATGTATGTTATAGCAGTTCTGACAAAAGCTTCCGAAGATGGTATTGCTTCTTTGGATGACATAAAAGATATGATTGAACCGCAAGTCAAGAATATTAAAAAGGGAGAATATCTTGTTCAGAAAATGAATGAACTGGATGGAGATTGGGACAAGATTATTGCAGAACTCAAAGGCGAAAAACAAGATGTTTCTGACCTTAGCTTTGATAGTCGCACTATCACAGGTTTTGGACAGGAAAGCGAAGTGATTGGAACCATCTTTACAATGGAAGAAGATCAGGTTTCAGAACCCATTGCAGGCAATGCAGCCGCATTTATTGTCAAACTGAAAAATTTGACAAAAGCTCCTGAAACAGACAACTTCGACCGAATTCGCAGAGATTACAGTGTAGCATTCTCAAACAGTGTGCGCAATAACGCTGCTTTCAGATCACTGGAAAAGGAAACCACGATCGAAGATAATCGCTTGTTGTTTTATTAATTAACAAGCAGAAGCAAGACATTAAGAGCCGGTAGTTTTACTGCCGGCTTTTTTATTGCAATCAACTTGCAATCACAGTTTTAAAAAATGTTAAAGGCCGCCTTTCTCACTTTTATAAATGCTGATACTTTATTTTTTTTGCAAAAAAAATCGTTCTATGGATATTGTAGTAGAAAACCTGACCAAAATCTATGGCTTACAAAAAGCCGTCGACGACATTTCTTTTCGTGTTGAAACTGGTGAAGTGCTTGGATTTCTGGGGCCAAATGGAGCCGGAAAATCTACTACCATGAAAGCTATAACCACTTATCTAAGTCCTTCGGCAGGCACTATCCGTTTGGGTAACTTTAATATTTATGATCATCCTGAAGAGATTCGCCAAAGGATAGGCTATCTGCCCGAAAACAATCCCCTATATCTCGATATGCCAGTGATCGATTACCTGGCTTTTGTAGCAAAATTGCAGGGTATTCCCTCTAATCAAATTAAAGGTCGTATACTCGAAATGGTAAGGGTTTGCGGGCTCGAAGGCGAAAAACACAAAAAGATTGCCGAGCTTTCCAAAGGATACCGACAACGCGTAGGGCTGGCGCAAGCCTTAATTCATGATCCGCAAGTGTTGATCCTTGATGAGCCTACTACGGGCCTCGACCCTAACCAAATTGTTGAAATTCGTGAACTGATCAGAAAAATTGGCCGTGAGAAAACGGTCATCCTAAGCTCTCATATTTTAGCTGAAGTAGAAGCAACCTGCGATCGCATCATGATCATCAATAAGGGAAAAATTGTTGCTGATGGTACTGCTGATGCCTTGAGGAAGCATGCCGGTGGTAAGGAAATCCTGCATGTTACTATCGAAGATGCCGGACTAAACGAAATACATCAGGCGCTTACAGGTCTTGAAACAGTTGAAATGGTTGATTTTGTTAATAAGGAAAACGGAACCTTTGAAGTGCAAAGTAAAACCGATCAATCTTCGCGCAGAGCCATTTTTAAGTTGTGCGTAGATAACAACTGGATGCTAACACGCTTAAATCCGGTAGAAACACGCCTCGAAGATGTATTCCGTGAACTTACAATTCAATAACCGAAAAGCATTTTGAATGATGAACAAAATTATTACAATAGCAAAACGTGAGTGGCAGGCTTTTTTCGATTCCCTGACTGCCTACATTATGCTGGTGCTTTTTTTAGGCTTCAGCGGTTTTTTTACATGGATTTTTGGCTCTGATATTTTCTTCGTAAAGCAAGCGAGCTTGTCGGTGTTTTTTGGTGTTTCTTACTGGACGCTGTTTTTCTTTATCCCGGCACTTACCATGCGTCAGTTTGCTGAAGAAAACAAAACAGGAACAATCGAACTTTTACTTACACGACCTGTGAGCGACTGGCAGGTAATCAGTGGAAAATTTTTGGCTACTTTATTTTTAATTGCTTTTGCCCTCGCGCTTACCTTACCCTATTACATTACTGTTGCCAATCTTGGGAATATGGATCATGGTGCCACTATCACAGGATACTTTGGTTTGCTGCTTATCAGTGCTGCTTATATCAGTATTGGTTTGTTTGCCAGCAGTCTCACAAACAATCAAATCGTTGGCTTTCTTTTGGCGCTGGCGATAGGTATTTTGTTTCATTTTATTTTTTCGTTGCTGTCGATGTCGTCAGGAGGCGTTTTAGCCACAGTTTTTGATTACCTGAGCATCAGCACACGTTTCGATTCTCTTTCACGTGGTGTGATCGATACCGGAGATTTGGTGTTCTTTTTCTCTTTGATATTTTTAGCCTTAACGGCAACGGAAGCCATTTTGCAGCGCAACAGAATTTAATTGGTGTTTAAATTCAATTGAAACAACATTTAAAAAGAAATTATTACCTATGAAAAAGATAAGCAAACTTACCGGCCAGCTGTTGATGCTAATCATTGCACTGGTATTAGTGAACCTGCTTTCGGAACGTTTTTCATGGCGGCTCGATTTCACCGAAGGTGGGATTTACACCCTCAGCGATGCTACCAAAGATATTTTGAAATCATTGGATGAACCCGTTACTATTACTGCATACTTTACCAAAGGCAGCCAGCCGGAAATTGAAAAAGTAAGAAAGGACTTTTTGGATATGCTCACTGAATATGCTGATTTATCAGGTGGCCTGCTCAATTTCGAGTTTGTAAATCCCAATAAAGATGAACAAAGCGAGCAGCAGGCTATGCAAGCCGGCATTCAGCCGCTGATGCTCAATGTGCGCGAAAAAGATCAGGTAAAACAACAGCGTGTCTTTTTAGGCGCCAAACTTGCTATGGGCGACAGACAAGAGCTTATTCCGGTGATACAGCCCGGTGCTGCCATGGAATATGCACTTTCATCTGCAATTAAAAAACTGGCTGTGATCGATAAGCCAAAAATTGGGTTTGTACAAGGCCATGGTGAGCCTGGTCTTAATGCGATGGTTCAGGCTAATGAGCAGCTGAGTGTGTTGTATGCCACTGAAGCCGTTAATCTTTCACAACTCGAGAACTCGTTAAATTCCTATGAAACTTTGGTGATCGTTGCACCTACTGACAGTTTTCCGGCTAATGAACTGCAGCTGCTTGATCAATACCTGCAAGGAGGAGGAAATCTTCTTGTTGCCCACAATCACGTGGAGGCTGATTTGCAAACTATGCAAGGAAAGCTTAACAAAAGTAATCTGTCATCATGGCTGGCACAAAAGGGCTTAACACTCAATAATAATTTTGTTGTGGATGCCAGTGCCGGTACTGTAGGAGTAAGGCAACAAAGTGGTTTTATGACTTTTACACGTCAGATTCCTTTTCATTTCTGGCCTCAGATCACAAAATTTGAAAATAGTCCTGCAACAAAAGGGCTTAATCAGGTAGTGTTGCAGTTTGCCAGTAGTATTCAGTTTAATGGAGATACTACAGCTGCTTTTACGCCTTTGGTAAAAACATCTGAAAAGTCGGGAACAATTGCAGCGCCCACTTTTATCAACCTGAATAAGGAGTGGACTAATGCAGATTTTCCGCTTGAAGGACAAACCATTGCTGCTGTCCTAAACGGTGTTAATGGTAATCAGCAGTCCAGTATTGTGTTATTTTCTGATGGCGATTTTGCTGTGAATGGCGAAGGCCAGCAAATGCAGCAACTCCCTGCCGATAACGTCAGTCTTTTTGTTAATGCAGTTGATTTTCTCTCGGATGATACCGGATTGATTGATCTGCGTACCAAAGAAATTACTTCACGTCCGCTTGAAGCTTTGGAAGATGGTCAAAGAAACCTTCTCAAGGGGCTTAATTTTCTTTTGCCAATTATGTTGGTCCTTGTATTCGGACTAATCAGATTTCAATATCGTCGTAATCAACGTATCAAAAGAATGGAGGTGGGTCATGTTTAAGAAGCTCAATAGTAAGATATTAATTATACTTATCCTGGTTTTGGGTGGCGTATTGCTCATCAGCGAGTTTTCTGGTAAAAAAGAGCGTTCTTTTGCCAGTGAGTTGATTGCTGTTGATACAGCTCAGGTGACAACCCTTGAAATAGATTTTCCTAAAGAATCGGCAAACGTATTACTGAAGCGAAATGGAACAATCTGGCAGGTTGAATCCAATGGCAAAAAATATCTGGCTGATCAGCAAATGATTAAACGACTGCTTTCAGCCTATGTTTTGATGAAACCCGACAGGGTAGCGGCAACAAGCTCTGATAAATGGGACGATTTTGAGGTAAGCGATTCTACTGCTGTTGCGGTAACCATCAAAGAAGACGAAAAAATTCTGGGTAAAGTTTACTACGGCAAACTGGCTTTTAGCCAACCAGCCGGCAATCAGCAAATGATGCGCCAGCAACAACCTGATGTTAAAACCTTTGTACGTGTCGACGGCGATAAGCATGTGTATGCCGTCGAAGGATTTTTAAAGTCGTCCTATCAGGCTGATATAAATTCTTACCGCAACAAGCGGTTGCTGCAGTTGAATCAGGCTGAAATCAGCAGCATTCGTTTTGAAGGAAGTCGTAATTTTAATTTGCAAAAGCAGGAGAATGTCTGGATGATTGGTGATTTAGCTGTTGATTCAGCTTTTATGGTGACTTATCTCCGAAACCTGAGTCGTCAGAACAACAGTAGTTTTGTTGATCAGACTATGGTTAGCGGCAAGCCTTTTACGGATAAAATAACCATTAGCGGAAGCAATTTCAATCCTGTTGAGCTGAGTGCATGGGCGGTTTCAGACACATTGATAGGACATGTAATCCATTCCAGCCAAAATACTGATGGCTATTTTAATGGAGCTAAGAATGAGCTTTACAAAAAGCTGTTTCCTATCAGGGAAGAATTTATTGGTATAATGGCAGATTAAGCTGTTGAGCCAAAAAGCCTAAATTTGCTGAAAACTTTAAGATGGACAACGGATTAAGCGGCTTCATCAGCAGGCTGCCATTAAAACCAAGGCCTTTGCTTCATAAACAAGAAGTTAGCCGTGGTGTTTTTATGTTACGTTTTGAGCGTAAGGAGGATTTTTTGCCCGGCCAGGTTGTAGGATTAAGCACGGCCAAGGATATTCCCGCACGCCTATACAGTATTTGTAGCGGTGCCGATGAACCCTGGATAGAAATACTTTTTAATATTAAAGAAGATGGTATTTTAACACCAATTCTGGCAGAGCTTGAAGTGGGTGATTTGGTGCAGGTTTCTCGTCCTTTCGGGGCTTTTTTAGGAGATGATAAACCTGCCTGGTGGATTGCTGCCGGAACGGGTGTTGCACCCTACCGTTCGATGTTGAGATCAGGTTTAGGGATAGACAAAAAGCTAATTCATGGAGGGCGGACAGCAGACAGTTTCTATTTTGAAACAGAGATGAAGGAGGCCTTCGGACAAGATTATATCCGTTGTTGCTCACAGGAATCAGCTGACGGCTTGTATCATGGTCGCCTGACTAACTGGCTGCGTGAGCAAACTTTTATTCCCGAAGATCATATGTTTTACCTCTGCGGAAGCGCCGAAATGGTGGTAGAGGTGCGCGATATTTTGATCAGTAAAGGAGTGGCCATAGAACAAGTGATGTCGGAAATATATTTTTAAAAGTACTCAAACCTATTACATGATCAGAAACTGGTAGTGTTCAATTCAATATCCACCAGAAAAAATAACTTTGTAAAGAAATAATCAGCAAGAATTGTTTCATTCAAATAGATTCTTTTGGCCAAATAATCATGGAAATTAGCACAACGAATACCAAACAAGCTCTTTTCGGTAAAACTCCTAACGAGCTTAAACTAATATGCTCTGAATTAGGTCTGCCCGCTTTTACTGCACGTCAGATTGGTGAATGGCTCTACAAACAACAGGTAGATTCATTTGACGAAATGACTAATATTTCGAAGAAAAACCGTGATAAACTGGCTGAAAAATTTGAAGTGGGACGGGTAAGGTATTCTAATGTACAAACCTCTTTAGACGGCACAAAAAAATACCTTTTTCCGACCAATAACAAACGTTTTATAGAAGCAGCCTATATCCCGGATGATGATCGTGCTACGCTTTGCGTTTCTTCGCAGGTGGGATGTAAAATGGGTTGTTTGTTTTGCATGACAGGCAAACAAGGATTCCAATCACAGCTTACAGCAGGCGAAATCGTGAATCAAATCAGCAGTTTGCCAGAGCGCGATAAGCTTACCAATATTGTGTATATGGGTATGGGAGAGCCTTTCGACAACCTGGAAGGAGTGATGAAAAGTCTCGAAATATTAACTTCCGACTGGGGATTGGGAATGGGTGCGCGGCGTATCACTGTTTCTACAATCGGTATGATACCTGCTATGAAACAGTTTATTGAAAACTCTGAGTGTCACCTGGCCGTAAGTATGCACACACCTTTTCATGACGAACGAAAAAAACTGATGCCGATAGAAAACGTTTATCCAATTGCGCAGGTGATTGCATTGCTGAGGGATTATGATTTTGGCAAACAGCGCCGCATCTCGTTTGAGTACATTATGTTTAAAGGCATCAACGACACGCCGCGCCATGTAAAGGAAATAGCACGATTGCTCAATGGCTTGCGTTGCAGGATGAATTTAATCCGCTTTCATCCAATACCGGATACACCCTTGCAAAGTTCAGATGAAGCTACCATACAAGATTTTAAAGAAGCGCTTGTAAAAAAGGGAATTCGAACAACAGTGCGTGCATCACGCGGACAAGATATTTTCGCGTCATGTGGATTACTTTCGACCAAAGCATTGGTAAAACAGCAGGCTCCTGATTTTTAAAACCAAAAATATGAAATTAAAACTTGCACAAACCAAAGGATTTGCCAGTGATAACTGGTCGGGTGTTTCACCGGAAGTGATGGAAGCTTTACAACTGGCTAACCAGCTGCATCATCCTGCCTATGGCGAAAACGATCCCCTAATGCAACAGGCCGAAAAACGTTTTCAGGAAGTTTTTGAAACGGATTGTAAAGTGTTTTTTGTTTATAACGGCACTGGCGCTAATGTGCTTGCGGTGCAACATTTACTCAAATCGTGGCAGGCTGTTGTGGCGCCACATTCAGCACATTTGAATGAAGATGAGGGTGGCGCTCCTGAAAAATTTACAGGCGGTAAAATTCTTACTGTTGATTGTCCTGATGGAAAAATTCGTTCGAAGCAGATTGAGCCTTTTTTGAATAGCATTGGTTTCCAGCATCATGTGCAACCCAAGTTGATCAGTATTTCGCAGGTGACCGAAATGGGAACCTTATATAGCTTGCAAGAAATCAAAGCACTGGCCGATTTTGCTCATCAACACGGGATGTACCTGCATATGGATGGGGCCCGTATTGCAAATGCCGCTGTGGCTTTGGGTGTTTCCTTCAGCCAGATGGTGACCCAGATAGGGGTGGATGTGCTTTCGTTTGGAGGCACTAAAAACGGACTGATGTTTGGTGAAGCTGTTGTTTTTTTGAAACCCGAGCTGGCCCAAGGATTTGAATACAACCGCAAACAAGGCATGCAGCTGGCCAGTAAATTGCGTTTTATCATCGCACAGTTTCTGGTCTATCTGGATGGGGATTTGTGGAAGAGGAATGCCACTCAGGCCAATGCCATGGCGCGTTTGCTGGCTGATGAACTACAGCAAATTGAAGGAATCAAACTCAGCAGGGCTGTGGAAGCCAATGGTGTTTTTGCGATTATGCCCAATGAATTGATTCCAAAATTGCAACAGGAATACTTTTTCCATGTGTGGAATGAAAGCCTGAATGAGGTTCGCCTGATGTGCTCCTTCGATACCACAGCCGAAGATGTGCAGGGTTTTGTGGCTGCCGCTAAAAGGCTTTTGAAGTAAAAACATTAAAATTGAATTTCAGAATTTTCGTTTGATCAAATGAGTACTTGAAGTAAGCCCGAAAACCACCCCGAATTTTGTTGCCTGTAGCTATTTAGCAGCGACATTATTCACCAAGCAACTTATCAATTAAAACGCTCTGCGTAGTCATGTGCTACATCGACCAAACGATTACTTAGCCTTTTTAATTTTCTATTTTTACTTTTCAGCAGTTTAGGTATCCTTCATCTCTACAGGAATTATGTATTTTTACATTTTATTTTAGGATAGCCTCATTATGTTATTACTGGAGAGGTGAATAGATCAAAAGGTTTTATCCCTACTAATTTGCATTCTTCTATTAGTGAGAATGATTAAAGAAATTAAAGTGATGTACATTAATTAAGATGGAAATAGGTTGTAGAAGCTGGAATGAAATATATTTTTCGAAGAATTATTTTGAAATGGTAGCATAGAACAAATCTTATGAATAAAATTTCATTGTCCGAAAAAGTAATTGAAGATATTTTTGTTCTTGATAAGTCGATAATTTCTGAAATATTAAAAGTTAGTTATTCAGAAATAAGTCTTTTAGCCAGGCAAAAAACTGTTAATAGTGGTATTTTAGATTTACTATATTTACAAAAAGATGTTTTATTACTGATTGAGTTGAAAATTGTTCCTTTTTATAATGATGCCATAGCACAAATTAATGATTATTATAAGGATTTATTACAGTTACAAAATGAGAAAAAATTAATTCAAACAACTATTCACAAGATTATTTTAGTAACACATGCAAAAGAAGTTGATTATAACTTATGTAAAAAAGAAAACATTAGCCTAATTGAATACAATCCAAAAGAGGTATTAACAAAGTATTATGAGAATTTTAAAGCCTTATCTTATTTCCTTACTATTCAGTCTGGGGATTTTGGTGTAGTAAGGTTAGGATTGTTATGTTCAACGTTAAAATATTTGTCTGAAGGTAAGTCAAAAAGTGAAATTGCGATTGCCTCAAAACGTTCAGTTAAATCAATTGGAAATAGATTAAGCGTTGCAACTCACCTCAACCTTGTGAATAAATTTAGAAATGGGTATTATTTAACAGAAATCGGGATAAAATTTGTCGAGAATATTTCAAATACTGATGAACATTTATCGGAAAATCAAATCAGAATAATTGCCTCATTTATAAAAGAAAATCCATTTTTCTCGACCATAACCTATACCATTTTTTCAGTTATAGAAACTGTTTTTGTATTATCGAAAAACATTTACCCTGTCCCTAGGGATTTAGTAAAAGATTTTTTTGTTAGATCTGTTGGTAAAACATCAACATGGAGAACTCCAAAAGCAAGAGAAACAGCCACATATATTTTCACTAATTATGCTTGTGAACTGAATTTTTTAGCAAAAGTAGATAATGAATTTTTTATAACACCAGAAGGGATACAAGCAATTTTACTTTTGCAATTAAATAGGTCTATTAAACTAATAGAAAATAATTAATATGAAGTGGATTTCTATTTATGACAAAAAACCATTAAAAGAGCAAATTGTTCTGATATTATTAGCATCTGGAAATCCTTTAATAGGGAAATTTGATGGCATTTTTTTTACTGACGATGGCTTGTTGATTGAGAATATTGCTTATTGGTGCGCTATACCAGAAATTAAAAATTTTGATAAAGTCGAGCCTTACAATTATCAAGATGTTGAATGGGTGCATTCGATTAAATAATATAAGATGTAAAATTATTTTGAGTAAATAGTTGAGTATATTAATGCGATAATTTGTTTGCAAACGCACTTTATAGTAAGGCAACACCTTGGTTTAAAGGATTATGTCAGACCAATTTCCGAATTTATTAATGATTTAAAAAAACAGGTTTAGAAGGACTTTTTAGGTTGCTTTTTCCAGTTATTACTTCACAAGCTTATCAATTTCTGCTGCCAGTTTCCGGTCTTTTTCGGTAACGATATCACCTGCATCATGTGTGCTGAGGGTGATTTCTACTTTGTTGTAAACATTCGTCCAAAAAGGATGGTGATTCATTTTTTCTGCTACCAGGGCCACTTTGGTCATAAAGGCAAAAGCCGCTACAAAATTATCGAAAACGAATTGCCGTTTAAGGCTGTTGTTGGTTTCTGTCCACATATCTTTTTATGTTATAACACATCAAGCCTGTGAATGGTTCGCACAAAACCTTAAAAAGTATTAAAGTGTTTTATTCAGTGCCCTTATAATGGGTTCAGCTTTGGTTTGAAGGCCCTCCTGTTCAAAAAGAATTATGCCGTTTTTATCCAGTACAAACTTTTTGTTGGCATGAGCAAATGAGCCGTTGTCTTGTTGTTCATAGCTGATATCCAAAACAAGGGAAATCTCCTTGATTTGTTCAGCATTACCGTGCAGCAAAACCCACTTGTCACCTAATCCTTGAACATTGGCGTATTCTCGCAATCTTTCGGGCGTGTCGCGTTCGTGATCAAAACTGATTAAAACAAAATTTGTTTTATTATGTTTATCAGTGAATTGGCTTTCAATTTTTTTTAGGTCATTCACCATCATCGGACAAGCATATTCACAATGGGTAAAAATCATGGTAAGGATAATCGGATTGCCCTGCAAATCAGCTAACTGAATGTTATTACCAAATTGGTTTTCCCATTGATGATCCAACTGATAAATGGAAGTTTCAGGTAGTTGAACCATTTTCTTTTTTGTTGCAACAGATGATTTGCTACAGCATTTTCCTTGCTGAGCCACTGCTGAAAAGCTTATCAGCATCAAAACTGTTAAAGCTGAAATAATTGTTTTCATGAGAGATATTTTTAATTTTCTTTAATTGATTTAGCACATCGAAACCCAAGTTTGCGGGTGGTATAGTTTCCTTTGAGACTTCCGCGGTAGGAATAGCGAATAAACGAAACATAATCGCTTGCATCACTGGCATTTAAGGAAGCACTTCCACAAAAAAATCCGGAAGCAATTTCCTCTTTATTGCGAGAGTCGTTGCTGCTGACAACGCTATTGAAATCATAAACCCATTCCCACACCAGCCCAAACATATCCCATATCCCGTATTGATTTTGATAAACACTTCCAACAGTTTGCTGGGTGGAGTTTTTTCGGCTGTACCATCTATGATTAATTTGTGTCAACGTATTACTGTCAGTGCTATTTATTGGTAAGGCCAGGGCTGCAAATTCCCATTCGTGCAGGCTTGGCAGCCGTTTGTTTTTCCATTTGCAGTAGGCATTGGCTGCAAACCATGATACATTCACAACGGCTTGCTTATTTGCTGTTTCACTTTCGTTTTGCCAATTGGTATCTGGCCAATGCATTAGGTAGGCTGAATCTGCAAAAAGGGCTTTTATATTGTCAGGCGACCATTGTTCATTAGCTTTTACAAATTCCAGAAAATCCTGATTGGTAACCTGAACGGTGTCCAGCAAAAATGCATCAACACTTACCTTTTCTGTTAAACCTTTGATGAAGGGCTTGTAGCTTCCGGCAGGAATACGTTTCATGTTTTCCTGAGCCGGAAGGTTCAAACCTGCCAACAGACTGCAAATAAGTAATATATTTTTGAAAAATTGCATTTTATTTTTGTTCTCTCCAGTCTTTCACATCAGCTGCTTTAACCAATCCACCACCATTATCAAACTCATTATGGATATAGGTCAATATACTGGCTACCTGATCATCAGAAAGTGAAACTGCTGGCATGATATTGTTATATTTTTGGCCATTAACTGTGATTTCGCCTTGTAAACCTTCCAAGACAATCCCGATACCTTTGTCAGCCCGTGCCTGCAAAAAGTCGGAATTTGCAAGGGGTGGGAAAGTACCGGGTATACCTTTTCCATGATCCATATGACAGGCCAGGCAGTTTTGTTTGTACAATTTTTCACCGGCTTTCATACGTTCTTCAAGACTAAGCTCAATCACATCAGCATCCGAAGGCTGAGGTTTTTTACTTATAGATTGGATTGCAGGTCCTTCGGGTAGGTAAACTTCTTCTCTTTCCAATCCGGTATACACTTGATGATTTTCGTCGCCAACTACTTTAATCTGTGCAATGGCACCTTTATTGAAAGCCCTGAAAATGCTGTGATCTACCAAATGAAGTGTACCGGGAACTTCGCATTTAAACTCTACAATGGCTGATCCACCAGCAGGAATCAGTGTGGTTTGTACATCATGATTGATCAGCGTGCCACCTTCTACATAAACTTTGTCAAAAATTTCTCCGATGGCATGAAAAGAGGATACCAGATTTGGACCGCCATTGCCTAAAAACAGCCGAACTGTTTCGCCTACTTGCACCATCATGGCGTTATCGCCTGTGTTTGCTCCCACAGCGCCATTCATTACTACATAATCCGGACGCTCGTCGAAGGCTTTTTGCATGTCGAAATCCTGATGGCCTCTGTCGCCATAATTGCCTGAGGTGTAAAACTCACTTTGCATCACATAAAACTCATGATCGACAGGTGGCAGCCCTTCGAGTGGCTCAACAAGGATCAATCCATACATGCCATTGGCGATATGCATTCCCACAGGCGCTGTGGCGCAATGATAGACATAAAGTCCCTGATTGAGTGCACGAAAGCTGAATTGTGCACTTTTTCCGGGAGCAATAAGCGAAGCTTCTGCACCACCACCAGGACCAGTAACAGCATGTAGATCAATATTATGAGGCAATAGATTGTCAGGATGATTGTGTAAGTGAAACTCAACCAGATCGCCTTGCCGAACGCGAATGAATTTGCCCGGAACTTTTCCACCGAATGTCCAGAAGGTATAATTTACTCCATCTGCCAGTCGCATTTCTTTTTCAATGATTTCGAGGTTTACGATAACCTTGGTGTTGGATTTATTTGGAATGCGTTCCGGAACCAGCGGAGCATCGGTAAGTTCGGCATGAACTACCCCTTTTACTTCTTCTTCGGGATCTACCTTGGTTCGCTCTGACTTTTGATTGCAGCTGATGAATGAAACCAACAGCAGCAAGAGCATTATATTTGAAAAAATTTTGGTTTTCATAGGATTATAAATTTAGTAATAAAGACCTAATTATCCTTTATTAAGATAAAAAATTTAGTTTAAATGATGTTTGAGGACAGATTTTCCTTCTTTGAGTTCCCTGGCCAATTGCTGTATGGTTTGCTCTTTGAGTAATTTGGCAAGCTCGTTTCGGATAGTCGAAAACTCATGATGAATAGGACAGGGCTCTGTTTCGGAGCAGGATTTTAATCCGAGGCCGCAGCCATAAATACTTTGTGTACCATCGATAGCTTTCACCACATCGATCAGTTTGATTTCGGGAGCTTGAGGATCAATGTAAAAGCCGCCATGCGGACCTTTTGCTGAATGAATCAGGTTTTGTTTACTCAGAATCTGCATGATTTTAGCTGTAAAGGCTACTGGCGAGTCAATCTCCTTAGCAATCTCCCGAAGGCCTGTTTTTTCAGATTCTTCGGCACGACTGGCCAGATAAATCAATGCCTTGATGGCGTATTTACAAGCTTTTGAAAACATAGGTTTGTGTTATTGCAAAATTAAGGATTCCATTGCAATAGCTTTCGGAAACAGGATATTATTTTCGAGATGAATATGCTGGTGCAAATCTTTCTCAAAGGCTTCCAGCTTCGAAATGGCTACCATATAGGTGTTGCAGGCATCTTCGGGAATAGTGAATTGATCTGTAAGTTGCGCAATTTCCCTGAATCGATCGCCTTCAGTTTCGTGCTCACCAATGAGTTTAATTACAGTTTGATCAATCAGTTCCAGCTTCACTCCATTTTCCGGCTTTCTGGCTTTTACTAATAAACGTATTTTGGGGAAAAGCAAGTTTTCTTCCTCTTCCAGATGAGCTAGCAAAGCTTTGACAGATGCCTGAAACAAGAATTTTACTTCATGAAGCTCAGGATGGTTTTCACCGTGAACGTCGGCTATTTTGCTCAGATAAGCCTCCAAAATAGGAATTTCATTACGAACGAACTGATGATGTGTGCGCTCGATAAAGTCGGCCAGAAAATCTAAATCCCAATCATTATAGGCATGAGTTGGATCTTCATTTGAATTTAAAACTTCAGTTATTTCGCTGATAAGAGTTTCAGGCTCAATACCGTATTGCTGTTTTGCGTCGAGCAAACTTATTTTTCCACCACAGCAAAAATCTATCTGATGTTTTCGAAATACATCCGAGGTGCGAAAATCTTTTGCTACAATCTCGGCTATTGTTAAGTCTTTTATGTTTTGCATCTTAGTTTTATTTTAAATTTATGATGCAAAGATACATTAAATAGTATATATAAAGACCTTTTTATCCTTTATTAAGAAAGAATACCTACATTTAGGGATAGGTGCATCTTATTGTTGCAGTATTATAATGCTTTACGTAAGATAAAGAAATTAGCAAAAGTCGCCAAATAATCAGCCATAAAAAAAACCAGAGAAAATCCCCGGTTCGATTTCTATCAAAAAACTGACAACAACTTTTTCTTAATTTCCTGCAGCATCAGTTCCGTCATGCTTTGCAGATTAAAGGTGTCTTTCAGTCCCCAATCCTTGCGTGCCACACTGTCGTCGATGCTGGCAGGCCAGCTATCTGCTATGGCTTGCCGGAAATCCGGATTGTATGAGATTTCAAATTCCGGGATATGCTTTTTGATGGCGGCAGCAACTTCTTTGGGTGTAAAACTCATTCCACCAACATTATAGCTGGACCGCAGTGATAGTTTGTTGCCATCGGATTGCATCAATTTGATAGTGGCGTGTATGGCATCGTCCATAAACATCATCGGTAGGGCAGTGTCTTCGCTCAGGAAACACTCGTATGACTTGTTTTTGATGGCCTCAAAATAGATTTCAACGGCATAATCTGTTGTGCCACCTCCGGCTTCGGTTTTGTGGCTGATGAGTCCGGGATAACGCAAGCTTCTGAAATCTACGCCATAACGTTTATGGTAATATTCGCCCCAGCGTTCGCCGGCTAATTTACTGATGCCGTAAACCGTATTGGGTTCCATCACAGTCATTTGCGGAGTGTTGTGGCGAGGTGTAGTAGGGCCAAAAACTGCAATGGAGCTGGGCCAGAACAATTTCTTGGCATCCGAATCACGCGCCAGTTCAAGTGTATTCATCAAAGCCTTCATATTGATTTCCCAGGCTTGCTGTGGTATTTTTTCGGCATTACCGGAAAGTACGGCAGCCAGGTTATACACTTGTGTGATATTGTAGCGTACGGCAAAATGTAAGAGATTGTTGTAATCCAAAACATCCAGAATATGAAAAGGACCCGATTCCAGGATATCGGCCGGAGCCTGTTTGATATCTGTGGCAAACACATTTTCGTTGCCATATAATTTGCGCAGTGCCAACGTAAGTTCGGAGCCTATTTGTCCGGAGCAACCAATGACCAGAATTTTTTCCATAGTGTTGTGTTATACAATTAACAATTACAGGCAAAAGTACGGGATTTCCGTTTGATAGCAAATGCAATAAGGCCTGTAGCGCAAAATTTTGTTTCTTTGCATTGCAAAAAATACCGGACTGACATGAATGCTGCTTCAGAAAGTAACTTGTTTGTTTACAATAGTTTAAGTCGAAAAAAAGAATTATTCGAACCCCTCAAACCTCCACATGTAGGCATGTATGTTTGCGGGCCAACTGTATATGGTGATGCACATCTGGGTCATGCACGTCCGGCCATCACATTCGATTTGCTGTTTCGCTACCTCACTCATCTTGGATACAAAGTACGATATGTTCGTAATATTACCGATGTAGGTCACCTGGAGCATGATGCTGATGAAGGTGAAGACAAAATTGCTAAAAAGGCGCGCCTCGAAGCACTCGAACCCATGGAAGTGGTGCAATACTATACGGTACGCTATCATCATCAGATGGATCGGCTTAATGTGTTGCGGCCTTCCATTGAGCCTCATGCTTCGGGGCATATCATCGAGCAAATAGAAATGGTAAAAAGCATCCTCGATAAAGGCTATGCCTATGAAGCTGATGGATCGGTGTATTTTGATGTAGAAAAATACAGTCAAAACCATCCCTATGGTGTATTATCAGGGCGAAAACTTGATGAGCTGGTCAGCAATACCCGCGTGCTTGCCGGACAAACAGAAAAACGAAACAGTGCTGATTTCGCCATCTGGAAAAAAGCCGAGCCTGCCCATATCATGCGTTGGCCTTCGCCCTGGAGCGCTGGCTTTCCGGGATGGCATATGGAATGCTCGGCCATGGGCTGCAAATACCTGGGCGATCAGTTCGATATTCACGGCGGTGGCATGGACCTGCTTTTCCCGCATCACGAATCGGAGATTGCACAGTCAACCATCGCCAACGGCAAATCGCCCGTGCGTTACTGGATGCATAACAATATGATTACCATCAACGGGCAAAAGATGGGCAAGTCGCTGGGCAATGCGCTTTCGTTGGATGATTTCTTCAGCGGAAAACATGAACTACTCGCCCAGGCTTACAGCCCGATGACGATTCGATTTTTCATGCTTCAGGCCCATTACCGCAGCACCCTCGACTTCTCGAACGAAGCGCTTCAGGCAGCCGATAAAGGCCTGAAACGCTTGATGAATGCCACTGCTGATGCCATGCAGCTAAAAGCAGACTCCCAGGCTGCTGACCAACATGTTGATGCCATTCGTGCTGATGCCTATCAAGCCATGAACGACGACCTCAACAGCCCGATGGCTATTGCCAGGCTATTCGATGCCGTGCGCATCGTGAACAGCGTAAAAGAAGGTCACAGCAATATCAATCCTGCTGAGTTGAAATTGCTGCAAGAACTTTTAAACGTATTTGTGTTTGAAATTCTGGGTTTGCAGTCCGAAGACAATACGCAAGATGACCACTTGCTCGACGGCCTGATGGAAACCATTATCCAGCTGCGGCAGGATGCCCGACAGCGAAAGGACTATGCCACCAGCGATCTGATTCGTGATAAGCTTGCTTTGCTAAAGATCGTGCTGAAAGACGGAAAAGAAGGTACTGGTTGGGAGCGGAAGTAAAGTTTTTGCTGTAATAGATTTAATTCGGAATCATTCTGCAACTTATTAAAGCCTCCACTGCTGGTTTGTAAAACAGCTTATACTAAAAATAGGAAAGGTTGAGGTTAAGGTTGAGGATAATCTTCTCAACCTATGCCTCAACCTCCAGTACCTTCTCTGGCGCCGATCTGGCTGCGCTGCGGTGCCCTGAGCTCACCGAAGCGAGTCTTGCCGAAGTGCGATTCGTGTCTGCACAATTTCCATTTAAAACTCCTTTCGTTCATTTTCGTTTTTCTTACCGCACAACAAATTTCCCTGCCTGGTGCCGGCCTTCATGACTGAGCTGATAAAAGTAAATTCCGCTGTTGAAAGACCTTACATCAAGCACGGCTTTGCCTGACACCATTTGCAGGCTGGCAACTTTCCGGCCGTAAATATCGAAGATGTTGATGGGTGTTACTATTGCAACGGCTTTTGCCGGCATTTCAAAAATGATGTAGTCTTTGGCGGGGTTGGGATAAACATCTAAATTACCTGAACCGGGCAGGCTTTCATGCAAGGCGGTGGTATCATCCAGGCTTATTTCAAAAACCCACCAGTCTTTATCCACTCCATTACCTCCAAATGGTGTACATGCCACATTATGGGAGGGGCCGTAATCGGTATAGGCGGCAATTATGTAATTATTATCACTCTTTTGCAAAACACCACCATAAATAAATTCATTCCCAATACCACCAAAACATTTTTGAGTGATGATTTGACCAACACTGTCAATTTTTAAAAACCAAATATCATTGTCATATTCACTTATTGAGTGATTATTTGTTATATCTCCGTTATGTGATTCCGTTGCACCTACTAACACAAACCCATTATCATCTGTGGAAAATAGATTTAACGCACTTTCATAATATGATCCGCCATAACACTTTTGCCAGATGATATTACCAAAAAGATCAATTTTTATGACCCAAATATCTGCTCCTCCATGCCAACCTGATCCTAAAAGGTCTCCATCTTCAGACTCCCCATAGGCTGATATTAAATAGCCATCTTCTAATTCCAATAAGGCATTGATACCGTCATTCATACTTCCTCCATAGCAATTCTGCCATTCAACATTACCGATTGAATCAAGTTTAAGTAAAATACATTCTGCGTTGTAATTATAAGGATCACAAGTTAAGTTTCCTCCACTACCAATAGTAGATGAGCCACCAACTAGGAATCCGTTATCATTTGTATGGATAATATCAATGCCCCAGTCGAAATCATCGGTACCAAAACTTTTATCCCATTCTATATCTCCGTCACTATTAAGTTTTACCAGCCACATGTCATACATGCCATAATTTATTGAAACATCACCTTTTTGGGAACCAGTCCAACCGAAAATTGCAATACCCCCATCATTTGTCAATGTCCCGGCCTGCATTAAATCTATTAATTCACCGCCAATAATTTTTTCCCAGATAATCTCGCCAACGCTATCAATTTTTGCAACCCACACATCATTTGAACCGGGATATGGATCATAGCTAATATCGCCGTCCGAGGAACCGGAAGCACCTACCAGATAATATTTGTTATCCAGGGTAGGTAATATTATTCCCCAACCATCTCCATCCGAGCCTCCATAAGTTTTTTCCCAAATAAGATTTCCGGAACTATCTAGTTTTATAAGCCATGCATCGCTATCTCCATGATTGAAAGATATATTACCATCATTTGAAAGTGTCCCACCTGTTAATAAATAACCACTTGGCACAGCTTTAATATCTGACGGAATTTCCTCGCTACTTCCCCCAAAGCAGTATTGCCATTTTATATCCATTTCCTGACCAAAAATCAAACAAGGCAATAGAAGCGAAATAAGCTGTAAAATTATTTGTTTCTTCATATTCTAAACAAAAGATAAGGTGCTATGGCAATTATACCACAGCACCTTAATAAACTACTTACTAATAACTATTTTACCTGATTGAACAAATTCACCAACCCTCAAGGTATAGAAATAAACACCAGAATTTAATTTTCTGGTATCCCATACCTTTTGCCCCTGAATTCCTGAAACTTTAAAAGCGGTTACAAAAGCACCCTTGGTATCAACAATCTTTATTGTGCCCTCAGATTTATCATAAGGCAAGGTGTAGTTAAATACTACCCATTCACTGGCAGGATTTGGCTCTGAGGTTACTTCCAACCCATAAGCTTTTGCAAAGTCCTCCAGATTGATCATTCCACTACTCTTAGATCCTGTAGCATCCGAAACATTCAAACAATTACAAAAATGATGGCCATACGCAAACTCCAGTATTCCCTTGGCTTGTGCCCCGGCAGTACCGTTATTGTTTTCGGCTATTGTAACCAGATTATTTACTTCATTGGTGTCAAGTTCGTAAACGGTTCTTCCTTCCTGCGTTAGCTGTATTTGAAGGTTCAGCATATCCATGTAGTAATTGTGTTCGGTCAATTCATACCCCGAAAAGTCGTACAAAGCAGGCATCATGTTGGCCAATGCGAGAGCATCGGTATAGTTGTTTTCGGCGATGTATGAAGCGATGATCTGTTCATCAGCCCTTTTGCCACCTACATTATCAAGCCAGTTACGCAACTCAGTCATGTTTGTAACGCTGTCGTTCAGGTTACTTCGGATGATGTCGTAAGCCGCCCTGGTTTTTATCTGGTTGTAATGGGCCATTTCCTGCTCAAGAATTGTTTTATAGGTAGATCCTTCCGCTACCTGCCGCAAAATATTGACCATGTACTCCGGTAAAGGATTCGCCTTATCCTCAAGATATTTGATCAGTTCTTCCTTTTTCAGTTCATCCGGATTGGCTGCCATGATCTCAAAGATTACATTGTCGGGCAAAACATCGGTCTTGTCAGCCGTTGCTTTAAGAACGTCTAGGGAAAGATGTGGAGATTTACCCAGTAACTCTGACCTTAGTTCCCACATTTCATTTGGCCATGCGGTTTCAATGTCTTCTATTGTGGCCTCAGTATTTCCTCCATCCTTCAGGTTGTCATACAGTGTTTTTACATTATTGTAGTCAGCGAGGTTAGTGGCAAATTCCATCTCGGTATCTTGTCTTTCAGCTTGCGAAAGCACCAGTCCTCTGCCACTACCACCACCGTAATGCGAAAGACAATTGTTGTCAAAGTTTTTTGGTTTATCGGTTACATAGAACTCTTTATCATCATCCGGATTTTCACTGGTACAGTAATCGCAAAAATAGTGTCCGACCAAATAATCTCCACCGTTGTAGAAATGCCAGGCGGCTCCCGAAGGCGTGAATTTATTACCGGTAACATGTTGATCATTTCCCTGTTTTGATTGAATTCCTGATGTAATCTGAGTGGTTCCATCCGGTTCTACATAAAAGTCAGCAAAGTTGGCGGTGTTGTTGTTACAGTAATAGGCAAGACCTTCAGTGAAATAGGTTGGTTGTCTAAAATTTCTTCCCACGGCATAATTCCCATAGCTCAAACCTTCGAAGGTGTTTTTGTACACCTGATCGGTGGCTTGTGTTTCTGCAATGCGGATACCAGTATATGTTCCTGTTGGCGCACCTTCAGCTTTGGTGAAGTAGTTTTCCTCAATGGCAAAGCCATTACCACTGATAGAATTGATGCCATAGCCGCTGCCAATTTTACCAATGGCCTCACATTCGCTTTTGTCGGCAGGGTTCGCTCCAATATAAAATTTTGAGGAGAGTACGATGAAATTGTTAGCATTACTGGCGTATATACCCGTGCTATTAGCAGTAAAAACGGCATTATCAACATAAAAACCGGCGTTTGTGTTATAGGCACCAATAGCTCTGTAAAAACCGGTAAATTGTGTTGGTTCTATATTTTCCTCAGGGCATGGCGAAACCAGGGATGAGCAACCGGGCAATACACGGAAGGAGCTATTGTAGGCGGCAATAGCCTGATTACTGGGAGACACATCAGGGTGTGGGCTAAGGCTGAAATCACATGCCGTAAAACGTATGTCATACACTTCATTCAGGTCAACATGTTTATAAAATGTATTACCGGGCAAGTACTCCTCATTAATAATGAAATTACAAGCTGTTAACCAACTAATATTACCAGGCTTGTAGGGGATAAAAGCAAGCGCACGGTTGTTGTTAATAAAGTCCGAATCACGTGCTGTAACAATACCGCCGCCTGTATTCCAGAATATATTTCCTGCCGCATCGCGTTTCAAAGTAGCAATAGCGGTTTCTGCATTGGAAATTGTAGCACCATTGAGATATATGCGTCCTTGGTGATATACCCATTGCTGATCGATATATTCGGGTAATTGGCTTTCTTCGCTGTTTCCTCTCACTTCGATCCCTTTCCACAATTTGAAATCGGGGGCACAATACTTACTGTTTGTAAGGATTGTATTGTTTACAATCAGCTTAGCGCCGGGCTCAATGATGATGGAGGCATCGGGTCCAAATTCGTATTCGGAGTTGTTGATTGTGAGTGTTGCGCCATTAGAAATGTGAATGCCTTTTTCGAAAGTGTAGAAGGTGTTGGGATAGGTAGCATCAGGAAGACTTGTATTGCTTTCAATCGGTAAATAATTATCCTGAAAACTAAAATGGCTGTTATCAAGTTCGATTACGAAAGGGACTGTTACAGTGTTGGCTACTGGTGTAGCATTGTCAGTGATTGTATATTCATAATTACCAGCTGTAAGCTCATAATTATAAAAACAGAAATCATCCACATCCCATTGCCAGTTTGCCGTTGGATCGGGACTAATCAAGTATGGAGCATCTTCATCATCAAAAGGGACGCCACCACTTACAAATATTTCTGCTCTTCCGTCATAATAATCAGGGCATGATTCGGGTTCTGTAGTCACCTGTACGCTTAGGGGTGAAAACTTACGTTCGTTTTCTGGCAAGATGAAATACTTGAGATTTTCAAAAGTTTGATAAGTAGAAACAGCTCCAAATACCGGAAATTCAAAAACAGCAGCTTCAAATGAACCAGCGCCATTTCCATGCTGCAGTATACGACCAAGCTGTGTCCCATCATTTGAAACAGCGTAAATGTGCCCATCAGGTGCAGTTTGCAGATAGGTGCGGCTATAGTTAGGTGTACTCGGGGCGTAAACATCGCTCACCTGACCCGTTACATAGTTTAGTTTAACAATACCCCTTTCCGTGCATGAGGCATACAATATGTTTTCTTCAAATTTAGAAAACTCTATCCCTCCAATACGTCCGTAATCCAGATCGAAGTTAAATGGAACTTCATCTACAACTACAACAACTTCATCAGTATGATTCCAGCTATTAAAGTCGTCGACCATACTATGCGACCAAGCAATCACTTCAACACCATTTTGAATGACAACTTCCAGATCGTAGGCTTCAAAATAGCGTTCATCATTCAATGGGCCACTGGATGATTCTTCGAGCAAAATTGTTTCGTCCTGAAATCCTGAGGAAGTGAGTTTCCATCTTCTCAAACTTGTGATATAGGAGCTAGTTTCCTCTCTAACACTAGTTAAATACAAGTACCTCTCTCCATTACCAATTTCAGGGGAAAAAGTAAAGGCAGGTCTTGCAACCCAGCCACCCGAATGAGCAGGTAGCCCTGAAGCTGAATTAACTGTTATTGTATTATTTTGTTCAAGAAATGAAATATCCGAATTGAATATTTCAAAATCATTATTACTCCCTTCCCTTATGTAAACTGCCACGTAATCATTTGGCATACCGGGTCTATTAACTATCGCCAGACTTGGTAAAACAGAATAGGTACCACTATAAAGTGGAGTTTCTACTCCGTTGCAAAACAAGCTTTTTTTTACTGCGAAAAAGTCAAGATTATAACTCTCGTCATAAGCACCACCTGAGACAATCAACTCACCCTGGTTTATTGTCAGTAGCTCAGTAGGTGGTGAAGTAATACCTGCATTTGTAAAATTCAGTTTATACACTTTACCACTATTTATAGGGCTATATGAGGGGACTACCCAGTTCCCAAGTGATTGTGCATTCAGATTAAAACCAGTGATAAGGAGTAGTAGAAAAATCGGAAAATTGATTTGTTTTCGTTTCATAATTGGTATTTTTTATTGTTATTAATAAACTATGTAGTATCCTAATGATACTTAATTGGTTGTCAGTATGCCAGCAAATGATAAAGGATTTGCCTTTGGTTATGGTTATTTAACAGCTACTGGGGTACGATTCGATCAGTTTCGTCTCAAGGGAGACTTTCTTCAATAAAAATCAGGCATAACTCATAAGTATTTGTTTTTAGTTAAACTTATTTTCCTTTGTTTTTCAAGATGCCGGCCGGGAGGCCATAATCAAATCAATGGGGGAGCAGCTTGGTTGATGTACAGGACACTTAAAAAAACAGATCAAATATAAGACATGAAACAAGTATTTTACAACCATCAACCAGTTAACGGTTTAATTTAGATTGTTTACAAACTATCGGACAGGGTTTGGCTTTATCCGATCAACTGCCTGGTGAGGTGTTTGAATCAAAAAAATGCAGTAAGCCCGCGATATCAAAAAAAATCTTTTGTATTTTTGACCGATAGAAACAAACAATCTGATCCCGTAATGTATAGTGGTTTGATATTCAGTACTTTACCCCCCCCATTAACCTTATTCCAGTGGTTTTGGAAGCTGGTTTCAATTCCTGTTTTTTCAATTTTCTACAATACTCAATTATTCATCACTTTATTTGCGCCGAAAAACAAGCTCGTTAAAATCGGGAAAAACAATTTCATTGGGTTGAGCTGTTGCCGTTATGTCAATTCTTTTAGGTCTGTTGGGCAACAGCAATCTCCAGCAAATAAATGTCAGACCAACTCAATTAATTTATAAAAACACAATAAAATGAATAAAATATCTCGTTTATGGATAATAATTCCACTCCTTGCACTGTTTGTTTACAGTTGTAAAAAAGAACAAGAACCCATGACCAATCCTGTGGATCAAGCCCAGCTCGAAAAAAGCCAACAAATTATACGGCAAATAGAGGGTTTTGATACCAAGCTAAATAGCAATCTTAAATCCGGCGAAACCATTAGCGTGGATTCGCTGGTTTGGTACACCGAAGCGCTGGAAAACTACAACAATGCCCGCCCTGATTTAGCGTATGAGAATTTTATGGTGAGTAAAACTACTTACACTGCCACGCTTGACAACGGCAACCTCAGCATGCAGGACGCAGCTGCTTTATATAGCAGTATGCAGACTGATCTTGAAACAGAACTCGCCAACCTGGATCCTACAAACGACAAGCTAAAGCTTACCGATGTAGCCCTGGACAGCATTGAAGGCAATACCGCTTATTTAAGTGCTAGCAGGGTGTTTGGTATCAATATTGCTGTGCTGTATGACGAATTTGAAGAAGATGACGACTGGATTTGGGGAACTGTTGAACAAACCTTGTACGGCGACCCACCAGCAGGAAGATGTGATGGAACAATGGTTGGCGTTTCTGATGGTTCAGACGAGTTGGAACGCAGGCTTAATAATCCAAATTTTGCTTTTGATCAGCAGTTTGGTATAGTGGATGTGGTTACAATTGAATACGTTAATGGAGATGCGTGGCGTGATAACAATGGAGATCCACTGCTATTTATAATAAATGATGAACAACCTGAATTCAGTTGGGAGTATTGCCTTGCAAATGATGCCTTAACTGAGCAATTGACTAACGCCCACGCAATTTTGTATAGTTATGATGGACAAGGTGGGATAAGACCTCAGGGATTAGAACTAAGTAATGTTATTATTAAGGATGATTTTATTAGTGTTAATTATGTTTCATATCTTTTACATAATTATGATGTTACTTATGGCATGAAGGTTTTTAAACCTATCGAGGATTAGTTTACTATTTGGGGTAGTTCCGATATGGAACTACCCTATTATAAAATAATTATAATGAATACATTTAGATTTATTTTAACTGCATTATTCATGCAGTTAGCAGTATATATCTTTGCCCAACAAACAACCTGGGAGTATGTGCTTCGTACGCCCGATATTGATGAAGAAGCTATAGATTTGGTTGAAGGGAATGATGGTTCAATCTTTGTCGGAGGACGGACAATAATGCTTGAACAACAGTATAACTACAAATCACTTTTGCTTAAAATAGATCCTCAGGGTACGTTTGTTGATTCTGTTCAATTTACACTTCCTGACAAATGGACTTCATTATCACAAATTCTACCGGTAAAAAATGATAATTATGTTGTTTTATCAACGTTTCGAGACCTCAGCCCACCCCATAAAAATTGCGGCCTGCAAATGCAGATGATGAATGAAAATATGGAGGTAACTACCCAAAATATGATGTTTGCAGATAGTTCATATAGACTTACTGGTAGCTGGGGATCATATTCTAGTAGTGATGAGAAGTTATTTATTAATATTGCAGTATCAGTTGGTTTTAAACACTCTTATCTGATAGAAACAGATTCCAGTTTTAACATCATCAAACAAAAGTTACTTATAGATTATCCTAAAGCATATTCTCACCTGAAAAAGATTGATGAAAATACATATTGGGGTTTAAATTTATTGACAAATAAATACGAAATTTTTGATTCGACATTTAATATTGTGGGAGAGCAAAGGGTGCCGGAAAGTATAACAGCTAATTTTGGAGTAAAATGGGACAGCGATACCTCATTCTATTTGATGGGAGATTATCTTCCAGACAATGATCATAATTTAGGCTTTCTCCATCAGCCACATTATTTCGATACCACCGATTACCTGTTCAACTCCTGGGGCAGGGCTGATACGGTTGATTTTCCGGCTTTCACCAATGGCATAGACTTTCGCAACAAGGATTCCATTTTTATTGGCGGCACCCACAACATGCCTTATGCCCTTGATCCCGGCCAACAACCCGTGCCCACCTGGTTTGTAATCTTGCAAACCGATAGCCTGCTCAATGTGCGATGGGAAAGGTTTTATGGGGGCAATGCAAACCACTTGATGAATAAACTTATCGCCACCCGCGATGGCGGCTGTTTGGTTAGCGGCACACGCTACGATTATCTGAACGATCCCGTGCCACAAACCGATATTATCGTGCTCAAACTTAACAGCGAAGGCTTGCTGGTTGGCAACAACGAACTGCCCGAAACCCGCATGCACGAAGCCATTGTCTATCCCAATCCCGTCACGGATGCCCTGCAGATACGCCTGGCGGTGCAGCACCCAACGGCTTTGCTGGAGCTTTTTGATGCTAATGGCAGGCTCGTACTCAGTCAACAATTGCACCAAAAGGAAAACCGCATAACTGTGAATCAGCTACCATTTGGCACCTACATTTACAAACTGAGTGCAGATACCGGTTTGCTGGAGAGCGGGAAGTGGGTGAAATTGTAAATGAAGCTTTTCAGAAGTTTTTAGTCAAAAAAATAGTTGTTTTTTACTTAGCAAATAAAGCGTAAATCTCAGGAAAATAGTAACTTTACCTACTCAAATCTTAGCAAAAACTCCAAGATGAATAAAGATATACGCTGGCAACAACGATTCATGAATTTCAAAAAGGCATTCAATCAACTATCAAAGTTTATTGAGCATAAAGAGTTGAATGAAATGGAGCAGCAGGGTCTGATCAAAGCTTTTGAATACACTTATGAATTGAGTTGGAAAACACTTCAGGATTTATTACGAGATAAGGGATATAGCCAGATAGCTGGCCCTAAACCGGTTATTGAACAAAGTTTTCAGGATGGTTATATCAGTGATGGTAAAGGCTGGATGAGAATGCATCAAAGCAGGAATCTTGCCAGTCATACCTACGATGAAGAAACTGCAGCTGCCTTAATTGAAGGAATAAGAAATGAATATTTTTATCTTCTGCAAAACTTATTCAATCGGTTAGAGGAAGAAAAATCAAATTCCAATAATTCATTATTTGATGCGTAACGATTTGAATGTTGGATTGAACATCAATGATTTAGAAAGCATTAGAAGGGTTATCAAAAGCTTTCCTAAAATTGAAGATGCAGTATTGTTTGGCTCACGAGCCAAAGGAACTTATTCCAATGGTTCAGATATAGATATTGCATTAAAAGGAGGCAATATTCTGCTCAATGATATGCTGGATCTGTCCAATGCCTTAGAAGAATTATTGCTTCCCTATAAGTTTGATTTAATAATATATGACCGCATTACAGAAAGTGCCTTAATTGATCATATAAACAGAGTCGGGATATCACTAATGTAACTGCATAGCAGCAGATCATTTACCCTCCGGAGCATACATCTACCGCCTGAGTGCTGATACGGGTTTGCAGGAAAGCGGGAAGTGGGTGAAAATGTAAGTTGAGCTTTTCAGAAGTTTGTAGTTCCAAAAAAATAGTTTACTTTTGGCATAACAAACAAAACTTATTCGTAATAAATATTTAATAAATTGATAGCCAGTGTTTTACCCCCCCCCATTAAACCAGATTTACGGGCAGGTGGTATAAGGTCGGTTGATGATTTATGGGATGTTTACGCAAAGTGGCAGCCATCCGCTCGTAAAGCACAACTACCAAACCTCTTCAAGCTTGGTAAAAACAACTTCATAGACCCGAGCTGTTGCCCTGATGTTAATTCCATATTGGTCTGACGGGCAGCAGCAATCACCAGCAAATAAATGTCAGACCAACCCAATTAATTCACAAAAACACAAGAAAATAAAAACAACATATCGATTATGGATAATAATCCCCCTCCTTGCGCTGTTTGTTTACAGTTGCAAAAAAGAACAAGAACCCATGACCAATCCAGTTGATCAAAACCTGATCGAAAAAAGCCAACAAATCATTCAACGCATTGAGGCTTTTGATAATAAGCTTACAGGCAATTTCAAATCAGGCGAAACCATGAGTGTTGATTCGCTGGTTTGGTACACCGAAGCGCTGGAAAACTACAACCATGCCCGCCCTGATCTTGCCTTTGAAGACTTTCATGCTGGCAAAACCTCCTACCTACTCACACTCGAAAACGGAAGCCTGAGCATCGCTGATGCCGCCGCTGTGTATGCAACTATGCAAGCCGATTTGGCCAATGAAATAGCTGCACTACCCGGCAGCGATAATTATCTGAAGCTTACCGATGTAGCCTTGGACAGTGTGCAGGGCAACACTGCTTATTTAAGTGCTAGCAGGGTGTTTGGTATCAATATCTCTGTGCTGTATGACGAATTTGAGGAAGATGACGATTGGATTTGGGGGACTGTTGAACAAACCTTGTACGGCGACCCGCCAGCAGGAAAATGTGATGGAACTATGTATGGAGTGTCGGATGGATCGGATGAGTTGGAACGCAGGCTTAATAATCCAAATTTTGCTTATGATCAGCAATTTGTCATAGTTGATATCGTTACGATAGAAAACGTTAATGGCATAGAATGGTATGGTAGTAATGGGCCACTTTTGTTTTGGATCAATGATCAGCAACCTGATTACGATTGGTATTATTGTCTTACAAATGAAGCCTTAACAGAGCAGTTGACAAATGCCCATACAATTTTATATAACTATGTGGGTGATGGGGGTGTAAGACCTCAAGGCCTGGACTTAAGTAATGTAATTATTAAGGATGATTTTTTCGGACATGATGGAATATCCAATCTTTTGTATAATTATGATGTTACTTATGGCATGAAGGTTCTTAAACCTATCGAGGATTAGTTTACTATTTGGGGTAGTTCCGATATGGAACTACCCTATTATAAGATAATTATAATGAATACATTTAGATTTATTTCAACTGCTTTATTCATGCAGTTAGCAGTATATATCTTTGCCCAGCAAACTACCTGGGAGTATGTGCTTCGTACGCCTGAGATTGACGAAGAAACTTTCACTATGTTAGAAGGGATTGATGGTTCAGTCTATGTTGGCGGGCGATCCATATTACTAGATCGACAATACCCCTACAAATCACTTGTTTTTAAACTGAATCAGCAAGGAATTTTTGTTGATTCGATTCATTTTACACTTCCCGATAAATGGACTTCATTATCACAGATTCTACCTGTAAGTAATGATAATTATATGGTTTTATCAACTTTTAGGGATTACGCTTCACCATATACAAAGGGAGGATTTATGATAAATAAAATGAATTCAGATTTAGAATTAACAAATCAAATTGTGTTTTGGGCTGACACAAATTACTTAATATTTGGAGGTGCCGCCAGTAATGACAAAAATGATAATTTATTTGTTAATCTATCAGTAAATTTACCTGTATCTTCAATTTACTCATATTTAGTTGAGATAGATTCCAATTTAACCATTATAAAACAAAAGTTTATCACAGATTACCCTAAGGCCTATTCTCACCTGAAAAAGATTGATGAAAATACATATTGGGGTTTAAATGTATTGACAAATAAATACGAAATTTTTGATTCAGCATTTAATATAGTGGGAGAACAAAGGGTACCGGAAAGCACAACGGCTAATTTTGGTGTAAAATGGGACAGCGACACTTCATTCTATTTGTTAGCAGAACATTCTATAAGTTATGAACATAAAATGGGTTTTCTCCGTCAGCCACACTATTTCGATACCACCGGATACCTGTTCAACTCCTGGGGCAGGGCTGATACGGTTGACTTTCCTGCCTTCACTAATGGCATAGATTTTCAAAACAAGGATTCCATCTTTATTGGCGGCACCCACAATATGCCTTATGCCCTCGATCCCGGCCAACAGCCTGTACCAACATGGTTTGTAATCCTGCAAACCGACAGCCTGCTCAATGTGCGTTGGGAAAGGTTCTATGGGGGCGATGCCAATTATTTGATGATGAACCTGATCGCCACACGCGATGGCGGTTGCCTGGTAGCAGGTACACGCTACGATTATATGAACGATCCCGTGCCACAAACCGATATCATCGTGCTCAAGCTCAACAGCGAAGGCCTGCTGGTTGGCAACAACGAACTACCCGAAACGCATATGCACGAAGCCATTGTATATCCCAATCCCGGCACGGATGCCTTAAAGATACGCCTGGCGGTGCAGCACCCCACAGCTTTGCTGGAGCTGTTTGATGCAAACGGCAGGCTCGTACTCATCCAAAAACTGCACCAAAAGGAAAGCCGCATCGCTGTGGATCATTTGCCTAAAGGCACTTACATCTATCGCCTGAGTGCTAACACTGGTTTGCAGGAAAGCGGGAAATGGGTGAAAATGTAAGAACGCCCCTAATGGTTTGTCAAAGAGGCTAAGCTAAAAACCAAAATAATAAAGGCTGAGGTTAAGGTTAAGTAGAGCTCTTTCTCAACCTTAACTTCAACCTTATAAAAATGCATTTGGCCGGCGAAATCAAAAAAAAACTTTTGTATTTTTGATCAGGAAAACAAACAATTTAGCTTCACAATGTATAGTAGTTTGAATACCAGCACTTTACCCCCCCACAATAAACTTATCCCGGTGGTTTAGGAAACTGGTTTCAATTCCTGTTTTTTCAATTTTTTACCATACTCAATTCTTCATCACTTTATTTGCGCCGAAAAACAAGTGCGTTAAAATCGGGAAAAACAACTTCATAGCCCTGAGCTGTTGCCGCTATGTCAATTCTTTTAGGTATGTTGGGCAGCAGCAATCACCAAAACATGAATGTCAGGCCAACCCAATTAATTCACAAAAACACAAGAAAATGAAAAAAATATCTCGTATTTGGATAATAATCCCACTCCTTATACTGTTTGTTTACAGTTGCAAAAAAGAACAAGAACCCATGACCAATCCGGTTGATCAAAGCCTGATCGAAAAAAGCCAACAAATCATTCAACGTATTGAGGCGTTTGACGCGAAGCTTACCGGCAATTTCAAATCGGGCGAAAACATTAGCGTGGATTCGCTGGTTTGGTACACCGAGGCATTGGAAAACTATAACCATGCCCGCCCCGATTTGGCGTATGAGAATTTTGTGGTGAGTAAAACTACTTACACTGCCACGCTAGACAACGGCAACCTAAGCATGGAGGAAGCTGCTGCTTTATATAGCACTATGCAGACTGATCTTGAAACAGAACTCGCCAATCTGGATCCTACAGACGACAAGCTAAAGCTTACCGATATAGCCCTGGACAGCATTGAAGGCAATACCGCTTATTTAAGTGCTAACAGGGTGTTTGGATTAAGACTGGTTTCAGGCATTTACGAGCCCTTTGATGCTGATGATGACTGGTATTGGGGCTATGATCAAGGAAGATGCGATGGCACGATGGCAGACGTTTCTGATGCCTCTAATGAGATTCAGAGGCGTATGAATAATCCTTGGGTTGTGCCTGATGAGAGCTATCGGTTTATACTAAATACCTTGGAAATAATTGAAGTTGATCCGATTGGCAACCCCGAATTCCAGGGAAGGTTATTTGGAGGAGCGTATGACTTTTATCATTGTATCAACGATGAAATGATGACCTATTATCTTGAGCAATCTCACCTGATTTTAAATGATCCATCTGAAGGAATACAGCCAAATAACAAGCATTTATATCATTTGCAAATAGATGACGCACTTTATGGTGGTGGAAACAGTTTGATTTCTCATCATTACATTGCAACCTATGGCGAGGTAACATTAGTACCCATAATAGATTAAATATCGTAATCCCCGACAAGATCTGTTGGGGATTTTTTAAATTATCTTTATGAAAAGTAATTTCACAATAGCCATATGCTTCTTGTTGTTATTTATACACTTTAGTGGATTAAGTCAGCACAAAACCTTTGAGTTTGTTCTCGAAAATGGTAACAACTTGACACTTACCGACATGATCGAAGATAATTCTGGAAATGTATATTTAACAATTTCAAGCAATCAAGTATCTAGTGATCAAAAACATACGATTCTTGGTAAATTGAATCAAATGGGCGATATTTTGGACACTATGACATATTCTCACATAAGTAAGAGTAAAGTCTTTTATAATATTCATCTTACTGATGTAGGTACTATTCTTTTAGCTGGAACTGAAAATAGTCCTGATAATTCTGATAATAATACTTTGATATTTAATTTATTGAATGAAAATTTAACAAGTATTGACAGTGCCGCGATCGATTTGCCTGATGAAGAACGTTTGATCAATTTACATTCGTTTTTAGGTAATAATAACCAATTTCTTATTAGTGGTGGATATTATCATGGCCCAACGGCTGAAGAAAGACATAGTTTTGTATTGATAATGAATCAATCACTTGACAGCATCAAATTCAATTCATTTGAGGGTGATGTTGTAATTTCTCACTTTAGAAACCTATCAAATAATAATTATTGGGTGATTGAGGAGGTTATTACCGAAATCTCTATTCTTGATAGTTTGCTTAGTAAGGTAGAAACTATCAATGTGCCAGATTTTATTTTCGGTAATTATTCCGTAAAATGGGACACCGATACCAGCTTTTATCTTTTGGGTTATAATCTCTATCCTCCACCAAACTACAATTTATCCCTGCTTAGGTTTTTTCATCCCATTGATACAAGCGGATATCAGACAAACATCCTGAAAATATCGGATACTACTGATTATCCTTCCTTACGAAACGGGCTTGATTTTAAGAACAAAGATTCTGTTTTTGTAGGCGGTACACGCAATCTGGACAAATACAATATTTACCATTCCGACCAGCCCTCCTGGTTTATGCTGTTTCAGACCGATAGCCTGTTAAATGTGAGATGGGAACGCTTCTATGGTGGTGATGCCTATTATGTGATGACCAACCTCATCGCCACACGCGATGGCGGCTGCCTGGTAGCAGGCACACGCTACGATTATCTGAATAATCCAGAGCCACAAACCGATATCATCGTGCTCAAGCTCAACAGCGAAGGCCTGCTGGTAGGCAATAACGAACTGCCCGAAACCCGTATGTCCGAAGCCATTGTATATCCCAATCCCGGTAAGGATGCCCTACAGGTACGCCTGGCCGTGCAGCACCCAACGGCTTTGCTGGAGCTGTTTGATGCCAACGGCAGGCTCATACTCAGCCAACAACTCCACCAAATGGAAAGCCGCATCGCTGTGGATCATTTGCCTAAAGGCACTTATATCTATCGCCTGAGTGCTGATACGGGTTTGCTGGAAAACGGGAAATGGGTGAAAATGTAAGAACGCCCCTAATGGTTTGTCAAAAAGGCTAAGCTAAAAACCAAAATAATAAAGGCAGAGGTTGAGGTTAAGTAGAGCTCCTGCTCAACCTTAACATCAACCTCAAAAAAAATGCATTAAGCCCGCGATATCAAAAAAATCTTTTGTATTTTTGATCAGGAAAACAAACAATTGAGCTTCACAATGTATAGTAGTTTGAATACCAGCACTTTACCCCCCCCCACAATAATCTTATCCCGGTGGTTTAGGAAACTGGTTTCAATTCCGGTTTTTTCAATTTTTTACCATACTCAATTCTTCATCACTTTATTAGCGCCGAAATACAAGCTCTTTAAAATCGGGAAAAACAACTTCATAGCCCTGAGCTGTTGCCGCTATGTCAATTCTTTTAGGTCTGTTGGGCAGCAGCAATCACCAGCAAGTAAATGTTAGACCAACTCAATTAAATCACAAAAACACAAGAAAATGAATAAAACAAATCGTTTATGGATAATAATTCCACTCCTTGCACTGTTTGTTTACAGTTGCAAAAAAGAACAAGAACCCATGACCAATCCGGTTGATCAAAGCCTGATCGAAAAAAGCCAACAAATCATTCAACGTATTGAGGCGTTTGACGCGAAGCTTACCGGCAATTTCAAATCGGGCGAAACCATGAGTGTTGATTCGATGGTTTGGTACACCGAAGCGTTGGAAAACTACAACCATGCCCGCCCTGATCTTGCCTTTGAAGACTTTCATGCTGGCAAAACCTCCTACGTACTCACACTCGAAAACGGAAGCCTGAGCATCGCTGATGCCGTCGCTGTGTATGCAACTATGCAAGCCGATTTGGCCAATGAAATAGCAGCACTGCCCGGCAGCGATAATTATCTGAAGCTTACCGATGTAGCCCTGGACAGCATTGAAGGCAATACTGCTTATTTAAGTGCTAGCAGGGTGTTTGGTATCAATATTGCTGTGCTGTATGACGAATTTGAGGAAGATGACGACTGGATTTGGGGGGCTATCAACCACCACAATCCACCACCAGGTAAATGCGATGGAACCATGGTTGGCGTTTCTGATGGTTCAGATGAATTGGAACGCAGACTTAATAATCCTAACTTTGCTTATGATCAACCGTACGTTTTTGTTAATCTACAAACTGTTTGGGAAATTACGGGTATAACATGGCAGGACGAGCTCGGCAATCCAATGTTATTTTTAAAAGGTTCATGGGAGCCGGATTATTCCGAGGACTACTGTATGACAAATCAGGAATTGACTACAAACCTTGCAAATGCCCATACAATTTTGTATAGTTATGAGGGTCAAGGTGGTGTGCGTCCGAGCGGCAAATATTTAAGCAATGTGGAGATTGATGATACTTCAATTCCTTGGGGATATCAAAGCGCTATTCTGCACTTATATAATGCTACATACGGGGATTTGGTTTTAAGACCAATTGATGATTAATATAATTGGGGTGATTCCGTGCAGGAATCACCCTGCTCTAAATCTCACTTATGAAAGTATTTAACAGCATTATTTTTGTTTTTTTATTATCTACAAACCTTTTAGCTCAGCAAAATACCTGGCAATACATGCTTTCAACGGTTAATGAAGAAAGAAGTATCAGTATTGCTGAAGGAGATGATGGCATGATATATGTTGGCGGTTATACAGAACAAACTAGCCAGTCAAACGATTACCAAGCATTGGTATTTAAACTTGATCCAAATGGCATGTTTATCGATTCAATTCATTACAATTTTTATAATAATAGTACTCTGATTTCTGATTTTATTGAATATAATTATAACCAATTCATTTTGCTCTCAACGTTTCATGAACCTACTGCCAATGGAAATAACGGTGGCTTTTTAGTATCACTTATGGATACTAATTTAAATCTTACTGAAACCAAGGTGTTTTATGCAGATACAAATTATAGGATTCTTGGGGTATATGGCGATAAATCAAGCGATGGTCATCTCTTTTTAAGCCTTGCAATGAATCTTACAGGTGCTATATTTCATTCGTATCTGATAGAAATGGATGAAAGCTTTAATATACTAAAGCAACGATTATTAACTGACAATGCATCTGCCTATCAAAAACTGAGGAAAATAAGTGATACATTATATTGGAGTATCAATGTATTAAACAATAAATATGAAATTTTTGATTCAGAACTAATCAAAGTCAATGAGCAGAGAATACCGGAACGTTTTACTTCAATTATTAGCGTGAAATGGGATTCAGATAGTAGTTTTTATGTATTAGGTGATCATATCGAAAGTGAGTCTGGTCATTCACATAATCTTGGCTTTCTAAAGCAATTTCACCCGATTGACACAAGCGGATACCTTTTCAATCATTGGCGTTTGAGCGATACTGTTGATGTTCCTGCGTTTTTTAATGGGATAGATTATAAAAACAAGGATTCCATATTTATGGGCGGCATCCGTAATTTACCAATAGTGGTTGATCCCTATCATTTTCCGCAAACTACCTGGTTTGTCATCCTGCAAACCGACAGCCTGCTCAATATGCGCTGGGAAAGGTTTTATGGCGGCGATGCCAATTATATGATGACCAACCTCATCGCCACACGCGATGGCGGTTGCCTGGTAGCAGGCACACGCTACGATTATATGAATAATCCAGAGCCACAAACCGATATCATCGTGCTCAAACTTAACAGCGAAGGCCTGCTGGTAGGCAACAACGAACTGCCCGAAACCCGCATGCACGAAGCCATTGTGTATCCCAATCCCGGCACGGATGCCTTACAGATACGCCTGGCGGTGCAGCACCCTACAGCTTTGCTGGAGCTGTTTGATGCCAACGGCAGGCTCATACTCAGCCAACAACTCCACCAAATGGAAAGCCGCATCGCTGTGGAACATTTGCCTAAAGGCACTTATATCTATCGCCTGAGTGCTGATACGGGTTTGCTGGAAAACGGGAAATGGGTGAAAATGTAAGAACGCCCCTGCTGGTTTGTCAAAGAGGCTAAGCTAAAAACCAAAATAATAAAGGCTGAGGTTGAGGTTAAGTAGAGCTCCTTCTCAACCTCAACCTCAACCTCAACCTCAACTTTCCTTACCCACTACTTACTCATCAACAGCTTGAATGATTGTAAATTAGTTAAAATATGTTAATGATTTAACAATCTTTCATGATTGGATGTTTAGATCGCGTAAACTTAAAATAATCCAATTATGAAAAAGAAAACTTTAACGTTTGTTGTTTTGTTATTTGTAGCGTTCACGGCTTTTCCAGCGTTTTCACAGGCGCAAATGCTGGCATCAAAGAGTGATGATTCTGGTGTAATGACAAAAGAGTCTCAGGCAAAGCTTACACCTGACGCTGTGCTTGAAGATTTATTGGAAGGAAACAAACGCTTTACAGCCAACCGCCCCGACAAAATTGATATGCCAGCACAAGTAAAGGCAACTTCAACTGGTCAGTATCCAAAAGCAGTAATCCTTTCTTGTATCGATTCACGCGTTCCTGTAGAAATGTTATTTGATCAGGGTATCGGCGATGTTTTTGTAGCACGTGTTGCCGGAAATACCGAGGATGAAAGCATTTTGGGAAGTATGGAATATGCTACTGCAGTTGCAGGGTCAAAACTTGTAATGGTTTTGGGTCATGAAGCTTGTGGTGCTGTTATTTCAGCCATTGATGAATTTGAAGCTGGCGACAATGTAGCTCATTTGTTGGGTACTATCGAACCTGCCATAGAAAAGGTGAAAGGCGATCGCGACTCCTCAGACAAGGAATATGTGGAAGAAGTAATAAAAGTTAATGTTCAGGAAACTATTGACGACATCAGAGAGCGTTCACCAATTATTGCCGGATTGGAAAAAGAAGGAAAGATTAAAATTGTTGGTGCCTACTATGACCTCCATACAGGAGCAGTTAGCCTGGTAGACTAACTATAGACTTTTACTAAAATTTTGTTCGAGGCAATCTGATCAGGTTGCCTCTTTTTTTTTGTTAAAAATGGCTTATTCTGTAAACAAGTATATTGTTTGCAAGGCTTTTACCGAGCGATCAGCATAAAACTCTTCCGGATGAAAAAGCCTGAACCGGCCGCCCGAACTGTCTTGCTGCGAAATATCCAGTATCGGGCTTAAACCATCCGGCCTGTTAAACAGCTCGCTGTAGCTGTAAACAGCACGGTAACCATCAGCACCTGCAAAGCAAACCAATCCTGTGCGGTTTAATTCAGGATCATAAAAATGAAGCATGTCTTCCAGCATTTTACCTAATGAAACACCTTTAAACCCATCATTTGGGTGAAAGCCCATACCCATGCCATAGAAATTTGTGATGTATTCATGCGTTGGAAGGTTTTCGGGAATAGTTGTAATTGTTTTCAGCAGCGTGTCTTGTTTCCAAACGGCAATATTTTCGGAATACAAAGGTTCTAAATCCCTTATAATGGGAAAGTCTTTTCGATCAAAAGAGCAAATTTCAATACTTGATGGGTTTTCGATATTACGAAAAGCAAAAAGATCACGTGCTGATACAAGTTTCCAGTTTTCCGTAACCGGATAATCCACCTCCTTGCGATAGGGTTTGATGGGAGCTGATTCAGTAGCGATCAATACCTGATGTGGGTCGGCTGTCAGAAATATTTCGGCCCAGCTAAAAACAGCACTTTCTCCAGCTGCATTGCGCACTATCACATACAAATCAATGATTGGACGAAAAGCTTCCTGATTTTTTTTTGCCAATTCAACAGTATTGAGCATATCAAAAAGCGAATAGCCTTTGTAGCGATAGGCTCCAATAAAATTTATCCCTGCACTGTCGTAAAGCGATTCTTTTACGATTACCTCACGCTTGTAAAGCTTACTGAAATCAATGCTTTCATTGTTTTTTACCTCTCCCACAACCAATATTTCTCCTTTTGATAAAGTAGTTTCTTCAGTTTGGTGAAAAAGGCTGTTTCCTCCCTGAGGCAAACCGGAAGCTCCGCTGATGGCATCGGCTGGATGGTCAAGAAAAGAACAAGCCGGACTGAAAAAAAGCATCAGTCCGGCAGTGGCGTTTACCCATTTTGATAAGATTTTCATCATCAATCTTTTCTCATTTCAATCAGGATTTCAAGCATTTTGATGGCCGCCTCTGTAATTACGGTTCCTGGGCCGAAGATGGCTACCGCACCGGCATCATAAAGGTACTGATAATCCTGATGTGGTATCACACCACCCACAATTACCATGATATCGTCGCGGCCGATTTTGGTAAGCTCTTCAATCACTTGTGGCACCAGTGTTTTATGTCCGGCAGCAAGACTTGAAACACCCAAAATGTGCACATCATTTTCGGCGGCCTGGCGGGCAGCTTCAGCAGGTGTTTGGAACAATGGTCCGATATCCACATCAAAGCCAATATCTGCATAACCTGTTGCGACTACTTTAGCACCGCGGTCGTGTCCGTCCTGTCCCATTTTGGCAATCATGATACGGGGCCGGCGTCCTTCGAGGCGGGCAAACTCATCAGCCAGGGCAGTAGCTTTGGCATACTTTTCGTCGCCGCGTGTTTCAGCTGAATATACACCCGAAATGGATCGTATAACAGCTTTATAACGCCCAAATACTTTTTCACATGCCATAGATATTTCGCCCAGCGAAGCTCTTTTGGCAGCAGCATCCACCGCTAATTCCAGCAGGTTTCCTTCGCCGGTTTCGCATGAGCGTGTAATGGCTTCAAGTGCTTGCTTTACGTCAGCTTCGTTACGTTGGCTGCGCAAGAGTTCCAGCCTTTTAATTTGCGAAAGGCGTACGGCAGTATTATCAATATCCAGTGTTTCAATTGGATCTTCTTTGTCCAGCCTGTATTTGTTAATACCAACAATCACATCTTTGTGTGAATCGATGCGGGCTTGTTTGCGGGCAGCAGCCTCTTCGATACGCATTTTTGGCAAGCCTGTTTCTATGGCTTTGGCCATGCCGCCCATAGCTTCCACTTCTTCAATGTGTGCCCAGGCTTTGTCGGCCAATTCTTGTGTAAGTTTTTCCACATAGTAGGAGCCAGCCCATGGGTCTACGACGCGACAGATTTGTGTTTCTTCCTGAAGATAGATTTGCGTATTGCGGGCAATACGTGCCGAGAAATCTGTAGGAAGCGCAATAGCTTCGTCAAGCGCGTTTGTATGAAGCGATTGGGTATGGCCCAAAGCAGCGCCCATTGCTTCGATGCAGGTGCGTGCTACATTATTGAACGGATCCTGCTCGGTAAGGCTCCAACCCGAAGTTTGGGTGTGCGTACGCAAAGCCATCGATTTTGGATTCTTGGGATTGAATTGTTTTACAATTTTTGCCCATAACATGCGGGCAGCACGCATTTTTGCAATCTCCATAAAGTGATTCATACCCAATGCCCAGAAGAATGAAAGGCGTGGTGCAAAAGCATCTACATCAAGGCCGGCTTTTATTCCTGTTCTGATGTAATCCAAGCCATCTGCCAGTGTGTAGGCCAACTCAATATCAGCCGTAGCACCAGCTTCCTGCATATGATAACCTGAAATAGAAATAGAGTTGAACTTTGGCATCTTTTGGGATGTAAATTCAAATATATCTGCAATGATACGCATAGAGGGTTCCGGTGGATAAATATAGGTGTTGCGCACCATAAACTCTTTAAGAATATCATTTTGGATAGTGCCCGAAAGCTCTTCGAGTTTGGCCCCCTGCTCCAAAGCTGTTACAATATAAAATGCCATTACGGGCAATACAGCACCGTTCATTGTCATTGAAACAGACATTTTATTGAGCGGAATCTCGTCAAAAAGTATTTTCATATCAAGCACCGAATCGATGGCCACACCGGCTTTACCTACATCGCCAACCACGCGTTCGTGATCAGAATCGTACCCACGATGCGTAGCAAGGTCAAATGCTACTGAAAGGCCTTTTTGCCCTGCAGCAAGGTTACGGCGGTAAAAAGCATTGGATTCTTCAGCGGTAGAAAAACCGGCATATTGACGGATTGTCCACGGACGCATTACATACATACTTGCATAAGGGCCGCGCAGGAACGGTGCCAGTCCGGCAGCATATTCCAGATGCTCCATATTTTCGAGTTCGGCAGCGGTGTAAACAGGTTTTACCATGATGTGCTCAGGTGTTTCCCAGTTTTCAGCAATTTTATTTGCTGCTTCCCATTCATGAGGATTCGTCTGAGCAGCAGGGTTGGTATTGATATTTATATTTTTGAAATTAGGCTTCATAAAAAACTCCTTTCTGTGTTTATTATTTGTCAATACCCAACTGTTGCTGGAATTGCTTTAAGGTTTCGAGCAGATTGCTTTTTACATGAATAAAATGCTCCATTCCGGCTGTTTTCAACTCCTCAACCAATGGTGTTGGATATCCTGCCAATACAACAATTTGATGGGGATGTAATGCCTTGTAGGCTTTTAGCGCTGTGTCGGTATATTCATCGTCTGAGCTGCAAAGCACAATTATTTCAGCACCTGAAGTCTTTGCTGCTTCAATTCCTTTTTCGATCGTGGAAAATCCGGCATTGTCTTGTATTTCATAACCGGCACATCCAAAGAAATTGGCTGCAAACCCTGCTCTTGCTTTGCGCATTGCCAAATTGCCATAGGTGAGCATCCAAACTTTTGGGCGTTTGTTTTGACGGCTGTATAAGTCTGTTTGATAGCGCAGTTTTTCAAAGGCTTGAGCCCCTCTGTAGTTCACAATAGTATCAACAAGTGCAGATTCGCTCCGGCGATCGTCGGCTTCAAAAACCTCAGGATGAAAATCCTGGGTTAAACGTTCTGTGGTATTAGGATATTGGTTTGTTCCTAAGATTACTTCACGTTTGTTGGCAATCTGCATATCTCTTTTTTGAGCAGCTTCTTTGATTTGCTTTTGTATGAACCCTTCTTTTACTGCTGCCAGATATCCTCCTTTTTCCTGAATCTCAAGGAAAAGGTTCCAGGCAGCTTGAATCAGAGAATTAGTAAGTGATTCGATGTAGTAGGAACCTGCAGCAGGATCAGCAACCTTATCAAAATAGGATTCTTCTTTTAAAATAAGTTGCTGGTTACGGGCAATGCGCTCGGCAAAAGCTGTTGGTGTTTCAAATGGCACATCAAAAGCTTGCACTGTCAGCGAATCGGCACCTCCAAGTATGGCTGACATGCTGCTGGTGGTAGTACGTAGCATATTTACGTATGGATCGTAAGTGCTAAGGTTGTAGGTGGCATTTGTCAGGTGCATCTTCATTTTGCCGTTATTGGCATCATTTAATCCATAAGCATTGGTAATATTTGCCCAAAGCAAGCGGTATGCTCTGATTTTTGCTATTTCCATGAAATAGTTGGAGCCTACAGCCAGGTTAAACTTAATGCGTGGACTAATTTCTCCAATGAATAAGCCTTTGTCGGTAAGGCGGGTTAGGTATTCTGAGGCGAGCGCAAGTGTAAATGCCATTTCCTGAACTATAGTGGCACCGGCATTGGTAAAGATATGTCCGTTTACCCCAATCACCCGCAATTGAGGTAGGTCTTTGGCTGCTTTGATCAACTGAAATGCAGTTTCAAAATCAGCTGCTTCATTTTTATACCAGAGACCTCTTCTTAATAATCTCGCCAGCGGGTCGAAATTCACAGAAGCTTGTACGGCTTCCAGCGGACGGTTGTATTTTCTGACAAGTTTATCAATTATGCTTACCAATTCAAGATGCATCGGTGTGCTGTAGAAATTCAGCTCAGCAATATCTGCTCTGATGTTTTTTAATAAAAGCTCAATATCATCCAGCGAATAAGTTTTATTGCATCCAAGTTCGAAGCCCAGTGAATCTACACCTTTCATCAGCACATCAAGGGCCTTTTCGTTGGTGGCCTTAATGTTGTCTACTTTAAAATCCTGACGGACCAGCCATTCATTACCTTTTACCCTATTTCCCCTTACAAAAGGAAACATATTGGGTAGTGCTTTTAGCCATTCAATAGATTTTAAATCTTCTGACCGGTAGTAAGGTTTCACATCAAAACCCTCATTGGTTTTCCAGATTAGTTTTTTAGCATAGTCGGCTCCTTTAAGGTCTTTGAGCAATTGCTCTTCCCATTGTTGTGTAGAAACCGGCTGAAAATCAGCAAACAGCTTTTTTTCCTGCTTCTCCATATTTTTTATTGTTAATTATTATTGAGAGTAATGCTGTCCGAAATAGCGCACTTTTGGCTTTGTGTCGGATTTACAAGCACTTAATCCCTTTTGGAGGACAAAATTACGACAAATATTGAGAAAGCAGTGGAGGGATAATAAATTATTGTGAAAATATTAACAGAATTGATGCAGAATTCGCAAAAGCATGCGAACATGCTTTCGGTATATTTGTTTTACCTTTGCCATCAGGCCGTTTGTTAATCTAAAATTAGCGTTATAAAAGCATGTCGAACCTGGATCAGATCAAGAAGCCGATTAGCAATGAACTGAATCATTTTGAGCAGTTTTTTAAGGATAGCATGCGTTCGCGTATTGGCCTGCTCGACAAGATTACCCGTTACATTGTAAAAACCAAGGGCAAGCAGATGCGACCAATGTTTGTGTTGCTGTCAGCATCGATCAGCGGAGGCATTAATGATTCCACTTACCGTGCTGCAACACTCATTGAGCTTTTGCATACTGCCACGCTGGTTCATGACGATGTGGTGGACGATTCCAATGAACGCAGGGGTTTTTTCTCGATCAATGCGCTCTGGAAAAACAAAATTTCGGTGCTGGTAGGCGACTTTTTGCTGTCCCGCGGGATGTTGCTTGCATTGGATCATGGCGACTTTGAATTGCTAAAAATTGTATCCGAAGCCGTAAAAGCCATGAGCGAGGGTGAACTGCTCCAAATTGAGAAAGCACGCAGAATGGATATTGAAGAGCCCGTATATTTTGAAATCATTACCAAAAAAACAGCCTCCCTGATTGCTTCCTGTTGCGCTGTTGGTGCAGCTTCGGCAGGGGCTGACAGTATCACAATTGAAAAGATGCGGCAGTTTGGAACCAATGTTGGAATAGCTTTTCAGATAAAAGATGATATTTTCGATTATCAGTTGGATAGTGCTACAGGCAAACCAAGTGGGATTGATATTAAGGAAAGAAAAATGACCCTGCCACTTATTTATTTACTCAATCAGTCGGGATTCCTGGAGAAGCGTCAAATCATTCACACTGTAAAAAGGCATGGTGATAAACCAGAGAAGGTAGCAAAACTAATACAAAAAGTGCAGGAAGTTGGAGGAATTGCTTATGCTGAGCAGCAAATGCAGCATTATGTAGATTTGGCGTTGGATCAACTGGAAGGAATGCCAGACAGCCCCTCACTTCAGGCACTGAAACAATTAGTTGATTTCACTGTTACGCGCAAAAAATAAGCAGCTTTTGTCATGAATCATTTCCGTTGTCTCAGGCTTTTACTGGGTGATCAGCTAAATTATCAGCATAGCTGGTTCAAACAGGCAGCGCCAGAGGCACTGTATGTTATGATGGAAATTGATCCGGAACTGACTTACGCACCTCATCACATACAAAAGCAGTTGGCATATCTAGGGGCTATGCGGCAATTTGCCCGTGAAATTGCTGAAAAAGGTCATCAAATCGTTTATCTTGAACTCGAAAGTAAGGATAACAAACACGACTTCCTGCTAAACCTTAACTGGCTAATAGCACAATATCGAATTGAAATTCTTGAAATTCAGCAACCGGATGAATACAGACTGGCTCAGCAGTTTGAAGCAATTGCAGAAAAGCTTCCGATTAAAATGAAAATTTTTGATTCAGAACACTTTATAACTACACGCAATGAGGCCGCGGTTTTTTTTGGTGCTGGCAAAAATTGGTTGATGGAATCTTTTTATCGTGCGATGCGACGCAAAACAGGCGTTTTAATGGACGGAGAAAAGCCTGCCGGTGGCCAATGGAATTATGATAAGGAAAACCAAAAAAGTTTACCCAAAAGCCATCAGGCCGTTCGGGGGTTTTGGTTTCAGCATGATTATTCAGCCATTTTTGAACAACTGCAAAAGCGAAAAATCCCCTACACAGGAAAAGCAGATCCTAAAGCAATAAGATGGCCAGCCAACAGACACGAAAGTCTGCAGTTACTTGATTATTTTGTAAAGTATAAACTTTCCAACTTTGGACAATTTCAGGATGCTATGCATCAGGTTGATCCATATGTTTACCATTCATTGCTGTCGTTTAGCCTTAACACTAAAATGTTGAATCCTCTTGAGGTGATTCAAAAAGCTGAAGCAGCCTGGAGAAATCATCCTAACCAGTATCCACTGGCAGCGGTAGAAGGTTTTATCCGGCAGATTTTAGGCTGGCGCGAATATATGCGTGGCATTTATTGGCACAAAATGCCTGAAATGGGTAACGCTAATTACTTTGAACACCAGCACAAGCTTCCTTCCTGGTTTTGGACAGGAAAAACCAAAATGAACTGTTTATCCAAAACGATTGGTCAAACCCTCGAAACAGCCTATGCACATCATATCCAAAGGTTGATGATCACTGGTAATTTTGCTTTGTTGGCAGGAATTGATCCTGCCTTTGTTCATGAATGGTATCTGGCAGTTTATATTGATGCGCTGGAATGGGTGGAGCTTCCCAACACTATTGGAATGAGCCAGTTTGCTGATGGTGGATTCACAGCTACAAAACCTTATGTGAGTTCTGCTAACTACATCAATAAGATGAGTAATTATTGTAAAAGCTGTGCCTACAATCATAAACAAAAAACCGGCGACAAGGCTTGTCTTTTCAACAGTCTTTATTGGCATTTTCATGAACGCCATCGCGATAAGCTGGGCAAAAACGCGCGTATTAGTTTGGTTTACCGCAATCTGGATAAGATGAAAACCGAAGATCACGCAGCCCTTATGCAACAAGCTGAATCTTATTTGCAGGAATTGGATAACTTATAAAAAACCCGCCTGCCGAAGCAAACGGGTTTTCCGGAATTTTTATTGTTAAAACTCTAAATTGTAAGGAGTTCTGGGGAATGGGATTACATCACGGATATTGCCCATTCCTGTTACAAATAGCATCAGGCGCTCAAAGCCAAGTCCAAAACCAGCATGCGGAACGGTGCCAAACTTGCGGGTTTCTAAAAACCACCACATCGAATCCATGGGGATATGCATTTCGTTCATGCGTTGAAGCAGTTTATCATAAACTTCCTCACGCTGCGAACCGCCAATGATTTCACCAATTCCCGGGAAAAGCACATCCATTGCCCGAACAGTTTTGCCATCCTCATTTTGTTTCATATAAAAAGCCTTGATTTCTTTTGGATAATCGGTAAGAATTACAGGCTTTTTAAAATGCTTTTCTACCAGATAACGTTCGTGTTCGGACTGAAGATCAGCACCCCATTTTTCAATAGGATACTGGAATTTCCCTTTTTTATTGTAGTTTGAGTTTTTGAGGATATCAATAGCTTCGGTATAGGAAATACGCTCAAAAGCATTTGCCAATACGAATTGAAGTTTTTCAATAAGTTCCATTGAGCGTTCATCTGCCTTTTTGTTTTTTTCCTCCTCTTGCTGGCGTTTGCTAAGGAAAGCCAGGTCGTCGGCACAATTGTCGAGGGCGTATTGGATGAGGTATTTCAGCATATCCTCAGCCAGATCCATATTGTCGTGGATGTCGTTAAAAGCTACTTCTGGTTCTATCATCCAGAACTCAGCCAGGTGTCGCGAAGTATTAGAGTTTTCGGCTCTGAAAGTTGGCCCGAAAGTATAAACCTTTGACATGGCCAATGCTGCCAGCTCTGCTTCCAGCTGACCGGAAACTGTCAGGTTAGCAGCCTTGCCAAAAAAGTCCTCCTCAAAATTAATGCTGCCATCCTCTTTCCGGGGTGGTTTTTCCAGATCGAGGGTTGTTACCTGAAACATTTCTCCTGCTCCTTCGGCATCAGAACCAGTGATAATGGGCGAGTGAATATTGAAAAACCCCCTGTCGTTGAAAAACTTATGAACCCCAAAAATCATGGCATGGCGCAAGCGTGTGATGGCACTGAAAGTATTGGTACGAAAACGAAGGTGTGCTTTCTCCCGCAAAAACTCGAGTGAATGCTTTTTGGGCTGCAAAGGGTAAAAATCAGGATTAGCTTCACCAAGAAGTTCAATGGCAGTAACAGCCATTTCAACTTTTTGACCACTTCCTGCAGAAGGAACCAGCTTGCCGTTTGCCGAAACTGAGGCGCCTGTGTGCATCAACGCCAATTTTTCTTCTGGTATTTGCTCCAGGTCTACCACCAATTGTAAATTATGAATAGTGGATCCGTCATTTAATGCGATAAAGGCTACATTTTTACTACCGCGTTTGGTACGTACCCATCCCTTTACATTGATTTCTTGCTCCAGGTCCTGCATCTGCAAGGCCGCTTTAATTTCTGTTCTTTTCACTTTTTTCCGATTTTGAAGGCTATTTCAGGCTGCAAAAAAACGAAAATTTAACTGAATAACAGCAGATTTTCATGAAAGTGTTTGATTTGAGCGTGTACAAAACGTCTTTGATTCACCCTTAAAATGGGATTACAGATTGATTTTTCCAACAAAACCTTATCAAAGCTGTTTAATGATAACTTTGCATTGTTTATTGTTTTGAAAAAGCTTGTGAAATGAGTCCCTCGCCCAGGATAAACGATTTGATTCAGTGGCTTCCTCAGGAAGCTGAGCCATTTGTTATTGCAGGTCCCTGCAGTGCCGAATCCCGTGAACAGGTATTGGAAACGGGTCGGCAGTTGGCACGTTTGTCGCAAGTAAAGGTTTTCCGTGCAGGAATCTGGAAACCACGTACGCGTCCTGATGGATTTGAGGGGGCCGGAGAAGAAGGGCTTAAATGGATGCAAGAGCTAAAAGCTGAAACCGGCATGCAGCTTACCACTGAGGTGGCCAATCCACAGCATATCGAAATGGCACTCAAGTATGGGATTGACATGTTTTGGATTGGAGCACGTACAGTGGTAAATCCTTTTTCGGTGCAGGAGCTTGCTGAAGCCCTCAAAGGAGTGGATGTTCCGATACTGGTAAAAAACCCTTTAACGCCTGATATCAAGCTTTGGATGGGTGCGCTCGAACGCATTCACAAAGCCGGAATCAATAAGTTGGCGGCTATTCATCGGGGCTTTCACTACTATAAACAGTCGCCTTATCGCAATGCCCCCATGTGGGAAATTCCTATTGAATTGCGTAGGTTGTTGCCTACAATTCCTGTAATTACAGATATCAGCCATATCACAGGCCGGCGCGATCTACTGCAAAGTGTGGCTCAAAAGTCACTCGACCTCGAAACGAACGGCTTAATGATAGAAAGTCATGTCGATCCTGAAAATGCGCTTACAGATGCTGATCAACAAATTTCGCCCGCTGATCTCGAAAAATTGTTGGCTGTTTTAATTGTAAGAGAACGTACAGGAAGTATTGATTTTCAGCACAAACTGGAAGAGCTACGCACCGAAATAGATAAACTTGATGGTGAACTGATGCAACTCTTAGCCAGACGGATGGAGGTTGTAGGTGAGATAGGTGCTTATAAAAAAGAAAATAATATTACAATTCTTCAGCTTAAGCGCTGGAAACATATCATTGAAGACCGCCTGGCAATTGGCACTAATCTTGGCCTTGACAGGGATTTTTTGCTGCTTTTACTCGAACTTGTCCACGAAACCAGTATTAAGCTTCAAACTAAGATATTTAATCAGGATCGGTTTTAGGTTAAAACAGATTGGATCATTTTGTAGCTTTGTTGTAACCAAAACTACATTTTGTGAAAAACTCAGCCAGGTTTATCGCTTTTGTTATAGCGCCGGTTTTCAGCCTTTACCTTTTATTTTTTGTTGAGCTTGATCCTGCACGTCCGGAAATGACGCACACCCTTATTGTAGCTATTTTAATGGCAGTGTGGTGGATTACTGAAGTTATACCACTTGCCGTTACTTCTCTTTTGCCCGTTGCACTGTTTCCACTTTTAGGTATCATGAACGGGAAAGACGTCGCAGCTGCTTATTTTAATGATGTGATCTTTCTGTTTATGGGAGGTTTTATGGTGGCACTTGCGATGCAGCGATGGGGATTGCATAAACGCATAGCATTAAATATTTTGCGTTTCACAGGTGTAAAACCGGCCAGTATCTTGCTTGGATTTATGTTCGCCTCCTTTTTTCTTAGCATGTGGATTTCAAATACAGCTACTGCCATGATGATGTTACCCATTGCGCTTTCAGTGATAGACCAACTGGAAAAGCAAAGCAATCAACAAAGCAGACTTGGCATTGGATTACTGTTAGGAGTGGCTTATGGAGCTTCCACCGGGGGAATGGCGACATTGGTTGGCACTCCTCCCAACTTGTCTTTTAGCCGGATATTTCATATTTATTTTCCTGATGCGCCTGAGATTTCATTTGCCAACTGGTTTGTTTTTGGTTTGCCGCTTGCTGTTACTATGTTAGTGATTATATGGACATACCTATTACTTGTTTTTGGGAAGCAGAAAAGGACTCAGATCCTGAAAACAGATATTTTCCATGTCGAACTTAACAAACTGGGTAAAATCACTTCAGAAGAAAAAGCTGTTTTTGTAGTTTTTTGTTTGATGGCTTTATTGTGGATTTTTCGGGCAGACCTTGATTTTGGGTGGGTTACTTTGCCCGGATGGAGCAGTGTTTTTCCACAACCCCAGCTTATCACAGATGGTACAGTAGCTATTTTGATGGCACTTGTTTTGTTCTTGTGGCCATCAAAAAGTAAGGGTGGTGCGTTGCTAGATTGGACAACTGCCCGGCAATTACCATGGCGGATTTTGTTGCTTTTTGGCGGTGGCTTTGCGCTGGCTTCCGGCTTTAAGGTATCTGGTTTGTCGTTGTGGTTTGGCAGTCACCTTGAATTTGTATCGGAATATCCAGTCTTGTTTGTAATAGCCGGTATCGCTTTCATGATGACTTTTTTAACCGAACTCACTTCCAATACAGCTACCACAGAAATGATTCTTCCGGTGCTGGCCGGAATTGCTATACATACTGAAATAAACCCACTATTACTTATGATTCCGGCTACACTTTCTGCTTCAATGGCTTTTATGTTGCCTGTGGCAACTCCACCAAATGCAATTGTTTTTGGATCAGGCAGAATTACTATGCGGCAGATGGCTATCAATGGGTTATTATTGAATTTGTTGGGTGTTATAGTAATCAGTTTGATGATGATGTTTTGGGGGACTATTGTTTTTGATATTGACCTGTCAGTTTTTCCTGAGTGGGCCATGCAAGCCATCAATTAAGCAGTGGTTTGTAACTGTATTTATTTGTTAATTTCATCAGGCTGGGTTAATTTAGCGCTTTAAAATAACAGGAATTAATAAATAGCTAACCACTTCAATGCTTGGTTTTGAGGGTTATATCGTAATCGCAGTCATACTTTTTCTGATTGTTTCCTTATATCTGAATAAAATAGGGCCGGGCTTTACTTTTATGATTGGCATTGCTGTTTTAGGTGTTTTTAAGGTAATAACGCCTCAGGAAATTCTTTCCGGCTTTGCTAATGAACAAATTGCAGTAGTAGTAATGCTTTTGCTTTTGGGCGACATTATCCGGCGCAGCGGATTGCTCGACAGGTTGTTTGATCGCACCTTTTCCAAAGCTAAATCCTATCGGGGTTTTATGGCCAGAATGACCCTCACAGTGGCCGGATTTTCAGCTTTTCTCAACAATACGCCTCTCGTAGCCATTTTAATGCCTTATGTGAGTAGCTGGAGCAGAAAAAATGGTATTGCTCCGTCTAAACTGCTAATTCCGCTTTCGTATGCTGCTATTCTGGGTGGCACGGCAACCTTGATTGGTACTTCTACCAATCTTGTAGTAGCAGGTATGGTTACTGACCAATTTATTGTTGAGAATCTTGAACCCTTAAAAATATTTGATTTTACTTTGGTTGGACTATCAATGACCATTTTGGGCGTTATTTATTTGATCGTTTTTGGTAACAGACTTTTGCCTGATAAAAAGCATGCGATAGAAAATCTGGAAATGCAAAACCGCGAATTTATTGCTGAAGTACGCATTGCCAATGATGAAGAGTATAATGGTAAAACACTGGAAGAAACAGGCCTGAAAAAAAATAACGGTCTTTTGTTGGTCGAAATTTTGCGTGATGGACAATCCATTAGTCCAATTACACCAGAAACTGTTTTAAGAAAAGAGGATGTTTTATTGTTCGCCGGCGAAACAGATTCAATTTCAGAAATGGTAGCTTCGCGCAGTGGCTTGAAGCTTTCGCAATTAGGTATGTATGCCCGCAAAAGACAGACCAGCATCATAGAGGTAGTTGTTAGCTATAACTCTACGCTGATATCAAAAACAGCACGAACATCTAATTTTAGAGCGAAATATGATGCAGCTATCATTGCTGTGCATCGCAATGGCGAAAGGGTATCAGGAAAGCTGGGAGATGTGAAACTTGCCGCAGGAGATGTTTTATTAGTCGTTGCTGGTCAGGATTTTGAGCAACGCGCGATGGACGCTCACGATTTTTATATCATCAGCCGGCTCCGTGAGCTTAAAAAACAGCCATTCTACAAACAATTTGTCCTGATCGGCGGTACTTTGATTGCTATTATTGCCTCAGGCCTTGGATTTGTGAAGCTGTTTACTGCTATTTTGGCACTGGTGTTGCTGGTTACACTACTCAAGGTGGTTTCTCCCAAAGACATTGCAAAGAGCATTGATTTTAATCTGTTGCTAATTATTTCCCTTTCACTGGCGCTGGGCACTGCCATGATTAAATCGGGCGTAGCTGCTGTTTTTGCTGATGCTACCTTTAGTGTTTTTCAGCCTTTTGGTATCGTTGGAGTGTTGATTGGCATATTCTTTATCACAAATTTGTTGGGTTCATTTATCACCAACAAGGCTGCTGTAGCACTCATTTTTCCTATTGCCGTTAGCATGGCGATTGAACTTGGGATAAACCCGAAACCATTTATTTTAACTGTTGCTTTTGCCGGTGCTGCCAGTTTTCTTACGCCAATCGGCTATCAAACCAATTTAATGGTTTACGGGCCGGGCGGATATAATTTTAAGGACTACTTTAAAATAGGCCTGCCGCTCACTATTCTATATATGATTGTAACCGTTCTGGGACTAGTATATCAGTACGATATAAGCCTGTATTAAAAGTAGTTACATATTTCTTCTGTATTGACCACCTACCTCAAATAATGCCTGTGTAATTTGACCGAGCGAGGCATATTTGCTTGCCTCCATCAATGCTTCAAAAACATTCCCATTATCAAGTGCGGCTTTTTTGAGCTTTTCAAGCTGTTCAGGAATTTCCTTTTCCCAGCTTTTATGCAATTGTTCCAGCATTTTGATTTGATACTCTTTTTCTGTAGTGGTAGCCCGAATAACTTCACCTGGAATAATTGTTGGAGACCCTTTGCTTGACAAGAAGGTATTAACCCCAATGATCGGCAGTTCGCCAGAGTGTTTCAGGCTTTCATAATAAAGAGATTCTTCCTGTATTTTTCCACGCTGATACATGGTTTCCATGGCCCCCAGCACGCCTCCACGCTCAGTGATGCGGTCAAATTCAGCCATTACAGCTTCTTCAACCAATGCTGTCAGCTCTTCAATAATAAATGATCCTTGCAATGGGTTTTGGTTTTTGGCCAGCCCTAACTCTTTATTGATGATGAGTTGAATTGCCATAGCTCTGCGAACCGATTCTTCGGTAGGAGTAGTAATGGCTTCGTCATAAGCATTGGTATGCAATGAGTTGCAATTGTCGTATATGGCATACAGGGCTTGCAGCGTAGTGCGGATATCATTGAAGTCGATTTCCTGGGCGTGCAACGATCGTCCGGAAGTTTGGATGTGGTACTTAAGTTTTTGTGAGCGTTCATTGGCGCCGTATTTGTTTTTCATGGCTTTGGCCCAAATCAAACGGGCAACACGGCCAATAACCGAAAACTCAGCATCGATGCCATTGGAAAAGAAAAAAGAAAGGTTTGGTGCAAAATCATCAATGTTCATACCACGCGAAAGATAGTATTCCACATAGGTAAAACCATTGGCCAGGGTAAAAGCCAACTGACTGATTGGATTAGCACCGGCTTCAGCGATATGATAACCCGAAATGGAAACGGAATAGAAGTTTTGCACTTTATGGGTAATGAAGTATTCCTGCACATCACCCATCAGTTTCAGGCTAAAATCGGTAGAGAAAATACAAGTATTCTGTGCCTGGTCTTCTTTTAAAATATCAGCCTGTACGGTTCCACGCACTTTGCTGATAGTATCAGCTTTGATACGTTCATAAACGTCTTTGGGTAAAACCATATCACCCGTTACGCCTAAAAGCATCAGGCCAAGACCATCATTACCCGGAGGAAGTTCTCCCTGATAAACTGGTCGTTCTGTGCTTTTTTGCCTGTAAATCTCCTCAATAATAGCATTTACAACCTGTTCTAATCCGTTTTCTTTGATGTAGATTTCACATTGTTGGTCAATGGCAGCATTCATAAAAAATCCAACAAGGGTAGGTGCCGGCCCGTTGATGGTCATGCTAACACTGGTTTTTGGGTCAGCAAGGTTGAAGCCCGAATAGAGTTTCTTAGCATCGTCTAAACAAGCAATAGAAACTCCGGCATTTCCTATTTTTCCATAGATGTCAGGTCTGCGGGCAGGATCTTCACCATACAAGGTAACGGAATCGAAAGCTGTAGAAAGTCTGCGGGCTGGCATTTCGAAGGATACATAATGAAATCGGCGGTTAGTGCGTTCAGGACCACCTTCGCCGGCAAACATGCGCGTGGGGTCTTCTTCTTCGCGTTTAAAAGGGAATACACCAGCTGCAAAAGGAAATTCGCCAGGAACATTCTCGAGCAGGCTCCAACGAACAATCTCACCCCATGACCGGAAAGCCGGCAGACTAATTTTCGGAATCTCAAGCTGCGAAAGGCTTGTAGTATGTGTGCTTATCTCAAGCACTTTATTGCGCACCTGATAACTGTATACCTTATCCTTATATTTCTTTTTCTTGCTTTCCCAGTTTTCGATAATATGCAGAACTTTTGGATCGAGTTTTTGTCGTTCAAAGTCTGCGAGCTGTTGAAGTTTTTGAGCTACACTTTCGTCTTTACTATCAGAGGAAATTTCCTGACTTTCTGTTAAACTTTGATAGCGATGTGCCAAGCGACTTTGTTTTAAGGCCCAGTTATTGTATTGGCGCACTGTATCTGCAATTTCACTCAGGTATCTGATTCTCTTGGGCGGAATGATAAAGATTTTCTCTGATACTTCATCCTGATGGCTAATATTGGTTTCAAAACTGACGCCTGTACGTTCTTTTATAGTCCTGAGCAGTTGTAAGTATAAACCATTTACGCCGGGATCGTTAAATTGTGAGGCAACGGTACCAAAAACAGGCATGGTGTCCGGATGCTTATCAAAAAGCAAATGATTGCGCTGAAACTGTTTTTTTACATCGCGCAGTGCATCCAAAGCGCCTCTTTTGTCAAACTTGTTCAGGGCAATAAGGTCAGCGAAATCAAGCATGTCAATCTTTTCGAGTTGCGTTGCCGCACCATATTCCGGGGTCATCACGTAAAGGGAAAGGTCGCTGTGGTCGATGATTTCGGTATCACTTTGTCCGATGCCTGAAGTTTCAAGAATTACCAAATCAAAACCCGCAGCCTGCAGGATTACTTCGGCATCTTTTACGTATTTTGACATGGCCAGGTTGGATTGACGCGTTGCCAGAGAGCGCATGTAAACACGCGGGTTATCAATAGCATTCATCCGGATGCGGTCGCCAAGCAAGGCTCCGCCAGTGCGGCGTTTGGAAGGATCGACAGATACAATACCGATAGTTTTTTCGGGCTGATCATCCAAAAAACGGCGTACCAATTCGTCAACCAGACTTGACTTTCCTGCACCACCTGTGCCAGTAATTCCTAAAACAGGAGCTTTACGAGGAGTGTTTTCAGAAAGGCTGTCGATAAAACTTCGTACTTCGTCAGGAAAATTTTCTGCTGCTGATATCAAACCGGCAATAGCTTTAAAATTCTTTTCCCTGATAGCCTGAAGCTTGGGTTTGATGTCTTTTCCTGTAGGGAAATCAGATTTTTCAAGCAGCAGATTAATCATCCCCTGTAAACCCATCGAACGTCCATCATCAGGTGAAAAAATACGGGCAATACCATACTCGTGCAGGGCATCTATTTCTTCGGGCAGTATAACACCACCGCCACCTCCAAAAATCCTGATATGCTCCGAATCAGCTTCCTTTAGTAAGTCATAGATGTACTTAAAATACTCCATATGCCCACCTTGATAGGAGGTAATGGCAATGGCCTGGGCATCTTCCTGAATCGCTGTGCGCACAATCTCTCCGGCTGATCGGTTATGGCCCAGATGTATTACTTCGGCACCGCTTGATTGTATGATGCGCCGCATGATATTAATGGCTGCATCATGCCCATCAAAGAGTGAAGCAGCTGTAACTATTCTGATGTGATTTTTGGGTTTGTAGATTTCGACTGACATGGCAATTTATTGATTGTGCTACAAATATAGGTTTTTCCATATATCCGACATCATAATCTGTCAAAGTCATCATGCGCCATGCCTTCAGGATTAATTTTATGACCCAACAAATTATAGCCTGTTTGAATAATGTTTTTGCCGGCGCAGGCACTGATGCCCTGCCATTTACAGTTGATACGCTTGCAGTGATTCAGACCATATATCTGTATCCCCCAGCATTCTTCTTTGGATAGTTTGGAAGTATCAACGCGTCTCATTATTGCACAATCTTCTGCTTACGAAGATAGTTTATTCGAGCCTGATTTGAAGGAAAAAACCTGTGATTTATATCACAATATCAGGTGTTGTCTGAGGCATGCCATTCGGCAAAGGCAGTACCCGTTTCACGGAGAAACACACTGTGCATTTTAACGTTTTCAGGTAATTGAGCTGCAATTCGTTGTGCAAAATCGGCCACCATCATCTCGCTGGTAGGCTGATAATCAAGTGTATAAACTTTTTCGAAATGCTTGCTCAGGGTTTCAATAACTTCGGCAGGCATTGTTCTGTTCAACACCAAAGCATGATCAAACACATCAACAACTTGTTCTTTAACAATCTTTTTAAGATCGCCAAAGTCCATTACCATGCCTAGTTTGGGGTTATTTGCATCGGAAACAGGTTTGCCGATAAGGGTTACTTTGAGTTCGTAGCTGTGGCCGTGCACATTACGACAAGGACCATCATATCCTTTGAGGACATGAGCCATTTCAAATTTGAACTCTTTAGTAATGCGTATGTTGTGCATATTTATAGCTAATTTATAATCAATTTGCCGGTGAAAAATGCTTGTGAATTTTGTCGCATATGAATCAAATAGAAGCCTGCATCAAAATCAGATAGGTCAATCGTTGTTTCATTAATTCCTTTATTTTCAACGGACTGCTGCATAAGTGTACGACCGCTGAGATCAGTTAAAACAACTGTAGCATTGGTTAGGCTGCTTTCCCATTGAATCTTAAGCTGTGCTGTATGGCTGACCGGATTAGGATAAACCCGCACATAAGCTGAAGGATGACTTTCGATATGAGCTGTTGGATCATATATGCGAAGTGCAAAATCGGGTTCATCAATAAAGGGATTTCGGTTGTTTTGGAGAGCATATACAGCATTGTTTCTGTCAATTTCCTTTTGGCTTACAGGGTCTTGTTGATGCCATTGCAGCATCAGGCTCAAAGCCCAGGGTTTCAGATTGGCTCCATCCGTCATAGGGCTGCCAGGCCAGTTATTGTCTTCGCCGTAGTAGCGTACCGTCATATAAAGGATGCCTCTTGCCAGATCTCCTTTGTAGGCGTCGATAGGCTCGAAAACGGTGCCGCTATATCCGGAAGTGTTATTGCTGCCAACCTTTGAACCATTGGTGGAAGTCCAGCTGGCTGATCCAACTTCTCCGAAGGGATAATTGCTTCGGCGTCCGTTTACATAACCATCCGTGGGGATGAGATGAAAAAGATCAGTATACATCGGGCTTGCATCACCAAACCAACTTTTAGGCCAACTGTGCTCACGGTTATAGCAACTTCCTTCGCCGCTGTAATTGCCACACTGGTCGCTGAAAAACGTGTATTCATAGGCTGGTGTTCCGTTGGGTTGGTCGGAGTACATATCCCATACCTTGCCATTGGGTTTTTTGTCAGTCGATTCAAAATCTGACCATAGTTGCGAATAAGAGCGTGCGTTATGGTTGTCGATAATGTTGTGCAAAGCCTGTCTAAGTTCTATGCCTGTAAGGTCTTCGGTACCGTTGTAATATCCGGCAGGCTGGGCTTTTGCAGTGAGCGTGAAGGCAAAAAGAATCGCAACAATTTGCCAACTGAATTTTAAGAAATTAAGGGATTTTTTCACATCAAATAGGCTGAAAATAAAACAAAAAAGGCATTAAGTATGATTAGAGCTGCGGCTGCCAGCTGAAATAAACTTGCCATAAGAACTTGATAAGAATTGTGCTGCATTTTGGCAGCAACAAATGCAAAAATGAAAGACCCAACAAACAATAGCCAACTAAAATACCAGTCGAGAGGGCTAAACCATGGACGAATCAAACCCGCAAAAAATGCCGGAAAAGCTGTTATAATAGCCACAAGACTAAGGTGTTGCAAAGAGTGAAAGGAAAATAATTGCGTGCCTTTTCGTATTTTAAGGGCTTGTTGAATCAGTCTGAAGCTGATAAATGCCAGCACACTAAAAATGACGATAGGGCTATGAGCCTCAAAAAGATGCATAAATTGCTCACCCAGCCAGCCACCGAAATTGTAGAAAACAGCCTGCATTAGCGCAAGAATTAATACTCCCATCCAGCGATCAGCAGATGAAATTTCTTTGCTGTTTAGTGTAATGGCAGGCGGAAAAGCCTGATAGGCCAGTGCCAGCAAAAACAATATGTCGAATAAAAAATTCAAGGTGTTTGCTTTGAGGCTGCAAAAGTAGGTTTTTTATTTTTTGTGTGAATGTTTGCCCAAACGCTTAGCCATATATCAATCCTACGATGCGCTCCAGCCAATAGGCATCTGTTTGGTCAAAACTGTTTTTTTCGCTGCTGTCAACATCCATCACACCCACAATTTTATTGGTTTGATTGCGCAAAGGAATCACAATCTCCGACTGCGAACGGCTGTCGCAGGCTATATGGCCCTCAAAAGTATGTACGTCAGGCACGATAATGGTTTTGGCCTGATTAATTCCGGCCCAGCAAACGCCGGTGTCTTTGGCCAGATCAATACAAGCCAGCGAGCCCTGGTAAGGTCCAACCTGTAGTTTTCCCTCCTGCAACAGGTAAAAACCTGTCCAGAAAAAATAATCCATTTTACCACTAAGCAGGGCAGCAATGGTGGCCATATTTGAAATGGGATTGTTGCTCTTTTTAAAGAGCTCAATCAGCTGAAGGTAGATGCGTTCGTAGCGTCCGTGTTTTTTAGTAGTGTCCATATTGAACTTGTGATTAAAAATAGATTGGTGCAAAACTAACTATTGTTGTTCAATATTGGAAAGTCAATGCCCATGCTTTTACTCTAACTTCTTGAAAAAAAAGTGCTTGTAAAAAGCAGTCCGAAACCGATTGCTATGTACCTTAGTTTTGTGTCGATTCTGCATAAAGCAAAGTGAATCAATGGTTTAATCAATAATTGTTTAATACCTTAATTTGGAGGATATGATGATTTGAATGTAGATTTGCCGCCTGAATGTCAAAAAAACGGACATTGTTTAACTTTTTTAACTAACCACATTTAAAATCATGAGTATTAAGAAACAAATTTTGAAGACAAAACCTGTTGCTAAAATAAGCTTTAAAGTATCTAAAGAAGAAGCACAAGATGCCGGTCAGATTGCTGTTGTTGGCGATTTCAACGATTGGAATCCGGAAGCTGATGTCATGAAAGCCCTCAAAGATGGTTCTTTCAGTCATACAGTTGAACTGCCTGTAGGTGCCAGCTATCAGTTTCGTTACCTGGCAGATAACAGCCGCTGGTTCAACGAAACCGAAGCCGATGCACAAGCCGGAACAGCCTTTGGCGATGCCGAAAACAGTGTGATAGCGCTTTAAGCTTTATTTGCCGGAAGTGGCTGAATAGGCTATTTCCGGCAATACTTTCCACAATGCAAACTTATTGGTTAATCCATAGAAGCTGGTTTGCAATTCCTTTTTATAAATTAGATCACCCTGTTATAAATAAGTGGGAAGTATGTGAAAAAATCCACATAATCCCCACTTAATTTTGAAATATAGAATTGGTATTTCAGTGCTACACTTTTTCCAATTCCACGGTAAAGTGCCGCATAATCGGGGCTTCGTAGGTTATTTTGTAGCCTGATGTAATTTTGTTGCGTCTTTCCCACACCTTAATCAGTGCGGCAGCCACATAAGCCATATGATTGTTGGTATATGTGCGGCGGGGGATAGCCAGTCGTACCAGCTCCAGTTCCGGGTAACGGTTTTCACGGGTAACAGGATCACGGTCAGCCAGTATGGTTCCTATTTCAACGGCTCTCACGCCTCCTTCCACATACAATTCAACAGCCAGTGTTTGAGCGGCAAACTGCTCTTTGGGCAACTGCGGTAAAAAGCGTTTGGCATCCACAAAAATGGCATGTCCGCCAAATGGATATTGTACCGGAATACCGGCCTCATGCAGCAGTTTTCCCAGATAGGCCACCTGTTTGATACGGGTGTCGAGGGTATCGAATTCGGTGCCTTCATACAGTCCTTGTGCCAGGGCATTCATATCGCGCCCTGACATACCGCCATAAGTGATAAAGCCTTCGAACATAATGTTATAAGTGCTCGCTTCACGGAAAAGTTCCTGATCGTTTAATGCGATAAAACCACCCATATTCACAATGGCGTCCTTTTTGCTGCTCATCGTCATGCCATCGCCATAAGAAAACATCTCCAACACAATCTCGCGAATGGATTTTTCCTGGTATCCTGCCTCCCGCTGCTGGATGAAATAGGCATTTTCAGCAAAACGGGCGGCATCAAAAATCACCCTAATGCCATAATTCCTGGCCATTTCGCTCACAGCTTTAATGTTGGCCATCGAAACGGGCTGTCCGCCAGAAGTATTACAGGTAACGGTAATGATGATCATTGGGATGCGCTCAGCAGGATTTCCGGCCAGCACTTTTTCGAGTTTTTTCAGATCGATATTCCCTTTAAAGGGATGATCCAGCGTGGTATTGGAGGCTTCGTCGATGGTGCAATCCACAGCCGTTGCCTTCCGAAATTCGATATGTCCTTTGGTGGTATCGAAATGGGCATTGCCCGGAATAAGATCACCGGATTTGATCAGGGTCGAAAAGAGTACATTTTCTGCTGCACGTCCCTGATGGGTGGGCAAAAAGTAAGGAAAACCAGTGATGGTGCTGATGGCTTCTTTCAGTTTGTAATAGGAGCTGGCTCCGGCATACGATTCGTCGCCCAGCATCATTTCTGACCATTGCCGGTCACTCATGGCACCGGTACCCGAGTCGGTAAGTAAATCAACAAAAACCTGGTTGCTTTTCAGGTTAAAGAGGTTATATTTCGCGTCTTTGATCCATTGCTCGCGTTCGGCACGGGTGCTTTTACGCACAGGTTCAACCATTTTTATTTTGTAGGATTCTGCAAAAGGGAGTTCCATAATATTTGGTATTTAAGGTGAATAAATAAAAAGAAAACAAGCCCAGAGAAGGGCAACCAAAATGGAACGTTAAAAGCTGTCGCGCCTTTTAATGTTGAGGTAAGTGTGTTTGGCTGAAAGTTGATAAAGCATTTCAAACGATTTCGACAGACAAAAATAGGTCAAGCAAAGCTAAAATGCAAGTCTTGCAGTACGCATAAATTATCGTAAATGTTTTAGATGTTTTAGAAAAACGGTAATTGCATTTTTGACAGATTTACTTTTTAAAATGAATTTGTCAAAATCTTTCAGTAAAGCGCCTTTAGGAATACAGTGTCTTTGCCACAATAAATCCTCTTGATTTTGGGCCAAGAAAGCTTTATCTTAGCCCTTGGCAAAAACAACCTTGATATTGCAGTGATAGATAAACAGTAATACTATTCTATTCATCATGAAAAAAATACTTATAGTTTTAGTGGTCTTTAGTTTTAGCAGTCAGCTATTGGCTCAGGTCAACAGTTCGTATGCCTTTGCCACAGGGACAACTGCTGGTGTGAACATTATTTGGGATGCCTACAGTGATCAAACAACCATTGAAGGCTGTTACCTCTATAAGAAAGTAAACACCGAACATGAATACGAATTGCTTAATAGCGAGCTGCTTGTTTCGGAAGATTCAACCTTCAGTTTTAACGATCAGGGAGCATTTGATCCGGATTTTCCGCCCATATACGCTATTCATATCGTAACAGATGATAGTGTCTTTGTAATGGCTGATATATATGCTTTTGAAACGATCGTATTTGAAGTTCCTGCTGATGAAATTGTAGCGATGCAACTAAAAGCATGGAACTCATCGCACTGTTGCCAAATGGTAAAGCTTTGGATAGATGACATATTTATTGGCGACTTTGGCTATGACAATTTATTTTCATTCAATTTTGATCTTGAGAGCGTTGCAGGCCCTGAATTTGAGGGATATCTTATTTTTGAAGATAACAGTGGGATGCATGGATATGCTGAGTTTTTGGTTACAGGAACTTATTTGTTTTGGGTGTTAAATACCGTAGGCGAATCCGAACAGGTAGAAATAGCTAAACAGTTTACACCCTATCCAAATCCGGCTTCAGGTGCAGCCTGGCTGCAACTACCCGAAAACAGGGCACTTTCAAAGGTAAAGATCGAGCTTTACAGCCCTACTGGAAGGCTGCTGCACAAAACAAAGCCATGCAGTAATTTTCATAAGATTGATGTGGCACACTTGCCAAAAGGCATGTATTTGGTGCGGGTGTGGGATGGACATAGGTGGTACGTAGAGAAGCTGGTGGTACGCTAGGATTTTGTTTAATTCTATTTTGGAATTTAGGGGATAAGTTTTAATAGAATCTGTATTAAGACCCTGTTTGACATCCAACCAAAAATACCTTATCTTAGCCCCCAAACCAAAACAACCTGCCAAATGTTACTTTACCGGCAGTTATGGAAAAAGCTTGTACAAGCAACAAAACTACTTCTTCTAATCTTGTGCTCATGGCTATCAAAGTATAGCTACACCCAAGAGTATATTCCAATGGCAGTTAACAATGCAAGGTGGATTATTACTGAACATGAACTTTATGATCCTTTTAATCAAATTGTAAATATGTATGAATATTTATCTGATGGTGACACACTTGTTAATAACCTTGTCTATACTAAAATATACAAGCGTCTCTTAGACCCAACAATTATTCAGCCTCCCTTTGTGCCGATAGGGGATTATACACTTCATGGCTTTATACGAGATGACACCGAAAATGAGAAAGTATATGCCATCCTTTTGTATGAAACCAATCAGGAATGTCCGATTAATGAGGAATATTTGTTGTATGATTTTGATGTATCAGTGGGCGATACCATGCATACCTGCCAAATGCTGTTCGGGAAATTCATTGTTTCAGTTCTTTGGGAAAACATTTTTATCTATGGATTTTTTACAAATTCTTTCTGGGATGAAAGGTTTTCTGTTGATATATATGAGGGCATAGGTATGGATTCAGGTTTATTTGAAGATGCTGATGTATTTGTAAAAGAAAACCCATCCTATTTAGTTGCACAACTTTATAAATACTGTCGAGAGATTCCCTGTGGTTTGATTGTTGGCAACAGGGAGAATAACAGAGCCAGTTTCAATAATTCCCTTATTCGTCAAGTTGAATCCGAGCTTATACTTAGAATACAATCAGGCTCAAATGCAAACAGGTTTCTGCTATTCAATTATGCCGGACAAATAGTTGAAGATGTTGAACTTATTCCTTATCAGGATCAAACGTATCGAATCAAAACACCGGGTGCAGGATTTTATATAGGTGTGTTGCAAAACAATCAAAGCGTTTTGGAAAAACAGAAAGTTGTAGTGACAGAAAAAAAGTAATATATGATCAAAACATTTATGAAAAAAGTAAAAATATTAATAATTTCCATACTGTTTTCAATCTTTACAATATGTGCTTTTGGTCAGGATTACTATCCATTAATTCAAGAGCACAACACCTGGAATGTGATATCTGTGGCTGGATTCATTTTTGATACAACTTATTCTACAATTACTTACAAACTTACAGGAGACACAATTATCAATGCTAAAACCTATAAAAAGCTATATGCTTCAGAGGAAGAACAAGCTGTTAATTGGAGTCTTTGGGGATTTATGAGAGAAGATACAGACAAGAAAGTTTGGATAAGATGGCATCAAGACGAAGAAGAATTTCTGGCGTATGACTTTTCAATTGATGTAGGCGATAGTGTTTTAGTAGGAGTTGATAATCCAGAGTATTTACATGTTGATTCAATAAGTGAAGTTGTGATTAATCAAAACCCGCGAAAAAAATTCTGGCTATCCGCTGTTAATTATCCAACTTATTATAAAGAAATCTGGATTGAAGGAATTGGAAGTAGTAAGGGAGTCTGCTGGAGTGGTTCCGTATTAGTTGTTGGGGGATGGTATCGGCTTTTATGTATGCATGAAAATGAAACATTAATATACTCAAATCCAAACTATGAATCTTGTTATTTGATAACGGACATTAATGAAATTGAAAATCTAAGCTTGAAGATTTTCCCCAATCCCGCCACCACCCAAACCTGGCTGCAACTACCCGAAAACAGGGCACTTTCAAAGGTACAGTTAGAGCTTTACAGCCCTACTGGCAGGCTGCTGCACAAAACAAAGCCCAGCAGTAATTTTCATAAGATTGATGTGGCACATTTGCCCAAAGGCATGTATTTGGTGCGGGTGTGGGATGGACATAGGTGGTACGTAGAGAAGCTGGTGGTGCAGTGATTCTATTTAAGATTTCAATTTATTAGTATATTTGAGGATATGAAAACAAAACTATTATTATCTGTTATGACGATTCTGAGCCTTTGTTTATCATCTTTCATAAGTAAATTATATGCGCAAAATGGCAGGGAAAGCTTAATAATAGATAATTGTAACTATAGCCCCAAACGGGTGATATACTTCCAGCCAACAAAAGCTCCTAAAAGTTATGGAATAGGCTTTGGATTCTTTGGGCCAGAAATCTATTGTAATTTAGAATGTCGTAGAGATTCGTATGGTCTGGGGATACAACTTATTGGCCAGGGTCTGTTCCAATCCTTTATGATCAATAGTTTTGATTTCGAAAAGTTTGTAGGCCAGTCTACCCAAAATAGAATTCCCAAAACAAGTCATACCGGAATTCTCATTTCAATATTTGGCACATATACAGAAAACATAAATGGAGTTTCAATATCAGCTTGGATGAGTGGTGGAAATGAAGTAAATGGACTATCTTTTAATCTTTTATGGAGTATCTATCAAAAATCAAATGGAGTAGTAATAGCTACAGTAAATCATATTAATATCGGACGTGGACTTCAAGTAGGATTGATCAATAAAGCAAATAACTTTAGAGGTATTCAGATTGGTTTGTGGAATAGAAATGATAAGCGTTCGTTACCATTAATTAATTGGAGCTTTTGAATCAAAAGAGATATCAAACTTGCGGGCTTTGACCAACTCAAATTGTTCATGTTTTTTATTTTATTGACTGGCAATTTAATCATATTGATCATAATCCTTTTGGGTATCTTGAAGGTGATACCACTTTTCTTGAAAAGTTTCAGGATATGTTTATGTTTTTAAAAACACACCTTCCTTATGACATGTCAAACGCAGTTTGTTTTTTCACTAGATAGTGTTTCAAATCCCTGTCAGTGATGCTTTTTCCCATCCTTCAGTTCGTTATAAATCCAGGGTTTATGCTTTTACGGGAAAGATATCTATATTCATTTCATACAGACCTGACAGTTGTCTGGCTGATTTCGCAGATATTCCCAGATAAAGTATGGACAATCATAAAATACGATCTGCGTTAATCTGCCTTGTCTGGGGGAGAAATGTTTTAGAACAAACTCCGTAAATTGATTTGATTGCCCCATAGCTGATTGGTTTTTGGGGAATTGAATAGAAATCCTATATTTACCGGTTTAAATTGTTTGATAACCAAAAATCATACCTATGAAACGCTTTTGTTTAAGTTTGACAGGAGTATTATTTTCTTTGTTGTTATTGGCCCAGGTACAGCCCGGCGACCCCTGGTTTGGTGAGAGCTGTACAAGTATCATGGCCGGAAAAGCAGCCACTGTAGACGGATCAGTGATCACAGCACATACCTGCGACGGCAACTACCGCACCTGGCTTCGCATGGAAAAAGCTGCCGAACATGCCGATAGCGCTACACATAAAGTTTACAAAGGTACTTTGCATACCGAAACCCCATGGGATATGCGAAAGGTTGAACTTGCAGGGGAAATTCCACAGGTAGCACAAACATACGCTTACCTCAACACTGCTTATCCAAGTATGAACGAAAAGCAGCTCGCCATGGGCGAGACAACCTTTGTTGGTCCCGATACGCTGGTAAACAAAAACGGGATGTTTCTTATCGAAGAACTGCAGCGTATTGCTTTACAGCGCTGCGACAATGCACGTGATGCCATCACACTGATTGGCGAACTGATCGAAGAATACGGCTATGGCGACTGGGGCGAATGCATCACCATTGCCGACAAACACGAAGTGTGGCAGATGGAAATTCTGGGCGCAGGTCCTGATGAAATTGGCGGTGTGTGGGCAGCACAGCGCATCCCGGACGACCATGTGGGCATCTCGGCCAATATCAGCCGAATTGGAAAAATAGACCGGAAAAACAAAGACTATTTCATGGCTTCGGATAATGTGGAAGCAGTAGCCAAAAAATATGGCCTCTGGGACGGAAAGGGTGATTTTGTTTTCTGGAAAGCCTATGCCGATCGCGACAAACCTTTTATGATCAGAGAGTTTTACGTATTAAGTACTTTGGCACCTTCGCTCAAGCTGAGCATGGAAATGGATGAACTGCCTTTTAGTGTAAAACCTGACGAAAAGGTGAGCCTGCAAACCATTTCCGAATTGTACCGTGCTACCTACGAAGGCACACCCTATGATATGACCCAAAACATCAAAATGATTAAAAAACGCTACGAAGACCGAAAAGTGGTTGGTGAAGATACCATAATCAGTCCCATTGCAAATGCGTGGCCTACAGGCGATTTCAGGAATACGATCAACTTTCTGGCTCCTGGTACGATTGAGTTTCAACGGACTGTAGCTGTTTCGTGGTGCTCCTATTCGCATATTATTCAGTTGCGCGACTGGCTTCCGGATGAGGTGGGCGGTGTGGCCTGGTTTTCTTTCGATAATCCTGCCGAAAGTCCGCGCATCCCGATCTTTGCCGGCACCTCCGACTTGCCAGAAAGCTTTAATTACTGTGGCCAAAAGCGTTTCCGTGAAGATGCAGCCCTTTGGGATTATCGCAAAGCCAATAAACTGGCTACTGTAAGCTGGGGAAAAACCAAAGATACCATAGAAGAAGCGGTGTTGTGGTTCGAAGAAAAGGCAGCAGGCGAATTGCCACTTGTTGAAAACAAAGCTGCCGAACTTTTGCAGGAAGGCAAAAAGGAAGAAACTGCCGAATACCTCAAAAACTACACACGCGATTTTGAAGCGGCTGCAAAAACACGCTGGGAAAGACTGGAAGAGCGTTTCTGGGAAATGTTTGGAAGAGGATTTTAATATTACCCTCTAACTTGAAAATGCAAGTACATAACTTTAGAGTCTGATTTTAATAAGTTTGAAAAGGTTTGTGTAAGATTTTTGCTGGTTTTTGTAACCAGATAAACATGGCTGCGTCAAATGGTTGAATTCAATAAAAAATGAACCTTAATTTTTAATACCATGATTGACGTAACAGCTATTATGATTACCGGCATTGTGTTTGCCACCATCTACGGACTTTTCTTTTTGTTTATCCGCCGCCGCGAAAGACTTACACTCATCGAAAAAGGCATGGACGCCTCTATCTTTTATCAAAAGGATAAAAACACTTCCTATATCAGCCTGCGTTATGGCATGTTGTTTATTGGTGTTGGTGTTGGAATTTTATTGGGAAATATTCTTGCTGTAACGACAAACCTTTATGAAGAGGTAGCCTATTTCTCGATGATTTTCCTTGGAGGAGGAATCGCTTTGGTAGCCAATTATCTTATAGAGAAAAAGGAAAAAGCCAATCAGCAATGAAACGAATTGTAAGTTTGATCATCCTGTTGCTGGGACTTGCGCCTTTGGTGCAGTCTCAGCATAATTTTAATGCTTCGAAGGCCGACAGTCTTTTTCAACTGTTGCAGGAAAACCAGCGCTGGATGGGCGCTGTGCGGATTCAAAAAAATGGCGAACCGATCTATCAGCATGCCATTGGGTGGGCCGATATGGAAAAACAAATTCCAAATACTGTGCAAACCCGTTTCAAGATTGGTTCACAAACCAAAACATTCACAGCTGTGATGATCCTGCAATTGGTGCAGGAAAACAAACTGAAAATGGACGCCCTGCTCTCGCAGTTTTATCCTGAAATTCCAAATGGGGAACAGATTACAATAGCGCATCTTTTAAGGCATCGCAGCGGTATTTACAACTTTACCAATGATACTGAATATCTCACGTATTACACTGATCCTGTGGAGCGAAAGGATTTGCTGGAAAAAATTGCCGGCTATCAGCCTGTTTTTGAACCAGGAAGCAAGGCCGAATACAGCAATTCGAACTACCTATTATTAGGTTATATCCTTGAAGCAATCACAGAAAAGGACTATGCAGAAAACCTGAAAGAGCGGATTGCTGAACCACTTGGCCTTGCCAACACTTTTTACGGAAGCAAAATCAACCCTGAGGCATCTGAAGCGTATTCATATAAATGGCAAGGTGATCATTACACGCTTGAAAACGAAACAAATATGCAGATTCCGCATGGTGCCGGAGCTATTGTTTCAACCGTTGAAGACATCACACTTTTTTTGGAAGCCCTTTTCAATGGGGGTTTGCTTGCAGAGGATCAGTTTTCTGAAATGATTCGTCTGGAAGATGATTTTGGATGTGGATTGTTTGTGCTTCCTTTTTATCAGCATCTAGGATTAGGCCATACTGGAGGCATTGATGGTTTTAGTAGTATGATGGCTTATTTTCCGGAAGAAAAATTGGCTGTGAGTTTACTTTCCAATGGTGGCCGCTATTCGGATAATGAAGTGATGATTGCTATGCTAAGCGAGTATTTTGGTATGGCTTACAATTTACCCGAATTTACGGAGGTGCAGGTAAGCAAGGATTTGCTTGAGCGCTACGAAGGGGTTTATGCCAGTCCGTCGTTCCCCTTGAAGCTTAGCATTCGCCATCTGAACGGTCAGCTGGAAGGGCAGGGCACCGGCCAGCCGGCTTTTCCGCTCGAAGCCGCTAATGACAGCACTTTTCGCTTTGATATGGCTGGCATACGTATACTTTTTCATTCTGATAGTTTGACACTTTATCAGGGTGAAATGACCATACCAATGGCCAAAGAAAAAGTAGAGTAGCCAAACAGAATGATGTTTTTAGTTGATTGCCGGAATGAATAGTTCCGGCTTTTTTATTTTCAAGGCAAAGACATACCAACGCTTGCAATATAAGCTAAAAGCAATTTTGACTACGTTGACGTTGATAAGAAGCCTTTAGGCGAAAGGCATGTTTTGATCAATCAAACTCATTTAGTTGATCAGCTTAATTTATACTGTTTCTAAATTAACAAAACCGTTTTATACAATTGAAAATCTTAATTTTATGCTCATATTTAGATTCATCCTAAATAGCCTGTTTTCTTTTCTGGCCGCTTAATATATCTATACATTTGCATATATCTATTTGTTAAAACTGTAACAGTAAGGGTTAACTGAAAATCAACACGATATGTCTTCAATGAAAAACTTTACCACGGCAATCACCTTTTTCCTGGCTATTATAGCACCACTGGTGATTGTTACGGTGGCGCTGCGACAGCCGGACGGCGAAAATGCTCAGCTGGAAGCGCTAAAAGCCAAGTACCCGATCGAACATCAGGCGGGAGTGGACCACAGCAAAATGGAAATCCTGCAGCAGGACTTTCAAAATCCGCATGAAATCACAGCAGCTTGTTTGAGCTGCCATACCGAACGCGGTCATGAGCTGATGCAAAGTGCTCACTTCACCTGGGAGCGCGAAGCCTATATTCCGGGGCGGGGCGTAACCTATCTTGGGAAGAAAAACCTGCTCAACAACTTTTGTACGGGTGTGCAATCCAACGAAGGAAGCTGTATGAAGTGCCATGCCGGCTATGGCTGGGACGACAAGGAGTTTGACTTCGAAAATCAATACAATATTGACTGTATCGTTTGTCACGACAATACAGGAACTTACAAAAAAGCCAGCGGTGGAGCGGGTTATCCGGTAATGGGCGAAAACGGCCCCGATTTCAAAAATATCCTGGCAAATGTTGGTCAGCCAAAAAGCGAAAACTGCGGGGCCTGTCACTTCACAGGAGGTGGTGGCAACAACGTAAAACATGGCGATCTGGAGATGGCACTGCTTACCGCCGGACGCGATGTGGATGTGCATATGGGGGTTGATGGTTCGAATATGAGTTGTGTGGATTGTCATACCGCCGAAAACCATGTGATGAAAGGCCGTTATTATGGTGTTTCTTCTACCAATACCCAGCGCATGAGTTGTGAGGAATGCCATACGGAATTTCCACATCAAAAATCTATTCTCAATGAGCATTCCATCAAGGTTTCTTGCCAAACCTGTCATATACCGGTTTATGCCAAAGTGAATCCTACCAAGATGTATTGGGATTGGTCAACTGCTACCCGGAAAAAGGATGGCAAAGGCTTCGAAGTACTTGATGAGGAAGGCAATCAGGTATATGCCTCCATCAAGGGTGATTTTGAATGGAAGAAGAATGTGGAACCAGAATATATGTGGTTCAACGGAACAGCTGATCACCATTTGCTAACGGATAAAGTGGATACCACGCAGCCTTTCCTAAAAATTAACACTTTGAATGGTGAGTACCGCGATCGCGACAGTAAAATTGTTCCGGTAAAAGTACACCGTGGCCGTCAACCTTATGACACTGAAAACCTTACTGTGATACAAGCAAAACTCTGGGATAAAGAAAAGGGAAAAGGCGCACTATGGCTTGATCTGGAATGGGAACGTGCCATAGAAGAAGGTATGGCGTATGTAGATATGCCTTACAGCGGCAAGCACGACTTTGTTGCAACAGAAATGTATCTTCCTGTAAATCACATGGTTTCTGATGCCAGTGAAGCAGTAAGCTGTAAAGAATGCCACACACCCCAAAATGGTCGGCTGGCAGCACTTAACGATTTTTATATGCCCGGCCGCGACCGCAACGAAATGCTCGATTTTGCCGGCAGGATGTTGTTGATCCTTTCGCTGATTGGTGTGGCAGTGCATGCAATAATTCGCATCCTATCTGCCCGTAAACGTAATCTGGCCCAAACCCGTTAAAAACAAAACCCATGAGTAACAATACAAAAAAAGCATATGTTTATAAAGGATTCGAGCGCTTCTGGCACTGGAACCAAAGCCTGCTAATTTTCCTGCTTGCCCTCACAGGCTTCGAGATTCACAGCTCTTTTAACCTGTTTGGTTACGAAACAGCCGTTGACCTCCACAACAAAGCCGCCTGGGCCTTTATCATTCTGATCATTTTTGCTATTTTCTGGCATTTTACAACAGGAGAATGGAAACAATACATTCCAACTACGGAAAACTTGCGGGCGCAAGCCGAGTTTTACCTGTTTGGTATCTTTAGAAACGCCCCTCACCCCACAAAGAAAACAGTTATTTCAAAGCTTAATCCATTGCAAAGATTGGTTTATCTTGGCCTTAAAGTGCTGATAATTCCAGTAATGGTAGCATCGGGTTTGCTATATATGTTCTATCGTTATCCCCAGGATGGCGGCATCGAATTCATCAACATTGATAACCTGGAAATCATTGCGCTGATTCATACTTTTGGAGCTTTTATTTTGATGGCATTTGTGATTGTACACCTCTATTTAATTACGACAGGACATACAATTACATCAAACCTCAAAGCAATGATTACAGGATGGGAAGAACTGGATGAGGAGGATAATGAAGCTGCAAAAACGGAAAATAAAGCTGCAAAAAAGTAATATTATGAGAAGAATCAAATTACATTTACTATTCTTGCTGTTGGGCGGTTTTGCCTTACTGTCAGGTTGTAGTCAGCAGAATGATAAGTCTGTTTTATCACCACTCAATACCATTTCTGGTGGAGATATGGCAGCCTATTTTGAACAACACAACAATTATATCAATAGTCCGGCTGCTCCGGCAATCATCAATGCGGCAGATATTTACCTCAATCGCAAGCAAAATATCAAAATAATCGACCTGCGACCTGAGATCGAGTTTGAATCGGGCCATATAGAAGGTGCGGTTAATATTCCTACTAAAGACCTGATGAGTTATTTCCGCAACACTATTGATGCAGCGGCTTTTGATACGATTGTTTTGGTTTGTGCCAAAGGACAAACGGCAGGTTTTGCTACCGGATTGCTTCGCCTGCTGGGGTATGACAATACCTTTAGTCTGCGTTTTGGAATGAGTGCATGGAATAAAGCTATTGCCGAAGCCGGATGGGATAAAAGTATTGGTAATGAGTTAGTTGGTAAACTGGAAACCGAAAGTCATGCCAAACCAGCCAAAGGGAGTTATCCTGAAATTGAAAGCACAGCAAGCCTGCCACTTGAAATTGCCTTTGAACGCGCGGATACCTTACTAAGCAAACCAAGCAAGACCTACTTAGTAGATTATAAAGCTATTACGGATAACCCCGGAAAGTATTTTGTAATCAATTACTGGCCTGAGGATAAATACCTGAATCCAGGCCACTTGCCCGGTTCGATGCAATACACACCAAAAAAAGCCTTACTCACCACTACCGATCTGAGCACTTTGCCAACAGATCAACCCATTGCAGTGTATTGCTTCACCGGACAGCATAGCGCTACTGTTGTGGCTTACCTTAAAATGCTGGGCTACGATGCCTATTCTGTGAAGTTTGGCAGCAACGCCTTTATCAACGAAACACTGAAACAAACCGAAAAGAAGGCCGGTCATTACTGGTCGGATATTCATAAAAATAATTTACCCTTATCCACTGCCGCACAGCCCGCTGCTAATGATGCACCGGCTGTTGAGATTAAATCTGTGCAGGGTGGATGCTAAAAACATACATGCAATGGAACAAAAACCTAAACCGTATATGAACCCATACCTGGCCGGATTTCTGCTGGGTTTGGTTTTGTTGGCTGCATTTTTCATCACCGGGCGCGGACTGGGCGCCAGTGGGGCAGCTAAAAGTGTTGTAATAGAAACAATTGGAAATATTGCACCGGATTATGCGGAGCAAAACTCCTTTTATGCATCTTTTTTTGCCACCGGCGATGGACGGCCAATGAAAAACTGGCTGGTTTACCTTACGCTGGGTGTTTTGGGTGGTGCTTTCTTTTCCGGCTTTATGTCGGGGCGGGCTGGTTTTGCCATCGACAAAGGGCCGCGCATCAGCAATGCTACAAGACTAATTTTTGCTGGTTTGGGAGGGATGCTTTTTGGCATTGGAGCCCAATTTGGTCGCGGCTGCACGAGTGGTGCTGCCTTGAGCGGAATGGCTGTGCTTTCCACAGCTGGATTCCTTACGATGATAGCCATTTTCGGCACAGGCTTCGTCATTGCTTACTTTTTCAGAAAACTTTGGATTAACGGATAAAACTAGAAATTATGGGACCCTTAATTCCTCAAGGATTTGTAAACCCCGACCTGAACCTTTTCTTCGCTTTTGTGATTGGTTTGGGTTTCGGCTACGTGCTCGAGCAGGGCGGATTTTCCAATTCGCGCAAATTGGCGGGTGTTTTTTATGGCTATGATTTTGTGGTGCTGCGGGTATTTTTTACCGCTGCCATCACCGCTGCCCTTGGCCTGTTGCTGTTTAACTATATGGGCTGGGTAAACTATGATTTACTCTATATCAACCCTACTTTTCTGTGGTCGGCTCTTGTGGGTGGTGTGATCATGGGATTTGGATTTATTTTAGGTGGTTTCTGTCCCGGAACGAGTATGGTGGCTGCTGTTATCGGTAAAATTGATGCCATGGTATTTGTGCTGGGATTGATGATAGGTATTTTCTTTTTTGGTTCATTTTATGATGCCTTTGCACCGCTATATACCAGTGGCGATTTGGGCAGGATTTTTATTTTTGATACCCTTGGCATGAACCGTGAATGGTTTGTGTTTTTACTTGTGCTGGTTGCCCTGGCTGCTTTTATCGTAACACGTAAAATAGAAGACAGGGTAAATGGTTTGGAGCCTAGCACAGGTTTATTGGCTCCGCTTTATGTTGGCCCGTTTTTCCTGATGTTAGGAGTGGCTGTGCTGCTTTTGCTGCTGCCTGAAAGCCCGCGAGCCAAATGGTTCGAAACGGATGCTCAAACCCTCCTGACAGAAGCTGCCGAAGGAAAACAATACGTTGATGCGGATGAACTGGCTTATAAATTGCTCAATCCTAAAGAAAACAATTTTGTGATGGTGGATGTACGCAACGATGAGGCCTTTGCTGAGTTTACGCTGCCCGGAGCTATTCATATTCCAACTGCTAAAGTGCTTGATATGGGATATAAAAAACTTTTGCAGGAAAAGAAGCAACCAGTCTTGTTTTTTGGCTTTGACGATACCGATGCCAATCAGGCATGGCTTGCCTTGAGAAGAAGCGGGCTTGAAGATATTTATGTACTCGAAGGTGGCTTGAATAGCTTTTTCTACCAAATTTTCCAGGCGGAAAACAAACCCGTAAAACATAACGAAATGCAACAATTTAAAGCACGTTTTATTGAGCGGGCTCGTGAAGCTTTCCAGTCTGGGGAGGCCGCACAAAAAATCAATAAGAAAGCCAAGCCCGTTACAACAATTGTTGAAATGGAAGCCCCACCGGCTGGTCAGGGAGGGTGTTAACATAAAAAAACTTGAATGATGAATACAATTAATGATAAAATGCTTGCCAATGCCGCGCTACTTTTCGTGCTGGTGTTGGTGTTTGTTATCTTGGTGCAGTGGGTGCTGGCACCTTCTTATAGCCTCACTAACAAAGCAGTGTTGGAGCAAACCTCACAGGAAACTATCCTGGTGAAACCACAACAGTTAAAAGCCATGCAGGCCGATCAGTCGCTGAAGGCATTTACACTACTCGATTTGAGTGGCAAACTCACAAATACAGAAGCATTTGGTTCAGTACTGACAGTACCTTTTGCTGAATTGCTGGATTCGGATCAGCTGAAAGCCATTAAAAAATCAGATCAGCTGTTGGTGGTTGGCGATAAGGAATCGGAAGCACTCATGGCTGTGCAGTTGCTGTTGGCAAAAGGCGTAACAAATATTGCCGCTCTGGCTAATGATGCTGTTTTTACGGATAAGGTGCTGGAACAGGAATTACAAGCTGAGTTTTACGATGCCCATGCCGAAAAAGCCCGTTTTGATTTCGGAAGGTTTTTAAAAGCCACCGGAAACGGGCAGCAAAAAGAAGCCAAACAAGCCGAAGTGCCCGGCGCTGTAAAGGTTGTGGCAGCTGCTGGTGGGTGTTGAGGCTAATATATGCATTTGAGGTGCAGTTTAATGAATCCTGTTTGCTAAAGCTATCAACTATTGACAATTATTAAAACAGCTTGACACATACGGATAAAATTATTAATTTTGTACGTATATTAATAAGCAATGGATACAAAACTCACCCTTAAATTGGACAAAACCGTCATCGAACAGGCCAAAACTTACGCAGCTTCGAAAAATCGTAGCCTTTCGCGCATTATTGAAGCTTATCTAAAAACACTTGTTAGTCAAGGGCAATTAGAAGGCGATGGTGATATTCAAATTTCTCCTTTTATAGAAAGTATGGAGACTGGAACCAAAATTCCGGTTGATCTGGATTATAGATCTGAATTTTTATCTCATTTGGAAGATAAACACGATTAACAATGAGATTATTCTGGGATACTAACGTAATGCTGGATTTATTGGGGGAACGTGAGCCCTTTTATCTTTCAGCAGCTAAAATTGCCACATTGGCCGACAAAAGATCACTTCAGATCGTAGTTTCGTCATTGTCTTACGCAACGATCAGTTATTTCCTCACAAAATATTATGGCTTGGAAAAGACAAAAGAGAAGCTTCGGAAGTTTAAAGTAATTTCAGAGATAAGTGCTTTAGATGAAGTAATTATTGAAAAAGGCCTAAACTCAGATTTTTCAGACTTTGAAGATGCGCTTCAATATTTTTGTGCATGGCAATCCTCTTGCGATATAATCATTACAAGAAACGGAAAAGACTTCAAGAAATCTGCAATACCCGTGATGTCTCCGGATGAATTTTTGAGTGGTTTAGTGAGATAGATTCATCAAGGGGGTAAGGTATGGTAGCTGTCGTTTTTTAACGTAAAACGTTTATAGATAGTTGGAAATAGAAAGGCTCTAATACCCATTAAACCTCACCACCTCCTCAAAATTTTTTCTGATTTTTTTGCGTAGGCGATAATCTTCTGGTGCATAGCCCAGTGTGATTAAAAGTGCCAGACTTTTGTTTTTAGGGATTTGCAGCAGTTTTTTCACACCGTCTTCATCAAACCACCCGAGCATACAGGTTCCCAGCCCCAGCTCAGTGGCTTGCAGACAAAAATGCTCGGCTGCAATGCCGATATCCATCAGCGGAAACTCCTTCTTTTTGAGTCTGCCACCGAGCTCGGTGAGCAGTTTTGGTTTTTCCATTACCATAGCAATCACTACAGGAGCCTGATCTACAAACAGATTGAAGGAGTTGAGCGGACCACTGCTGAGGGGTGCAAGTTGTTTTAGCAATGCAGGATCATTTACTACCACAAAAGTCCAGGGTTGGCTGTTGCTGGCCGAAGGAGCCAAGCGGGCAGCGTCGAGACAAAGTTTGAGTTTTTCTTCCTCAACCGGCTTGTCAAGGTATTTTCGCACGCTCTGGCGCTCCAGTATCAAATCCTGAAACTTCATGGTCGTATTCGTTTGAAGTGAAAATCCTGCACCTTGTTGCCTGCTGTGTTTTCAATTCTGACCATTAGCGTGCTATCGTTTTCGAAGGTATAAACAATGCGGTTTGGATAGTCGTGTGCCAGGTTTTCGAAAATCCAGCGGTTGCCCGATTGATCATTCAGGTTAAAAGTTATGCTTTGTCCATTGTTTTGTCCGTAAGCAAGCGCCTCATAAACCCAATTACCTTCTTTTTGTCTCAGGCGCATGGTTTCCAATATCAGGGTATCATTTCCTTTAATGGTAAACCCTTTTCCTGTCAGGTTTGAGTCGGCCATCAAAGTCCATTGTTCGTAGAAAAGTGGCCCTTGTTCGGTTTTCCATAAGCCTTCCAGGCTGTATAAATTTGTGGAAGATTGCTGGCAACTTAACAAAACTCCCAATACTAAAACCATGAAGAAAAGCCTGAAAGCAGGACGGAATCTCATGTGTTTACATTTTTTGTTGCAGCCTTTGCTGGAGTTCAGCGGTTTGGTTTTCGAATCCCTTTTTGCCGAGCAGGGCAAACATATTCTTTTTGTAGGCTTCTACGCCAGGCTGGTCAAAAGGATTTACTTCGAGCATATAACCACTTAGGGCACAGCCCATTTCAAAGAAATAAATCAATTGGCCAAATACATCTTCCGATATTTCAGGAATACGAATGCGGAGGTTTGGCACGCCTCCATCCACATGGGCTAATGTAGTTCCCAGCTCAGCCATCAGGTTTACTTCCGAAAGACGCTTGCCTGCTATATAATTCAGTTGATCCAGATCAGAATCTGCTTGTGGGATGCGTAATTCATGTTTGGGTTTTTCAAGGGAGATCACAGTTTCGAAAAGGTTGCGCAATCCGTCCTGAATGTATTGTCCCATCGAATGCAAATCAGTTGTAAAACCAACCGCTGCCGGAAAGATACCTTTTTGGTCTTTGCCTTCGCTTTCGCCATAGAGTTGTTTCCACCACTCGCTGAAATAAAATAGCTTTGGTTCATAATTAACCATAATCTCATTGGTGCGGCCACTGTGATACAAGGCTTGACGCGCAGCAGCATATTGAGCAATAGGATTACCGTGAATTTTTTGTACAGCACGGCTCATGGCTTCCATTTTGCGGGCGCCGGCAATTAATTCATGAATATTTATTCCGGCCATGGCAATGGGCAGCAAACCCACAGGTGTGAGCACCGAATAGCGTCCTCCCACATCATCGGGCACCACATAACTGGTATAGCCTTCGCTGTCGGCCAACTGCTTGAGGGCGCCGCGCGACTTATCGGTGATGGCCACAATACGTTTACGGGCTTCTTCCACACCATATTTTTGTTCGATATGGGTGCGCAACATCCGAAAGGCAATAGCAGGCTCTGTTGTTGTGCCTGACTTGCTGATCACGGCCATGCTATAGTCTTTGTTGTTGAGGTAATCGAGCAATTCGGCCAGGTAATCTTCGCTGATATGATGACCGGCATATAGGATTTGCGGGGCATTTGCTTGTGTTGCGAAATAGCTGTTCAGGGCTTCAATCACAGCGCGCGCACCAAGGTAGGAGCCACCGATGCCAACCACAACAAATACTTCCGATTTGGCTTGTAAGCTTTTTGCATGGGCACTGATTTGGTCGAGCAATTCATCTGAAGTGGACGAAGGCAGGTTAACCCAGCCCAGGAAGTCATTTCCATCTCCGGTTTTATTGTAAATCTTGCGATAGGCCGAGATAATCTTGCGATCATAATTTAATAGTTCTTCCTTAGGGATGAAGCTGTAAAGCTGATCGAGTTCTAATTTAAGATTGATCATAATACTGGTTTTTGAGGCGAGTAATTTGCTGTGCGAAAATACGAATTAATGTTTATGCAATAATTTGAAATAGTTTGTTAGGCTTGATTCAGCAAAAACGTTTGTCGAAGTACAAAAAAAAAGAGGCGGGAACCACTCCGCCTCTTTGAACCAAAAACCAAAATTTATGAAAACCTTTTAACGCACAATGTGTATTACATAAATTTGTGGTAAACCAAAATTACATGGGATTGTTAAGAACTGATGCAAAAATATATCAAAAAAGTCCGATGGATTGTTAATGAAATCTAACAGTTGTTAACAATTGTTAACGACCTGTTATTCATGTAGATGAATGCGCTAATTTTGCTTTATGAATAAACAGTTAATCGCCGGAATTATTGTTGTGATGACCATTGCCTTGATTGGTTTAATGGGCATACAGGTTTACTGGATCGGCGATGCTATAAAAGTAAAGGAAGCTACATTTGTTCGTGATGTAAATCAGGCTGTTTCGCATGTAGTGGTATCACTCGAAAAAGAAGAGATGCAGCGGCAGTTTCAAAGGCAGTTACAGCTGATGAACCGACGTGCCAATATCCTTTCGGCCTATGATTCGGTGAGCCAAAGCCTGATGCAGGAGCTTCAGGAGCCAATGACACTGGCCGAATACCAGGCTTTTCTAAGGAAAACAGTGATTGCGCAGGATATGATACAGGATATGATTTTAGGTTACAGGCAGGCTTCTGCCGAAGGCAATGAACTTAATCCGGTGCGTATTGATTCTTTAATAAGAACTGAACTCAACAGGCATGGTATTAATACAACTTATGAGTTCGGTATCTACAGCCCGCCGCGCAATGCCATGCTTGTGCAAAAGAGTGGGAGGTATCCTGAGCAGTTGCTTACAGAAGGATTTGCTTTTGAGCTTTATCCAACCCTGGCAAGCCCGCGACAATCGCAGCAACTATTAATGTATTTCCCGAATGAAAGACGTTTTTTGATGAGCCAGCTATGGGATTTACTTGGTATTTCTGGTTTACTGATTTTGATTATTATCCTGAGTTTTTCTGCCACAATTTTTACGATTATCAGGCAAAAGAAACTTTCAGAGATGAAAAGTGACTTCGTGAATAATATGACACACGAGTTTAAAACACCAATCGCTACTATCGGTTTGGCTTGTGAGGCTTTGCGCGATCGCGATGTAGCCAAATCAGAGGACTTGTATAATACTTATATCAGCATGATAAACGAAGAAAACAAGCGATTGGGTACTATGGCAGAACGTATCTTACAATCGGCAGTGATGGAAAAAGGTGAATTGCGTTTGCACAAGGAAACGGTTGATTTGCATGAGATTGTAATGGATGCAGTGAAATCAAAAAAGCTTCAGGCTGATCAAAAGCTAGGAGAAATCATGACGGCTTTTCAAGCTGAAACAACAGCTGTTGAGGGAGATAAGGTTCATCTAAAAAATGTGGTGTTGAATTTGCTTGACAATGCAATAAAATATACTGAAAACAAGCCTTATATACAAGTTCGTTCGCGCAATATCCCTCATGCCATCGAAATCAGTGTACAGGATAATGGCCCCGGCATCAGTAAAGCCAATCAAAAGCGTATCTTTGAAAAATTATACCGTATTCCTACTGGCAATGTGCACAACGTGAAAGGGTTTGGTTTAGGCCTCAGTTATGTAAAAAGTATTGTGGAGCAGCATGGCGGTACAATCAATTTGAATAGTGAATTAAAAAAAGGAACAACATTTTTTATCCGGCTGCCATTAAATGGAGCAGCATTAAAATCATAAAGCTATGGAACAACAAATCAGGGTTTTATTAACGGAAGACGACAAAAATCTGGGCACTATCCTCAAAGCTTATCTGGAGGCAAAAGGATTCCCGACAGTTTTGTGCACTGATGGACAGGAAGGTCTCGAACGCTTTAAAAGAGAAGATTTTCAATTTTGCATACTGGATGTGATGATGCCAGTGATGGATGGCTTTGCCCTGGCAGCCGAAATCAGAAAGCTGGATCAAAAAGTGCCATTGTTGTTCTTAACGGCAAAAACCATGCAGGACGACAAGCTGCAGGGTTTTGAGCTCGGTGCTGATGACTACCTTACCAAGCCTTTTAGCATGGAAGAGTTGTTGATGCGTATGAAAGCCATTTTACGTCGTTCGGCAGAAGATACGGTTAGGCCTACACAGTTTGAACTAGGAGATTTTACTTTTGACTATAACCGGCAAATCCTGCTAAGAGGAAATGAAGAAAGCAAACTCACTTCCAAAGAAGCCGAATTGTTGCGCCTGCTTTGTGAAAATATGAATAAGGTGCTCGACCGTTCAGTGGCGTTAAATAAAATCTGGTACGACGATAGCTATTTCAATGCCCGTTCAATGGATGTTTATATTACCAAGCTGCGTAAGTACTTCAAAAACGATCCTAAAATCGAGCTGATGAATGTGCATGGTGTTGGTTTTAAACTGGTAGTAAACGATTAACGTCCATTTAGATTAACTTTTTCCGGGAGGTGTATGTTTTTGGAAGCCGGAAACAATGCATAAGAGGTGTCATTGATAATGTTCCAAAAGTTATCAGAACCTGGGCCTCTGTCTTTATTGGTAAGCACAATCAATGCTTTTTGCTGACGCATATCTCTTAAAAAGAAAGTCCTGAAGCCTTTCCACCACCCATAATGGTAAACAGTACTATCTGCATTGCCCCGAATGCGCCATCCAAAACCATAATTGTCGGCACGCCGGCGATGGCGCGGACTACCTGGAGTAAAGGCTTCAAGTAGTAAGCTGTCATGCACCAATAGCCCATAATCCAATGCGAGATTAAATTTGTAAAGGTCTTCAACAGTGGAAAACATGTTTTTATCCCCCATCACTCCGTTCAGATAATCATTACGCACTTTTATGGCACGCCATCCCCGATGGTCATGGCCCGGAACCCCAATGTCGATATAGGCCGAAACAACAGTATCGCCGCGCATATTATAAATTTGCGAGTTATTCATCCCCAGCGGTTCAAATACGCGTGCTTCCATAAAATCTTCAAAATGTTGACTACTGACTCGTTCCACCACTGAGGCCAGCAGTGCATAATTGGTATTGCAATAATGGAAGCCCCTGTTGGGCTGGAAATAGGGTGAAGGTTGATATGCTACAAACAGATCAATCATTTTTTCATTCGTCAGCGGGATGGTTTTGTCTCTCCATTTCTCGTGTGCAAGTGATTGATAGCGTGATAATCCAGAGCGATGATTGAGTAAGTGACGGACAGTTACTCCTTCATAAGGCCATTCCGGAATATAATTTCTGATATCCACATCATATTCCAACAGACCATCCTGCCGCAAAATCATTACTGCCATTGCAGTAAACATTTTTGAAACAGAAGCCAGCTCAAACTGACTGTCAATCTGAAGAGAATCACGTTTGCGACGCACATCAGCAAATCCATAAGCTTTTTCAAAAACCAGGCGGCCTTTTTCGGTATACAGCACTGTGCCATTAAATCCGGTTAATCTTACCAGGCGGTTAAAAATACTATCCAGTTGGCGTTGTTTTCGAAGAATTAATAACTGATCCATGTCCCGATACAAACTGTCGGGAGCAACCAAAGGGATGGTGTCGATAGCACTCAATTGGTTTTCGCTTTTTGTTCTACCCTTGCTGCAACTGCTAATTGCAATTGCTGTAGTTAAAAGGACAAAAAGTATAATCAACCGCCAAACCGACATTACGGATACATTTTTAAGGAATAAGAGTGCAAAAGTACAATTTGCATCTTAAAAACCGCTGGCAAACGAGCAGTGTTGTGGCATTATTCAGAAATTTTAAGAATACAAACGGTGCTGATAAATATTATTTGACTGAATACCAGTTGTAGTTAGCAATGTCCTATAATTGGTCAATAAATGTTCTCATTTTATCTGAAACCTCGCCAGCAATCTCGGTAAGCCTTGGGTTTTGAAGTTGCTGCATCATATCTGCCGGTTCCATGGCAGCTACTTCTACCTTGCCGTTTCCCTGATCAATGACCACAATATTGCAAGGAAGTAAAACGCCTAAATGTTCTTCGAGACCCAGCGCTTCAAAGGCAAAATGCGGATTACAGGCTCCAAGTATGGTGTAGCGCTTGAATTCGGCGCCAATCTTTTCTTTCAGGATTTTGTCAACTTCAATTGTGCTAACAATTCCAAAACCCATTGATTTGAGTTGATCCTCAATGCGTTGAACAAGATTGTTATAATCCTCTTTCAATGTTTTACTGATAGCGTATTGCATAAGTGTTTTTTATATTTAACCAACAAGGGCCTGCTTTTGTTTGAATGAAAGCTATTCTCCTTCTTGTAATATTTGAAAACCTCCAGTGATGAGTATTTTTGCATCTGGTGCAAAATCCTCGTAATTAATTATAGCCACAAATCCATTCGCACTTTCGCCAGTGATGGCTTGTTTTTTCTCAAAAAACCAACTACCATTTTCTTCTTTTTGCAAAACCAGAAGATAATTTTTTTCATCCGATTCAAGAAATGCCGTTTCCGGTAGGGCTGGCATTTGTTTGCTTTCAAGCTGAATGTTGGCATGCAGAAACATTCCTGGCATAAGCATTACTTCCGGATCAGGAACGAGGCCCGCATAAACTTTTACAGTACGGTTATAGGCATCTATTTCACGACCGATTGTTTGAATATTTCCGGATATCTGCTTGTTTGGCCTATCAGGAAGAACGGCCTTAAGTGGTAAGTTTTCGCTGAGTTTTTGGATATCTTTTTCAAAAACGTCTAATTTTAATCGTAGTTTTTCCAGGTCAACCACATGAATCAAAAGGTCTTCGGGTGCAATCCACTGACCTTTGCGACAGTTGATATCAGTTATAGTGCCATTTATCAGACTTTTTACCTTAATTGTTGCACTAAGGTTTTGTGCCTCTATTGAAGAAGGTTCAATTTGCAGCAGGCGAAGATTTTCAGCCAGGGCGTTATATCTGGCCACGGCCGAAAGGTAAGCGGCTTCAGCCATTTGCAATTCACTAGTTGAGACTATCTGATCTTTGGCTAAATTTTGCTTTCGTATCCATTGTTCTTTAAGCTTGTTAACCTCGAAGCCTGCTTCGAGATAAGCACGTTGCATTTCAACAAATTCAGGATTTTCTAGTATAATCAAGGTTTGCCCTTTGTGTACTTTTTGACCGTTTTCCACAGTAATTTCAGCAACCCGTCCGCCTTGCAAACTTGTAACGTACTGCTCATTGTTTAACGAAGTTTCAATATATCCATTAGCATTTACCTGTTGCCCAAAAGCTTTTGGAGTAATGCTGCCTAACTGAGCTTTGGCTTCTTTGATTTGAGCAGCAGAGAGCTCGATCAACTCATTGTTGCTGGTATTAATATCTGTTATCGTTGAAGAACAGGAACTAATGAAAATCCCAATAAGCAAGAAACCGAATAATTTCATAATAACTGTTGTTCTATTCATTGTTCTGAGGTGTAAAATAATTGATTGATAATACGATACGATTATATTCATGAATCCAATCGAGTTGATTTTGTTTGATTCGGAGTGATTCCCGCATCAATTGCAAATATTCCAGCAGGCTGATTTCTCCCTGCTCGAGGCTTTTAATGGCTGTGGTTTGTAATTCGTTAGCCAAAGGTTGCCACTCCGAGGTGTAGGAGTCGAGGTTTGTTGCTGCTTGATCCAGCTGGCTATACAGCTGATCCAATGCTTGTTTCCATGCAAATTTGAGTCGTTGCTGCTCAGCTGTTAGTATTTCTGTTTCGATACGGGCAGATTTATTTTGTGCATGCTGCCCAAAAAAGAGCAGGGGAATTTCCAGGCCAAGCTGAAAACCATTATAGGTTTTAGCATTGTTGCCGTTATTGGTTCCGCTAAAAAACTCCAGCTGCAGATCCGGTAGCATTTGCCTGCGACTGATTTTATGCTGCTGCTTGCTGATGCGCAAATCGTTTTCCAGAATGTTATACCACAAAGCCGAACGGGATGAATCAACCAGGGAAATTGGCCTGTATGTATCTGCTAGCGGCAGGTAAAGACTGTCAGTTTGCATCAACGAAGCCAGTTGTTGTTGAGCCAGGTTGAGATTCTTGTTTATTTGTTGAAGCTGAATCTCTGTTTCTGAGCGGCTTGCGCGTGCCTGCAGTAATTCAATACGGTTGCTTTCGCCAGTTTCAACACGTTTGTTAACAGCTTGTTGTAAAAGCCTGTACAGGCTGTCGACTTGCTGATAATGGCTTTGAAGTTCGAGTTGATAGCAGAGTTCATAATAAGCCATCGAAACTTCTTTTTGCAGGTTCTTTTTTACAAGCTCATAGTTTATTACACTTTTATCTGTTCGGAGTGATGCCAATTTGTTTTGGCTTGCATAAACTCCAGGAAAGGCAAAACTTTGCTGAATGCCCCATATTTTGAGCGGCAGTCCGTTATCTGCGATATTGTTTTCATCGAAATTGTAATAGACAGCGGTTTTCGGAAAGTCGAAAGCGGCTGTTTTGCCAAGCGTTGCCTGATCAATACTTAGTTTGGCAGCCTTTAAGCCGGCATGACGATCCAGACTGATTTGCATGGCTTGCTCAAGGCTGATTTTTTCCTGACTCCAAAGATTCCATGGAGCGCTAAACAAGCCAATGAATAAGAGCAGTATTGCAGGGTTTTTCATTGAAGGAAGTGTTGTTTTTTTACGTTCGAAAAGGCAGAAAAGCACCGGAAGTACGATAAGGGTGAGAAGTGTAGCTGTAATCAAACCACCTACAACAACGGTTGCCAACGGACGTTGCACTTCGGCACCTGCAGAGGTGGAAATTGCCATTGGCAAAAAGCCGAGTGCAGCAGCGGAAGCAGTTAATAACACTGGCCGCAATCGTTCTGAGGTTCCTCTGATGATTAGCTCCCTGAAGGATTTGATGCTGCTGTCTTTTTGTAATTCTTTAAAATGCTCGATCAGCACAATGCCATTAAGCACTGCAATACCGAACAAAGCAATGAAACCTATACCTGCAGAGATACTAAAAGGCATATCACGTATGTAAAGCAGCAAAATTCCGCCAACAGCCGAAAGTGGTATGGCAGTGTAAACAAGCAATGCTTCGCGCAACGAATTAAATGCCAAATGTAACAACACAAATATGAGTAATAAAGCAATAGGAACAGCAATCATCAGACGGTTACGCGCCGAACGTAAATTTTCGAACTGTCCGCCATAAGTGATGATATATCCGGCTGGCAAATCAATGTGTTTTTCTATCAAGGCACGCACATCGTCAACCACTGACTCCAAATCCCGGCCACGAACATTTACACCAACCACAATACGCCTGCGGGTGTCGTCGCGTGAAATTTTTGCGGGTCCTTTTGAAAAGTTTACTTCTGCTACTTCGCGCAAGGGAACCTGATGGCCTTCGGCAAGTGGAATAAAGGTATTTCGAAGGTTTTCAATGTCATTTCTGTAATCATTTTGATAGCGTATTACCAAATCGAAGCGTTTCTCGCCCTCGAATATTTCACCTGCTTTGAGACCAGCAAAAGCCATCGAAATAACCCTGTTTACATCATCCACTGTTAATCCGAAAAGTGCAAGTTTGTTGTGATCATATTTTACTGTCATTTCAGGCAGGCCGGCTACTTTTTCCACCACTACATCCGAAGCGCCCTCAACAGGTGTAATCAGGTTTTTGATTTGTTGTGCCAACTGATTGAGTTGATCAAGGTCTTCTCCAAAAATTTTGATAGCCACATCGGCACGTGTACCTGTAATCAGCTCATTAAAGCGCATTTCAATGGGCTGTGTAAACTCATAATCGATGCCGGGAATAACAGAAAGCGCTTCCTTAAAACGATCTGCAAGTTCATCTTTGCTTTTAGCTGTAACCCACTCCGAAGGAGGTTTTAGTGTGATAATAATATCACTTTCTTCCATCGACATGGGATCAGTGGGCACTTCGGCAGCACCGATGCGGCTCACAACCTGTTTTACTTCGGGAAAGGTTTTTAAGATTTCTTCCATGCGAGTGGTTAAAGCAATGGTGCTGCTAAGTGTTGTTCCTGTTTTAAGCACTGGCTGAATCACAAAATCACCTTCATCCAGTGTTGGAATAAACTCTCCGCCCATCCTGCTGAAAATAAAGATAGAAGCTGCCAATAATAATACTGTCAGACTCAATACTGTTCTTTTGTGCGAAAGCGCCCAACTGATAGAGGGCTCATACATTTTATTAAGGAAACCAATCAGATGCGTAGATATATTGTTTTGCTTTTTGGCAGGTTTAAGAAAAAGAGACGACATCACAGGCACATAGGTAAAGCCCAAAAACATCGTTCCTAATAGTGCAAAAGTAAACACCTGCGCCATAGGTGTAAACATCTTTCCTTCGATGCCGGAAAGAGACAAAATGGGAATAAAAACAATGATAATGATCAACTGGCCGAATAGTGCTGAACGGGTTAATTTTCCGGCGCCTTCCAGCGTGATTTTGTCGATTAACTGCTGTTGTTCCAATCCGCTTGTTTTTAGAATTTTATCCCTGTTTTTGCTGATCTGAAAAGCAATAAACTCCACTATTATTACTGCACCATCAATGATTATCCCAAAATCGATAGCCCCAAGACTCATCAGGTTGGCATCCACATCAAAAAGATACATCATACTCAAAGCAAAAAGCAGACTGAGTGGAATAACAGAGGCAACTACCAAACCTGATCGCATATTGCCCAAAAGAATAACCACTACAAAAATCACGATCAAACAACCCAAAATAAGGTTCTCTGCAATCGTATTGGTAGTTTTTTCTATCAAAGCGCTCCGCTCAAGAAATCCGTTGATACGAATACCTTCAGGTAAGCTTTTCTGCACTTCTGCTACCCTTTCATTTACTGCCTTAATTACTTCGTTTGAGTTGGCTCCTTTCAGCATCATTACCTGTCCAAGCACTTTTTCACCCTCACCATTGGCAGTAATGGCACCAAAACGGGTGGCATGCCCGAACTGCACTTGTGCAATATCTTTCACCCTTACAATCACACCATCTCTGTTGCGTACTACAATGTTTTCGAGGTCTTCAACAGAACTGGCCAAACCTTCACCGCGAATAAAATAGCTTTGGTTTTGCTTTTCAATATATCCGCCACCTACAACAGAATTGTTTGTTTCGAGGGCATGATAAACATCGGCAATACTAATGTCCATGGCATGAAGCACTTCCGGATTAACCGCTACCTCATACTGTTTTAAAAATCCACCCCATGTATTCACTTCTACTACACCTGGTATTCCTGAAAGCTGACGACGCACAATCCAGTCCTGAATAGTCCGCAACTCACTCACTGAATAAACATCTTTGTATGCCGGATCAACTTCGAGTATATATTGATAGATTTCACCTAAACCAGTAGAGATGGGTCCCATGAAAGGCGTTCCAAAGCCTGCCGGAATATTTTCAGCCGCAGATGCGAGTTGCTCTGTAATCAGTTGTCGGGGTAGATAAGTTCCCATATTGTCCTCAAAAACCAGCGTAACAACAGATAATCCAAACTTGGAAATCGATCGAATCTCTACCAGACCGGGCAAATTTGCCATCGATAATTCAACGGGATAGGTAATAAAACGTTCAACATCCAAAGTAGAAAGGTTTCGTGATGTAGTAATTACCTGCACCTGATTATTCGTAACATCGGGCACGGCACCAATGGGAATATGAGTTAGCGAAAACAGCCCGAAACCAGCCATGGTGGCGGTAATAAGTAAAACAATCAGTTTGTTTTTCAGGCTGGAACGTATAATATATTGAAGCATAACGCTTTGTGAATTGGTTTTGATCTTATTATTAGTAGTTGTAAAAGTAGTTAAACTATGTATGAATACCAAATGAGGTTAATATGCGGTTCACATGTCCACTTTCACTTTGAAATTAGATTAAATGAATTACCTTTGCCGCTCATTTCCAATACATTTTATGCCTACATTTAACGATCTCGGGCTGAAACCCGAACTTTTGAAAGCTGTTGAAACCCTCGGCTTTAATGAACCCATGCCGATTCAGGCTGCCGTAATCCCCGAACTATTGCAGGAAAAAACAGATCTCGTAGGTCTGGCTCAAACAGGAACCGGAAAAACTGCTGCTTTTGGTCTTCCTTTGTTACACCATGTGCAGGAAATTGCACAAACGCAAGCCCTTATTCTTTGCCCAACGCGTGAGCTTTGTCTGCAGATAACACGTGATCTGGAAAGTTTTTCACAGTTTATGCCAAAAATTGCTGTTACAGCGGTGTATGGTGGCTCCAGTATCGAAAATCAGATTAAGGCATTGAGTAAAAATCCTCAGATTGTGGTGGCTACACCCGGTCGTTTGCAGGATTTGATGCGTCGCAGAAAGATAGATCTGAGCAAAATAAGTTGGGTTGTATTAGACGAAGCTGATGAAATGCTCGACATGGGTTTTCAGGAAGAGGTGGATCTGATCCTGGAGTCTATTCCCAAAGAAAGAAATATCCTGCTTTTTTCTGCAACTATGCCAGCCGAAGTGGAGCGGATTCTGGCGCAATACATGCATAGTCCTGTTGTGAAATCGATGGGCAAACGCAATTCGGGTACAGCCAATGTGCGACACAGCTATTACCTCGTTCATGCCAAAGACCGATATCAGGCCCTCAAACGTATTGTCGATTTTCATCCTTCTATTTACGGAATCATTTTTTGTCGCACGCGCATCGAAACCCAACAAATTGCTGACCAGCTGATTAACGATGGGTATAATGCCGGAGCATTGCATGGCGACCTTTCGCAATCGCAACGCGATCATGTGATGAATCACTTCCGCGAAGGCAATCTGCAACTTTTGGTAGCTACTGATGTGGCAGCACGCGGACTGGATGTGAATAATCTTACGCATGTAATCAATTACAGCCTGCCCGATGAGCCGGAAACATATGTGCACAGGAGCGGAAGAACCGGACGTGCCGATAAAACCGGTGTTTGCATCAGTCTGGCACATATGCGCGAAAAGGGTCGAATCAGACAGATCGAAAAACAACTTTCGCAGCCGATTGCACAGGCAAAAATTCCTACAGGAATACAGGTTTGCGAAAAGCAATTGTTTAATTATATCGACAGGCTCGAAAATGTAGAGGTAAATCATGAAGAAGTGGAAGCCTACCTGCCTGTGGTGTTTCGTAAGCTGGAATGGATGTCGCGCGAGGAAATGATTAAACGTTTTGTTTCGCTGGCTTTCAACAGGTTTTTAGACTATTACCGGGATGCACCGGATCTTAATGTTGACGAAAGTCGCAGCCGTTACGAAGATGAAAGACCTGGCAGAGGGAAGAAAAAATCATTCCGTGAACGTAGTGGAGGTCAGGAAGCTGGGTTTACCAAGCTGTTTTTCAGTATGGGTAAAAAAGATAAAATCAAACCCAATAACCTTATCGGATTGATTAATCAGGTAACGCGTTCACGTGATGTGCGTATTGGTCATATCAAACTGATGGATAACTTTTCTTTTGTAGATATTGATGACCAATCTGTTGAGCTTGTTATGAGTGCTTTTGCCAACAAAAAACTCAATCCTGATAAGGTTCGTGTAGAACGCGCCAGTGAGCGGGATGCATCGGCTAAATCAAAGGGTAAAGCGGTAAAAAAAGAGAAAAGGCGTAAACGTTAGGCCTTTTCTTTTGATTTTGAGCGTTTGATAATTAAGGAATCAATCAGAAATGCCGGGATCACCAAAGCACTGTAAGCCACAAGGTCAAGAGGATCAAAGGTAGAAGGATAAAGCTCAAAATATTGTAGCGTTTCGATGGTGTAAACTGCAGTGAGAATTAATAACAGCGTTATCCATGGGCTGAAAAATCGTCTCCAGGAGTTATTGGAGTGGGTAGTAAACAAACCCCTTATCAGGATGTAGGTCCATGCCGGTCCGACCATATCAATCACCCATGCATTCCAGAATCCACCGGTTTTTATCCATGTAGTGGCCAAACCTGTGCCAAGCATAATTATCATGCTTCCTGCCCAGTAAGGAGCATATTTATTGTGAAGTTGAGCGAGTAACATGTTGATATGATCGTGAATTGAGATATCATGCAATTTAGACAATTTTTGAAGTTCAACTTTAAAATTATCTAACAAATAGGAATTAACAATATTAAACTCACCCCTTCCTCTTCAGAAAATGCTGTGAATTTCCCGGCTCGTGATAGCAGATTTTTTCGCCTATGGCTTCAATCACCTGATTAAGGCTGCTGGTGCTCAGTGCAGGGTCTTTGTCGAGGTTGGGTTTGTTGTTGTACAGCTGATAGTTCACCCTGTTGATTACGGGTGTGATGTTGGGCATCACCACATTGGCGCCGGCCAGCAAACCACTCTGTCGCCCAAGCGGGTCGAGGGTTTCGAGGGCTGTGGAAGACGCCATATTGATATCAGGCATCAGCAGGCGCAAGCTTGCAAGCATCAAAAGGCTCATCCTGAAGCGTTCGGCAGCAGGCCACAATAGCATGAACTTTTCAAAAAGTGGTGTTTCGGCATGTTCAATATAGGGCCCCATGCCAACCATATCAACATCCAGTGCTTTGAAAAAGAGTAAATCGTCGGCCAGGTCAGCAATGGTTTGCCCGGGTAAGCCTATCATTACTCCTGTACCCACCTGATAACCGGATTTGCGCAGATTTTCCAATGCATGAATACGTTTTTCGTAGGCATGTAATTCATTTTCAGGGTGGATTTGATAATACAACGAACGATTTGTTGTTTCGATGCGCAACAGGTAACGATGTGCTCCTGCGTCGTGCCAGCGTTTGAATACTTCATAAGGCTGTTCACCGCACGAAAGGGTAACAGATAATTCAGCATTGGTGCGTTGATGGATGCCTTTTAGTAAACGTTCGATATGGTTTGCAAAAGCAGGGCTGGTTAATTCACCACTTTGAATAACCAAAGAGCCAAAACCTTTTCGCCAGGCAAAGTCTGCAGCCTGGTATACTTCTTCATCAGTGAGGGTGTAGCGGTGTACTTGTTCGTTGGATTTTCGGATACCACAATAATAGCAGTCCTTAGAGCAGATGTTTGATAATTCGATTAGTCCGCGCAGGTAAACTTTTCGCCCGACTGTTGCAGCTTTTACTTCAAGTGCCTGGTTGAGTACTTTTTGAGTATCGCTACCTTGCACCGATAAAAGTTGAATCAGGTCCTCACGCGAAAAGGTTTGCTGCTTAAGCAGTTTGTCCAGCATATCAGCTATTTATTTTGTTTTTGAAGGGTGCGATCACACGATCAAAAATACCATTTACATAAGCTATTGTCATTCCATAATTACTCACCGGAATATTGGCATTTACAGCAGGTTTAAGCCTGTTAATAAGCTGTTTGCGCGTCACCACACATCCACCGCATTGAATAACCATCCGATAGTTTGTGATTTCCGGTATATCAGACAGACCTGCAACCACATCAAAATCAAGTTTTTTGCCACTGAATTCAGTGATCCATTTAGGAAGTTTATGCCTGCCGATATCTTCGCAGCTTACCTGATGCGAGCAGGACTCAAGGATCAATATTTTATCTCCATCATTCAATTCCGAAAGCGTTGGAGTGCCCTGAATATAATGATCAAAATCTCCTCTAAGCCTTGCAAACACAATACTAAAACTTGTAAGGGGTATATGTGCGGGCACGATGCTGTTCACAAATTCAAAAGCCTGGCTGTCAGTAATTACCAGTTGAGGTTCGGGTTGATGTTGCTCGAAATATTGCTTCAAATGGGTTTCTTTGAGCACTATACAAATATTATCATTATCCAACACATCGCGGATAGCCATTACCTGTGGTAGGATCATACGTCCGTCAGGAGCCTCTGAATCAATAGGTGTAACAAGCAATACCACACCATTTGGCTCAACTATTCCACCCAATAATGACGGCTTTTGAAAGGAAGTTTCCGGAATAGTTTTTTTTAGCAATTCGATTAAGCTATCTGTGTGGGTATGACTGGTAACACTAAAATCAAAGACTTCAGCTTTGCTGAAAGCACCGATTTTCTCTCGTGTAAGCTGTTCCAAAGGCTGCAAGTCGCTCTTGTTGTGAACGATAAAATAGGGGATGCTGTAATCACGAAACTGTTTGATCAGTTCTTTTTCATAAAAGCCAAACTCGTTTTTTGTGATTACCAGTATGGCACAATCAATGGTTTTGATGGCATCATATGTTTTTTTCACTCTTTTTTCACCCAACTCACCACTGTCGTCTATTCCTGCTGTATCTACGATGATAGCTGGTCCTATACCAAATATTTCAATAGATTTTTTTACAGGGTCAGTAGTAGTACCGGCTTTTTCAGAAACAATAGCTACTTCTTGCCCGGTCATCAGGTTGATGAGGGAGCTTTTACCGTTGTTGCGCCGTCCAAAAATTCCAATATGTGGTTTTAGATCTCTTCCTTTAGCCATGATAGCATACTTGGGTTTAGTTAGAAATATAAGTCACGCTCACCTTGTTTGATACGTTCAATCCGGGATTTTACTTCCATGATATAACGTTCGTTATCCAGGCTTTCAAGGTTGCGTTCGATCACCTTCCATCCTTTTTCTGCTGTTTCGGGAGTAGCATAATCCACAATGTATTCGGCCAGTGTAAGCATGGCATTAGGCGTACAGAATTTTTTTATGAAACCAGGCACGCTGAATTCCATAAAATGCTCACCGGTGCGGCCTTTGCGGTAGCAGGCAGTGCAGAACGAAGGCAGATAATCGCTGTCGAGCAGCTCGTCAATCACCTGATTTAGGGTACGGTCATCATTGATTTTGAACTGCTCTTTGTGCAGGTTTTGATCCACATGAGGATTTTCGGCATAAGCACCTATCTCCAGTTTAGTACCTGCATCAATCTGCGAACATCCAAATGCAAGCACTTCCTTACGAATTTTCTCTGATTCACGGGCGGTGAGGATCAAACCGGTGTAGGGAACTGCCAGGCGAAGTATTGCTACCAGGCGTGTAAATTCTGCATCTGTCACAAAATATTTGTCCTCCAGATCATATTCTGAAGCATCCTGAATGCGCGGAAATGAAATGGTGTGCGGTCCAACGTTGTAGCAGGCCTCCAAATGATTTACATGGCGAAGAAGCGCTAAAACTTCAAAACGCCAGTCGTATAAACCAAACAATGCACCAAGACCTACATCATCAATACCAGCTTCCATGGCACGATCGAGCGAGGTGAGGCGCCAGTCGTAGTCAGCCTTTTTGCCTGACGGATGAACCAGTGCATAGGTGGGATGATGATAGGTTTCCTGAAAAATCTGATAAGTTCCTATTCCGGCTTCATGAATGGTTTTAAATCCTTCGATATCAAAAGGAGCAGCATTGATATTTACCCGGCGAATCTCGCCATGGTCTTTTTTTACGCTATAAACTGTACGTACAGTTTCAGCTATAAACTCCGCGGAATAGGAGCGATGTTCGCCATAAACAAGGATCAAACGCTTTTGCCCATGTTCTTCCAGGGCTTTCACGTTTTCAATGAGTTCTTCTTTAGTGAGGGTTTTACGAATAGCACTTTTGTTGGAGGCTTTGAATCCACAATAGCGGCAGTTGTTCGAGCAGTAATTGCCCACATATAGCGGAGCAAAGAGCACGATACGTTTGCCATAAACCCGCTCCTTTAGTTCGCGTGCTCCGTTTTTTATGATTTCAATGGATGCTGTATCATCAGCTTTTAGCAAAACAGCAGTTTCTGAAAGACTAAGACGCTTTTTATTGAGTGATTTTTCTACAATCTCTTTTACTTTTTCCGGTGTGCATTCTGCCTGATTGATAAAGTCCCAGATTTCTTCATCATCAATAAAAGGCTGTTGACTTACATCCGGTATTTTATAGTTTTCGGGTGTGAATTTCACGTGGGTATAGTTTTTAAGTTTCTAAAGTCGGGGCAAAGATAAGATGAAAGTAGTACCCTCGTCCGGTTTACTATCTACTTCGATGGTGCCATTATACTGCTCAATCATTTTTTTTGTGATTGAAAGGCCAAGTCCGCTGCCCGTTATTTCTTTTGTTTTGGCATTTTTTATGCGTACAAAATCCTGAAATATCTTCTCAGCATCTTCGGCACTCATGCCAATACCGGTATCCGAAACTTTTATTTCGAGGTCTTTTCCGCGATCACAAATACAAACCTTAACATTTCCACCATCTTTATTGTATTTTACAGCATTGGAAATAAGGTTGTTAAAAACAATTTCCATTTCATCTGCATCTGCCAGCAGCTGAGGGTCGCCCTGAACGTCGAGTTTCATTTTCACGGATCGCTGTATGGCATATGGTTCCATTGTATCCATAGCCATTTTGGCTATTTCCGCCAGATTCACATCACGTAATTTGCGTTCTTTTTTGCCTGACTCTATCTTGGTCAGATCCAGCAGGTCCATAATTAGGTTTCGCATGCCTTTAAGACGGGTAAGTGAGCGGTCGATCATCCGGTCGTAATCGTCTACCTTTTCACCAAATTGTTTTTCCTGCATCATTTTCAGGTAGCCTTCCACAGCATTGATAGGTGATTTAAGCTCGTGCGAGAGAACCGACAGAAACTGAAAACGGATTTGTTTGCCTTCCTCCTGCATTTTACGTGTCATCCGTTTAAGGAACAAATGTTTGGCTACATTTTCAATGGATGATCGCAATTCCTGAGGAGTAAAAGGCTTGGGCATGAAGTTGTAGGCTCCGTTGCGTGTGGCTTTGATGGCCAGGTCGAGTGAGGCGTAAGAGGTGATCATCATTACGGCTACATCAAAATTTTGCTGTTTGATGTACTCCAAAACTTCTATTCCATCCATGCCCGGAAGTTTATTATCGAGCAAAACCACATCCACCGGCTGAGCATTGACCACTTCAATGGCATCTTCACCGGTGCCGGCTTCAATCAGATGAAAGTCAAAGTCTTCATCCATAAAGGGATAGCCTACGGTATAATTGCTCAGGATACGTGTTACGCCAGAGCGGATACCGGGCTCATCATCCACAACAAGCACATGTAAGGTTGCCATGACAGGGTAGCTTTAAAGTTTTAACAGTTTATTGATTTCGCGGTGCAGCTGGTCAGGCCGGATACCTTTTTCAAGGTAGAGGTCAGCTTTAATCCAGTTGCGATCGTTTTCGCTGTAAAGGTCAAAATTGTAGCCTGTTTCGGCGGTAACTGCCGAAGCCAGAATGATCGGTAAGTCAGGATGTTTGCGCTTTGCTTTGTAGCAAAGTATGAAACCACTGTCTTCCTGCTCCATCATCAGGTCAAAAATAGCCAGGTCGGGCTTAATGGTTTCCAGCACTTTTTCGGCTTCGGCCTGGCTTTCGGCTGTTTTAACCCTAAAACCCAGGTTTTTTACCATTGCCTCCATCTGGAAGAGGTAATCTGCATCATCGTCGGCAATCAGAATCAGTTTTTTTTCGTTGCTCATGGTTTTACGATTTTTATCAATTTTTTAGGCCGGATTGCGGGGAATTCGGATTATAAACGTTGTTCCTGTTGGCCCTTTTTCCGGATCATTATTCGATTTTACATCAATTTTTCCTTTGTGCATCTTCACGATGCCGTAGCATAGCGGAAGGCCAAGACCAGTGCCTTTGCCCACCTCTTTGGTTGTAAAGAAAGGTGTGAAAACCTTATCCATATTTTCTGGTGAAATGCCAGTTCCTTCATCGCTGATGGCGATGATTACTTCTTCGTTTTTTTCGCTGATTGCCAGCGTAAGCTCTCCACCTTGCGGCATTGCTTCTACAGCATTTTTTTCGAGGTTGGTAAGCACTTGCATCATCTGATCCGCATCCAGAAATACGTAGGGGTCATTCAGTTCAACCTGAAGTTTTATGGATACATTTTGAGGGCAGATAATACTTTGAATACTTTGGCCAACAAACTTTTCGATATCGGTTTGTGTAAGCCGTACCTGATTTTTGCGGGCAAAATTGAGTAATCCGCCAACTATTTTTCTGCACCGTTCTGCTTGTTCTACAATCAGTTTCAGATCATTTTTAGTGGTATCGTCAGCAATTTCATCCAAAAGCATATTGCTATAAAGGGTGATAACGCCTAATGGATTATTTAATTCATGTGCGATGCCGGCCGAAAGTTGTCCCATATGGGCAAGTTTTTCGGATTGTTTGAGGGCTTCACGGGCGCTGGCAAGTTCCTGGTTGCTCAGGTTTACTTTTTCAATTGACTGATGTAGTTTTTCGATGGTGTAAGGCAAACACATTTCTGTTTCGGCAAGGCCCTGCACAATGGCAATGGCATGTTCAACACAAGTGTCGTAACCACAAGCACCACAGTCGAGGTAGTCGGCAGGGTCGTTTTTGCCCATTTTTTTGAGCACCTCAACTATTTCGTTGGATGAGGGAATATGGGTGCGACGATCCATTTGGGAAAAGCTTGTTGATAAATCAACTTCTTTGGCTAATTCCATATCGGCTTGCCACTGCTCGTGATCGAAATTCTCAAGTTTTTGAGCCACATAATTAGAAATGGACGAACGACGCAAGTATTTTTTTCCTTCTTCACTCATTCCCGGCCCCATGATACATCCTTCACAACAAAGCAATTCCAGGTGACGGGCATTCAAGGCGCCCTGAGCAAATTCATTCAGTGCATCTTTCACGTTGATGCGGCCTTCTGCTACAACAACATCCCCTTTGGTGATATCAGCTTCGATATCCATGTTTTGCAGCAGGCCGTGACTAACAGGGAAAATGGCTCCTTTGGCGGCAAAAGGCGGATCAAAATCCCGGGCAAGGTCTTCATCCGGTTTAATTTGATTACGGCTAAGCAATTCGCGCAATTCTGTAAAAGTGAGTGCATAATCAATTTCGTCTGATTCTGCTTTTTTTGCTACACAAGGCCCAATGAAAACTACCTGCAAATCATCTCCATATTTCTTTTTCAGAAAACGGGAACTGGCAATCATGGGAGAAACAAGCGGCGCAAGATTTCCAACCAATTCTGGCAGGTAGTGTTCTACATAATAGACAATAGCCGGGCAATCAGAAGAGATAATCCCTTTATTGTTATTGTTGCGATAGAGGTCTTTATAGGCAACAGACACCATGTCGGCACCAAAAGCTACTTCGGTAACCAATTCAAATCCAAGTTTTTTAACCATTCCGACAAGGATACGATAATCTTCGATTTCAGTAAACTCAGCCGGAAAACTTGGTGCCAGACATGCTGCTGTACGTTGCCCGCTTTTCAACAATTCACTAACCTCATCAATTTGTTGCAGATACACTTTGGCTTCCTGACGGCACACCCTTACACAATTGCCACAACCGATACAACGTTCACTAAGCACTTCGGCCTGACCATTGATTATCTTGATGGCTTTTACAGGGCATTCACGTACGCAGGTATAACATACCCTGCAACGATCTTTTACCGTAAAAACCAACTGTTTGTGATGTGCATTGTGTGCCATAGCTAAACCACTTTGTTGCTTAGTTTACATCTCTTTTTTGATAATGGGTATGCAACAGTTCATGGCTCTTATGGCCTAAAGGCTTACCCAGGAATTTATCATAAAGTTCAGTAATATAGGGGTTTTTGTGCGATACTTTGATAGCATCTTTTTCATCAATGTCGTAGAGCGACAGCATCCTGGCTTTTACAGCTTCCTCATCTGTTCCGATGGGTTGTCCACCGCCATTGATACAGCCTCCCGGACAGGCCATCACTTCGATGAAGTGTAAGTCGTTGCGCCCATTTCTGATCTCCTCCATCAGTATTTCGGCGTTTTTGAGTCCGCTTACTACAGCAACTCCAACCTCAAGTTCACCAACTTTCACTTTAGCTTCCTTGCGACCTTCCAGTCCACGAACACCTTTTACCTGGAATTTAACCAATTCCTTGCCGGTGATAAAATAATGTGCTGAGCGGATAGCTGCTTCCATCACACCACCGGATGCACCGAATATTTTACCAGCAGATGAACGCGTACCCAAAGGTGAATCAGCCAACTCAGGTTCCAGCTTATTGATATCGATACCATAAAGCCTTACCAAACGTGCCAGTTCGCGGGTGGTGAGTACTGCATCCACATCCGAAATACCATTTTGTGTCATCTCCTCACGCTGCTGTTCAAATTTTTTCGCTGTGCAAGGCATGATAGAAACTGAATAAATGTTTTCAGGAGCAATATTTTCCACTTCAGCGAAATAGCTTTTAATAATAGCTCCCATCATTTGCTGTGGCGATTTACAGCTTGACAAGTTTTCGAGCATATCATGCTGAAATTCTTCAGCGTATTTCACCCATCCCGGACAACAACTTGTTATCATAGGCAGCTTTCCACCGTTTTGAACCCTGTGAACAAGCTCAGACGCTTCTTCCATAATAGTTAAATCAGCAGTAAAGGAGGTGTCGAAAACGAAGTTAAAGCCCATTCTGCGTAAGGCGGCATTCATTAGTCCTATCATATTTTGCCCTGATGGCAATCCAAACTCTTCGGCCAACGAAACAGAAATAGAAGGAGCATATTGTACAACGACAGTTTTATTATTATCGGCCAGCATATCCTTCACTTCAGAAATATGACCTTTTTCTTTGAGTGCTCCTGTAGGACACACCATGATGCATTGGCCACAATTTACACAGGTAGAAAGGTTCAATCCATGATTAAAATTAGTGCCAATAAAGGTTTTGCTGCCTCTGCCAACAAATTCGATAGCAGAAACGCCTTCAATTTCTTCACAAACCCTAACGCATCTTCCGCAGAGAATACATTTCTCGGGGTCGCGTACAATGCTTGCACTGGAAACATCCAGGTTTAGCTTGTTTTTTTGTCCGCTAATTCTTCTTTCACGGATATTGAGGTCTTCAGAAAGATCCTGAAGTTCGCAGCTTCCATTACGTTCACAGTACAAACAATCGTCGGGATGATTGCTAAGAAGCAGCTCTACGATGGTTTTTCTCGATTCGATAACGCGCAGAGAATGTGTTTTTATTTTCATGCCATCCAGCGCTGGTTCAGAGCAAGCCGTAACCAGATTGCGCCGGCCTTCTACCTCTACTACGCACATGCGGCAGGCTCCTGTTGGAAACAAACCTTTCATATGGCAGAGTGTAGGAACGCTCATCCCGTTTTTGTTCAGGGCTTCCAGTATAGTATCTCCCTGATTGGCAGTAATTATGTTATTATTGACTTCTATCGTTAAGTTCATAGTTTCAGGTTTTATACGTTTACACCCATTTAGCTTACCAATACTGCATCAAATTTACAGGCCTCTTCACATGCACCGCAACTGATACATTTGTCTTGAATGACAAAATGTGGTTGTTTGCGTCCGCCAATAATAGCACCTGTTGGGCATTTTTTGGCGCAAATTGTACAACCGGTGCACTTTTCCACATCAATAGTGTATTCACGAAGATTCGTACAAACGCCAGCACTACATTTTTTATCGAAAACATGTTCTTCATATTCTTCGCGGAACCACTTAAGGGTGCTCATGACCGGATTAGGTGCTGTTTGACCCAATCCGCAGAGGGAGGTGTCCTGTATAACCTTACCGAGTTTTTCGAGTTGCATCACACCTTTCATACGGGCAAGCGGCTCATGTGTTTCGCGGTTTTTTGGTTTGCTTGTAATACTCTCAAGGATTTCGAGCATACGACGTGTGCCTTCGCGACAGGGGATACATTTTCCACAGCTTTCGCGCTGGATAAAGTCCATGAAAAATTTGGCTACATCAACCATACAAGTGTCTTCATCCATCACAACCATACCTCCTGAACCCATCATGGCTCCTACATTCATCAGGTTTTCATAGTCAATTTCTATGTCGAGGTTCAGTTCGGTTACACAACCACCTGAAGGCCCGCCCATTTGAACAGCTTTGAATTTTTTTCCATTGGCGATGCCACCAGCAACTTTATAAATGATGTCGCGAATGGTTGTTCCCATTGGAATCTCAACCAAACCTGTAGTGGCAATTTTGCCAGACAATGCAAACACCTTGGTGCCTTTGCTGCTGGCTGTTCCCATACTGCTAAACCAATCAGCGCCTTTATTTACGATTGTAGGAAGGTTTGACAGTGTTTCCACATTATTGATAATGGTAGGTTTGCCAAACAATCCGCTCACAGCCGGAAATGGTGGCCTTGGTCTTGGCATACCGCGCCTTCCTTCAATACTATGAATGAGCGCAGTTTCCTCGCCACACACAAAAGCACCGGCGCCTTTTTTAATAACGATATCAAGGTCAATACCTGAGCCAAAAATATTTTTACCAAGCAGGCCATATTCTTTTGCCTGTTTAATGGCGATCACCAGACGCTCAATGGCAAGCGGGTACTCAGCACGGATGTAAACGTATGCCTTGGTTGCACCAATGGCATAAGCTGCCAATGCCATGCCTTCCAGTAATTTGTGTGGATCGCCTTCGATAACTGCACGATCCATAAAGGCACCCGGATCGCCTTCATCAGCATTGCAGATCAGGTATTTTTGGTCTGCTTCGGTAGCAAGGGCAAATTTCCATTTTTTGCCAGTTGGAAAACCTCCGCCACCCCGGCCACGTAATCCGCTTTTTTCAACAAAATCACAAAGTTCTTCGCGACTAAAGACTTTTAAAGCATTCAGGTAGGCCTTGTAGCCATTACGGGCAATATATTCTTCAATACTAACGGGATCGCTTATACCACAGTTCTCGAGCACAAGACGAAGCTGAGGCTTAAAAAAGAAATGGTCCTTTAGTGCTGGCACTGATTTCCAATCAGACTGATCTTCCTGCTCGCTAAACTGGCCAAGCGTAGGATGATCAGGCAGTTGCTCCTCAAAAATGCTATCCAGAAGAGGATTTACATCATTGGCAGTTACTTTTTCGAAAGAAATTCTTTTTTTGCCCGGAAGTTTTATATCCATCAATGGTTCAGAAGAGCACAGACCAATACAACCAACCGGAATAACTTCTGCTTCAATGTTATTTTCGCTGATATATTTTTTCGCTGCTTTGATTGTATCGGCTGCACCAGCACCCAAACCGCAGGTTCCGGCACCAACAAAAATCACCGGTTTATCATTATGCTCTTTTTTTATCACCCGAAGTTGCTTGATGGTTTCGGCATTCAAGGCATCTTTTTCGCTATGCATGAGCACCTGTTCAACAAGAAAATGCTGTTTTGTTTCCATGCTTATTCCTCCCTGTTTCTGTATGAATCAAAAATTGACTTTATAGCATCTGTTGTAACCTTGGCATGAAACTCTCCATTGATGCTGATCACAGGTGCCAGTCCACAGGCACCAATACATGCAACAACTTCCAGACTAAAAAGCTTGTCTTTTGTTGTTTGACCGGTTTTTATTTTCAGCTGCTTTTCAATTTCATCGAGCACAGTAGCCGAACCCAACACATGGCAGGCTGTACCACGACACACCTGAACATGATATTTGCCGGGTTGGTTAAACCTGAACTGATTGTAAAAGGTGGCTACACCAAAGATTTTGCTTGCAGGCATTTTAAGATATTTACCTACTTCTATCACAGACTCTTCGGATAAGAAACCGATCTTTTCCTGCACTTGCTGCAGTATGGGAATCAGGCTGTCGCGGCCTGCTCCCGGATACTGGTCTAAGATTTCCTGAACAGTGGTTTTCATATTTTATATTTCAATTTAAACATTCGGGCTCTGGTTGTAGCATCAATTGGCTACAGGTTCTCACTATTGCAACAGGCTTATGAAGTGGGGCTGGCTGTTTTGCTTGCCAATAAACGTTCTACTTCAGGCAATACCCTGTTTTTGTCAACAGGTTTGCGAATGAATCCATTTACTGGTACCCAAACCGAACGACCATCTTCTGCACGATAATCAATGCCAGAATTTCCTGTTACGATATCACGAATTAGAATAACCTGTAATTCTTTGTAATTAGGATCGTTGCGAAATTCACGCGCCATGGCCTGAACACTTGGCTTAGTGGTCATGAGCACTTCAATAGAAGTTTCCATCAATGTTGGAATGCCTGCCAGTTCAGGGTTGTCAACAAATTCACGTGCCATTTCAAAACCTTCGTAATGTGTTGTCATCATTACATCCAAAATTGCCAAATCAGGTTTTTCCTGCAGTGCTTTTTCAATACCTTCTGCTTTGTTAAAAGCTGAAACTACTTCATAACCTTCATTAGTCAGGATTTGCTCCAGCATTGTGATCACGTCCATGTCGTCGTCAACTACTAAAATTTTTGCTTTTGCCATTTTCTTAAGTTTTTTTGGGTTTGACTTATTGTTATTTATTTAACAAATACAAAGCAAAAGTAATATGAATGCTAATGTTGAAACAGGTTTATTGTTACCTTTTTCACAATAAATAATTTGCCATTAAGTTTGTAAAGGACCCTGTAGTTTTACGCAATTTATAATGTAGTCAGAGGAAATACGCCTTGTTGCTTATATGATGCTGTCAATAATTGAAACTTCATTATCGCTTTATGAAATGATGTTAAAAGCTTTTGTTTATCTCCTTCACAAAAAAATGTATTTTTGTCTCAAACCTTTTAGAGTATGCATCAGGAAGCGGAGAAAGAAAATCGCCGTCGTTTGACAAGTTCGTACCTCACTTCGGTTGCCAGTATCATGCTGGTACTCTTTATGCTTGGTTTATTAGGGCTTTTAGTATTGCATGCACAGAAGTTGTCAGAACATATCAGGGAAAACATAGGTTTTGAAATAATTATGAAACCTGACGTAAAAGAAGCAGAGATTATCAGGCTTCAGAAAATGCTGGATGCTACCCCATATGTTAAATCTGCTGCCTACATTACAAAGGAAGAAGCAACGCGCAGACTTAGTGCTGATTTGGGAGAAGACTTTATTCAATGGCTTGGAGAGGAGGAAAACCCCCTGTTGCCTTCAGTGGATGTGCGCTTTAGAGCCGCCTGGGCAAATAATGACAGCCTTGCAATTATCGCAGACGATTTAATGCAGGAACCAATAGTAAAAGAAGTTTTTTACCAAAAATCACTGGTTCATTTAATCAATCAAAATGTCAGAAGGATAGGGATTGTTCTGTTTTTTATGAGTTTGTTGCTTCTGGTGATAGCAATTGCGTTGATAAACAACACAATACGCTTATCAATTTACGCAAAACGCTTCCTGATCAAAAGTATGCAACTGGTAGGCGCAACAGAAAGTTTTATTCGGCGTCCCTTTGTTTGGAGTGGCATTTTGCAGGGTTTACTGGGCGCTTTTTTGGCAATAGTTTTGCTTAATCTGGTGTTATATGTTGTTGTGAATAATTTGCCCGAACTAGCCTTACTTCAGGATACTCCAAGCGTAGTTTTATTGTATGCTTCAATTTTTATCCTTGGTATGATGTTAACAGGTGTTTCCACTCATTTGGCTATCAACAAGTATTTGCGAAGTAAAATGGATAAGCTTTTTGCCTGACATAATGATTTATTTGATGAGAATTAACACCATTTAAGAGCGAACAAATTATTTGATACCTGCCCGTATCCCAGAATATTGTATTTTTGACCCAGTTTTCAACCCTTTTATTTTTCATTCTGAACTGTTTAAGTCATGAAGAAGTCAACAAAACCAGCACCGGAATCTAAATCTGACCAACTTTCAAAATCTGATGCATTTGCTTTTACCCGTGATAATTACAAATGGGTTGTACTTGGATTGATAGTACTTGCACTTGGGTTTTTATTAATGATTGGAGGTGGTTCTGACGATCCGGATGTTTATAGTGATAAACTATTTAATTTTCAGCGATGGACGCTGGCTCCTATTTTAGTTTTGGCGGGCTTTGTGATTCAGATTTATGCCATCATGAAAAAACCAAAGGAAGATTAACCTCATCTTGATAACTTATAACATATGAGCTGGTTTGAAGCATTAATTCTTGGGATAATCCAGGGACTTACTGAGTTTTTGCCTGTTAGTAGCAGTGGTCATTTGGAGTTGGGAAAGCATTTTTTAGGTGTGAATCCGGAGAATAGCCTGATATTTACTGTAGTGGTGCATGGAGCAACAGTTTTGAGTACTATTGTGGTTTTTCGCAATGATATTCTTGATATTCTTAAAGGTATGTTGAAACTGGAATGGAATGCTTCCTGGAAGTTTATTGTAAGTATTATAATTTCAATGATTCCAGTGCTTATCGTAGGCTTGTTTTTTGCTGATTATGTTGAATCCTTTTTTACGGGAAACATTCGTTTTGTTGGCATGATGCTATTGCTTACTGCGCTCTTGCTTTTTTTATCACATTACAAGCAATCACGTCATCGTGAAATCACTTTTCTGGATGCCTTTGTGATTGGTATTGCACAAATGCTTGCTGTTTTGCCTGGTATCTCGCGTTCAGGAGCTACAATCAGTACTGGCCTGCTGCTTGGTAACAAGCGTGAGCTGGTTGCACGTTTTTCATTTTTAATGGTACTTGTGCCTATTTTAGGAGCCAACTTACTTGATTTGATGAGTGGTGAAATGAATCAGGAAGGTGGCATTGGCGCTTTACCTTTAATCATTGGATTTTTGGCAGCTTTTATTTCAGGTCTTCTGGCTTGTAAATGGATGATTGGTATTGTAAAGAAAGGTAAATTGCTCTATTTTGCCATTTATTGTTTGATTATTGGGTCAGTAGCAATATTACTGGGCTAAACAGCTTTTATATTTCATGATTGAAACCCTGTCTAAATTTCACTTCGAAGAAGGAGAGGTGCTCCTGATTGATAAGCCGGTAGGCTGGACATCGTTCGATATTGTCAATTTTGTTCGGTCGCTGATTAAACGCTTTCATCAGATTCACAAGTTAAAGGTAGGACATGCCGGCACGCTTGATCCACTTGCCAGTGGTTTGCTGATTTTGTGCACCGGAAAAATGACCAAGCGCATACAAGAATTTCAGGATCAGGACAAAATATATACCGGCACTTTTTTGCTGGGGAAGACAACCCCTTCCTATGACGGAGAAACAGAAGCTGATGCCAGCTATCCAACTGAGCATATTACGGCAGAAATGATCGCATCCGTGAAGGAAAAATTCCTGGGAGAGCAACAGCAAATGCCGCCTAATTACTCAGCCATCAAAGTGGATGGGAAACGGGCATTTGATTATGCCAGAAAGAAAAAAGAGGTAAAATTGAATCCACGAACAATTTTTATACACAGTTTGGAACTGGATCAGGAAAAATTTCCTGAAATATTTTTTGAAACAAAATGTAGCAAGGGAACCTATATCCGAAGCCTGGCACATGATTTTGGTAAAGCCCTACAAAGCGGAGCTTACCTTACCAGTCTGAGGCGCACGCAGATAGGTGAATTTAAAGTAGAAAATGCTTTAACGCCGGAACAAATAAAAGCGCTGATTATAGCCAGTGGTAGTGGTTATGAAGAATAATTTTTTTTAAATACTTAGCACAAACAAACTCAAACACTTGACTTCGGCACGATATTGGGTTACCTTTGCAATCCCATTTTCGAGCCATGCTTATTATTACCAGAGGAAATTTATAAGAAGGAAGTCGGATTTAACTAATTAAGCAAATGAAATTATCTCAATTCAGGTTTAACCTGCCCCAAAATCTTATTGCCAGTTATCCTCCAAAAAATCGCGATGAATCGCGTTTGATGGTACTTAACAGAAAAGACAAGAGTATCGAACACAGGATTTTCAAGGATATTCTTGAATATTTTAAAGATGGCGATGTTTTTGTGCTGAATAATACCAAAGTTTTTCCGGCTCGTCTTTATGGCGAAAAAGAAAAAACCGGTGCTAAAATTGAAGTCTTTCTGCTTCGGGAATTAAACCGCGAAAGCCGTTTATGGGATGTGCTGGTTGATCCGGCACGCAAAATCCGTATCGGTAACAAGCTTTATTTTGGTGAAGACGAATCGCTTGTTGCCGAAGTAATCGACAATACCACTTCGCGTGGCCGTACACTTCGGTTCTTATTTGATGGCCCTTATGAAGAGTTTAAAAAAACTATTCAAACACTCGGAAAAACGCCATTGCCCAAAATTCATGACAGACCTGTGGAGCCTGAAGATGCCGAGCGCTATCAAACAATTTTTGCTAAACACGAGGGTGCTATCGCTGCTCCTACTGCAGGTATGCATTTTAGCCGCGAATTGATGAAAAGGCTTGAACTGATAGGGGTTTCCTTCGCTGAAATAACCCTGCATGCTGGTATGGGGAATTTTAGAAATATTGAGGTAGAAGATCTTACCAAGCATAAAATGGATTCGGAGGAAATGTTTATTACCGACGAAAATGCCACTATTATTAATGATGCCAAAGATCGCAGAAGTAGCGTGGTTGCGGTTGGAACAACAACTATGAAAGCACTTGAAACAGCTGTTAACATTAATGGCAGGGTAAAAGGTGTTAAACAATGGACAAACAAATTCATTTTCCCACCTTATGAATTTAACCTTGCTGATGCCATGGTTACTAATTTCCACTTGCCCAAATCGCCTATGATGATGCAGGTTGCAGCCTTTGCAGATTATGATTTTCTGATGAAAGCCTACAAAGAGGCAGTAGCTCAAAAGTATCGCTTCTTTACTTATGGTGATGCCATGCTGATTCTATAAGGTCATCCATATTGTATAAATATCAGGAGGTCTGCTACAGGCCTCTTTTTTTGTGTATTATAAATTTCGAACGCTTCAATTTCCTATTTTTGCCGCCATGATAAACCAGGAAGATTTTTTTAAGAAAATAACAGCGCATGCCAAAGAGTATGGGTTTGTTTTTCAGTCGAGTGAGATTTACGACGGATTAAGTGCTGTGTATGATTACGGCCAGAATGGTGCTGAGTTAAAAAATAATATTCGGCAGTTTTGGTGGAAATCAATGGTGCAATACCATGAAAATATTGTGGGCATTGATGCAGCAATATTTATGCATCCTACCACCTGGAAAGCCTCCGGACATGTGGACGCATTTAATGATCCGTTGATCGACAACAAGGATTCCAAGAAGAGATACCGTGCCGACGTGCTGATCGAAGACCATATGGCTAAAATTGAAGGTAAGATTAATAAAGAAGTAGCAAAAGCCAGTAAACGCTTCGGAGATGCTTTCGATGAGCAGCAGTTTCGCGAAACAAACGCCCGGGTTCTCGACTATCAGCAACAGATCAATGAAATCAGCAAGCGGTTTTACCAGTCCCTTGAAAATAATGCCCTTGATGATATCAAAAAGCAGATTGAGGAACTCGGAATTGTTTGTCCGATTTCAGGTTCTCGTAATTGGACAGAGGTGAGGCAATTCAACCTGATGTTTTCCACAAAAATGGGTTCCACTGCTGATGGAGCAAATGAAATATTTCTTCGTCCGGAAACTGCTCAAGGAATTTTTGCCAACTATTTAAATGTTCAAAAAACAGGACGCATGAAGCTTCCTTTTGGCATTGCTCAAACCGGTAAAGCTTTTCGAAATGAAATAGTTGCTCGTCAGTTTATCTTCCGGATGCGCGAATTTGAACAGATGGAGATGCAGTTTTTTGTTCGTCCCGGCGAAGAAATGAAATGGTACGAATACTGGAAGCAGGAGCGCATGAAGTGGCACCTTTCATTGGGTATCCCGGCCGAAAAATATCGCTTTCACGATCACGAAAAACTTGCACACTATGCCAATGCTGCTGCTGATATTGAATTTGAGTTTCCGTTTGGGTTCAAGGAACTCGAAGGAATTCACTCTCGTACCGACTTTGATTTGGGTGCTCATCAAAAGTTTTCAGGAAAAAAGCTGCAATATTTTGATCCTGAAACCAATGAAAGCTATGTGCCTTATGTGGTTGAAACTTCAATTGGTTTGGACAGGATGTTTTTGGCTGTGTTTAGTCATGCCTACACAGAAGAAAAACTGGAAGATGGCAGTGAAAGAGTAGTCCTAAAGCTTCCGCCTGTGTTAGCTCCTTACAAAGCAGCGATTCTTCCGCTTATGAAGAAGGATGGCCTGCCGGAAAAAGCCCGCGAAATCCTGGCTGAATTGCAGGAAGATTTTATGTGTCATTATGAAGAAAAGGATGCCATCGGAAAGAGATACAGACGTCATGATGCCATAGGCACGCCTTATTGCATTACTATTGACCATCAAAGCCTTGAAGACAATACCGTAACCATTCGTGAGCGTGATAGCATGGCACAGGAAAGAGTTCGTGTGGAAGAATTGTCTGAGATAATCAGAAAGAAAATAAAACCTGTGAGAAACTAGATTTAGAAACCCGTTGTTAACAAATGACGGGTTTTTTTATTTGTTATTGAATGCCGTCATCGTGCGTTCGATCCCAATAGTGGTATAACTCAAAACCATTTCTGCAGCTACATCAAGCCGTGGTTCCACTACATCAATTTCGGAAGGTTTCCACCTGCCCAGCACATAATCTACCTGACGGCCTTTTGGAAAGTTGTCGCCAATACCAAAGCGTAAGCGTGCGAATTCATTGGTTCCCAATACCTGAATGATGTGGTTGAGCCCATTATGACCGGCATCGCCACCTTTTTTCTTCATGCGCAGCGTACCAAGCGGAAGGGCAATATCATCTACTACTACCAGCATCCTGTCCAGAGGAATATTTTCCTGCTGCATCCAGTATTGGATGGCTTTTCCGCTGAGGTTCATAAAAGTAGTAGGCTTGATAATCAGCAAGCTTCTTCCTTTATGCTTTATCAAAGTGTGCTGCGCAAGCCTTCCGGTCGTAAAGCTGGCTTTGTGCTGATCAGCCAGTCTGTCGGCTACCAAAAAACCAATATTGTGGCGGGTATCCTCATATTCGAGGCCAATATTTCCCAGGCAGGCAATTAAAAATTTCATGTGTATTTTTTTGAAAAAAGTAAAAGGCATAAGGCCAAAAAACCCTATGCCTTTTAAGCGATTGTATGCTGTTGCGTTTATTCAGCAGGAGTTTCTTCTCCTTCAGATGAAGCTTCGCCTTCTTCACCTTCTTCCTCTTCCTCATCTTCTGAAGCAGCACCACGCGACATCTTCACATCAATGATTACGGCACTTGCCGGACTTAAGAAGCTAACGTTTTCGAGCTTTAGGTCGCGCACTTTGATTGATTGTCCAATCTGAAGTTTGGAGATATCTACCATAATATACTCAGGCAGGTCATTAATTAAACCCTTTACTCTGACTTTATTAAGTTTTAGCTTAAGCTTACCACCACGTATTACACCAGGAGAAGTTCCTTTGTGTTTTACAGGTAGATAAACGGTAATAGGTTTATCTGCAGATGCTAAAAGGAAGTCGGCATGCAAAAGTTTATCTGATAGTGGGTGATATTGCACATCTTGCAATATGGCATTGTATTTTTTGCCGTCAACATCAATTTCGATTAAGAATGTTTCAGGCGTAAAAATAATTGGCTTAAAACTGGCTGCGTCTGCAGTAAAGTGGATTTGGTCCTTTCCACCATAAAGTACACAGGGTACTTTACCTTCATTACGCAGTGCTTTAGCATCTTTTTTCCCTACGTTCTCTCTCAGAGAACCGCTCAATGATACTGTTTTCATAACACTTTTGAATTAATAAATGATTATTTAGTAGAGGATCTGAACAACGAACTGATCGACTCATAATTTTCCACGCGGCGGATAACCTCAGCGAAAAGTCCGGCTGTTGTCAGTACTTTAATTTTTTCATGTTTTTCTTTCAGCGGAATGGTGTCTGTTACAACTACTTCGGTGAAAGGCGATTGGGTGATACGTTCATAGGCTTTTCCTGAGAAGATAGGATGCGTGCAAAAAGCCCTTACGCTGCTGGCTCCGTTTTCCATTATTAGCTCTCCGGCTTTGGTAATGGATCCTGCTGTATCAATGATATCATCCATTAATATTACATCACGGCCTTTAACATCTCCAATAAGAGACATTTCTTCCACCACATTGGGTTTGGCACGTTGCTTATAGCAAATCACAAAACCGGTGTTAAGCATTTTGGCATAAGAAGCTGCCCTGCGCGTACCTCCTGTATCAGGCGAGGCCATGGTGAGGTTGGGTAAATTAAGTCCTTTGATATAGGGCACAAAAATATTGGAGGCATACAAATGATCAACAGGCATGTCAAAGAAACCCTGAATTTGATCTGCATGCAGATCGATGGTAATTATTCTGTTAACACCGGCTGTATGCAACATATTAGCAACAAGCTTGGCGGCAATACTTACACGTGGTTTGTCTTTGCGATCCTGTCGTGCAAAACCGAAATAGGGAATAACAGCAATAATTTTACGAGCCGATGCCCTACGTGCTGCATCCACCATCATCAACAATTCGAAGAGATTATCGGTAGGAGCAAAAGTAGATTGTACCAGAAATACATCACGACCGCGAACATTTTCTTCAAATGAAGGCTGAAATTCTCCGTCAGAAAATTCTGTTACAATTGTTTTTCCTATGGCAGAACCATAATATTCAGCAATTTTCCGAGCCAGATACTCGGAGGCTCTTCCTGAAAAAATACTTACAATTGGCTCTGGCATAGCAACTTATGTTTTAGTAAAAACTGTCTGCAAAAGTATAAAAAACCTGACTATCAGCCAAATTTGTTTTCAATAAATTAATATCCGCCAAAGCTTATGTTTGGTACAAAATTTTTGCAGTCATTTGTTTCTTTAAAAAAAATCGTACTTTTGCGCCTCATTATTACCAAATCTATTGCCCGGATGGCGGAATTGGTAGACGCGCTGGTCTCAAAAACCAGTGAGGTAACACTCGTGCCGGTTCGACCCCGGCTCCGGGTACAAGGGAAGCTCAAGGGCTTCCTTTTTTTATAAGGGATTATGTATACAGTTTACGTTATAAAGAGCCATGAAAGGGACTGGTTTTATGTAGGGCAGAGCAACAATTTGTCCAGACGTATAGATCATCACAATCGAGGCTACAACCGATCGACAAAAGCATTTCGGCCATTTGAGCTGGTACTTACAGAAGAATATCCTACGCGAGAATTGGCACGCAAAAGGGAGAAAGAATTGAAAAGTACAATGGGGAAGCGATATATCAGAGCTTTATACGGGAAGACACAGCAGGAATAACACTCGTGCCGGCCTGTCTAACTGGCGTTAGCCAGGTAGATTCGACAGCCCGGCTCCGGGTACTTTTAAAACAAAATAAACCGCTGTAGATATAATGTTTACAGCGGTTTTTCTTTTTAGTTCGGACGTGTATTCGGACGGTATTCTTTTACGAAAATGAAAATCCTAAGTAAACGAATAAACTAAAATGCTGTAAAAGTTAAGAGTTTTTTACAAATAGAGCATATATGTAAAATGCTTAGTTGTCTGTTTTTTACATAAATAGCTATGTATACTGTTTATGTACTAAAAAGCCTTGAAAAAGACTGGATAGAAAGAGGCTGACAACGATTTGCTGTCAGCCTTTTAATTGATAATACTTATTATTTGGGTTGTCACAAAACAAAGACATTTCGAAAAAAAATAATGTACTGTGAACAGTATTATTTCTTAAAATAATGTGTTGCCAACCACAGCAATTGGGCAATTATAAAAATAATCAGCCCATAAAGGGTGGTGATAAGTGAAACTTTGAGTCCGCCGGCGAGCATGGCAGGCGGCACCTGACCCATTTGCTGTATTGCGCTAAACGCATCAAACAAACCAATCAGCTGTCCCAGAATTCCTATAACCAACGCAAGCAAACCAATTCCTTTTAGGAGCGACTGGTTTTTTAGCAGCCCTTGTTCATCAGAATTTATTGTGAAGATACGAATGCTTTGTACGATTACCAATATCAGAACAATCGTAAGGATTCCCATAAAAAGTGGGCCACCTTCATAAAATAGTTTTAACATAATTGTAGTTTTAAGGTTTAAAAAATCATTAGATAGATTTTTGAAACGGCCGATTAAAAACCTGCTTCAAAAATAGCATGAAATGAACGCTCAATGCAAGGTAGAAAAAGGTGCTAAAACTGTCATTCATCGATTTTTTTTATTCAGAATGCCTATTTTCCTGACATTTGTACTATGAAGTTAAAATTTCAGTTTGCTTTTTGGGCTATTTCAGTTGTCGTTTTGGTATTACTGTTTCGGAACTATTACAACAGCTTTTCAGAGACTTTTTATTTTGTTGCCATGTTGCTTCCGGTTGTGCTGGCAAGTAGTTATTTTTTTAATGGAGTGCTGGTGCCGAAATTTTTACTTCGGGGAAGATACTGGCATTTTCTTTTGTACAGCTTTTATATGTTGATCATTTCACTCTACCTGGAGATGATCGTTATTTTTGTTGCCCTGATTGTTTTGGCTTCCTATTCCTATAGCAATATGAGTCCGGTCTCTTCTGACATCATCATGCTTACAATTACGCTATACTTCTTTGTATTGCTGTTTAGTTTTATTCAGTTTTTTGCACAACAACGTAAATATCGCATGAAAATCATGCACATGGAAGCTAAACAGGAGTTACAAAAAACAAAAACGATCACCGTCAGATCCAACCGTCAAATGAATCAATTACAGCTCGAAGACATACGATATATTGAAAGCCTGGCTGATTATGTAAAATTTCATCTGGATAATGATACAACACTTATCACAAGAGAACCTATTGGTAAACTTATGGAAAGGCTATCTGACGATTTTATCCGTGTGCACCGTTCGTTTATTATTAATCACACTAAGGTTACGAAGTTTAACAGCGAAGCCTGCTTTTTTGGGGATGATGATATGATACCTATTAGTCGCACTTATCGAAAGAATGCCTTACAAAGACTGCAAAAAGAATCAAAGGCAGCAGCAAAATAGTGTATAATGCCCTTAATACTGATCGATTTATCATTGTTTAACTTGATGTTTTTTGCAGAAACACTATCTTAGTGCCATAAAGCTGATCCGAATAGTTGAGTTTTGTATTTAGATTGGAACAGCTTTCAGAATTAAAGACACTAATAAAACCATCCTATGAACAAAGTAGTAAATAATGCAAAAGAAGCCATACACGGTATAGCTGATAATATGACGCTTATGCTGGGGGGCTTTGGTTTATGTGGTATTCCAGAGAATTGTATTGAAGCACTCGTAGCAAGCAATGTGAAAGGGCTAACCTGCATTTCAAATAATGCCGGTGTTGATGATTTTGGTCTTGGCTTGTTGTTGAAGAAACATCAAATCCGAAAAATGATCTCTTCTTACGTAGGCGAAAACGCTGAGTTTGAGCGGCAGTTGCTTAGTGGCGAGCTGGAGGTGGAACTTATTCCGCAAGGCACCTTGGCCGAGCGTTGCCGTGCCGGAGGTGCCGGCATTCCTGCCTTTTTTGTGCCTGCCGGATATGGCACAGAAGTGGCTGATGGCAAGGAAGTACGCGAATTCAATGGTAAGATGTATTTGCTGGAGCATGCCCTTACGGCTGATTTTGCCATTGTAAAAGCCTGGAAGGGTGACACACATGGCAACCTTATTTTTCGGCATACTGCCAACAACTTCAACCAGGCGATGGCTATGGCCGGCAAAATCACTATTGCCGAAGTAGAAGAACTGTTGCCGGCCGGCGAGCTGGATCCCAATCAAATCCATACGCCAGGTGTTTTTGTACAGCGAATCTTTAAATCAGAAAACCTGGAAAAAAGGATCGAATTTGTTACTACCCGCAAGTAAAACCTAAAAACAGAAAATTATGGCTTTAGATAAAAACAGCATTGCAAAACGCATTGCACAAGAACTGGAAGACGGATTTTATGTTAATCTTGGAATAGGCATCCCAACGCTTGTGGCAAATTACATCCCGGAAGGAATGATGGTTACCTTGCAAAGCGAAAATGGATTGCTGGGAATTGGCCCTTTCCCGGATCCCGATAAGGTGGATGCTGACCTTATCAATGCCGGCAAGCAGACCATTACCTATACAAAAGGAGCTGCCTTTTTTGATTCGAGTACCAGCTTTGCCATGATTCGTGGGGGGCATATTGACCTCACAGTACTGGGGGCTTTTCAGGTTTCGGAACAAGGTGATATCGCCAGCTGGAAGATACCAGGAAAAATGGTGAAGGGCATGGGTGGCGCTATGGATTTGGTGGCTTCGGCCAAAAATATCATAGTTGCTATGACGCATACCGATCGTGATGGCAATAGCAAGCTACTCAAAAACTGTGACCTCCCATTGACAGGTGTTGGGTGTGTAAAAAAAATTGTGACCGACCTGGCTGTAGTGGAAGTAACGGGAAATGGTTTCAAACTTCTCGAACGGGCACCCGGAGTAAGTGTTGATGAAATTGTTGCCAAAACAGAAGGCAAGCTGATTGTTGAAGGCGAGATTCCGGAGATGGTTTTGTAGAATTGGGTTTACAGGTTCAGGAGTTTACGAGTTAACGGGTTTATGAGTTGTTGTCGTGGTTGTCTTCGTTCTCATTGTCAGTATATGCAATAACTGGTTTATGAGGTTGATCAAGAAAATACTAAAAGCTTTTTTTATCATAAGCAACAGCTAAACAAGACGTTGCGACAGACTTCTTTTAAGCGAGCAGTGGTGTGCGTGGGGATGGGTTAATGGGTTAAAGAGTATTCGGGTTCACGAGTCATTATCCTAAGTTGTTGTATGAGCTATATTATTCCAGAAAAAAGTGATTATTTTCACTTATTCAAAGGAATAAATGATATTAATTACATTTTTATAAAGGAAAAAATGTAGCAGCTTACATTATATCGAAGTAATAAGCGTATTTAATGTAAAAGCATATGAATAGTCATATTATTTATAGACAATGAAGGAGTAATATTAAGTAGACTAAAAGCTAATGTTAACTACTTTTAATCAAAAACAAAGCCACACACAATTGCTGTAAATCCAGTCGTGTGTGGCTTTTTTGGGTTTATTTTTAGTGATGTGATTTTGGAATAAGAGCTTCGTAATCAGCTAATGCACCATGCTCCAGGCATGTTTCAATGATTTCCCTTCCCAGAACAGAAAGATCATCTGTGAGGTATTGCGGTAGTTCTTTCTGGAAAAACTCATCAATCATCTGTGCGCCTTTCATATAGCCTTCCATACCCATCTCGGGTTGTTTGTAAACCTTCAGAAAGCGTGAGGGCACCTTTGAACCTTCGATCGTTAGGTAGTTGAGTTCGTAACCCAGCAAGCTGCATGGAGCAGCATTGAGCTGATCGGCCCTGAAACGTGCAGAACCTCTGCGGGTAAGGTATTCGCGCATCAATAATTGTGGGCGGAAACCAACTTTCCACACACCAACATACTGGTTTGGTGTTAATACATAGCGTGTGCGTGTGTTTCGGATGATCTGATCGAGCAGCACATTGGCATGGTTTACTTTTTTCCCGGTTGCAAATGGCCAATAAGAGCCTACCCCTTCGCTGCCCATTCCTCCATCTGAACTGATAATACTGGGGTTGGCATGACCACGGGGCGACACCAATCGCCAAAGCCAGGCCAATGCAGGTGGCAGGATATGGAAAAGACCCACAATTCCAAAACCGGGTTGCTCAGCTGAACTGGGAGGAGTGCGCACGCCAAAACTACGCACATCAATTGAAGCCGGTTCAGTGAGTGTTCCTTCAAACATTTCACGGGGCACTATTACACGGGGATTAGGACAAGGCTTGCCTGGACTGTCTTCAATATGATTCCAGATTAAAGCTGTGCCTCCCGGATTAGTTTGAATATTCAAAAACAATAATGGTTGTTTGGCATTGATGGTGATTCTTTCGAGTGTTGGGTCTACCCCATATCCGGTGATATTATCTGTGCGTATGAACCAGGCATTTTCAGCATCCATTATCCTTAAGCGCTTGCTTCCGGTTTGAAAAGAAGGGTGTACCATTCCCATATCGTCACAAATAGGACGTGTATCGCATAAACGAGGAATGGAAATAGCCCGCTTTTCACCAGTTTTGATGTTTTCTCCGATCAAGACATCACCGCTTTTTTCTCTCACGATATGTTGTAGCATCTCACTTTTACCTCCACCACTGGCGCCTTCGTGCATAAAGCGGGTGATATTGTCGTAGGGACTAACGGATTCCACTGCAGAACAATGGGTGGTTGCCCAGCCTTCGTATTCGCCAATGGTGAGTAAAACACCATATATACCTTTTTTGGCACTGGGACCGGGATACAGATTATATGAAAACACTTCATAAGTTTCTGCCGTGCGGTTGTGTACAACGATTTGTTTGCCGTCAAAATGGGTGTGTCTGAATGGTGGCGCCACATAAATAACAGCTCTGATAGCAGTTTCAGCAGGAATATCGGAAATAGGTACTATTTTTTGCAGCATAGCCAAACCCATGGCAAAGAAACCGGCATTGGCAGGGGCAATGGCCATGCCATAAGGGCTGTCGTCAAGTAATCCAATCTTAAAGAAAAAGTAGGCCAGCTCTTGCTTTTTCAGCCATTCAAAACTTTCCTGCCGTAAAGGCTCAAAGGCTTTTCCTGTTTTTGTTTCGTATCTCAGCTTATCGGATGGCATATCATCCGCAATCAACATGGTATCAGGGTCGCGCCGACGCATATAGGGTTCGGTATAATTGGCTGAAATGCCATTGCTAACCTTATGAATAATGGCTTCTACCATATGGCCTTTGCCTGGTACGTTATAAGCCACCTCGTAACTCAGGTTTTCTTTTCCACCAGTGGCAGCATCGGCAATTGCTTCGTAATTTTCAAACAGTGTTGCATCTGGACTGCTTTGCAAAACGTCTGCAGCATCTTTTGGTATTGTGAAATGAAAGTTGTGTGTCATAAAAGTAGTTTTAGTAATGAATCTGTTAACAAATTAACAGTAAAATAGTGGTATTTGTTTAAATAATCGGCCAAAAAGGGGGTGTTTACTGCTTATAACGATTGCGGACTAAGGCTCAGATTTTATTGTTACTGTTTCGCCAGGCAGCATATCAAACCAAAAGATAATCTCGTTGCCTGATGGACGGCTTTGGAAAGTTTTGTTGGTGATGCTGATGTTTTTTTGTTTGGTGATAAAACTCAGGCCATGAATGGGTTTATTTCCCTGGTGTGATAGTTGAATGCTTCCGTTGGCCAGTGGTTTGTAATCGAGCTTTTGACATTGGCTGTGATAGTGGAGTAATTCGCCAACAGTTGCCGGAAGTAACAAACCCAGGGTGCGCAAGCTGTCGATACGTGCGAGTGCTTCGTTGAAACCTTGCTCAGCAATGATATGATTTTGTTTGTCGAAACGCCAGAAACCTTTTTCTTCTTCAACCCAGCCAGGATAAACATGTGTAATATGAATATTGCGGTTTTGAATCAGTGTCAGCAATCTTTCCTTGCTGAAATAATAGTTCCAAAGGCGTTCTTGTGGAACCTCTAAAGTGCCATGTGTAGTCCAGATCCAGCCATCAAAACCATTATGAATGGGATGAAATATATCATCCGGAAAAGCGTCGCCAAAACCAGGATAGGGCTGGTACAGTTGGCCGTCGAAAAGCCATTTCCTGAATGGAGCCACTTCTTCCTGGTAAGGATTCCAAAATGCATTTACACCAAACTTTTGCCAGTTTTTCCAGGTTTTCAACCGATTGCGTTTGAGCTGACCATCGCATACCCAGTTTTCGCGGTTATTGTTGGCTGAATTATTGTAACCATGGTCAATCCAAACTGCTGATCCAAAATGTTGTTGCATATAGCCCAGGCTTTCCTTCAGGTTTTTACGTGTGCTGGTAAACTGTTCGGGAGTGTGAAGGCAAATCTCATGCCCTTGTTCAAATAGTTGCTTCAACAGGTATGCGAATGCACGATTTTCAATAATGCTGGCATGCCGTTCGATAAATAAACTGTCACTGATAGCTGTATTGGTAACACCATCCGGATTGTTGTAGAACACACTTTTTGTAACCGGAATATCATAAAAAACGAATCCCCCTGTTGCGCTGTCGGCATGTGTGATTTTTTCATGACCAAAATTAACCGCTCTGTGTGTTCGGATATTAGTCCAGTCAGCATGTTCTGACCAGGCCAATGCTGCTTCAAAACCAGAAGGAACAGGCATAATCCGAGGTAGAAAGTGTGGTTCTTCACCAACCAATAATCCGAAACGACCATGAATTTCGCTTCCTCTTTTCACCTGAAGGCTGCTTTTATCACGCCATACATCGTGGGTATCAGGCAGCAGGGGGTAGTGTATCATTGGGTGGTCAAAGTAAGCATCAAGGTTTAGGTAAGCTTTATTGCTGCGGCTATCAAGCTGAACAGAGCTGAGCTTTGAGGGGTGGTAAAGGGTGATACTTTGATTGTATGCTCCAAACTGAAAACCCTGGTTACTGAGATAATATTGATTTTGAAAAGCTGAACTGTCTGTCTTTCTGTTTTTCCGGTATACCTTCTTCAATGGCGTAGTGAACTCAATTACCAACGACTGCTGCTCAAGCTGTGCGCGTTTTTTAAAACGACTTTTGAGTTCATATTGAATCAGGGGATCTTCCCAGCTGGCGGTGATGTCCATTACCATGCGATTCCAGTCTGACTTATTGATCAACCTGATGTATGTTTTTCCATCTTTTTGCCTGATGCGGCGAAGTTTCCATTGAGTACTTTGCTTAGTAAAAGGTTCATTCTTTACTTGTAGTTGGTTTTGTGTGAACCATCCATTGGTGAGCAGATTGCCACGCTTGTCAGCCAGCGCAACAGCTTTATTTTTACTAAAATAAAGAAGCTCGTAATAGCTGTTTTGATACAATACTTTTGGTTCGCCCAGCGGAATACTGCCTTTAAGAGCTTCCGGAAGATAATTTGGCTGTTCCATTTCTTTTTTACGAAAATCTAAGTTATCAATGGAAAGCACAGCTCCCTCAGGATTCCAAAAATAGGCTTTTAGCTGTGTTTGCCTCAGAACGTCAGCAGGAATAGCAACACTATCGCTTACCGTATACCATTGCTCAGCTATTGTATCAACAGGGCGCAGGTCAAAAGCATGCCAATAATGCTGTTTTCCAATACTATCTATGAAGCTTAATACAAAAAAAGCCTTTTTTTGTGGTTGATCCATTCGTAAGGCTGCTTCCAAAAAAAACTGAAGTCCGGGAAATGGCGTTTTAGCACTGAACTGCTGTGAAATTCCCGGTCCAAACTCATCGGTAGCTTTTACAAGCGCATAGTTTTCACCTGAAAATGCGGTGCTGTCATACTCCAAACGTATATTGAACCAATTGTTATCGGTGAGATTTTGGTCAACATTTTGTAACAGTTGCTGAGCTGTCAGTGGCTGCACACACAACAGTAAAAGAAAAATCAGGCTGCCTTTCAGCAAACTATTCATAAGTGAGCACATTCGCTTCGCCTTTGAGCACACTAAGGGCATTTACGGCGTGTGCTTCAAGGTCGTTAACTGAAGGATAGAGTGCCATGGGAGCTAGTTTGCCTACGCGTTTTTTTACATTATCGAGGAAGAGCTGGCTGTTGAATATGTTTCCTGTGAGGATTATGGCATCCAAGTCACCTTCGAGTGTGGCGTAATGCGAGGCAATTTCTTTGCTTACCTGATAGGCACAAGCTTCTGAGATAAAGAGTGCCTGTTGATCGCCGTCAGCAATCATTTTATCAATTTGCGGAATAGAATCCGTTCCCAGATAAGCTGAATAACCACCTTTTGAATTTAATATTTCCAGCACCTGATCCTGAGTATATTTCCCGGAATAGCAAAGCCTAACAAGCTGACCCATCGGAAGCGTTCCGGTGCGGGTAATAGAAAAGGGGCCGCCACCATCGAAAGCCTGATTTACATCTACAACCTGACCTTTGAGGTGTGCACCGATAGAAATCCCTCCTAAGCCTACATGGCATACAATCAGGTTAAGTTCTTCATATTGCCGGTTGATGCTTTTGGCGTATTTACGTGCAAAAAACTTGTGGCTTAATGCGTGAAAAATAGATTTGCGCACAAAAAGGGGATGACCTGTTACACGAGCCAGATCCGACAGTTCATCAACAACTACCGGATCAGCCATATAAGCTTTAATACCATATTTACAAGCTATTTTATAAGCAATCAATCCGCCAAGATTGGTTTCGTGCATGCCCATCACTCCGGCTCTCAGATCGTCAATCATCCGATCATTTATTTCATAAACTCCAGATTTGAGTGGCTTTACGAGTCCACTGCGGGCCATAACAATTTGGATTTTCTTTAAGTCAAAATCATTTCGCTCCAGTTCTTTGATAACTTCTTCAGTACGGTAATCAGTTTGATCCGGAATGTTGTTGAAACCAGCCAATTTCTCTTTCTCATGTTTTATGGTTTTGAGAAACATAGGCTCAGTGTTGCGGTAAACAGCTATGCGAGTGGCCCTTACTTCGGGATAAACAACAAGGATTTTATTTTGATGCATGTTGGCAGATTTTTTTGATCCGCACAAAGTTAAAATTTATCTCTTATTGGGAGATGTTTTTAGTGTAGAAGTTGATGAGGTTGAGGTTAAGGTTGAGGTTGAGGTTGAGGTTGAGGTTAAGGTTGAGGTTAAGGTTGAGGTTAAGGTTGAGGTTAAGGTTAAGGTTGAGGTTGAGGTTGAGCCCCGATAGTGATCGGGAGAGGTTAAGGTTGTCTGAAGGATTTGATGATTTTGTTTAGTTCGTGTATGAGTTCGTTGTAGTCCTGATGTATTTTATTGATTGTTTCTGTTTCGAAATATCCAATTTTTAGCCCGTATAACAAATGGCTCTGGGTTTCGAAAGCGGAGCCTCTTGCGATAATGTAAAAGTTGGACTTGTCTTTTTTGGTGTTTCTGCCATAGCCTTCTGCAATGTTTGCTGCAATGCTATTTGACGACCTTCGAATTTGTGATGTTAAGCCATAATCTTCGGAACGGGGAAGATGTATGGTGATTTTAAAGACTTCTGTTGCAAGTTCTATGGCTTTTTGCCAAACAGGAAGTTCGGTGAAGGAGGTGTACATTTGAGGTTGAGGTTGAGGTTAAGGTTGAGGTTAAGGTTGAGGTTGAGGTTGAGGTTGAGGTTGAGGTTGAGGTTAAGGTTAAGGTTGATGAATCCCTCTCAACCTTAACCTGTATTCATTAGCTTTTGGATCAGACTACGATATTGATAATTCGTTTTGGTACGATAATTACCTTTTTAATTGGTTTGCCGGCGATCCATTTGGCAGATTCTTCGTGTGCCAACACTGTGTTTTCAATCGTTTTTGTATCCATATCCAGCGGCAGCTCAAGCTCGAAACGCTTTTTTCCGTTGAAAGAGACCGGATAATTAAAAGTGTTTTCGATAAGGTATTGCTCGTCCCATATGGGATAAGGCTGCGTGGTAACACTTTCGTTATTTCCCAACAACTGCCATAGTTCTTCGGCCAGGTGAGGAGCATAAGGTGAAATTAAAACCACTAAAGGTTCCAGTATTTCACGTTTATTGCACTTAAGATCAGCAAGCTCGTTGGTACAAATCATAAAAGCCGAGACGGCAGTATTAAATGAAAATCTCTCTATATCTTCTGCTACTTTTCGTATCGTTTTGTGCAATACTTTGAATTCTGCCTTTGAAGGTTTATCCTCACTGATGCTGAATTGCTGGTCGTTGTCGTAGAACAAACGCCAGAATTTACGAATAAAGCGAAATACCCCTTCAATGCCTTGCGTATCCCATGGTTTTGATTGTTCGAGCGGCCCAAGGAACATCTCATAAAGGCGAAGCGTATCGGCACCATAACGTTCGATCAATTCGTCGGGGTTTTGCACGTTATACTTGGATTTCGACATTTTTTCCACTTCCCATCCACAATGGTATTTACCCTCTTCAAGAATAAAAACGGCCTCGTTGAGGTGGGGTTGCCATTTTTTAAAGGCTTCAATGTCAAGGATGTCGTTGTGCACCAAGCTGATGTCAACATGAATGGGATCGGTAAAGTACTCCCGCCCTTCGATGTTTTTAGAGGCAAAAACAGGAACAGCTTTCAGTTCGGGTTTGTCTTCAAATTCAGGAACGTTTTCACCTTTGATGGCAGCAGCGATTTTCTCGTAGACCCTTTCTCTTTCCAAAAACATATCGCGTATGGGAATGAGCAATATTTTATAGCCTTTTTCATGTGCATAATCGGCATAGGGGTGCGCTACTTTTTCCAGTCTCTTCACCCGGCGTACTTCAATAATGAGTTTGGCTTCGGGGCTAAAGAAATCGAATTTGCGGTGTCCGTCCCTGAAATCCTTCACAAATTCCACGCCCATGCCTTTGTTTTGCAGTTTTTTCCAGAGGTAGTACTCCGCCATTTTTTCGGTATTCACACGATATACAAGGCTTGATCGTCCCTGTATCATGCCCTGATTGATCATTTTTTTAAATGGCTCCTCTTTTACTGTAAGGCCTAAATCGAAGAGAAACATATTCCAGAAACGTGCATAAATCAGGTGTCCGGTTGCATGTTCGGCTCCACCGAGATAAAGGTCTACCTGTTGCCAGTACTGATTGGCTTCAGCGCTAAAATATTCGCTTTGATTTTTAGGATCCATATAACGCAAGTAGTACCCGCTGGATCCTGCAAAGCCAGGCATGGTATTGGTTTCGAGCGGATAGCCATCAGCGGTTTTCCAGTCCTGTGCGCGTGCCAGTGGCGGCTCGCCCGATTCGGTAGGCAGGTAGGCATCCACAGCAGGCAGCTCCAGCGGCAGTTGTGATTCATCAAGGGCATAAGGCATTCCATCTTTGTAAAAAACAGGAAAGGGTTCGCCCCAATAGCGTTGACGGCTGAAAATCGCATCGCGCAGGCGATAATTGGTCTTTCCGGTTCCTATGCCTTGTTTTTCAGCTTTATTGATCACTTGCTGTATGGCCTCTTTAACATCAAGACCATTGATAAAATCAGAGTTGATGAGTACCCCTTCTTTGGCATCGTAGGATTCGTCCCAAAGAGCGGTATCGGTAGTTGTTTCGTTTTTTTGCTTAACAACCTGTACAATTGGCAAGTTGTAATGCCGGGCAAAGGCGAAGTCGCGGCTGTCGTGCGCAGGCACAGCCATAATGGCTCCTGTGCCATAACCCATCAATACATAGTCGGCAATCCAAACGGGAACAGGTGTATTAGTGAAAGGGTTGATGGCATAAGCTCCCGTAAACTGACCGCTTACTTTTTTAACTTCGGCCATACGTTCGCGTTCGGAGCGGTTTTTGGTTTTTTGGATATAGTTTTCAACAGCGGATTTTTCTTCGGGAGCGGTGATTTGCATCACAAGCTCATGTTCAGGCGCAAGTACCATAAAGGTAGCGCCAAAAATGGTATCCGGACGTGTAGTGAATACTTCAATCTGGTGTTCACTGTTTTGGAGCCTGAACTGTAAGCTTGCTCCAACTGATTTTCCAATCCAGTTGCGTTGAATGTCTTTAATTGAATCGCTCCAGTCCAGTTGGTCGAGGCCTTTGAGCAAGCGTTCTGAATAGGCTGTGATTCGCAACAGCCATTGCTTCATAGATTTTCGTTCAACGGGATGACCACCACGAACGGACAATCCTTCGCTTACTTCGTCGTTAGCCAACACTGTTCCCAGAGCGGGGCACCAGTTTACCATGGTATCGGCGAGGTATGCCAAACGATAATGCATCAGCAGCTTTTGTTTTTGCTGCTCATCAAAAGCCATCCATTGTGCGGCAGTAAAAGCTTCGTGTTCGCTGCAGGCTGCTTCGATGCCACTGCTGCCATTTTCTTCAAAATGGCTAATAAGCTTCTCAATAGGCTCGGCCTTGTCAGTATTTTTATTGTACCACGAATCAAACAAACGGATAAAGGTCCACTGCGTCCATTTATAGTAAGAAGGGTCGCTGGTGCGTACTTCGCGATCCCAGTCGTAGGAGAAACCAATTTTGTCGAGCTGTTCGCGGTAACGTGCAATGTTTTTTTCTGTGGTAATGGCGGGATGCGTACCTGTTTGGATGGCATATTGTTCGGCAGGTAATCCGTATGCATCATAACCCATGGGATGCAGCACATTAAAGCCTTTATGCCTTTTGTAGCGGGCAAAGATATCGGAGGCGATATAACCCAGTGGGTGGCCTACATGGAGGCCTGCACCAGAAGGATAGGGAAACATATCAAGCACATAAAACTTGGGTTTGTTGTGATCGATTGCCGTTTGGTAAGTTTTGTTAGCTCGCCAGTAGTCCTGCCATTTTTGCTCTACTGCATTAAAATTATAGTCCATGGGATATTTTGAGGATTAAGGATTAACTTTTTGTGTATTGATTTATTGAAGTTCTTCAAAAGCCAGGTTCATCAGCGGAAATTTTTCCCAGCCCTGAAAGTCGAAATGCCACCACTCGTAAGGATAAACGCTGAAACCATATTGTCGCATGGTTTGGATGAGCAGCTTACGGTTTGCCAATACTTCTTCGGAAAGCTCAGCGTAATCAGGTGCGGCCTTTTCGGTAAAGTCATCAAAAGGGGTGGGCATTGCAAGTTCTTCACCAGTTTTCAAATCCACCAGGGTGACATCAAGGGCAGCACCTCTGTTGTGTCGGGAGCCATGCCAGGGAGCTGCCACAAAACTGGTATCAGGATACACTTCATAAAAGCGCAGGGTGGCGGCGTAGGGGCGATAGGCATCAAAGACTTTGATAGCAACCCCCTTGCTTTTAAAGGCTTTTTGAGCTTTTGCCAAAGCTTCTGCTACTGGTTTGCGCGCCCAGGCTTCGGCAGAAGTATAGATGATTTCGCCGGTAAAATTATTTGTAGTGGCATAGCGTATGTCTAATATCAGATCAGGTAATGCTTCTTTCAGGTTTACCATCTGCATGGAAGGGTCTTTGGCTATACTGCTTTGATAGCTTTCCTGATCGACGATAAGTGGTAACTTATATGGATTGCGACTTTCTGACTGTGCGATCAGCAAGCCCGGCAACAGCAACAATAACAGCAAAAATTTTCTCATTATTGAAAACAGTAGTGGTTTCAGGCTGCGAAGTTAGGAAAAATCAAAGATTTGCGCTATCCAGTGTAAAAGATGAGCGGGTGTGGTATTGATTGCTTTAATCCTTGTTTTCGTGAGCTGAAAACCCTTAGGCGAAACCTACAGCCAGCAACAATTCAACTGAATGAATGGGCTTACCAATTCACTTCTATAATTTGAAAGTTTTTTGCCTGATAGGCTTCAATTACTCTTTTTCGTGCAGCTTCTGCTTCTCTGAGCGTATGATATCCATTGGTAATGATGTTGCCTTGATCTACCTGTCCCCAGCGTGGGTAGGTTTGACGGATGAGTGGGTTGAAGACATCTTCCATTTCGTAAGGCACTTTCGGTTTTTTAATCGGACTGATGAAAGCAAAATACCCTTTTGTGCCAGTGCCGAGCAAGTCGCTGTAGGTTGAAGAATACAAGAAATAATAGATTGGTTCTGCACGCTCGGGCACCACGGTTTGGTTATTCCATATATTGTCAACTTCTTCTTTGGGTGCTCTTGCAATGCCAGTGCTGGCTTTTGAAATGCCGTCGTTGCGGTAGATGCGGGTATGAAAGCTGTAATCAGTAGCCATGCCAGAGATGATAATATCCAGATCGCCATCCAAATCGTAGTCGCCCCATTCGCCATCGCTCATATAGAGCGGAATGAGTCCGGCTTCGATATCAGTAAAACCATTTTGTCTGTCGTTGCGATAGACTTTTGATGCAGCGCCATCAGAAGTTTCGCCGCTGATCAGAAGGTCTACATCTCCGTCGCCGTCCATGTCGGCCCAATGGGCAAAACCACTGCGTACAGCAACAAAAGGTGTAAGTACGGGGCTAAAGTCTTTGCTGCGATCGTTTCGATATAGCCTTGTAACCAGCCTGCCGTTGTCGAGTTCTCCCATCAACAACACATCATGATCACCGTCATTGTCAACGTCTCCGGTGGCTATAGCACTGTTTTTGAGTGGAATAAAACCTGCTGCCTGACGGATAAAACCTTCGCTGGTATTGTGATAGAGTAAACTGGCAGCCTCACCATTTTCTCTGATTCCCGTAATAATCAAGTCAGGACGGCCATCCAGGTCGATGTCTGTCCAGCAGGCATCGCCACGCCGCAAAGGGGTGATACCTGTTTGTATTAATCGGAAACCAGCTGACCTGTCGTTTCTGTAGAGCAAGGTTTGTGGTTTTTCGTCTGCTTCGCCGGTAATCAGCACATCCATATCTCCATCACCATCAAAGTCAGCTACCGCCACAGCCCCGTCGCGCAGGCCAGTAAAACTATGGCCGGCCAAAGTGAAACCTCCTGAAACAGTTCCCGAATAAATACGTGACATACGTTTGCCATCAGCCAGCTCGCCCATCACAAACAAATCGTTAATGCCATCAAGGTTGAAATCGGCCAGCGCAAAATCGCCCCTGTAAAATGGAGGAATGCTGTGACTTTGGGCAGTAAAATTGTCATTGCGCAGGTTTCTGTAGATAAGCGTACGCAAAGTTCTGTTATTGTTATTGAAGAATTCACCGGCTGCCAGCACATCAAGGTCACCATCACGGTCGGGGTCTGTCCACCCACTGCTGCTTTCGGCTACGCCTGTAAGGCCGGCGCGGATATCAGTAAAAGTTTGCGCTTTTGTTATCAGAGTGTTGAACAGCAGAAGACAAAAACCGGTGAGTAGGATAATGCTGCGCATGGCAAGTTTTTTTAACGGATACAATATACAATTGATTGCTACAGTGCAATATTAGTCAGATTGTTGAGGATATGCAAGAAAATTTGTTGAAGGGTTGAGGGTGTTCGACCTCTTGTCTTGCTCTACGTTAATACAAAACATAGTTTAAAAACAGAAGTAGTAGTGAAAAAAATAGTGTTATGCACTCAAGCTAGCCTGCAGATTTTGAAAAAACCTTGAATTTTGCTAACTTTGTGTGCTATTGTATAACCTTTAAAAAAATCATCATATGTCATTTGAATTACCGGCTTTGCCTTATGCTATGGATGCATTGGAGCCACATCTGTCAAAAGAAACACTTGAGTTTCATTATGGGAAACACCATGCTGCTTATGTGAATAACCTGAATAAACTGGTTCCGGGTTCGCGTTTTGAGCATGCCAGTCTCGAAACCATTGTTAAAGAGGCCGAAGGTGGTATTTTTAACAATGGAGCGCAGGTTTGGAATCACAGCTTTTATTGGAACTGTCTTAGTCCAGAGGGTGGCGGAGAGCCCGAAGGTAAAATTAAAGAGGCCATTGATCGTGAGTTTGGCAGTTTTGGACAGTTCAAAGAGCAGTTTACGCAGGCAGCAGCCACTTTATTTGGGTCAGGGTGGGCATGGCTGGTATGCGACCGCGCCGGAAAGCTTTCGATAGTGCAGGAATCCAATGCCGGCAACCCCTTGCGTAAAGGCCTTACCCCACTGCTAACCTGCGATGTGTGGGAGCATGCCTACTATATTGATCAGCGCAACAAACGCCCTGACTATATCGCATCATTCTGGAAAGTTGTGAACTGGAAAGCCGTAGAAGCCTATTACTTGAATCGGGTGGCGTAAAACACAGGAGATGTTTTACAATTGAATTGCTTTTTTCTGCCACTTTTTTGCTTTTCGAGGTTAGGTTTTCTATTTGCCTTTGCCCTTTTTATCAACACCCGGTTTTTGATAAACCTGCTACTTCAGGTTTGTGGATGAAGTTGTTGAATGCAGTGTAAACGCTAAATTCCTTAAAACTTACTGCTGTAAGCATGAAGCATGTTTTAATCTGTTTTTATACAAATAGTTAAAGATGTGTTGAAAAAGAATTATTGTTATATTTGTTGTTGATGCAGAAAGTGGTTTTTATAAAAAGTTGATGGGGTGAATGTTATGAAGCTTTTAGTATTTCAGATAGCGGGTCTTCGTTTTGCGATTCCCCTTTCGTATATTGAAATGGCTATTCAGGTGGTTGAAATTCGGCCATTGATAAAAATGCCAAAATATCTTTTGGGCGTTATATCGATGAATAGCCGAATTATCCCAATACTTGATATCCGACATCTTTTTGGACTTGAAAAAAAATCCGTTGAGCTTTCTGATCAAATTGTTTTAGTAAAATCAGGAAGACTTCACGCTGGTATTTTAGCTGATAAAACCCATCGTGTTATTGAAATAGAAGATGATGCCATTATTCGTGGTGAGACTATTTCCTATGGCAATACCTATCTTAAAGGGGTTGTTAAGCTAGAAGATGATGTTGTATTGATTAGTGATATTGATACTTTTTTAAGTCGGGAAGAGCTTGATAAGCTTGAAGTGATTGTTGATAATGAGGAGGAAAAAGTAAAGAAAAAGTCGAAAATGAAGCTTTGAGACAGTGAATGCTGAAAATAAAGATACAGTGTATTTCAAAACAGTAAAAGATAGTGATATCGAAGCTGTAAGAGCGTTTTTACTGGAAAATCTCGGCTTGAAGTTTTCCAAAAATCAGGAAAGGGAATTAGTAACAAAACTATCAAATGCTTCCAAACATTTTGGGTTTGAGGATACAAGTAATTTTGCGAACTGGTTATTAAAACAGCAGGTTGATAACAAGCTAATTGAAAAGCTTGCCTGTTTCTTAACCATTGGTGAAACCTATTTTTTCAGAGAGCAAAAGGCACTGAATTATCTTGAGTTTGAATATTTACCAAAGCTGATTGAGCAGCGCAGGAGAACTACCAAACAGCTTCGAATTTGGAGTGCGGGCTGTGCAAGCGGTGAAGAGCCCTATACTGTTGCAATAATTCTAAAACGACTTATTCGGGATATTGAACAATGGAATATTACACTACTTGCAACGGATATAAACCTGGATTTTCTGAACAAAGCAAAAAAGGGTGTTTATACAAAATGGTCTTTTCGGGGACTTCCTGATAGTTTCAAACTGAAATATTTTAAGGAGCTCGATAATAGTAAATATGCCATTAATTCTGATATCAAGCGCATGGTTAAGTTTTCATATCTGAATTTGGCAATAGATCATTTTCCTTCATTGGAAAGTCAAACAAATGCTTTTGACGTTATTTTGTGTCGGAATGTTTTAATTTATTTTTCTTTGGAGGGCACCATTGCAGTTACACGAAAGCTCTATCAGGCACTTGTTGATGGTGGGTTGCTATTGGTTAGTCCGGTTGAAGCTTCAAATTTTATTACTCCTGATTTTTACAGGTTTTCTTATAAAGGTATTAGTATTTATGAGAAAGACCCTGATAAAAAGTCAGTAATAAATGAATATGGCAGCACCAACACTGCTTTTGATATTTTTTTTCCGAAAAAAGCGCCAACACTACCTCAGGTAAAAAACAATTATTTAAGCGAAAAGATATTAAATAACCATTCATTTGAGAAGCCAAAAAAGGCAATAGAATTCGATCTAAAAAAATCAAAAACAGAATCTTCTGAGAAAGAATCTCAGCACAAAGCCTATGAGAAAGCTGTTTTGTTGTATGAGGAAGGCAAATATACGGAAGCTGAAATATTACTTGAAAGTAGTTTTGAGAAAAACAGTACAAATCAGCCTTATCTGCTCCTTTTGGCCCGTATCAAAGCTAATAAAGGCCTTCTGGTTGAATCGGAAAAACTTTGCCTAAAAGGCATTGCATCCAATAAAGTTGATGAACGGGCATATTATTTATTGGCAACAATTCAAAGTGAGCAGGGTAAAACTTCAGCTGCAGTTGAATCATTAAACAAAACCTTGTTCCTTAACCCGGATTTTTCGCTGGGACATTTTTTACTGGGAAATTTACTAATGGATCAGGGAAAAAAGTCAGAGGCGAGAAAACATTATACTAATGCGCTTAATAGCATTTCTAAGATGAAACCGGATGAAATTATCCACGAATCGGATGGGATGTCAGCAAATAGATTAAAAGAAATAATTAATTCATATCTTGCATAAGTTATTATGGCAAAACTACCTGAAATTGAAATGAAAATGAGCAATGAGCACATTAAAAAAGTGTTGAAGGAAAGGTCGAAGCTTTTGCAAGAATCCCATACTGTAGCGAAACGTGAGGGGGATCAATTCAATGCGTTTGTTTTTACTTTGGGAGATGAGCAATTTGCCTTTGATGCAGATTTTATTACTGAGATTTTACCACTAAATGCGATCACTCCTTTGCCATGTGCTCCTGATTTTCTCCTGGGAATAATTAACCTCAGAGGTGAGATATTGTCTGTGATTGACACAAAAAGATTTATGAATATTCAGGAGCAGGATAAATCAGATCGTGGCTATATAGTTTTAGTAAAACATAATGGTGTTGCTTTGGGTTTTTTGGTGGATAGTTTCACTGGCAACAGACCTCTTTATCTTGAAGACTTGCAGCGAAACCCGAACGATATTACAAATATTTCAGAGGGATTTGTATTGGGTGTTACAAAAGAAAGAACAGTGGTTTTAGATATAAATGCCCTATTGTCTGGTAATAAAATAATTATAAAGGAAGAAATATAGATTAACCTATTTAGAATAAAGCTATGAAAATACAGGAAATGTTTTCAAATCTAAAAATCAAATCAAAACTTAGTTATGGATTTGGTGCGGTGATAGTATTGCTCTTTATCGTTTCAGCCATTAGCTATTTTAGTTTACTGAACATCAATAGACGCATTATACTGGCTGAGGAAGCAAACGATATTGAGTTTAGGATATTAATGACCCGAAAAGTGGAAAGCGAATACAAACGCACGGGTAATAAAATGTTAGCGGAAGAAATTGTAAGAGACCTTGTTGATTTGGAGGAGCATGCGCAAGAACTGCGGAAGAAAATTAATAACAAAGTTTATTTGGAGCATATAGACAATGTGCTTGTGGAGCTGGATAACTATTTAAACGCCTTCAACAGCTATATTCTGGCCAATAACAACAAAGCTGTTCAGTTAGAGGAAATGCATAAAAGCAACATTGCTCTGCATAGTCTTATTGACGATATGACTGAACGCGAAAAATCCAGTCTTGAAAAGCAATTGGCAAACCGTGCTGGTAATTTAAGAAATAGTTTTGAGGATATTGATAAGCTCTACCAATTAAAAATGCTTTTAAAAGAGTTAAGCATTGCAGAAAAAGACTATGTAGCCTCAAATGGCGCGCAGGAATATTTAATGCAGTTTAATACTTTGGTTACTCAAATAGAGGGACTGACAAAATCCATTAAAAACAGTAAGTTGAATCAAACTGATATCGATCACATAAACAGTGTTATAAGCTGGATTGGCGCATATAAAACCTCTTTTGAGAGCTACCATGCCTCAACAGAGCAAAAGCTTGAAAGTGATATTAAATTGGAAGAAGCTGCAAAGCTTGTTGAAGAAGGAGGCAAATTAGCACAGGCAGATCAGATCTATGCAATGGAAAACAGTGTTGCCACTACAAAGATTATCATCATTGTTATTAGTTTGCTGTCAATTGCTTTAGGAATGTTTTTCTCAAACTATATTTCGATGTTAATTTCCAGACCAATAGGTAAACTCAAGGGTTTTGCAGAACTGGTTGCGAATGGCAATCTGACAGTTGAAAATCAAATTGATCAGGAAGATGAGGTAGGTGCTTTAGCCAATTCGTTCGAAACGATGAAGATAAACCTACGGAAACAATTACAGGAAATTACAGAAGGTGTGAATGTGCTTTCTTCCTCTTCGAGCGAAATAATGGCGATGGTTTCCCAGCTGGCTTCCACATCTGCCGAAACAGCCACTTCAGTAAGCGAAACTTCAACTACTGTAGAAGAGGTGAAGCAAACAGCAGAAATATCCAACCAAAAGGCGTCGGAAGTCTCAGAATCTGCACAAAAGATTGCCCTGATTTCTCAGGATGGCAACAGATCAGTAAAAGAAACTATTGAGGGCATGGGCAAAATTAAACAACAGATGGAGCTTATTGCCGAGATAGTGATACAATTGAGTGATAAAAGTCAGGCAATTGGCGATATTGCAACAACGGTTAATGAATTGGCCGAGCAGTCGAACCTTTTAGCTGTTAATGCTTCAATAGAGGCTGCAAAAGCTGGTGAACACGGAAAAGGATTTTCTGTAGTGGCTCAAAAAATTGATAATCTTGCCGAAAGATCCAAGGAGTCTACCATACAGATAAGGGCGATACTTGCTGACATACAGAAAGGAATCAGCAGTGCTGTAATGGCTACCGAACAGGGAGGTAAGGTGATTGACGAAGGAATGAATTTATCCAATACAGCCAATGAAGTGATTACTACTTTAGCCGCTGGTATTGAAGAAGCTTCACAATCAAGCCTTCAGATTGCAGCCTCCAGCCAGCAACAACTTGTTGGAATGGATCAGATAACATCGGCCATTGAAAACATTAAAGAAGCCAGCATACAGGCTTCTTCCAGCACAAAACAAACGGAACAAGCTGTTGCCGAACTTAATGGTTTGGGCAATAAGCTTATGGAAATACTAAAGTTATATAAGCTTTGATGTAATTATTTGCAATAGGGGTAATAAATTGATTTTTCTACTATTGAAGTATCACAATAAATGGGCAAAAAAGAAGAATTTCTAAAGAAGTTAAAGGAAACTTTTCGAATTGAAGCAGAAGAGACCATTAACAACATATCGGCTGATCTGGTGAAGTTGGAGAAGAATAACCCGAAAGATGCAAAATCTGAACTTCTGGAAGTTATTTACAGAGCTGCCCATAGTCTGAAAGGTGCCTCCCGTGCAGTAAATGAAAGCGAATTGGAAATGCTTTGTCATGCACTGGAAGATTTTATGGATACCATTAAAAATGGAATTCATGAATTGACACCAGCAGTGTTCGACCTGCTGCATCAAACGGTAGACCTCCTTATGGCCTTGTTAAATAGAGAGGAAGAGGACACTGCTTCCTCAATGGAAGAAAGGGTAATGGCTCAGATAGAAAAACTAAAAAACCCTTCTTTGGTCAGGCTTTCAAATCATGAACCACCTGTTGTTGAAACGTCCGTGCCCGAAAAAGTTTCAGAAAAGGCACATGAAAAAGAAAAAGAAGTTGTTACCAGCAATAAAAAAGAAGCAGTTGATGCAGCGGTAAAAGCAAGCAGTGATACGGTTCGTATTTCAGTTGAAAAAATCGACAAATTGCTTGTTCAGGCAGAAGATATGCTGTCGTTGAAGCTTAGTGCCATTCATCAGGCGGATGCTTTGCAACAGACCCTGCTCGCAATCAACAGCTGGGAAAAACAATTTTTTGATGTGGCCACAGCGTTGCGGGAAGTTAAGCAAAGACTGACCAAAAGCAATGGCGATGCAGAAAGCAGCAATAAAAGCTTATCAAGGATTGTTGATTTTATTGATTTTACGGAAAAACAAATCAGCCAGATTAAAAATGAGATAAAAGCACTGCGCTATTTGTCCCAGCAGGAAGTTTTTTCTGCTGGCGAAAAAATTGATAGCTTGTCTGAAAGTGTAAAATCAATTATCAGAATTCCCTTTTCCTCTTTATTGCATGTGTTTCCAAAGATGGTAAGGGACATTTCGAAAGACCTGGGAAAGGAAATTGATTTTGTTGTTGAGGGGGATGAGGTTGAAATTGACCGTCGCGTGCTTGAAAAAATGAGGGCACCATTGATTCACCTGATTCGTAATGCCATTGATTATGGCATTGAGTCGCCTGCGGAGCGTAAGGCCAAAAATAAACCCTCTACAGGAAAGCTAAGTGTAAAAATAGCGCAGCAGGAAAATGGAATGATAGACCTTATGGTAATGGATGATGGCGCCGGTATAAATCAGGAGAAGCTAAAACAGCGATATATTGCAAATGAGGGTATCGACGAAGAGCAGGCTTCAAAGCTGACAGAAAACGAATTACTGAACTATATTTTTAAATCAGGGGTATCGACCAGCGAAATTGTAACAGATATTTCGGGCAGAGGACTAGGTTTAGCCATAGTGCAGGAAACAGTTGAAAAACTTGGCGGCAGTATTACTATACAGTCGAAAGCCGGAGTTTCAACAAGCTTTATTATTCATTTGCCAATGTCGGTAGTAACCTTTAGGGGGGTACTGATTAGTGTAGGAGATCAGGAATTCATTTTGCCTACTTCGAGGCTGCTGAGTGTAATGCATTATTCAAAAGATGAGATAAAAAATGTTGAAGGCAGGCAAACAATTCTGTTTGACGGAAAGGTGGTTCACCTGGTTAAACTTGCTGACATACTTGAGATTGGTGTAAAAGAAAAAGTGTCTGACAAAGTACTGACAGTAGTTATTGAAGTAAATAAAATCAGGATTGCCTTTGTAGTAGATGCTGTGCAAAGAGAAAGAGAAGTATTGGTCAAGAATTTCAACAAGCATATTGTACGCTTGAGGAATATTTCCGGAGCAACCGTGCTTGGTTCCGGGAAAGTTGTACCTATCTTAAATGTATATGATCTGATAAATGCTGCGCAGCAATCAGACGCTACTGCTAAAGCTGCAGGCAGGATTATGGCAGTTGAGCAGCAATCCAGAAAAACTGTTCTTATTGTTGAAGACTCCATCACTTCGAGAACATTAATAAAAAACATATTAAAATCGGCTGATTATGATGTAACTACTGCAGTTGATGGGATAGATGGTTTTACAAAACTGAAAAGCGGCAATTTTGATGCTGTGGTAACAGATGTTGAAATGCCACGTATGAATGGTTTTGAACTCACATCAAAGATACGGGCAGAAAAGAAATATAAAAACCTGCCGGTGATATTGGTTACTTCACTTTCGAAAAGAGAACACCGCGAAAAGGGTATTGAAGTTGGAGCAAATGCCTATATCATTAAGAGTGATTTTGAGCAAAGCAACCTTTTGGAAACTTTAGACAGATTGTTATAAAAATGACTTTAACCAATTAATTAGAAATGAGATAGGGTATGATAAAAGTACTAATTGTTGAAGATTCAAGAACAGTAAGTCAGTATCTTGAGTTTATATTGGAATCGGATCCGGAGATTGAGGTTGTTGGTAATGTTGCCAACGGACAAGAAGCGGTTGATTTTGTTAATAAGCGCAAGCCTGATATTATATCGATGGATATTGACATGCCCATAATGAACGGACTGGATGCTACCAGGATTATCATGTCAACTAATCCGTTGCCAATAGTGGTAGTAACTGCAAGCAGAAACGCCAGCGATATCAATGTGTCAGTTGAAGCCATGGCAAGTGGTGCTTTGGGAGTTATTCACAAGCCTTTAGGTATAGGGCACCCCAATGAGGAGCAAAAAACAAAAAAGATGCTATCCTTGATTAAAGCCTATTCACAGGTTAAAGTGATAAAGCGAAGAGAGATAAAATCTTTGGTTCATCAGAAAAAAGAAAAACCGGCTGAAACATCAACTGACAAAAAGCATGCGTTTCCTACCGTTTTTGAGTTATCAAACAAAAAATATGTTGCCATCGGATTGTCGTCAGGCGGTCCACAGGTGCTGGAGCAAATTTTTAAAAACCTTAAGGCTGATTTTCCATATCCTATTGTAGTTGTACAGCATATAACTTCAGGGTTTTTAGAAGGATTGGTACTCTGGCTCAGGCGAATAACAGAAATACCTGTTCATATTGCCAAAAACAATGAACCATTGCAAAAAGGCAATATCTATTTTGCTCCTGACGGTTTTCAAATGGCTGTCAGGTCAAACACCATAGTACTTGGAAACCCATACGAAGCCAAAGGAATATGTCCTTCAGTGAAGCATTTGTTTGAAAGCTTTGTTCCTGTAGCCAAACAAACTATAGCCATGATACTTACAGGAATGGGTAAAGATGGATCGCAGGAATTGAAACTGTTGAAAGATCATGGTGCGCTTACGATAGCTCAGGACAAAGAAAGCTCACTAATTCATGGAATGCCGGGTGAAGCAATAAAACTAGGAGGAGCATCCTATGTGTTGAGCGCAGCGGAGATTGCTGATTTATTATTGAAACTTTCTAACCCCCAAAAATAAGAGCAAAGATGAATAACAATAGAAAGAAGATACTGATAGCTGAAGATAGCCGAACGCAGGCAATGATGTTGCAGATGACACTCGAAGAAAACGGCTTTGATGTGATTGCAGGCCTGAACGGTGAAGAAGCTTTTGGAATGATTGACCCGAATGATCCGCCTGATATTGTAATTTCTGATATCGTAATGCCTGTTATGGATGGCTATGAGTTGTGCAAAAAGGTGAAAGAAAGTAAAGATTTTAAGGAGATTCCAGTGATTTTACTCACCCGCCTGTCAAACCCTGAAGATGTGATAAAGGGACTACAGGCAGGTGCGGATAATTTTATCTCTAAACCTTATGCTGATGAGTTTCTGTTGGAAAGAATCTCAGATATTATGCTAAACAGGGAGTTGAGAAGCCGGTCGCCCAACCTGGATATTGTAATGGATATTTATTTTGGAGGGCAGCGTTACAAGCTCAACTCAAACCGCATGCAAATACTTGATTTGCTGTTATCCACCTATTATAATGCGATTAATAAAAACAAGGAACTCGAGAACAAAAACATTGAATTAAAAAAGTTGCATGATGAGCTAAAAACCAGCAATTACAGGTTGCAAAAGCTCAATGAAGAAAAGAATCAACTGTTGGGAATTGCTGCACATGATCTGCGTAGCCCACTTTGTACAATTTCTTCCTATGTTTCGTTGCTGGGGATGACACTGGAAGATAATCTTGATGACGAGCAAAAGCAAATACTGGATACTACCAACAGCATGTTGGAGTATATGTTGAACCTGGTTACCGAGGTGCTTGATTACGCAAAAATTGAATCGGGATCGCTTAGCCTGAAAAAGGAGCAGTTTTTCATTGACGCTTTTTTGGACAAAAGCATAGAGCTCAACAACCTGTTATCTGCACCGAAAAACATTAAGATAGTCAGAGGTGACGATCACAAGGAGGTTACTGTTACTGCCGATAAAAATAAATTGAATCAGGTAATGGATAATCTGTTATCCAATGCCGTCAAGTATTCTGAGAGAAACACAACTGTAACGGTTTATCTGGCAATAAAGGAAAATGAAGTTGAAGTTACTGTAGCTGATCAGGGCAAGGGTATTCCGGAGCATGAGATCGGAAAAGTTTTCCAGCCGTTTACCACAACTTCCGTAAAAAGTACGGCCGGCGAAAAAAGTACCGGACTAGGATTGGTTTCTGTTAAAAAGATTGTAGAAACACATGGTGGTGAAATATGGGTTGAATCTGAAGAGGGAGTAGGGTCTAAATTCAGCTTTACTATCCCTATTCAGTAATTGAAAGTTGTTTAAAATCTTGCTTGGCATTGGCAGTATTATTTGCCAATACCAAAACAACCCTTAAAAAATGCCTTTTTATTCCCTAATATCCAGTCGTATACCTTCTGAGTTGCTGCCAAATTCAGGGGCATAATAGGAATAGATTTCCACATAGCCTCCGCTGAAACTGCCTGCTTGTTCTACTTTTAATTCCAGTTGTAACCAGAAGCTGCCTTTTGGAAGCGTTCCAATGAAAAAGTCGGTGCCCGTGTCGTCATTGCTCTGGTAATAGCCAAGCCCGTCGTGGTACTGATAGCCTGAAAGCTGTGTTAATGGTTCAGCGGCAGCCGGACGATGGTGTCGCAGGTGCAAATATTCCATAGTGCGATCAGACTGAATATGGATTTGCACCAGCAGTTTGTCGCCCACACGCAAGGCGGATTCCTCATAAGGAATGAACTTTTGCTTTCCATCAACAATGCTTTGAATAAAAAGCTTTTGTTCCACTTTTAACTGGTTGTCGGTGGCCTCCAGCTGGTCAGCTTTCTGGCTGTAGGAATGGAACAGTCCGCCCCAAAGCACTTGCTGGTTGGGATTATTAATACGAACCTTCAAGCTGTCGCCAACAAAAGTATTGCTGTTCAGGTTGAGCTGGAAATATCCGGTGCCGGCTTCCTGTGCTGGCAGATCAAGTGGTGTGTTATTGATAGAGATCTCTGGCTTATCGTAGTTTTCAATCCAGGAAGTGCCTGAACTGAGCAGGGCATTGATGGCTTCGGCAGTGGCTTTGCTGTTGTTCCAGCTGTTGGTGCGTTTGTGTGCAAGCAGCCATTGTTTCATCTGGTCGATTTCGGTGCGCTGGTCCGAAATGGTTTCAAAAGCAGTGATGATACGGCTTTGGTCTTCAATCCCCTGAGCGCTTACACGTGCATAGGGATCGTTTTTCCATGTTCTGCCCAGCTCGGCAAAATAAAACGACCTTTCGAGCAATGATTTCAGGATATCAGCAGCAGCTTGCTTTCTTCCGTTTTTGTAGAGCACAAGCGCGGCAGTAGCCTGGTCGCCGGGATTGAAGCGTAACCAGTCGTTTTCTGTTTTTTGAAGGAAAAACCGCCTTGCCTCATCTTCCTCTCCCTCCGGAGAAACAATCTTGCTAAAGCTCAGCGCATAAAGTTCGTTGAGATGTGTTGTGCTTAGTACATATTTTTCCAATCGGTTTTCGCTGCGCAGCTTCACATAATCGGCTGTAAGTTCACCAGAGATAAACCCATAGGCCTTGCGGTTGAGCTGACTGATGATGCGGCGCGACTGTGCATCCAGTCGGTCATCTTTGATACCCAACTGTTCCAGATTGCCAAATCCTTCGAGGATGAGGCGTGTAATAAAGCGGCTTTCGCGCATGCCCCTGAACCAGGGCCAGGCACCGTTTGCAAGCTGCAACTGTTGCAGCTCATCGAGGCCGTTATTTATTTCATAGCTGATCCTGTTCAGGTTGAAGAGCTCAACAAGCTGTGCCTTTTGTGCTGCTTCGGCTTCTGCTGCTGACAGCCAGGGTGTTTGGTTTACGGCCAAAGTTTTGAGTTCAGGGTTTTTTTGAAGTTCTGACCAAAGCGTTTCGGGATGCGCATTTTTCCAGCGCTCAATGGTGGCCTTTAATTGAGGAATCTGATCAGCCACAAAGCCTGCCAGCAGATTGGTGTAGAGGCGATAAAAAAGTTGATCGGCATTTTTGCTGTTGGATTCTGACAGGTAGGGAAGGGATTGAATGGCAAACCAAACAGGATTGGGTGTGACCTGCAGCTGCAACTGTTTTGTAAGAAAATCCTTGTCAGGTGTTGTCATGGTGAATGTTTTTTCCTTTTCGCCTAAAACAGTGATGGCCATTCTGTTGGTGATGAGTTTTTCGTTTGTAAGCACAGGTAGCAGTTTTTGTTCTGCATCAGTGTAAGTGCCGGCAGTAGCGCTGAATTTGAATGCCAGCAGTCCGGGTTGGGTAGTGAGATTAATGTTCCAGCTAATGAGCATGCTTTGGCCGGGCTGAAGTTTTACGATGGGTTTGCGTGCTGCATCTGCCAATAATTCGATGGGCTGCAGGCTGATGGCATCCATTATTTCGAGGCGGGCGATGCCTGTTATTACCTCATCACCGGTATTTACAATACGGGCCGAAACACATGCACTATCACCCTGATAATAAAATCGGGGGAGGTTGCCCATGATCATCAGGGGTTTGTTGCTGTTGAATTCTTTCGTCAAAAGGCCGGTATTGAGCTGTTTGTCGTGTGCCAGCAGCATCAGCTTCCAGCGTGTGAGGGCGTCGGGCGTAGTGAATTTCATGCGTACGATTCCCTCTTCATCGCTTAATAATTGCGGATAGAAAAAGGCTGTTTCGTTGAAGTTGGTGCGCAGTGGCGGAGCAGTATTCTGTTGTTCTTGTTTAGTGATTTCAACATTCGAAATCTCTTCTTGCATCTCGTTTTGTTGCGCTGTAACAGGAGCTACCTCTTCTTCTTCAAGCACCATTTCCAACACTACTCCATCGTCATGTGCATGATGGGATTTTAGCATTCTGTTGCCGTAGAAGCCACCAAGTCCGAAATAATTAATTTCGGGTAATGCAAGCGCGGGTGGATAATCAAACTGAGGACGAGCATGGTACAGATAGGTGCTTCCGTTGGTAAAAAAGCCACGGTCTACACTCCAGCCTCTTGCAGCAGGCGTATTGGGCAGGATATTAAAGCTCCACTGATGGGGCATGATCTGATCCAGGGAAGCATCGTACATGGCTGCCAGCAATTCTGCTTTGATACCTTGTTTTTGGGGATTACGAATAATAAGCTCCCAGCTTTCGCGTGTGCCGGGACTCAGCTGGTCGCGCAGTGTGAGCAGTTCAATATCGAGCTTGCGGTTATCAAAAGGCACTTCAACGGATGTGTTTTTCGTAAATACCCTGCCGTAACGTACCATCACTGCCTGAAAGTTAAGCTTGCCCCTGTCGGCTTCCTGCACAGTGTAGGAAAGCTGTTGCTGTTTCTTGTCCAGTTTCAGCCATTCGCTGTAGCGCAAAGCATCTCCTGCATAAATTTCGACCAGCATAAAGGCATCAGCAGCGTCTGTTCCGACTGTAAAATGAATCACTTCGCCGGGTTGTGCCATTTGTTTGCTCACCGAAGTGAGAAAAATATTGCCGGGCAGGGCGTTTTTTGATTGGGGATTAAAAAGACTGAAAGTTTTTTCGTTTTTAACCGGAGCATCAAAAAGGTCTTTTGCTTCGAGCACCAGCAGGTATTCACCAACAGGCCATGCGCCTGCATTTTTAGGGAATAGTGTGGTATCGCCCGAAACAGCTATCGAATCGCTGAATATCAAAGTCTTGTTTCTTTTTTCCGGGCTTAGTGGATAATAATTCCAATGCGGGAACAAGCTTTGCAGGCTATCCTGAGAAAGCAGTTTGCGGTCGTTCATCAAAAACATGGTTTCCGCTTCAAAGGCATCCGGTGGGTCGAGCAGATAAAACGATCTTTTCACGAGGGCAGTGGTGGCTTCGTTTTGGAGGTTTTGCGCCAGAAGGCTGTAATCCATAAGTTGCTGTTGGTTTGCCATTTCCGGCAGATTGGTCTTAAGTTGCAAGGCCTGCCAGGCTGCCGGAAGTGTGAGGCTTGCCGACTGCATTTCGCCTTGTTTGTCGATTACTTCAGCTTGTACAACAAAATGAAAGAACGGTTGTTGCGAGGCATGGGTGCCCGGAGCAGGAAGCAGTTCAAGCGGAATGCTGAATTCTCCGTCCTGATTGGTGATGGTAGTTCCGGATGCTATGAGGCTGGATTGGTTCATCACAGGAGGCAGTCCCCACCAATGCCGGTAAAAGGGATAAAACAGCTGCCTTTCGATGGAGTATCGTACCTTAACGCTGTCCAGTGCAAAACCGGCAAAGGCACGGGCTTCTCCCTTGATTTGAATGGTTTCGCCCAGCTTGTATTGTGCTTCAGGAGCCGGCAGTTTTACTTCAAACTGTGGTCTTTTGTAGGCTTCTACCTGAAAAGAAGCAGATCCATATTGGCTTCGCAGGGTATAGCGACCATTGAGGCCCTGCTGTGGCAACACAAAGCGGCCTTCGAAACTGCTGTAATCGTTGGTGGTGAGCTTAAGGGTACTGATGACCTGATTGTTTGCATCACGCAATTCAACAACAGTATTTTCAGGATCGGCCAATTGGTAATCAACTGATTGTTTTTCAAGCGTGATGCCTTTAAAGTAAACCGTTTGTCCCGGCCGGTAGATGGCTCTGTCAGTAAAATACCAGGTTTTGGTAAGTTTTCTTTCGGGGCGTTTGGCATTAAGATCGAAGAAGTTGCTGCTGTATAAAGTGTCGCCATCCATGTTTAGTTCAACGTAATAGCTTTGGTTTTTAGGCAGACCGGCATTTTGATCAACGATAAACGAGCCGTTTTTATCGGAATAAGTGGTATAAAAATTTTCGATGCGGTAGTCGCGCAGGCTGTAGTCATAAGTCCGGATCATTAGTCGTGCTTCCACATTTTTAAGGCCTTTGCCTGTTTCTCGATCCAACACAAAAAAGCGGCTGTGGTCGGGTTTTTCTCTTTCCACAAAGCTTAAACGGCTGAGCTGGAAATCGGCATAAACGGTACTTTCGCTGTTGAAATCAGCAGTGTGCGATGCCAGCACTACATATAAACCTGCTTTGAGTGGCGGCAGGCTAAGGATGGCCTGATGACTACTGTAATCCTTTTCGAAAGGAATGCTGTGTGACAATTTGGTAATCACGGGTTTGAGATTCAGGGCGGTAAGTTGTCCCTTTATGTCGTTTTGCTGACGGACGTCGGCCAGTTCGTCTGAGCTGATGCGAATGATTTTCAGGAAAAGCTTTTCAGTGTTTTTGTAGCTGAGTTGCACAGGAACGGGCTGATCGGGCAGGCTGACACCCTGAAGGCTGATTTGCAAATGTTTTTGGAGAATGTCGGCTTTGATATTTTTACACTTCAGGCTTCCGCTGCTTTCAGGAAAGCTTTTGATGGCTTGCTCGCACAGCTCCAATGCTTTGGCTTTGTTTTGTGAGAAGGTGGTATCGGCACTGCTGTTTTGCTGGTCAATCAGGTGTTGTGATAATGCAGCCAATGCTTCTGTTGATTCGGGTTTGTCGCGCAGGAAAGCTATCAGATTTTTTAGTGCCTCTTGATAGTTTTGGGCGGCTTCGGCTGTTTGACCCTGCAGCTCATAAAGCAGTTGCAGACGTTTGAGGTCGTTGTGGACATAGGCAGTGTAGTGTTTTCGGCTGAGGTTGTTGCGCAGCAGGGGTTGCATGAGTTTCAGGGCTTTGATGGCTGGCGTTTCGGATGCCGGGAGTGTGGCAAGGGCAAAATCGGGAGCGGGCAGCCAAGCGGCTTTATCGACGGTAATCTGTTGCAGCGGTGCAGGATTTAAACCCGCATCAGTGTTGAGGTAAAATTCGAGTGCCCTTTGTGTGAGCAGGTCGAAAAGTGTAGGGATGCGACTGATGGAAGCAGCTTCGGTATGGTTGAGGATGAGTTGGTAATCGGTAATAGCAATGGTGTCAAAAGTGTTGAAATCAGGAAGTGATGCTTCGTAAAAAGCCCTGATGGTATCACGTAACTGACCAAGGCTCCAGTCGTCGGGTTCTATAGGGTTGTTTCCGGCTATATCGGGTCGCTCAAGCAAATAGTAGCGGTTTTGCTGGTAATAACGGATATATTGTTCGGCAATGATGCTGCGGAGCAGTGCTTTGGAGGGTTTGCTGAGGAGATTTAGTTGCCCATGTGCATAACGTATGGAAGCAGTGGTGGGGTTTTCGGAGGTTTGTTCAAAAACCCTGAACTGGTAGAGGATGGTTTTGAGCAGCTGTGGCTCGTTGTTATGATCAATGGCGTTTTGGCGGATCAGATCGAGGGTTTGGGCAGCAGTTTTGGGTAGTCCTTTTCGAAAGTTTTCTTCAACGGATTTCCAGGCTTTATCGTAATCAAACTGTTGCTCAGCGGCATTTAGTTGGTAGGAAAAAGTGATCAGCAGTAGGACTGTGAAGGATTTAAGCAGAAAGGGAAAGGGTTTCATAAGTGCTGTTGATTTGATTTTGGTGCTAAGATAACAAAAAGCAGGCCAGAATTGAGGTTGAGGGTGAGGTTAAGGTTGAGGTTAAGGTTGAGGTTAAGGTTGAGGTTGAGGATGAGGTTAAGGTTGAGGTTAAGGTTGAGGTTAAGGTTAAGGTTGAGGTTAAGGTTAAGGTTGATCCCTCGGCTTCGCTCGGGACAAGGGTTGAGGTTGAGATCCGATAGCTATCGGGAGAGGTTGAGGTTGAGGGGGTTGAAGGGTGGGATGTCAAAAAAAACCTGCCGGCACAAGTGTGTGCGGGCAGGTTTGTGTGTGTTAAAGTTACTCCTTTATTGGATGATGAGTTTTTTGCTGAGGCGAGTTTTGCCTTCGAGGATGAGCTGATAGGTGCCTGCAGGCAGGTGGCTGAGGTTGAGCCTGAGCTGACCGGTGTTGGTCAGTAGGTCTTTCTCGTTGTATACTACAACACCTTGTGCATCAAAAACGCTGAGGTTGACACGCTGTTGTTCTGCTGAGGCCATCTCGATCCTGAATTGTCCGTCGCCCGGATTGGGATACACCTTGAGGGCAATGGCATCTCTTTCGCTGATTCCTGTGCAGTTGATAAATTCTATCAGCACCTCTTCGGAACGGCTCACACAGCTTTGCTCGCTGATAAGCTCTACCCAATAGGCCTGTACACCATAACCAAAGCCGGCAGTGTCAACGGTGATGTTTTGCGTGGTTTCGCCGTTAGACCAATTGTAAGTGTAGCCATCAATTCCTGCTTCAAGCGTAAACTGTTCTCCACCACAAAATACCTGGTTGCTTCCAAGATCGGCAACAGGTGGGAGTTCGTTGACGGTTACTTCGGTGGTATCGCTGTTTACGCAGCCCAGTTCAGTAGTCAGCTGTACCCACACCTGATGTGTTCCGGTGCCGAGGCTTTCTCCGCTGAGTTCTATTGCAGCCGTGGTTTCACCGTTCGACCAAAGATAAGCGGCTCCTTCGTAAGTGGCGTCGAAAGTGATGTTTTCGTTGGCACAGATTTGCTGGCTTTCGCCCAGTTCCACTGTTGGAATTTCGCCAAAAGTGACCATCACAGTATCAGCGTTTTCGCAGCCATTTTCGTTGATAACCCTTACCCAGATTTCGTGTGTGCCAAAGCCCAGTGATTCGGCTGAAACAGTGATGGTGTCGGCTGTTTCGCCTGTTGACCATTCAAAGGATTCACCATCAGTATTGGCTGTCAGCTGAATTGTTGCGTCTCCGCAGTGGCTCTGGTCTTCGCCAAGGCTGGGTTGAGGCAGCGCATAAACCGTTACTGTAACTTCCTCGCCCGGGATGGTATCGTTTTCGAAGGTTACAAAAGGCAGGTAAGTCGTGGTTTCGGCGGGGCTTACTTCGAGGCTTTGTGTTTCGCCCAGCACTTCGCCATCCATATTTGTCCAGAAATAGCCAAATTCTTCACCGCCTTGTCCGGTAGCTTCTACAAACAAGGTGCTGCTGCTGCCCTGGCAAAGTTCGGTTGGATCAGCCTGTGCAGCAATCATGATGTCAGCCACTTTGAGGTGCACGGGCACTTCGAGCAGGAGGTTATCAGGGTCGTTGTTGGTAATCTTTAAATTGGCGTAGTAATCACCAAGTTCAACGTCCTGTGCATTGAAGCCTACAACAATGGTGTCGGATGCTCCGGGAGCAATAAGTCCGTTGTTGGGGCCATAGCTCAGCCAGCTGATGACGTTTAAAGTATAGTCTTCCACTTCGCCGTAGGTGGTTGTGCCACAAGGGCTCACCTCACCGGTGTAGGTGATGCGGATGCGCATGCGTGTTTCGCCCGAAGGGGTTCCGATTGGAGGTTCGATGAAGGCAGTATAAGGGCCATCTCCGGGTGTGCCGGAAACAGTAACGGGCTCGTCGTCGAAAACGCCATTTTGATCCCAGTCGATCCACACGCCGCATTGATCGCTGCTGTAAGGATTACCATTGGTAACAGTGAGTAAAACCGGTTCGCCTGTTCTTACTTCTGTTGCCATATCGGTGTAATCGGAATAGCCGTCTTCGCCGGAAGCGTTATTGATGCTTCCCATTTCCACCTGTGAGATGTATTCGTCGCCACCACCTGATGCGGCACAATAGTCGGTAATATCGCGAGGCAGGTTGATCACTTCGGAGCTGATGCTATAGGTCATATCGAGCTGTCCTACATTGGTGATTACCACCTGCTGCTCAGCTGTGTTGCCGGGCTGCAGTATCTGGTAGAGGCTGGCCGGGTCAACGGCTATACGTGCATCGCCCCATTGCACGGAAGCACGGGCGGCACCGCTTTCGCCATCATCTTCGTAAGCAGCGGTGATGCTGTAAGTAAACACGCCATAGTCGGGCAGCTGATCGTTGTAGGTTTGTTCTTCGGTAGTACCGATCAGTTCGTTATCACGGTAAATGTTGAAGTGTATAAATCCGGGTGCATCTTCATACTCCCATGAAAGCTCGGTGATGCCTGTTTCGAAAGGCACTTCGGCTACCAGGTCGAAAGGACGGCTGAGGGCATTGGTTTCGTAAGGAGAAGTGAAAGCCATGATATAGCCAAGGCGATTGTCGCTCCATACGGGATATACTTTTCCTCCGCGAGCAGAGATACCCAGGTAGTCGCCCATATAACCCCCTGCCAGACCCGGAATAGGAGAAGGTGTGAAGGCAACATCAGAAACTTTGAAGTCTTCCCAGGTTTCGCCAGCATCAAAGCTGTTGGCGCAGAATGTTTCGCACTGGTTGCTGTTTACATCACGGTCGCCGTAGAAGATCACACTGAGGATACCGTTTTCGGGATCGGAGGTAATCCAGGCAAAGTAGTGTTCTTTTCCTTCACCATAAGGGTTTTGATTGACGCGTATGGGATCGCTCCATGTTTCCCCCTGATCGGTTGATTTGATCATATACACGTCGATACTTTCGTTTTGGTTGAGACCGGGTGTACCGATATTTGTCCATACCACATAGATTGTTCCATTGTCGGGGCCGCCTGAGATGTCGACAGTCATGACAGGGAAGCTGTTAACACGATGGTTTTTACTTGTTTCGGTAGTACGGATACCTCTGATATTTTCGATGATGCGTGTAGCATCTTCCCATGTTTCACCACCATCGAAAGAGCGTGCAAAGCCCAGTGCTCCTTCATCAGAAGGCCAGCTGTTGTAGATACTCCAAACGGCATATACTTCGCCATTGGGGCCTGTGCTCAGGTTTACGCCCTGGTTGTGGCTGCCGGCATTAACGGCAGTGCTGAGCGGTACGCGGGGTGTCCAGGTGTCGCCATCATCCGTTGAGCGTGAAACAACGATTTCAGAATCATAAGTGCCGCCAAAGTCGGTCCATGCATTGTAGAGGTTGCCTTCGTAAGGTGAAACAGGGCTGTTGTCGACCCAGAAGTGGTTTTTATCTGCCAAAGATCCGGGATTGGGAGCTACAGTGCGTGTAACCCAGTTTTCGCCCTGATCGTCGGAATAGGCGATGCCTTGTCCGCCCGGATTGGAGATAAAGTTGATGAACCATCTGCCATCGAGGTTGATCACAGCCACAGGGTCGCCGCTGTTGCTTCCTCCAGCGCCCTGTACCTCTCCTTGCCAGGTTTCACCGGCATCGAAGGAATAAAGATCGTTGGCGCCGTAAAGGGAACCTACAGGGTTTTGGGTGGAGTTGTTCGACTGCAAAACGATGTCGGGATTGTTGGGATCGACAAAGATGGAGTTTTCGCTTTGAGTTGAATTGATGTCCGTGACAGGCACATCGGGTGAGTTATCATTTAAGACAGAGTAAGCATTGATTTTGCTTCCTGTGTAAATTGACTGGGCAGTGCGCATGTCGGGATTGAGGGTATAGAGTCCCTGCTCTGCCAGACGTTTGTAATAGCCGTTGTTGTCAACACGTGTATCAACCATGTTGCGGCGTTCGCGTTCGCTTTTGCTGTCGTCGCTGATGACCCACTGCAGGCTGGCTGCGAGAAGTATCAGGCTGACGGTCAGCATTATGGTAAAGGATTTTTTCATGTATTGATTGAATTATTGTTGTGAATAAAGGCCAAAAGTAGGATTTTTTTGTTTAGGAAAGAGGCAATAGTCTAGTAAATATAGTTATGAAGTTGAGGTTGAGCCCCGATAGTTATCGGGAGAGGTTGAGAGGGGGGTGTTAATAAATAGGGCGGTGCTCTGCACCTTAATCTTTCTTGATGCTGGGTTATTTATAAATAGATCGGTGCGATGCACCTCTGGTTTCATTTCTGTTAAATTATTTATAAATAGGACGGTGCTCTGCACCGGATAGCATTGGGGTCTGCACCTTATGAAGTGTTAAAATAAGAAGAACCCTGATTGAAGAAGTTTGAGTGTGAGTTTGGAGTTTTGAGGAAGGGCATCTCGGCATCTCGGCTCCGCTCGATGACCTCTGCGCTCGATGACCTCTGCGCTCGATGACCTCTGCGCTCGATGACCTCTGCGCTCAATGACCAATTTGTGCGGTAGCGGAGGTTTGGTTCTTTTATAGCAGAACCTCTTCAAGGTTCTTTTTTTAATGGGATGCTGCTTTGGCTGCAAAAGCGAAAGATGTTCAGCGTAGTCAGGAGACTATGCCGGGCTTGGTGTCCAGTAATCATTTGCCACACGAAAGGATTCGTGCGGCAGCGGTGTGCTGTAATAGATTGCCGTTTTTTATAGCAGAACCCTGTCTGGGTTCTTTTGTAGCTGGTGATGCAGATGTTGCTACAATAGCAGAACCTCTTCAAGGTTCTTTTTTAATGCAGGTACCTCTGGTTTCGCCTGTGTGTTTTGATTTATAAATAGGACGGTGCTCTGCACCTTAATCTTTCTTGATGCTGGGATAGTTATAAATAGATCGGTGCTCCGCACCTCTGGTTTTACCTATTTGTTTTGTCTTATAAATAGGACGGTGCGTCTGCACCTGATTGGTTGGGAAGTTGGGACAGTTTCTATATCGTCTGACTTGCTTTGCAGTCAGACAGTTAGCGTCCTCTTTTTAATAAAGTCTAATTTGGCAGTTATAAAGCTACAGCGTAGCTTTCTCTTTGTAAATATAGTAACTATATGGAATACTAAGCTACAGCGTAGCGCTCTCTTTTGTGCTATAAAAATACAGATTGGTGTGCCTGCCCCGTCAAGTATTGCGGGGCTGCACCTTAATCTTTCTTGAT